>ENA-UPWP01000058-UPWP01000058.1-human-gut-metagenome-genome-assembly--contig:-NODE-58-length-127288-cov-7.683384_pt1 | contig 127288 bp, 102 predicted proteins | sample MGYA00250052_ERZ773380 | MGnify/ENA primary metagenome ERZ773380 (study PRJEB29103, sample SAMN06112063) | human gut metagenome | biome: human gut; feature: ankylosing spondylitis patient; material... | reverse complement strand
GTATCGAAGATGGTCGGATCGTCTCCCAGAACTAACGGGAGGTGGCTACGATGAATGTCAAAAACAGAAAATGTATTTGGAAATTAAGCTGGCGTTCTTTATGGGCATCCCGTAAGCGTAATATCATTGCAATCATTGCCATTGCGCTGACAACGCTGCTATTTACCTCTCTGTTTACCATAATAATGTCCATAAATTCCAGCTATGAGAATTACACCTTCCGTCAGGTGGGTGGGTACTGTCATGGAACCTTTAAGGAAGTGACAGAAAAACAGATTCAAAAGATTGCCGCCCATTCAAATATAAAGGAAATCGGCAAGCGCATCAGTACCGGCTATATAGACAGCGGTGCATTTGCCAAAGTACCTGCCGAAGTCAGTTTTATGGATGCCAACTGCACCAAATGGAGCTTTGCCAAACCTACCACCGGACACATGCCTCAGAGCGGCAAAGAAATCGCCATGGACACAAATGCCTTGAAACTTCTGGGTATTGAGCCGAAGTTAGGAGCAGAAATTGAACTTACCTATACGGTTGGTGCTTTATCCCAAATGCCTTATGAGAAAACAGATACATTTACTCTGACGGGATGGTGGGAATATGATGATATAAGTCCTGTTCACTATATCAATATCAGTGAAGAATACGCAAAAGAAATAGAATCGGAAGCTGTGTCCAATGGACTGGAACCGTTCCGTATTGATTTGAATGTGATGCTGGCATCCAGCATGAACATCCGTGCTCAGATGGAGCAGGTGGATCTGGACTTAGGGTATGCTTGGGATGAAACAGGTGAAGGGGAACTTGTACGCATCGGTGTAAACTGGGGCTACACTTCTTCACAGCTTGGCGAAAGCATAGATGCATCCATACTAATTGCGATTGTCGCTTTCCTTACGTTGGTAATCTTCACAGGTTATCTGATTATCTACAACATATTTCAGATTTCCGTTACCGGAGATATTCGATTCTATGGTTTGCTGAAAACCATTGGTGTCACACCCCGGCAGTTGCGGCGCATCATACGCCAACAGGCACTATTTCTGTGCGTTGTAGGCATTCCGATTGGATTGCTGTTGGGATATGGTTTCGGTGCATCTCTGACGCCAGTCGTAATGGCACGAACCACTTTTGGTGTCGGCGTTTCCACCGTCAGCACTTCACCGTTGATTTTCTTTGCGTCTGCTCTGTTTGCGCTAATTACAGTTTTGCTGTCCTGTTCCCGTCCGGGTAAGATCGCTGCAAAAGTTTCTCCAGTAGAAGCAACAAAGTACACTGAAATTGTAAGGAGCAAAAAGAAACACTGTACTACCCATGGCGCAAAAGTACATCAAATGGCTTTTGCTAATTTGGGGCGAAATAAAAGAAAGACTATCCTTGTGGTTATCTCTCTTTCGCTTTCCGTGGTGCTTCTCAATATTCTGGTCACTTTTACCGGGGGCTTTGATATGGAAAAGTATCTTGCAAAGCAGACCTGTGCGGACTTTATTGTAAGCTCTACGGACTATTTTCGTTATAGTCGCTCTGGCAGCTTTATCTCTCAGGAACAAATTGAGCAAATTGAAACCAATATTTCTCCGTCCCTTTCTGGGTGTGGTTACAAGCTGACGGGCTATAAGCCATATGGCTGGATGAGTGAGGAACGCTGGCTACAGGACATGATGCACTATACATCCGAGGAAAATGCAAAAGCCCTCTTGGAACAGCAAAATCGTCGTGATGATCTTGTGAGCCAGCGTGCATTGATCGAAGGTTTGGATGAATCTCTGTTTGAGAAACTAACTGTGGTTGAGGGCGACATATCCCCTATGTTCCAAGAGGATTCAAAAGCAATCGCTGTAGTAGTCCTTACAGATGATTATGGCAACGTAAGTAATCTTGATTTTTACCCGCCTGTAGGTTCTATTCAGACCATAACCTATATTGATGACGGGCATGATATTGACAGCCGTACCGGAAACCTTTGCGATGAAAACACGCCATCGAAATATATACAGTTTCAGATTTCAGAAAGCCATGATGTAGAATATACAGTATGTGCTTATGTCACAGTGCCACACTCTATGAGTTTCCGCTATTATACAACAGGCTACAGTTTTGTGCTTCCTATCGAAAAGCTAAATAATGACAGCCAGCATGAGAGTATCCCGATGTTTTATCTGTTCGATACTCCTGATGATAAGGCAGAAGCATCTGCGGAGAATTATCTTACTGATTTGACTGCGAATGACTTGTCCGAATTGATGTATGAAAGCAAAGCAACACTCCGAGCCGAATTTGAAGACTTTCAGAATATGTTTCTGCTGTTGGGCGGATTGCTCTGTGCCATCATTGGACTTGTGGGTGTTCTAAATTTCTCCAACGCCATGATGACCGGTATCCTTTCCCGCCGCCGTGAATTTGCTGTGCTTCAGGCTGTAGGAATGACGAACCGGCAGCTCAAAACCATGCTGATCTACGAGGGGTTGTTTTACGCAATGTCTTCCGTAGCGGCAGCCTTTATTCTGTCGCTGTTGGTGGAACCTCTTGCAGGAAAAATGCTGGGCAGTATGTTCTGGTTCTTCGAGTATCGGTTCACCATTCTGCCTGTCCTGCTGACAATTCCGGTATTTCTTCTGCTGGGGTGGCTGATCCCCTGCATGATGTATAATAACGCAGCGAAATGCAGCGTTGTAGAGCAATTAAGGGATGCTCAATAACTGTTAAGCAAAAAACGGTCCTCTGCCAATAAAAAGGCAGAGGGCTGAGTTTTAATCTAAGGTTTTACATTCAGTTACAGTTTTTAGATAATTTCGGGATCACCGTTCAATATCAAGTCTGCATATCCAATCGGATCATTGTAGATCAGATAGTCCAATTCTGACCTCTGATACATATTGTCGGCGACCCCATTCTCCACGGCGATGGTATCAATGACAATCATGCTGCCATCTAAGAATTTCAGTTCCACACAGGCATTATCCATGTTGAACTCACAAGAAATCAATCTATCCATTAGAAACCTCCATTCTATGGGATGTTAGATCATCCCAAAATATTTGAATGCTTCTCGGATTGCTTTCTCTTTTTCCGGCGGACACTGTGGCTGTCTGGCAGTCTCCGCTCCCGCTCCGGTCGGCGCAGAACAGAGGTCCACCGAACCTCTTGTGCCCTCGGACTTCGGCAGATTATAGTTCTTACCGACCCCAATCCCACATTTCCGCTTAATTTATGAGATATACAGGTTGGATACCTTTAACCCACTATGCTCCAGCACATAGTCCTTGATCTGGGTGTAGGTTGCCCCATCCTGAAATTCGGACATATCCATATCTTCCAAAGAGAACTCAACCCGAATCTTTTTCGAGTCGACCTCACCCTTGGAAAGCAAGACTACCGTCTCCACATGAAAAGTTCTCGGGAACAGATCGAACGCCTGTGCCTTCTCGAGCGTATAGCCTGCGCCGCACAGCTCCGCCACATCGCGCGCAAGCGTTGCCGGGTCACACGAAACGTACACGACCTTAGGCGGCTGCATTTTAAGAATCGCGTCGCGTGCAGTCGCGTCCAGACCCTTGCGCGGCGGATCGACCACCAGCACATCAATACCGCGCTTGGCCAGCCGCTGCGCCGCCTGACCCGCATCCGCACAAAAGAACTCTGTGTTCTCCATGCCGTTGCGGAGCGCGTTGCGCTTGGCATTTTCGATGGCCTCCGGCACGATTTCCACGCCAATGGCAGTCTTTGCATGCTCGGCCAGCGCCAGCGTGATCGTACCCGCACCGCAGTAGAGGTCAAGCACGGTCTCCTCGCCGGTCAGACCGGCGTAGTCCACCGCACACTCATACAGACGCTCGGCCTGCGCATGATTGACCTGATAAAACGCCTCGGGCGAGAGCAAAAACGTGTGCCCGCACAGGCGGTCCTCCAGCATCGGCTCACCCCAGAGAACATCCGTCCGGTTACCCAGAATCACGTTGTCGTCGCGCTGGTTGTGGTTGAGCAGAATACCCGTCAGCGACGGCGCTGCCGCACGCAGACGCTCGACCAGCACATCCAGTTTGGGCATTTTCTTCGTCGCGGAAATAAGCGTCAGCTGGCTTTCGCCGCTTTTTTCGCCCACACGGACGTAAATATGCCGAATCGTGCCGCGTTTTTTCTCATAATCGTACGGCATGACCGAAAATTCCGTCATCCATTCACGCACCACGGCGGCAATCTTGTCCGCCGTTTCCGACTGGATGAGGCATTTCTCCACCGGCACAATGTCGTGGCTGCGCGGACGGTAAAAGCCGGTAACAATGTTCCCATCCTTATCTCTGCCGATCGGATACTGCGCCTTGTTGCGGTAATGCTCAGTGGTCGGCGCACCCGTGATGCCGAGCAGCTTTGCGCCGTCCTGACCGCCAATGCGCGTCAGCGCATCACGCACCTTTTTCTCCTTTGCACGCAGTTCTTCCCCGTAGGTGATGTGCTGATAACAGCAGCCGCCGCACTTGTCCGCCACCGGACATGCAGGCGCAATGCGCTGTCCCGACGGCACGATAATCTTCTCTACCCTGCCGAACGCCACATTTTTCGTCACCTTGACAATGCGGACATCACACTGATCGCCAACTGCTGTGCGCGGCACAAATACCGCCCGGCCTTCGATCTTCGCAAACCCCGTGCCGTCCGCCGTATAATCCGTAATCTGACAACGATAAACCTTGTTCTTCTGTAAATCCATTTCTTACCCCTTGATATGAGAGTGAAGAGTGGAGATTGCAGAGTGAAGAGATAAGGTGCTCTCCACTCTCAACTCTTCACTCTCCACTCTATAATTACTAATTCTTAATTACTCATTACTAATTTTATAATGGTATTATAGCACGATTCCCGGAGATACTGCAATCGAAAGGAGCGTGCAATTATGGAACAGGACAGGAAAAAACAGGTCTCCGGCGAGATTCCCTTTGATTTTATGCAGGAAATGGGCCACAGTCCGCGGGCAATGGAGCAGTTCTTTGATCTGCCGTATCAGGCGCGGCAGGTGCTGACCGATGCGGTATGTATCTCGGACGAGCCTGAGGAACGTCGCGAAACTGCCCTCAAGTCGCTTGCAAACGGCGGCGAAGGCTACTGCGAACGGTTCTGACCGCTTTTCCCACTCGAACGGCTGTACTTTGCGGTGCAGCCGTTTTGCTGTATTCGCCAAAATACACTGTCTTGACATCTTTTATTTCTAATCGCTTTTCATTGCGTTAGTGCATATTTGGTGGTAGAATAGATACTGAATTATTGTGTAAACAACTACTTATATATAATGTAATGGAGAATATTTATGTGGATCGCAGATCATTGGAAGGACTACGCCGTGCTCGACTGCGGCGGCGGTGAAAAAATTGAACGATGGGGCAATCAGATTCTGCAGCGCCCCGACCCGCAGGCTATCTGGCCGCGCGACAAGGATTGTAAGGTTTGGAACAAGCCGAACGCTATCTACCATCGCTCGAACGCAGGCGGCGGCAAGTGGGAAATCCGCAAGCTGCCCGAGCAGTGGGCCATCCACTACGGCGATTTGACGTTCCAGCTCAAGCCGATGAGCTTCAAGCATACCGGTCTGTTCCCCGAGCAGGCTGCCAACTGGGATTTTATCGACAAGATGATCCGTCACGCAGGCCGCCCGATCAACGTACTCAATCTGTTCGCCTACACCGGCGGTGCAACGCTCGCGGCGGCAAACGCCGGCGCGTCCGTCTGCCATGTTGACGCGTCCAAGGGCATGGTGCAGTGGGCCAAGGAGAACGCCGCGTCCTCCGGTCTGAGTGACCGTCCGATCCGCTGGATCGTGGACGACTGCAAAAAGTTCGTGCAGCGCGAGATCCGCCGCGGACGCAAGTACGACGCGATTATTATGGACCCGCCGAGCTACGGCCGCGGTCCGTCCGGCGAGACGTGGAAGATTGAGGAGGACGTTGCCGACTTCATTGACCTGACCATGGGCGTGCTGAGCGACAAGCCGCTGTTCGTGCTCATTTCCAGCTATTCCACCGGCCTTGCGCCGTCTGTGATGAGCTATCTGCTCGGCATCACCGCAGGCAAACGCGCCGCCGGCAAGATTGAGGCGCAGGAGCTTGGCCTGCCGGTCGAATCGACCGGTCTGGTGCTGCCGTGCGGCTCGTCGGCACGGTTTATCGCCGAGGAGTAAATTCACAGCACCCGCCCTACGATATTTTATTTATCCGGTGCATATTGTACCATCAACCCTTTGAAATCTACCGAAGGACGAAAATAAATGAGTGAAATCATCAAAACCGAAAACCTGCAGTACGCCTACCCGGCCGAGGACGGACAGCTTTCCGTTCCTGTGCTAAAGGGCGTAAATCTTTCCATCCGGCGCGGCGAGTTCGTCGCGGTGCTCGGTCACAACGGCTCGGGCAAGAGTACGCTCGCCGGCTGCTTCAATGCGATCCGTCTGCCAACCGGCGGCGTATGCTACGTTGACATGATGGACACCCGCGACGAAAACAACACCTATGAGGTGCGCAAGACTGTCTCAATGGTATTCCAGAATCCGGACAACCAGCTTGTCGCCACCGTTGTTGAAGAAGATGTCGCATTCGCGCTGGAGAACATGGGCGTGCCGCCCGAGGAAATCCGCAAGCGCGTTGACGATGCACTGCGTGCCGTCGGCATGTACGAATACCGTGCACAGGCGCCGCACCGTCTGTCCGGCGGACAGAAGCAGCGAATCGCAATCGCAGGCGTTATCGCCATGATGCCGCGCTGCGTTGTACTCGATGAGCCGACCGCCATGCTCGACCCACAGGGCCGCCGTGAGGTCATGAATGTTGTCCGTGAGCTGAACCGCAAATTCGGCATCACCGTTATCCTTATCACCCACCACATGGACGAAGCCGTACAGGCGCAGCGTGTGGTTGTCATGCACAAGGGCAACGTGCTGATGGACGGCACTCCGCGCGAGATCTTCACGCAGGTGGACAAGCTGCGCGCGGCTTCCCTGACCGTACCGCAGACCATCGAAGTCCTGTACGACCTCGATCAGCAGGACGGCGAAAAACTGCCGATCGACGCACTCTCGATTGAGGAATGTGCAGATATTCTCGAACAAGAATACTTGAATTGATTATCCGAAGGAGAATCTTATGTCAACCATACTTGAAACGAGGGGCTTGACGCACGTTTACGGCGCAGGCACCCCCTTTGAGCGTGTTGCGCTTGACCATGTTGACCTGAAAATCGAAAAAGGCGAAATTCTCGGTGTGATCGGTCACACCGGTTCGGGCAAGTCTACGCTCATTCAGCACCTGAACGGTCTGCTGCAGCCGTCCGAGGGCGAGGTCCTGCTCGACGGCAAGTCCATCTGGGATGCCAAGGGCAAGTGCAGCCGCGAAACGCGCTTCCGCGTCGGTCTGGTGTTCCAGTATCCGGAATACCAGCTGTTCGAGGAGACCATCGCGAAGGACATTGCCTACGGCCCGACCAACATGAAACTGCCGCAGGCCGAGATTGACGAGCGCGTGCGCGAATCCATGGCGGCAGTCGGCCTTGCACCTGAGCTTGCCGACCAGTCTCCATTTGCGCTGTCCGGCGGTCAGAAGCGCCGCGTAGCCATCGCAGGCGTTATCGCCATGCGGCCGGACGTACTCGTGCTCGACGAGCCGACCGCGGGCCTCGATCCGGCGGGCCGTGACGAGATTTTTGAGCTGGTCCGCAGCTACCACAAGCAGTCCGGCGCGACCATCCTCATCGTGTCCCACTCGATGGAGGATATCGCACAGATTGCCGACCGCCTGCTCGTGATGAACCACGCCAAGGTGCTGTTCTGCAACACGCCGCGCGAGGTTTTCTCGCACGCGGACGAGATCATTGCCGCAGGACTGGACATCCCGATGATCACCAAGGTCATGCTTGAGCTGAAAAAGCGCGGTCACGATGTTGATACCTCGGTCTACACCGTAGCGCAGGCAATGGATGCCCTGCGTGCCTGCAAGCGGAAGGAGGCTGCTCACGAATGCTGAAGGATATTACCCTCGGTCAGTTTTTTCCGGGCAACAGCGCGGTGCACCGTCTTGACCCGCGCGTAAAGATCGTGCTGACGGTGGCATTCATCGTGCTTCTGTTCCTCGCGCAAGGCCCGGTTTCCTATGCGCTGATCATCGCATTTCTTGCCGTTGTCATCGGTATTTCGCGTATTTCGCCCAAAATGGTGCTGCGCGGCCTCAAACCGATCCTGTTCATCGTCATTTTCACGGCGGTGCTCAATCTGTTCTATACACCGGGCACCTACATTTTCCAGTGGCACTTCCTGCACATCAGTATGGAAGGCATTAAGCTGGCCATCTTCATGGTGCTGCGCCTGATGCTGCTCATCATCGCAACGTCCATGCTCACCTACACCACCTCACCGATTCAGCTGACTGACGGACTCGAGCGTCTGCTTTCTCCGCTCAAAAAGCTGCACGCGCCGGTGCATGAGCTGTCCATGATGATGTCGATCGCACTGCGCTTTATCCCGACCCTCATCGAAGAAACCGAGAAGATCATCTCGGCACAGAAAGCGCGCGGCGCGGATTTCGACTCCGGCAACCTGATTCAGCGTGCCAAGGCTATGATCCCGATTCTCGTGCCGCTGTTCATCTCGGCGTTCCGCCGCGCGGACGAGCTCGCTACCGCCATGGAGTGCCGACTGTACCGCGGCGATGTCGGCCGCACCCGCATGCGCCAGCTCAAGATTGCCCGGGTGGATATTTGTGCTCTGCTTTGGGTAGCAGCCTTGTTTGTGGTTATTATTGCACTGAAACACTTTGGACTGTAAACAGAGTGAAGAGTGGAGATTGGAGAGTGAAGAGTTACTTTCTCTCCACTCTTCACTCCACACTCTCCACTCTTTTCAATAGGTTGACGTTATGAAAAATATTGCTCTTGTGCTGTCCTACGACGGCACAAATTTTAACGGCTGGCAGATTCAGAAAAACGGTCCTTCCATCCAAGAGAGCATGGAGGACGCGATTTTTCATCTGCTGAAGCAAAAAGTTCATGTTTCCGGTGTCGGACGCACGGATTCCGGCGTTCATGCCCGCCGGTATGTAGCAAACTTCCACGCAGACTGCACGATCCCGATGGACCGTCTGCCGTATGCGCTCAACAGCTTTCTGCCCGAGGACATTGCGGTTTCCGGCGCAGTCGAGGTTCCCGAGGACTTCGATGCGCGCTTCAACTGCACCAAAAAGGAATACGCCTATTACCTGTTCCCTTCCACCCTGCGGGACCCGTTCCACGCGCGGTACGCATATCGGTACAATTATCCGTTGGATATTACAAAAATGCAGGAAGGCGCACAGTATTTTGTCGGCAAGCAGGACTTTGCATCCGTGAGAAGTCAGGGCACACCGGTCAAGAGCACGGTTCGTACCATTTTCTGGTGCGAGGTGGAGCCGGTGGATGACCTCATCCGCATCCGCGTCTGCGGCGACGGCTTCCTGTACAACATGGTCCGCGCGATTGCGGGCACGCTGACGTATGTCGGCGGCGGCAAGCTATCGCCCGAGCAGGTGCGCGACGTACTGCTCGCCTGCGACCGAGAGCAGGCCGGACCGACCCTGCCTGCCTGCGGTCTGTTTATGAACCGCCTGTGGTACGACGATACACCCGAACTGAACAGATTCCGCCTGTCGGACTGACAGATTTCACATGTCTAACCGACAGATTTCAAGTTTTATTCACATTTTCACCCATTAAACACGCTACAATAAGGAGGCGGGATTTCATGAGCGAACAGAACCCAAAGCAGAATATCATCCGCTTTCCGCTCTCCAGGCGGGAGCGCCGTCAGCGCCTGCTCGACAGCAAGGACGCGCGTATCCGCACGACCGCTCTGCTCCGCATGCTCTGCGGCTGGGCTCTGGTGCTGGGAACAGCCCTGTTCCTGATCGCCAACTACCGTATTTTTACGCCGACCTCGCTGCGCACGCTCGGCAGCTATATTGCGGCCGGTATTCGCTCGCATGACGGCGATATCACCACCATCAACTACGAAAACGAGACCTTCAGCGACGGTGCGCTGTTTGAATCCGGTCTGGCGTACGCGGACAGTGACGCGCTGTTCCTGTCCCGTGCGGGCAGCATGACCACGCTGCGCTATTCGCTCGGCTACTCCGATCCCGCGGTGGAAAGCAGCACGAATTATGTGCTCGTGTACGACCGCGGCGGCGTCAAAGCCGCACTGGTCGGCTCGGCAGGCGCTGTCGCGGAGCTGAAGCTGGAATCCACCATCCTGAACGGTTCGATCGGCCGCAGCGGCCGTTTCGTGCTCACCACCAACGAGCACGGCTACCGTACCGCCGCTGCCGTTTACGACACCGCAGGAAAAGAGGTTTTCAAATACCGTGCATCGGAATACTATATTGTATCCGCCGTACTCTCGCCGGACTGCAATACGCTCGGCATTCTCGCCTTCCGGCAGAACGGCGTAACGCTTGAGTCCCATGTGCTGTTCTTTGACGTATCCTCCGGCAAGCAGATTTCGGACACCGCGCTGACTGACGCGCTCGGTGTAACGCTCACTTATTCCGAGAACAACGCCGCGATCGCGCTGTGCGACACCGGCCTGTATCATGTCACCCGCAGAGGCACGGTCGATGTGCTGCTCGAGCTCAGCTCGCAGGATCTGATCGCCACTGCCTCTCAGGGCAGTACGATGGCTGTCGCTGTGCGCTCTTACCTGAACGATGCACGCAGCGATCTCTATACCGTCCGCAACGGCAGCCTGCACGGCCCGTTCGCACTGACCGAGGAGCCGACGGCGCTTGCTGTCTCCAACGCCGGTACGGCGGTGCTGTCCGCGTCCGGTGTTACGGTCTACAACACCTCTGCCGAGCCGCAGTGGCACAATGATGACGCTGTCGGCGCACGCCGTGTGCTCATGACCGATGACGGTACGGTTTTCCTGCTCTACAACCGCAACGCGCGTATCTTTACCGCGCATTCCGAACGATCCGAGGAAATACATGCAGATAACTGATATCAACGATTTTATTTCCACAGCGGCGCAGCTGCTCAACGCGCCTGACCTTATCCTCATTGCCGTGCTGCTGACCAACGTCTGGCTCGGTGCCCGTCGGGGACTGGTCGGTGCGCTGTACGGCGTGATCGGCCGCATCGGCATGATCGCCGCGTCTGTTGCCGCCGCCAAGTACACCGCGCCGTATATCGCGCAGTGGGTGGTCGTACCGGCAGTCGGTCAGCTGTTTGAAAAACAGGCCGCACTTAAAACCGCCGAAGGCGTGCTGGACGGTCTGCGGCAGAGCGTCACCGAAGCGGCTGTCGGCATGTCGGAGAGCATCGCGTTCTCCATGCTGATGGTGCTGTTCAGCGTGCTGTTCGGACGGCTTATCTGGATTTTCGGCCGCAGCCTCAAACTCATTGTGCGGCGTACACCGCTCAGCGCACTCGATTCCGCAGGCGGCGCACTCATCGGCTTTGTAACTGGCGTCGCATTCGTCTGCATCCTGCTGATCGTGCTGCAGTGGCTGTTCCCGATCACCTACACATCGCTCGGCTATCTCTCGCCGGAGCGTGTTAAGCATACGCTGCTGCTAAAACAGCTTGTGGATGCTTTACCAATCGCCATTTAATGGAGAACACCTTAATTCTCCATTTTCTATTATCAATTCTCAATTCCTAAAAGGAGTTTAACCTATGAATATGCCAATGTGCTCGCGGTGCAAGAAAAACATCGCGGTGGTGTTCATCACCAAAATCGAGGGACCGGATAAGACCACCCAGGAGGGTCTGTGCCTCAAGTGCGCACGCGAACTGGGTGTCAAGCCGCTCGACAACATCATGGAGCAAATGGGTATCACCGAGGACGACCTCGAAGCGCTCTCCGGTGAGATCGGCTCCCTGTCCGACCTGAACGATCTGGTTCCCGCCGGTTCGGACGGCACGGACGACGACGCACCCCACGAGACCGACCCGGTCGCTGCCGGCACTCTGCCGGGGCAGCCCGCAGGCGGCTCTCAGGAGGAGACCCGCACCCGTTCTTCCCGCAAGGAGGACAAAAAGCGCAAATATCTGAACAATTACTGCGAGAACCTGACCCAAAAGGCCGCAGAAGGCCGCATTGACCACATCGTGGGCCGCGACCGCGAGACCGACCGCGTCATTCAGATTTTGAACCGCCGCCAGAAGAACAACCCGTGCCTGATCGGCGAACCCGGTGTCGGCAAGACGGCCGTTGCCGAAGGTCTGGCAGTCCGCATCAACGAGGGCCGCATTCCGTTCAAGATGCGCAACAAGGAGGTCCATCTGCTCGACCTGACCGCTCTCGTGGCGGGCACGCAGTTCCGCGGCCAGTTTGAGAGCCGCATGAAGGGCCTGATCGACGAGGTAAAGCGTATCGGCAACATCATCCTCGTCATCGACGAGGTGCACAACATTGTCGGCACCGGCGATTCCGAAGGCTCGATGAATGCCGCAAACATTCTCAAGCCTGCCCTTGCCCGCGGAGACATTCAGGTCATCGGCGCGACCACGCTCAAGGAGTACCGCAAGTATATCGAGAAGGACGCTGCGCTCGAGCGCCGTTTCCAGCCGGTCTACATCGGTGAGCCGTCGGTTGCCGAGACCACCGAAATTTTGAAGGGCATCCGCTCGTACTACGAGACCTTCCACGGCGTTACTGTTTCCGATGAGATGTGCCGCCGTGCCGCTGAGATGAGCGAACGCTATATCACCGACCGTTTTCTGCCGGATAAGGCCATCGACCTGATCGACGAGGCGTGCTCGCGCCTCAATCTGGATTCTCCGCAGCTGTCCGAGATTCCCGAGCTGCAGAACGAGCTTGAGCGCCTGCAGGCACAGCTTGACGAGCTGACCCAGTCCTCTGCCCGCGCCGAGGAGGAGGAGACCTACGCCAAGATCGCCACCTGCCGCAGCCGCATTCTGCAGGTGGAGGCACAGCTGCACGAGCTGCTGACCAAGCCTGCACCGCAGGTTGACGAACAGCTTCTGGCTGAGGTTATCGAAATCTGGACCGGCATTCCGGCATCCAAGGTAGCGGCACAGGAGTCTGCACGCCTGCGCGATATGGAATCCCGCCTGAAATCGCACGTTATCGGTCAGGACGAAGCCGTAGACGCGGTCTGCGCGTCCATCCGCCGCAACCGCGCGGGCATCAGCCCCAAGCGCAAGCCGGCATCCTTCCTGTTCGTCGGCCCGACCGGCGTCGGCAAGACCGAGCTGGTCAAGCAGCTTGCTCTCGACCTGTTCGACTCGCCGGATGCGCTTGTGCGTCTTGATATGTCCGAATATATGGAAAAGCACACGGTTTCCCGCCTGATCGGTTCGCCTCCGGGCTATGTCGGCTACGATGAAGCCGGTCAGCTGACCGAGAAGATCCGCCGCCGTCCGTACTCTGTCGTTCTGTTCGACGAGATTGAGAAGGCACATCCGGATGTGCTCAATTCTCTGCTGCAGATTCTGGATGACGGCCGTCTGACCGACGCGCAGGGCCGCGTTGTCAGCTTCGAAAACACGGTTATCGTTATGACCTCGAACGCCGGTTCGCAGTCCAATAACACGCCTGCAGGCTTCGGCCGCACCGTGTCTCAGATGAGCAAGGACCGCGTGATGAAGGCTCTTGAAGAAATCATGCGTCCGGAGTTTCTCAACCGCATTGACGAGATTATCGCGTTCAACCAGCTGTCCGAGGATAACTTCCGCCATATCGCTGAGATCATGCTCGGTGAGCTGCGCACCACGCTCGCGGATAAGGATATCCGCCTGACGTGGGACGACAGCCTGCTCGGCCTGCTCACCGAGAAATCGTACTCGATCAAGTACGGCGCCCGCAATCTGCGCCGCCTGATCGAAAAGGAGATTGAAAATCCGCTGGCCACCGCCATCGTCACCGGTGATAAGCCGCTGATGGGCGCTCACCTGTCCGCTGAGGACGGCAAGGTTAAGCTGGATACCATTTAACACACGAAAACCGCCCCAAAGGGCGGTTTTCTTTTGCACGCAGATTGACAATCTCTGTCGAATACGATATAATCGTGTAAATTACTGGAGGTGTTATTTATGGATTTCAGCGATTCCTCGACTTTCTCCACCGCATCCGGCAAGGACTATCATTACGTTGTCCTGCAGGTTACTTTAAAGGAAAAATTTCTCGGCACCGGTTCCGGCAACCTGACCGAACTGGAAGAAGCGATTAACCATCAAGCGCAAAAGGGTTATCGCCTGCACACGATTACTACATCGAACGGCGGCAGCAAGGGTCTGATGGGCGGCGACCGCATTCAGGCAACCATGGTATTCGAAAAGGTTATTTAACAAAGCAAAAACCGCTCTTTCGAGCGGTTTTTTGTTATTTATCGGCAAATCGGAACCAGAACTTCGGTCCGATTTCGGTATTCTCCGCTCCGCAGGCGTATCCATGCAGATCGAACACGGTTTTCGCGATGGACAGTCCCAGTCCGTCGCCTTTTGCGCTGCGCGACGGATCGGCCTGATAATACGCCTCCCACAGCCGCGGCAGCGCGTCCGCCGGAATGGCGTCGCCGGTATTCGTCACCGAGAGCACACCGTCCGCGAGGTGCACCGTGATGCAGCCGTCTTCCGATGTGTGTTGCACGGCGTTCTCGAGCAGGGCGTCCAGTGCCCGCGTGAGCAGCGTCCTGTCCGCATTGACCTCGTATTCGCCCTGTGCTGCAAATTCGGTGCGGATGGTGGAATCGGTCGGCAGAGCCGTCTGCAGGCGCTCCTGCGCCAATTCTGCCAGAGAGAACGCCGTTCGCCGCAGAGCCTTTGCGCCGGTCTCCAGTCTCGACAGTTCGAGCATCTGCCGCACACTGCCGTCCATCCGCTGCGCCTGCTGCTGGATGACACCCAGATAGTGTGCCTGCTTTTCCGGTGCAAGGTTATCACCGAGCAGCTCGGCGGTGGCGCTGAGCACGGAAAGCGGCGTTTTCAGCTCGTGTGCGAGCGCGGCGGTCGTTTCGCGGCGTACCCGCTCGATGCGCTCCTGTTTGCGCCAGACGCGCAGCAGAGCAAAGGAGAGGATAACGGCACACAGCATCGCCAGAATCAAGCTGAGCACGCCTGCAGGCACCAGAATCGGCAGGCACGCTTTCAGCGGATAACCTTCTGCGGCAAACGACATCATGACATAGCCGCCATCGACATAATCGCAGTATTTCATTGTCCGCTGATACTGGCGCACCAACCACGGACGCACGATTGGCGCAGCACTGCTTGCTTCGCTCGGGTTCTCCACCCAGGCACGCATTTCTTTTCGTTCCGGAGAAGTCATATCGGCTGCTCTCTGCTTTGCAGTCGGTCTTTCGTTCGTTCCCGGAGTGCCTGGATAGGATATGCGGCTGATTGTCAGCGTTTTGAGCGGCAGATTGCTCATCTTGTCCGCGTCATACGCGCACTCGACCGTATTCACTTCGTCGGTCAGCTTTAATTTGCCATTTACTTCTTCATACGGACGTACAGTTACCGACTTCAAGTGGGCTTCATCGCCATCTACCCATGCCTCAAAACGTATATCGTATGGCAGCGCCTCCAAATCAGCTACGCCGCTGCCGACGTAGATTGCTTCGAGAACATTCTGCGGCTGATCACTCATATCTACTAAGTATTGGGTATCCGCATCATCTGTCAGGGTCAGCCACCAGCGGTCGCTCTGCAGTATATTTCCGCCCTGGTCGGTAATGGCCGTCACTATCATCAGTGCATCAGACGCATTTCTCTGATAGGATTGCTCCTTCAGCATCCTGCGCAGTTCTGCCGGATCATTTTCTTCATGCTCCTTGGAATCCAGCATATACCTTGCATAATCGCCGGTATACCAATCCGCAGAATCCTTAATATCCGCCGCCATCAGCTCCGCGCGCTGCTGTCCCAGCAGGAGTGAGAACGCGCCCATCGTCAGCAGCCAGAACGCGAGGAAGCCTGCGCCCACGCGAACAAAGAAATTTCCGAAATTCTTAGACTTGGTTTTCATCTCCGTCCACCTCCAGCTTGTAGCCGCGCTTCACCACGGTTTTAATGCAGTCCGCGTGCGGACCGAGTGCGCGGCGCAGCTTTTTGATGTGCCCGTCGATCACCCGGTCCGTGCCGTCAAAATCCCAGCCCCACGCAAGATTAAGCAGCTCGTCACGGGTCAGCACGCGGTTTTTGCGCTCCATCAGCGCCCGCAGCAAAGCAAATTCCTTGGGCGGCAGGTCGATGCGCCTGCCGTCCGCTGTGACAATCCCCCGTTCCGGGTCGAGTGACAGAGTACCCGCTGTCAATGTATTCCCGGCATTGAGGCCCCGCGCCCGCCGCAGAAGCGCCAGTGCCTTGGCGTACAGCACCGCCAGCGAGAACGGCTTGACCACATAATCGTCCGCGCCGAGGCCGTAGCCGTGCAGCTTGTCCTGCTCGTCCTCGCGCGCCGTGACGAACAGAATGGGCGCGTCTCCCTGCTCGCGTGCCGCGCGGCACAGCGCGAAGCCGTCCGTGCCCGGCAGCATGATGTCGAGCAGCAGCAGGTCGAACCGCCGGGTTTCGATTAAGTGCAGCGCCGTGTCGCCGTCCGGCGCAGCCACGACCTTGAAGTCGCCGCCGCTCTTCGCGGTGAAGTAGTCGGTCAGCACCTCGCGCATGGCCTGCTCGTCCTCGGCCAGTAAGATCGTTGCTTTCATGCTCTCTCCCTCCTTTGATTACAGTATAGCATGACCGTCTGCCCTTTTGATGTTCTTTGCAAATTTGGCCGAAAAAAGTTTTTCAAAAAAATTTGAAAAAAGATGTTGACATTATGGGGTTTTATTGATATACTAAATGAGCGTCAGAAAGACCCGCGGGTGTAGTTCAATGGTAGAATGTCAGCCTTCCAAGCTGAACACGTGGGTTCGATTCCCATCACCCGCTCCATTTTCTTCGAATGGGTTTGTCGGAATTGATATGCGCCAGTAGCTCAGCCGGATAGAGCAACTGCCTTCTAAGCAGTAGGCCGGGGGTTCGAATCCCTCCTGGCGTGCCATTTCCGTCGGCTGCAAACTTTATATGGTGGGTATAGCTCAGTTGGTTAGAGCATCGGATTGTGGTTCCGAGGGTCGAGGGTTCGAGTCCCTTTACCCACCCCATATAACCCTGTGACGCGCTGCGAACGCAGCGCGTTATCTTTAGGGTAACGCTGTTTCGAGCAAACGAATACGGGGGCGTCGCCAAGCGGTAAGGCATCGGCCTTTGACGCCGACATTCGCTGGTTCGAATCCAGCCGTCCCTGCCATTATGGCAGATTTTGAATCCTTGGATTCGAAAGGCGGCTCTTGAGAATAATCCGGTGGATTATTCGAACTGCCGTGGCTTTCCCGTTGGAAAGCGAATCCAGCCGTCCCTGCCATTACGGCATACGACTTAATTTCATACTCAGCGCAAAACTTTTTTGACCTGACCCAGTAGCTCAGTCGGCAGAGCACCTGCCTTTTAAGCAGGGTGTCCGGGGTTCGAATCCCCGCTGGGTCACCAAAATGGAAGTTTAGCTCAGCTGGGAGAGCATCTGCCTTACAAGCAGAGGGTCACAGGTTCGAGCCCTGTAACTTCCACCATCAAGCACTTACGAAAGTAAGTGCTTTTTCTTTTTCTTTAGAAGCACCGATTGTCTGGGGGACACGAAGTACGTTAGTACTTCGCCCTTTCCGGGCGGTACTTTTTTCTGCACTGATTATCTGGTGCACACGTTGCGTTAGCAATACGCCCTTTCCGGGCAGAGAGTTTTTCGCTGAACCTCATCGAGGAGTTGCGCTCTGCGGAGCGCAGGAAACTGCCGCTTCCGCGGCGGGGACAAAAAGGAAGGGACACCTGCGGTTTGCCCGTAGGCTGCTAAACATTGTTCCCGCGCCGTGCGCGGATTAAATGAGTGCTCTTCCTCTTTGAACTCCTACCTTTCCCCTGTTTGTTAGTCTGGCGCAGACCAGAGACCGGCGACCGCTCCGAAAAAGGGGAACGGCAGTCGGGTTACTCTTGCGTGTCTTTCTCGACATATTCGCAGTTCACAGACAGCGTACTGCTACACATGCGGTTTAATCTCCGCAGGGGCAGCCATTGACCGCCCACGCCCCTATCCCATCCCAAACAAAAAATGCAGAGGCAGGAAAAGCAATTTCTCCTGCCTCTGCTGTGCCCGGTAAAACGATACTTGCTATATCATCTGTGGTTCGCGGTTTACCGAAACGAATAATTTACTTTTCAAGCTCGGTCCAGTCACGAGCGTCGCGGATGGTGGTCCACTTCTCGTACTTATCGTCCTTGCTCTTATCCGAGTATGCGTGGCTGTTGGTAGCCTCCTGCACAGCGAGATAGTACCATGCGGAAGCATCGGAATTATCCGGCCACTTGATCATGCTGTCGAGCAGATCGCTGCTGTTCTCGGGCAGACGGTTGAGTACACGGTTGACAAGCGTCATAGCCTCTGCGCGGGTGATATACTGGTTCGGACGGAACGTACCATCCGGATAGCCATTGATCCAGCCCTTGTTTGCGGCGATACCGATCTCATTCTTTGCCCAGTGAGATGCGATATCCGTGAACTTCGAGGACGTATCCGTGTTCTTATCGTCGAAGCGAGCGGCGATTGCGGCAAATTCCGCACGGGTGATCGGCGCATTCGGCGCGAACGTGCCATCGTTATGACCCTTTACAATGCCCATCGAGGACAGTGTGGAGACAGCATGGTTAAACCACTGACCGCGCGTCACATCGGACAGGCTGTTGGACTGGGTGGAATTTGCGGTGCGGACTTCCTCGGTCAGCAGACGGAAGAAGATGGTTGCCACTTCTGCGCGGGTGATATTGCCATTCGGCTCGACGTTGCCGTTCGGGTAGCCGACAATGTACGCAAAGTGATCGTCACCGTTCAGACCGGTCGGTACATCATCCGGAATGTCAACGGTCGGTCTGCTGCTGCCGCCGCCACCGCCGGACGACCTGCGGGTCCATACGCCGATCAGCTTGACATCCTGCTGAATGTCCTTGATCTCGGTTACAACATCGCCAACGCCGTTGATCCGCCAGCCGCTGAACGTGTAGCGGCTCTGCGAGGTAGTCTGTACCGGTGCTACGGTGTAGCTGCCGCCCTTCTTAACCTTGGCTGCCGCCGGAACTGCGCCTGCATCAGACGGAATGTCGCCGGTTACTTCGTAGGTTACGCTGCAGAGCTGACCGTGTGCAGCCTTGAGAGCCAGTGCATCGGAAACAGCTTCTGCCTTGACTTCGTACTCATCGGCGTAATACTCAGTGTCTACACCATCGCCGTTCCAACGCTTGTAAGTATCGTCCTCCCGCTTTTCCTTGCCGTCGTGATACCAGCCTACGATCGGGTCGCTGCAGTTGTCCAGAATCCAGCCGTCACCGACAGGTGCAAAGGTAAGGACAGGCGGATTATAGCTTGCACCATCTTCAACATACGTGGTGCTATAAATATCATCACCTGCTGTTTGCGCATGATTGTTATACAGCTTTGCTCCATCAGAAACGGTAATCTTTCCATAATTCTGAATACCGCCGCCATACGATGCTTTACTACCATTATTCATGATAACAGTGCCTGCGCCAACATAAACTTCGCCACCGTTTCTGATTGCAGAAACAGCATTGTCAATCAATTTTACAGTTGCATTGTCTGCAAAATTCACCTTTGCTCTATAAGGATTACGCATGTTAATGGCAAGAGCACCAATATAACTGTCATTCAGGACTTCTCCCTTTGCGTTATTGCCAGTACCGGTAATAGCCAGTGTCGTACCATCCTGCACATCGACATTGCCACCCCACAGAAAGATGCCAGCGGAACGATTATCCTCCATCGTCAATGTAGAGCTATTCTTCATTGTCAGAACGTCGGTACCATTCTTACCAGTCATACCCATATCGTTATGACTAATCTCTGCTTGCGAGTCGTCCAGTGTCAATCGGCAACTTACAAGACCCTGATTTTCACAATTGGTGACTGTCAGCGCAGAATTTTCAACATTGATTTCGCAGTTGATAATACCGTTTGCAACACCATTATCTTTGGGATTATCGACTACGACCTCAGAACCATTCTTAATATTTATAATCGAATACTGAACATTGGGTTTCTCTTCATCTGCACCATGTATTGCTGTCCAACCAGCATCTAACACCTTGAGTTTCGAACCATTCAGTACATTGATAGTTGCGTAATTTCGAGCATCAATAATCTGATGCTTGATAATGCAGGTACTTCCATTATCCAGCGTCAGCTCGCCCTCTTGGTTCATGGTAAAAGCCCACGAATATGCAGAAGTCTCTGCATCCGGAAATTCAACCTTTGCATTGTTAAACGTCAGCGAAGCATTGATATTGAGCGCATGGTTTTCGGTATTCTGCTCCGGAACACTAATGGTATGACCCTTGCCGTTAATAACCACAGCTTTTTCAATCGTACCAACGGTCAGCGTGCAATCTTCGCCAACCTCAATAACTTCGTCACCCTGTACAGCTTCAATAGCTGCATCCAGAGTTTTATACGTCTGAGTACCAATCTTCGCAACAAACGGCTCTTCCGCCGGAGTCGGAGTCGGGGTCGGGGTCGGCTCACCGCTGCTGCCCGAGCCGCCTGCTTCGCCCTCCTGCGGAGCAGGTGCGGCTGTATCGTCACTGCCGCCGCTGCTGTCGTCAGCGAATTCCTGTACATTCTCGATGCCGCCGTTTGCCGCAATATTTATATTCACAGCCTGCTGACCGTTTTCACCGTCGCTTACCACGTTTACAATATTATTCGAGGTGTCGGATGCAGCATCGCCGTCCGCGCCTTCCTGAGCCGCAAGCGCGGTAACAGGCAGCATGGTCAGCATCATCAATCCGGCGAGGGTACCGGCAAGAAAACGGTTATTTCTCTTTTTCATGCAAAAAACCTCCTCTGCGTGCATACAGACGCAAAGGAGGCGTGAATTCTGCTGTTCGGCAACCGGCTGTCCTACGGAGTAATTACTCCGGGTAGACCCATGGCTTTGCGACACCGGCTTTCACCGGCTGTGCCTTTTTCTGTACAGACACGCCCTTGGCGCATGATGCACAGATCAAGTTGTCTAAGCTGAATGAACCGGTGGTTCCGGGCACATGGAATCTGATTGGTTCATCCGCGCAGCAGGTAATTTCTGCTACACATAAATTATAGCATAGTTCAGCAGAAATGTTTCCTTTTATTTTCCATATTTTTTGAACAAAATTCATTTATGATTTTTGTGCGAACTGTATGAATCTACACAAATTTTCAATTTCCAGACAAAAGAAGAACGTGCCTTTGGGCACGTCCTTCCGCTTACACTTTATCCAGCAGCTTGATGATTTCTGCAATCTTCTGCTCGCGTTCGTTCTGATCTCCGGTCTCAAACGCATCCTGCACGCAGCCGGAAAGATGTCCGCGAAGAACCTCTCTCTGTGCCTTATGCACCAGCGATTCCACCGCCTGCAGCTGCATCATAATATCCATGCAGTAGCGGTTGTCCTCGATCATTTTGAGCACGCCGTCGATCTGCCCGCGCGCGGTTTTGAGCAGCGGCTCGACCTTTTTACGATCTGCCATCATTTGATGTCAACCACCTCATAGCCCGCCTCGGTGACGGCTGCGGTCAGAACGGCATCCTCCGGCAGCGTTTTGCCCGAAACGACTGCCTTGCCTGCATCCAGATCGACCGCAACATCGCAGCCGGCTGCTGCACCCTCGAGCGCCTTTTTGACGTGTGCCACGCAGTGCTGACACATCATGCCCTCAACCTTGATTGTCTTTTCCATAACATTTTCCTCCTTTATATGTGCCATAAGCGGCTTTTCGCCGCTTATGGGCAAAACAGCAGGCGTCCCCGCCGTTTTTCTCGGTGTTGCGCTGAAAAAGCGCAGGCGCAGCGCGTTGGATACCACGCAGACGGACGAAAGGCTCATTGCCGCCGCGCCGATCATCGGACTGAGCTTGATGCCGAACGGCACCCACAGCAGACCCGCCGCAATCGGAATGCCGATGCAGTTGTAGAAGAACGCCCAGAACAGGTTCTGGCGAATGTTGCGCATAGTCCGGCGCGACAGCCGGATGGCGTCCACCGCGTCCATCAGGTCGCTCTTCATCAGCACAACGTCCGCAGACGAGATAGCCACGTCCGTGCCTGCACCAATTGCAATGCCGACATCGGCACGCGCAAGCGCCGGTGCATCGTTGATGCCGTCACCGATCATGGCAACCTTGCGATTCTTGCCCTGCTTTTCGCGCACGATGCGCTCCTTGTCCTGCGGGAGCACCTCAGCGATCACATCGGTCACGCCCAGCTCGGACGCGATAGACTGGGCGGTTTTCTTATTGTCGCCGGTGAGCAGCGTTACGTCGATGTGCATGCTGCGCAGCGCTTCGACTGCCGCCTTGCTGGCCGGCTTGAGCACATCAGCGACCGCAAAAATGCCGACAATCTGACGGTTTGCCGCGAAGAACAGCGGCGTTTTGCCTGCTGCGGCAAACTCATCGCCCAGCTTCTGCATTGAGCCGGACAGCGCGAGACCGTTGGCGAGCAGCATGCGGCGGTTGCCCGCAAGGCACGGCACGCCGTCCACAGATGCGCGAATGCCCTGCCCCTCGAGCATCTCAAAGTCGGTAACCGAACGCTCCTGCGCGTTCTTCTCGCGTGCATAGCGCACAATGGCGTCCGCCAGCGGATGGTCGCTGCGGCTCTCGAGCGACAGCGCCAGCGAGAGCAGGTCACCGGACTCCACGCCGAAGGATTTTACGTCGGTTACGACCGGACGTCCTTCGGTTACGGTACCGGTCTTGTCCATGATGACCGCGTTTACGTTGTGCAGATTCTCGAGCGCCTCCGCCGACTGGAACAGCACGCCGTTTTTCGCACCGACACCTGTGCCGACCATGATAGCGACCGGCGTTGCCAGTCCCAGCGCGCACGGGCACGAGATAACCAACACCGAAATCGCGCGTGTGAGCGCAAAGCTCGGCGTTTCACCGACCAGCAGCCAGATAATGGCCGTCACGAGTGCGATGCCCATAACGACCGGCACGAACACGCCCGCAACCTTATCGGCCAGCTTGGCGATCGGCGCCTTGGACGCGCCTGCCTCCTCTACCAGACGGATGATCTGGCTCAGAGTCGTATCGTCACCGACACGCGACGCTTTCATGACAACATAACCGCTCTTGGACACGGTTGCACCGATTACGGTATCGCCGACATGCTTTTCGACCGGCATGCTCTCGCCGGTGATGGCGCTTTCGTCCAGATAGGCGCTGCCCTCGGTAATCTCGCCGTCAACCGGCACGGACTGACCGCCGCGCACGATAACGAGGTCTCCAACCTGTACCTGCTCAATCGGCAGCTGCATGGTCTGACCGCCACGGATGACCTCGGCGGTCTGCGGACGCAGGTCCATCAGTGCCGCAATGGCTTCGCCGGTCTTGCGCTTGGCGCGCGCTTCAAAGAACTTGCCGAGCGTTACCAGCGTCAAAATCATGCCTGCGGACTCAAAATACAGGTCGTGCATAAAGCTGTGGGCTGCCTCAGGCGTGGGCGCGAGCGCGATTTGAATCAGCGCGTAAATGCCGTACACGAGCGCCGCACCCGAGCCAACGGCGATGAGCGCGTCCATAGTCGGGGCACGATGCAGCAGCGTTTTGAAGCCGTTGATATAATATTTGCGGTTGATAATGACGATCGGCAGCGTGAGGAGCAGCTCCGTGAGCGCCAGATTGAACATGCCGTCCATGCCCGCCGCGTAGGACGGCAGCGGCAGCCCGACCATCTCGCCCATCGAGAAGTACATCAGGACAAGCATGAAAATCGCCGAAACGATAATACGGGTCTTCATTTCCTTCAGCGCCTCGTCCGCCTGCGGGCTTTGCGCCGGAGCTGATGTCTGCCTGCCATCGTCCACCGCAGCCGTGTAGCCGCCGGACTCGACCGCCTTTATAATCGTCTGTGCGTCGCACGCGTTTTCGTCGTACTCGACCGCCATGCTGCCGGCGAGCAGATTTACCTGCACGCCGCTGACACCCGGCACCGCCGAGACGCTTTTCTCCACATGGGCGGAGCAGGCCGCGCAGCTCATGCCGCCCACCCGAAACCGTTGTTTCATATCGCATCTCCTATCTGCACCCCCCCTACGGGAGGGGGTTCTATTTACAGACAAAGTATACACCCAGGGAACAGTATTGTCAAGAACGAAGTTAGCCTTGACGAACACCCACAAAATATGGTATGATAATTATAATTAATGGTAGTTGAAGTAGTCCATAGGACGAAGTAGACGAAAGTTTACTTCGTCCTATTTTTTTGCGTTCAGCTGCATTTCTATTCGTTATCAAAAAATATTTCACATACACAAAAAGGAGAAAACAAAATGCCAAAAAACAAATTTCAGGACGTTATTTACACCATTATCATGGCTTCTGTCATGGTATACGGCATGGTAGCGTACAACATCGTGCTGAACACCGGTTCCATGCAGAACTGGGCATTTCTCGCAGTGTTCCACGAGTGGCCGATCATGACTGTTATCGCAATTCTGCTCGAGCTAGTGTTTGTCGGCAAGCTGGCGATGAAGGTTGCATTCCGCCTTGTCAATCCGCGCGAAGCCAGCCAGACCAGCATTATGCTCGCTATCTCGGCTGCATCCGTATGGCTGATGTGCCCGTGCATGAGCTTCTTTGCCACCCTGCTGTTCAAGGACAGCCATAACGCACAGTTCTTTGCAATCTGGGTGCAGACCACCGTTATGAACTTCCCGATGGCACTGCTGTGGCAGTTCTTTGCAGCCGGTCCGCTGGTGCGCCGCATTTTCGGTCTGCTGTTCCGAGAGAACGCAGACAAGTCCTCTGCGGCGGAGATGGAGTCGGTTTAATCTTTAATCGATAATTTTGATTTGCCGGTTTACTCGGCACCGGTTTTGCGGGACACACGAGTTGCGTTAGCAATACGCCCTTTCCGGGCGAGACGGTTTTCGCTTAATCCAAGCAGGGAATTGCGCTCTGCGGAGCGCGGGGACGTGCGCTGACGCCGCGCGGGCACATAAGGTGAATTGCCCGAAGGGCAAGAGAAGGTCCCCTGAGGGATGACAGTGCCGCACAACTTGTTTGCGCGTTATGACGGACGGCACCTGCGAATTTTACCTACTCGTCAACTCCTACCTTACCCAAACTCTGTACCAATGAAAAAGGAGAACCCCCGGGGTTCTCCTTTTTCATTACGCCATATCCTTGAGCAGACCATGCTTCTCATAGGTGGTGGTGCGGACGATCTTATTTTCCTCATCCACGAACACGACCTGCGGAGCATAGCCGTTCCTGACCTCCTCCGGCGTCAGCTGCGCGTATGCCATCAGAATAACCTTATCGCCCACGCTGACACAGCGCGCCGCGGCGCCGTTCAGGCAGATCATACCGCTGCCTCGCTCACCGGCGATGGTATAGGTCTCAAAGCGGTTGCCGTTCTCAATATCCACGATGGCAACCTTCTCGTATTCGTAAATGCCGGCCGCATCCAGCAGATCGGCATCAACGGTAATCGAGCCGACGTAGTTCAGCTCGGCCTGCTTGACCGTTGCACGGTGGATTTTACCCTTGAGCATCTGTACTGTCATGACTTATCCCTCCACCGAAAAGTTGTCGATCAGGCGCGTTTTGCCGATATAGACCGCCATAGCGATCAGTTCGCCGCCGTTGATCTCATGCACCGGCAGCATGGTCAGGCCGTCCACTGCGGAAACGTAATCAATACGCGCGAGCGGCTCCTGCTCGATAAGCGCACGCATGACATTGACGATTGCATCCGCGTTTTTCTCGCCGTTCTGTACCAGCTCCTGACCGAGCTTTACAGCGCGCGACAGCACGAGTGCCGCCTTGCGCTCCTCTGCGCTCAGATAGGTATTGCGCGAGGACTTCGCCAGACCGTCTGCCTCACGGATGATCGGGCAGCCGACGATCTCAATGCCCATGGACAGGTCGAGTACCATGCGGCGGATGATCGCCAGCTGCTGTGCGTCCTTCTGACCGAAGAACGCCTTATCCGGCGTTACGATGTTGAACAGCTTGGAAACGACCGTGCACACGCCGCGGAAATGAATCGGACGGGTCTTGCCGCACAGCTGACGCGGCATTTCGGACTGCACCTCAACAAAGGTGGCAAAGCCGTCCGGATACATCTCGGACACCTCAGGATGGAACACCATGTCACAGCCGCACTCGGTCAGCAGCGCACAGTCGTGCTCGAAATCACGCGGATAGGTCTCCAGATCCTCACCCGGGCCGAACTGGGTCGGATTGAGGAACACGGACGCTACCGTGCGGTCGCACTGCTGCACGGACGTTTTGACCAGACTGGCGTGTCCTTCATGCAGATAGCCCATGGTCGGCACCAGACCGACGGTCAGACCCTGCTGTTTCCACTCGCGCACCTGTGCGCGTACTTCTGCGATGGTTGTTGCGATTTTCATTATATATGCTCCTGTTTCTCTCAAAATTCAGCGTCGAGTTTGGCGAGATATTCATCGCTGCAGTCAGACTTGACAAAGCTCTGTTTTTCGGTCGGGAACGTGCCGTTCTGCACCTCGTTCATGTAAGTGCGGAACGCATCCACCATGCGCTCACCGATATTGTCGAACTGCTTGGCGAACTTGGGCGTGAAGTCCATGTTCATGCCGAGCATGTCCTGATAGACCAGCACCTGTCCGTCACAGCCTGCGCCCGCACCGATGCCGATGGTCGGGATGGTCAGCTTTTTCGAGATGAGCGCCGCCAGCTTGGGCGGTACGCACTCGAGCACGACCGAAAATGCACCGGCCTCCTGTACGGTAAAGGCGTCCTCGAGCAGCCGCTTTGCCGCATCCTCGCCCTTGCCCTGTACTTTAAAGCCGCCGAACACGTTGACGCTCTGCGGCGTCATGCCGATATGTGCCTGCACCGGAATGCCAGAATCCGTAATGGCGCGAATCTGCTCGGCAACGGCTGCGCCGCCCTCCAGCTTGACCGCGTGTCCGCGCGCCTCCTTCATCAGCCGGCCTGCGTTGCGCACGGCTTCGGAAACCGACGCCTGATAGCTCATAAACGGCATATCCATGATGACCATGGTGTTCTCGCACGCGCGCACGACGCAGGCACTGTGGTGGATCATGTCCTCCATCGTAACCGGCAGGGTCGTGTCATAACCCATCATGGTCATGCCGAGCGAATCACCCACCAGAATGGCGTTGATGCCCGCTTTTTCCACCAGCTTGGCGGTCGTGTAATCGTAGCTGGTAATCTCGGTGAGGCGTTCGCCGTTTTGCTTCATCGAGAGAAATGTGCTCACTGTGTTCTTCATTCGTTCTGCTCCTTTTTCCTATTCAGCAGGGCGGCAAGCGTGCCGTAATCCTGCTCAGAATGTTTTTCCTGTGCCATTTTGACCTGTTCGAGTCCCAGCAGCGCGTAAAGCTGCCGGTCGTCTCGTTCCGTCAGGCACGACAGATGCTTTTGCACGGTCTGCGTGTCGCCGCGCTCAATGGGTCCGGTCAGCGCTGAGACGGCACCGTGCTCGATCACATGCGCCAGATTGCTCCGCATGAGCGGCGCAAGCGCGTGCAGTGCGTCCGTTTCGGAGAATCCGCAGCCGCTCAGCAGCTCTGCGCTGCGCTGCACAAGTGCGCAGACAAAGTTGCTTGCCAGTGCACAGCTGAGGTGGTACTGCGCCTTGCTCTCCGGCGAAATGGTCTGCACCTGCAGCCCCAGTCCGCGCAGCAGCGGTACAAAGACCTCGACCGCCTGCGCGTCACCCTCGACGCAAAAAAAAGCACCTGCCAGCTCCCGCCAGCAGTTATACTTGCTGCTGATCGGAAATAGCAGATGAATGGATATTGCATAGGCTCCCTGCGCATGAATACCGGGAAAGGCTTCCTCGGCTGTGCAGGCGCCGCTGCAATGACATATATACTTGTCCTGAATTTCAAATTCTGCGACCTGCCGATATACCTCGGTGATCGCATTATCCGGAACGGTGATGAAAATCGCGTCACTATCTTCGATGAGTTTGCCCAGGTCGGTATAGTGTCCGGAATTTGTAAATTCTGCGGCTTCTCTTGCGCTGTCGGAATGGCGGCTGTAATAGCCGGATATCCGCACGCCTTTTTCGGCAAGCAGTCTGCCGAAGGAAAAGCCGACTTTTCCTGCTCCAACAATGCCAATGTTCATGCTGTCACCCGCTTTCTGTGGTGTGACGCAACGTAAAATCACTGTCGGAAAAATTTGAAAAACATGTTGTGACAAGGTATAGCTTCCGCTCTGCGGAATGCCATCCATCAATGGGTATTATACCCGCTTGAGATAAGAATGTAAAGGAAAAGTTTTCGGCTCCGGGGAGTCAATCAACAGCGAACGCACGTTCATTTATGCAGATTTCGTTCTGTAATTCTGCTTATAATCGTTAAAACCGCTCTGTATCAAAAGATACAGAGCGGTTTCCGGTTATGCGTAATACGCGATCCTGAGCAGCTCCTCCGGTGTAGTAACACCCTGTTTTACCAGTTCCAGACCCTTTTCCTTCAGGCTGCGCATGCCCTGCTGTTCCCGCGCGTAGGCCTCGATCTCCTCGATTTCGGCGCCGCGGCTGATCATGCGGCGGATATTGCGGTCAATCGTGACGATCTCATGCACGGCAATACGGCCGCGGTAGCCGGTGCCGTTGCAGTGCGTACAGCCTGTGCCGCGCTTGATGGTCGTGATATCCTTGCCGAGCAGCGCCTGCTCCTGCGGCGTAACTGCGACCTCTCTGCCGCAGTGCGGACACACCTTGCGCATCAGTCGCTGCGCGACCAGACCGACCAGCGAATTTGCGATCAGATAATGGTCGATGCCCATATCGGCCAGACGGACGATGCTCGAGACCGCATCGTTGGTATGCAGCGTACTCAGCACCAGATGACCGGTGATGGCCGCACGAACCGAAATACCGGCGGTTTCGCCGTCACGGGTCTCACCGACCATGATGATATCCGGGTCCTGACGCAGCAGCGCGCGCAGACCGGACTCAAACGTCAGTCCGGCAACCGGATTGACCTGCGTCTGGTTGATGCTCGGCACGTTCTTCTCCACCGGATCCTCAACCGTGGAGATATTCACCTGCCGGTGCGACAGATACTCGAGCACCATGTACAGCGTAGTGGACTTACCCGAGCCGGTAGGACCGGTGATATAAATAATGCCGTTCGGTGAGTTCAGCATAGGCAGGAACCTTGCATAGCTTTCGTCATCCATGCCGAAGTGGCTGGCGTGATCGACCTGCCCCGCCGTTGCCAGAATTCGCAGCACGGCTTTTTCTCCGAACACGGTCGGCAGCAGCGATACACGGATGTTGACGTACTCGCTCTGTCCCACACGGATACGGAAATGACCGTCCTGCGGCAGACGGCGCTCGGCAATATCAAGGTTCGCCATGATCTTGATTCGCGCGATCAGCGGCTGGTGCACACTGCGCTGCAGCGTTACATAATCGACGATCGTGCCGTCGATACGCATGCGCACGCGCGTGCTGCCCTCAAACGGCTCGATATGCACGTCGCTCGCGCCGGTGCTGATGGCACGGTCGAGCAGGCTGTTAAGCAGCTTGACGATCGGCGCTTCCGGATCACCGCTTTCGCTTTCTTCGACCTGCAGCATCTCCACATTACGCTCTGCAAAGTCCTCGTTGGCGGTCTGTGCCGCCTGCTGCGCGCCGACCTCGGCGTAATAGTAGCGAATCGCGCTCTGCAGCGGACCCATTTCACTCAGGCGGATGACCACCTGACAGCCGGTCAGCTGGCGCACTTCCTCAAAGGCAAAGTAGTTCAGCGGATCGTTCGTCACGACCTCGAGGCTCTTGTCCGCAAAGCCGACCGCAAGCAGGTTCTGCTTTTCCGCCAGCTCGCGCGGAATCATACGGACAGCGGTCAAATCGACCTGCATCTGTCCGATGCTCACGATCTCCAGTCCCAGACGGGCAGCCAGTGCCTCGAGCACCTGCGTCTCGGTAACAAAGCCCAGCTCGATCAGGATCTGACCGACTCGCTTTTCACGGTGCTCCTTCTGGTAGGCGAGCGCCTGCTCCATCTGCTCCTGCGTGATGTAATTGCGCTCCATCAGCACTTCGCCGATACGCAAATTGGTTTTCATGCGTCCGCCTCCTTGTCGCTGACACACATATAGATCTCCAGCGTGCCGGTGATCAGATTGGTGCTGACCGCCTGCGTGTTGTTTGCCACATAATCATAGTCTGCAATACTGAAATTGGTCACACGCAGACCCTTGTACCTGTGCTCCACCTCATCGAGGAAGTTCAGCCACTGGGTTACAGCGCCCTGCGCCGAGATAGTCGCAGTGCCGATATAAACGTAGTTGACCGGCTGTATCAGCGTTGCCGATGTATCGTCGGTCGAATCGGCGGATTCCGCATCGGACGAGGTGTCCGCACTGCCGTCCGTCTGCGCAGCTTCCTGCTCGGCGAGATACGCGCTGACCGCACCCGGAGCGGCTTCCGTCAGCGTCAGTGACTGCGGAAACAGCCCGTTCTCGAGCGCGATACCCGTGATGATATCGTCCATCTGACGGGTTTCCAGATCGCTCTTGTAGTATTTTTCGCTTGCCGTGTTCAGCACGGCTTCATTCTGCGCGATAATGTCGTCAATCGTCGCGAGTGCGGCAATCTGCGTCTGATATTCCTGCTGCTTCTGTTCGGCGGCGTCATACTCGTTCTGCAGCGTTTCGTGATTTTCCATCGCAGGACGGATGAGATACATGCCGAAAATGACGATTATCGCCAGACAGGCCACCAGCCGGAGCAGCTTTTTATCACGTTCGGTTACAACGATGTTCATTCGGCTGCCTCCTCTCCCAGCAGGATACAGTTCAGGCTGAGGACGTACACGCCGTCCTCATAGGTATAGCCGGTGTAGTCCACCTTGCGGAACAGGCCGGTTTTCTGCAGCTTGAGCACATAGCTCGGAATGTCGATAACGCTGCCGCTCTGTGCATCGAACTGCAGCGCGCCGGTAGCCGCATCATAGCCGGTCAGCACCATGCTGACCTGAGCGCCACCTGCCGCGCCGATCTTGCTCATCAGGGCGCTGTCCACCTGCGGATAGGTGGCAAGCGCGTCCGTCAGATTGCGCACCTGCTGCAGTCCCTGCACCAGATTGTCATTGCGCTGCTGCTTTTCGGCAGCCTCGTTGTACTGCTCAATCACAGTCGGATCGTTCAGCCAGTCGTTGATGTCGTCGGTTCTGTGGCTCAGGCTGCTGTTCATCCGCAAGAACACACACCAGACTGCAGCGCACACCACCAGACACACCGCAATCGGTGTGTAGAAGCTGTGCAGCAGGCCGGTCTGCCCTTTGCTGCCGCGGGACAAACGCCGATAGCTGCGGAGCAGATCCAGCTCCTTGTTTGCACGAAGCACGGTTCGAATCAAAGCCTCGGCACAGCCGAGCCAGTCGCTCAGCCGCTCGCCGTTCGGCAGGGCGCGGAACACACGGCATTCGGGCAGACGGCTCACTTCCAGACCCAGACCGCGGATACCCGCCAGACACACCTCGAAATCATCATCCGAGCAGCCGGCGTAATACACATCGGTCAGCGTGCCGCCCGAGCGGCTTGCCGTGTGGAACTGCATCGTACCGGAGACATCCCGCGTCATCTCGGTGCCGAAATCCACCGTGCCCGGCTCACTGAAAATACGGCTGCGGCTGGAATAACGGTACTCGCCGTTCTCGACCAGCAGCGAAAGCACGCTGCTGCCCTCAAAGCACAGCCAGATACAGGTCTTGCCCTGCATGGCCTGCATGGCATGCAGGAGCTTGAGCCATCCTGCCATAGTAACGGTAACGCTCTGCAGGCGCAGGCCGAGCCGGTCGGTCATTGCAAGGTATTCCTCCATCGTTTCCTTGCGGCAGGCAGCGCAGAACAGCTGCTGACGGCCTTCGGCATCTGTGCCGAGCGGCACATAATCCGCCGCCACAAGCTGATCCTCCCGCGGACGCATTTCGTGCCGCACAAGCTCCTCCAGCTTGTTTTCCGGCATGTTCGGTGCGGTGATAGTCTTGGTGGCAACCGCCTCATCCGGCAGGACGAGCGTGATGCCGCGGGTCGGCAGCCTGTGCTGCTGCCAGAGTGCGCCTATCGCCTTCTCCCAGTTTTCCATGCCGCCGCCGTGTGCGGGAGCACTGTAAAGCGCCTGCACGGAAGGCTGCGCGCCGGACTTGCCGACCGCGACAAGCACCTGCTCCTCCTGCAGCGCCAAAACGGTTGTGTTCATTCTCATTTCTCCCCTTTTGTGAGGTTTACACGTTTCCGAGGTTATACGTTCCCCGAACTCTCTATCGCGCTGTACGAGCCAATGATCGGCGACATGACCGCGATAATGATAAAGCCGACCACAAACGCCATCAGTACGATCAGCATCGGCTCCAGAATGGTCATCATGCGCTTGCTCGCCTGCTGTGCATCGTACTCCATCGAATCCGCAATGGAATCCAGCATGGAGTCCAGACGGCCGGTCTCCTCGCCAACTGCGATGCTGCTGCACAGCTTGCGCTGAAAGCCGTCTACGTTCTCGAGGGCGGCGGACAGGCTGACGCCCGAACGCACCTGCACGAGCACATCCTCGAACTGCGAAACGATGTAGGCGTTGCCGATGGTATCACGGGCGGTCTGCAGCGCAGTGACGATCGGCAGACCGCTCGAGTACAGGCTGCTGATGGTTCGCGCGAACCGCGCCGTGCAGATAACCTGATTGAGCGGACCGAAAACCGGCATTTTGAGCTTGCGCCGATCCATTTCCAGCCGGACGGCCGGAATGCGCAGCAGCGTGCGGATAACCATGACCACTGCCGCGACACCCAGTATCATCAGATACCATTTGGTAACCATAAAACCGGAAAACGCCATCAGCGCCAGCGTAACGCCCGGCAGCGAATCCATTGTGGAGAACAGATCGCTGAACTGCGGCAGCACGAAGGTTACGATAACGATAACGACCACGACCGCCAGAATCGCAAGGATCATCGGGTACATGAGCGCCGACTTGACCTGCTGGTTCATCTGGTGCGCCTTCTCGTAGTGGAGGGCGAGCCGCTCCGCGACCTGATCTATCTTGCCGCTGCCCTCGCCTGCGCGGATCATGCCGAGCATGAGCGTTGGGAACACCTGCTGCGCCTCGAGTGCGGCGGACAGGCTGGAGCCCTTCCGCACCTCACCCAGCACATTCTCGTAAATGCGGCGCAGACCTGCGCTGATGCCCTCATCCTGCGAGATGATCGTCAGCGCGCGCACCAGACTGACACCCGAAGCCAGCAGCGTGGACAGCTGACGGCACAGGTCGCTCAGCTCCTGCGGACGCAGGGTGCGCGGCTTGCGGGCCGCACCGCGGCGGGTCGCACTCTGCAGATACAACCCCTGAGCGAGTAATTGGGTATACAACGTGTCATAGTCCGCAGCCTCCATTGTGCCGCGGACTATCTTTCCGTCTATGTCCTTTGCCGTGTAGCGGAACAGCGTGTGACCGCTGTTCGGTTTGACCGTGACGGTCAGCCTGCGGTTGTTGGATGCAGCCATGCTGACCCTCCTCTCCATTCATTACAATAATCCCATATACCAGTCCGCAATCGTTTCTCCGAAAAACATGGCGATCGCAATGCCGATGCACAAAAACGGACCGAATGCGAACTGGCTTTTCCGGTTTGCCTTCTTTTGGGCGAGCAGCAGCGCGCCGAAGCCGCCGCCGAGCAGAATGCCGATGAACGCGGCAACGACCGTCAGCTTTGCGCCGAGAAAAAAGCCCGCGCCGAACATCAGCTTGATATCACCGCCGCCGAAGCCGCCGGGCACGATGAGCGCCAGAAGCAGCATCGGCACACTGACGATCACGCAGCCGATCAGTCGCGATTTTATCCCCAGGCTGGGGATAAGTATGTGCGCAGCGATGCCGCAGACAAACAGCAGCGCCGGAAACCGGTCGTAGATTTCAAGCGTGTCTATGTCCATGAGCGCCACGACCGTCAGAATACCGAGCACGACGAACGCCAGCGCCGCCTGTGCGCTCTCGCCGCCGAAGGCGTATGCACAGGCACAGGAGCACAAGCCGCCGAGCACCTCGATCCAGAAATCCCTTGCGGGGATTTTTGCACCGCAGCCGCGGCATTTGCCGCCCTGCAGGAGAAAGCTCAGGCACGGGATCAGCTCCGCCGCCGACAGCGTGCGCTCGCACACCGGACAGTGACTGCGTCCCTTCACCACGCTCTCTCTGCGCGGCAGGCGCCATACCACCACTCCGAGAAAGCTGAATACGCATGCGCCCAATGCAAACCGTAACAGCCATAATACAGCATAGGCAATGTAAAGCATTGGTTTCCTCCTCGTTTGGGTTGGTTTGGAATGATTTTTTACAAATAGAATCTGCCATACAAAAACCGCATGACAGGTCACAGCCACTTAAACGTTAAGGGGCTGTGACCCACCATACCGTCCGCAAGCCGAACGCAGGCACCGTTACTGCGTTCCGCATCGTTACAGCGGTATGAATCAGGTCGCCACCGACGGACACCGTACCGCACCGTGGTTAGACGGTGCGGTGCGGGCGGGGTGGATAGTGGTGATGAACTCGATTATGCTACTTCCTTGCCACCAATGCTATAGGTAGCCTTCTTATTGGTGACAGCATAGGTGCAAGTACCATAAACCAACTTAGTAATTTTACCATTTTCGCATTTAACCGAGGTCGGAGCGTTCTTAGTTTCGGCCAAGTCCTGAACATCCGTCAGCTTAATGTTATCCGAGTCGCCAGAACCAATCGACGGATCGCTCGAGTTTTTAGCATAATATTCATCTGCAAGCGTCTGAGCGGCCATAACACACTGACGAGTCTCTGCAATAATCTGCTTCTGCTGTGCCTTCTGAATATAACCAGTCAGCGCCGGAATCAGCAGCGCTGCCAGAATTGCCAGAATAACCAGAACCACGATCAGCTCTACCAGCGTAAAGCCGCCCTTCTTGCTGCGGCGCTTCTGCTGCAGCGCGATCATTTTTTCCATCATGATCTTATTCCTCCAATTTCATTTTTGTTTTTCTATCTCTGTAAGCTGCGGCGGTGCTCCGCAGAGTTACACATATTACATTGCCGTTATGCCGGCTTTTTCGTTGCCGTTACCTCGGTTTTCACCGGAATATCGTACCGCAGGTCGATAATGAGCGAATCCGAATAGATTTTATCGGTCAAATCCTTATCGCGGTAAATTGTCACGGTGGCGGTAACGGTGTGCTTTGCTTCGTCGATTTTGAAATGCAGTCCGGCGCGGAGACCCATATAAAAGCCCTCTGCATAGGTTTTCGTCATGGCTCGGGCAATGGGATTGCCGTCCGCAGCCTGACTGTAGCCGTCTTTATAATAGCGCTCGACAAGATAACCCTTTTCCACCCGAGGCTGCTCACCGGAATCCTTATCGGCAATCACGATTTTGGTTGGTCCGCAGCCGTCTGCCGTCAGCAGTTCCGCCGCGTTATATCCCTGTTCGGTCTCATAGCCAAACTCGATCGCCGAGCCTTCGGACGAACCGGTTTTATTCGTTACGTCCGTACCGTTATCGTAGCATTTGATGTAATCCGTGGCGGTCTCCACCTTGCTGCGCACGGTTTCGAGCAGGTCGTCCGCGATCAGCTCAGCGCTGTTCAGCTCCTGCGTGCGGCGCGATACCTCGGCCGCCGGCCGCAGCGACGCGCTGAATACGCCGATGACCAGACACAGCAGTCCGGCGCCGACCACAAGCTCCACCAGTGTCATGCCTTCCCGGCCGCGCAGGATTGAGCGAATGCGTTTCATGCCGTCACTCTCCCTTCGCAAACCGGTAGAAGGGCACGGTTTTGCCGTCCTCGGTTTTGGCGTTTACGGTCTGCTTTTTTACCTGTACGCGGAAGGCGTCAATATCGGTATCTTCGCCGTCCGACGTCGTTACTTTAAAATCGTATGCGGCAGCTTCGCCGTCCGCGACTTCTGCACTCCCGCGCACGCTTTCCTGCAGTTCGGTCGCGTCCCTGCGGAGCTGCTCCGACTTGCGCTGCGCATTTGAGGCAAAGCCGACTGCGCCGTTCAGCGCTCCCAGTAGCAGCATGAACACCACCGTGGAAACCAGAATTTCCACCATGGATTCGCCCCGGCGGTCGCGCAGCACGCGAATCAGTCTATTCATCGGCTGCACCTCCGGTCGCCTGAGCTGCCGGCTTGTGGATGGGTTCGTATCGGCTGTACGTCGGATTGTTGATATCATAGGTATAGCTGATCTCCACATGCTCCGTGCGGGCATCCTTGCCTTCGCCAATGGCCTTGGGCTCTACCGACTCCTCGCCGTTGGCGCTTCGGCAAAAGCGGCCGTTTACCCAGTAGACCGGGAACTGTCCGCTGACGCCGTCTTCCCCTTTCCATGTGTAGATTGGCTGAAAACTGTCCTTTCGGCGGTATTCTGTGGTGTACATGTAGCTGTCCGCTCCCTTTTCCGCCTTGACGCCTACCCAAACCTGATGTCTGTTAAAGGTTGTCTGCTCTGCCTTTTCGGTGCCTTTGTCCCGAGCATCGTATGCAAAGGTATCGCCTGTGATCGGGTCCTGCGCATCGGTAACATCACGGAGCAAAATCGTAATCCTGCCGTAGTCATCCTCGGTCGAACCCGCATTATAGCAGGCAGTGGTTTCATCCGAACGGTCCGGATCGTAAATACCCAATCCCGTATCTTCCGCTAAAATGTTGTTCACTTCACGGTAGAAACAGCCTTCCGGCGCAAAATTGGTATCCAATTCCGGCTTTATTGTTTTGTATTCCTGCAGTTCGCTGTCCAGCACCTGTGCAAAGGACTGCGCTAGCTGATAACAGCGTTCTCTGCCGATCTTGCGGTTGGCCCGCGAGAGCAGCATGGATGAGGAATACACGATACTGAGCGAAAGCCCGATCAGGACGGCGACAGCACAAAGTGCTACGATCAGCGAAACACCGCTTCGCCTGCTGCGCCGCAGGGTGTTCCAGCCCTGACGTATCCGCTTCATGTCTGCCGCCTCCCTTCGTAACTAAAATCTGCGCTCAGCAGGATCGGATTCCGTATAACGGTCGCTCTTGCTGTCCGCAATGACAGTTACCCTGCTGATCTGTATACCATTCGTCAGCTGCAGGGTCTGATTCTCGTGCGTTACCACGGAGAAAATGTTAGGCAGCTTCAAGGTAAATGTGCCGTCCTTCACCTGCAGCATGGTATCCGGCTGATAGCTGTAATAACGAATGCTGCCATTGGTAAGGCTGTATCTGCCGTTGACCGCACTGCCCTGTTTTACAGTATACCAGTCATCCCCTGCAACTGCAAACGTATTTTGACCATTCATGATAATCTCCGGCAGGTTCCCGCTCATATCGACGGTAACCGTCGTGGAATGATCGTCCTTATCGGTCAATTCAATCCGATACAGGTCAGCGTCTGCCACCTCGTCCCACGAGAGCGCGGTAAGCTGTGCCGCCCACTCTGCCGTATTGATAAGACGATTCATCGGGCCATAGCTGACCGCAAGCGCCTCATTCACGTTTGCCAGCGACGCGCTCGGTGCTTCCAGCTTCACACGCGGGAATACCACATCGCCGCTCGATACCCAGACCGAGCTTACCTGTCCCGCCGACTGCGAAATACGAGCCTCGAACCGTACAGAACAGCCTGCGTATTTCGTATCCAGATCGGTCAGGCTGCAGACGTAGCTGTCGCCGCTTTCGCTCATTGCAGAAACGGGGTAAGTCACTATTGTGCCGTCCGTCCCGGTGATTTTTGCCCGCAGCAGATAGGTACTGCCGCCGGGCGGTACGCTGGCCGCATTCTCCGGCGTAACGGTGACCTGCAGGCCGCCGCTTCGGAAGCCGGCCGCCGGAATCGGGTTGTTTGCTGTCGCATTCCAGTTGTACGACCACTTGACGCTCGGCGTATTCAGACGCATCGGCACGGTCATCGTGTACACGATACCGTTCGGGCTGTCCGCGTAGCCGGAATCATCAGCAGCCACCGCCACCAGATAGAGATCGATGGTCTTGCCGGCGTAATCCTCCAGACTGCGGCTTACCGAGCAGGTGCCGCCCCTGACGTGCACAAGCTCACCCAGGACAGCGGCCGTTTCGCCCTCTGGCTGCACATAAATCTGATAGCCTGCACAGCCGTTTTCGCTGCCGATGGCACTCCAGCCGATGGTGTATTCCAGCTCGTTGGTATCCGGGTTGATTACCAATGGCTGTCCCGGACGCTCGAGGCGCTGCTTGACAGCGTACTTCTTCGTCGTACTCAGGCCAACCTCGCCGTATGCCTGTCCCAGACGGGTAACGGTCAGCTCAACCTCGGCGTACTGCCAGTCATCCGCGCTGATGGTGAACGATTGGGAAGTATTCGGATTCTCCTGCGTACCGTAAACCTCGTTGACCGGAATGCCGATTCTTGCGCCTGCCGCAGTAATGCCGGTCAGCTTGACCGTGTACTGCGCTCCGCTCTCATTCGGCTGTGTCCACGAGAATTTGTAGCTCATGCTGCCGTTTTCAACAAGCTTCATCGGTTCATTGAGTTTCGGCGCTGCCAGCGGCTTGATGTTCAGCGCTGCGGCTTTAATGTAGTTTGCAAAGTCATTCGCATGGCCAAGAACATGGCTGTAAATGGTCTTGTCCTGCTGCTGAACGCCCTCCGCGCTGTAAGTCCGCAGCGTAACGGATGCATCGTCGGCCTGCCGGGTATCGCCATAGGTGTAAACCGGTCCCAGACCGGAGGCGGCGTACCATGCACGCACCTGACGATTTGTGACATTCTCCGCGAAATACTCCTTCGGCAGGTCGCGGAAGTTTGCCGTAACCGTGTTGCCCGCCGAGGTCAGCACATCCTCATACGCAAACACATACTCATTTGTGCCAACCGTGCCGAGCACCTCGATACGGTAAATCGGCGGTGTTTCCATCTGCGGCTCGTTGACCGTCAGTGCAGCCGTGACCGTGCAATCATCCACCGTACTGCCCGAGTACGATACCGACAGATTGTTAATACTGCCGTCCGGCTTGTACTTCGGCGTGTCGGTCGGGATGGTATCCGTCACGGAGGCCGGCTGAATGCCGTTCGTAATGCCCGCCGCTGCCGTGACGATCAGCTCCTTCAAATCATCGCCGTTGATCTCGGCGGTATGATTGTTCTGATCAATGGTCACGGTCTGCGAGCCGAGCCTGAAGGTGACTTTCCAGTTGCTGAATACCGCATAATCCGCAAGGTTTTTCAGCGAGATCTGGTATTTAGCGCCATTGTTCCAATGGCTCACCAGTCGGATATTGACATCCGGTGTCGGCAGTACCGACACATCCTGCGTCGCCGCAGTTTTCCATGCAGAAGGCGCGGTATCCTCAAACAGACTGACAGCACGAACCGACAATGTAATGGTCTTGCCTGCTGTGTCTGCCGCAAGGCTTGCCGGCAGCTGGAACGAACCGCTGGTCGTACCGGAGCCGTACGCCTGCGTGCCGTTCAGCTTCGTGTCCCACTGTCCCTGTCCCTTTCGGTTCGGGATAAAGCGCAGATTGGACAGTACCTCCTCACCGTCAACGAACACCCTGCCCTCGTAGTACAGCGGGCGGTCGTCGTCCGTGATGGAGACGTTGAAGGCACCGTCATCGTTCTGCCGGAGCGAAACGTCAAAGGAGTCATCCAGTGCACCGGATGCCGTCTTGCTGTGCTCCATATCGCGGTAGTTGGTGCGGACATACTCGTCAAGCAGCTTACCGTTCTGATTAAACAAGCCATTCACTCGGTAGATATTCGGCCGCAGCCACGATTGATTGTTGCCTGTCGTCTGCGAAATCGTTCGATAGGTCGGAGAATCCGGCATAACAAACAAAACACGTCCGGTGATTTCACCCGAAGTACGAATGATACCATTATCGTCAATCGTTGTGTTGTCGTTTGTCATGTTGTAGTACAGCTGATTATCGTCCGTATCCACAGAATCCAGATTCGGACCTGCAATCGCCGCAAAGGTCTTATCCTTCCATTTGCCTTCGATACCCAGATTGCCGAAGGCAATCATACGCGAATACGCCTTGCGCGATTCACTTCGATAACCATACTGAAACGTATATCCTACATAGTTTGTCAAACCCCAGGTATCATAAAAATAATAGTTGTTTCCCACATTATTTTTATCCGATATCAGGCCAAAATCATTTCCAAAAGCAGCAATCGACCAATCCTTGTTTGTATCCTGGCTGACGGAAAAACAATTTTGTATGTAGGTATTGCCTGCGGCAATTTTAGAACTGCCGCTCTTGCCATTGCGCTCGTAGCGATCACCCATAATACCTGCAGAATACGGATCACCCACCAGCTTTTCCGCATAGTTGCGGCAGTGATCAATGTTCAGCACAATATTTTCGGTCGAAATACCGATGGAATACCGTGCATCGTTATAGCTTTTCGATAGCACATTATCCGTAGAGAAGAAGCCGACGATACCGGAAGCCATTGAGCCTGCGTAAATTTTCACACCAGGTGCGTTCACGCAGTCTACCACGTTGATCGTATACTTCTGTCCATCTCCAGCTTTAGTCGCTTCATACGCCGTAATATTGCCAAGAATGCCGGCACTGTCATTCGCACCGTTTGCCTTACTCTCACCATTGCAGCTGTAAACGCTGCCGTGGTTCTGACAGCTGATAATATCAAAATTCTGATCGGAGGCCGCATGATACAGCTGTGCTACAATACCGCCCGAAGCACCTACCCAATCCGCCTTAAAGGTGGTCTGCAGATTGCCATAGTTATAACAGCCTTCGATTATGCCGCCGTTATTCGTCCACTGACCGACAATACCGCCCGAATAATTCGAGTGATAGCCATAAACAGTACCATAATTGACACAATTCCGGATCATCCAATCCGTGGTGGTCTTATTCGACTGCGTACCGATAATGCCGCCTGCAAAACGGTTGGTCGCATTACTGCTCCGCTGGCGGCCGACAAACGCCTGATTGAGCAGATAGGACAGGTCCTTTTCACTCTCGTTCATGCCGACAATACCGCCAGTGCCGACACCGATGCCGTCCGACTTGTTGACCAGCAGCCAGCTGCCGCTGACGCAGCGATTCAGCTCACCGGTCGGCGCATTGTAGCCCGCCACGCCGCCAAGGTTGCCGTTGCTCGATACGATGATCTGCATGGTGCGGTCTGCCGCTACGCTCTTGCTGCCGCCGTTGTAGGACAGCTTTTCCACATCCGTTCGGTCTGCCCACTTTACCCAAGTGGAATCCGCAGACAGCTTCTGTGCCTCGGCATTGAACAGCAGATCGCTCACCTTGCTGACATTTTCCATCAAGGTTTCGGTGCTCTTATCGCCGGACATGGTGATCGTGCCCTTGTTATAGCCGGTCACACCGCCGACCATGCCGTTTTTGACCGTGATCGTGCCGGTTCCGGTATTGTCTATGTAGCACTGCTCGATGATGCCGGTCGTATCATTCTTGCCTGCAATGCCGCCGATATGCGAGGACAGGCGTTCCTTCTCTGCCGCCGAGCTGGTGGAGGTTGCGGTGTACACACCATCCGCCGTCAGCGTCAGCCTGGAAACTGTGCTGCCCTGCAGCAGACCGCCGTTCAGTCCGGCAATGCCGCCGTAGCAGTTGCCGACCGCGCTCTTTCCTTCGTCGATCGTGCCGGAATACGTGCATTCGGTTACCTTGCCGCTTGCATTATTCTGACCGACTACACCGCCGAGATAGGTATACTTCGTGAATTTCTCAAAATTCGAGGTGACCTTCACCTTGCTGACCGTACCGCCCGCTCGATTGATGCCGACTGCACCGCCGACCTGCAGCGTGCTTGCGGAAACGCTGTATGTCGGCTGCTGCGAAACCTCGGTTGCAGTGACCGTACCGCTGTTGTCTCCGACAACAGCACCCAGAATGAATGCACTGCCGGAAATCGTGATATGACCGCCGAGTGTCGCTCCCTGAACCGTACCGCCCTTGTGATTTACTGCACAGATCGCGCCTGCCGCAGTCTTGTTGCGGGTGATAAGCGTTACCCTGTTATCCGTGCCGACGCTGCAGCTCCTGATCGTGCCGTAGTTTTCGCTGGCAACGCCGCCTGCATAGCCGTCGTTACTGGTGACGCTGCCGTTGCCGATACAGTTCTCGACCGTGCTGCCCGTGCTGTTCATGCCGACAATGCCGCCTGCCGCACCGACATTCGCGGTCACCTGACCGAGATTCTTCGCGTACCGCAGAACAGCCTTTGTGCCCTCCTGCGCGCCGACAACGCCGCCTGCACTGCCCGCCGCTGCGCGGACCTCTGCCGCCTGATTGGTCAGGCAGTTGATGCTCGTGCCGCCGAGTGTGCCGCGATTGATGCCGGCAATACCGCCGACCATACTGCTGCCGCGCACGGTCAGCCTGTTATCCGCGGCAATGACATCGCCCTGTGCGCTGCCGCTTGCCGGACTGAGCGTGCCGGTTGCGGTATTCACGCCGATCACGCCGCCGACACCGCTGCCGCTGCCGTTGACACGGCGCTTTCCTGCCGGTGTGCTCGAAAGCGTGATCGCACCGCCGTTTTCGCCCGCAATACCGCCGACACGGCCTGCACCGCTGACATTGGCGCTGCTGGTATTGTTCTGTATCCTGCCGCCGCTGAGATTATAGCCGACAATGCCGCCGACCGTATTCCGTCCGGTGACGGTGCAGTTTTTCTCGGTCGTGCAGTTTTCAATCGTGCCCGCCGTCCTGCTGCCGACATTCAGACCCGCGATGCCGCCGATATAATCCTGCGTTGCGCTGCCCATGCTGCCGGAGAGCGTGCAGTCGCGGATGATGCCCTCGTTCAGACCGACCACGCCGCCCATGGCATTCAGACCGTTCATCGTGCCCTTGCTGGCACAGTGCTCTATCACATGATTCTCACCGTTGACGCCGATCACACCGCCGATGACGGAAACACGCAGCTCGCTGCTGCCCAGCTCATCGGAGAGTGCCTTCGCGGCATCCGTGTACTTCTGCGCCCGCAGATAAGATACCATATCCACACCGGTTTTCAGCTTGCTGTCCGGGAAGGTGTCCTCTGCCGGACGGTCAAAGCCGCCTGCGTTCAGGCAGTGCTCCACCTTCATCCGGGTCTGCGGCTCACAGCTGCCGATAATGCCGCCTGCATACGCATACGCGCGGATGGTCATGTTGTTGGAAACTGCAGACAGCCTGCCTGCACTGTTGCCGTCCGCTGTGATGGTGATGGTATGCGTATTGGTAGATGCCTTGACCGTTCCCGGCACATTGCTGTTGTTTGCCGCGATGCCCGGCAGAAGCGCATACAGCGTTCTGCCTTCCCGGTCTGTCTCCGTGTAGGTACGCTGATAACCGATCAGACCGCCGCAGAATGCCTCTGCAGTGACCGTGCCAAGGCTGTTATCGACCTTGAGACCGCTGACCGTAACATCCTCTCCCGGGTTGACCACATTTGCACCGATCGCACCGCCGACATAGTACCGTCCCTGCACACTGCTCGGCTTGATGGTCAGCTTCTTCTCGAGCAGCTTTGTCGAAGCATTCAGACCGATCAGACCGCCGACACAATCTCCGGTTGCAGCAACACGGCCGCCGATGAGCGTGTAATTGATGTCAATCGTGCTGTCCGTGTCGTTATAGCCGACCAGACCGCCGACATAGTGCCTGCCGACAACGATACCCGCCACACTCCGGTTGGAGACTGCGTTATCCTTGTCGCTGAAGGTGATCGTGCCGCTGTTGTAGCCGGTCAGACCGCCCGCATAGCTGCCGACAGCTCCCCAGTCCGTTACACGCCTGTAGATCGCATTATTGGTGTCCGAAACATAGCTTGCACAGTTTATGATGGCCGCATTGTTCTCATTTGCACCGCAAATACCGCCGATAAATACATTGTATCCTGCAACGACACCTGTGTTGACGCAGTTTTTGATCGTCGAACCACCTTTATTCTCACCGATGATGCCGCCGACATACGAATTGCCGATGACATAGCTTGCGTTAACGGTTGTTCTGGTGCCGTTTTCACTGAGCAGTGCCGTCTGCGTATCAGACTGATTCAGCGCACCGATGATGCCGCCGACATACTCGCTGCCGAGAACGTAGCCGTTTGCCTCGGTCTCGCAGTCATACAGCACACTTTGTTCGCCGTAGCCGACAATGCCGCCGACATATTTGCCGCGCAGCTTGTCTCTATCCTCCTGCTTATAGGTGTAGCCGTCCGCATATCCGGCACAGCTCCTGCATTCGGAAAGAGACGCGTTATGCGCGTAGCCGACAATGCCGCCGATATAATGTCCAGCCAGCGAATGATCATCTGCGGCTGTGCTGCTGAGAATCAGGCCCTCATTTTTGCAGTCAGACATATCTTTTCCCGTGGCCTGATCCTTGCCGGAAAAATAGCCTGCAATGCCGCCAACCGAGCGATTGCCCGTTACAGCAGCGCTGTTGGTGAGGGTTTTGACTGCGGCACCGTTTGTTGTCAGGCTGCCCGCAATACCGCCGATACCACGCGCAGTATCGCCGGTCGGCAGCGTACCGGTCACGGTACCCGATGCAGACAGCTTGATTACTGACTTAGAATCGCTGACCTCAATCACACCGGCCACACCACCGATGCCCTGCGCCTGTGCCGAAGTCAGCGCAGCCTCCACCCTGGCTTGGGTGCCGTCCACGTTATCGCCCTTCAAAGAGCCATTGCTGTAACCGCAGACTGCACCGACACCCTTGAGCTTGTCCGAGTCAATCTCCACCTGCGGATTGAGCAGACGCAGATTATGGATCGTGCCTGCGTTTTTTTGAAACAGACCAAGATATTCTGCGTCATCGGCAATCGAGTTCTCATCCAGCTTGAGATTACTGATGACATTCCCGCCGGTAAACACGCCGGCAATGCGGTTCAGCAGACCGCTTGTGCCGTCCAGTGTCTGATTGCTGTGCAGCTCAGGGATACTCGGGAAGCCGATATCCTTGCCGGCGGAGACCGAAAGCGCGCCGCGGGCTGCCGTACCGTAAACCTTTACACTGTCGCTCGTCCAGTCCAGCGAACGTGCGGTAACGGCAAATGCCGCCTCCGTATCCATATAGCGGATATTGGACAGATGACGGAAGGTTTCGATCTCGCACCGGCTGTTATTCGACCGGGTGCCGTCACCGAAAAGCGTGTTCGCCTTATTGGATTCGATAGCGTCACTCTTTTGATACTCCTCACCGCCGGTGTTTTCTGCATTCGGGTCCGGAAATACCTGCACAGCTGCGTAAACATTCAGCGGGTTTTCCAGTTTGCCGCCGAAGCGCGTGATGCTGGTATCGCTGCTCTGCCGGAAGGCTGCTTCGTTATCAGCGGACAGCTTATCCAGCCGGTCGTACAGCTTCGCATTCATCATACCGTCCAGCACAAGTGTTGCCCGCTTGTTGGTACGGTCGTATTCCACAGGGAAGGTATAATCCTTCGTCGCGTTGTCCTCGGTCGTAACCGCAACCGACTGCGAACCCGTTTTCAAATTCCTGCCCGGAATATTGATCGACAGGAGCTGCGCTTTGTCCTCACTGCTGTACAGCTTGACCTCGTAATAAACCTTATCCAGATCCTGATCCTTCACATTGCTCGACCAGTTCAGCGACAGGGTTTCACCATTTACCAGATTGATCGAGGTGATCTTCAGCTTGGTCGCATCCAGACTGACAGCATTGACTGCATCCTGAACCGAGTAATAGCCCAGCCGTTCTTCCCGACGCGTATCGCGGCCGCGCTTGCTGTAATCAATATCCAGCCAGCTGCCGGACATATCCGCCGGTTTGCTGTCCTCATTCGATCCGTAGTACAGTCCCTTGCAGTTTGTGCCGTAGAAAACCGAATAAACCTGACCGCTTTCCACGTCGATTTCGATGCAGATTGCAGCATTCAGCACACTTTTATCGTAGGTATCCTGCGAAAGAAGCGCACCGACGAGCGCACCGTCACCCGACAGCTCGCCTTCTGCGTATTCGCCTGCATCCAGACGAATGCCGTAAATACGACCGACCAGCTTTTTCCGGTCCTCATCCGACTCATCAAACGACTGATTCAGCACGCCTTCCTTCTTCACCTTGCTGCAGAATGACTCCCATTCACCGCCGGTACGAAGGTAGGTCAGCTCGGATTCTGCCGACAGATACATGGTCTTAGCGTACGATTCATTCTTTCGGAACTGTGACAGATGGATATACCTCAGAAGGCTCGGTACAGCGATGGCAAACAGAATGCTCAGAATGACTAGCGTAACCACCAGCTCTACAAGAGTAAAGCCGCCTTTTCCGCACTTTTTGCGCTGCTGTGTCATATTCGCTGCCTCCTTCCCTTTGAATACAAGATAAACGGGTATACTGCCCAAATTTAGTCGTTTTATATTTTACCAACTCCTACGTTTTCTGTCAAGTATCGACACCGTTCAACTGCAATCTCCGCTGTTTTCGCCTATTTTCTCTGATATTTACCATGATTTTCATGCCACAAAAAAGGCTGCCGAAGCGAGCTTCGGCAGCCTTCTGCAATCTTTACGATTTCTGAATTAGAGGAAGATATACTTGAGTACGAACAGTACTGCCAGAACGTACATCAGCGGAGCAACCTTCTTGCCCTTGCCGGCTGCAACATTCAGCAGAACGTAGGAGATAACGCCCAGAGAGATACCCTCGGAGATGCTGTAGAACAGCGGCATAGCGATGATGGCGAGATAAGCCGGGATGGACTCGGTCAGGTTGTCCAGATCGAAGTTGATCTCGGTTACGGTGCCTACCATCAGGAAGCCGACCATGATCAGCGCCGGAGCGGTTGCGAAGGACGGGATGGCAGTGAAGATCGGCGCAAACAGCGTGGATACAAGGAACAGGATGCCGGTAACCAGAGCGGTCAGGCCGGTACGGCCGCCGACTGCAACGCCGGATGCGGACTCAACGAAGGTGGTGGTGGTGGAAGTACCCAGAATTGCACCTGCGGAGGTTGCAATCGAGTCTGCCAGCAGAGCGGGCTTGATGCCCGGCAGCTTGCCGTCCTTATCGAGCATCTTCGCCTTGGTGGCAACACCGATCAGCGTGCCCAGAGTATCGAAAATATCAACGAACAGGAACGAGAAGATGACAACGATAAAGTTTACAATGCCGACTGCGCTGAAATCCACGTTGAAGCACTGGCCGAAGGTCAGACCCAGCTTGGAGAAGTCGGTCATGCCCCAGCTCGGGAACAGAGAATAGAAGCCTGCGTCCGGCGTCGGAACGTAAAGGCCGGTCACCTGGCAGAGCATGCCGAGGATCCAGGTCAGCAGGATGCCGTACAGGATGGCGCCCTTCATCTTGCGGGTATAGAATACCGCGGTGAAGAACAGGCCGATCAGAGTCAGCAGCGCGCAGATGCCTGCGGTGTGGAAATTCTCCGGGAAGCTGATGATGCCGACCAGCGTTGCGGAGTCCACGCACAGACCGGAGTTCTGCAGGCCGATGAAGGCGATGAACAGACCGATACCAACCGAAACACCCTTTTTGAGCGTCAGCGGAATGGCATTGAAGATGGCCTCACGGATGTTGGTCAGCGACAGGACGATGAAGATCAGGCCCTCAATGAATACGGCCAGCAGAGCGACCTGCCAGCTGTAGCCGTAGCCTGCAACAACGGTGTACGCCATGAAGGCGTTCAGACCCATGCCGGCAGAGAGCGCGAACGGCAGGTTTGCCATAAACGCCATGCACAGCGTGCCCAGGCAGGATGCCAGAGCGGTTGCCAGCAATACCGCGGTGGTATCCATACCGGTGGAGCCGAGTACACTCGGGTTTACGGCAAGGATGTACGCCATGGTCATAAAGGTAGTGATACCGGCCATGACCTCGGTCTTGACTGTGGTTTTGTGTTCCGATAGCTTGAAAACACGTTCAAACATCGAATAACCCCCTTTTTAATTTTCAGGCTTTCGCCTTGATTACTGTGAAATGATAATTTTACTTACTTCCCCTCGTAAGCGACAACCGTCTCCGCCGGACAGGTAGTGATGCGGTCGCGTCCGTGCAGACCCTTGAGCTCCAGCAGGCAGACAACCTTGACGACCTTCGCGCCGAGCTGCTCCAACAGGTGAACAGCCGCCTCAAGCGTGCCGCCGGTAGCGATAAGGTCGTCCACAACGACGATCTTCATACCCGGCTTGATGTCATCGCGGTGTACCTCGATGGTCTCCATGCCGTATTCCAGCTCGTAGGACATGCGGGACGTTGCACGCGGCAGTTTGCCCTGCTTGCGGATCGGAATGAATGCCTTATGCAGATTGTACGCCATCGGTGCACCGAACAGGAATCCGCGGGATTCCAGACCGGCGATTGCGTCAAACTCCACGCCGTCCAGCAGCGCAGTCATCTCGTCCACCGCCAGATGGAAGCCGTCCGCGTCACCGAGCACGGTGGTAATATCGCGGAAGATGATGCCTTCCTTCGGAAAATCCGGAATGCTGGTGATATACTGCTCAACCTTACTCATGAAACCTCAATTTCCTCCTTATCCCTGCCGCCCGGCAGAGAATCAATTATGCTGTTTTTACCATTTAGCGCGTAAAACAGCAACACTCCTTATATATTATCAAATCGTGTCGTTTGTGACAAGAGATTGATTGTACGAAATGCAGAATTTTTAACATGAAGATTATTACAGCTATACAAATTCCCATAAAATTGTTCACTATCGGATACGGAGCGGGCGCCAGCCCTTGGCTCGGTGGTTCGCCGCACCCGCGGCGGCGGGCAACTCGTTGGCCCGGTGGTTACGGACGGCATCTGAGAGTTTCATCTTTAGTACCTCTTACCTTTTATATAACCGCTATTTACTATAACCATCTGCATCACATTTATTGCGTTCTTCCTATCGCTGTGCTATGCTGTGTATATACCGACTAACCTCGTTTATGATGGGAGGCTACTGTGATGAATCGAAAAAGCGTTATCAATATTCTCTGTGCCCTGTCGGCCATGATTGCTGTCGGAATTGCGGTTTGGATCACTCTGACTGCCCACACACCGCACACGATGGACGATTATATCAACCATCAATACCTGATTGGTGTTTCCAGCGGAATCGCACTCATACTATGTATTATCCGCAGCTATATGCCAAAATAGCAGAAGAGACGCAACTGCGTCTCTTTTTTATTCTATGGAGAGCGGTAAACCGCAAGTCTCTCTTCACTCTCACTCTAATTCTCAATTTTCCATTTCTCTCCTCATCCAGCTCATCAGCATTCCAACGATATAGACCTGCTGCTCCGCCGAAAGCGACACGCCCTGCGGAATGCCATGCCACTTCTCCAGACAGCCCCGGCAGCAGCAGGCGGTCGCGTGCTGCGCGATGAACACCGGATGTCCCCGCATGGGGGTCTGCTTGCCGTCGTTTTTCGGCGCAGCCGGTGCAAGCCGCTTGGAAACGAAATCTGCCGCATGGTCAGCGATTGTATTCCAGCCTTTCTCACAGATATACTGCTTGTCCTGCGCCTTCAAATGAAAGCGGCTGCGGAAATTCGAGCGCGAAAGCCGCACAAGCATCTGCGCATACGTCTGCTGCCGCTGTTGTTCGGTCATAACGGTTCACCTCTCTCTTATTTTACACACGATCCCCTGTCTTAGTCAACGAAAAAAGAACATTTGTTCCGCTCCATATAATATGGTATACTATCTGTGTATCTTCAAACGAAACGAGGAAAACTATGGAACCGACCAAATTTGATATGAAATATGCCGCTGTCCGGCGTGCGATCATCGAACAGCGCTTTTCCAAGTTAAACGACAAGCAGCGCGAGGCTGTCTATCAGACCGAGGGTCCGCTGCTCATCCTGGCGGGTGCAGGCAGCGGCAAGACGACCGTGCTCATCAACCGCATCATCAACATTCTCAAGTTCGGTGACGGACTGGAAAGTGAACTTGCGCCCGACTGGGCGACCGAGGACGATCTGCTGTTCCTGACCGAATACCTGACCGATCCTAAGCCGGAGAACCGCGCCCGCGCGGAGCACCTGTGCGCGATGAATCCCGCCCGCCCGTGGCAGGTGATTGCGATCACGTTCACGAATAAGGCCGCGCGTGAGCTGCGCGAGCGTCTGGAATTTGCCCTCGGCGACGAGGAAGCCGCGTCCGCTGTCTGGGCGTACACCTTCCACACGGCCTGCCTGCGCATTCTGCGCAAGCACGTTGACCTGCTCGGCTTTGAGAGCGCGTTCACCATCTACGATGAGGACGACAAGAAGCGCGTCATTCTCAACGTAATGAAAAAGCTCGATCTCGATCCCAAGAATTTCGATCCGCGAACCGTAATGGGCATGATCTCCCGCGCAAAGGACAAGCTGATGACCCCGCGTCAGTTCAGCGCGGATGCCGCCGGTGACTACTTCCGCGAAAAGGTCGCAGACGTCTACCGCGATTACGAAAAGGCCATGAAAAAGGCCTGTGCACTGGATTTCGACGATATTATCATGAAAACCGTGCTGCTGCTGCAGAACAACCCCGAGGTGCTGGAATACTACCAGCGCCAGTTCCGCTATGTGCTCGTGGATGAGTATCAGGATACCAACTACGCGCAGTATGTCCTCACCAGCCTGCTGGCAGGCTATTACGAGAACATCTGCGTTGTCGGCGATGACGACCAGAGTATCTACAAGTTCCGCGGTGCAACCATCACAAACATTCTGGAGTTTGAAAAGCAGTTCAAGGACGCGAAAACCATCCGTCTGGAGCAGAATTACCGCTCGACCGGCAACATCCTCAATGCCGCAAACGAGGTCATCCGCAACAACGTCGGCCGCAAGGGCAAGGAACTGTGGACCGACCACGGTGACGGCGCGAAGATCCGTCTGCACCGCTCGGACAGTCAGGAGGGCGAGGCTGCCTACATCGCGGACACCATCCGCGAGGGCGTGGAGCAGGGCCGAAAATGGGGAGATTTCGCCGTTCTGTACCGCAATAACGTCCTGTCGGATAACATTGCCGCCGCTTTCATCCGCGCGGGCATTCCGTACCGCGTGTACAAGGGCCGCGATTTCTTCTCGCGCGCCGAGGTCAAGGATATGTTTGCCTACCTGTGGGTGATCGAAAATCCGGCAGACGAGCTGCGTCTGCGCCGTATCATCAACACGCCTGCCCGCAAGATTGGCGATAAGTCGGTCGAAACCGCCATGCGGCTTGCCGTTGAGTATGGCACAACACTGTATGATGTGGTATGCCATGCTTCTCAGTACCCTGCCCTGTCCCGCGGCGCCGCGGCAATGGAGAAGTTCGGTGAGATGATCGAAAATCTGCGCAAGCTGAGGGAATTTGTCTCGCTTTCCGAGCTGTACGATGAACTCATGGACAAAAGCGGCTACATCCGTGCGCTGCAGCTAAAGGGCGGCGCAGAAGAGGAAAGCCGCATTGAGCACATTGAAGAGCTGAAATCCTACATTGTCGATTACGAGGACAAGACCGAAACGCCGTCGCTCGGCGATTTTCTCGAGAACATGGCGCTGTACACGGATGCCGACCAGTCCGGCGAGGACGATGACGCGGTTATCATGATGACCATGCATGCCGCCAAGGGTCTGGAATTCCCTGTCGTATTCCTCGCGGGCATGGAGGACGGGCTGTTCCCCGGCTTCCGTGCAATGGAGAAGGACGAGGACATGGAGGAGGAACGCCGCCTGTGCTACGTTGCCGTCACCCGCGCGAAGGAGCAGCTGTATCTCACCTGTGCGGAGCGCCGCCTGCTGTACGGCCGCACGCAGTATTCGCATCCGTCGCGCTTTGTTGATGAGATGCCGGAAGAGCTGCTTGAGAGCAATATCACCGAGAGCCGCCGGTTCTCAAACGCAACTGCACCCGATCCCACGCTTTCACGTCCGCAGGTGGCGCGCGCACGGTACGTTTCCGCTGCAAATGCAGCGCCGAGCGCGTCGCTGGCCTCGGCAGCCAAGAGCAAGCCGCTGCCGAATTTTGCCGCAGGCGACCGCGTGTTCCATAAGGCCTTCGGCGATGGACTGATCGTGTCGGTAAAGCCGATGGGCGGCGATGCCCTGCTCGAAATTGCATTTGATCAGAAGGGCACCAAGCGGCTGATGGCCAAGTCGGCCGGACAGTTTATGCACAAAATTTAATATACAAAAACCCTCTGAACACATTCATTCAGAGGGTTATTCAAACTTAAATTCTACATTTTCTTCAATAATTTCAACCAATTCATGCGGTTTCATATTCAGCGCAAATGCAATCTTAAATAGCGTATCAACATTAGGACTTCTTAATCCACGTTCGATTTTGCTGTAATGTGTACGGTCTAAAGCCGCTAAACCGCTTAATTGTTCCTGCGTAATGCCCTTTTTCACCCGTAATTCTCGTATAATTATGCCAATGCTCTTCGCATCTATCATTCCGTCGTCCTCCCTATTGTTATGATAACAATAGGGCATTTATTTTATGAGGTCAGTTGACCTCACACAGTAAATATGCTATATTGAATATAAAGAAATTTCCATTACATTCAATGTTTGAATAGGAGATGGCATTATGAGCGATTTGGCATTATTAAAACAATCCGCCGTGAAAGGCTCTATTCGCAATGTACTTATCGATGAATTTGGGAATATCGCCAAAACCCTTGCACCCAAAATCATCGATGCTGTCGTAAAGCTGAAAACAAGGAAACTAACTGTTCTATCGAAGGCTTTGGATACCACACTTCCCAAATTATTGGAAACCGTAGACAAGGGCGTTGCTGCTGCATTTGCTCCAGACCAGCAAACAGTTGACTACTCCAAAGCAATGCTGGATCTTCTTAAATATCAAATGACCATTATTCAGAACGACAACACTTTGTCCCTCTCTGAAAGAAATGCACAGCTTGATGATCTTACGATTAGATACAACGAGTACCAGAGTCAACTTGAGCAATATAAAGATCACGATGCTGGCCGCAAGAAATCCTTTATCGGCTCCATTGTTGCAGGTACTTCTGCTGTTATCGGCGCAGCCGGTATTGCAGCTTTTGTGGCACATCCCAAGGATTTATCTTCTATTATTAAAACGCATCAAAGAACAAAAGCAACCAAGCATGTTTTTGATGGCCTCTTTGATACGTTCAAAAGCATTTTCAGCATATCCCACATTTTCCGCAATCTTTTCACAAAATAAGGACATAAAAAGGAGTTCTCTCACGAGAACTCCTTTTTCACTCTCTCAGCATTTCCCTCAGCTTCTCTATGGCGCGTTTTTCGATGCGCGAGACCTGCACCTGCGACACGCCGACAATGCGGCTGACCTGCTGCTGCGTCAAATCACGCGAATAGCGCAGACTGAGCACCTGCCTGTCGCGGTCGGGCAAGTCCTGCAGTGCCTCGTGCAGCGACAGATGCAGGCAGGTTCTCTCCTCCATTCCCTCGTCACCGACCAGATCACCTACGCGTCCGCCGCCGGACAGCTCCCGCTCGAACGAGTCCACCGACACGTCCGCCTGCTCGCAGGCCGCTACTTCCTCGACCGTCAATCCGGCGGCCTGTGCCAGTTCTGATACAGTCGGTGACCGTCCGTTCCGGCTCTCCCAGTCGCTTTGCAGGCGGCGCACACGAACCGCGCGTTCCTTGACCGCCCGGCTGACCTTGACCGCACCGTCGTCCCGCAGAAACCGCCGAATCTCACCCGCGATTTTGGGCACCGCATAGGTAGAAAACTCGTTGCCGCGCGACACATCGAAACCGCGCACGGCCTTGATGAAGCCGACACACGCCAGCTGATACAGATCGTCCGGCTCGGTGCCGCGCCCATAATACCGCCGCACGATCGACCAGATTAAACCGCTGTTGTCCTCGATCAGCCGCGCTTCCGCATCCCTGTCGCCCGAAGCCGCCTGCTCGAGCAGCGTGCGCATTTCTCCGGTCACGCCTGCCGCTCCTTCAGCACCTTGACCATCGCAACCAGCGTTCCCTTTCCCGGCGTGGAGCGCACGCGCATTTTGTCCGTGAATGTCTCCATGATAGTGAATCCCATGCCGCTGCGCGTGTCGTCGCCCGTGGTGAACATGGGCTGGCGCGCCTGCTCGACATTCTCAATGCCGCATCCGGCGTCTTTTACCTTGAGCTCCAGAGCGCGTCCCTCGAACAGCCGCACCGTGACCGTGATAAACCCGCATTTGTCCGCGTAGCCGTGCACAATGGCGTTTGTCACCGCCTCGGAGACCACGGTTTTGATGTCGCCAAGTTCCTCCATCGTTGGGTCCAGCTGCGCGACAAACGCGCCGACCGCCTGCCGCGCAAATGCCTCGTTGACCGAATGGCTCTCGAATTTCAGGCTCATTTTGTTGATGACCGCCCGCATTATTCCTTCCCCCTTTCAAAAACCATCACCTGCGGCAGACCGGCCGCTTCAAACACCCGCATCGGCTGCGGCGGTGTGCCGCGCACCGCAAACTCGCGTCCGCTGCGGGCACAGGTGCGGTACAGGTGCAGGACGACCGCCAGACCGGAGCTGTCCATAAACGTCAGCTCGGACAGGTCGAGCACCAGCTTTTCACACGGAAACAGCACCAGCAGATCCTCGGTCTGCTCGATCGCCGCCCGTGCTGCATGATGGTCCAGTTCACCGGTGTACACCGCGATCAACGTGCCCTCCTGCCTTCTCTGCGTGATTTGCAGCATATATGTCACCTCGAAATCAGCAAAATATTACCTCTTATTTCGCAGAGCACCCCGCCCTGCGATATACCAAACAATATACCTATTGAAAACAACTGACACAAAAATAAAAGGCTTGTACTTTCAAAGTACAAGCCTTATTTTACCTGTTTATTCCATTTTAATCTGTCGCTTTCGGTCGGCCGCGCAAAATCTTCTCGCACTCACCGATGAGGTACAGCGAACCGCAGATAAGAATGCAGTCGTTCATCTTCGCATGCTCCAGCGCAAGTTCGATGGCGTGCTCGGCGGATTCGCATTCGTACACGCGCTTGCACGACTGCCGCGCCAGCTCTGCAATCGTGTGTACATCCAGCGAACGCTCACCCGCATCCGGCACACAGGCGTAAAAGTCATCCGCGCGGCTGGCGACCTCGTGAACACAGGTTTCGTAGTCCTTGTCGCGCACCATGCCCATCACAACGTGCAGCCGCTTCATCTTGAGCAACTCATCCACCGCGTGACACAGAGCATCCGCGCCTGCGGCATTGTGTGCGCCGTCGAGCAGGATGAGCGGCTGATCGACCACGCGTTCCAGCCGGCCTGCGATACGCGCCCGCGCCAGACCGCGCACGGCGGCTTCGGTCGGAATGTTCCAGCCGCGCTCGCGCAGTGCGTTCAGCGCCCGCAGAGCCGTCCGCGCATTCTGCAGCTGATGCCGTCCGGGCATGGCAATGGTGTAGCCCTGCGCCTCGTACACGAACGCCGAACCGCCGATGTCACACCGCAGTACGCGGCAGTCCTCCGCTCCGCCGAACCAGACAGCGCCCGCCGCGTCGCAGGCACGGCGCAGCACCCGCTGTACATCGTTCGGCTGACCGTCCGCGCAGACAACCGCCGCACCCGGCTTGAAAATACCTGCCTTCTCGGCCGCAATGACCGCCGTTGTGTTGCCAAGCACCGCCATATGGTCGAGCGAAATCGGCGTAATAACGCAGACCTCCGCATTTTTGATGACATTTGTCGCATCACAACGGCCGCCCAGACCGGTTTCGAGAACCACAATATCGCATTCCTGCTCAACAAAGAAGAGGAACGCCAGTGCGGTCGTAAACTCAAACTCGCCGATGGTCTCACCCTCGGGCAGTGTAAGCGATTCACACGCCACCGTTACCCGTTCGCACAGGCGCGTCAGATCGTCGTCCGAGATCATCACACCGTCCACGCGGATGCGCTCGTAAAACTGCACCAGATACGGCGAGGTATACAGTCCGGTGCGCAGTCCGGCCGCCTGCAGTGCCGAGGCGATCATGCACGCGGTCGAGCCTTTGCCGTTCGTGCCCGCAAGATGAACAAACTTCAGCCTGTCCTGCGGGTTGCCCAGCGCCTCGCACAGCGCCTTGATGCGGTGCAGACCCGGCTTGCCGGAAAATCTGCCGAGAGAGTGTATGTATTCGATTGCCGTTTTCGGATTTTCGGTATCCATAATAGCTTCTTTCCTTGTATTATAATGATACATTTGATTATAACACAGTTTCATCAAATTGAGAATGGAGAATGGAAAATGGAGAATTACCTTTCCGCAAAAGGAGCGGCACTTACTTCATCTGAACATTCATTCTCCATCTTCAATTCTCCATTGGAAACATAAAAACCACCGAAAAATCGGTGGTTTTTATGTTTTTACTTGATCTCCTCGACCGGAATTTGCTTGAGCAGCTCGCTCGGGCCGCAGCCGGAGCACTTTGCACAGTCGTGCATGCATGCCATCGGATCATCCGGATCTTCCTCACGGCCGATCTCGAGGATGGTCGGGTCACCCTGCTTTTCACCGACGAGGAATTTCGCTACGGATTCCTCCGCCGAACCTTCGCAGCCGGGCACGAGCAGCACGCCGAGCATCTCGAGTGCGTTGCGCGTTGCCAGACCGAGCGAACCGCAGATAAGCACGTCGATCTGCTCCAGACCGGCGAACTTGATCAGGTCGGTCGCGGATGTGCCGGCAATCCCGGCAATGCGCTTGCCGACCGGTTCCCGGCCCTCGGTGGTGATAATGAGCACCTCACGGCAGTCGCCCAGATTCTTGGCGATCCGGCCGTTTTCATATGCTACGCCAATGTTCATAACAGACCCTCCACGGTCTTAAGCGCACCGGAAAGCTCGTCCGGCAGCTTTGCATCCTCGATCTTGCCTGCGTCAACCGCCGCAGCCAGCTTCGGGTCGATCGGCAGCTTGGCCAGAACCGGCAGCTCGTAGTGCGCGGCTACCTCGTCAATGTGGCTCTCGCCGAATACCGAAATGTGCTTGCCGCAGTCCGGGCATGCCAGATAGCTGTAGTTCTCCACGATGCCGAGCACCGGAATGTTCATCATCTTCGCCATCTTAACCGCCTTGCCGACGATCATGGAGACCAGATCCTGCGGCGAGGTGACAACGATGATACCGTCCACCGGCAGGGACTGGAACACGGTCAGCGGTACGTCGCCCGTTCCGGGAGGCATATCGACAAACAGGAAGTCCACATCGTCCCATACAACGTCAGACCAGAACTGCTTGACGGTCTCCGCGATGATCGGACCGCGGTAAATAACCGGATCGTCCTCATGCGGCAGTACCAGATTGATCGAGATCATCTGTACACCGCCTTCGCTGCGTGCCGGAAGAATGCCTTCCTCGCAGCCCTCGAGCTGACCGTGTACGCCGAAGGTCTTAGGGATAGACGGACCGGTGATGTCGGCATCCAGCACACCGCAGGAATAACCCTTGCGCGTCATGCCGACCGCCATCATCGAGGTGAGCAGGCTCTTGCCTACGCCGCCCTTGCCGGAAACAACGCCGATGACTTTTTTAACAGAGGCCGCCGGATTGGCTGCAACCTTGAGGCTCTTTTCGCCGCCGCAGTTAGACGAGCAGCTATCGCAATTATGCGAGCAACCCATAAAAAACAACTCCTTACCTATATATCTTGCATAGAAACAGTATACCCTAAAAAGAAACTTTCCGCAAGCATCGCACCGGCTTATTTATTGACAAATGCCAAAAACGGGAAAGCACCGCTGTTTCGCGGGGGAACGAAACAACGGTGCTTTCGGTTAATAACACAAATTGAAAAAAGGGAAAAAAGAGAAATGAAAAAAATCGGATGACGTCAATGCGGGATTTGCGGCTCTCCCTCACTGACAAGTACAGTATACTGTCTTTTTATGCCGAATGTGTGAACAAAATTTGAATATGCTGTGAAGGATCTGCAAAGAAAACGGCTTATCGTCCAAACTGCAGTCTGGCGATAAATCAAGAGAAACGCCCTGTTTCCCGGGGGAAGGAAACAGGGCGTTCTCGTTGATGCAAATGAAAAGAGTTTAAGAAAAGGTGATAAAATCAAAGAAAAGAGGTTGTCAGCTTGAGAAAAGGGGTAACTCTTACTGACACCTATAGTATATCGCGCAGGCGCCCTTTAATTGTGAACAAATCATGAACAGACCTTGAAATATTTTTTACAATGTAAACAAGTACCCTGCTTAACCATTTCAAAGATACTCCGAGACAGGAAAACACCCCGGCTCCGTGGGGGAAACGGAACCGAGGTGTTTTCGATCATTTCACAAAATAAAGGGGGTAAAAGAGAAATAAAAAAATCAGTAGGCTGTGTCGTTCGGGATTGCGGCTTCCCTCATCGACAATGTTAGTATACCCCACTTTGCCGCAAAATGTGTGAACGAATTTTGAACATAATTTGAAAGGTTTGTTTCTAAGCAACACCGCATAATTGAACAAGAGTGATTTGCGAGTAAATTTTGCGTGTTACAGCTGTTCGACCATGGTTTTCAGGGCATCCGGGTTCATGGCAGGCGTATCCTTCAGCGGAAATTCCAGACCGAGCCGTTCATATTTTTCCATGCACAGCTTGTGGAACGGCAGAAACTCCAGCTTTTCAAAGTTGGGATAGCTTTCCGCCTTGGCTTTGACGCGGCGTAAATGGTCCATACCATCGGTCAGACTGGGCACAACCACATGCCGAATCCACAGCGGCACGTTTTTCATCGCGGTCAGCTGCAGAAAACGCTCAATCTGGTCGAAATCCGCGCGGCAGTTCTTGAGATAATCCGCTTTAGTGAGGAATTTCAGGTCGCACAGAACCAAATCCGTGTGCGCGAGCACCTTTTCCGCTTTGGAGAGATTGCCCACGCCGGAGGTATCGAGCGCGGTGTGTACGCCGTGCTCATGCAGCCTGGCGAAGAATTCCTCAACGAATTCGGCCTGCAGGAGCGGTTCGCCGCCGGTGACGGTTACGCCGCCGCCGTTCTTCCAGTACGGACGAAACCGGAGAGCCTTTCGGACCAACTCGTCCACGTCGGTCGGTGTGCCGCCTTCGGTCAGCCAGGTATCGGGATTATGGCAATAGACGCACCGCAGCGGGCAGCCCTGCATAAATACGACGTATCGCACGCCGGGGCCGTCCACCGCGCCGAGAGATTGGATGGAATGAATGTTTCCGGTCATATTGCCACTTTCCTTTCTATTCGGGAAAAATAAATGGCTCCGTGGCTTTGCCGCGGAACCATACCGCTGCCCGCGCCGCGGCGGCGCGTCCTCGTCCGCTGTGCGGGCGAGAGGGGGTTATCCCAAACGGTTTCGCAAGGAACCGGTTGGGTATCTAAGGGGGACAGCGTCCCCCTTAGAGGTTAAATCGCCTCGTGGAAGGTACGCGAAATAACCTCACGCTGCTGCTCGCGGCTCAGCTTGTAGAAGTTGACCGCGTAGCCGGAAACACGGATGGTCAGGTTCGGGTACTGCTCCGGATGCTCATAAGCCGCCATCAGGGTTTCGCGGTTGAGCACATTTACGTTCAGATGATGCGCATTCTGCGCGAAATAGCCGCCCATGATGGCAACAAGGTTGTTCACCTGCTCCTCATCGGTCTTGCCGAGCGCACCCGGCGTGATGGAGAACGTGTTGGAGATACCATCGCGGCAGTAGGTGTAGCTCAGCTTTGCAACCGAGTTGAGGGAAGCCAGCGCGCCGGAAACGTCGCGGCCGCTCATCGGGTTTGCGCCCGGTGCCAGCGGTTCGCCGTGACGGCGGCCGTCCGGCGTGTTGCCGGTCTTTTTGCCGTACATAACGTTAGAGGTGATGGTCAGGATGGACATCGTGTGGATCGCACCGCGGTACAGCGGGAACTGCGTCAGCGCCTGATAGAACTTCTCGACCTGCTCACACGCGATCTGATCTACACGATCGTCGTCGTTGCCGAACTTCGGGAAATCGCCCTCGATCTCAAAATCCACGATAATGCCGTTCTCCGGATTACGGATGGGCTTTACCTTGGCATACTTGATCGCGGAGAGCGAATCCGCCATGCAGCTCATGCCCGCAATGCCGAACGCCATCAGGCGGCGCACCTCGGTGTCATGCAGCGCCATCTGGCTCTTCTCGTAGGCGTACTTGTCGTGCATATAGTGGATGGTGTTCATCGCGGAAACGTAGGTCTTAGCCAGCCACGGACGGTAGAAGTCCATGCGGCGGAGAACCTCCTCATAATCCAGCACATCGCCGTCCATGACCGGCATCTCCGGGCCGACCTGCTCGAACTTGTTCTCGTCACGGCCGCCGTTGATCGCCATCATCATCAGCTTTGCGATGTTGGCACGCGCACCGAAGAACTGCATGTCCTTACCGACGCGCATCGCGGATACGCAGCACGCGATGGCGTAATCATCGCCGTAGTACGGGCGCATAACGTCATCGTTCTCGTACTGCAGGGCATCCGTGTCGATAGACACCTTTGCGATGAACTTCTTCCAGTTCTCCGGCAGGTTTTCGCTCCACAGAACGGTCAGATTCGGCTCTGCGGCAGCGTTCAGGTTGTACAGGGTGTTGAGCATGCGGTAGCTGTTCTTCGTAACCATGTGACGGCCGTCCTCGCCGATGCCGCCGACTGCCTCGGTGATCCACATCGGGTCGCCGCCGAACAGCTCGTTGTACTCCGGCGTGCGCAGGTGGCGCGCCATACGCAGATGCAGCACGAAATCATCCATGATCTCCTGTGCCTCGGACTCGGTCATGAGACCTGCCGCAATATCGCGCTCAAAGTAGATATCAAGGAAGGTGGAGGTGCGGCCAAGGCTCATTGCGGCGCCGTTCTGCTCCTTGATGCCGGCCAGATAGCCGAAGTACAGCCACTGAACGGCCTCCTTTGCGTTCTCCGCCGGACGGGTGATATCAAAGCCGTAGGAAGCCGCCATTGCGATCATGTCCTTGAGCGCCTTGATCTGGTCGCTCAGCTCCTCAGCGCAGCGGATTTCCTTCTCGGTGGTCGGCACGCTGCCGAGCGCATCCTTGTCCTTCTGCTTTTCCGCGATCAGGCGGTTCACGCCGTACAGTGCAACGCGGCGGTAGTCACCGATGATTCGGCCGCGGCCATAAGCATCCGGCAGGCCGGTCAGCAGACCAACGTGACGTGCTTCACGGACATCCTTGGTGTATGCGGAGAATACGCCGTCGTTGTGGGTCTTGTGGTACTTGAACTCCTCCTCAATCTTGGGAGAAACCTCATAGCCGTACTGCTTGCACGCATCGCGGACCATACGCATGCCGCCGAACGGATTGCATGCACGCTTGAGCGGCTCATCGGTCTGCAGGCCGACGATAACCTCGTTGTCCTTGTCGAGATAGCCCGGGCCGAAGGCCGTGATGGTGATAACGGTCTCGGTGTCGATATTACGGACACCGCCCTTTTCGCGCTCCTCCGCGAGCAGTGCATCGAACTTCTCACGCAGCGCAGTCGTGCGTGCGGTAGCCGGAGCCAGAAAAGCGCCGTCACCATCATACGGGGTGTAATTCTTCTGGATAAAGTCGCGGACATTGATCTCGTTTTCCCAGTTGCCGCCATTAAAGTTGTTCCATGCGTTCATGTTCTTTTCCTCCTGTTTGTGCTGTCTGCTGTCCTTTTTTATGGTAACAAAAAAGGACAGCATCGCGTATTACTTGCGACACTGCCCAGACGGTCGGCATTGAGATACACTTCACGGTGCATCTGATTACGGAACTCCCTGCTCCCCGGTGGTTTGCGCTCCACCTGTGTCCGTCAGTTGCAGGGAATCTGTCTGGCATTAGCATAACACATCTGCCGCTCAATATGCAACTGCCGAAAGTCACAAAAAATCCATGTGAAAAAACGGTGGAATCTGTGTAAAGTATCTTTTCAATTTACACCAAATAGGGTATAGTAAAAATACGATACTGCGCATTGTACAATATGCAGAATGCGGAAAACAGAGTCAGGAGGCGGACGAGTATGTTAAAGATTGGTATGCTGACCAGCGGCGGCGACTGTCAGGGTCTGAACGCGGCACTGCGCGGTGTAGCGAAAACACTGTATAACGAACTGGAAGATAAAGTAACCATCTATGGTATTCGGGACGGCTACCGCGGTTTGATCGAGGGCGATTACCACGAAATGCTGCCCGAGGATTTTTCGGATATTCTGACCGTCGGCGGCACCATTCTCGGTACATCGCGCCAGCCGTTCAAGGAAATGCGCAAGACCATCGAGGACAGCGAGGAGACCAAGCTGGATAAAATGCTGCACACGGTGAAAAAGGCAGGCTTTGACTGTCTGGTCATTCTGGGCGGCAACGGCACGCACAAGACCGCAAACCTGCTGAGCATGAAGGGCGTAAACGTGGTAACGCTGCCCAAGACGATCGACAACGATCTGTGGGGCACCGAGCTGACGTTCGGTTTCCAGTCCGCGATTGATATCGCGTCCACGGTTATTGATTCCATCCATTCCACCGCATTTTCGCACTCGCGCGTGTTCATCGTGGAGGTTATGGGACATAAAGCCGGCTGGCTGACGCTGTACGCAGGCATTGCTTCCGGCGCGGATGTCATCGTTATTCCGGAAATCCCCTACTCCGCAAAAAAGATTGCCGCAGCGATTGAAAAGCGTGCCAAGGCAGGCAAACGATTCTCCATCATTGCAGTGGCTGAGGGCGCGATAAGTCAGGACGAGGCCAAGCTGAGCAAAAAGGAATTCAAGGCTGCCCGTGAGGCGATGACCTATCCGTCCATCTCCTACCGCATTGCGGACGAGCTGAAGGAGCTGACCGGTCAGGAGATCCGCGTTACCATTCCGGGCCATTACCAGCGCGGCGGCGCTCCCTGCCCGGCCGACCGTGTGCTGACAAGCCGGTTCGGCGTAGCGGCAGCCCAGCTTATCCTGCAGAAAAAGTTCGGCTATATGGTTGCGCTGCAGGATAACCATATCGTGCCGGTTCCGCTGACCGAGGTCGCAGGCAAGCTGAAAACCGTTCCGCCCGATGGCGAACTGGTGAAGCAGGCAAGAGCGCTCGGACTGTCGATGGGCGACTGATTGCCGAATTGAGAATTGAAAATGGAGAATGGAGAATGAACGCAGCTATTTAATCCGTTCCAAAAAAGGACGCATAATATGCGTCCTTTTTTCGTGCGAAAGCACATATAAAATTCCGATTTGCTTGCAAACCGCAACTACATGACAGGATTTCGTTCAGAAATCTGAGTCATTGTCCCGTGCCGTGCACGACCGCCGTTTCACGGCGGCATTCAATCGCGTTTGCCGTGCAAATGCAAAAAAACGCAGGACATGCGCGCGCAGCGCGGACATAGCCGCGCAAGGATAGCGCCTGCGTTTTTTTACAAGAAAAAAGGGATTTTGTGTGCCCGCCAAGGCGGACGCGCAAAATCCCGTATAGGACGTATCCGAGCCATTGGCTCGGTACGTCCCTCTCGTCCGAAAGCGTGGTTTCGGACGAATTATTTGATGGTCATAACCTGATCACGAGCAGGACCTACGCCAAGCATGGTAATCGGGCACTCGATGATGCGCTCCAGCTCCTTGATGTAGGACTGCACGGTTGCCGGCAGCTCCTCGAAGGAACGGCAGTTGGTGATATCCTCATCAAAGCCGTCGAACTCCTCGTAAACCGGCTCGCAGTCCACCAGATCCATGAAGTTCGCCGGGAACTCGGTAACGGTCTCGCCGTTCTTCAGCTTGTAGGCCACGCAGACCTTGAGCTTCGGCAGGCCGCGCAGCGGGTCGATCTTGTTGATAACAACGTCGGTCAGACCGTTTACACGAACCGCATAGCGTGCAACGACTGCGTCGAACCAGCCGGTACGGCGCGGACGGCCGGTAACGGTACCGAACTCGCCGCCTGCATTGCGGATGTAGTCGCCGGTCTCGTCGAACAGCTCGGTCGGGAACGGACCCTCGCCTACACGGGTAGTGTAGGACTTAAAGATACCCATGATCTCATTGATGGCAGTCGGGCCGACACCGGAACCGATGCAGCAGCCGCCTGCTACCGGATGAGACGAGGTAACATACGGATAGGTGCCCATGTCGAGGTCGAGCAGTGTGCCCTGCGCACCCTCGAACAGCACTTCCTTGCCGGACTTGATGGCGTCATAGGTCATAACGGTGGTGTCGCGCACCATCGGACGCAGACGGTCTGCGTAAACCTTGTACTCTGCAATAACAGCGTCCGCGTCGATCGGCTCGCCGCCGTAAACGCCGGTAATCACGCGGTTCTTACGGGCACAGGTCTCGCGGATAACCTCCTCGAAACGCTCTGCGTCTACAAAATCGTGCATGCGGATGCCGCTGCGCTCGGACTTGTCCATATAGGTCGGGCCGATGCCCTTCTTGGTGGTGCCGATTGCGGTGCCTTCCTTTGCCTTCTCCGCCTCGCTGAGCGCATCCAGCTCAAGATGCCACGGCATGATGCAGTGGCAGCGTGCGTCGATGAACAGCTTGTCGGTGGAAACGCCCTTCTCGTGCAGACCGTCGATCTCGCCGAGGACAGCCTTCGGATTGACAACAACACCCGGGCCGATGACGTTGACGCACTCCGGATACAGGATGCCGGACGGAATCAGCTGCAGCTTGTACTTCTCACCGCCGGCTACAACGGTGTGACCGGCATTGTTGCCGCCCTGGCTGCGGACAACCAGATCCGCCTTGCCTGCGAAAATATCAATAAACTTACCCTTGCCTTCGTCGCCCCACTGAGCGCCGAGAATTACCTTACCTGGCATAGGATTTCCTCCCTTTCTATCTGCAACGTGCTCTTGTCACGCGATATACTTTATATATGTATGGATCATACCCTTGAAATTATAGCATACCCTTCTCTACTTTTCAATGCCGTTTTGCACGTTTTTGTCTTGTAAAAGACGGCCCGCCGTTGTAAAATATTTTATAATAGCGGGAAGTATGGCCGCACGGCGGTCTGTCCCGATGAAGGAGTTCGTTTTTCTATGCATTATCTTGATAACGCGGCGACGACCCGCGTGCTGCCCGAAGCAGCCGAAGCGGCCGTTCACGCGATGTGCGAGGAGTTCGGCAATCCGTCCAGCCTGCACCGCATGGGTCTGGAGGCCTCGCATCTGCTCGAGGACAGCCGCAGGACGGTCGCGTCTGCGCTCGGCTGTCTGCCCGAGGAAGTATATTTCACCGCCTGCGGCACGGAGAGCACCAACATCAGCCTGCGCGGTGCCGCTCACCTCAACCGACATAAAAAGGGCCGCATCATCACGACCGAGATCGAGCACGCGGCAACCGTCAACACCGCAAAGCAGCTTGCTGCGGACGGCTTCGACGTAGTTTTCCTTGCACCGGACGCAACCGGTCACATCACGCCCGAGGTGCTGAGCGAAGCACTGACCGAGGACACCATTCTTCTCTCCTGCCAGCTGGTCAACAACGAGATCGGCACGGTACAGCCGGTCGAACAGCTCGGAAAGCTGCTCAAGGCCAAGGCACCCAAGGCGCTGTTCCATATTGATGCCGTACAGGGTCTTTGCCGTGTACGCCTGACGCCGAAAAAATGGAACTGCGACCTGATGAGCGTTTCCGGCCACAAAATCGGCGCACCCAAGGGCATCGGTGCGCTGTATGTGAAAAAGGGCCTGCGCCTGCCTCCGCTGACGTTCGGCGGCGGTCAGGAGCGCGGCATGCGTCCAGGCACCGAGGCCGTGCCGAATATTGCCGCATTTGCCAAGGCGTGCGAGATTCGCATGGCGCATTTCGACGAGGATTACGCCCATGTGCAGGAGCTGGCCGACTACCTCAAGCAGCAGGTCAGCGCCGAGCTACCGGATGCTGTAATTAACGGCGAAGGCGATATTCCGCACGTTGTCAATCTTTCCATGCCCGGCTGCAAGAGCGAGGTCATGCTGCATGTACTCGAGGGGGACGAGGTTTACATTTCCAGCGGCTCAGCCTGCTCCAAGGGCAAGCAGAGCGGTGTGCTCAAGGCACTCGGTCTGCCGAAGGCGCGCACGGACAGCGCGCTGCGCGTTTCGTTTGCACCGTTCAACACAAAGGAAGATGTGGATGCTTTTGTGGCAGCGGTCAAAAAGGGCGCGAAAATGTTCCGCAGATAAGCTAATTCGTAATTAGGAATTATTGCGAGGAGGTAGGGTTATGAGTAAAAAACATATTATGAACGCCGGCATCTGCTGTATCTGCACAGCCGTGATTTTCGGTCTGCACTTCTTCGTGTACGGCCGGATGCTGCTGGACAATCCCGTGCTGATTGGCGCTACCTGCGCTGTTTTTATTGCATCAGCTGCAGGGCGCACAGGCGAGGAACGAGAACCATGGTTTCCGCCTAACCATATTGTTACACGGATTTGTCAGCTGATATTCTGCGGTATCCTCTGCACCATTCCGTACATACTGTTCACGGAACCGTATTCTCTCGACAACTGGATTTTCCTGCCGCTTTGGGCTACGTTGAGCATTATCGAGCTAAGATATCGAGAGCAAAATTCCACTGCTTATGCGGTTACTATGGCAGTCGCTCTGTGTGTTACCGGCGCATTTCTGCTGATTACTCACCCGATTACCGCATCGCAGGCACAGAATATCGTTGAGCAGGCAGGCTACACAGACTGTGTTTACTACAAAGTCAATCCCAATAACAATACCGCGTATAAAGACGGTCGGGACAGCGAGGCTCTCTACTTTACTGCGCCCGAACCGGCTGACAAGTCCGACTGTTACGCCTTTTCCGCAAACAAGGATGGCGAAAAATACGGTGTTCTTGTTTCTTATTTTCGCGGGACCATTGACGAGGAACAAAAACAAGGAGTTTAATCTATATGGAATACAAAATCATCACCAAACCGGACGGCTCGGAGCAGAAGCTCGCCGTATATGACGGCAAATGCCGCTTCTGGATGGAGGGCATTTACGACAGCCTGCCGGACACTGCCGAAAAGCGTGCGGAGGAATGCAGTCTGCCGGTCAAAATTGATCGCCGGGAGGACGGCACGGTCAGCGTCGGCACGCAGTCGCTCGTACCGTGGGAGACCGATTACGGCAAGCTGGAAATCATGGCGGACGTTTACTTAAACTATCTGGCACAGGTGTTCAACCTGCCGGATGATGATTACGTCAAGACCCGCTTGGAGTTCGGCTCGGACAGCGCCGACCGCGACAGCCTGATGACTGCCGAGGAGAAGGAAATCATCAGCGCAAACAAATAAATTTACCATCAAGGAGACAATAAATGAAAGAAGTATTACTGCTCAAGTGCGGTGAGATCGTCCTCAAGGGACTCAACCGCAAAACCTTTGAGGATCGTCTGCTGAAAAACCTCAAGCGCCGCATGGCGCACGTTGCAGACTGCGAGATCACCATGCGCCAGTCGGTCGTTTATGTGGAGATTCCGGACGATGCGGACGCAGATGCGGTTATGGAGTGCGCAAGCCGTGTGTTCGGCTTCGCGACCATCTCCCGCGCGGCGGTGTGCCCGGAAAAGACGCTCGAGAGTGTCATTGCGACCGCAAAGGACTATCTGGCACCCAATTTTGCGGCGGCTAAGACCTTTAAGGTCGAAAGCAAGCGCGGCGACAAGAAATTCCCGATGACATCGACAGAAATCAGCCAGCACGTCGGCGGCGAGCTTGCTGATCTGTTCCCGGATGTTCGTCCGGACATGCACCATCCCGACCTGACCGTACACGTTGAGATGCGCGAGAAGTACGCCTTCGTTCACGCCGGTCCGGTTCCGGGTGCGGGCGGCATGCCGATCGGCTCGAACGGCCGTGCAGCGCTGCTGCTCTCCGGCGGCATCGACTCCCCTGTTGCCGGCTGGATGATGGCCAAACGCGGTCTGGAGCTGTGCGGCATCCACTTTTTCAGCTATCCGTATACGTCCGAGCGCGCCAAGGAGAAGGTGCTTGAACTGGGCCGCAAGCTGACCGCATGGTGCGGCCGCATGAGCGTTATGGTCGTGCCGTTCACCCACATTCAGGAGGAGATCCGCGACAAGTGCCACGAGGAGCTGTTCACGCTCATCATGCGCCGCTTTATGATGCGCATTGCCGAGCGCGTAGCTGTCGAGTACGGCTGCGGTGCGCTCATCACCGGTGAGTCGCTCGGTCAGGTTGCCAGCCAGACCATGCCCGCCATGGCCGTTACCGGCGCGGTGTGCGACCTGCCGGTATTCCGTCCGTGCATCGGCATGGATAAGGAGGAGATCGTCACGATCGCCCGTAAGATCGACACCTTCGAAACCTCCATCCTCCCCTACGAGGACTGCTGCACCGTATTCACCCCGAAGCACCCGAATACCAAGCCGAAGATGCCGAAGATCCTCGAGGCAGAGAGCCACCTCGACGTTGAAGCACTCGTGGACGAGGCGGTTAAGGGTGTGGAGATTATCCACCTTCCGTAATAATTAGGAATGAGGAATTAAAATAGCAATTCCCTTGATTTAAGGAGGAACTTTCATTGAACGCAGAACTTATCGCAGTCGGCACAGAGATCCTGCTGGGCGACATCGTAAACACCGATGCACAGCTGATCTCGCAGGGTCTGTCCGAGCTGGGCATCAATGTATTCTACCAGACCGTTGTCGGTGACAATCCGGCGCGTCTCGAGCGCGTAGTCCGCGAGGCAAAGGACCGTGCTGACATCATCATCACCACCGGCGGCCTTGGCCCAACCCTTGACGATCTGACCAAGGAGACGCTGGCGACCGTTTTCGGCAAAAAGATGGTACTGCATCAGCCATCCATGGACCGTCTGACCGACTTTTTCAAGACCATCGGCCGCGAAATGACCAAGAACAACGAAAAGCAGGCATGGCTGCCGGAGGGCTGCACCGTATTCACCAACCTGTGGGGCACGGCACCCGGCTGTGCGTTTGAGGCCGACGGCAAGCACGTTCTCATGCTGCCCGGTCCTCCGCGCGAGTGCAACCCGATGTGGAAGGAATGTGCAATGCCGTATCTGTACAAGCTGGCAGGCGGCTGCATCGTATCCCGCAACATCCGCGTATTTGGTCTCGGTGAGAGCAACATGGAGAATATCCTGCATGACATGATGGAAAAAAGCGCAAACCCGACCATCGCGCCGTATGCCCGCACCTCGGAGTGCTTCGCGCGCGTTACCGCCAAGGCGGACACCCCAGCAGAATGTGAGAAGATGCTCGATCCGGTCGTTGACGAAATCCTGAAGCTGCTCGGCGACGACGTTTACGGCGTAGACGTTGACTCTCTCGAGCAGGTAGTCGGCGACGGCCTGCGCGAGCGCAAGCTGACCCTCGCAGTAGCCGAAAGCTGCACCGGCGGTCTGCTGTCCAAACGTCTGACCGACATCCCGGGCGCATCCGATTACTACCTCGGCGGTGTGTGCTCGTACAGCAACAGCGTCAAGGAGAAGGTGCTCGGCGTGAAGAAGGAGACCCTCGACACGGTCGGCGCGGTATCTCCCGAAACCGCAGAGCAGATGGCTGTCGGCGTTGCAAATGCGCTTGGCTCGGACATCGGCGTCGGCATCACCGGCATTGCCGGCCCGGGCGGCGGTACCGAGGACAAGCCGACCGGTCTGGTCTATATCAGCGTTTGGTACGACGGCAAGTTCTTTACCCGCAAAATGCAGTCCTCGCTCGGCCGCGACCGCGTGCGCATGCAGGCTGCTTCTACTGCGCTTGATCTCATCCGTCGCCATATTTTCTGAACAAATTTATATCGAATTGTACGTTATTTTGTCATTTCCGCTCAAATGATGTGGAAAGCAAACAAAATTTCTGTAAAGAAAGTCCAGTAATTGTGCTAAATTGCTGGACTTTTCTATTTATGTGATGTATACTATATCTAACTAAAGTGAGGGTATTCCGCCAAAATTCTGTCGAAGTACACAAACTGTTGGAAAATATTCTTATTTTCCTCCATTTGGCGGCTGTAAAGGGAGAGATGCTGTATGAAGAAAAAATCCGCAGCACCCGCCGCTGAAAAGCGAAGCGAGCTTTTCTATTCCGGCCGGGATTGTCGCGCATTCGATTACATGGGAGCCCACCCTTTCGTGCAGGATGGTGAACAGGGTTATCTGTTCCGTGTTTATGCACCGGAGGCCGAAAAGGTTTCTGTCATGGGTGAGTTCAACGACTGGAACCGCAACGCCGATTATATGACGCGTGATGAACAGGGTATCTGGGAGAAATTTATTCCGAATATTCCGGAATATGCCGCGTACAAGTATAGTGTATGGGCTAAGTCCGGCGATGTGTTTGACAAGTCCGACCCGTACGGCTTCCATTTTGAGACCCGTCCGGGCAACGCCACCAAGGCGTATGACCTCGACGGCTACGAATGGGGCGACGCCTCGTGGCTGGACTGGCGTAAAAAGCACCTGCCATATTCCAATCCGGTCAACATCTACGAATGCCACCTCGGCTCGTGGAAGATGCACGAGGACGGCAACTTCTACTCCTACCGCCAGCTGGCGGACGAGCTTGTGCCGTATGTCAAGGAAATGGGCTACACCCACATCGAGTTTATGCCGCTGACCGAGTATCCGTTCGACGGCTCGTGGGGCTATCAGGTCATCGGCTACTTTGCCGCCACCAGCCGCTACGGCACGCCGAAGGATCTGATGTACCTGATCGACAAGGCGCATCAGGCCGGTCTGGGCGTTATCATGGACTGGGTTCCGGCGCACTTCCCGAAGGACGGCTGCGGACTGGTCGAGTTTGACGGCTCGCACCTGTACGAATACGCCGATCCGCTCAAGATGGAGCACAAGGAATGGGGCACGCGCGTATTCGACTACGGCAAGGTCTCCACGAGAAACCTGCTGTTCTCCTCCGCGATGTTCTGGATCGAGAAATTCCACATGGACGGCCTGCGCGTGGACGCGGTCGCTTCCATGCTGTATCTGGATTACAACCGTCAGGGCGAATGGCGGCCGAACGTTCACGGCGGACGCGAAAATCTGGAGGCCGTTGACTTCCTGCGGCTGCTCAACGAGTACATTCTGACCGACCATCCGGACGTTATGATGATCGCCGAGGAGTCCACCGCATGGCCGATGGTGACCAAGCCGGGTTACGACGGCGGTCTGGGCTTCAACTTCAAGTGGAACATGGGCTGGATGAACGACATGCTGTGCTACTGCTCGGCGGACCCGTTCTTCCGCAAGGACATGCACGACAAGATCACCTTCTCGTTCATGTACGCCTTTTCCGAAAACTACATTCTGCCGCTCTCGCACGATGAGGTCGTGCACGGCAAGTGCTCGCTCATCAGCAAGATGCCGCCTCCGTACGAAAATCAGTTCGGCGGTCTGCGCGCGCTGTACGGCTACATGGCCGCACACCCGGGCAAGAAGATGCTGTTCATGGGCGGCGAGTTTGCACAATTCTCCGAATGGGCGTACCAGCGCGGACTGGACTGGATGCTGCTGGATTATCCGGCGCACCGCCAGATGCAGGCGTACGTCAAGGCGCTCAATCACTTCTACCTTGCTACTCCGCAGCTGTGGGAGCAGGATACCGACTGGCGCGGCTTTGAGTGGATCAGCCATGAGGACAACCGCAACAACATCATCGCCTTCCGCCGTGTGGCGAAGGACGGCTCGGATATCGTGGTCGTTGTCAACTTCTCTCCGGAGGAGCAGCAGGAATACCGCATCGGCGTTCCGATCACCGGCACTTATGAAGAGATATTCACCTCGGACAAGACCGAGTTTGGCGGCAGCGGCATGGCAAACGGCAAGCTCAAGACCGAAAACAAGTCCATGCACGGTCAGGAACAGTCCATTGTTCTGAAGATTCCGCGCTTCGGCGTGCTGTTCTTCAAGGGCAAGGCAAGAGCCAAGCGCCGCACCAAGGCAGAGATCGAGGCCGCAAAAGCAGCGGCTGCCAAGAAACCGGTAAAGCGCACCCGCTCGACCAAGGCAGTTGCGAAATCCGGCACCAAGGCCGTTGCCCGCACAACCGAGAAGGCCGTAGCCAAGACCGGCTCCAAATCCGTTGCAAAGACCACTGAAAAGGCGGTGGCACGCACCGGGACCAAGGCAGTTGCGAAAACCACCGAAAAGGCGGTGGCACGCACCGGAACCAAGGCAGTTGCGAAAACCACCGAAAAAGCGGTTTCCGTACCGACAGACAAGGCAGTAACCGCAACCGGCGGTTAAGAGGCAACACCGCACAATTAAAGCTGCGGCGCTTTACGGAAATTTTATGTTCTGATGTCGTTGCGCTTTCTTGCAATACGACAGTATTGCTGCAGAACCGCGCCTAATCAGTACGCAAAATTTACTCGTAAATCGCGCTTGTTCAATTATGCGGTATTGCCTAATAAAGCAGATTAACGCCTGAAACAGACGCAAATCCGCAAAGAGAGATACACAGAGGGGATACGCCAGACGGCGTATAGATCGCAGCGATGCAAACTGTGAAAAAGGAGAATTTACATGTATCGGAAAAAAGAATGCGTAGCCATGCTGCTCGCAGGCGGCCGCGGCAGCCGTTTGTATGTGCTGACCAAAAAGGTCGCTAAGCCTGCCGTACCGTTCGGCGGTAAGTACCGTATTATCGACTTCCCGCTTTCCAACTGCGTCAACTCCGGCATTGATACTGTCGGCGTGCTGACCCAGTACGAGCCGCATGTGCTCAACGCTTACATCGGTTCCGGCCAGACGTGGGACCTCGACCGCCTGCGCGGCGGCGTCTATGTTCTGCCGCCGTACGAGAGCAAAAAGACCGAGTGGTACAAGGGCACCGCAAACGCCATCTACCAGAACATTCAGTTTCTGGAGGATTACGATCCCGAGTACGTCCTCATTCTTTCGGGCGACCACATCTACAAGATGGACTACAACAAGATGCTCCAGCAGCACAAGGAGACCGGCGCTGACGCGACCATCGCGGTGCTGGACGTTCCGCTTTCCGAGGCTTCCCGTTTCGGCATCATGAACTGCAAGCCGGACGGCACCATCTACGAATTCGAGGAGAAGCCGAAGGAGCCGAAGTCCACGCTGGCTTCCATGGGCATCTACATTTTCACCTGGAAAAAGCTGAAGGAATACCTCATCAATGACGAGGCCAACGAGCAGTCCTCCAACGACTTCGGCAAGGACATTATTCCGGCGATGCTGAATAACGGCGAAAAGCTGGTTTCCTACCGCTTCAAGGGCTACTGGAAGGACGTAGGCACCATCGAGAGTCTGTGGGAAGCAAACATGGATCTGCTCTCTCCGAACTCCGGCCTGCAGCTTTCCGATGACAGCTGGAAGATCTACGGCCGCACCACCGGTTCGCCTCCGCATTTCACCTCCAAGCAGGCTAAGGTTACCCATACCCTGCTCTCCGAGGGCTGTGAGATCTACGGCGACGTTTCCGAGTCCGTCCTGTTCTCGGATGTTAAGATTGGCAAGGGTGCCAAGGTGGAATATTCCATCCTGATGCCGGGTGCTGTGGTTGAGGAAGGCGCGACCGTGCGCTACTCCATCGTAGCCGAAAAGGCCGTTATCGCCAAGGGCGCGGAAGTCGGCGGCAGCCCGTCCGACAGCGACGTAGACAACTGGGGCGTTGCGGTAGTAGCCGAAGGCGTTCGCATCGGCAGCGGCGCAAAGCTGGCCGCTAAGGAAATGGCAGACGAGGATCTGCCGGACGTAAAGTAAGGGGGCGGCACAAACATGAACAGCGTTTTAGGCATGATCATTGCATTTGATACCGACAGCGATCTCCGCGAGATCACCGAGCACCGCACGGTCGGTGCGGTACAGTGGGGCGGCCGGTATCGCATTATCGACTTTATGCTTTCCAATATGGTAAACAGCGGCATTTACCGCGTGGGCGTACTGATGAAGGACAAGTACCAGTCCCTGATCGACCACATCGGCAATGCCAAGGACTGGGATCTTTCCCGCAAGAACAGCGGCGTAACCTTGCTGCCGCCGTACTCCTACTCCAAGAAGGCATCTCCGCTGGTAACCGGCGAGTACCGCGGCAAGATTGACGCACTGGCCGGTGCGGTTGACTTCCTGCAGAAGAACCGTGCAGACTATGTAGTCGTAGCGGACGGCGACATTGTTGCCAATGTACCGCTCGACGACGTGATCGACCGCCACATCAAGTCCGGCGCAGACCTGACCATGGTATGCACCAAGAAGCAGAAGAATTCCCCGTTCACCACCTATGTGGAGCTGAACCGCAAGAAGGAAGCCGTTGACATCCGCGTTGGAGACTGCAACGAAGGCAAGTGCAAGCATGCAGCACTCGGTATTTACGTCATGAGCCGCCAGTACCTTATCCACATGCTGTCCGACTGCGTAACCCATAACTGCATCCACTTCGAGCGCGAGTTCCTCACCCGTGCCCTGATGGACGGCACGGTAGCCGGCTACCTGTTCAACGAGTACGCCGTCAAGATCGAGGACACCTTCGACTACTACCGCTCCAACATGGACATGCTCGACAAGGATGTCCGCAACGAGGTATTCAAGCGCACCCGTCCGATCCTGACCCGCATCAAGGACGAGGCTCCGACCTATTACGGCGATGAAGCCGACGTAGAGGACTGCCTCATCGCCGACGGCTGCCGCATCGAGGGCAAGGTAAAGAACTCCGTCCTGTTCCGCGACGTTGTGATTGAAAAGGGCGCCGAGGTCAATAACTGCATCATCATGGAAGGCGGACGCATTCTGACCGAGGCTTCGCTCCGTCATGTCATCACCGACCGCAATGTTATTATCCGTGATGGCCGCACGATGATGGGACACGAAAATTATCCGATCACCATCGCAAAAAACGCAACCGTTTGATCCTTTTCTGTTAAATCCGCATAAACTTCTGTTTAGAAGTTGCTATCACAGCAAAAACGCATTTTCCGCAGCGCAAATGTTCGTGAAATATTGCTATATTACATTCAGACAGAAACGAGTATAATAAAATTACAACGGGTGCGGAAACGGTCAGCGCTGTTTCCGCACTCTCTGTTGGGGAGGCTCGGCTTTATGAAAATCATGTATGTTACCAGCGAATGCGCTCCGTTCATCAAAACCGGCGGATTGGGCGATGTAGCAGGTTCGCTCCCGCAGGCACTCGCTGCCAAGGGACATGACGTGCGTGTATTCTGCCCGCTGTATTCTGCGATCGACCAGAGTATGCGCGAAAAGTTCTATTACATCAAAAACGCTTACGTCCGTCTGGGCTGGCGCAACCAGTACTGCGGTATCTTCCGCTATGAGGCAGACGGCGTTACCTATTATTTCATCGATAATGAGTATTACTTCGCACGCGGCCAGATCTACGGCGAGTACGACGACGCAGAGCGCTTCGCGTACTACTCCAAGGCGGTACTCGAGGTACTGCCCGATCTGGAGTGGAAGCCGGATGTGATCAACTGCAACGACTGGCAGACCGCCCTCGTTCCGGTTTACTACAACCTGATGTTCGCTTCCCGTCCGTTCTACGAGAACATCAAGACCGTGTTCACTATCCACAACATCCAGTACCAGGGCCGCTACGGCCGTGAGATTCTGGAGTATGTGCTCGGCATTGACGATGCACACTTCCGCTCCGGCTTTATGGCGATGGACGGCGACGTCAACCTGATGAAGGCTGCTATCGTAGCTTCCACGGCTGTCACCACGGTTTCACCGACCTATGCCAACGAAATTCAGACCGAATACTACGGCTACCGTCTGGATTCCGTGCTGCGCATGAACAGCTACAAGCTGCACGGCATCCTGAACGGCATCAACATGGATGCCTTCAATCCGGAGACCGACAGCAAGATCTTCAAGAACTACGGCCCGAACAACCCGCAGGATAAGCTGGTCAACAAGACCGAGCTTTTGAAGCTCTGCGGCCTTGAGGGCGATGCAAACACGCCTGTCATCGGCATCGTTACCCGCTTTGTTGACCAGAAGGGACTCGACCTTGTGGAAGCAGTCCTGCCGGATATTCTGGCGGATGATGTTCGCCTGATCGTGCTCGGCACCGGCGACTACCGCTATGAGCAGATGTTCATCGAGGCAAAGCGCCGCTGGCCGGATAAGGTTTCCGCGTCCATCATGTTCTCCGGCGATCTGGCAAACCGCATTTACGCAGGCGCCGATATGTTCCTGATGCCGTCCAAGTTTGAGCCGTGCGGCCTGGCACAGATGATCGCACTGCGCTACGGCACTATTCCGATCGTCCGCGAGACCGGCGGCCTCAAGGACACCGTTCACGCCTTTGTCGATTATGCCGGCACGGGCAACGGCTTCACCTTTGCAAGCTACAACGCGCACGACATGCTGCACGTTATCCGCGAGGCCTGCGGCGTATTCCGCTTTAACAAGCCTGCGTGGAGCAAGCTGATTATGCAGGGTATGCAGAGCGACTTCAGCTGGGGCAGCTCTGCCGATAAATATATCGAGGTTTACAAGACCGCGATGGGTCAGTAACCGACCTGTCAGCCCGACCCGTCACCCGATTTGAGGGAATACGGTGACGGTACCCGGTAGTACCGTATTATTTTTACCCAGTAAAATCTGCGGTATTTCCAAGGCAGTCCCGCGTGGTTCAGCGGCGAGGGATTGTCGAGCAAATTTTGCGTCCTGACGAGGCGCGGGTTTGCAGCAATACTTTGTGTATTGCAAAAAGCCGCAACGAAATCAGGGCACAAAATTTCCGACAAGCACCGCCGATGCAACCGCGTGGGACTGCCTACCAAAATTATGTGAGGAGATAAGAAAGACCATGCCAAAGACCCAGTACACAAAGACCGCTTTGAAAGAAGCCATTGCAGGTAAACTGCAGCGACATTTTGCCTGCGAGGTAGAGGACGCTACCAAGGATCAGGTATACGAGGCTTGTGCCCTCGTAGTGCGCGATGCACTGACCGAGCACATGATCGAAACCCAGAATGAGGTAGAGCAAGACGGAGAGCGTCAGGTGCATTACCTGTGCATGGAATTTCTTGTCGGCCGCAGCCTGCGCAACAACGCCTACAACCTCGGTATGCTGGACGCTCTGACCGCAGCCCTGAAGGACATGGGCTTCGAGATGGCAGACATCTTCGAGGAGGAAGCTGATCCCGGTCTGGGCAACGGCGGTCTTGGCCGTCTGGCTGCCTGCTACATGGACGGCATGGCGACCGACGGCGTACGCGGTACCGGCTACTCCATCCGTTACGAGCACGGCATTTTCAAGCAGAAGATCGTAGAAGGCCAGCAGGTCGAGCTGCCGGATTCCTGGCTGTCTACCGGCGAGGTTTGGCAGATTCCGGCAATGGATGAGACCCGCGAGGTCAAGATCGGCGGCACGGTTGACACCTACTTCGACGATAACGGCAAGCTGGTCGTCAACTACCACGATTACACGCCGGTTCTGGCAGTTCCGTATGATATGCCGATCTCCGGCTACGGCACCAACAACATCGCGCGTCTGCGCCTGTGGAAGGCACAGAGCCCGATCGCACTGGACATGAAGCTGTTCTCCTCCGGTGAGTATCTGAAGGCACTGGAGAAGCACGCACTGGCAGAGACCATCTCCATGGTCCTCTATCCGGAGGATAACCACCGCGAGGGTCAGTCCCTGCGTCTCAAGCAGCAGTATTTCCTGGTTTCCGCAACCCTGCAGGACATCTGCGCAAAGCACAAGGCCAAGTACGGCACGCTCGAAAACTTCGCGCACAAGCACGTCCTGCATATCAACGATACCCATCCGACTCTGGTTATTCCGGAGCTGATGCGCATCCTGATGGACGAGAACGACATGAGCTGGGAGCAGGCCTGGAACATCACCAGCCAGTCTGTTGCTTACACCAACCACACCGTTATGCCCGAGGCGCTCGAGTGCTGGCCGGTATCGCTCGTTCAGGAGCTGATGCCGCGTGTTATGCAGATCATCTACGAAATCAACGAGCGCTTCTGCAAGGAGCTGTGGAACTACTTCCCGAACGACTTCCAGAAGATCTCCAAGCTGGCTATCGTTGCCGACGATACCGTCCGCATGGCGCATCTGGCTATCGCAGGCTCGTTCTCCATCAACGGCGTATCCGCGCTGCACTCCGAGATCCTCAAGGAACGCGTATTCACTGATTTCTACAAGATCTACTCCTCCAAGTTCTGCAACGTCACCAACGGCATTGCACACCGCCGCTGGCTGTGTGAGGCCAACCCGGAGCTGGCTGAGCTGATCGAGAGCAAGATCGGCACCGGCTACCGCACCCATCCGTCCGAGCTGCAGGTTCTGAACAACTATGCGGACGACAAGGAGCTGCTCGACAAGCTGGGCGAGATCAAGCGCCACAACAAGCAGCGTCTGGCGGATTATATCAAGGAGCACAACGGCATCGAAGTCAACATGGACTCCATCTTTGACGTACAGGTTAAGCGTCTGCACGAGTACAAGCGCCAGATGCTCAACATTCTGCACATTATCAGCCTGTACCACAAGCTGAAGGACAATCCGGATATGGATTTCGTTCCGCGCACCTTTATCTTCGGCTCCAAGGCCGCACCGGGCTACGCAGTAGCGAAAAAGACCATCCAGCTGATCAACTCCATCTCCAAGATGATCGACAACGATCCGGCAGTACGCGACAAACTGAAGGTCGTATTCCTCGAGGACTACAAGGTATCGCTGGCTGAGATCATCATGCCGGCTGCCGAGGTTTCCGAGCAGATTTCCATCGCCGGCAAGGAAGCGTCCGGTACCGGCAACATGAAGTTCATGATGAACGGTGCTCTGACCATCGGCACGATGGACGGCGCAAACGTCGAGATCTGCGAGGCAGTCGGCAAGGAGAACATCTTCATCTTCGGTATGGAGACACCCGAGGCTGAGGCACTGGCCGCTTCCGGCAGCTATGAGCCGATGGTCATCTACCAGAACGATCCGGTGATCCGCCGTGTGCTCGATCAGATGATCCACGGCTTCGGTGACGGCGTGGACTACACCGATATTGCCAACCTGCTGCTGCACGGCGGCAACGGCGGCCCGGCTGACCGCTATATGAGCCTCAAGGACTTCGCATCCTACGCTGAAGCACAGGAGCGCGTAAGCCAGACTTACCGCGATCAGGATCAGTGGAACCGCATGGCTCTGATCAACATTGCAAACTCCGGCCGCTTTGCAGCGGACCGCTCGATCGCTGAGTATGCACAGAATATCTGGAGAGTTAAGACCAACTTTGCTTTCTAAGGCTTCGCCTTCGATAGAAAGGACGTAACCGTCCTTTCTATCGAGAAACGCCCTTGCCAGGCAAGCCTGTAAGGGCTATTGCAGAGAAATCCCCCGAAAACTTCCCGGTTTTCGGGGGATTTCTCTGTTTGTTAAAAAAGTCAGGCACATGTCCTGACTTTTTTGTCGCGCTGCGCGCTCCATTTTATATGCGAACATAGTTCGCAATCTTCCCATTTTCCATTCTCTTCACTCTCCACTCTCCAATCTCAACTCTGTATTCGGGTAGTAATGCGCAAGTATCTCGGTATAATCATATCCCTGCTCCGCCATATATTTCGCACCGTACTGCGACAGACCAACACCGTGTCCGTATCCGATGGTGTGAAACGTAATACTGTCCTCGGTGGTTGTGATGGTAAAATTCGTGGACTGCAGGCCAAACAGCGCCCGTACTGCGGTTCCCTCGACGGTCACGCCGCCGAGCTTCACGGTTTTCACACCGCCAGCCGCCGAGCGCACCGAGGATGCAAACCAGCGGTCGGGTTTACCGCTCACATCCGCTTTTGGCAGAGTCTGCGCGACCTTTTCGCGGAACGCATCCGCCGTTAGTGTCACCTCGCTCTCGTATCCAGCGTACTGCGTGCCGCCCGGACTGACCACGCTCTGCAGATACGGAATATCCTCGCCCCAGACATCGGCGGCAGACTCGGTCTTCGGACCGCTGACGCAGTGGAACACAGCTGCAATCGGTGCACCGTCGCAGGTCAGGATCTGCCCTGCCGTGTCCTTGACGGCCTTGCGTATCCGCGAATAGCCGGTGCTGAACGTCTTGACCGCGTCCGGCTGATATGCCGCACAATGGCTGTAATCGTCACAGACATCCGCATCCGGATGCTCTGCCGGCCGTCCTCTCGACTGCTTATACACCGCATACGTCCGCGCTGCGACCGCCTGTGCGCGGATGGCTTCAACCGGAAAATCGTCCGCAATCTCTGCCGCCGTCACGCCTTCCACATAGGTCTCCAGCGGCATTTCCTGCGCCTTGCCGTTCACCAGAACCGTGATGGTTAAGCCGTCTGTCGCTGCCGCTGTGACGCTTTCTGTGGGTGCCTGCGGCTCCGTCTTGTCCGTTTCCGATGGGTAAAATACCGGCAGCAAATACAGCACTAGCACCAGTCCGACACCGGTCAGCAGCAGTCTGCGCATGGTATCTCCTCCTTCCCTCTCTACCACAGTGTATGATGCAGATTTGAGGAATATAACACAAAATATAGTTTTTTCATTGACAACTCATACTTTATGTTGTATTATAAGGGACATAAAGAATCGAACATTTGTTCGTATATCGTAAGGAGGGGCCGCCATGAAATTATGTGAGATGGCGCAGGAATACCGTGTAAATGTCGCTCTGCTGGAGCTGCGTATCAAGCAGCTTCAGGCGGCGCAGAAGCGTGCGCGTCAGCCGGAGGTGCGCTACCGGCTCAAGCAGCGCGCGAAATTCCTGCAGACGCTGATCAACGAAAGCCGCCAGACCGTATTCCTGATGGAGCACTACCACGACCACAGTGAAGAAGGTGACGCGCATGCGGACTGTCGCGCTGTCTGAGCACACAGCGACACGGCTGGCCTACCGGCAGTATCTCGGTCTGCTCGCGGAGGACGACCGCGGCTTCCGGCAGGCATTCCGCACGGCCTTCTTCCGGGCCATGCGCGAGCAGCTGACACCGCGGCAGTACGAGGTGCTGTGGATGATCGAGGTGGAGGGATTATCCTGCAAACAGTGCGCTGAACGGCTTGGGATCAGTCCATCGGCGGTATCGCGGCACTGTTCCCGCGGTAAAAAGCGACTGCGGACGCTGCTTGCGTACAATCTGGAGCTGAGGCACCAGTATTTTTCTTAGCTGCAAGCGAAAACCGGCACATACAGAGGTTTCTCTCCTTATGTGCCGGTTTTGTTTGTGGAATTTTGTCGTGCACTGGCGAGTGTTGCGCAGGTGCCGTCCAGACGGCTGAGTGGTCCAAAAGGATAGACACCAAGGTTTGCCCGTAGGCTGCTATACCTTATTCCCGCGCAGTGCGCGGGTTAAATGAGTGCTATCCTCTTGGGACTCCAGTTTCCTTTTATTTCTTAGTCTGGCGCAGACCAGAGAGCGGCGACCGCTCCGAAAAGGGGTACGGCAGTCGGGTTACCGTTGCGTTTATTTCGTAAAATATTCGCAGCTCACAGACAGCGTACTGCTACACATACGGTTTACTCTCCGCAGGCGCGGCACAAGGTGAATTGCCCGAAGGGCAAGAGAAGGTGCCCTGGGATATGACCTCAGCGCACCGTTTCTAACGATTTGCAAACGTTTAACCGTAGGGGCGGCCATTGGCCGCCCACGCAGCACTCTGCCATCGCATTCATTTTCCATTCTCCATTTTCAATTCTCCATTCTGCACACGCCCAATTCAAACAAACAGCAAAAAAGAGCGGTCTCCAGACCGCTCTTTTGTATTCCGAAGCATCAGCATGCGCCCTTTTCCGAGCAGAATTTGACTTCTTTGCCCTCAAGGATCATATTTGTGGTGCGCACGGCGCACATTTTACCGCACATCGAGCAGGTATGACGCTCGGTCGGCGGAACCTGATTATAGAAGCGCTCGGCCTTTTCCGGGTCGAGTGCCAGCGCGAACTGCGCGGGCCAGTCCAGCTTATGACGCGCGTCCGCCATTGCGTTATCGCGGTCACGCGCACCGGGCAAACCGAGTGCGATATCGGCGGCATGGGCCGCGATCTTACTGGCGACGATGCCTTCGCGCACGTCATTTTCATCCGGCAGGCGCAGGTGCTCCGCCGGTGTAACGTAGCACAGGAAGTTCGCGCCGGCCTGTGCGGCGATGGCGCCGCCGATGGCCGAGGTGATATGGTCGTAACCCGGTGCAATGTCGGTAACGAGCGGCCCGAGGACATAGAAAGGCGCTCCATGGCAAAGGCGCTTTTCCATCTGCATATTGGCCGCAATCTCGTTCATCGCCATATGGCCGGGACCTTCGATCATAACCTGCACATCCTTCGCCCACGCACGCTGTGCAAGATTGCCCAGCTCAATCAGCTCGCTGATCTGACCCGCGTCGGACGCATCATCAATGCAGCCCGGACGCAGTGCGTCACCCAACGAAATGGTAACGTCGTAGCGGCGGAGAATGTCCAGCACCTCGTCGTAATACTCGAAGAACGGATTCTCATTGCCGGTCATCTTCATCCACGCGAACAGCAGCGAGCCGCCGCGGGAGACGATATTCATTTTGCGTCCCTCGCGCATAAAGGCTTCAACCGCACGGCGGTTGATACCCGCATGAATGGTCATGAAGTCCACACCCTCCTTGGCGTGCGCCTCAACAACCTTGAGGAAATCCTGTGCGGTGATCTCGAGCAGATCCTTTTCCAGATACCCGATCGCGTCGTACATCGGCACGGTGCCGATCATCGCCGGCGACATGTCGATCAGCTGCTTGCGGAAGGTGTTGGTCTTGCCGTAGTTGGATAGATCCATGATGGACTCCGCGCCCATGTCAACGGCCATGCGCACCTTGCGCAACTCCATCTCGTAGTCCTTGCAGTCACCCGAAATGCCGAGATTGACATTGATCTTTACGCGGGTGCCGTCGCCGACCGCTTCTGCGGACAGGCTTTTGTGATTGATGTTCGCCGGAATCGCAATCGTACCCTTTGCGACTCGTTCCATGATGAACTCGACCGGACGGTTTTCCTTTTTTGCGACCGTTTCGATCTCCGGCGTGACGATACCGCGCTTTGCGGCATCCATCTGCGTTGCATAATTTCTCATGGCTTGCTGATACTCCTTCTGAATTAGGCAATGCCGCATAATTAAACAAGAGCGATTTACGAGTAAATTTTGCGTACTGATTAGGCGTGGTTTTGCTGCAATACGAGTGTATTGCAAAAAATCACAACAACATCAGGACGCAAAATTTCCGTAAAGCGCCGCAGCTTTAATTGTGCGGGATTGCCTTTTATATTGCTTCCGGAGTGCGGTGTGAAAATGGGACGCCGAGGCATGCGGTGCGCTCTGTCCTGACGACCCTGCCGCACTTCGGCGGCAGACAAACCTTGTTCTAAGAGGGACAAAATCCCCCTTAGAAGTCGTTAAACGTACAGATAGTCGGCCATTACAGGCTGCAGATTATGCTCTACGATTGCGTTATACACCTCATCGACCGAACGGCCGTCCGAAATCTCGAACTGCTCATCGCCCTTATCCTCACCGGAGTGACCGCCGATACCGACGTCTACGCCTGCGGAAATCTTGGTGGCGGCGATGCCGATGATATTATCGCGGAAGCCTGCCCGCTCGCGAGTCGAGATAGTGATGGACGCGAACGGCATGAAGATGCGGTAGGCACAGACCACCTGCAGCAGCTGCGGCTCGTGTACGTCCTTCGGATTGATCTTATCGTTATTGATGATTGGGCGCAGGCGCGGACACGAGAACGCGATCTCTGCGTGCGGATACTTGCGCTGCAGCAGATACGCGTGCAGACCGGTCGCAAACGCATCCTTACGGAAGTCGGACAGACCGAGCAGCGCCGCAAAGCCGACACCGCGCATGCCGCCCATCAGTGCACGCTCCTGCGCGTTCAGGCGGTACGGGAAAATGCGCTTGTGACCGCCGAGGTGCAGGGTTTTGTATTTCTGGTCGTCATAGGTCTCCTGAAATACGGTGACGTAGTCCACACCGCACTCGTGCAGATAAGCGTACTCATCCACGTTGAGCGGATAAATCTCGATGCCGATGACACGGAAATACTTGCGCGCCAGCTTAACGGCTTCACCGATGTAGGATACCGGCGACATGGCACGGCTCTCGCCGGTCAGAATGAGGATTTCCTGCAGACCGGTCTCCGCGATGGCCTTCAGTTCCTGTTCGATCTCATCCATATCCAGCTTAGCACGGCGAATCTTGTTGTGACAGTTAAAACCGCAGTAAATGCAGTAATTTTCGCAGTAATTGGCGATATACAGCGGCGTGAACATCTGCACCGAGTTACCGAAATGCTTGCGCGTTTCGGCCTGTGCGCGCTGCGCCATCTGCTCAAGAAACGGCAGCGCCGCGGGAGACAGCAGCGCCGCGAAGTCCTCCGGCGAGAGAACATCCTTGCGGAGCGCACGCAGCACATCAGCCGCCGTATAGGCATCCGCGTCATAGGCGTTCATGCGGGAAATGACCTCGTCCTGCACCTCGGAGCCGATGTTGTCCATACCCGGCTGGTACTCCATGTGATTGGTTTGTTCAGTGATATATTTTGCGGAGATGATCTCCGTTTTTTCGTTTTCCATGACAAATACCTTTCTATTTTCGCGCAAAGCGCGCATTTAATCGAGAACTTTAATCCTGCAGGAAACCAGTCAGCGGAGAGGATGCCGAAGCCGTCTCACGAACACGGCCCAGACCGGCAAGGTATGCCGTGCGGCCTGCCTCAATCGCCTGCTTGAACGCCTCAGCCATCGCCGGAATATCGCCTGCGGTGGCAATCGCGGTGTTGGCCATGATAGCTGCCGCGCCCATCTCCATCGCCTCGCAAGCCTGCGACGGACGGCCGATGCCTGCGTCCACGATGATCGGCAGATCAATTTCATCAATCAAAATCTTGATGAACTCGCGGGTAGCAAGACCCTTGTTCGTACCGATCGGAGCCGCCAGCGGCATGATGGAAGCCGCACCGGCATTGACCAGATCGCGCGCAACGTTCAGATCGGGGTACATATACGGCATAACGACGAAGCCCTCTTTCGCGAGAATCTCGGTCGCGCGGATGGTCTCCTGATTGTCCGGCAGCAGGTACTTGCTGTCGCGCATAATTTCGATCTTGACGAAATCGCCGCAGCCGCACGCACGCGACAGACGCGCAATGCGAACCGCCTCGTCCGCGTTGCGGGCACCCGAGGTGTTCGGCAGCAGCGTTACACCCTCCGGAATATAGTCGAGGATGTTAGCCGTGCCGCCCTCATTTGCGCGGCGCAGCGCCAGCGTGATGATCTGTGCGCCTGCGTTCTGCACGGCAGCGTTGATCAGGTCGAGCGAATACTTGCCGGAACCAAGGATAAAGCGGGACTGGAACTCGTGTCCGCCGATTACAAGTGTATCTTTCATGTGAAAAACTCCTTTTTCTTGACCCATTTAAGGGAAACGTGTAAACTGATAGTATAAATAAGAAAGGGGAACGTAAAAGTGAAAAAGTTTATCGAAGAATTCAAAGCCTTCGCGCTGCGCGGCAACGTGATGGACATGGCGATCGGTGTTATCATCGGCGGTGTATTCACCAGCATTGTGACTTCACTGACCGAAAACCTTATCAACCCGATCCTCGGCCTGTTCGGCGGCACCGATTTAAGCGGTTTCGTGCTGAACCTCGGCGGTGTGGAACTGCGCTACGGTGCATTCATCACCTCGATCATCAACTTTTTGATCATGGCGTTCGTGCTGTTCTGTCTGCTCAAAGCGGTCAATAAGCTGACTGCGCTCGGCAAAAAGCCGGAAGCACCCGCAGAGCCGACCACCAAGGTCTGCCCGTTCTGCTGCAGCGAAATTCCGATCAAGGCCGTGAAATGCGCGCACTGCGGTTCCGATCAGCCGAAAGAATAATGGAGAGCGGAGAATGAAAGCTGCGGCTTCTGTTCTCCATTTTCTATTTACGGCTCCGTTTCGCCAATGAGCAGACGCAGCACCATGGTTCCCTCGTGTGCCGAGCAGACCGCTACACGCGGCGCCATCAGACCGAGACCGTCGGCTACATCGCTTGTACCGTCGCCGCAGAGGTACACATGGCCGAAGCGTTTTTCGGTCTTGATCAGGTTCGCCGAGCCGTAGCCTGCCATGCCGCTGCCCGATACGACCGGCTTTTCCGGCAGTCTGGTAAGCAGATTCTCGAGCAGCATAGCCTTCTGATCCGGCTTGTCGAACGCCTCCACGACCACATCACAGCCGGAGAACAGACGCTCCACGTTGGACGGAACGACCCGCTCGGTGTAAGTCTCGTAGGTGAGATAGGGATTGATGGCCTCGAGCTGCTCGACCAGCGCGAGAGTTTTCGGAATGCCGAGGTCTTTCATCGTGTAATGCTGACGGTTGAGGTTGGTGATATCCACCACATCGAAATCCACGAGGATGAGATGACCGACACCCAGCCGCGCCAGAAAAATCGCAAGGTTGGAGCCAAGTCCGCCCAAACCCGCAATGCCGACACACGCCTTGTCCAGCTTAGCCTGAATATCCGCGCCGTGGCGTTCCACCAGTGCGTCATGCAGTTGTTCTTTGGTTAAAATCATGATTTTTCTCCTGTAATCACGCGCAGCGTGCATTTAACCGGAAAGAAATTGCATTGCAATTTCTATGAAAACCGGGAGCTTGTATCTCGGTTTTCATACCAGTAAAAAATGTGTGTGCCGCTCGCAGCGCGCAAATTTCTTTGGGACATATCCGCGTTTTACGCAATATGTCCCCTCTTGCACCAAACTGCAGTTTGGCACGAAGCGGTATCAGCCGCCGCCCACGAAGCATACGACTTCCAGATGGTCGGCATCGGTCAGCTTCTCTTCCGCGAACTGCGCGCGCGGAATGATGGTGCCGTTCTTCTCGACAGCCACACGCTGCGGGTCGTGACCCAGCTCCTTCAGCAGTGCCAGTACGGTTCCTTCTGCGGGAACAGCGCGTTCGTTACCGTTTACTTTCATGCAAATATCCTCTTTTCTGCAAGAAAAAATGCTCCGGTTTCACCATTCGGTAAAACCGGAGCATTAAAATTTCAAGTGTATGCGACAGCTTCCCTACGATGGTGCTAACCAACAGGTTCAAAAGGTTAGGCTCTCGCCCTCTCAGCCGCTCATCACGGCACCCTTGCTTGCAAATACAGTATGCACCTCATTCTCCCACTTGTCAAGCACATTTTTTTCGGATATAATGCAGTTATACAATGCAAACATTCGTTCGAAAGGAGATGATGACCGATGGACAGAACCATTCTGCACTGCGACTGTAACTCGTTTTTCGCGAGTGTGGAAACGCTGCTCGACCCGTCGCTCGCCGATGGTCCGACCGCGGTCTGCGGTGATCCGGAGAGCCGCCACGGCATCATTCTCGCCAAGAACGAGAAGGCCAAAGCCTTCGGCGTACAGACCGCCGAGACCATCTGGCAGGCGAAACGAAAATGCCCGGATTTACGGCTGGTAGCACCGCACCGGAGCGAATATGTGAAGTTTTCGCGCAAATGCAACGAGTTGTACCTGCAGTACACCGATCTTGTCGATCCGTTCGGCATTGACGAATCCTTCCTTGATGTCACCGGCTCGATGCACCTGTTCGGCTCCGGCGAGCATATCGCGGACGAGCTGCGCCGCCGCATGCGCGAGGAGGTCGGACTGACCATCTCGGTCGGTGTGTCGTTCAACCGCGCGTTCGCCAAGCTCGGCAGCGATTACAAAAAGCCGGATGGCACGACGGTCTTTTCGCGCGAAAATTTCAAGCAGCGCGTGTGGTCCTTGCCCGCGAACACGCTCCTGTATGTCGGCAAACGCGCCAGCGACCGGCTGAACCGACTGGGCGTACGCACGATCGGCGAGCTTGCCGCCTGTGATCCGGCGTTTATCCACAGCATTCTGGGCAAAAACGGCGATCTTCTGCTGCGTTACGCCAGAGGCGAGGACGATGAGCCTGTGCGCTCGTTTTACGCGGAACGAGAAGTCAAATCGGTCGGCAACAGCATGACGTTCGCGCACAATCTGCTCGGCGCGGACGAATGCCGCATGGGCATTACGGCGCTGTGCGACAATGTCGGCAGACGGCTGAGAAAACGCGGCATGGTGTGCCAGACCGTGCAGCTCGGCATCCGCGACCCGGAATTTCACAACCGCTCGCGTCAAATAACGCTTGAGCGGCCGACCAATTCCACGCGTGCGCTCATCGACCTGTCCATGCAGCTGCTGCTCGGGCACTGGCCGATGGACAAGCCGGTGCGCCTGCTGTCGGTCACGGCAGCCAATCTGCTGCCGGAAAATCAGTCGTGCGAGCAGCTTTCGCTGTTTGACGCCACCGAGGATATCCAGAAGCGCGACCGCCAGCATAAGCTCGACCAGACGGTTGACGCACTGCGGCAGAAATTCGGTGATCAATCAGTCGTGTTCGCGCATTCGGTGAAGAAAAAGGATAAAACATGAGGACATATCCATCGGATATGTCCTCATGTTGCGTTACTGCGTCAGCCGGAAGGAAACTGCCCATCTGCCGTCCATCAGGTTGCTTGCAGTGTAGAGATCACCGGTAAGTGTACAGCCGGCAACATCCTTGTATGCCATCGGGAAAACGTACTCGGTGTAGTCGGTGTCGTTGTCAAAATCCTTGTAGGTTACCGTGTAATCGCACATCAATTCCGTGCCGTCTGCAAGGTGCACGGTGGAAAAATCTGCGTGATTACCCAGCGTCAGCGAACCATCTGTGCGATAATGCAAATGCAGTTCTCCATTTCGCCATCCAGCGGCAATCAGTGCGCATATACCGTTTTCGCTTTGCCACAAAGTGCCCTGCGGAACAAGAAAATCATAGTCGTGCATGGTTTCGTACAGCGAGATATCCGACGCACTCAGACCGTTGATATCGTGGTTCTCGGTCGGTGCATTCTGCGTCACTGCGGACAAATCCGCCGTTACCGGAACATCTTCCTGCTCTACTTTTCCAATCAGCAGCTTGTTAAACGAAAACTCGAACGCGCCTGCCGGAATATCTCCTCCCAAATCGTCAATTTGAAGAAAATACGTTGCCATGTGGGTACTTGGGTCGTAGTCAACCGTCGAGCAGCCGCAGGACAGCGGTGCAGCTCTGCCCCAGCGCGGATAATCCAAATGCCAGCTATCATACAGATCCGGTGCGGCATCGCCGAACAGGCTGCCCGTGGTGTCGGTCAGCGACAAATAAACCTTTGCCGTGCTGCCTTCCACGTCCGCCGAAACGACCTCCAGCTTGACGCCCCGGTCCTCGCAGACCTGCCCGACCGGCTGCAGGTACTCCGCCATGCCGGGCGCGATTTGGTACAGCACCCGCAGAACCGCCTCCTGATTGGCGGCTACGGCGGTGCTCACGCAGGCCAGTGCCGCCGCAACCGCAAGGATGATCTTGAGCGGTTTTCGCGCTCTGTGCGGCCTGCCGCTCTCCATTTTGGCGATTGTCTGCTGCACCAGTGCGTCGCTCGGCGTGATATTCTCATTCATGCCGCGGTACTGCTTGTGAAAATCCATCGTCCAACTCTCCTTTCATCAATTCGCGCAGCTGTGTCCGTGCGCGTGTCAGCCGTGTACGTATCGCGGACGGTTTTTCCCCGCTCATGCGCGCAATCTCCTCTGCGGTGTAACCCTCGTAGTAGAATAAATGCACTGCCGCGCGGTACTTAGGCGTCAGCCGTCGCAGGGCTTCATCCAGTGCGCTATCCTCCGGCTCAGGAAACGGAATGCGGTCATCGAGCGGTGTGTCGTGCCGCCGCCATGCCATGCGCCAGTGGCTTTTCAGGCAGTTGAGCGTCACCCGCAGCAGCCATGCCTTTTCGTGCTCCACACTGTCGAAAACCGGTCGTTTAAGCACGGTCTGGAGAAAAACCTCCTGAAAAATATCGTCCGCATCGTGACGGCTGCGCGTCTGTGCATACGCCAATCGGTATACCATGTCACCGTAGACGCTGACGAGTTGTTCGGGTGTTTTTGCGGTCATGCTCCATCCTCCTTTCACCGGTAATACGAAATAAAAACCCGAAGTGCTACAAATTTTCGCAGAAATTTATCGCACTTCGGGTTGCATTTATTTTGTCCACGCTTGCTTGAGCAGCTTTGCCGCCTCGTCAATCTGCTGTTCGGTCAGACCGGCATAGCCGAGCACGAGTGTTGCTCGCGGCGGCTTGACCGGCGGCGTATAGTACGCCGAAAGCGGGTAAACGCGCACACCGACCGTCTTTGCGCGCTCAATAAGTCCGTGCTCGAGCATGCCGTTGCGCATGTGCAGCAGCAGGTGCAGACCGGCTTCCGAGCGCGAGACCTCATGCGGCAGGTCAGCCAGCTCGCGGTCAAGCGCAGCCATGAGCGCGTCACGGCGTGCCTGATAGACCTTGCGGCTGCGGCTGATGTGCCGCTCGAAGCCGCCGGTGTGCATGAAGGCCGCCAGCGTGTACTGGTCAAAGCTCGGCACGGTAGACGAGTACCGCGAAAACCGTTCGCGATAACGCGCCATCAGCGCATTCGGCAGCACCAGATAGCCGATGCGCAGTCCGGGGGCAAGGCTTTTCGCAAAGGTGTTGACGTACACGACACGGCCTGTCCGATCCAGCTCGCCTAACGCCGGAATCGGGCGTGAGGCATAGCGGAATTCGCTGTCGTAGTCATCCTCGATGATGTAGCGGTCGGGGGCTTCCGACGCCCAGCGGAGGATTTCCAGTCGGCGGGCAGCCGTCATAACCGTGCCCAGCGGGAAATGGTGCGACGGCGTAAGGTATACCACCGATGCGTCACTCGCGGCCAGCGCGTCAGCACGCAGACCGTGCTTGTCCAGCGGTGTCGGACGCACGGTCACACCGTTCACTGCGAAAATCTGATACAGCTTGCGGTAGCCGGGGTTCTCGAGCGCGTACACGCGGTCGCGGCCGAGCAGCTGAATGACAAGGTGCATCAGATACTCCGAGCCTGCGCCGATGAGGATGTTGTCCGGCGAGACATTGATGCCGCGGAAGTCGTGCAGGTAGCGCACGATCTCCTCTCGAAGTTCCGCCGCGCCGCATGGATCGGTCGCACGGAGCAGCGCACTCGAGTATTCGCTCAGCACACTGCGCGACAGCCGCGCCCATGTGGAGAACGGAAAGCAGCCGTTATCGACAAAATCCGTGCGAAAATCGTAAGGATAGGTCTCCTCAGAGGCGGAAATCGGCGGCAAAGGCGGTGCAAATGGCTCCTGCGGCTCGGAAACCGGCACGGCAAGCTGCTCCTGCACAAAGTAGCCGCGCCGTGGCGCAGAGGCGATGTAGCCTTCGGCGGCAAGCTGACCGTAAGCGGTTTCCACAGTGATCTGGCTGACGCGCAGATTGGCCGCCAGCTGGCGTTTGCTCGGCAGGCGCGTGCCGCCGGGCAAGGCGCCGGACATGATGTCCGCGCGGACAGCGTGGTAGAGCTGCTCGTAGAGCGGCTGTTGGTCGTGCGGTTTGAGATGGTAAGTCAGCATGGCCGGAGGCTCCTTTCTTTGTGTCTTTTGCAAAATCTGTGCTGATTTTATGAGTTATCGCTTGCGAAGCGAACGAAATCTGCGCTGACGCCGCGCGGGCGCACAAGAGGGTAGACACTAAGGTTTCTACCCTTTTGGTTTCCCCGGCGAAACCGCCGGCGTTCCCCTCGCCTCGAAGGCGAAAAACTTACGTTAAATAAGCGCCATCGAACGCAGGATAAACAGCGTCAATGTCAGCGTAACCGCACTCAGCGCCGTGCTGAGCACAATGATCGACGATGACAAAACATGATCGCCGCCCATATTTTTCGCCATAACATAACCGGAGGCTGTGCTCGGCGCACCGCACAGGATGACGATAGCCACCAGTGTCTGCTCGCGGAAGCCGAGCGCCACGCCCATCGGCAGAAAGATAGCACTCAGCAGCACCAGCTTGATAAACACGGCTGCACAGGTCGGGCCGAGCTTTTTGATGGCCTTTGCGCCCTCAAAGCCCGCGCCGATGCTCAGCAGCGCTATAGGCGTTGCGCAGTTGCCCAGCATGGACAGACCCTTGTCCAGCATCGGCGGAAAGTCGATTGCCAGGAGCGAGAACGGCAGACCCGCAAAAATACCCAGTATGATCGGATTGGTGATGATACCGCGCAGCGTTTTGCCGACCAGACCGCGGTGGTCCGCCTGCTGTGCGTCCGGCGCGGTGACAGTCAGCACCAGCACCGAAAAGATGTTGTACAGCGGCACGCTTGCCACGATCATCAGCGGCACAAGACCGGCATTGCCGTACAGATTCTGCACAAAGGCCACACCCAGTATCGCCTGCGAGCCGCGGAAAGCGCCCTGTGTGAACGCGCCCACCATACTCTTATCTTTAAGAAAGAGGGACGCGCCGATCCAGACGGCAAAAAAATACACCGTTGTCGCACCCGCACAGAAAAAGAAAAACACGGAGTCGAACTGCTCGGTGATGCGTCCCTGTGCGATATCGCGGAACAGCAGGATCGGCAGCAGCACCTTGAACGACAGACGGTCAATGTCGGTCAGCGTCTGCTTGGTGAAAAAGCTTTTGCTGCGCAGCCAGCGGCCAAGCACGATGATCGCAAAAATCGGCACGGTGGCATTCAGACAGAATATCAGGTTATCCATTGGTTTCTCCCTCCACAGCTGCTTCCTCGTGGCGGAAGAAGTCCTGCAGTTTCTCCAAGCTCTGCGCTAAAAGCGCGGTCTGCTCGGGCGAGAGCGTATCCACCAAAGACGCGATCATGCGCTCGTGAAAGTCCTTGTGGTACTCGTAGGCGGCCCTGCCCTTGTCGGTGAGCATGATATTGACAACGCGGCGGTCCTCCTGGCTGCGCACACGGCGCACCAGTCCCTTGGCGACCAGCTTGTCGCACGCAACCGTCAGCGTAGCCAATGTTACGCCGATTGACCTGGCAACCTCGCTCATACGCACAGGTTCCCTGTCACCGATCTTCTCGATGATGTGGATTTCGGTGATGGACACCGCGCTGCCCAGTCCGCCCGCCATGGCGCGTTCTTCGATTTTGTTGATCCGGCCGAACACATCGACCAGAAAGGAATTGAGCTGCTCTGCATCTGCCATGTCCGCGCTGCCTCTCCGTTAGTTCGTTAATCTAACTAAATATTAGCATAAAATTGTCGAGCTTGCAACAAAAAGGCGCAATCGTAAGATTGTGCCTTCGGATATATGGAGTTTTCGCTAAAGCATGTGGAATGGTTGCAACCTTTGGCTGGGAGGTCCAAAAGGATAGACACCAAGGTTTCTATCCTCTTGGGACTCCAGTTTCCTTTATTTCTTAGTCTGGCGAAAATCGGAGAACGGCGACCGCTTCGAAAAGGAGAACGGCAGTCGGGTTACCGTGGCGTATCTTTCTCCGCCTTTTCGCAGTTCACAGACAGCGTACTGCTACACATGCGTTTTCATCTCCGCTGAGAATTATGCCTGTCGGCCAACTCCTGCCGCCTCACTCCTAACTTACGGAATCTCTTCACCCTTTGCAAAACTTTCAATCTATGTTTCACGCCATCCCGGCTGTGCATTTGTGCATTTTGTGCAAACTTACACATTGCACAGTGCCGCTATCGCGGCCCTCAGGAGGGCGCTCAGCGCGGCGAGCGTAATGCACAGGAAATACGGCATCCTGCACGTTCGGCGCGAATACCGTCCGGTGGCTTCGCCGCCCTGCCAGACCATAGAGCACGCGGCAAGCAGCGCGGAGACGCTCAGCACGGCGGGTACGCCGGCCGCTCCGATGATGATGGCACTTTCTTCTCCCACACTGACCGCGACGGTCATGGCAAGCACGAAGCCGCGTGCTGCGGCAACCGCACTCAGCAGCAGCTCTCTCGGGCGCAGAAAGGCGCACACGAGCGGCAGCAGCACCCAGATGAGCGCGCACAGTGTGCTCTGCACCACATGCGCGGGCAATTCAGCCAGCAGACCGGAAAGTACCGCCGCGCCGTCCCCTTCGCCGGCCCGCAGACCGGTCAGACCGCCCGCCGCTGCACCGCACAGGAACATCGCACACAGGAACAGGAACACCGGTGTCCGCACCAAATCGTCAAAAAAACCGAGAATATGCTGTTTGTTCATACGTCTTCCCCCTTGGAAAAGTCATAGAACAGCATATTCCCGGTTTTATCTTTTTAGAACAACAGACGGACTTAGCCTTCCTCGTTGATCATCTCGCACATCGCGTCCACCATGTCCTTGCAGGGCTGGCGCAGGAACGGGCGTGCCTTTTTGTTGATCTCGTAGGTTGCATACAGCTTGCCTTCCTCGTCACGGTGCAGCACGGCCGCGATCAACTCGGTTGCAGCGGCGATGCGGTCAGCCAGATACGCAAGATCCACCTTTTCGCTGTCGCACACGGAAACTACCACGCGCTTTTGCGAGCTGCTGGAAATCTTGGCAAGCTCGGTCGGCATTTCACGCTTGGAAGCGGTGAGCAGCACAATCTCGCTCTTGATCATGGCAGCAAGTTCGTCCTCGCAGATACGAACCTCGTCGTAGCCCTCTGCAGCCTTGCAGGCCGCCGCATTCTTCGCGGACAGGAACAGATTGCGCTGCGGTACGACCTCCTTCTCCAGGATGGCGCGGATCAGCTTCTGAAGATATTCACCTTCACCAAGCACGGAAACCAGTACATTCTGCGGCATAATATCATCTCCTTCACAGGGCAGTACAAATACAAGAGCAATTATACGCACAAACAGTCCGTTTCGCAACGGATTTTACGTATTCTTTTTACAATTCATCACTTCGACTGATTTGCACAAATTTTATCCATTGCCTTTAGGTAAATTGCACATTCCAGACGCTTACGCTCCATCTCGCAGCCGAGGTCGTAGGAGTCGTTCATGTCGTGGTTCATGTTGTAGTTTGCTGCCGAGCAGCCGCCCGAGCAGTAGAACTTCGCCCAGCACTTCTGGCACTTCGGACGCGAATAGATGTTCATGCCGGCAAACTTCTGCGCGATGTCCATATTGAAGGACTGATCGAGCACACTGCCCTGCTTGAACTCCTCCTTGCCGACGAACTGGTGGCAGGGATAGATATCGCCGTCCGGCGTTACGGCTACATACTCGTAGCCCGCGCCGCAGCCGCGCAGACGCTTGACAACACACGGACCCTGATCCAGATCGACCATGAAGTGGAAGAAGGTAAACGGTTTGCCTTCCTTCTTACGCTCGAGCATGATATCGGTCAGACGGTCGTACTCGGCCTCGATCTTCGGCAGATCGTCCTCGGTCAAGTCGTAGCCGCAGCCCGGGTCAGCCGTTACCGGCTCGACGGAAAGGCGGTCAAAGCCTGCATCTGCAATGCTCAGCACATCCTCAGCAAAATCGAGGTTGTGCGAGGTGAACGTGCCGCGTGCATAGTAGTCGAGGTTCGGGTCGCGCTCGTCCACCAGCGCCTTGAACTTGGGCACGATGGTGTCGTAGCTGCCCGTGCCGGCAACCGTCTTGCGGAACTCGTCGTTGACCTCACGGCGGCCGTCGAGCGACAGCACGCAGTTGTCCATATTCTCATTGATGTACTTGCGCTTGTCCTCATCGAGCAGCAGACCGTTGGTGGTGATGGTGAAGCGGAACTTCTTGTTATGCTTCTCCTCCAGGCTGCGGGCATAATCGACCGTCTGGGTAACGCTATCCCACGCCATGAGCGGCTCACCGCCGAAGAAATCGACCTCGATGTTGTGACGCACACCGGAACGCGCGATAACAAAGTCGATGGCCTTCTTGGCGATCTCGGGCGGCATGATCTTGCGGCCCTGGCCAAAGTCGCCGGTGGATGCGAAGCAGTACTGGCAGCGCAGGTTGCAGTCGTGCGCTACATGCAGGCACAGAGCCTTGACCGGTGCATTCACCGGAATGTAGCGGCTTACGTCGATGTAGTCATCCTGCGCGAACAGCTGACCGGCCTTTTTCAGCTCGTACAGCTCGCCATATGCCTCGCGGATCTCGTCCGCGGTGTAGTCCGGCAGGGCGTCAATGATGCTCTGCGGACAGGTATCACCCATGTTTTCATCCAGCAGTCCGGACACTGCATAGCTGATATCATCGAGCAGATGTACCGCGCCCGAGTTGACATCGAGCACGAAATTCAGCCCTTTTTTCTGATAACGATGAATCATTTATTTTCCTCCGATATACAGGAACAAGGCGCACCCGCAGGCGCGCCTTGCATATTCCTTTTAAGCGTGATTACTTTGCGTGCTCGCACTTCTGGTTTGCCACGGTGCAAGAGGTCTTGCATGCGGACTGGCAGGAAGTCTGGCACTCGCCGCAGCCGCCGTGTGCTGCAGTCTGCTTCAGGGTTGCAGAAGTCAGGGTAGAAATATGCTTCATTTGATTTCCCTCCTATTTTTTGATGTGGCTGTAACGCTTCTTTTTCCGCATATTGGCACCGGCGTAACCGCCCAGTGCCGAGGCGATCAACGAGCAGAGCAAGCTGATCACCGTGCGTACAAAATGAATGGATTGACCGAGCGGCAGCACCGCAACGATCAGCAGGATCAGAAAAACCGCAAAACCTGCGCCGAGCGACCAGTAAAACTGTTTTTCGCCTGCGCGCTTTGCAGCGACCAATGCAGCAAGCGCACTGCCGAGTGCAAGGAACACCAACGCACAAGGCGCTATTGCACCCTCTGCCAATGTGCCGCGGTGAACGAGCACCGCACCGAGCAGCATCAGCAGCAGAGTACCGAGCAATCCGGCAAGCACCGACGGTAAAAGGATACCGACCGGTGACTGACCCTCATTGGTTTTTCTCATCATTTCATAGCCTCCCGCCGAATTTTATTTATATGTCATGCTATTCGGCAAGAAATGGGGTTATTACTTTGCGTCCTTCTTTGCTTCCTTGGGCGCCTCGACCGTCTCGGTCGCCGGAGCCTCCTTACCGCGGATCGCCCAGCGGTAAATCTTGAGCTTCGTGCGGTCGCTCGAAGACTCGATGACCAGAACGTCGTCCTTGATGCTGACTACGCGGCCGATAAAACCACCGATGGTGGAAATCTCATCACCGATCTCGATGGAGTTACGCATATCGCGCTCCTGTTTGTCGCGCTTGCGCTGCGGACGGATCAGGAAAAAGTAGAATACGACGATCAGAACTACAAACGGCAAAAACTGCGCGATGATCGCGCCATAATCCGACAGAGCCGGCATTTTGTCCAATGCCATAACCATGGTTACACCTCCCTATGCAATTTGCTGTAAATACTCACTATATTATACTGGATATTCTGTCAAATTACAAGCCTTAATTTATGATAACGCGGCATAATTAGCGTTGTGGTGATACGCAATCTATCCGCCGCATAAAATAGCAGTATCTTATCGAAACGAGGTGCTGACCATGCTTTTCCCTGCTTTATTTGCGCTCGGCGGTGCATTTTTCTTCTTTGTGCTGCGTGTACAGGGCGCGGACGGGTCGTTTCCCAAGCCGCTCACGCCCGATGAGGAGGCGGTTCTGCTGCGCCGCATGCAGCAGGACGGGGACGCCGAGGCACGGGAAAAGCTGATCGAGCACAATCTCAGACTGGTAGCACATATTGTGAAAAAGTATTACGCCGTAAGTACGGAGCAGGACGATCTGCTGTCCATCGGCACGATAGGGCTGATTAAAGCCGTGAACACCTTTAAGGCGGATAAAAATATCCGCTTGGCGACATACGCCTCCAAATGTATCCAGAACGAGCTGCTGATGTATTTCCGGCAGAAGCGCAAGAGTGCGGGCGAGCTTTCGCTCTCGGACACGCTCGAATCGGACGGCGACGGCAATGCGCTTGCCCTGCAGGATATCATCTGCTGCGAGGACAGCGGTCTTTCTGCCGTTGAAGAGCAGGACCGATACCATGCCATGCACCGCGCGCTGGCAGGCTGTCTCTCTCCGCGGGAACGCGAGATCATCCGCCTGCGGTACGGCATCGGTCTGGCATCTCCCCTGCCGCAGCGTGAGATTGCCGCACGGCTGGGTATTTCGCGCAGCTATGTTTCGCGCATTGAAAAGCGTGCGCTCGAAAAGCTGCGGGAGGCTCTCGAACGCGAGGGACGGCCGCCGTAAAAGCGGCGGTTGTCCCCTTCCGAAAAAAATTTTAATTTTTTTGAAAAAAGGGTTGACGAATCCCGAATTTTGATATATACTAAACAAGTCGTCAGCGATGAGTCATCAAAAACGACAGCAAAACTTAACAAATAGCCGAATTGTGTAAAGGTAGCACGACAGACTCTGACTCTGTTTGTGAGGGTTCGAATCCTTCTTCGGCTGCCACCGAAAACCGTCTTTTCTTTGAAAAGACGGTTTTTCTTTTGCCTTTTCGTGGTTTTCCTGTGACGGCTATTTGACAGACGGCCTCTCTCCCGATATACTAAAGTATATGTAAAGGAGCGATTACCATGTTTTGCATGAACTGCGGCACGCAGCTGCCGGACGGCGCAAAATTCTGCATGAACTGCGGTACAAAGGTCGGTGAGGTCGGCGCCGGTGCTGTCTCTGCCGGCAAAAAATATCCCTCGTACGCAATGCTGTACCCGGACAGCATGGCTTATCTCGAGTCTCCTGCCTATCAGCGCGAGCGCGGTCTGATGAAGCAGTCCGAACTTGGCGCGACACCGTATGCGGGCTTTGATTTTACCAACTATGTTTCTCTGGACGACGGCACGTTGGTCGGCTTTGTGTTCGGGCACACCGCGCGTTACCGCGCTGCCGAGGACTTCGGCTACAATCTCTATCGCCTGAATCCGGACGGCACAGCTGTTTTTCTGAACGCCGGCTGCAAACGCGGCGGCACCGAGCTGTATATACAGGACGGAAAAGCGCACTGGACGGTGAATGGAGAAACGTTTTCCGCATCTATTTGAGCATTAAGGCACCTGGTATCAGGTGCTCTTATTTTTTGCATATTTTTCGTAAAACCGCTTGACTTGGAGCACACTCCAAGTGATAGAGTTAATTCAGAAAAAATATTCAGGAGGAAAACTATGTATATCGAGAACATCAACGGTCCCGCTGACGTGAAGAAGCTGAACATTGTGCAGATGACCGTGCTTGCGTCCGAAATGCGCGATGCACTGCTGACCAAGCTGAGCCGTCACGGCGGCCATTTCGGCCCGAATTTCGGCATGGTAGAGGCAACCATCGCACTGCACTATGTATTCGAGTCCCCGAAGGATAAGTTTGTATTCGATGTTTCCCACCAGTCCTACCCGCACAAGATGCTGACCGGCCGCAAGGACGCTTTTCTCTACGAGGAGCACTACGACGACGTTTCCGGCTACAGCAGCCCGCACGAGAGCGAGCACGACCATTTCACCATCGGTCACACCTCCACCTCGGTCAGTCTGGCCTGCGGTCTGGCCAAGGGCCGCGACCTCAAGGGCGAGGACGGCAACGTGGTTGCTATCATCGGTGACGGCTCTCTCAGCGGCGGCGAAGCACTGGAAGCGCTCGACTATGCGGCAGAACTGGACGGCAACCTGATCATCCTCGTCAACGACAACGATATGTCCATCGCAGAGAATCATGGTGGTCTGTATCAGAACCTGCGCCTGCTGCGCGAGACGGGCGGCAAGGCAGAATGCAATCTGTTCCGCGCGATGGGTCTGGATTACCGCTTTGTAGCCGACGGCAACGATATTGCTTCGCTTATCGAGGCATTTAAGGCCGTAAAGGACAGCACGCAGCCGGTTGTTGTGCACATCGTCACCCAGAAGGGCAAGGGCTACGCGCCTGCCGAGCAGCACAAGGAGGCATGGCACTACTGTGCTCCGTTCCATCCGGAGACCGGCGAGCCGCTGATGGACACGAGCGGCGAGTGCTATGAGAGCATTACGCTCGACTTTATGATGAAGAAGATGCAGGCTGACCCGTCTGTGTGCATGATCACCTCGGGTACGCCGACCGTGCTTGGCTTCACCGAGGAGATGCGCAAGAAGGCCGGCAGGCAGTTTATCGACGTAGGCATCGCCGAGGAGAACGCAGTTGCGCTGGCGTCCGGCATTGCGGCAAACGGCGGCAAGCCGGTCTACGGCGTGTACAGCACGTTCATTCAGCGCGCTTATGACCAGATTTCGCAGGACCTGTGCATCAACAGCAACGCAGCTACCATTATTGTTGCGTGGGGTTCGGTTTACGGCATGAACGATGTAACGCATCTCGGTCTGTACGACATTCCGATGCTGGCGAACATCCCCAACCTCGTTTACCTCGCGCCGACCACCAAGGAAGAATATCTGGCGATGCTCGACTGGAGCATTGAGCAGAACGAGCATCCGGTCGCTATCCGTATGCCGGGCGGCGCACTGGTTTCCGACGGCAAGGCTGTCATCAAGGACTTCGGCAGGCTGAACACCTACGAGATTAAGGAGAAGGGCGCAAAGGTCGCTGTCATCGGTCTGGGTTCGTTCTACCCGCTCGGTGAACAGGCGGCGGCGCTCATCAAGGAAAAAACCGGCGTACAGCCGACTCTTATCAACCCGTACTATATCACTGGCGTGGATGCTGACCTGCTGGAAAGCCTCAAGGCTGACCACGATGTAGTCATCACCCTCGAGGACGGTGTACTCGACGGCGGCTTCGGTGAGAAGATTGCGCGTTTCTACGGCGACTCTGACATGAAGGTACTGAACTTCGGCCTCAAGAAGGAGTTCCTCGACCGCTATGACGTAGACGAGGTACTGAAAGACAATCACCTCACCGCAGAGCAGATTGCGGAGGATGTGGAGAAGGTTCTGTAAGATTCCCTTTCCATTAGGTATTCGGTAACTCTCCTCCGCAGGGCGGGCTGCCCTACGATTCTCTAAACACTGTTGCACATATTTGTGCATGAAAAAACACGAAAGGCTTCGGAGCAATGCTCCGAAGCCTTTCGCGCTGTATGTCAAGTTTGGGGAGGTTTATGCCAGTCCAAGTTCCTTTACACGAGCCTGTGCCGCTGCCAGACGTGCGATCGGTACGCGGAACGGCGAGCAGGAAACGTAATTCAGGCCAACATTGTGGCAGAACTCGACGGAGGACAGGTCGCCGCCGTGCTCGCCGCAGATGCCGAGCTTGATGTCCGGGCGGGTGCGCTTGCCTTCTGCAACAGCAAAGCGGATCAGGCGGCCTACACCGTTCTGGTCCAGACGAGCGAACGGATCGGACTCGAGGATCTTCTTGTCGAAGTAGGTCTCCAGAATGCGGCCCACGTCATCACGAGAGAAGCCGTAGGTCATCTGGGTGAGGTCGTTGGTGCCGAAGGAGAAGAACTCTGCTTCCTTGGCCACATCGCCTGCGGTGACTGCGGCACGCGGCGTCTCGATCATCGTGCCGACCATATACTTCATCTTCAGGCCGGACTGCTCGATCAGCTCGTCAGCCTTAGCCTTGATAACCTTCTTTACAAAGCGCAGCTCGTTGACCTCGGATACCAGCGGAACCATGATCTCCGGCGTGATATGCAGGCCGTCTTCCTTCCAGACATTGATAGCTGCGGATACGATAGCCTCGGTCTGCATCTCGGCGATCTCCGGATAGAGAACGTCCAGACGGCAGCCGCGGGTACCCAGCATCGGGTTAAACTCGTGCAGGCTTTCTACCTTGCCCTTGAGCTTGTCGAAGGATACGCCCATCTCATCGGCCAGCTCCTTGATCTCGTCATCCTCGTGCGGGAGGAACTCATGGAGCGGCGGGTCAAGCAGACGGATGGTAACCGGCAGGCCGCCCATCGCGCGGTAAATTGCCTCAAAGTCGCCGCGCTGCATCGGCAGGATCTTGGCCAGAGCCGCCTTGCGCTGCTCGAGCGTATCGGAAATGATCATCTCACGAACCGCCTTGATGCGGGCCGGCTCGAAGAACATATGCTCGGTACGGCAGAGGCCGATGCCTTCTGCGCCGAACTTGCGGGCCTGCGTTGCATCACGCGGGGTATCGCCGTTGGTGCGAACGTGCAGGGTGCGGATCTCGTCAGCCCAGCCCATGAAGCGGCCGAAGTCGCCGGTCAGCTCAGCCTCCTGCGTTGCGATCTCGCCGAGGTATACGTTACCGGTGGAACCGTCGAGCGAAATAACATCGCCCTCGTGCACTACCGTGCCGTCGGCAAAGGTCAGGGTCTTATCCTCTTCGGAAACCTTGATGCCGTTTACGCCTGCTACACAGCAGGTGCCCATGCCGCGTGCTACTACGGCTGCGTGCGAGGTCATGCCGCCGCGGGCGGTCATGATGCCTTCGGATACGGCCATGCCGTCGATATCCTCCGGAGAGGTCTCCTGACGGACGAGAACAGCCTTGATTCCGGTCTTGTGGGCCTTGGCTGCATCATCAGCGGTGAAGTAAACCGCGCCGCAGGCTGCACCGGGAGATGCCGGCAGGCCGGTGGTGATCGGCGTAGCTGCCTTGAGAGCTGCCGGATCGAACGTCGGGTGCAGAAGTGCGTCAAGCTGCTTTGCCTCAACCTTCATAACCGCCTGCTCCTTGGTGCAGACGCCTTCGTCTACCAGATCAACCGCTACCTTGAGCGCTGCCTGTGCGGTGCGCTTGCCGTTACGGGTCTGCAGCATGTAGAGCTTGCCGTTTTCGATGGTGAACTCCATATCCTGCATATCGCCGTAATGCTTTTCAAGGCGGCTGGAAATGTCAACAAACTGCTGATAAACCTCCGGCATGGTATCTGCCAGCGCGGAGATCGGCTGCGGCGTGCGGATGCCGGCTACAACGTCCTCGCCCTGTGCATTCATCAGGAACTCACCGTACAGCTTCTTTTCGCCGGTGGCCGGGTTGCGGGTGAAGGCTACGCCGGTGCCCGAGGTCTCGCCCATATTGCCGAATACCATGGACTGTACGTTTACGGCAGTGCCCCAGCTGTGCGGGATGTCGTTCATGCGGCGGTAGGTGTTCGCACGCGGATTATCCCACGAGCGGAATACCGCGCGGACAGCCTCCATCAGCTGCTTCTTCGGGTCCTGCGGGAAATCTTCGCCGAGGGACTTCTTGTAGTGATCCTTGAACAGGACGATCAGCTCGGACATATCGTCCGCGTCCAGCTCATTATCCATCTTAACGCCCTTTTTGTCCTTAACCTGATCGATAAACTGTTCGAAGGAGGACTTAGGCAGCTCCATAACAACGTCAGAGAACATCTGAATGAAACGGCGGTAGGAGTCGCGTGCGAAACGCGGGTTATTGGTCAGCTTGGCAACTGCTTCGCAGATCTCGTCGTTCATGCCGAGGTTGAGGATGGTGTCCATCATGCCGGGCATGGATGCGCGCGCACCCGAGCGAACGGATACGAGCAGCGGCTTCTCGGGATCGCCGAGGGTTTTGCCGGTAATCTTTTCAAGCTGATCGAGGTAAAGCAGGATCTGATCCTGAATATCCGGATAGATGGTCTTGCCGTCCTCGTAATAACGGGTGCAGGCCTCGGTGGTGATGGTGAAACCCTGCGGCACAGGCATGCCCAGTCCGGTCATTTCAGCCAGATTGGCACCCTTGCCGCCAAGCAGCTCACGCATTTTGCCGTTGCCCTCCGGGAACATGTAAACATACTTTTTCATTTGGGTATTTCCTCCGTTTCGATTGATGCTCTCTCTAATACTCATTCTCTTTATCACGCAAGCACATTATAGCACGTTAGCGGTGAAATATTCCATTGTAGTATTATACCGATTTCCCACGAATATATTGTGCATTTTGACTAATCATGTATTTTTAGCCAAAACTCAAACGTTTGCGTAAAATCTATCTTTTTAATTTATCAGAAATTTTGTCCGATTTTTATTTTATCTTTTCTCGTTTTTCTCGATTTTTATGGCATTTTGGGCGTAAATACGTTTCATGCCTGTCAGCTTTCATTTTATTAGGCGTAATGCACAAATTCCTGCAAAAGAAAATCGACGGTCTGAGGCAGACCGCCGATAGAAGCGAATGAATTGCTGGAAACCACGACGCTGATCGCAGGGATGCCGTCGTAGCTGGTCTCGTAGAGCTTGACCGAATACGGATACGTCGAGGACGAGGTGAACGAGCCGCCGGTGAACTGGTAGAAGGTGTTTTCGCCCAGTGCGGCGTAGTAGTGGAGCAAAATCTTGTCGCCGGCTTCTACCTCTTCCCTGTCGTAGTAGTAGGTGGTCGTGGTGCCCTCCCGGATGGTGCCGAGCAGCGTGACACCGGTCACCGTGCCGAAATCCGGCACCGGATAGTGCTTGCTGTAGCAGCGCGATGCATCCGGCTTGTGGTTGCGGTTATACTCGCCGGGAGAGTACGCCGTGCCGTCTCCGATCAGGCTGTTCAGGTAGCGGATCGGCACTGAGTAAGACGGTACGCCGCCGGAATGGCTGCTGACCGTAATGCCGACAACCTTGCCCTCATCGTTGATGAGCGCACCGCCGGAGTTGCCGCTGATGACCTGCGCCGTGCTTTCGATCATCGGTGCAAGGTAATCGTCGTTTTCCGGGTCGGTCACCTTGCCGGTCGTAACCGTTGCGGCGCCGCCGCCCGGGTAACCGAGCGCGTAGACCGTGTCGCCTTCCTCGACCTCGGTGGTAACACCGAGGTACGGCAACGTGCTGCCGACTACACGGATATGCGCGATGTCCGCGTCCGCGTCAAAGCTGTAGATCGTGACTTCCCGCTTGGTGCCGTCGTACATCTCAGCCACAAGGCGGTAAACGCCGTTGACAAGGTGTCCGCAGGTCACCGCATCGCCGCGTGCGCTGAGCACAACGCCGCTGCCGATGCCGAGGATGTTGTTCTTGTAATCGTAGGCGTACAGCTTGAAAATCGCCGGTACACAGGCGCTGAATACCTCGTCCGCCGTCATGCCGACATGTGCTTCGATGGTGAAGCTCTGCCGCAGATCCGGCTTTGCCATACGGGTGACGATAGCCGCAACCTCGCTGCGGCGAATATTGGTGTTCGGCTTGAAATCGTGCGCGTTGTTGCTGCCCGTGAGCACGCCTGCGCGGTACAGACGGTACACATCAGCGGCATAGCCTGCCGACATTTCCACGTCCGCAATCGCACCGTCCGCAATGTCGTTGATCGCGGTCAGAGCGCCCTCCGGCAGCGCGTTTGCAAAGATGGACGCAAACTGTGCTCGGGTCGCCGGCTGATCGTAATCCGCATAAGTCGTGTTAATAATACCATTTTCCAGCGCATACGTCACATACGGCTGATACCACGGACGCGCAGTCTCAAAATCGGTCGTGCCACTGACATAGGTGCTGTGCAAACACGCCGCCAGCTTGATCGCCTGTGCGATCGTCAGGTTGCTGTTCGGCTTGAACTGGGTGGCGTTTACGCCGTCCACCAGCTTGTATTCATACGCCGCCTGAACATTCTGCGCGTACCACTCGGTTGAGGGCACATCGGTGAACTGTCCGGCAGGATACGTTGTTTTCGAGGTAAAGTTTTCATAGCCCGCAAAAGCCGCAGGCAGCATGCCGACCATCAGCGCAGCCGCTGTGATCAGACTGAGCAATCGTTTTTTCACGAATTGCATTCCTCCCTTTTGAGGCGTGGGTTTGTGGATTGGGATACAGGGCCGCAGAGCGACCCTGTACTTCTTTTCTTGATAATACACCAAAACCGTGAGGAATTGGTGAATTTTCTGTGAAATCAGTTCTCGTAAGCGGCTACGATCTCGCCGATATACATGGTGTGGTAGTCGTGATCGCCGTACCACTTGTCCTGCACTTCCTGAGCCATGTCGTCCGGTGCGATGTCGGTCACACCGCGCTTGCGGCAGATGAGTACCAACTCGGCCTCCTCGAAGGTCGGCTGACCCTCTACGAATACCGGGGTAAGGCCGCTCTCGTGCATCTTATCCATGTCACGGCCAGACTTGGAGCCCATCTTGTTCAACGCATCACGGTTGCCGTCCTTGAGCACGGTCAGGGTGAAATACTCGCCTGCGTCTACAAACTCCTTGGTGAAGCGGCTCTTGCGGATATAGCAAGTCGCACTCGGCTTGCCCCACATAACGCCTACAGCGCCCCAGCTTGCGGTCATGGTGTTCCACTTGTCCTCGGTGCCTGCGGAAATCAGCATCCACTTCTGACCGATCAGTTCGAACGGATTGAAAGACTTTTCGGCAATGTTGATCTTCTTCATGATATGTTACCTCCTGAGAGAATTGTTTAGCAAATTGAGAATGGAGAATGGAAAATTAGCGCAAGGGTAGCGACATTCTCAATTCTCCATTATCCATTACTGCTGCTTATCCAGCGGCATTGTGCGGCGCAGCTTCATCTCCTGCCAGTCCTCACGCGAGATGAGGATCTGGCGCGGCTTGGAGCCTTCGGACGGGCCGATGATACCGCGGTCCTCAATCTGGTCGATGATACGCGCGGCACGCGAATAGCCCAGCTTCAGACGGCGCTGCAGCATGGATGTGGATGCCTGACGGCAGTCCATGATGACCTCGATGGCTTCCTCGATGAGTTCATCCTCATCGTCGCCCGGGTCGTTCGTGCTGCTGCTGCCGCCCTTGTTATTGCCTACCTGCTCGGCCTGCTGCTCGATGTGCTCGAGGATTTCCTCGCTGTACTCGGCGGTGCTGGTCTCCTTGATGCGGGCAATAACCGCTTCGATCTCCTCGTTGGAGATAAAGCAGCCCTGTACACGGGTCGGCTTGCCCTCACCGAGCGGCGCATACAGCATATCGCCCTTGCCGATCAGCTTTTCCGCGCCGGTCGTATCCAGAATGATACGGGATTCGATCTGGCTGGCTACCGCAAACGCGATACGCGACGGGATATTTGCCTTCATGATGCCGGTGATAACGTCAGCCGACGGACGCTGCGTTGCTACAACAAGGTGCATACCTGCGGCTCGCGCCTTCTGCGCGATACGGCAGATGGAGTTCTCGACTTCCTTAGCAGCGACCATCATCAGGTCGGCCAGCTCGTCGATGACGATGACGATCTGCGGCAGCACCTGATACTGCTCGGGATGACCGTCCTCAGTCTGCTCGGCTTTGGCCTTTTCGGAACGCATGAGGTCGTTATAGCCGACCAGATTGCGCACCTGATGGTCTGCGAACAGCTTGTAGCGGCGTTCCATCTCACCAACCGCCCAGTTGAGCGCACCGGCGGCCTTTTTCGGATCGGTAACAACCGGAATCAGCAGGTGCGGAATGCCGTTATAGTTGCCCAGCTCGACCATCTTCGGGTCTACCATAATGAGGCGGACTTCCTCCGGCGTGGACTTGTACAGCAGCGAGATCAGCATGGAGTTGATGCACACTGACTTACCGGAGCCGGTGGTACCGGCAATCAGCATGTGCGGCATCTTGGCAATGTCACCGATGACCGGCTTGCCGGTGATGTCCTTGCCGACGGCAAAGGACAGGCGGCTTTTCGCGTTGGCAAACGCCGGAGAGCCGATACACTCGCGGATAAAGACCGTATTGACAGTTTTGTTCGGCACCTCGATGCCGACCGCGACCTTATCCGGAATGGGCGCGATACGCACGTTTGCCGCGCCGAGCGACAGTGCAATGTCGTCCGCCAGTGCGGTGATGCGCGAGATTTTGATGCCGCGCGGGATGGTCAGCTCGAACCGGGTGACGGACGGGCCGCGCACGATGCCGATGATCTGCGCCTCGATGTTGAACGAGTCGAGCGTATCGAGCAGGCACGCCGAGCTTTCGCGCAGCTCGGCTTCTGCGCCCGCGACAGAGGCGTGCTTGCCCTGTGTCAGCAAGTCGATCGGCGGATAGTCGTAGACCGGCATGGGCGCTTTCTGGCTCTCGTTGATGGCGATATTCATGGCTTCCTGCTCGGTCTCCGAGATGTTCTCGGTCTTTTTCGACTTAGATGCCGGTGCAGGAGCCGCCTCATGCTCGGGCTCCGGCTCGGAAACATGCGCCGATTCTTCCTCCGGCTGCTTGTTTTCGACCAGATCCATAATGCTTCCGGCCTTTTTCTTCACGTTATCACGCAGTGAACGCAGATATTCGTCCGGTGCGATGGCCTTGCCCTTGCGCTTTCGCGGGTCGATCAGTTCCTCGCCCGGCTTATCCTCTCCGGGCGGGTCAGTGTCGATCGGGATGTCAAAGTCGGATTTACGGTGTGCGCGGCGTTCCTCTCGGCGCTGTGCATGCGCAGCTGCCGCTTCGTGGATGTTCGGCAGCTGGAGAGGTGCTTCGTAGCGCTCGCGCTCCTCCTCGTCCTCGTATTCGTACTCGGGCGGACGAACCATGTCGTACAGCGCCTGCGGCGTAATCCGGCAGGCCACCAACAGCGACACGATGAACAGCACCAGCAGGATGAGCAGTGCGCCGATGGACGAGAGCGCCCACTCGAGCAGGATGTACAGACCGCCGCCCAGCAGACCGCCGGACGAGCCTTCCATGCCGGTAGAGAGCAGACCGCTGAGCGTGCTCATGGACAGGTCGTACTCATTTGCACACGAAAAGGCGTGAATGATACTGCCGATCAGCAGCGGCATGAGCGCGATACACGTTCCGCGCAGACGCACAGGACCCTTGGGACGCGCAAACAGCAGCACGGCGATGCCGATCAGCGCAAACGGCATGACATACGCGCCCTTGCCGATGAGCGCACCGATGCCGCGGTGCAGCCACTTGAGCAGCACGCCGTCGATCGGCAGGATCGACAACAGACACAGCAGACCGACAATGCCCCAGATCGCGCCCCAGACCGGACGGGACAGGATCGGACCGAGTTCCTCCGGCTGCGGCTGTGCCGCACGCTTGCCCTTGGGCGCGCTTTTCGTCGATTTTTTAGTTGTGGTTTTCCTTGCAGCCAAAACTTCTATCCTTCAACTTTCTTTGTGATTCAATCTGACGGCGTTCTGCGCCGTTTTTCCGCTTTCTGCGGATACTCTGCAAGTATATTATAGCATAGAAATCCGATTTTTACCACTGTTTTTCCGGAAAACAGCGGCCGGTCTGCTCGTTTAGCCGTTCTCTGCGATGATGCGGTCGATGGCGGCTGCTACGCCGTCCTGGGCGTTGGTGAGCGTCTCGCGCAGGCACAGATTTTTAACGGCTGCGCTTGCGTTTCCCATCGCAATCGGGAGGGCCACGGCGTTCAGCATTTCAAGGTCGTTTTCGCTGTCGCCGATGGCCGCGGCGTGGTCGAGGTCGGTGCCCAGCTCGCGGCACAGCATGCCGAGAGCAACGCCCTTGTCCGCGGCCGGCGTGATGACCTCGAGGTTGTCAGCCGCGCTGCTCATCACGCGGATACCCGGGATCTGTTCCAGCTGCGCACGGGCGCGCACGAGCATGACCGGGTCCTGGCTGCGGATGAACATTTTATCGACCGAAATGTGGTTTGTGGCAATATATTCCGCGACAGACGGCACAACTTTTTTTGAGCTTAAATAACCTTCATTCGACTTATACTTACCAAATTCGATATCATCATACGGAGTAATGAGCAACGTCTCCCCTACATACACCATCGTGATCATGCCGATGCGCTCCACCACGGCAGACGCACGCACGGCAGCTTCCCACGGCATGGACATACGCATGGTGCAGCGCTCCTGCGACACGCTCGACAGCGTAGCGCCGCCCGAGGTGACCATCTGGTCATCCGTACCGAGCATGAGTGCAAAGTCGCGTGCCTCGCCGCAGATTCGTCCGGTGGAGACCACAACATGAATGCCGCTCTCGCGGGCACGGCGCACGGCATCGGCGGTCGCCGGAGAGACCTGATTCTGCGGATTGAGCGCAGTTCCGTCTAAATCGAGCGCGATAAGGTCGATTTTTTTCATCTTCTTTCCTCCTGATACTGGCGCTGCTGCGCCGCATATTTTCCATCTTATTCAGCATACCGCAGCTGGGCAAAAATTGCAAGCAAATAAAAAATCGAACATTTGTTCTTGACAAATTTGGATTTTGCTCCTATTCTATGGCTCATCGAAAGGAGGTGAGGCCATGTGCAGCGAAAACGAAAAGCCGGATCGGCTGATCCGCATGCTGTACGACATCGCAGACGATGCGGAAGCGCCCGCGAACAGCCGGCTCAGCGCGATCAAGGAAATTCTCGACCGGACGGTCGGCAAAGGCGTAATGCTGGGCGGCGAGCAGACCGAAGTCCAGCCGGTGGAGATCGTGTTTCGGATCGTAGACGATACGAATTTTCCGTAACACGGCGGCAGGCAGCGTTCATGCAGTCGGATACGCTCGAAACCCTGTTCGGCGGCGCGGCAGGCGGCGGCAAAAGCCACGGTCAGCTGCTCGATGCCCTGCGGTTTGCGGTGTGCTATCCGGGTTCGCGGCAGCTCATGCTGCGACGGACCATGCCGGAGCTGGAGCGCTCGCTTGTACCGGCGGCTTTGCGGCTGTATCCGCAGTGCATTGCAAAGTACAAGGTGAGTGAGCACCGGTGGGATTTTGCAAACGGTTCGGCGCTGGAATTCGGGTACTGCGACGCGGAAAGCGACGTGACCAAGTACCAGAGTGCGGAATACGATGTCATCCGGTTCGATGAGCTGACACATTTCACCGAAAGCCAGTTCACCTATCTGCTGTCGCGTATCCGCGGCACGAACGGATTCCCCAAGCAGGTCAAGGCAACGACCAATCCCGGCGGTGTCGGTCACCAGTGGGTGAAGAGCCGGTTTATCGACTCCATGCCGCCGGACACCGTGCGCGAGTTCGACGGCGGCACGCGGCTGTTTCTGCCCGCAAGACTGGGTGACAACCCGTTTCTCCGCAAGGCGGATGCAGGCTACGAGAAGCGGTTGAAGCTGCTCTCTCCCACCGACCGGAAAGCACTGCTCGACGGCGTGTGGGAACTGAACGAGGGACAGTATTTCAGCGAATTTTCGCGCGACCTGCATGTTGTAAAGCCGTATGCCATCCCGCATGACTGGCGGCGCTGCCTGACCATTGACTACGGTCTGGACATGCTGGCAGCGCTATGGATTGCGCAAAGTCCGGACGGACACAGCGTGGTCTACCGCGAACTCTACCGTCCGGGGCTCATTATTTCGGATGCAGCGGCGCAGATGCTTGCCTGTGAGACGGCCGGAGAACGCATTGACTGCCGTCTCGCGCCGCCCGATCTGTGGAACCGACGGCAGGAAACCGGCAGAAGCGCGGTAGAACTGTTCGCGGACAGCGGACTGGATTTTGTCAAAAGCAGCAATGAACGCGTCGCCGGATGGCTGGCGCTGCACGAGCTGCTCATGCCGCGCAAGGATACGGACGGCGCCGTTCGTCCCAGACTGACGATTTTCGACACCTGCCGCAATCTGATCCGCACGCTGCCTGCGCTGCAGCACGACAAACGCAATCCGTCCGACGCAGCGAACACGCCGCACGAGCTGACCCATGCGCCGGATGCGCTCCGCGGGTACGCCGCGACCGTGTACGAGCCGGTTAAGGCGGTCCCTCAGTCGGCGTATGACTGCGAGGTAGGCGAATTTCTCAGGTTTTAGCACAGCAAAGGAGGATTTGATGGAAATTTTATGTTACATGCTGTCTGCGGCGATACTGGTCCTGACCGGTGCAATCATCTCCGGCGGTGTGGTTCTGCCGCGGCGTTTGCCGAAGGAGCACACGGCAGAATCTACGCCGGAGGATACGCTCAGCCGCGATCTGGCGGCGCTGATGAACTACGGACGAGAGGAGGACAACGATGAAATTTGATCCGTCACCGACGGCAATCTGGAAGAAATATGAGCGCGACCGCGACTACAAGCGCTCGATCGGTTTATACGACCGTGTGCGGCGCAACGAGGCGTTCTATCTTGGCAGGCAGTGGGAGGGGCTGCGCGTGCAGTCCCTCGACCCGCTGATCTTTAACGTGCTGCGCCGCTGTGTCAACCTGTTTGTGTCCATGCTGGTCTCCGACGATGTGGCGGTACGCGCCCAGCCGTTCGACATGGACAAGGACGGTCGGCAAACTGCGCATGTGCTCGAGCGTGCGTTTGCATCCGCGATCGAGCGTTCGGGTGTCAAGGCACTCGGCCGCCCGCTGCTGAAAAACGCCTGTGTGGACGGCGATGCGTGCTTCTACATGCACTTTGATCCAGCGCTTGAGACCGGTCAAGCGGTCAAGGGCGATATTGCGGTGGAGCTGATTGATTCCACGAACATCTGCTTCGGCAACGCCGCCTGCGATGAGGTACAGCGCCAGCCGTACATTATCATTGCCATGCGGCGTGACGCAGATGAGGTGCGGCAGGAAGCGCGCGCCAACGGCATCTCTGCGAGCGACGCGGAAGCCATTCGGCCGGATGACAGCGGCGAATACCATCGTTACCGCACCTCGAGCGATAGCGACCGCGTGACTGTACTCCTGCACATGCGCAGGACCGAGAACGGCATTGCCTTCTGCAAGACCACGCAAAACGCGGTCGTAATGCACGAAAAGGTGCTTCCCTATCGGCTGTATCCGGTGACGCACCTTTGCTGGAACCGCGTGCGCGGCTCGTGCCACGGCGAAAGTCCGCTAACCGAGGCGATTCCGAACCAGATTGCCATCAACAAGCTGTACTCGATGTACGTCCAGTGCATCAAGCAGGTGGCGTTCCCTAAGATCGTGTACGACATGACGCGGTTTCCGAACGGCTGGTCAAACGACGTCGGCAAAGCAATCGGCATGCGCGGCAACCCGAACGACGCCATCGCGGCGGCATTCCGCGCACCGGATATCTCGGCGCAGGTGCTGCAGCTGCTCAAGCAAATGATGACCGATACCGCAGAACTCATGGGCGCAAGCGAGGCCGCACTCGGCACGGTCAATCCGGACAACACCTCGGCAATTATCGCGGTGCAGAACGCAACGGCGGCGCCGCTCGAGCTGACCAAAATGGAGTTTTACCGCTTCACGGAGGACTGGGCGCGCGTGTTCCTCGATCTGATGGGCGCGCACTACGGCGTGCGCACGCTCGTTCTGCCGAACGAGGACGGCGGCGAACCCGAAAAATGCACGTTCGACTTCTCCGCACTCGCCGGACAGGACATGCGCCTGCAGGTGGATGTCGGCGCGGCAAGCTACTGGTCCGAAACCATGCAGACGATGACAAACGATCATCTGCTGGAGAGCGGCGTTATTTCCGACCCGCTCGTATATCTGGAAAACGTACCGGATTATCAGGTACGCGGCAAACACGACCTGCTGCACGCACTTCGCGTACAGCGACAGCAGCAAAAGGAGGCAAACAGTAATGCAGAAAACCACAATGAATCCTAATCCCGAGCAGGAAATGGCGGTCAATCCGTTCGCACAGGAGCAGGCGGCAGAAACCCACCCGCAGGAAAATGCACAGACCTATCCGGTCGAGGTGGACGGCGATATCGTCGAACTGACGCTCGAAGAGCTGATTGACGCAGCCGCACAGGGACTTTCCAAGCGCAACGCGTATATTCGCCGCAACCGCGCGGCAAACGCCATGCCGAACGGCCAGATCTACGCCGCATTCGTCGAGGAATATCCCGATGTCCGTCCCGAGGACATTCCGCAGCAGGTATGGGAGTGGGCGCAGCAGGAAGGCTCGCTCGTGTCCGCGTACCGCAAGTGGGAGATTGCCGAGCTGAGAGACGAACTCGCCGCCCTCGAGATGAACCAGAAGAACCGCCGTGCGGCGGTCGGTCCGGCGCAATCGGACGGGGAACCCACGGGAGCGGATCCGGTCACCCTCGCTTTGCTCGGCAAGTAACATTCTCATTACTTCACGATTTAACATTTATATAGGAGGTAAATTTTTATGGCTATCAATCTCGCAAGCAAGTATTCCGACCAGATTGCAGAGGTATTCACCCGTGCGTCCTTCATCAAGGGCAAGACTGCCGAGACGTATGACCTGACCGGCGTGAAAACGCTCAAGGTTTACACCCCGATCACGGTGGAGGAGGTCGATTACGACCGTGACGGCGGTCTGAAGCGCTACGGCGATGTGACCGAAATGCAGGATGTGGTGCAGGAGCTGACCATGACGCAGGACAAGGCGTTTACCCTGACCATCGACAAGGGCAACAACCTCGATCAGAATCTGGTCAAGAATGCCGCCGACATGCTGCGCCTGCAGCTGAATGAGAAGTCCACACCGGCGGCGGACAAGTACGCATTCAAGCGCTTCGTCACCATGGCGGGCAGCATTGTGGAAAGTGCAAAGCCGACCAAGGCGAATATCATCAGCAAGATTGCGGATGCATCGCAGGCGCTCGATGACGCGCTCGTGCCGGACGACAACCGCTATCTGTACCTGACCAGCGAAATGTACAAGCTGGTGTGCACCTCGGACGAGTTTGCCGGTGTGGACGTGCTGGCGCGTCAGTCCATCGCCAAGGGCGTGTGCGGCGAGGTATTCGGCATGAATGTCGTCCGTGTTCCCAAGAGCTATCTGCCGGAGGACGTGTACTTCCTCGTTGCACACAAGGATGCCGTGCTCATGCCGTACAAGATCGCGGATGCCAAGGTGCACGAGGACCCGGTCGGCGTGTCCGGTGCACTGATCGAGGGCCGTCACTACTACGACGCGTATGTGCTCGGCGCAAAGTGCGGCGGCGTATATGCACTGGTCGATGAGGACTGCCGCTCGAGCGCACCGACCATCAGCCAGGGTAAGATCACCGCGTTCGGCAAGGTGCGCTACACCCTGGACGGCTCGGATCCGCGCTACTCGGATTCCGCGAAGGATTATGTTGCCGGCACCGTGCTGACGCCTGAAACCGGCTGCAAGATCCGCGCATACTGCGTGCAGTCCGGCGCGTATCCGTCCGAGGTAGCGGAAGGCTAAATTCAGATAGGCGTTAGGAGTGAGGAGATAGGAGTTTGTCTTCGTTTACTCCTCACTCCTTCTCCTAACCTCTCACTGTATCCAATGAACCCATCACAAAGGAGGTAACCCTATGACCGGAACCGAATGCTTTCGTGCAGCGCTGAATATTTTATCCGAAACACCGGACAGCGGTGTGTATTACGAGCAGTTTGCGCTCGGTGCGCTCAACCAGCTGTTAGCGAACAGCCTGCGCGAGATGAACGCAGAACGTGCGTCTGACGGCAAAGACGTGCTGCTTGTGCCGCCGCGCATGACGGCGCTGACCGAGGAGCTGCCCGCCGGCGACTGGCTGGCGCGCGAATGTTTTCCGTACGGGCTGGCGGCGCTGCTTGTCGCGGATGACGACAAGGCCAAGTTTAACTGGGCGGCAACCGAGTACAGCGAACGCCTGCTGAGTCACTGTCCCGCGCAGTTTACCGCCGTGCAGGAGATGATTTAATGCAAAGCTACGAATTTCCCTATCCGGAGGCCGAGCAGCAGACCGTGGTCAGCCGGTTCGGCGGCATCGACTGCCGCACGCATCCGACTAAGGTGTCTCTCTCCCGCTCGCCGGATATGCAGAACATGATCTGCGACCAGAACGATTTTCTGGTAAAGCGCACCGGATGGCGCACACAGGCGCAGTTTAACGCACCCATCTACGGGTTATTCGCCATGCCGGATGGTGTGGGCTGTGCCGTACATGCGGGTGCGAAGCTGTATTTTCGGGCGCCGGACGGCACGCAGACCGAGCTGTGCGCAGACATGAACGAGGCGTTTTCCCAGTCGTTCACGATGAAGGGTGTACTCTACCTGATGGACGGCAAAACCTATCGTGCGGTGCGCAAAAGCAGCAAAAACACGGCCTGGGAAGCCGTTTCCGTATCCGGCACAGCCTATGTGCCGACCACGACCATCTCTGCGGCGCCGACCGGCGGCGGCACCAGCTACGAGGCGATAAATCTCTTGACGCCTAAGCGCATCAACACCTTTATCGGTGACGGCACAGCGACCCAGTTCAAGGTGGACGCGACCGACCTCGACGAAACAGCTGTTACAGCTGAGGTCAACGGCTCGGCGGTTATCGTTTCGGCGGTCAACCGCTCGACCGGTCTGGTGACGCTGGCCTCTGCTCCGGCAAACGGAAACGGACTGGCGAATGTGTCCATCGCGTTTGCCAAAACCGTCAGCGGGCATGCGGACAAGATCAACAAATGCCGCTTTGCCGGGCTGTACGGCGGCAAAAACGACACACGCGTGTTCCTCTCCGGCAACCCGGACGAGCCGGACTGCGACTGGCAGAGCGGTCTATACGACCCGACCTACTTTCCGGACACCGGCTACACCCGCATGGGCACGGACGCATCTGCGATCGTCGGCTATCTCAAGCAGTACGAAAGTCAGGTCGTGGTCAAGTCCGGCGGCGCACAGGAGGCGACCAGCTATCTGCGCACCTACATGATGGCGGATGACGGTTCTGCGCTGTATCCGCTCAAGCAAGGTGCGCAAGGTGAAGGCGCGATTTCAAGCCGCTGCTTCGCCGTGCTGAACGACCTGCCGCTGTATCTCTCGGCAAGAGGTGTGCAGGGCGTGTACGGCACCGCCGTTGCCGAACAGCGGACGATTCGCTCGGTATCCGATGCCATTGTGCCGAAATTATCGCAGGAGGCCGACCTCAAAAACGCCTGTGCGGTGGTATTCGAGGGCAAATATTATCTGGCAGTAAACGGACGCATTTATGTCGCGGACGGCTCTCTGACCGAGGAAAACGGCGATCCGGCGTGGTTTTTCTGGGTCAATGTGCCTGCACAGTGTCTGGCGGTGCTGAACGGTCAGCTGTGGTTCGGCACGGCAGACGGCCGGCTGTGCCGCTTTGCCAAAAGCGAGGAGGAGCACGCCTATCTTGATGACACGGCGGCGATTGCCGCGTACTGGCGCACGCCTACCCTGCCGCTCTCCGACTGGAGCCGCTTCAAGACCGTGCGGGACGTGATTCCGACGCTCATGCCGCATTCGCGCTCGGGCGCGACCGTGCAGTATGAGAACGAAAACGGTGCCCAGCTTGCGCTTTCCCGCAATATGGACCTGTTTTCCTTCCGCACACTGGACTTTTCACGGTTCTCCTTCCGGTGCATTCCGGGCGCCGTGACGTACCGTACCCGATGGAAGCAGCATCGCAGTCCTCTGTTTGCCGTGCGCATCGGTAACGACCGGCCGGATGAGCCGTTTGGTCTGCTCGCGCTCACCATCCGCTGGACACAGGGTCAGACCGTAATTTAGAAAGGAGGATTCCCCTTTGGCAATCATCAAATCAACTTCCGCGCGCCGAACATCAACCGTAAAGTCAGCCGTGTCCAAGTCCGCTTCGTCTAAGACGGCGGCAAGCAAATCGACGGCAAGCAAGTCCTCCGGCACGCTCAATTCCAACGGCTACCGCGACAATTTTGACTACTCGGCGGCGATCGCCGGCACGACTGATTCAGCGAAACGCCAGCAGCTGCTGAGCGAACGCCAGAACAAGATTGACTCGCTCGGTCTCGGCGGCAAGGTTGCATCCAACGACGCGGTTTCGACGTGGAACAGCAGCTACCGTCCGTACTCGGTTTCAAGCACAACAACCGGTGCAAACCGCGTCAGCAGCCTGTATGATGCGGCGGAAAATGCCCGTTTCAAGCGATTTGAGACCGCCCGCAGCCGCATTGCAAGGCAGCTGGAGAGCAATCTCGCATCCATCGAGAACGACTACGCCGCCGGTATGCGTCAGACCGACATCAATGCCCGACAGTCCGCGGTGAACAACGAGGAAAAACTGGCGGCACTCGGACTTAACATGGGCGCACGCGGGCAAGCAGCCACCAGCGGCATGGCGGAGACCAGCCGCATTGCGGTGGACAACCGGTACCGCAGCGACCTGAATTCGCTTGGGCAGGCGCGTCTGTCCGCGCGTGCGGCAGCGCAGAATGCTGCCGATGAACAGACCGCAGCCGCCGAGAGCAGCTACTATACCGCATCGGAAAATGCGGCGCTCCAGCAGGCGCAGGCGGCACTGAGCCAGTTTAACGCCGACCGCGATTACGGCTTGTCCGTAGCCGGTCTGACCGGCTTCCTGAACGGCACGCCGACGCTGAACTGGCGCAATTATCAGCTGAATGTCAGCAGTGCGGCCGCGAATGCACAGACCCGTGCCTACGAGCAGGCGCTTGAGCGCTGGAAAACCAGCGGATACGTTCGTCAGGGTGACGCGGCTATCCTCGGTGTGCCCGCCGGAACGCCGACCGCCGATGTCAGCTACAAGAACGCAGCGCTCGCGCTGCAGCGATGGAAGAACGGCTACGGCGGCTGATTTTTCAAGCCGCGTCTGTCCGAAAAAATAAATCACCTCTGCGCACAAGGCACAGAGGTGATTTATGATAAAGAAATGAAAATGTGAGCAATTTTATCCAAAAAAGCCAGATTCTCTGTTTCAGCACAGAGAATTCGCTATGTTACTGCAATTAGGATAGCACAGATTTGTCCGTCCGTCAACCCAAGCGCAAGAATTTACTATATATTCGCAAGAAATTGCTATATAAAAAACCGCACGCAAAAGCGTGCGGTTTTCTCATATTGCAGTAACGGTAAGGACGGAGACTTACTTGTTCTTCAGGTTGAAGAAAGCCTTCTTGCCCAGGAACTGTGCAACATCCTCGCCCAGCTCTTCCTCGATGCGGAGCAGCTGATTGTACTTTGCAACGCGGTCGGTACGAGACGGAGCACCGGTCTTGATCTGGCCAGCGTTCAGTGCAACAGCGATATCAGCGATGGTTGCGTCCTCGGTCTCACCGGAACGGTGGGATACAACTGCGGTGTAGCCTGCGCGGTTAGCCATCTGGATAGCGTCCAGGGTCTCGGTCAGGGAGCCGATCTGGTTAACCTTGATCAGGATGGAGTTAGCAACGCCAAGCTCGATGCCCTTGGACAGACGAGAGGTGTTGGTTACGAACAGGTCGTCGCCAACCAGCTGGATCTTGTCGCCCAGAGCCTTGGTCAGCATAGCCCAGCCTTCCCAGTCTTCCTCAGCCATGCCGTCCTCGAGGGAGATGATCGGGTACTTCTCAGCGAAGTTCTTCCACATCTTAACCAGCTGCTGCTGAGTCAGCTTCTTGCCGGACTTCGGCTGGATATAGCACTTCTCCTCGTCGTTCCACCACTCGGAGGAAGCAGCGTCGATCGCGATCATGAAGTCCTCGCCCGGCTTGTAGCCAGCTTCTTCGATTGCCTGAACGATAACCTTCAGAGCGTCCTCGTCCTTCTTCAGGTTCGGAGCGTAGCCGCCCTCATCGCCTACACCTGCTGCCGGAGTGCCGTTCTCCTTCAGGGTGGTCTTCAGCTGATGGAATACCTCTGCACAGCGGCGCAGAGCCTCGCGGAAGGACGGAGCGGAAACCGGCATGATCATGAATTCCTGAATCTCAACGTTGTTGGTAGCGTGTGCGCCGCCGTTGAGGATGTTCATCATCGGCATCGGCAGGGTCTTAGCGTTGCAGCCGCCGATGTAGTTGTACAGCGGCAGGCTCAGAGCCTCTGCAGCAGCCTTGGCAACAGCCAGGGATACGCCGAGGATAGCGTTTGCACCGAACTTAGTCTTGTTCGGGGTGCCGTCAGCCTCGATCATAGCCTTGTCGATTGCCTGCTGGTCGAGAGCGTTCATGCCGATAACAACTTCAGCGATCTCGCCGTTTACAGCGTCAACAGCCTTGAGTACGCCCTTGCCGTTGTAGCGGGACTTGTCGCCGTCACGCAGCTCGCAAGCCTCGAAGATACCGGTGGAAGCACCGGACGGAACAGCAGCGCGGCCCATGTATGCGCCGGTGTCGCCCTCAACGTAAACCTCAACCTCAACGGTCGGGTTGCCGCGGGAGTCCATAACTTCGCGGCCGATTACATCAACAATTTCAATGTAGCCCTTCATAATTCTTTCTCCTTCTTACATAAGAATAGATTAGCTTATAAAAGAGTGGAGAGTGAAGAGTGGAGAGTGGAGATTACTCCGCCTTTTCACTCTTTCTGCTTCACTCTATTATTATCAATAAGAATATCCGAATTGCCGAGCGTTAAATGAAGATTTCTCTTCACTCTACACTCTCAACTCTTCACTCTGCTTACTTAACAAGCAGACTGTGACCCGTCATCTCTGCAGGCTGCGGAATACCCATCATATCCAGCATGGTGGGAGCCAGATCAGCCAGTACGCCGCCGTCTGCCAGCTTGCCCTCGTGACCGACCATTACGAGCGGCACCGGGTTAGTGGAGTGTGCGGTGAACGGAGTAACACCATCGGCATCGAGCATCTGATCGACGTTGCCGTGGTCGGCGGTGATCAGGCACTGGCCGCCCATCTTGAGGATGGCGTCAACAACCTTGCCTACGCCGTCATCGGTAGCCTCAATCGCCTTTACGGCAGCCTCGAATACGCCGGTGTGACCGACCATATCGCAGTTTGCGAAGTTGAGGATAACAACGTCGTACTTGCCGGACAGGATGCGCTTTACGCACTCCTCGGTAACGGCAGGCTCGCTCATCTCCGGCTGGAGATCATAGGTTGCAACCTTCGGGGACGGGATCAGAGCACGATCCTCGCCCGGGTACTCCTTCTCAACGCCGCCGTTGAAGAAGAACGTAACATGTGCGTACTTCTCGGTCTCGGCAATGCGGAGCTGGGTCATACCCAGATCGGAGATATATTCACCGAACGTGTTCTTCAGGCTCTGCGGCTTGAAGGCGATTTCCACGCCCGGAATAGTAGCATCGTACTGCGTCATGCAGACGTAGTGAATCTTAGGCTGTACGCGCTCAAAGCCGGTGAACTCCGGATCAACGAATGCACGGGTGATCTCACGTGCACGGTCGGGACGGAAGTTTGCGAAGATGATCGCGTCGTCATCCTTGACGGTCGCGCCCTCGGTAACGATAACCGGAACAACGAACTCGTCGGTTACGCCGTTTGCGTAGGACTGCTCCATGGCCTCGTGTGCGGTAGCAGCGTGCTCGCCTTCGCCGAGTGCGATAGCGTTGTACGCCTTCTGTACACGATCCCAGCGGTTATCACGATCCATTGCGTAGTAACGGCCGGATACGGTTGCGATGCAGCCGACCTCGACAGCGTCGATCTTGGCCTGCAGGCGGTCGATATACTCGATACCGGACTGCGGCGGCGTGTCGCGGCCGTCCATGAAGCAGTGGAAGCAAACCTTGCGCAGACCATTGCGGCGTGCCAGCTCAAGCAGCGCAAACATGTGGTCAATGTGGGAATGCACACCACCGTCAGACAGCAGGCCGAAAATGTGCAGGGTGGAATCGAACCACTTGCACTGGTTGATCGCGCTCATCAGAGCCGGATTCTCGAAGAAATCGCCGTCCTGGATGGCCTTGGTGATGCGGGTCAGCTCCTGATATACAATGCGGCCTGCACCGATGTTGGTGTGGCCAACCTCGGAGTTACCCATCTGGCCGTCCGGCAGACCAACGTCCAGACCGGATGCACCGATATAGGTGAGCGGGTTCTCTGCGAAAATCTTATCGAGATTCGGCTTTTTAGCAGCCTCGATGGCGTTGCCCTTGGTCTCCTCGCGGTGGCCGAAGCCGTCCATGATGATCAGAGCGGTCGGCTTCTTCGGGCCCTCTGCCTTCTTGGCAGCAGCGGTGGCTGCCTTGGGCTTGCGGCCGCGCTTGGCTGCCGGCTTTTTCGCCTCAGTCTTGGCTGCAGTTGTCTTTGCCGCAGCGGTCTTGCGGGTACGCTTTGCCGCCGGCTTTTTTGCAGGAGCCGGATCTGCCAGAACATTAACCGGTGCGGAAGTCTTGATCTCGACTACCTCTACCTCCGGCATGCCCGGCATAGTGGTTTTTTTCATACTGATAAAACTCCTTTACAGAAGCGAACGATAAGAGAATAAAAGGGGACACGATATCACCATGTCCCCCTCCGCAAAACGGTGAGGGAGCGTTTCCCTTTCCCGTATCCTTATCTTACTGGTTAGCTGCTTCTACGATGGTAGCGAAGTCAGCGCTCTTCAGGGAGGCACCGCCGATCAGGCCGCCGTCAACGTCCGGCTGAGCCAGCAGCTCGGAAGCGTTCTTTGCGTTCATAGAGCCGCCGTACTGGATGGTGATGCCGCGTGCAGCGCGTGCGCCGTACTTCTCGCGCAGGCAGTCACGGATAGCGGAGCAAACCTCGTTAGCCTGCTCTGCGGTAGCGGTCTTGCCGGTACCGATTGCCCAGATCGGCTCGTAAGCGATGACAACCTTCTTAATGTCCTCAACAGCTACGTTCTGCAGAGCGATCTTGATCTGCTTGCGGATAACTTCCATGGTAACGTCCTGCTCGCGCTCGGTCAGAGACTCGCCTACGCACAGGATCGGGCGCAGACCGTTCTCGAGAGCGACCTGAACCTTCTTGCCGCAAGCCTCGTCGGTCTCGTTGAAGTACTGACGGCGCTCGGAGTGGCCGATGATAACATACTTAACGCCCAGCTCCTTGAGCATGTCAGCGGAGATCTCGCCGGTAAACGCGCCAGACTTCTCGAAGTGCATGTTCTCAGCGCCGATTGCAATCTTGGAGCCCTTAGCAGCCTTTACAGCAGCCTGAATATCGGTGAACGGTACGCAAAGAACCATCTCGCACCACTTGGTCTTGGACAGGAGCGGCTTCATCTCTTCGATCAGAGCCTTTGCCTCTGCCGGAGTCTTGTTCATCTTCCAGTTGCCGGCGATAATGGTCTTACGATATCTGCGATTCATGTTGGTTTTACCCCTTTCAACCATTCGGACGGACTTTTCCGTCTTAAATCTTTATGTATTTATACGGAGCGCTCAACAGAACGCGCTCCGATATAAAGCGTTCCTAATGGACTTACTTGTCCTGCAGGCATGCGATGCCCGGCAGCTCCAGACCCTCGAGGAACTCCAGAGAAGCGCCGCCGCCGGTGGAGATGTGGGTCATCTTGTCAGCAAAGCCCAGCTTTTCAACAGCAGCTGCGGAGTCGCCGCCGCCGATGATGGAAACAGCCTTGCTCTCAGCGATCGCCTTGGCAACAGCCTTGGTGCCGACTGCGAAGGTGTCAAACTCGAATACGCCCATCGGACCGTTCCAAACAACGGTGCCTGCGTCCTTGACAGCCTCAGAGAACAGCTCTACGGTCTTCGGGCCGATGTCCATGCCCATCATGTCAGCCGGGATCTTGCCAGCCTCGTATACGACCGGAGCAGCGTCTGCGCCGAAGTGATCTGCACAAACGGTGTCAACCGGCAGGAGCAGCTTAACGCCCTTGTCAGCAGCCTTCTTGAGCAGGCCGAGTGCCAGCTCGATCTTGTCTTCCTCGCAGAGAGAGGTGCCGATCTCGCCGCCCTGTGCCTTGGAGAAGGTGTAGGCCATGCCGCCGCCGATGATGATGGTGTCGCACTTGTCGATCAGGTTTTCGATAACGCCGATCTTGTCGGAAACCTTAGCGCCGCCCAGGATTGCAACGAACGGACGAGCCGGATCGCTCAGGGCCTTGCCCATGATAGAGATTTCCTTCTTGATCAGGAAACCGCATACAGCCGGCAGGTAATCTGCGATGCCTGCGGTGGAAGCGTGTGCACGGTGTGCGGTGCCGAATGCGTCGTTGACGTAAATGTCAGCCATGTCAGCCATAGCCTTTGCCAGCGCAGCGTCGTTCTTGGTCTCGCCCTTTTCAAAGCGAACATTCTCAAGCAGAACGACCTCGCCCGGCTTAACCTCAGCGGCCAGCTTCTTAGCATCCTCGCCTACAACGTCCTTTGCCAGCTTGACTTCCTTGCCAAGCAGCTCGCTCAGGCGCTTAGCGACCGGAGCCAGCGAATACTTCATGTTTACTTCGCCCTTCGGACGGCCGAGGTGCGAGCACAGGATTACAGCAGCGTTGTGATCCAGCAGGTAGTTGATGGTCTCCAGCGAAGCACGGATGCGCTTGTCGTCGGTGATGTTGCCGTTCTCGTCCTGCGGTACGTTAAAATCGCAGCGGGCAATTACCTTCTTGCCGGATACGTCGATATCCTCAACGCTCTTCTTGTTATACTGCATAAATATCCCTCTCCTTTAAGATGTATTATAAAGTTACGATAAGGAACAAAAGCACGAACTTATTACTTAAATAATTCCGTTTCCAATACAGAATTATACTCGTAATTCGTGTCATTCGCAAGCAAAATTGTGAAAATCATCACATTCCAACTCGCTTTTAGAGGATTTTTGCGTTTTTCGCCAAAAAGTTGCGAAATATTAAACAACATTCACAATTTTTGCATCAATCCCGCGGCGTTCCATAATACGCTACAGCCATCGCCAGCGGACCAGTATTTGTCAGAACCGAAGGACCGATCGCTACGCGTTCCACATCGCGGAATCCAATTTCGGTACGCAGACGCTTTTCCATTTCATCCAGACGCTCGGCGGGTACGTCGCCGTAGAGCAGGATAGCCGTCTGCTTATCCGGCTGCACCACACGGGCGGAGACTTTTTTGCTCATTCCGGCAACGAGTGCCTTCTCACCGCGCACCTTGTCACACACCTTTACCGCACCGTCATACACATGGCTGATGGGCTTGAGACCGAGCGCCTCACCCACGAAGGCCGCGCCGCCCGAAATACGGCCGGACTTCTTGAGGAACTTGAGGCTGTACACACCGAGGTAGGCTTCCACGCGGTTAAGACGGCTTTTTACCACGCTGACGATCGCGTCAAAGCTCTCGCCCTGCTCACGCATTTCGGCAGCCTTGACAACAATGTGTCCGTAAATATAGGTGTATGTCTTGGAGTCGATGACCTCGATGGTCATTTTGCCCTCACCCTGCTCCTCCTCGAACATGGATTTTGCAAGGCAGGCCGCCTGATAGGTACCCGAGCCGCCGCCGTTGATGAGCACTGCCAGCAGATGCGTGCAGCCGCGCTCAAATGCACGGTTGTAGGACTCGAGGAATACGGTCGGCGTAGTCATGGCCGTGCCGGGAATCTCGCTGCTGGTCTCGAGCAGCCTGCAGTAGTCCTCAGATGTGATGTCGTAATATTCGCGGAAGCTGCGTCCCTCATGCGTCAGCATGATCGGAACGATCTCAATGCCGTGCGCCTCTACCAGATCGTGCGGAATATCCGACGAGGAATCGGTCAAAATATGAATCTTTTCCATTCTTTACTCCTTTATGCCTGTGGGAACGGTCCCGCAAGTCTCAGATTTTCAAAGCCGGTCTGCCGCAGTGCTTCAAACACGATAACAGCGACCGAGTTAGACAGATTAAGGCTGCGCGCGCCCTCTCTCATGGGAATGCGAACACAGCGTTCCGGGTGCTCGATGAGCAGCGCTTCCGGCAGACCGCGGGTTTCTTTGCCGAACATCAGGTAGTCGCCGTCGCGGTATTCCGCCTCATGATAGGCGTGCGGCGCCTTTGTTGTCGCATAGAAGTAGCGGCCGTCCGGATTTTTCTCAAAAAATTCATCCAGATTTTTATACATACGCACATCGAGCAGATGCCAGTAGTCCAGACCGGCCCGCTTCATGCGCTTATCGTCGATAGCAAAGCCGAGCGGCTCGACCAGATGCAGCACACAGCCTGTTGCCGCACAGGTGCGGGCAATATTGCCGGTGTTCTGCGGAATCTCCGGCTCGACCAAAACAATGTTGAGCATACTTTCGCCTCATTTACGAACTAAACTTCTTCTATTTTATGCGATAACACCGTATTTTTCAAGGTATATTCCCATTTTTCCGCAAAAAAGTTTCCCCTGAACACAAGATTCAGAGGAAATTTTCATGCACTATACTAATTTTTGATGATTTTGGACGAACGGCACATATCTTCAATTACTCAATATCCGCATAGACGCCATAGATATAGCCTTCCGCTGCGGCCTGCTCATCGGTCAGCACTTCGCCGGTAAGGCTCGGACCGGACGTATCGTCCTTGTATTCCACGCCCAGCTTGCCGGTGTGCAGCGTCATCGAGCGGGTCTGCTCCGAGCCGTCAGTAAAGGTGATGGTGACGGTCAGCTTTGCGCCCTCAAAGCCGTCCACGGCCGCGTGCCACGAATCCTGCAGATCATCGTCCGTAGTTTCCGGCTGGCTGGGCAGCCACAGACCGTAGCCGGCGTCCGGGTCGTACTCGTCGGTGAAGCCGTTGTCCAGCTTCCAGCACAGGTCGGCGTACATATGCATCTCGTCACTGCCCCAGACCATGATCCGGTCTGCGCCGTCGAGTTCGGGGTTCGTGCCCTGATGCATCGAGCGCACCCACTCGTCACGGTCGGCCGATGTATCCTTGACGGTTTTCGTGCGGTAGACTGCGCCCTTGTCGATGGTCGCGGATATGGTTTTGATATTCTCGCCGGTCACCTTGAACAGACAGCCGGAGTAAAAACCCTTTTCCGGATCGTCTGCGCCGCTGCCGGTGTCGAACACGATCTTGCTGTCCTTCGGCTGACGCAGCTCGCCGGTGTCAGCGGCATAGGCTGCAAAGCCGAATGTGTGACTGATGGCATCCGCTACGACTGCACTGCCGGTCTGCGCGGTGCCATTATGCGTGCGATAAACCGCCGTACCGCCCAGCACAATACCGAACGCGCAGGCTGCCGCCAGAAGGCGCTTTGCCATTCCCCACGGATGGCGCGGCACCGCATGCAGCGGTTCGTTCGTCAGCTTACGCACTTCACGAGCTGCTGCCAGCGTGCGCTCCTTGAGCTCCTGCGGAGCCTTGATGTCCTTCAGTTCGTTCCAGTTGTTCTTCATCGTAAGATCCCTCCAAATCCAGCTTTAATTGCTTTCTTGCGCGATGCAGCCGCGTGCGTACCGTTGCCGGACGGCAGCCGACCATTTCCGCGATCTCCTCTGTGCGGTAGCCCTCCACATAATGCAGCCACACCGCGATTCGCTGATCGTCCGGCAGTGCGTGTACCGCCTGCCACAGCTCACTGCTGCTTTCCGGTTCCGGAGCGGCAGCATCCGCGGCAGCTTCCATCGGTGCGGTGCGCTTAAACCACGCCGAACGGCGAAGATCGGTGCACCGGCTGAGCGTTACGCGCAGCAGCCATGCTTTCAGGTGCTCGGTGTCGCGGAAATCAGTGTCGTCCCGCAGCAGCCGGAGAAAGACTTCCTGATAGACGTCCTCTGCGTCCACGCGGCTGTTCAGTCTGCACAAAGCTAAGCGGTAGACCGCGTCACCGCAGGTGTCCATCGCCTGCTGCAGAAATGCGTCCGACCTGAGTTTTGTCTGCATTGCTCTCTCCTCCTTTCACCACCAACACGTTTTGCAGCGGCAAATCGTTCCCGCTGCCGCCGGATTTTTTGAGATTTCGGCTTATTTTCCCTTTGCTTTGTGTTTACCTACAATTTACAGAGGTTATTCTTGTGATATATGCACAAAAACTTTCGCATTTTCTCTGGAACATTAAACAAAAAATCTATTGCATTTTTATCTAAAACGACTATAATAATAATTGTTCTAAGGAACACAACAAATCGACAATAACCAACAACCACATTGGTTTTTATATTTTATTTGCTCTCTTTTTTTCTTTTTTTTTTTTTTTTTTTTTTTTTTCTTTTTTATTTATTTTTTCTTTCTGATTCATCAGTCTTCT
>ENA-UPWP01000053-UPWP01000053.1-human-gut-metagenome-genome-assembly--contig:-NODE-53-length-130058-cov-12.438010_pt1 | contig 130058 bp, 124 predicted proteins | sample MGYA00250052_ERZ773380 | MGnify/ENA primary metagenome ERZ773380 (study PRJEB29103, sample SAMN06112063) | human gut metagenome | biome: human gut; feature: ankylosing spondylitis patient; material... | reverse complement strand
CCCTGTGCCTGCGAGAGCAGCACAAGGAAGTCCGAGTTTTCAAAGATGTTCTCGATCTCCGGGCTTGCCAGAAAATCCTTTACGTTCTGCGTTAAAGCACTCGGAACGCACCCTTTTTTCCGCAGCATTTTCCAGATCGCTACACAATAGCTTGCCGTCAGACGGTCACGGAGCAGCACATGAAATTCGTCAAAGTAGCACCATGTAGCGATACCGCGGAGGAAATTCATGGACACCTGCGAGTTTACCAAGTCCTGCATAATGAGCATGGCAATCGTCCGAAGCCCGGCCCCCAGCTTTTTTAAGTCAAGGCATACCAGACGGCGGTTTAAGTCCACGTTGGTTTCATGGTTGAACACGTTAAGGGAACCGGACACATAGATTTCAAGAGCCGTCGCCAGCCGCACCGCCTCGCCCTCCGGCTGGGAACAGAGCAGGTCATACAGGGTTTGGAGGGTCGGCATTTTGCTTGTTTCCGGGTCCTGCAAGTGTTCCCGGTACATCTGGCGCACACAGCGGTCAATGACGGTACGCTCCACCGGCTGCAAGCCGTCCTTGCCGCCGACGATCAGCTCCATCAGCGACAGGATAAAGTCGGCTTTCAGCGCCATCGGGTTTTCCTCGTCGAAGCTCAAATCAATGTCCATCGGATTGATGTGGTGGGGGCTGTCCGGGGCGATCTCGATGACCTGTCCGCCCAGCCGCTTGATAAGGGGCGAGTATTCGCCCATCGGGTCCACCACAATGATCCGGTCACGGGTGGCAAGGAACACGTTCACAAGCTCTCGCTTTGCGGCAAAGGATTTGCCGGAGCCCGGCACGCCGAGGAACAGGCCGTTGGGGTTTTTGAGCTTTTTCCGGTTTGCCATGATGACGTTATGGGAAAGTGCGTTGAGCCCGTAATAGACGGCTTCGCCATCCATGCGGAGCTCCTGCGTCATAAAGGGAACGAAAATGGCCGTGGAGCTGGTCGTCATGCCGCGCTTGATCTCAATGCCGTTATGGCCCAGCGGAAGGCTGGAAAGAAAACCGTCCTCCTGCTGGAAGTCCAGCCGCTTCAAGGTGCAGTTGTATTTCTGGACGATACCGGACACCGTGAACAGGTCATTGTCCAGCTCCCGGCGGGTCGGAGCCATGTTTACCACAAGGAAGGTCAGCAGGAACATTCTTTCATTCCGGCTCTGTAAATCTTCCAGAAGGGTCTTTGCGTCGTTGCTGTATGTTACGAGGTCGGGCGGAAGTATGTCCATGTCGTACCCTGACCGGGCTGCCTTCTTTTGTTCCTCCACCTTCATCTTGTCAATGTCGGAGACTTTGGCCTTGATGGATTTTACGGCGGCGGCCTGATCGACGGTCTGGATATGGAGGGTGATGGTCATTTCCGCATCCATTTCCAAAAGCTCCGCCAGCAGCTTGTCCGAGAGCTCCGAGGCCAAAATCTGCAAGTAGGAGGCAGCGCCCCAGGTCGTCCCCACCCGGAACAGTCGGCTGAAACGGAAATCGAAACTGTCCGGGGCGATAAAGTCTTTGGTGGAAAGCCCGGTTTTGGGGATCATATCCCATGAAAACCGGAAGGGGGAGCCGCTGCCGGGGTGGAGCTGCCCGTGAAGAAGCTCCAGCCGTTCCAGCCCCGAAAGGGAGCGGCACTTGACGCCCAGCTTTTTGAAGTTCCCGCAAATGTCCGCCTCTACACGTTCCAGCCTTGCCCTGGCGGTGGAAAGGTCGTCCACATTCACGCCGAAGGTCAGGAGCTTTGTGCGGACAATGCCGTTGTTGCTTTTGGCGATCTGGTTTTCCAGCATTTCCACATACTCACACCGGACGCTGTTGTAATCATCGTCCTGCATGGGGATGTTCACGCTGTACCGGCTGCCCGGGCGGCTCCGGTGGTTGAGGAAGGAAAGCTGGAACGGAAGGCTGCTGTCAAAGTAGTTGAGGCAGGCGCTCCACCCGTCAAAGATGGCCGCCTGATCTTCGGACTGTGCGAGCTGGTAGTTGATGTCCTCGTATTCAATGGTCTTGGTGTAATAGCGGTCCGCTACCCGGCACACCCCGTCCCGGTACATTTCCCGGTAAGGGAGGGTCTGCTGGGCGGTGGTGGGAATGTTCTTTCCCTTTGTGAACAGGCCGGGAAGGCTCTGCTTTTCAGGCTTTTTGCCTGCGGGCTTTCCGGCCCTTCTGCTGTTTTGCAATCGGCTGCGCCTCCTTTCTGGCGCTAAGCAGCGCATAGAAGTTTTCGGTTTTGTAAGGCCGCACCCGGGGATAGAGGAACCGGGTGCGGATGATGTTTTTCAGCACTTTTTCCAGCGGAAGGCCATCCCGTTCATACATAGCCAGAAAGAAGAACGGGAGCATGAGGCCGATCATCAGGAACATGGCGGCACTGTTCCCGATACTGCCACGGGAAAACAGGTAAGCCGGGAGGCCCACCGCCGCCGCGCTGGAAAAACAAACAAGCTGGCGCTTCGTTAGGTTGAAGGCCAGCTTTGTCTTGATTTTGGAAAGGTCTTTTGGTACTGGCACATAGGCCATTTTGGTACACCTCCTTTACTGCTTCGGGCCAGCATGGCCCGAGGTTATCTTGCGGCTTCTTTGGCCGGGGCTGTGCTGCGGGCAGCTTCGACGGCTTCTCGTCCGCTCTGCCTTGCCCGCCAGTATTCGGGATTATACTGCCGGATGGACTGATTGAGCTTTTCTTCAAACTGTCCTTTGTCCTTAATGCGGTCAGGGATGTTCCACAGTTTTTTGTCCAGCAGCTCCCGGAGCACCACACTTTCCTGTGCGTCCTCCTCATAGCAGATATAGCCCTTATCCTTGAAGCCGCACTTTTTCGCCGCTGGGGAGAGGACGGCGGCTACCTCATTTGCCACCATCGTTCCGCCGTGGCTGGCGGTAGATACCAGAAACACCCCCGGACAGAGGGTTTCACAGCTCTGCACCTCGCCCCACGGGGAACTTTTCGGCGCATGGAACATTCCGCCCGTCCGGCTCCGGTCCGCCTGCATGAGCGCCGCCTTTTCCAAGATGGCTTTCAGTTCCGGGGAAAAATAGGCATATTCCCGCAGGACCCGGGCGGCCTCCCCGCCGCAGGCGTTCATCAACAGGGTATAGGCGTCGCTGTCCGCTTTGGTACAGCGGCCCAGCAGTTTTCCGTCGTAATAGCAGGCCGCGTCATAGCCCGTCCGTTTGCGTGGCATGGTTCCCGCCTCCTTTCTGCTTCGGGCCAGCATGGCCCGAGGTCAACGCTCTGCGCTGCGGCTGGGCTTTTCCTTCGGAGGCCGTTCTGCCTTTGCCTGTTCGGCAGCCGCTTTTCCGGCTTTGAGCTGGTCGCTGATGGACGCACGCCCCACAGAGCCGCGCTCCGCCATCTGTTCCAGCTTTGCCTCATAGGCTTGCAGAACAGCGGTGTTGAGCTGTTCCCGGAACTCCTTTGTGACAGGGTAGGCCATATCCCGGTAGCCGCCTTTGCCGTCTGGCTGGCTGGGCATCCCAAGAAAGAGCCCCTTGCTGCCCTGTACGATTTTCAGATTTTCCACCACAAAGCAGTCATTGAATTTCACGCTGGCAAAGCCCATGAGGTTTTTCACAGGTTCGATGACCCGCACGCTTACATCCAGCTTCAACGGTGCGGCCGGGGTGGTGTTTGCAACCTTTTCCTGCATGGTTTCCTCCTTTCCGGCGGGAACAAGGTTCCCGTCCTTGTAGTCATAGCCTTCCGCCCGGAGTGCCGCCAGCGTGTCCGCCGATACGCACCCGGACAGTTTCAGATCGGTTTCCACCATAAAGCGCATGGTGTCTGCTTTAGAAAATTCTTCGGGGAGCTTTCCATAGAAAGCCGGGTGCGGCTGTCCGTCCGCACCCTGTTTGTAACGCCGAGGCATACCGCCTCCTTTCCGCTTCGGGTCAGCATGGCCCGAAGTCTCTTAATGGCAGCCGAAGATGGATTTTGCAAGACTGCCTGTTTTGAATAAGGTAAAACACAGCAGCACCGTATATCCCACGCAGCCCCAGATCGCCCCGATGGGGTCGCCGTCGGTGGCGATACTCTGGATCAGCACCGCATAGATGGCGACACAGACTAAGATCAACAGACCTTGAAAGCCCACCGCAAAGAGGGAGCGGAAATAGTTCTGCCCCATGTGTCCGGTTTCCCTGTTGGGGACTGTGGCAAACGGGATAGGCGCTAAACTTGTGAGTAAATAGATTTCAGTCATACGGCCATATACGATGACGAAGATCACGATATTTAAGGCAATCATGGTAAGCTGGATCAGGAAGGATTGTAGCCAGAGTCCGAACAGAGGACCCAACTCCATCGCTTCAAGTTCTGTCCGTAGACTGTCCAGCACATCCGGCGTGATCTCTGTCCCGTTCTGGATAATGCCCGCTGACTGCTGTATCACATGCTGGCTCACATCAAAGACCGCCAGCACGATATTGAAGGTATTCGTCAGGATCATCACAGCCACAAAGGTTTTGAACACCCACTTAAAAAACATCCATGTGTCAACTTCATGGAGGTTGTTGCGTTCTATGAGCATCTGTATCAGCTCATAGGTCATTACAAAAGTGAGGATGACCCCGGCGATTGGCAGGATGGCAGTTTCAGAGATCTGTCGTATCATGGAAAAGACCCCGGCGTTCCAGTCCGCCGGGGTCGTGCCTACCTGTGTGGCGATCTCGCCAACGCTCTGATTGACGTTATCGAAAAGGCCATCCAGATTTCCCATGATACCATCGACGAGCAGACCTTTCAGCCATTCAACGATTGCGTCGATGATAAAGTCCATACATCAGCTCCTTTTCTGGAAAAGGGACAACGGGTGACACTTAGCTGAACAGGCCGGACAGCAGAGGGATAAGCTGAAGGCCGATCAGAACGACACCGCCGCCAGCCATGAGCTGCTTAATGCCCTGTGATTTTGCCGCAGGGTTGTCCGACCCGTAACCTTCCAGAAGGTTGATGACACCCCACACCGCCAGACCGGCGCCAAGAGCCATGACCAGAATTTTAAGAATGTCGATTGCCTGATTGAAAAATTCCATATACGTTCCTCCATTTTGTTTGTTTGATGGTTTTGGGTACAAAAAAAGCCGCCCACATCGGCGGCGCTTCGGGTCATCATGGCCCGAAGTTACACAAACTCGTCGCTGTCCAGATCATCGAAATTCAACAGGTCAGCTTCTTCGTCCGTGTCGGAGCCGTCCACTTCGTACACCGTGTATTCGTCCTCCGGCTTTAGTCTCAATGGCCGGTGGCGGAACAGGCTTTCCAAGCGGAAGGCGTTTTTCTTTTTATCAAATTCGGCTGTGTACTTGTAATTCGGGTGCTTTTTCAAGTCATACTTCGGGGACAGGAAGGGCGGGAGCCCCCGAAGCTGCAAGATACATTTATCCCCGGGCATGGTGGTGATCTCGCTGGTAGTCATCAGCTCCCGGCCAAGCCGCTGCATATTCTGGCTGTAACTTTCAGACTGCCCCCGGCTCCGGCCTTCGGTCTGCATGGAGATGGTGGCCTTGCCCAGCCAGTTTTCCGAAATATCCTTTAGGGTGGAAGCCTCCCGGCCTCCGAGGAACACGATACTGTCCATGTTGCCCATGATGGTTTCGGAATGGTCTTTGTACAATGCCTTGCACTGGCTCATAGCCTGATAAAAGAGAGTCAGGCTGATCTCCCGGGAGCGGATGACGGCCACGATCTTTTCCAGCCCCGGCACCTGTCCGGTATTGGCAGCCTCGTCCCACAGCACCCGCACATGGTAGGGCAGACGTCCGCCATAAGTATTGTCAGCCCGTTCACACAGAAGGTTGAACATCTGCGAAAAAGCAAGGGCAACCAAAAAGTTGTAGGTGGTGTCCGTGTCACTGATAAGAAAGAACAGCGCCGATTTTTCATCCCCCAGCTTATCCAGCTCCAGTTCGTCATAAGACATGATCTCCCGAAGCTGGGGAATGTCAAAGGGAGCCAGTCTTGCACCGCAGGAAATCAAAATGCTTTTGGCTGTCTTGCCGCTGGCCAGCTTGTATTTTTTATACTGCCTCACGGCGAAGTGCTGGGGACTGCGGCGTTCCAGCCCGTCAAACATATAGTCCACCGCATTCTTGAAGGTTTCGTCATCCTCCCGGACTTCCATGCTGTTTATCATTTCCACCAGCGTATTCATGTTGCGTTCTTCCTCCGGCCCCTCAAAGACGATGTAGGCCACAAGGGCGCAGTACAAGAGGGTTTCAGCTTTAGTCCAGAACTCGTCGCCCTCCTTGCCGTCGCCTTTGGTGTTGGCGATCAGAGCAGTAACGAATTTCAAAACATCGCTTTCCGTCTTGATATAGGCCAGCGGATTGTAGTGCATGGATTTTGAAAAGTCGATACTGTTGAACACCCGCACCCTGTATTTCTCCCGTTGCAGAAACCGCCCGCACTGGTCGAGGGTGCCGCCCTTCGGGTCTACCACCACATACGAGGAATGGGCTTGAAGGAGCTGCGGGGTCAACCAGAACCTTGTCTTTCCCGAGCCGGACGAGCCGATGACACAGGCGTTTAGGTTCCGGGCATTGGCAGGTATCTTCGGACGGGTGTTCATGGTAAGGAACTCCGTCCCGGTTAAAATGACATTGTTCTGAAATTTAGGGTCTACAAACGGCTTTATATCCTCCTTTGTTCCAAAGCGGGCGGTGCCGTACTCCGCATCCCGCCGGAATTTTTTTGCCTTCCTGATCTTTGACTGTATCAGCAGATACATCCCAGCCGCACCGGCAAGGCCCACCAGCAGGTCAATACCGCCCAGCCCCGGCCAGTAGGTTTCAAAGGCTTTCGGGAAGGTGTCGAGCATCCCCATGAGCTTTGTCCCGAAGTCTGTGCCGGGTGCAGTCCGGTAGGCCGTCCCGATTTTGGAAAAAAACCAGAACACAAAGAGGTACGGCAGGTTGGGGAGCACATATTTTCTGATCTTGTCACTCAACGTCCGTCCTTCACCGCCTCTCTGGTCCGCTGCTTTTCCTTTGCCTGCGTCCTGATTTGCTCCGTGAATTTCCGAAGCTGGCCGAGGATGGAAGCCTTGTCCTGCTCTTTGTTCAGCACCTTTGCGCTGTACTTCTGGAAGGCCGCCGTGATAGCGTCCGCCTGATTGGCTTTGAAAAACAGCAGGTAATGGCCGGGGCTCACTTTATGGAAAGCGTAGTCCACATGGAACTCCTTCGCGATCCGGTCAAAATCCTTTGGGGCTCCCACATAGGGCATGGCACTTTTGCCGCCATAGTGGTTCATCAGCTTTTTCACGCTCTGGCGTCCCTGCGGGGTCAGTGCCTTCCGGTGGTGCTTTTGCACCGCCCGCGCCACCTTTCCAAGTGCGGCAGCCAGCACCTTTCCCGTGAGCTTTGTTGTCCTGATCGAAAGGGCAACCGTTTTTTGATTTACTTCTTCCTGCATAAAACCTCCTTTCCGTCGGGGTCCCCGTTATCCGGGAGGCCCCCGTACAGTTTCGGGGAACAGAAAACCTCGGGCCAATGTGGCCCGAGGCTTACCGCTCGGCATCTCTGCCGGACGGAGCTTTCTTTTCCGGCTCCGTCTGGACTTTTTCGCCCTGTTCCCGCATGGTCTGCAAGATAGAGGGCTTCTTTTGAAGCTGGGAGGGCTTTTCGCCGGACAGCGGCTTGATACATTCCAGACGGTCAGCCGCCCGGATGGCGTTGTCCGTGAGCTGCCTCTGCCATGCGCCCACGCTGGGAGCCCAACGAAAGCCGCTGCTTTTCAGCTCGGCCCGGGTGTCCGCGTCAGGCTTTCCGTCAAAGAACACCTGCAAGCGGTTGTCCTCCCGGTTCATTTCCACACGACCCCCATCGAACTCCCAGCCGGAAAATTCCTGCTGTGCCTGTTTGGAAAGCTGTTCGATACGGGCCTTTACCCGGCGGATCTCCGCATTGTTGTTGGTAAGCTGGTAGCTTTCAAAGGGCCTCGGGTCGCTCCGCCAGCTTGCCGCCATGCTTGCTTTCAGCTTTTCGATCTGGTCCGGCGACAGCAGCGCACAGCCATCCAGCTTGCCATGCTTGCGGTAATAGGCGTTGACCTCCTTCATAATGAGCTGGGAGCGTTCCAGCCCGTCCAGCTTCTTCTGGAGCTTTTCAATCGCTGCCGGGTCATCGGCGCTGATCCCGCCCATGCCGGTACTGCGTATCTTATCCAGCAGCCCTTGAATATACCGCCATTCCTCCATGTTGCTGTCCCGGGCCCGGTTCTGTTTTTCCTTCTTTCCCACCGGGAAATTGGCAGGTCCGGCGATCAGCACAGAGGGAACCCTTGCGTCAATGGCAAAGCCCTGGTTCATGTTTTCGGCCAGCTTGCGGGCGTAGGTGTCTAACAGATGGTCGATCTTCTCATGGTACATGGGGTCCACCCGGGATTTCTGCTGTTCCGCTATGGCGGCGGCCTTGTCCACCATTGCCCGGTATTCCGCCGTTGCGCTCCCTTCCTTGTAGTCGGAAAAGCTGTTCATTTCCTTTGCCCGGCGGGCGGCTCCTTCATTGATAGGGTAATAGTTGATGGTATGCACCTCCTTCATGCTTCGGGCCATGCTGGCCCGAAGTCCTACCGTTCTTCATGGGAAGGCCCCGCCTTGTCCTTTTTCGGAGCGGGTGGGACTTCTTGAAACCGTTTGAGTGCGGCGAGAATGGAGTGGACAGGCTCGGCCTTTTCAGGATAGGCAAATATCCGGTGTTCCGGCGGAATGTCCTGCGGCCCGTGGTAATACTCCTTGAAGCCCTCCGGGACTGCCGACACATACCCACCGGGAGCGAATACGCCGCCCTCGTTGATACGCACATCCCGCCCGTATGCTTCATAATCGAAGTAGTTCTGAATGTGCTCCGGTATGTCGATAGTCCCAAGCTCGTCGGCGTAAAGACGGCCCAGCCCTTCATCATCGGAAATATCCGGGTAAAAGCGGTAAAGGTCAAGGTTCTGCGTCAGGTTTATCAAATCCTTCACGCTCCTTGTGTGGTTTCCCAAGACAAGAGCGGCTTCAAAGGTTTCCAGTCCGCCCTTATCCCGTACTTCCAGCAGGGCGTGGCCCAGCTCGTTCAGCTCGTCGATGTTCTCACATTCGTAGAGATGATCGTAGAGCCCCAGCACATCGCTGTCAAAGCTGGTAAAGAACACTTCGCTGTACCGTTTCCCGTCTATCCCGATTTTGGCAAGGGCGGCCTGCAACTCCTGTGTCGTCATGGGGAAATGTACCGTTGTCCCTACCTCGATCCCCATTAAGGGGTACAGGGCTGTATTGGTTATATAGGCTTCAAACATGGGCTTATTCCTCCTTTCCGGCCCGGTCAGCCAGCACCTCATAGATCCCGGCCATAATGTAATCGGCACAAGGGAGGGCAATCGCATTTCCCAGCGCCTTGTAGCGTTGCAGAGGCCGGATCTCCATGCCGTCCGCCCCGTACTTTGTCCAGCCCTCCGGCAGCCCCATCAGCCGTTCACTTTCTGTTTCCGTCAGAAAACGGATACAGCCGCCCTCCGGGTCGCCCTCATACCAGAAGGCAAAGGGCGTTACATCACTGGCTAAAAGAGTGGGAAAAGGGTCAGTTGGTAATCCGAAGCTGTTTCGGAAGGCCGTTTCTTCCTGCCTTTTTGCCGCTCCCCGCATACGGAAGCACTGAAAGGGGTGGATGACTGGTATCTGCCGCCCTGTTTCAAAAGAAGCTGTTCGATCTCCTTCGGCGGCGGCCCGCCCGCCCTCTCCGCAAGGCGGAGGAAGTGGGAGCATTGGACGGGGCTTAAATAGTATGTCTGCGGCACGTCTGCCTCCAAAATCCGCCACGACGAAAATCCGCTGCCTTCGTGCCAGCCTTCGGGTGCCTGCCCAATACTGGGCGTCCATGAGCCGCCAGCACACATCAGGCGTTCCCCCTCGCACCATTCCGGCGTTTCCCCATCTTCCCGAAGGAGGCATTGGAACTTCGGTGTCCGAGAAGGCGGATAGGACGGCTCTAAAGTCCATCCGGTCATTTGTAGAAAACGCTCCCATGACGTTTTCCCAAACAGCGATAGCTGGATATAGGTTATCAGTAGCATCCCTCATTTCCTGTATGATACGAAACGCCTGATAGAACAGGCTTGATTTTGCCCCGGCAAGGCCGGAGCGGTTGCCGATCAGAGAAAGGTTCTGACAGGGGGAACCGAAGGTTATCACATGGACCGGCGGGATTTTCCCGCCGTCCACCTTCGTAATATCTCCCAAATGCGCCATATCGGGAAAGTGCCTTTTGGTTATGGAGATGGGCGCTTTTTCAATCTCGCTGGCCCAGACCGGACGGATACCGCACCGGGAAGCAGCCAGAGGGAACACGCCGATCCCGTCGAAAAGGCTCCCCAGCTTAATGTCCGGCATGGCCCGGGGTGCCGTGTCCCTTCACGGCAAGCACCCCTTCCAGCGTTGTCGCCGCAATGCCCAGCCGTCCGGCAACCGCAATATCGTTTTTCACATCCTCGTCCACAACGCTGCCGCAGACGATCAGGGTATGAGAACGCCGCAGCATATCCCGGCGCATATCAATCCCGGCCTTATGTTCCTCGGGAACGCTGTCATTCAAAAACAGCGGCAGGTACAAGAGCGGGCAGATCGGGGAAAAGCCCGCCTCATAAGCAAGGCGGCAGTAGTGAGCCGCCAGCTCCATATCAACATCCGGCTCGCCGCTCCATGCGGCGGTCAGGTATGCTAAAGGTCGTTTCATTGGTTGAGCCTCCATTTCTGTTTTGGTTTAGGGAAAAGCAAGAGTTCGCCCAACCCCTCCGCCCCTTCCCCCGGGAAGGGGAACGGCTCTGGAGAATTTATATCCCCGTCGCTTGACCGGGAAAAAGCATAACCGGGAGAAATCCGTCAAGGGTGCCTCTGGCACCGCCTGCGGCGGCGCTGCCCTTGACTGATTTTCCCGGCTATGCTACGGAATAACTGGCGACGGGGAATCATTTATATCTCCAGAGCTTCGGGGCGCGGGGCAGAGCCCCGCAATCCTCGGGCCATGCTGACCCGAAGTTTGGGCTTACTTTTCCTGTTCGGTTTTCTTCTCCGGCTTTTCATGTTCCTTCTGCTGACCCTTCCAGTCGTCCAGCAGCTTGATGATCTGGTCCTTCATTTCCCTCGGCGTAGTTTCCTTGCCGAAATACTTGCTCAGTTCCGCACCTGTCAAAATCACTTTGTCTACCTCCTTTTTGTCCTCCATCATAATGCCGTCGATCACATCCCCGTTGAGCAGCTTCTTTTCGTCCAGCTCACGCATACGCTTTGCCTGCGCCTGTGAAGGCGAGGACTGCTGGCTGTCAATGGCGACGGCGATATAGTTCTGGTTCTTCTTGCCGATATAGGAAAGCTCCACCGCCGTAGTAAAGCCCAGCTTTTTTTCATCCATCAGCTTCATCAGGTCGGGAACCAGCTCATTGAGCCGGATATACCGCTGCACCTGCTTGACCGCCATCTTATTGCGCTCGGCTACAATTTCGTTGGAGCGTTTTCCTGCGTCCTTCGGGTCAATCTGGCCCGAAGTGCGGGAGCCCTGGTGCTTGATGGCCTCAAGCTGCATTTTCAAGGCTTTGGCCCGCTCACTGGGGAGGATTTCTTCACGCTGGTTGAGATTGTCCTCGACCATCTGCGTGATGGCTTCATCGTCCGTCAGATTGCGAACAATACAGGGCATATCCGCATATCCGGCAAGCTCGCTGGCCTTCTGGCGGCGGTGGCCGGACACGATCTCATAGCCGCCATCCTCACGGGGACGGACGATAGCGGGCTGGGTCACGCCCTTGTCCTTGACGCTGGACACCATAGCCCGCATTTCTTCATCATCCCGAACCTCAAAGGGATGGTTCTTGAAGGCGTGAAGCTCGTTCAGCTTGATATAGACGATCTGTTCCTTGCCCCGGCGTGGTGCATCCTTCGGTTTTTCGGGTTCCTTCGGAGCGGGAGCGGCCTGTACCGTTGGCGCCGTTTTTTTCTCCGGTTCCTTTTTGACCGCATTTTCCGGTTTCTGTGCGGGAGCTTCGGGCTTCGGGGTTGCGGCCTTGTCCTTATCTGCTTTCGGGGGACGGCCCCGGCGCTTCGGCTGTTCCGGCTCTTTGGGTTTTTCCTCCGCTTTCTTCGGAGCCTCCGGCTGCTTTTCCGGTTTTTCCGTTTTTGCCGGGGCAGGCTTTTCCCCGCTGGGAGCTGCCGCCCGTTCCTCGACCTTCTTTTCCTTCATAATTTCAGCGAAGTTATAGACGGAAACCTGCGGGTTCTTTACCTCCGGTTCCGTCTTTTTTTCCGGCTCCGGAGAAACGGAAACCTTCTCCGGCTCTTTTGGGGGAGCGGGAGGCGTTTCCTTGCCCGGCCCGCTATCCGTTACCGGCTGTTCCGGCGTTTTTGTGGTTTTATCATCTGCCATAAGCATTTACCTCCTGTTTTTTGGCATGAAAAAAGAGGCTCAACTTTTCAGTCAAGCCCCCGTGGGAAGTTCCTCCTTTCTCCGCCATGATACAAAAATACCGCCCGTAGTCTCGTTTGGGCGGTACTTTGTGTAAGATTGGCAGTCCATTATTAAGTTTTTTATTATGTTCCCTTTGTACACCGTTGCAATGGGAACTTCAGATCTATGTGCAGGAAGATATGCTCATAGATGGAGAACTGACTATGGATGACAGCTGTCGATTTCTGATACAGGCAGTTTCCGGAGAGGATTCCTATGTATTTTTAGATGAAATGATCCAGTTAGGTATACCGGAGGCGGATATCTGGGAGGACGAACAGGAAAAAATGCATATAGTGCTTCGGGATGTACGGACTGCCAGATATAAAGTGTCTGATTTTGTTTTCAATCCGGAAGAAAAGAAATTTATCGGCAGTGATGTACTGGATGGAGAAGGAATCAATTACATTGGAACGACCGGCAAGTAAGAGAATTTACACCGGCACGATACCGCGAAAAAGATGGTATCAGAGGGAAGGCTTTACATCGTATAAAGCCGTTATGCAGCCATGACTTCTTAATCGCAGTCCATTTTTAAAGAAAAAATCTCAAATACGATTCTTGACATTTTTTGAATTCGTGCTATTATTTACGTATACCCAGTATGGGTATACGTAAATAGAAAGGAACGACAGATATGGAACAGTATACAGTGACAGGAATGAGCTGTGCTGCCTGCCAGACCCGCGTGGAGAAGGCAGTTTCCAAAGTGCCGGGCGTTATCTCCTGTTCCGTGAGCCTGCTCACGAACTCGATGGGTGTTGAAGGTACAGCTTCTTCCTCAGAAATTATTGAGGCAGTTCAGGCTGCCGGTTACGGCGCGTCCGTAAAAGGAGTGGAAAAAGCAGACAGATCCGGAAACGGCACTCTCTATGATGAATCTGCCCTGGAAGACCATGAAACCCCGGTCTTAAAGAAACGACTCGTTTCTTCGATCGGTTTCCTTCTGGTTCTCATGTATTTTTCCATGGGACATATGATGTGGAACTGGCCGCTTCCGGCTTTCTTCAACGGAAATCATGTGGCGATGGGACTCTTACAACTCCTTCTTACCGTGATCATTATGGTGATCAACCAGAAATTCTTTATCAGTGGCTTTAAGGGTCTGCTCCACGGTTCTCCCAATATGGATACTCTGGTAGCACTGGGCTCCAGTGCTTCCTTTGCCTGGAGCACCTATGCCTTATTTATGATGACAGACGCCCAGGTAAAAGGGAACGCGGATGCAGTCATGAGCTATATGCACGAGTTCTACTTTGAGTCCGCGGCGATGATCTTAACCCTTATCACCGTCGGGAAAATGCTGGAAGCGAGATCAAAGGGACGCACCACAGATGCCTTAAAAGGTTTAATGAAGCTGGCCCCGAAGACCGCTGTGATCGAAAAGGACGGCGTTGAGACTACGGTTCCGATCGCCCAGGTTAAAAAAGGCGATATTTTCGTGGTTCGTCCCGGTGAAAATATACCCGTGGATGGTATCGTCTTAGAGGGAAACAGCGCAGTAAATGAATCTGCCCTCACCGGGGAGAGTATTCCGGTGGATAAGGCGGCAGGTGACCCTGTCTCTGCTGCGACATTAAATCAGTCCGGCTTTATCCGCTGCGAGGCATCGAGAGTCGGAGAGGATACGACTCTTTCCCAGATCATAAAAATGGTCAGCGATGCGGCGGCGACAAAAGCACCCATCGCGAAGATTGCCGATAAGGTATCCGGCGTATTCGTACCTGCTGTGATCACGATCGCGATCATCACGACCATCGGCTGGCTCCTCGCAGGCGAGACCATGGCCTTCGCCTTAGCCCGAGGAATCTCCGTTCTCGTCATCAGCTGTCCGTGTGCCTTAGGACTTGCAACGCCGGTAGCCATTATGGTGGGAAACGGAATGGGAGCAAAGAACGGAATTCTCTTTAAGACAGCAGTTTCTCTGGAAGAAACGGGAAAAGTAGAGATCGTTGCCTTAGATAAGACAGGAACCATCACAAGCGGGGAACCCCGCGTGACAGATCTCGTTCCGGCAGAGGGAGTGAGCGAGTCAGAACTTCTTTCCATGGCATACGCTCTCGAGAAGAAGAGCGAGCATCCGTTGGCGAAGGCAGTCCTCTTAAAGGGTGAGGAAATGGGGCTTTCCGCAGCTGATGTGACAGATTTTGCGGCACTTCCCGGAAACGGACTTTCTGCGAAATTAAATGGAAATACGATCTACGGCGGAAACATGAAGTTTGTCGGAACTCATGTGGCTGTTCCGGAAGATATGAAGAAGAAATCCGAAGCTCTCGCGGAGAGCGGAAAGACTCCGTTATTCTTTGCGGAGAATGAGAAGCTTGTGGGCATCATCGCTGTTGCGGATATGATCAAGGAAGACAGCCCACAGGCAATCAGGGAGCTGCAGAACATGGGAATCCATGTAGTCATGCTGACCGGTGATAATGAGCGCACCGCAAAGGCTGTCGGAAAAGAAGCCGGTGTCGATGAGGTCATCGCCGGAGTCCTCCCGGATGGTAAGGAGAGTGTGATCAGAAAGCTCAAGGAAAAAGGCAAGGTTGCCATGGTCGGCGACGGGATCAATGATGCTCCGGCCCTCACAAGAGCCGATATGGGAATCGCCATCGGAGCCGGAACCGACGTCGCTATCGATGCGGCGGACGTGGTCCTCATGAAGAGCCGCTTATCCGATGTCCCGGCAGCGATCCGCTTAAGCCGTGCGACGCTTACGAATATCCACGAGAATCTGTTCTGGGCATTTTTCTACAATGTGATCGGGATCCCGCTTGCCATGGGACTCTGGATCCCGGTATTCGGCTGGAAACTGAATCCGATGTTTGGTGCCGCAGCCATGAGCTTATCCAGCTTCTGCGTTGTATCCAACGCCCTGCGCTTAAATTTCTTTGATATCCGGCGTTCCGACAGGGACAAAAAGATAAAAACAAAAATCCATAACAATAAAGAAAAGGAGAGTAACATGATGGAAAAGACATTAAAAGTTGAAGGTATGATGTGTCCGCACTGCGAGGCAACTGTAAAAAAAGCACTTGAGGCCATTGACGGCGTATCCGTTGCAGAGGCAGATCACGTAAAAGGAACCGCAACGGTGACACTCACAAAAGATGTTCCGACCGAAGTGCTTAAAAAAGCCATCGAGGATAAGGATTACAAGGTGATCGGTTGAGAGTTGACTGCAAAAAATGATTGAATATCAGCTGCCCCGGGATGAAAGATTCCCGGGGTGGCTTTCCTGCTATATAGGCAAATGCCTGTGAGGCAGATCAGAGAAGAAAACATGATATCGTAGGAACGTAAAATTGGGGAGGTTGTGCATGGAGAAAAAATCATGTTGCTGTGCCGGAGAAGCGGAGACAGTAAATGTAAATATGGAGACAACAGGGGTAATAGGAGCAGAAGCAACAGCAAATACGGTGACTGCCGAAACAGAAACACCGTCCGATGATGCTGTCTGCCACTGCCGCCACAAACATAGAACAGAAAAGGAAGAGAAAGATCTTCTGACACGCTTAAACCGCATTGAGGGGCAGGTCCGTGGCATCAAAGCTATGGTTCAGGACGAACGCTACTGCCCGGATATCCTGGTTCAGGTATCTGCCGTCCAGTCTGCCTTAAACGGCTTCTGCAAAGTTCTCTTATCCAACCACATCAAAACCTGCGTGGTGGAAGATATCAAGAACGGAAACGAGGAGACCGCTGTGGCGGAGCTCTGCGAGACGATTAAGAAGATGATGTAGAGATGGGAGGTAACAGTGAAATTTGAACTAAATGAATATCATCGAAATTCCTCTGATGATGAATTAATAGAGGACTTAAGAAATGTAGCTCATTTTTTGAAGAAAAATACTGTTACATTGAGCGAATACAATGAATATGGTCGTTTTCATGCTACTACATTAACAAGGCATTTTGGATCTTGGTTTAAATGCTTAGAATTAGCAGGACTTGCACCTTCGAGATCAAAAATAGGAATTTCAGATGAGGAACTATATGAAGACATTGAAAGAGTATGGATTAAGTTGGGTAAGCAACCATCATATTCGCAAATGAGAGACTTAACAAAATATTCAATGGGGATTTTTGAAAAAAGATTTGGTGGATGGAGACATTCGTTGGAAGCGTTTGTAAAATATATAAATGAAACCAGTGATGAGAATGATTCAGTAGCGGTTAATAAGAAAACAATAAAAGATAAAGGGCGGAACCATAAAACATCGCGATCAATTAATTTAAGAATTAGATTCTTAGTATTGAGAAGAGATGACTTTAAATGCTGTAAATGTGGCGCATCGCCAGCAAAAGATCCATCAGTTATTTTGCAGGTTGATCATATTATACCTTGGAGCAAGGGAGGAGAGACTGTATTAGAAAATCTTCAAACACTGTGTTCCAAGTGTAATATAGGAAAAAGTGATCTTATATAGAACAATCACAGGCATGGATTTTGATTTTCCAGCCTGCGATTATATCTCGTAAATCTATCCGATCGTGCGATAAGTAAAGAATGCGAAGCCGAGGATACAGAGGGACGCGATGATCTCGCTGATGATCCGGATGATGGTATTTGGGGCGCCGTTGCCGGCGATCCGGTGGATGATCCGGATACTCACAGTGATCGCCACAAGAATGATCAGTGTGAAGTACGCAGTTCGCAACGGAATTACATTGAAAGCGCCGAGACCGGCAGCGATCAGCATGGCAATGGAAAGAAGGATTCTGATTGCTTTCATAAAAACGCCCCCTCTGGATATAAAATTACGGAAAATTTAAGTTGAACGCACATGAACTCTGATGTGTGAACACGGTCAGTACAGGCTGACAAATTCTTTTCAGGATCACAGCATATCTTCGCAGAGTGCTTCTCCCAGATGGAGATGATATTCCCGCTCGGAAAGGTTGTTATGCTCTGACCCTTATAGAAGCGGGACTTCTCGATTGAGATAAGCAGATGCGATGAGTTCTCTTTTTGATATTATAACACTATTCTGCTCAAAAAGAAAACTTTTCTGTAAATATCTTTTCGAAAATTTAATCCGTCAGGCATGTGTGACAGATTGAAAATGGGAAGAAGAGTAGAAAATGTAGATAATGTAGAAAAAATGCAAAAAATAGAAAAAAATCAAAAAAAGCAGTTGACATTTTCATAAATCTATATTATACTTACGTACGTAATCGAGACGAGGCGTGGCTCAGTTTGGTAGAGCGCTGCGTTCGGGACGCAGAGGTCGCAAGTTCGAATCTTGTCGCCTCGACTTACTTAAATACTAAGGCCTGTTGGTCAAGCGGTCAAGACGACGCCCTCTCACGGCGTAAACCCGGGTTCGATTCCCGGACAGGTCACTTGCTGTTGCGTTATGCAGCAGCATTTTTTAAAGGTGCTTCCGTGGCTCAGTTGGTAGAGCAACGCATTCGTAATGCGTAGGTCGCCGGTTCGAGTCCGGCCGGGAGCTGAGTAAAAAACCCTTGAGAAATCAAGGGTTTTTCGTGTTTTTAGGGTTTTGATATTATGGGCAAAAAGAGCAAAAAAAGGGGCTTTGTCTACTATTTGTCTACTATTCAATTTTTTACCTGTGATTGACTACTGCCGGCTCATCCAGAAGAGCATCCGCCATGATGCTTGCAGCCTCTTTGCTGCTTTGATGAAAGAAGTACGCGTAGATATTTAATGTGGTGCTGGTATTGGCGTGGCCGAGGACTCCGGAGACGGCTCTTGGATCTAACTTCTTATTGATCAGAATCGAAGCGGTGGTGTGACGGAGATCATGCAACGTCAGATCGTCTGGTATCATCTCGGTCTCATCTTTTGCAATATTCGTGTTGTAGATCTGAATCACCCGTTTAAACTCCGTTCTGGGGCTGCAAATATGCATCTGAGAGCCATCATCCCGGATAAATACGAAATTGTTTTGAAATTGTTTGCCGCGGGATCCTTTCCAGTAGTCACCCAGTCTGAGGCAAGCCTCCTGTTGTTCATGCATAAGTTTTTTCGCAGCGGTGATGACAATATCCGGTACGATACACTGTCTCGTGGCATAGGTCTTTGTATCCTTATGAATGACTTCTCCTTTTACGACCGCTGTAGATTTGGAGAAGTGGATTGTGTTTAGGGAAAAGTCAATGTCACTCCATAAAAGAGAAACAATTTCTCCACGCCGGGCACCGGTAAAGAGAGCAATATAGAAAAAGAGCTGCCATTTAAGATCGAGGGACCATAACTGAGTATATTCCTTGATTTGCACGGGTTTTCCGTTTCTCTTTACAGTGTGTGCCTTATGGAGAATATTAACAGGGTGGTCAAGAATCCATAAAAACTGCTTTGCCTGCTCAAGGGTGAGCTGCTTGGTTTTGTATTCGCGTTTGACTTTGCCGCGGCCGCGCTGTTTTCCTGCATAAATCAACGGATTAATAGGAATATAACCTTCCTCAACAGCGTAGGAGAGCACCGTGCTGATCGTAGCTCTATATTTCGTTATGCTGGATTCTGTCAGAGCACCGCCTTTTCCGTCAAGTCTGCAGCTATCCTGGCGTAATCCATTTAAAAACTCTTTGACAACATGGTTAGTGACCTGCGAAAGTTTTACCTGACCGAGAGCCGGGATAATGCGGGAATTGATTCGCTGACGGTAATCGAACATGGTGGATTTTGCAAGCGCGTTGGATATTTCCATATCGGTGAAAAAGATATTGGAAAATTTCTCAAAAGTAATCTTATCACCAATAGAAGATCCTCCAGCCTTAATCTTATCCTCGAAACGGACAGCAAATTTTTCGGCTGCTTTGCGTGCGCGTTCTTCGGACCATTTCGGATCCGGAGTAAAAGTTGCTGCCTCTGATATTTTCTTTCCCTTGGAATCATAACCGCAGGAAACGATAATGGTGTAACTGTCACCACGTTTGCGTATACTTGCCATATATCATTCTCCTTTCTGTTGCGACGTCGCAACACCTAAAAATGGGTATAAAAAATACGCCCCTTGCCAGGACTCATCGGAGATGATATAATTCAAGTATTGAAGGTTGATTATATCTTCCGGGCATCCGGCAAGAGAAAATCTATGTGAAGCCGTTCGGTGTTGGTAGCACCGGGCGGTTTTGCTATTTATGGAAGTTGCACCGATGCAACTTTAATTCAAGAGATCCCGGATCCGGATCGTAAGTCCCGGATAGATTCCAACAGGGACATCAGCATCGAAAGAATAAAGGCAGGGGTCACTGTCGTTTTCGTAGCAGTAGACGACAACCTTTTCCTTTGCCGGATCTACGATCCAGTATTCACGGACACCTATAGTGGTTCAGTTGTGGTACCGAGAATGAGAACACTTGAACAGTGTGCAACCTATTTTAAAGAGCAGGATCCGGATACCACCTTGACGCGTTATCGCATCAGGCAGTTGGTACTGGATGGCACAATCCCACATGTGATGTGTGGAAATAAATATCTTGTGAATCTGGACAGACTGATTGAATATCTTGCCGGCCCCACCTTAGAGCCGGAAAAGAAACCGGAAAGAAGTCTGGAAATGAGCCGTTTGAAAGGACGCAGGATCATCCTGCGGTGACCAAGAGAGAATAGGTGAAAAGGATGAATGAAAAGGATGAGAGGACGACAGGCACTCTGTCAGCGATGCAACCGGATCTGGAATATATCCCGGTTTGCAGTGATCCACGGGGAATATATTTGTCCGAAATGTACGAAGAGGATCCGGAACCCGAAGAAACTTCTGATCGGGACAAGCAGCAGCCAACACTATTTGAAGTGATGGAAAAGATCTGTCGCATTATTGAGTGTCTGACCTGCGGCGGCATGATATACGTTCTGGCACGCATGGCTGGAATTGCATAAAAAGATCCCCATAGCGGAGCGGCAACTCCGAGGGGATCACATGTAAAAAAATTTACACCTCTATTTTAGAGGAGAAAAAGGAGAAAAGCAATGAAAAAATTGGTCAGAGTTTCAACGGATCTGCAGGTGACGATCCACGATTATCCGGAAGGATCTTATCAGATACAGAATAAAGCTCTGAGGAAGCTGATTGGAAACGATTGTGATTTGTACGAATCGGTTAGCCCAAAAAGGCTTTATTCAAAAGTAAAGATCGGTAAGGAAATGGAAAAAGAAGGTCATGTGGACTCGTTTTGCGTATCGGTATCCCATGCGAATAGCTGAAATTGGTTTTCTCCAGCACTAATTTCAAGCGAAGAATATATACACCTAATAGTAGTAAGGGTATTATATCTGGGAAGTACACATACGACAGAGCGAGAGTTTACGACATTATATAAGTTGTATTGCTATCAAAAATCCTTGATATTCATATTTTGCATCATCATATCCGTATCCTTGAAGCGGAACCGTATAATCTTTTGTCAGTGCCATGGTTGCAGCTGTAACGCATCCTCCGCCATTAGATCCAGTTGATCTTGACATTCCAAGAGAAGAAGACATTCCATAATCAGAAGAGGGCAATACAATTTTTGCCGAGATTAAAGAAACCGTCATACTACTTTCAGCCTTGCCCAAAATGAGATACGTGTGTCCCGCATAGAGTTTTAAGCTTGTAATTTCAACATAATCTCTAAAGACTGCAGCTTTAGTTCCCGATGCGGTGAGGAAAACGCCTAAATTATTATCAAGTGCCTGGAAGTCACTATACAATTGAAGAAAAATCAACTCACCAACACAAAAATCAACTGTGAATCATATAAATTTGAAAATTCAGCTCCCTCATAGGGAGCTTTTTATATACAAAAAATAATTTTTAGGAGGTAATTTCCATGGAAAAAATCAAAGTCAAAGGTAAGCTCTACGACATCCGGAGCATCCAGACGATCGAGCAGCATGTGCTACAGATCATCTTCGCCTGTACGCCGCCTACAAAGTGGAACGGTGACATTGTACTTTACACGGCCGGAGACATCGAGTGTGCTGTGTTAACTGGCTGGAATACGGTGTATCGCGACGAGGGTCAGACAGTCTATCTGTCAGATGATGGTAGCGTGTACCAGACACCGGATCCGGATACCGGTGGCGAGATCCTTCCACTGGAACCGTATGTTCCGACTCTGGAAGAGCTGCAGGCAGCGAAAAAACGAGAGATCAGTCAGGCATGTGAGACCGCTATCTATTCCGGAGTCGATGTCAAGCTGTCGGACGGGTCCACAGAGCATTTTGCACTGACGGAGCATGATCAGCTCAATCTTTTCCGGTAAGCAGGTACAGCTTGCAGCGGGCACCACTGAGCTTGAGTACCACGCGGACGGTCAGCCGTGCCGGTACTACAATGCCGCTGACATGCAGCTGATCATTTCCACAGCTATGCAGCATGTGAGCTATCACACAACATACTGCAACGCAGTTAACATGTGGATTAGTGGTACACAGAGCACAGAGGAGATCCAACAGATCTATTATGGTGCAGACGTGCCGGAACAGTACCAGTCAGATGTCCTCAAGGCATATATTTCATCAATGAAAGAAGGTGTGAGTGATGTGGATGAGTCACAGGCTACTGAACAAATATCTGTTCCTGTTTAATGTTGGCGGACTGCTTTACATATTGATCGAACTGATCTGGCGCGGCCGGAGTCACTGGACCATGTTTTTACTCGGTGGGATCTGTTTCGTATTTCTGGGATTGATCAACGAGGTTCTTCCCTGGCAGATGCCGTTATGGCAGCAGATTCTCATCGGTGCGGTCGGAATCACGACATTAGAGTTCCTGACCGGCTGCATCGTCAATCTGGCTTTCGGTTGGAACGTCTGGAATTACAGCGGGCTTCCGGGCAACCTCTTGGGGCAGATCTGTCCGCAGTACTTTGTGCTGTGGCTGCCAGTGGCACTGGTCGGGATTGTCCTGGATGATTGGATCAGGTATTGGAAATTCGGGGAGGAACGGCCACACTACAGACTGATCTGACGGACAAACATACAATATAGTAAGAAAATCAAAAGGAGAAATGAGAATGAGCAAAGGTACATGTACAACAATCCAGCTACTTGCAACTGGAGTAATCGCTTTTTTGTCTGAAAAATTGGGAATCACATTTTATTTGCTGGGGCTGCTCGTCTTTTTAATGGTTGTTGATTATATCAGCGGGATGATCGCAAGTATGGTAGAGGCCATCGATCATCCTGGTGATGCATCATACGGTTGGTCCAGCAAAAAGGGAGCAAAGGGAATCGCAAAGAAGATCGCATATTTATTTGTGATCACTGTGGCAATTGTAATTGATTACATCTTAGCAAAGACATCTGGAAATCTCGGATATCATTTGCCATCTGCGATGCTGTCCCTTCTTACAACGGTGTGGTACTTATTGAATGAAGCCTTATCAATTACAGAAAACGCCGGTCGCATGGGTGCGCCGGTACCTGAATGGCTGATGAAGTACATTGCGGTTCTGAAAGATAAAATTGATAGCGGCAATGCAACAAATCTGAAAGATTAGGAGGAGGTGATTCGAATATCTCCCGTCACGGTCCGGGATATGATCGTTGCGACGTCGCAACAAAGAATGCCAAAACATGTAGAATGAAACAGATTCGTGTGTTATAATGCCAATGTTACCGCCTCCTATACCTGGTACGGAAGGGAGGTGCATAGCTTGGAAGATGTAGTTATTTCTCTTATTGTTTCTATCATGGCAGGTGTGATTAGCCATCTCATCTGCAAATGGTTGGATAGAAATAAGTAGTCGGTAATCAGCCTATGGAATAAGCCACCATACCACAATGGAATAAAAAACCCCAGGGATCGCGACTCCCTGGGGTTTTCGTTGCTGCATAACTTGGATGCAATCATTTCTCTTAGCCTAACGGCATTATAGCATATGCAGAATAAGATTGCAAGATACCAGAAAATAAACTTTGATCAGGAAAACATATCCTGATCTTTTTTCATATCATAAAGAAAAGAGGACAAGACTATGAGAGACATTACCTTATGCCATCCGCGACTCCAGGCGCTGGCCGCGGAGCTGATCCGTAAATGTGCTGATCAGGGATTACAGATTAAAATTGGAGAAACACTCCGGACGACTGCAGAGCAGGATGCCCTGTACGCACAGGGGAGAACGAAGCCGGGTAAGATCGTCACGAATGCAAAGGGCAGCAGCTATAGCAGCTATCATCAGTGGGGAGTGGCGTTTGATATTTACAGAGCCGATGGCTGCGGTGCCTATTATGATAAAGATGGATTCTTTTCCAAGGTCGGCGCGATCGGAGTATCTATCGGCTTGGAATGGGGTGGAAACTGGAAGAGTCTTACGGATAGACCTCACTTCCAGCTCCCCGACTGGGGATCATCAACGAGTGGAATCAAGAAGATTTACAAGACCCCGGAGCAGTTCATGAAGACGTGGCCAAAGGAAGAGAGAAAGACCATCACTCCGGGCTGGCAACATGACGCTCACGGCTGGTGGTGGCAGAACGAGGACGGATCTTGGGTAGCATCGGACTGGCGTCTGATCAACCATCATCATTATCTCTTCGGGGCATCCGGTTACGTCAGGACGGGCTGGCACCGCTGGAACCCAGACACAAAGCAGGTGGATCCGGCTGACGGATCCGGAGACTGGTATTATCTTCAGGAGGATGGAGAGCTACAGGGGGCGTGCTGGCACAGCAGATCGAACGGGGCGATGGAAGTGTGGTATGTAGACAAATAGATACGATGTACCAATACAATATTTTGTCTACTATTTGTCTACTACGATGAATAAAAAAGGGCAAAAAACATTGCAGAGTAATAAAGGCTAAACCCCGGAAAGTGGCTTAAAACCTCACTTTTTCGCATGCCGTGGAAATGCTAAAATAAAAAAATAAATTTTCGTAATGCGTAGGTCGCCGGTTCGAGTCCGGCCGGGAGCTGAGTAAAAAACCCTTGAGAAATCAAGGGTTTTTGTTGTTCTACGTGAAGATGAAAGCTGTTTGGAATGGACGGCTTTTTGCGTTTTTATAAAAAGAACCCGAATCCATCTCTGGAGAAGTACCAGATGGATTCGGGTCTTTTTACTATTTTGTAAGTTTTTCCAACTCCTCATAAAAAGCCGGATAAGAGATATCCACGCAGTCCGCATCAATGATCTCAGTCTCCCCGTCCGCAGCGAGGGCAGCTACGGCGAAGGTCATGGCAATGCGGTGATCCTTGTGACTGTCGACGACGGCACCGTGGAGCGGTTTTCCGCCGTGGATGATCATGCCATCCTCAGTCTCCTCCACATCGGCGCCCATGGCGCGCAGGTTTTCGACCATGATGGCGATACGGTTGGATTCTTTGACTTTTAACTCAGCGGCATCGCGGATGACCGTGGTCCCCTCGGCGAAACATGCCATCATGGCGATGGTCGGAAGCTCGTCGATGAGAGTCGGGATGATATCGCCCTCGATGACGCAGCCCCTTAAGGAACTTGTGCGGACCAGAAGGTCGGCTGTCGGCTCTGCGTTCTCGTGATCCTCGTTTAACAGGGTGAGATCAGCGCCCATAGCCTCACAGACCTTGATGAGTCCGGCTCTTGTCGGGTTGATGCCTACATTCTTAATAAGAACTTCGGAATTTGGCAGAATCAGGCCTGCTGCCACAAAATAGACGGAAGAGGAGATATCTCCCGGCACATCGATCCGGTTTCCAAAAAGCTCCGTTGCCGGCCAGATCGTAACGGTAGTTCCTTTTGATTCCAGCTCTGCGCCGAAAAACTTCAGCATCAGTTCCGTATGATTTCTGGAGACCTGTGGCTCCGTGATACTTGTGAGCCCGTCTGCGTAGAGTCCGGCCAACAGGATCGAAGATTTTACCTGGGCAGATGCGACTTTGGAAGTGTAATGGATCCCTGCAAGCGGTTTTCCGCAGATCCTGAGCGGCGCACAGTCATTTCCGCGGACACTCTTGATATCAGCTCCCATCATGGATAACGGCTCGATAATGCGCTTCATCGGACGTTTCTGGATGGATTCGTCACCGGTCAGCGTCACGTCGAAATTCTGCGGCGCGAGAATACCGGAGATGAGTCTTGTGGTGGTTCCGGAGTTGCCGCAGTCCAGGGTCTCCGCAGGGGCGGCCAGTCCGTGCATGCCTTTTCCGTGGACAGTGACAACGCCGTTTTTATTTTCAATATCGATTCCCATGCGGCGGAAACAGCCGATGGTGGAGAGGCAGTCAGCGCCCTCCAGAAAGTTATGGATCTCTGTAGTTCCCTTCGCAATGGATCCGAACATGACACTGCGGTGGGAGATGGATTTATCGCCCGGGACCGTGATCTCACCCCGGACATGGTCTGCTTTATGTAATTTCATATAAATTCCTCGTAATTTGCGTTTAATACGATCTGATAAAAAACTGGTATGCATTTTGACGTAGCAGTCCGCGTATAACAGGCGGTCATGCGGTATCGGAATATGCTGGCGCATACCTGAATGAAACTATAAGTCTTACTTTGTCAGCACATAGTTATGGCTTCGCAAAAGCTCCGCTGCCTCATTCCTCTTATCCTCCTTATAGAAAGAAATCCGGAGCGCCCCTTCACCTTCCTCACGGCTGTGATTGATACCTATATTCTTAACACTGATTCCCTTCGCGGCAAGGATCGCAGAGAGGACAGAAATAGATCCCGGCTCATCCAAAACATCCACACAGAAGGAGTAATCCCGCTCGATGGGACCCTGTCCGCGGTTCGGGAATGTGGAACGGTATTTGCCTGATTCCTCGAACATCTTGTAGATCGCGTCACCGTTATGGTTTTCCAGCGTGTCGCAAATGGATTCCAGGGAAGTGATATACCGCTTTAAGAGCACCAGAATATTTTCTGTGTTCGTCATGCAGATCTGCTCCCACATGACAGGGGAGGAGGAGGCGATACGCGTGATATCCTTAAAACCTCCTGCGGCCAGCCGCTTCATGATCTCATCCTTTGAATCGTTGTCATGGACAAGATTGACGAGGCTGGATGCCACAAGGTGCGGCAGATGGCTGATGGCCGCGACGGAAAAATCATGCTCATGGTAGTCGAGAACGATGGGAAGAGCACCGATGCCCAGGGCAACCTGACGGATCCGGTCGATCTGCTCCGGTGTGGATTTTTTTGTGGGTGTAATAATGTAGTAGGCATTCTCCAGAAGATGGTCCGTAGAGCTCTCATAGCCGGTCTTTTCAGAACCCGCCATCGGATGGCCGCCGACAAACACATCCTCGTAACCCAGACGTTCCACCGCCTGATGGATGTCTGTCTTCGTGCTTCCGATATCAGTGATCAGCGCACCAGGTTTCAGAAACGGGCGTACCTTTTCGAGGTATACCGCGTTGTATTCTACAGGGGTGCAGAGAAAAATAACGTCACATGCGGAGAGTGTCTCATCGATCCCGTCAAGGATAATATCGATGGTCCCGTCCGCTTTTGCCTGCTCAAGCTTTGAGCGGGTCCGCATGTACGCCATGATTGTAATATCTTTATTCGCACGGCGAAGACCTCTGGCGATGGATCCGCCGATCAGGCCAAGGCCGATAAAACCAAATGTAGAATCAGACATTGTACAACTCCTCCTTTGTCCCTTCGATTTTATAACACAGGGATATGAATGTCAACAAGAAAAATCAATACTTTAAAGTGATAAATCAAACATTGCCAGGATCTGCATATCTGTGGGTGTGCGTCGCATGTCTGCCTACAAAACAGAGAAAAGAGAAGAAGAAAGATCTGTGTCTGCCAGAAAAATTTATAAAAATAGAATGCGGATGTCAATTTTTAATAGATTTTCGTTTGAAACGCCCATATTTTCCACCACAATCGAAAAATAACAGAAAATATTTTGTGCAATTTCGATATTTAGCTTGAAAAATTCGAAAAGTTTTGGTAAAATATGACCATAGGCAATAAGCAGTATAGCCAAAACATCTGAACTCCGTAATTTGCGGAGGTCTTTTGAAAAATGGCAAAAAAACATATACGGGAGGGATTCATATGGATATTTATGGAACAAAACAGATCCGAAATGTTGTACTTTTAGGCCACGGCGGCGCCGGTAAGACGACGGTAGCCGAGGCACTGGCTTATCTGACCGGCGTTACAAAGAGAATGGGCAAAGTTGCTGACGGCAATACGATCAGTGACTACGACAAAGAAGAGATTAAGAGACAGTTCTCGATCTCCACTACGATGGTTCCGATCGAGTACGAAGGTGCCGAGGGAAAGATCAAGATCAACCTTCTTGACACTCCGGGCTATTTCGACTTCGTAGGCGAGGTGGAAGAGGCAGTCAGCGCCGCTGACGCAGCGATCATCGTCGTAAACTGTAAGGCAGGAATTGAAGTTGGTACAGAAAAAGCATGGGATCTGTGTGAAGAATATAAACTCCCGAGAATCATATTTGTAACAAACATGGATGATGACCACGCGTCCTTCCGTGAACTGATCTTAAAACTTGAGAAGAAGTTCGGAAGAAAGATCGCTCCGTTCCAGGTACCGATCCGTGAGAACGAGAAGTTTGTCGGCTTCGTAAACGCAGTTAAGATGCAGGGCCGCCGCTTCACAAACCTGTCCGACTATGAGGACTGCGAGATCCCGGAGTACACAAAGAAGAACCTCGGAATTATCCGCGACGCCCTGATCGAAGCTGTTGCCGAGACAAGCGAAGAGTACATGGAGCGTTACTTCTCCGGCGAAGAGTTTACACAGGATGAGATTTACACCGCAGTACAGACCCACGTATGCGACGGTTCTATTGTTCCGGTCATGATGGGTTCCGGCATCAATTGCCAGGGCTTCAACGCATTATTAAATGCTATCGACCGCTACTTCCCGTCACCGGATAAGGGCGAGTGTGTCGGCGTTGACGTATCAAATGGCGAGCACTTTACCGCAAAATACAACGATGAGGTTTCCCTCTCCGCAAGAGTATTCAAGACCATCGTTGACCCGTTTATCGGAAAATATTCCTTGATGAAGGTCTGCACCGGCACATTAAAACCGGACAGCACTCTCTACAATGTAAATAAGGACGCAGAAGAGAAGATCGCGAAAGTCTATGTATTAAGAGGTAAGGACGTGATCGAGGTTCCGGAGCTGAAGGCCGGCGATATCGGTGCCGTCGCGAAGCTCTCCGTGACACAGACAGGCGATACGATCGCTTTAAGATCTGCTCCGATCGTATACCACAAACCGAAGATCTCCACCCCGTATACATATATGCGCTTTGCCGCAAAGACAAAGGGCGACGAGGACAAGATCTCCAGCGCACTCGCAAGAATGATGGAAGAGGACCTGACACTCCGCGTTGTGAACGATACCGAGAACCGCCAGAGCTTACTCTACGGAATCGGCGATCAGCAGCTTGAAGTTACCGTCAGCAAGCTTCTCGGCCGTTATAAAGTCGATGTGGAACTCTCCAAACCGAAATTCGCGTTCCGCGAGACGATCCGCAGGAAAGTGGAGGCTCCTGGCCGTTATAAGAAACAGTCCGGTGGACATGGACAGTTTGGTGACGTTAAGATGTCCTTCGAGCCGTCCGGCGATCTCGAGACACCTTATATCTTTGAAGAAAAAGTATTCGGCGGCGCAGTTCCGAAGAACTACTTCCCGGCAGTTGAAAAGGGCGTACAGGAATGCTGTACAAAGGGTCCGTTAGCCGGTTATCCGGTAGTCGGCATCAAGGCAACGCTCCTCGATGGCTCCTACCATCCGGTTGACTCCTCCGAGATGGCATTCAAGATGGCTGCAACCCTGGCCTTCAAGAAGGGCTTTATGGATGCCAACCCGGTTCTCTTAGAGCCGATCGCTTCCGTAAAAGTCGTTGTTCCGGATAAGTTTACCGGAGACGTTATGGGTGACTTAAACAGAAGAAGAGGACGTGTTCTCGGAATGAATTCTCTCCATGGTGGAAAGCAGGAGATCGTTGCTGATGTTCCGATGTCCGAGATGTTCGGCTACAACACAGACCTCCGCTCCATGACCGGCGGTATCGGCGTATTCTCCTACGAATTCAGCCGCTATGAGCAGGCTCCTGGCGATGTTCAGAAGAAGGAAGTGGAAGCGAGAACGGCAGGCGGAGAAGTAGAGGCGTAAGCTTTGAAGATCCTCGTGAAAACTGAATAAAAGATGACTGCAGGGATCAGCTGTATGGCTGGTCCCTGTTTTTGCCGAAATTCTGCCATAGTTTTCCTCTGACTTCCATCTGGACAGAAAGAGAGAAAAATGGTATAGTTATAAACTGGTAAGCTTTAAATCAGCCGGATAAAAAACAAACTGCAAATCGGATAAAATTTTGCTCTATGACAAAATACTCCGGCAAAAAATGAGGAATTAGAATGAGAAAATGGTTTTTGATTATGGCCACAGCGGTGGTACTTTGTTCCGCCTGCGGCAAGAAAGACGCTTCAGTGAACGATGTGACTCAGGCGGCACAGGCAAGTTCGACGGAAGCGGAGAATCTCTATAAGGAGGGATCCCAGTACGTCGGGGAAGAGGACTACGAGAGTGCCATCGAATCCCTTTTAAAATGTATTGAACTGGATCCGGATTACAGCAAAGCCTATATCCAGCTTTCCAAAGCCTATATTGGAAATGAAGAGTACGATGAAGCTATGACGATCCTGCAGCAGGGATATGAGAAGACAAAGGATACGTCTCTGGAAAAAGAACAGGATAACTGTGTCCGCACGATCTGCCAGGTCCTGACAGACAACGAGGATTACGAGACAGCGATCCCATGGCTTTTAAAACTTCAGGAACTCGATGGTGTCACCGTGGAGAATTCCCTGCAGCTTGCGGAAGCATATTCCATGATGGATGATTATGAAAATGCAGTGTCAGTTCTTCAGAAAGCAGATCAGAATGATGCAAGTATTAAAAATGCCCTGCTGGAGGCAAGAGTTGCCTACGGACAGTACTGCTACGATGAAGGAAAGAACGATCAGGCGATCGAGACTTTAAAGGCTGTGATCAATGAGGCGCCAGACCGGATCGATGCATACTCCATGCTGATCAGCGCATATGTAGATGCAGGAAAAGTAAAAGAGGCGGAGAGTATCGTGCAGGGTGGTCTTGAGCGGTTCGTAAACCAGAATTCCACGGTGACAGATGACCAGCTTGATGAATTTTTAAATTCCGCATCTTCCTATTATCTGGAACTCGAGGATGTGGATGCCTGCCTGAGATTCTGGGAGAAGGCAGTTTCCATGAGACCTGGAAATAAAAGTTATAAAGAAGAACTGGACAGCTACCGTTCCTCCGCTGCAGACGAGTCCTACGCGAAGGCAGATGAACTTCTGGAAGCAGGGGACGTGGAAGGCGCTTCCAAGTATTATAAGCGTGCCTTTGCGCTGGCTCCGTCAAACTATGACGCGGGCGTGATCAGCGGAGGCGACTATACATACTGCCTGAACAAAGATGGTTCCTGGAGACTTGGTTGGTATACAGATGAGACTGGCGGCTCCTACTACTTCAATCCGGCAGCGGGACGTCTCTACGCCAGTGCGGTGACGGGATACCAGCAGCTTGACGGTGCGGTATACTATTTTGAGGATGATGGCAGAATGCTGGTGGATGATACGACTCCGGATGGCCGTTATGCGGATGTGGATGGAAAACTTTTAGACCACAATCCATATGAGGATGAGACCGCTGAAGAGGATGAGACGGATGCCGCCGAGGATGAGACTGAGGCAGATACAGAAGAGAAGACGACAGGAAGCTCTGAGAAGGAATCTGCGGCGGCTTCTGTGAAAGAGACAACAGCAGCAGTTAAGGAAACGGTGGAGACCACAAAGGCAAATCCGCAGCCGACGCAGGCAGCAGCCGTGAATTCAGGAAACCTGAAACTGAATGCGGACACTCTTCAGGAAGCTCATGACAATGGCGGAACAACAACCTACGAGAAGACAGATCTCTTCGACGGATCCACAGGAAAGCTGACCATGGGAGATGTCTATAACTGCCTTGCCAAGTACGGAAAGACCGAGTGGGTATCCCAGAAACTTCCGTATGAGCTGAAGGTCGGAAACTTAAAGGTATGGATCCTGCCTGGCGATAACTGGAATACAACAGGACTCGTCATTAAAGACGCGTCCCAGTATTTTGAGGTATTAAAGAAGAAGGCGCTTCCGGATAATGTACAGTTTGCGATCGAATTCGATTTCACCGCGACAGATAAGCTTGACATCAATAAAGTGAGACGTGTGAACGGAAACTAAGATGCTGTAAGAAATAAAAACGGGAATTCCTGCAGAAATGTTGGAATTTCCGTTTTTTTTAATGGGATTCTGCACCTGAAATGTGTAGAATCTGAAAAAACGCCGCCTGGAATCCATAATGGAAAGCCGGGCGGCGTAAATATTCTCTGAGATTTAAAATTAAAGAAGACCCTCGTTGTACTTTCTGATAAGTTTCTGGATCTTGTCTGTCGGGGACAGGGAGTTTCCGATGGAAACGTCGTGGTTTAAGGAGTTGATGATGGCAGCGATGTACTTGCTCATATCAGCTTCCACATACCATTCCTTTGTGAAGAGTTCCGGGGAACGGTAGTTTAAGTTTGTTGTGACAACACTGTCGATGTAGCCCTTCTGGTAGAACTCATCGAATTTCTCGAAGCCTGCGGTGAAGAGACCGAAGGTGCAGCATACAACGACCTTCTCGGCCTTGCGCTCCTTTAACTCTTTTGCAGTATCAAGCATGCTCTCGCCGGAGGCGATCATATCGTCAACGACGATCACAGTCTTTCCTTCAACGGAGCTTCCGAGGAACTCGTGGGCAACGATCGGGTTTCTTCCGTTGATGACCTTGGAGTAATCTCTTCTCTTGTAGAACATACCCATATCAACGCCGAGGTTGTTGGCGAGATATACGGCACGGCTCATTGCACCTTCGTCCGGGCTGATGACCATTAAGTGGTCTTTATCGATCTTTAAGGTATTGTCATGTTTAAACAGTGCTTTTACGAACTGGTAGGTCGGCATAAAGTTGTCGAGGCCGGATAACGGGATCGCGTTCTGTACGCGCGGGTCATGTGCATCAAATGTGATGATGTTGGATACGCCCATGCTTACTAACTCTTCAAGTGCCATTGCACAGTCTAAAGACTCTCTGTGAGTACGCTTGTGCTGACGGCTCTCGTAAAGGAACGGCATGATAACGTTGATACGGTGTGCGGTGGATGCCGTAGCGCCGATGATTCTCTTGAGATCCTGATAGTGGTCATCCGGGGACATGTGGTTTACATATCCGGACATCTTGTAGGTAAGAGAATGGTTTGTTACATCGACCATGCAGAAAATATCGGTTCCGCGGACAGATTCGTTTACGATCCCCTTTGCTTCACCACTTCCGAAACGCGGGCAGGCGCAGTCGAGAAGATAGGAGTCAACATCGTAGCCACGGTACTGTAAATTTCCCTGGCGGCGAAGTAATTCTTCCGCATCGTTGCGGCGGAAGTTTACGATGTGGTCATTGACTTTCTGCGCAAGATCACGGCAGCTCTCAAGAGCAGCGATCTTAAGCGGTGCAAGCGGCAGACGGTCGTTGAAAACGTACTGATTAGACATGTCAGATAATCCTCCGATTTTTTGTGTTGCGGTCCGGCCTCTGCGGTCGGACTGTCAGATCATATTTTTGCCTGGATCTCCTTATTTATACGGGAACCTGCAGGCATTCCACGCCGAGTATACCATTTTCAGACATTTTTCGTCAATAGTTTCCCATGAAAATTCGAAGGAAAAAAGAATATCGTTCCTTTACAAATCGGAGGAAGATTGGTATGATTAAGTTTAGAACCATGCAGGAAGGATAAAAGAAGTGAAATATCAGGGACATAAAATTATGGCAGTTACCCCCGGATCCATCGCGGAAGAGCTGGAACTGGAACCGGGAGATGTGCTGCTTACCATAGACGGGGAAGAGCTGGAAGATATCTTTGACTACGACTATATGACGGATGCCGAGAGCTTCGTGATGGTCGTGCGGAAGGCAAACGGAGAAGAGTGGGAACTTGAGATCGAGAGCGGCGGTGAGGACCTGGGACTTACCTTTGAAAACGGACTTATGAGTGACTATAAGTCCTGCTCCAATAAGTGCATCTTCTGCTTTATCGACCAGATGCCGCCGGGAATGCGTGAGACGCTCTACTTTAAGGACGACGACTCCAGACTTTCGTTCCTTCAAGGAAACTACATCACCCTGACAAATATGAAGGATAAAGATATCGAGCGGATCATCCGCTTCCACCTGGCCCCGATTAATATCTCCGTGCAGACTATGAACCCGGAGCTACGCTGTAAGATGCTCCACAACCGGTTTGCGGGGGAGGCGTTAAAGAAGATCGACCGTCTTTACGAGGCGGGAACGGAGATGAACGGACAGATCGTTCTATGCCGGGGCGTCAATGACGGAAATGAGCTGGCGTACACCATCGAACAGCTCTCAAAGTACGCGCCGGTGATGCAGAGCGTGTCGGTGGTTCCGGTCGGTCTCTCGAAGTATCGTGAGGGTCTTTACCCGCTGGAACCGTTTACAAAGGAAGATGCCTGCGAGGTGATCGATCTCATCGAAAAATGGCAGAAGATCAACTACGAGCGCCACGGGATCCACTTTATCCATGCAAGTGATGAGTGGTATATCCTGGCGGAGCGCGAGATGCCGGAGGAAGGAAGATACGACGGATATATCCAGCTGGAGAACGGCGTCGGTATGCTGCGGCTGCTGCATGAGGAAGTCATGGATGCCCTGGATGAGAAGACGGACGATGGAAAAGAGGAAGAACTCTCAATCGCCACAGGACGTCTGCCGTATCCGTATCTGGACACGCTTGTAAAGGAGATCATGAAAGTCTATCCGGGACGAAAAGTCCATATCTACCCGATCCGGAATGATTTCTTCGGCGAAAAGATCACGGTGGCGGGACTGATCACAGGACAGGATCTGATCGCCCAGTTAAAGGATAAGCCTTTAGGCGACAGGCTGATCCTTCCGGCCGTTATGTTTAAGAGCGGCGAGGAGATTTTCCTGGATGATATCACAAAGACCCAGGCGGAAGATGCTTTACAGATTCCGATAAATATAGTAAAATCAAGCGGATATGACCTTGTGGACGCGATCCTTGACCCGGAGGCGGCGAGAGAACAGACTGCGGAACACGGGGCATATGAGCTTACAATGAAAGATGCCGGTCTCACAGAGGACGGGGAAGTTATCCCTGATTGGGACGGCGAAGTATAGAAATGAGGAAGATATATGAGTAAACCAGTAGTGGCGATCGTCGGCAGACCGAATGTGGGAAAATCCACACTCTTCAACGTCCTTGCCGGCAGCACGATCTCGATCGTAAAAGACACTCCGGGTGTGACAAGAGACCGTATCTATGCGGACTGCACCTGGTTAAACAACAACTTTACCTTAATCGATACAGGCGGAATCGAGCCGGATTCCAAGGATATCATTCTTGCGCAGATGCGTGAGCAGGCTCAGATCGCCATCGATACCGCGGACGTCATCATCTTTATCGTGGATGTGCGCCAGGGTCTCGTCGACGCGGACTCCAAGGTTGCGGACATGTTAAGAAAGTCCAAGAAACCGGTCGTTCTTGCGGTCAATAAGGTGGACAGCATGGCGAAGTTCGGAAACGATGTATACGAATTCTATAACCTGGGAATCGGAGACCCGGTCCCGGTATCCGCGGCTTCAAGACTTGGCCTTGGCGAGCTTCTCGATGAGGTAGTCAAGTATTTCCGTGAGGACCAGTATGACGACAGCGAGGATGACCGTCCGAGAATCGCCATCGTGGGAAAACCGAACGTCGGAAAATCCTCTATTATCAATAAGCTTCTCGGTGAAAACCGTGTGATCGTATCCAACATCGCCGGAACCACAAGAGACGCTGTCGATACAGAGATCGTGCGAAACGGCACTGAATATATCTTTATCGATACTGCGGGCTTAAGAAGAAAGAGCAAGATCAAAGAGGATATCGAGCGCTACAGTATTATCCGTACTGTGACAGCGGTGGAGCGCGCTGATGTGGTCCTCATGGTCATCGATGCCGTTGAGGGAATCACTGAGCAGGACGCAAAGATCGCCGGTATCGCCCATGACCGCGGAAAAGGCGTGATCGTCGTTGTCAACAAGTGGGATGCCATCGAGAAGAACGACAAGACGATCTATGAGTACACAAGAAAATTAAAAGAGACCCTGTCCTACATGCCGTATGCGGAGTATATCTTCGTGTCCGCCCTGACCGGACAGAGAATGGAAAAGCTCTTCGAGCTCATCGATATGGTCCGCGAGAACCAGACGCTCCGCGTGGCTACCGGTGTATTGAACGAGATCGTGACAGAAGCTGTCGCTATGCAGCAGCCGCCGTCCGACAAGGGCAAACGCTTAAAGATCTACTATGTGACCCAGGTTGCGGTAAAACCGCCGACCTTTGTTATCTTCGTAAACGATAAGGAGTTAATGCATTTCTCCTACACGAGATACTTAGAGAACAAGATCCGTGAGGCCTTCGGCTTCCGCGGAACATCCTTAAAATTCATCATCCGCGAGAGGAGGGAGAAGGATTAAGCAATGGGCAGAGTGATTTGTCTTGTTATGGGTTATGTGTTTGGATTATTCCAGACAGGATATCTTTACGGTAAGATGAACCATATCGATATCAGAAACTACGGAAGCGGAAACTCCGGAACGACAAATGCGCTCCGGGTCATGGGAAAAAAAGCGGGGCTCATCGTGTTCGCGGGAGATTTTTTAAAGACGGTGTTCGCCTGTCTTGCGGCGCGGATCATCTTTAAGGGAAGCCCGGACACAGACCTCTATGTGCTCTACGCAGGTCTCGGCGTTGTCCTCGGCCATAATTTCCCGTGTTATTTAAACTTCAAGGGAGGAAAGGGAATTGCCTCCATGGCGGGTATCCTCGTGTCCATGGACTGGCGCGTGACGCTTGTCTGTGCAGCACTGTTCCTTGGAGCTGTCATCATTACAAGATATGTCTCCCTTGGTTCTATTCTGGTGGTGATCTCATTCTTTATCCAGATACTGGTCTACGGGGCGCATGGAACATTTACCGTCTCTGCAGATCATCTCATGGAGTTTTATGCGGTTGCCTTCGTCCTGATGGCGATGGCGATCTGGAGACACAAGACGAACATAAAAAGACTTTTATCCGGCACAGAGAACAAGCTCTGGGGCGGAAAGAAAAACTGAATAAGCGCTTAAGCACGAAAATATCAGTCAGTACAGGGCAGTGAGATTAAAGAGAAAAGGAGTTCCTGAACATGGAAAAAATTGGTATTATCGGTTCCGGTACATGGGGAACCGCGATTGCGGTGCTGTTAAGAAACAATGGACATGAGGTCACACTGTGGTCCGCGATCCCGGCGGAGATCGAGGAGATGGCAAAGACCAGGACTCACAAGAATCTTCCGGGAGTGACGTTGCCGGAGGGAATCATCTATACCGCTGACCTTGAGGAAGCGATGAAGGATAAGAACCTTCTCGTGATGGCGGTTCCGTCCGTATTTGTCCGCAGCACGGCGCAGAAGATGAAGCCGTTCTGTAAAGAGGGACAGCTCATTGTGGATGTGGCAAAGGGAATCGAGGAGAATACTCTCGATACAATGACCCAGATCATAAAGGAAGAACTTCCGATGGCGGAGACAGCTGTTCTTTCCGGACCGAGCCACGCGGAGGAGGTAAGCCGCGGACTTCCGACGCTCTGCGTTGCGGGATCCCGCAAGAAGAACGTTGCAGAGTACGTCCAGTCCACATTTATCAGCCCGGTGTTCCGCGTATACACGAGCCCGGATGTCCTGGGGATCGAGACAGGCGCCGCGTTAAAGAACGTTGTTGCCCTGGCAGCGGGAATCGCTGATGGCCTGGGTTACGGGGACAACGCGAAAGCAGCCCTCATCACCCGCGGTATGGCGGAGATCGCGAGACTTGGCATCGCCATGGGTGGAAAATACCAGACCTATACCGGACTTTCCGGAATCGGTGACCTGATCGTGACATGTGCCAGCATGCACAGCAGAAACCGCCGTGCCGGTATCCTCATCGGAAAAGGATACACGATGGAAGAGGCAATGAAGGAAGTCCAGATGGTGGTAGAAGGCGTTTATTCCGCGAAGGCTGCGAGAGCCCTCGCAAAGAAATACAATGTTTCCATGCCGATCGTTGAAGAGGTAAACCAGGTTCTGTTTGAAGGAAAACCTGCAAAAGAGGCGGTGGCCGACCTGATGCTCCGCGACAAGCGCATCGAGCACAGCGATCTTCCGTGGGAATAGAAACCAGAACATAATCTTGCAGCGGCCTGCACTTTGCCGTACTGCGGCGTAAGAAAAGGCTCTGTCGGCATAAAATGTCCCCCTCGTGCATACACTGCAACAGTATATGTGAGGGGGTATTTTTATGGATCATTTCCATGTATACAAGGATATCGAGGCGAGGACGGGCGGAGAGATCTATGTGGGCGTTGTGGGACCTGTGCGCACCGGAAAATCCACATTTATCAAACGGTTTATGGAGCTTCTCGTGCTCCCGAACCTCCCGGACGGACAGAAAAAGGCCCAGACCAGGGATGAGCTTCCCCAGAGTGCTGCGGGGAAGACGATCATGACCACGGAGCCGAAGTTTATCCCGAAGGAGGCGGCGGAGCTGGAGCTTGCGGAGGGGATCCGGGCGAAGGTGCGGCTCATCGACTGTGTGGGTTTTATGGTGGAAGGTGCTGCGGGACATACGGAAAACGGGGAGGAACGTCTCGTGAAGACGCCCTGGTACGATTATGAGATCCCGTTCACCCAGGCGGCGGAAATTGGGACGAGAAAGGTGATCCGGGACCATTCCACCATCGGGATCGTTGTGGCCTGCGATGGCAGCTTCGGGGAACTCTCCAGGGATGATTTTAAGGAGGCGGAGGAGCAGACGATCTCGGAGTTGAAGGAGATCGGAAAACCGTTCCTGATCCTGTTAAACTCTACAAGACCCTATGCGGCGGAGACGAAAGCCCTGGCGTTAAAGATGGAAAACCAGTACGGGGTCCCGGTACGGGCGGCAAACTGTGAACAGCTAAAGCGAGAAGACATCGAGGAGATATTGGGCACCGTGCTCCTGGAGTTCCCGGTGACAGAGCTCGACTTTGAGATCCCGAAATGGGTGGAGATCCTGCCGGATGATCATGCGTTAAAGGCAGGTTTGATCATGGAGGCGGGAAAACTCCTGAAGACATCCGTCCAGATGAAGGACGTGCCGAAGGAGGCTGTGCCGGAAACAGATCAGGCAGTGAAAAAACTGATCGCGGATGAGCTGGATCTTGCGAGCGGCCGGGTGACAATCCGGGTCTTGATGGATGAGGCGGCATACTTTGAGGTCTTAAGCGATATTTCCGGCCTGCCGGTGCGGGATGAGTACAGCCTGTTTAAAATCTTAAAGGAATCTGCCGGGATGAAGGAAGAGTATGAGAAGGTGAGAAACGCCCTGGTGGAGGTGCGCCAGAAGGGCTACGGAATCGTCCTGCCGGATAAGACGGAGATCTCCTTAGATGAGCCGGAGCTGATCCGTCATGGCAGCAAGTACGGTGTGAAGATCCATGCCCAGGCACCCTCCATCAATCTCATAAAGGCCAGGATCGAGACGGAGATCGCGCCGATCGTTGGGAACGAGCAGCAGGCGAAGGACTTGATCGCGTACATAAAGGACGGGGAAGCGACGGAGGAAGGTGTCTGGGATACGAATATCTTCGGAAAGTCCGTGGAACAGATTGTTGAGGACGGCATGCAGGCGAAGATCGCCCAGATGACGGAGGACTGTCAGATGAAACTTCAGGATACGCTGCAGAAAATTATTAATGACAGTAATGGCGGAATGATTTGCATAATTATCTGAAATTTGCTATAATAGATGCAAATAATACAGCTGATTTGCAAACATGAAGATTTTCATCGAATTTTGCAAAACGATGCTGAAATTACAGTATTTGCGGCAGAAACCTGAAGGATAAAATCCGCGGTGAACGTGAAAAGGGTTGCGGACACTGCACGGTTGGGAAAAATGGATATTTCTGTATATCGACCACAGGAATAGGATGTTTGCATGAGTTTCCAGATTTCGCCGCGAAAGGAGGAGTTCCATGAAACTGACATTTATCGGTGCAGATCATGAAGTGACTGGAAGCTGTCATTATCTGAATGCGGCGGGAAAGAACATTCTTGTTGATTACGGTATGGAACAGGGCGGAAACGTCTATGAGAACGCGGAGCTTCCGATCCCGTTCTCCGATGTGGACTACATCTTTATCACCCACGCCCACATCGATCACACAGGCCTGCTTCCACTGATCTATGCGAAGGGCTTTAAGGGGCAGATATTCGCCACACAGGCCACCTGCGATCTCTGCAACATTATGTTGAAAGACAGTGCCCACATTCAGGAAATGGAGGCTGAGTGGAAGAACAGAAAGGCAAGACGTGCCGGAAACCCGGAGGTTCAGGCGCTCTACACGGTAAACGATGCGGAAGGCGTTTTAAAGCATTTCGTGCCATGCCATTATGGTGATATCCTGACGATCTGCGACGGATTGAAAGTACGGTTTACGGATGTGGGTCACCTGCTTGGATCCGCGTCCATTGAAGTCTGGATCGATGAGGACGGCGTACAGAAGAAGATTGTTTTCTCTGGTGATATCGGAAACAAGAACAAACCTCTGATCAAGGATCCGCAGTACACGGATGAGGCCGACTATGTGGTAATGGAGTGTACCTACGGTGACCGTTCCCACGACCGGACCCACGAGCATATCGAGGAGTTCGCGAAGATCATCCAGAGAACCCTGGACCGTCACGGAAACGTTGTGATCCCGGCCTTTGCAGTGGGCAGGACCCAGGAGATCCTCTACTTTATCCGTAAGATCAAGGAAGAGGGCCTTGTCACCGGACATGACGGATTCCCGGTCTATGTGGACAGCCCGCTGGCCGTCGAGGCGACCCATGTGTTCAATAAGAACATTTCCGAGTGCTTTGACGAGGAGGCGATGGATCTTGTGAACAGGGGAATCAACCCGATCGCATTCCCGGGATTAAATCTTTCCGTCAGCAGCGACGATTCCAAGGCGATCAACTTCGACTCCGAGCCGAAGGTCATTATCTCCGCGGCGGGTATGTGTGATGCCGGACGAATCCGCCACCACTTAAAACATAATCTCTGGAGACAGGAGTGTACGATCGTGTTCGCCGGATACCAGGCTGTCGGAACTCTGGGAAGGAGCCTCATTGAGGGGGCGGAAGTCGTAAAACTATTCGGTGAGACCATCGATGTAGAAGCGGAGATCGTGTGCCTGGACGGACTTTCCGGTCATGCGGACAGGGAAGGACTTCTCACCTGGATCAACGCCTTTAAGAAGAAACCGGACCGTGTGTTTATGGTACACGGAGACGATCTCGTATGCACGAAGTTCGCGAACCTCCTGCGCTCGAACTACGATCTTGTGGCGGACGCACCGTTCTCGGGATCAGAGTTTGACCTTGCCGCGGGTGCGTGGCTCAAACAGACCGTCGGTATTCCAATCCAGAAGGAGACAGCGAGACAGAAGGAGAATAAGTCCATCTTTGCTCTTCTTGTGGCTGCAGGCGAGCGCCTGATGCGGATCATCCAGAAGAACCGCGACTGCGCGAACAAGGATATCAAGAAATTTACGGCAGAGGTCAACGCGCTCTGCGAGAAGTGGGATCTGTAACTGCGGCTTGAGCCGTCTGAATTCCGGAATCATATAAAATAAGACATCTGAGAGGAATTACAAAATAGACATGAAAGTAACACTTTATACGGACGGAGCGGCCCGCGGAAATCCGGACGGGCCGGGCGGATACGGAGCGGTGCTCCAGTTTATTGATAAAAATGGGACTCTCCACGAAAAGGAATTGTCCGCGGGATATGTGCGGACAACCAATAACCGGATGGAACTTATGGCAGCGATCGTGGGACTTGAAGCGTTAAACCGGTCCTGTGAGGTAGACCTTTATTCCGATTCGAAATATCTCGTGGACGCTTTCAACCAGAAATGGATCGACGGCTGGGTTAAGCATAACTGGGTCCGCCCTAAGACGGGACCGGTAAAAAATTCGGACCTCTGGAAACGGCTGCTCGTCGCGATGAACCCGCATAAAGTGACGTTTCACTGGGTCAAGGGCCATGACGGCCATCCCGGAAACGAGCGCTGTGACCGCCTGGCCACCAGCGCTGCGGATGGTGGGGATCTGTTGGTGGATACGGGGCTTAGTAACTAAAAAGGCAGTTGCGCTGTTTTTTACAAAAGTCTTACAATGTATTACTAATTTGCGTTTTTTGTTCACAAAGATCTCACGATATGGTATCTTTTTAGTAGAACAAAAGTTACCTGAAAAATCGAGAGGGCACATATGAGCAGACGCAGAATATGGTTGATAATTATTGGAATCCTGATGGCCGGGGTATCCGCCACATGGGAAATGGAAAAATTTGTTTCTTCCCATGGGGTGAATACCGCGGCTGTCGTCGGTTTCGAGGCGGATGCCATGCAACCGGATGCGGGAAATTCCGGGAATCCCTATATGACAGAGAATCGGATGAAGGTGGCAGAAAATACCCCGGCAGCCCAGAATGCGCCAGCTCCGGCGTGCGGCCCTGCCGATAACGGGATCGCCCTGTACCACGCGGATGCAAAAGGCAGCCGGGGACCGGAAGATGGGGGAGAAGCTTCTGATACTGAAACAAGGATGAAAGAATCTGCGACGAAAGAAAACGCAGCGGCAGAAGCTCCCGATGCGGAGGTCAGCGACCTGTCACTGGCGGATAATGATCAGCTGGCGGTGAGCGGAGGCGCAGACGAGGCGGCAGGGATACCGGTGGAAGAGACGGTCAAGTCCCCGCTGGAACCGGACAGCACAGCATCGGAAAATGCAGGGGAAGCAAAACTTGTGATCGAATACACACGTTCTGATCTGGAGGAGCGCCTTGAGGCGGTTAGAACTGAGGCGGAAAAGTACCAGGATGACCAGACGATGAGTCAGACCTCCCGGTATGCGACGGCGGAATATGTGAGAAATCTCTGGGACCGCGAGCTGAACCTGATCTATTCAAGCATCCATAAAGAGATGGACGAGAGTGCAGCGGAAGCGCTCCGCCGGGAAGAAGTGGAGTGGATTCGAAAGCGCGACCTGGCGGCGGATAAAGCCAGTGCGAAGTCAAACAGCACACCATCCCAGAGCATCGAGTATGTCCGCACATCAGCGAGCGTGACGATGGACCGATGCTATGAACTGCTGGAAAATTATGGGGATTACCTGGAGCCTGAGAAAAATTAAAAGACGACACATCGACGCATTTGAATCACTAAAAAATTCAGATGCGCCGGTTTCGCTTATGAAGAAGTGACAGAAAAGCCGTTTGACGGCAGAAAAGGTCCACCAGAATGCCACGGAACAGAAAAAACATCTTGCCAACAGAACGAGAAACGATTATAGTATAAGTTATGAGAATCTGCGCAGAAGACCGGCGCACTGGCTTTATGGGCAGATCCCGAAAAAATAATATAAATAGAAACTGTACAAATGTGTCATTTTAAACACAGGCGTCTGAATTTTAGACAGCCGGAGAAGGAGGCGTTTTTATGTCCGCATTTTTCGCATCATGTATTTCAACAGCTTTAGAGGCTGTGATTCTGGCCGCAGTTGCCCTGGCGGGTATCGTTCTGGGTAAGAAATTCAGAGATAAAAAAAGTACACAACAGTAACCAGGAGGCAGTACCATGCAGAAATATGGTGTAAACGAACTGAGGAGAATGTTCCTTGAATTCTTCGAGAGCAAGGAACATCTTGCGATGAAGAGTTTCTCCCTCGTTCCGCACAACGATAACAGCTTACTTTTGATCAACTCCGGTATGGCACCGTTAAAGCCGTACTTCACAGGCCAGGAGATCCCGCCGAGACGCAGAGTCACCACATGCCAGAAATGTATCCGTACCGGCGATATCGAAAATATCGGTAAGACAGCCCGCCACGGCACATTCTTCGAAATGTTGGGAAACTTCTCCTTCGGCGATTACTTCAAGACAGAAGCGATCCACTGGGCATGGGAGTTCCTGACTGAATGCGTAGGAATCCCGGCAGACCGTCTCTATCCGTCCGTTTACCTTGACGATGATGAGGCTTTCCGCATCTGGAACGAGGAGATCGGAATCCCGAAAGAGAGAATCTACCGTTTTGGCAAAGAAGACAACTTCTGGGAGCATGGCGCAGGTCCGTGCGGCCCGTGCTCTGAGATCTACTATGACCGCGGAGAGAAGTATGGTACAGGCCCGGAGGACGTTATGGGTGGCGAGGGAGACCGTTTCATGGAAGTATGGAATGTCGTATTCTCCCAGTTCAACAATGACGGACACGGAAATTACACCGATCTGATCCAGAAGAACATCGATACAGGTATGGGACTCGAGAGACTGGCTGTTGTCTGCCAGGATGTGGCATCCCTTTTCGATGTAGATACAAACCGTGCCCTGATGGACGAGGTAGGCGCTCTTGCACACTGCAGATACGAGGAGGACGACAAGAAGGACGTTTCTCTCCGTATTATCGCTGACCATGTAAAGAGCTGCACATTTATGGCATCTGACGGAATCATGCCGTCCAACGAGGGCAGAGGTTATGTATTCCGCAGACTTTTAAGAAGAGCAGCACGTCACGGACGTATCCTCGGCATCGAGGGAAGCTTCATGACAAAGCTTGCACAGGTCGTTATCGATCTCTCCAAGGACGGTTATCCGGAGTTAGAGGAGAAGAAAGATATGATCCTCCGCGTGATCGACCAGGAGGAAGAGCGTTTTGCCAACACCATCGACAAAGGCCTTGAGATCCTTGCTGATCTTGAAAAAGATATGGAAGCAAAGGGAACAAAGGTCCTTGCCGGTGAGGATGCGTTCAAGCTCTACGATACTTACGGATTCCCGATCGACTTAACAAAGGAGATCCTCGATGACAAGGGACTCACTGTCGATGAAGAAGGTTTTCACAAGGCAATGCAGGTTCAGAGAGAGACTGCAAGAAGTGCCAGAAAGACCACAAACTACATGGGACGCGACGATATCTATCAGAAACTCGACGCATCCTTAACATCCGCTTTCACAGGATATGACAAGCTTGAGGATGAGTCCAAGGTGACAGCCCTCGTAAGACTTACCGCTGATGAAGAAGGCGAGGATGAGATCGCAGATGCGGTGACAGACGGTGAGAAAGCGTGCGTTATCACCTCTGAGACTCCATTCTACGGAACCATGGGCGGTCAGGTCGGCGACCGCGGCGTGATCGAGAGTGCGAACGGCAAGTTCGAGGTAGAAGATACGATCCACCTTCAGGGCGGAAAGATCGGTCATATCGGACATATGGTAAGCGGTATGTTCCAGACAGGTGAGACAGTAACTCTTAAGGTAAATGAGGAGAACCGTTCCCTGATCGGAAGAAACCACAGTGCGACCCACCTTCTCCACAAGGCATTAAGAACCGTACTCGGCACACACGTTGAGCAGGCTGGTTCCCTTGTGACAAGAGACAGACTTCGTTTCGACTTCACTCACTTCTCTGCAATGAGCCAGGATGAGATCAAGGAAGTTGAGAATATTGTAAATAAAGAGATCCGCGCGGCACTTCCGGTTGTTACAGATGTTATGAGTCTGGAGGACGCAAAGAAGACAGGCGCGATGGCGCTCTTCGGAGAGAAATACGGCGATAAGGTCCGTGTCGTAAGAATGGGAGACTTCTCCACAGAGCTCTGCGGCGGTACCCACGTTAAGAATACCTCCGAGATCAGCTGCTTCAAGATCCTTTCCGAGGCTGGTGTAGCAGCAGGTGTAAGACGTATCGAGGCACTCACCTCCGATGGCCTGATCCATCACTATGAGAATGTAGAGCAGGAGCTTCACGCGGCAGCAGCTGCAGCGAAGTCCACTCCGGCTGATTTAAAGACAAAGATCGAGTCCATGATGGAGGAGATCAAGACACTCCACTCCGAGAACGAGAAGTTAAAGAGCAAGCTTGCCAAAGAGGCAATGGGCGATGTAATGGATCAGGTTCAGGAAGTGAAGGGCGTGAAAGTCCTTGCAGTCCGCGCAGACGGCGTTGACATGAACGGCTTAAGAAACTTAGGCGACCAGTTAAAGGAGAAGATCGGAGAAGGCGTTGTTGTGATCGCATCCGTTCTTGACGGCAAGGTAAATCTTATGGCTGCTGTGACAGACGAAGCCCAGAAGAAGGGCGCTCACGCAGGTAACCTCATCAAGGCCATCGCAGGTCTTGTAGGTGGCGGCGGCGGCGGACGTCCGAACATGGCGCAGGCCGGCGGTAAGAATCCGGAAGGCGTTGCGGACGCACTCATAAAGGTTGCGGAAGTCGTTTCTGAGCAGGTAAAATAAGTTAAGAATTAAGGCTGTTTCAAGCCTTTTTGATGCCGGGCTGTGCAAGGTTGCCCGGCATCAAAAATAAATTTGAAAAAAATGCATTTTTCTAGTAAAAATAGGTTGACGAATGTGTAATTTATGATATAATCATACCAGTGCTAAAAAATACCCAAACAGTTGTATTATGCACAATTACACAACTGGAGGGAGGTTAGGTGTGAGCTATGTCAAACGTAATCGTTAAAGATAACGAAAGTCTGGACAGCGCTTTACGCAGATTCAAAAGAAACTGCGCAAAGGCAGGTATTCAGCAGGAGATTCGTAAAAGAGAGCATTATGAGAAGCCGAGCGTAAGACGTAAAAAGAAGTCTGAAGCGGCAAGAAAGCGCAAGTACAACTAATAAGCGTACAGGGGCTGTTCCTTTAGGGATGGCTCCTTTTTCTTTTGCCTGATATGGATACTCGCAGTGGATAAAAATTCAGTTGCCGGATGCAGGTATGAGTATTATACTATTAGAAAATAAATATAAAATACAATGATTGTTTTCTTGCGGTCAGCGCAGCAGGCGTGCAGACCTGCTGCGCAGTTACAAGCAAACTATACAATTCGGAGGAAGAAAAATCATGGAGAAGAAAATTGAAAGTCTGATCAAAGAACACAAGATCATCGCAATTTTAAGAGGTGTGCCGTCCGAGAAGATCGTTGATGTTGCAAAGGCATTATATGATGGCGGAATCCGCCTTTTAGAGATCACTTTTAACCAGAAATCCGAGACAAAGCTCATTGATACACCGAACGCTATCCGCGCAGTCCGCGAGGCGCTGGGGGACAAGATGGTGATCGGAGCCGGAACCGTGATGTCTGTGGAGGAAGTTCGTGCGGCGAAAGAGGCAGGCGCATCCTTCGCACTTGCTCCGAATGTGGACGAGACTGTAATTAAAGAGACTGTAGCATGCGGTCTTGAGTCAATTCCGGGCGCTATGACTCCGTCTGAAATCGCTGACGCTTACCGTTACGGCGCATCTGTTGTAAAACTTTTCCCGGCAGGAAACCTTGGTCTTTCTTACTGTAAGGCTGTCATGGCACCAATCAACAACGTTCCGATGATCGCAGTTGGCGGTGTGGATGACAAGAACCTTCCAGACTTCTTAAAAGCTGGCTTTATCGGTCTTGGAATCGGTTCCAGTCTTACAAACAAGAAGATGATCGAAGAGGGCAGATACGATGAGTTGAAGGTCTTGGCTGAGGTTTATGTAAAAGCAGCAGAGAACTAAAACAACAGGAGAGCAGTCATAAAATGAAAAACTATACGATCACGATCGACACAGGAACAACGAATACCCGTGTGTACCTGTTTAATGAGAAATATGAGGCGGTGGCATCCGCAAAATCCGAGATCGGTGTCCGCATCACCGCTATCGACGGTAACAATAACCGCTTAAAGGCAGCAATCAAGGGCTGTCTTGAGGATGTCTTAAAGCAGGCTGATATTACATATGACGATGTAAAGCAGGTCGCTGCGTCCGGAATGATCACCTCCAACGTGGGACTCACAGAGATCCCTCACGTGGTTGCCCCGGCATCTGCAGAGGACCTTGCGAAGGCGGCAAAGAGTGTTCTTATCGAGGATGTATGCCCGCTCCCGATCCTCTTTATCCCGGGAGTGAAAAACCGCGACGGAAAGTTGGATCTTACGACCTTCGAGTCGATGGATATGATGCGCGGCGAGGAGGTTGAGACCGTTGCTGTGATCGAGAGCCTTCCAAAGGGACAACCGTATCTTCTCGTTCTTCCTGGTTCCCACACGAAGTTTGTCTCCGTGGACCGCGACGGAAAGATCACTGGCTGCCTCACAACGATCACGGGAGAGCTCCTCTCCGTTATCACAAACGATACCCTGATCGCGGATGCGGTTGGACATTCCTTCGCTTCTGAGGAGACTTATGCGAAAGAGTATGTTCTCGCGGGATACGAGACTGCCAGGAAGACGGGAATCGGCCGCGCATGTTTCTCTGCAAGGATCTTAAATACCTTCGCGGAGCCGGATAAGACGAAGATCGCAAGCTATGTTCTCGGCGCTGTCTTACAGAACGATATGGAGGCCGTAAAGAACAGCAGCGCGTTAAAATGCGATGCTGATACAACGGTTGTGATCTACGGGAAGAATCCCCTGAGAGAAGCTCTCATGGACCTCTTCGCTAAGGAGAATTTCTTTAGGCATGTGACAGAATTCATCCCGAAGGACTCCGTTCCTACATCTGCCAAAGGAGCCCTGCATATTGTATCTCTGACAGAAAAAAATAAGTAAAATTACGAAAACTCAGACAGAATTCACATCAATTTTATTGATCTATCACACAACTTAACACGTTCTAAGCGCCTGACAGCTTGACGGCAAGGGCTGGTTTTCCTAAAATAGATATGTATAAAGAATCTCTAAACTTTCTGAAAAAAATGGGAAGAGATTCAGAAGAAAATATCTAAAAAGGAGAGACTTGTTATGAAAAAACGAGTATTAAGCCTGGCCCTCGCCGCAGTAATGGCGGCATCCCTCACCGCATGCAGCGGTAATTCCACCACAACAGAGACAACGGCAGCTGCCGAGGAGACGAAAGCTGCTGAAAATGCAAATACAGAGAGCAAAGAGGCTGACGGTTCCGGCGTGGATGTATCCGACTGGAAGAATAAGACGGTTACATGTATCGTTCCTTACGATGCAGGCGGCGGTACCGATACAGTTATGCGTGCCTTAGCAGACGCAGCGAAGGGCTCCTTCAAGAATATTTCCGTTGAAAACCGTTCCGGCGGCGGCGGAGCGACAGGCATGCTCGCGGGTGCCAATGCCACGGCAGACGGAACTACCGTTACCATGATCACGGTAGAGCTCGCGACACTTGAGGCTATGGGGACAAACGCAGGACTTACATATTCCATGTTCAAGCCGATCATGATGGTAAACAGCGCATGCTCTGCCATCACGGTAAACGCGAAGGACGACCGTTTCAACACCATCGAGGATTTCATCAACTACGCGAAGGAGAACGAGGTCTCCATGGGCAATTCCGGTAACGGCGCGATCTGGCATCTTGCTGCGGCAGGCCTTGCAAAGGAGACAGGGGCGAAGTTCAAGCATGTCGCTTACGACGGAGCAGCAGGTGCGATCACAGACCTTCTCGGTGAGCATATCGATGCGGTAGCGGTTTCCTACGCAGAGGTTGCAAACTATGTTGAATCCGGAGATTTAAAGGTCCTTGCAGTTATGAATGATAAGCGTCTCGACGCGATCCCGGATGTTCCGACATGTAAAGAAGCCGGTTACAATGTAGTTCTCGGTACATGGAGAGGCCTCGGCGTTCCTGCAAGCACACCGGATTACGTCGTAGAGCAGCTTTACCAAATCTTCTCTGACGCGGCACAGTCCGACGCGTTCGTTGATTTCATGAACAAGTCTAACAATGTGATCGATATCATGGATGGACCGAGCTTCGAGGACAGGATCATTGCTGACCTTGACACTTACAAGGCTCTTGTAACCGATCTCGGATTAAAGATTCAGTAAATATCAAAAGGGAGCCGCGGTATCAGCCGTGGTTCCCATCTGGAGGCTCTGCCGGAGGAAACAATTTCCGGGTACGGCAGAAAACGATATTATGAAGAATCGAGGTCTCAGCTATGAGAAAAGGAAATATTATTGCGGGCATTGTCTGCGCGGCAGTTGCCCTCTATGTCATCGTGACATGTCTCGGTTATCCGAGGGCGGAAGCTTACGGTACAGGTGTTCCGGGTCCGGGACTCTGGCCGGGCATCATCGCGGCGCTTCTCCTCATCTGCTCGGTCGGTCTGATCGCCGGAACCCTGATGATGAAAAAAGAAGATCTCCCGGAGCTTCCGATGTGGACACCGGGAACAAAGCGTGTGTACATTTCCATGGCGATCCTGCTGGTTTACATGTTGGTGTTGTCCACGGTTGGATTCATCATCCCGTCCGTGATCATGCTGTTTGCGTTCTGCCAGTGGTTCCACAGAGGGGCCGTCTGGAAAAATGCGGTGATCTCCATCGCGGTGATCCTTGTGATCTACTATGTATTCAAAAATTTCCTGAACGTGCCGATCGATTTCGGTATGTTCAGCATATAGGAGGGCTGAGATATGAGTTTCTTTCTTGAAGTTGTACAGTCAGCGTTCAGCCCGATGGTCTTATTCTACATGTTCGCGGGGGTTGCGGCGGGTATCTGCATCGGAGCACTTCCGGGACTGACCGCAACAATGGGTGTAGCACTTCTTCTTCCGCTTACCTTCGGTATGGATGCCACATCCGGCATCTTAATGCTGCTTGGAATCTATGTCGGCGCGATCTACGGTGGATCTATCTCTGCGATCCTCCTTCATACACCCGGTACACCGGCGTCCGCGGCCACAGCTATTGACGGATATCAGTTCTCCAAACGCGGTGAGGCGGGGCGCGCCCTCGGTATCGCCACACTTTCCAGCTATATCGGCGGTGTTGTGAGCTGTCTCTGCCTGTGGCTCATCAGCCCGCAGCTCGCAAAGCTTGCGTTAAAGTTCAGCTCGGCTGAGTTCTTTTTACTTGCGGTATTCGGCCTTTGTATCATCGCCAACATCTCCGGTGAGAACATGGCAAAGGGCCTGATCTGCGGATTCTTAGGAATCTTAACAGCTACCGTTGGTATCGACAGCGTAACAAGCTACATTCGTTTTACAGACAACGCGAACCTTCTCTCCGGTATCCAGTACATTCCGGTCATGATCGGCCTCTTCGCGATGAGCCAGGCCTTCGAGACCATCGAGGATATCTACAGCACCGACGAGATCGATGCGACGGTGACAAGACTTCTCCCGACAAAAGAAGATATGAAGACCATGTTCCGGGTCGCTCCGGTTACCGGTCTCATCGGAACCATCATCGGTATCATCCCCGGTGCAGGTGCCGATATCGGATCCTTCGTTGGATACAACACCGCCCGCGGCATGTCCAAACATCCGGAACTGTTCGGAAAAGGAAGCCCGGAGGCCGTAGCTGCTTCTGAGGGCGGCAACAACGGTGTAACCGGTGGTGCCATGATCCCGATGCTGACACTCGGTGTTCCGGGTGATGCTGTAGCAGCTATCATGATCGGCGCGTTAACGATCCAGGGTCTTACCCCGGGACCGATGCTCTTTAAGACCAACAAGGTTCTCGTTTACACGATCTTCCTTGGAATGTTCGTGGCAAACACCATCATGGTGCTCCTCGGATTCTCCTGTATCCGCCTTTTCACAAAGGTACTCAGCGTTCCGAAGACGATCCTCACACCGGTCATCTTCATCCTCTGCGTAGTGGGAAGCTATGCGATGAGGAGCAACTTCTACGATGTGGGAACGATGTTGATTGCAGGCGTGATCGGCTGGCTCATGGGTAAAGTAAAGATCCCGACAAGCCCGGCGATTCTCGGCCTGATCTTAGGCCCGATGGCTGAGAAGAACTTCCGCACCGCGCTCTTAAAGTCCAGCGGGAATGTGGGTGTATTCTTTAATACTCCGATCTGCTGGTTCTTCCTGGCCCTGATCGCGGTCACCCTGTTTGGCGCGGTCCGCGGACAAATAAAGAAAAAAGCGGAATAACCGTTAAGAAAAAATGTATAAAAATTCAGGGCACCCTGACCGGGTTTGAAATTAATGTCCAACGGTCAGGGCGCCTTTTTTGGTAAAAAGCTACAAAAATCATGAAAAACCGTATGGAATTGAAAGTATCTTTTGTGAAGACTTTCCATAAAACCATTGACAAGTTGTTCACAAACGTCTACAATATGTCGTGTAAAAATTTCATAAAGAAACCTAAAAAATCGTTAAGAAAGTATTAGGAAAGAGAAAAGGAGTAGTTTTATGAGAAAAAGAGTAGTATCGCTCGCAATGGCAGCAGCTATGGCTCTCTCCCTGACAGCTTGCGGAAGCAGCTCCAGCAAAACAGAGACAACTGCAGCAGCGACAGAGGCAGCAAAAACAGAGACAACTGCAGCAGCTGAGGGGGCAGCAACAGAGGCAGCAGCTTCTGGCGTTGACACATCCGCATGGAAGGATAAAACAGTTACATGTATCGTTCCTTACGATGCAGGCGGCGGTACCGATACAGTTATGCGTGCTTTAGCAGACGCAGCGAAGGGTTCCTTCAAAAACATCTCCGTAGAGAACCGTTCCGGCGGCGGCGGAGCAACCGGTATGCTCGCTGGCGCAAACGCTAAGGCTGATGGCACAACCGTTACCATGATCACAGTAGAGCTTGCAACTCTTGAGGCTATGGGAACAAACGCTGGTCTTACATATTCCATGTTCAAACCGATCATGATGGTAAACAGCGCATGTGCAGCGATCACAGTAAACGCAAAAGATGACCGTTTCAACACGATCGAAGACTTCATCAACTACGCAAAAGAGAACGAGGTTTCCATGGGTAACTCCGGTAACGGCGCGATCTGGCACCTTGCAGCAGCAGGTCTTGCAAAAGAGACAGGCGCTCAGTTCAAACACGTTGCTTACGATGGAGCAGCAGGTGCGATCACAGACCTTCTTGGTGAGCATATTGACGCAGTAGCAGTTTCCTACGCTGAGGTTGCTAACTACGTTGAGTCCGGCGATTTAAAGGTTCTTGCAGTTATGAACGACAAACGTCTTGATTCCATTCCGGACGTTCCGACATGCCAGGAAGCTGGTTACGATGTAGTTCTTGGTACATGGAGAGGTCTTGGTGTTCCGAAGGATACTCCGGACGAGGTTGTTGACCAGCTCTATGAGATCTTCTCTCAGGCAGCACAGTCTGACGCATTCGTTGACTTCATGAACAAGTCCAACAACGTGATCGACGTTCTTGACGGCGCTACATTTGAGGAGCGTATCAAATCTGACCTTGAGACATACACAGCTCTGGTTACAGATCTTGGTCTGAAAGTACAGTAATGTAAACTGACTTAACGGGGAGTGGGAAACCCACTCCCCGGTTTTGTCTGCGAGGGCTTTCCCCAGGGAGACCTCTGTGAGACAGTTGTTTTAGAATGGAGTTTCAATATGAGAAAAGGAAATATTATCGCAGGTCTGATCTGCGCAGCTTTAGCTGTTTATGTGATCGTTACCTGTCTTGGCTATCCGAGAGCAGAAGCTTACGGTACAGGCGTTCCGGGTCCGGGACTCTGGCCGGGCATCATCGCAGCACTTCTTCTGATCTGTTCCGTAGGCCTTATCGTCGTTACCCTGATGATGAAAAAAGACCAGTTCCCGGAGCTTCCGATGTGGACACCGGGTACAAAACGTGTATACATTTCCATGGCGATCCTGCTTGTATACATGCTGGTATTATCTACACTTGGATTTATCATCCCGTCAGTGATCATGCTGTTCGCTTTCTGCCAGTGGTTCCATAAAGGCGCTTTCTGGAAAAACGCACTGATCTCCGTGATCGTAGTCCTGGCAATTTACTTTGTTTTCAAGAACTTCCTGAATGTGCCGATCGACTTCGGTATGTTCAGCATTTAAAGAAAGGGGTAGCAGAATGAGTTTCTTTTTAGAAGTATTTCAGAGCGCGTTCAGCCCCATGGTACTGTTCTACATGATCGCAGGCGTAGCAGCCGGAATCTGTATCGGAGCACTGCCGGGACTTACCGCAACTATGGGTGTAGCCCTTCTTCTGCCGCTTACATTCGGTATGGATGCCACAGCAGGTATCCTCATGTTACTTGGAATTTACGTGGGAGCAATCTATGGCGGATCTATTTCCGCGATCCTTTTACATACACCGGGTACACCGGCCTCTGCTGCAACCGCTATTGATGGATATCAGTTCTCCAAGCGCGGTGAGGCAGGACGTGCACTCGGTATCGCAACACTTTCCAGTTATGTGGGCGGTGTTGTCAGCGTTCTCTGCTTATGGCTCATCAGCCCGCAGCTTGCGAAGCTTGCATTAAAGTTCAGCTCTGCTGAGTTCTTCTTACTCGCGGTATTCGGACTCTGTATCATTGCCAACATCTCCGGCGAGAATATGGCAAAGGGCTTGATCTGCGGATTCTTAGGAATCTTAACAGCTACTGTCGGTATCGACAGCGTAACAAGCTACATCCGTTTCACAGACAACGCAAACCTTCTCTCCGGTATCCAGTACATTCCGGTTATGATCGGTCTGTTCGCGATGAGCCAGGCTTTCGAGACCATTGAGGATATCTACAGCACGGATGAGATCGATGCGAGCGTAACAAGACTTCTTCCGACAAAGGAGGATGTGAAGACGATCCTTCGTGTTGCTCCGGTTACGGGCCTCATCGGAACCATGATCGGTATCATCCCTGGTGCCGGTGCCGATATCGGATCCTTCGTTGGATACAACACTGCCCGCGGCATGTCCAAACATCCGGAACAGTTCGGTAAAGGAAGCCCGGAGGCAGTAGCTGCTTCTGAGGGTGGTAACAACGGTGTAACCGGTGGTGCCATGATCCCGATGCTGACACTCGGTGTTCCGGGTGATGCCGTAGCAGCCATCATGATCGGTGCGTTGACGATCCAGGGTCTTACCCCGGGACCGATGCTCTTTAAGACAAACAAGGTCCTCGTTTATACGATCTTCCTTGGAATGTTTGTGGCAAACACCATCATGGTACTCCTCGGATTCTCCTGCATCCGCCTTTTCACAAAGGTATTGAGCGTTCCGAAGACGATCCTTACACCGGTCATTTTCATCCTCTGCGTCGTAGGAAGCTACGCGATGAGAAGTAACTTCTACGATGTGGGAACGATGTTGATTGCAGGCGTGATCGGCTGGCTCATGGGTAAAGTAAAGATCCCGACAAGCCCGGCGATCCTCGGCCTGATCTTAGGGCCGATGGCTGAGAAGAATTTCCGTACCGCACTGTTAAAGTCCAGTGGTAACCCGGTCGTATTCTTCAACACCCCGATCTGCTGGTTCTTTCTTGCCCTGATCGCGTTCACACTGTTTGGTGCGATCCGCGGACAGTTAAAGAAGAAAACAAATTAAAAATTGTGAATTTTTAAGCCGCGTCTGCTTTCCGGTTTTGTGCCGGGGAGAGGGGCGGCTTTTGTAATAGAAAATTTTGAGGAATTTCCTGTATATGGCGAAAGGATGCCGGTTGACAGAAGGCAGGAAAGAATAATGGAAAGACATGGCGCATAAGATTTTGCAAGGCATAATTCGGCGGAGTAAGACATGAGAGGGCAGAAAAACGATGATGTTACCCGGACGGACTCCGCCGGGGTGTTTGCGGACGCATTGGGCGGGGAGACGCTTTTGACGCTCATCGGGACACGGGCGGTACATATTGAAAATTACAGGAGCATTCTTGTATACACGGATACGGAGATCAGAATCCAATGCAGGCACTATATTCTTTCTGTCTCCGGGAAAAAGTTAAAGATCTGCTATTACGATAAAGATGAGATGAAAATATCCGGCCGCCTGGAGGTGATCCGGTTTGAATAGATTTGAAAAATTGTGGGAGGGAAGCGTGAAAGTCCGGATCGATGGGAGAGGGATGGAGCGCTTTTTTAATATCGCGGCGCAGAGAGGGATCGTGATCGAAAAAATCGAGACAAAAGAGATCCCTGCTGCGGAATATGATGGCAATCGGCATGATCGATATGATAACCATGTTGAAAAGAAAGAATTGGAAAAAGAGGACAAGAAACAGGGGAAAACTGTCTGCTTCGAGATATCACCGAGAAACTTTAAACGTCTGAAGCCGATCGCCCGGAAAACAGATGTCCGTCTGCGGATCACGGAAAAGCACGGGTTTCCATTCTGGCTGATCCTGGGCCGCCGCAGAAGTCTCTGGGTCGGAGGTCTGGCCGCCTTTTTTCTGCTGGTTTACCTTTCATCTTTTTATGTGTGGGACATCTCCTTTGATGGAAATCATCGTTTTACGGATGAGATGCTGCTTCATTTTATGGATGCGATCCCGATGCGGTGTGGGATGAGAAAAAGCGAGATCTCCTGTGGGGATCTGGAGAATCGGATCAGGAACGCGTTCCCGGAGATCGGCTGGGTGTCTGCAGAGCTGACCGGCACAAGACTAACGGTCCATATCCGGGAAAATGACCGGATTCTGAAGACGGAGACCGGATCAAAAGCGCCCTGTGAGCTCACAGCAGGATCTGGCGGCACTGTGACAAAGATCATCGTTCGGAACGGGATTGCCAGGGTGAAAGCCGGTGACGAGGTGAAAACCGGGGATGTCCTGGTCTTGGGAGAGCTTCCGATCTGCGATGATTCCGGGACACTTGTGAAGACAAACCTAGTCCATGCGGATGCGGAAGTCTACGCAGAAACAACGAGAACGGTCACATGGAAAATCCCGGTTACGGAGGAGATCCGCGCTGGAACAGGGAAAGAACGCCCGGGCGTGTTCTTTAAATTCCTGGATGCGGAATTCTGTTTTCTGATGCCCGACATAAAAAAAGAAAGCAGCTGGGAGCTATTCATGGAAGAATCCCAGCTCAGACTTTCGAAAAATTTTTACCTTCCGGTCTACGGCGGGATCCTCGCTGCAAGGGAATATATTCCCTATGAGAAAGTCCTCACAGAATCAGAAGTCTCAGATTCCGCTGACCGGTATTTGAACGAATATATGCAAAATCTCACCGAAAAAGGTATACAAATCCTTGGTAGTGATGTTAAAATAGAAAGAAGTGAATCACACTGGAAGATTCATGGAACACTGACGGTGGTGGAGGACATCGCAAAAGAATCCCCCATCCCGGAAGATCAGGAGGAGATTCAGACAGTAGATGAGCATCATTGAGACAATCATAGACATTCCGGCAGAACATGAGCGGAAAGTCTGCGGACAGTTTGACAGTTATCTGAAAAAAATCGAACGGACGCTTCACGTATCCATGGTGGCGCGGGACGGGGAGATCAAGGTCATCGGACCAGATCATGCGGTAAAACGCGCGAAGAGCGTATTTTCAACGCTTCTGGAACTCTCGAAGCGGGGCGAAGAGATCGGGGAGCAGAATGTGGATTACGCCCTGGCTCTTTCCTTTGAGGATAAGGACACGGAAATGCTTTCCCTGGACCGCGATATCATCTGTCACACCATAAATGGAAAACCGGTAAAACCGAAGACTCTTGGACAGAAGCAGTATATCGATCTGATCCGGAAAAAGATGATCGTGTTCGGCGTGGGACCTGCGGGAACCGGAAAAACGTATCTTGGCATGTCCATGGCAATCCAGGCCTTTAAGAATGGGGAAGTGGGCAGGATCATCCTGACACGTCCGGCCATCGAGGCGGGAGAGAAATTAGGCTTCCTTCCGGGCGACCTTCAGAGCAAGATCGATCCGTACCTGCGCCCACTTTACGACGCCCTCTACCAGATCATGGGCGCGGACAGCTATCTTCACAATTCAGAGAAAGGCCTGATCGAGGTGGCGCCTCTCGCCTACATGCGCGGACGTACCTTAGATAACGCCTTTATTATCCTGGATGAGGCCCAGAATACGACCCAGGCACAGATGAAAATGTTCCTTACAAGGATCGGTTTCGGTTCCAAGGTCATCATCACCGGCGACCAGTCCCAGAAGGATCTGCCTGCAGGCCAGGTATCCGGCCTCGACGTGGCGCTTAAGGTACTGAAGAATATCAACGATATCGGAATCTGCCGGTTCTCCAACGAGGACGTGGTAAGACATCCGCTTGTCCAGAAGATCGTAAAGGCATATGATGAATATGAAGGCCGTGAGAAACCGGAGAGAAGATCTTACACGGAACATGGAAAAAGCGGCCGGGAAGGACGGGAACAGAGATGACAGTGACAGTGGAGTACGAAGCGGAGGAAAAACTGGATCTTCCGTACGAAGAGATCATTAAAAACGTGATCGAGGAATCCCTGGATTATGTAGAATGCCCGTATGACGCGGAGGTGAATGTCCTCCTTACGGATAATGCCGGGATTCACCAGATCAATCTTGATATGCGCGGGATCGACAACCCGACAGACGTTCTGTCGTTCCCGATGTGCGATTTTGAGACACCGGGTGACTTTTCCCATCTTGAAGAAACACCGGAGGAATACTTTGACCCTGACACAGGGGAGTTACTTATGGGGGATATCGTAATTTCCGTGGACAAGGTGAAAGAGCAGGCAGAGAAGTACGGCCACTCCCAGACGAGAGAGCTGGCATTCTTAGTTGCGCACAGCATGCTTCATTTATCCGGCTACGACCATATGGAGGATGATGAGCGGATCCAGATGGAGGACATACAGAGAGAAATTCTGGAACGGAGGGGTTACAGGAGATGAGAAGACGGGGCAGAGCATTTATTATTGGTATTGGAATCATGATGGCTGCGGCAGCTCTTTCCGGGTGCGGAAAGAAGGCTGAAGAAGCAGCTGTGACAACGGAGGCGCCTACAGTGATGCCGGAAGAGACGAAGACCATCGTTCTTGAGACAGAACCGACGACGGAGGCGGAGACGGAGCCGGAAGGCCCGGAAGAGCGCAAAGAAGTCGACGGAAAGATCCAGAGTTACCTGACCGGTGAGATGGTGGATGTGGCGAAAGCTAACAGACGCCCTGTTGCGGTCATGATGAGCAATGATAAGGCATCTCTGCCCCAGTACGGCATCAACCGGGCGGATGTTGTCTACGAGGCGCCGGTGGAGGGCGATATGAACCGCTACATGGCGATCTTCGAGGACTATGATGATATCGAGCGGATCGGTTCCGTCAGAAGCTGCCGTACCTACTATACATATTTCGCAAGAGAGTACGATGCGATCTATGCCCACTACGGACAGAGCACCTTCGCAGTTCCGTATCTGAAAAATGTGGACAACATCAACGGTGTCGATGGCACAGGCGGAAATGCGTTCTACCGCACAAAGGACAAGAAGGCACCGCATAACGCCTATACAAGTGGCGCGAAATTAAATAAGACCATCGGCCAGCTGGGCTACCGCACTTCCTACAGCGATACCTACACGGGACATTTCCAGTTCTCAAAGAATACTTATGTCCCAGCGGAATCCGACGCGAAGGACGCGTACAAGTTCTACCCGTCCTACACGATGAATAATCCGTGGTTTGAGTACAATGAGGGAGACGGAAAATATTACCGGTTCCAGTACGGCGGAAAGCACAACGGAGACGGCGGCCAGATCGCTGTCAGGAACGTGATCTTCCAGTACGTGGAGTGGGGACATTACGCCAGCACTGATTACCTCAATATCAATGTCCACAAGGGCGGAGCGGGTTATGTATTTACAGGCGGAAAGTGCGTTCCTGTATCCTGGAAGAAGGATGGGGACTTCGGACCGACCCGCTACTATGACTCTGCAGGAAAGGAAGTTATGCTTAACAAAGGAAAGACCTGGATCTGTATTGTAGGCGCAGACAGGTACAGTAAAGCTGAAATTTATGGAAAGTAACAGACGAAAAAAGAAAAAGGAATCCAATTTCGTTGTCCAGGGAAGTATCCTGGCAGTGGCATCCATCGTCGTGAGGATCATCGGAATCGCTTACCGTGTTCCGATGATCAACATCATCGGTGATGAAGGAATGGGATATTACGGAACAGCGTTTAATGTATACAATATTGCGTTGCTCCTCTCATCCTACAGCCTGCCCCTCGCTGTGTCGAAAATGGTTTCCGCGAGACTTGCAGGGAAGCAGTACCGGAACGCAGCGAGAATCTTACGCGCGGCGCTCTGTTATGCCACCATCGTGGGTGCCTTTGCGGCCGCGGTGATCTGGTTTGGTGCTGATTTCTTCGCAAAAGACGTATTTTTTATGCCCTATGCGGCATTCGCACTAAGGACATTAGCCCCGACGGTATGGATCATGGCGTATCTCGGCGTGTTCCGCGGATATTTCCAGGGGCAGGGCACCATGGTGCCCACTGCCTTTTCCCAGGTCTTTGAGCAGATCGTAAACGCCATCGTCAGCGTTGCGGCGGGAAGCTTCCTCTTTAACGAGGCGTTAAAGACAGAAGTGTTAAAGAATCAGACGGGAGACGGATATTCCAACGCCTGGGGCGCTGCCGGCGGCACCATCGGTACAGGTGCGGGCGCGTTTACCGCATTGATCTTCCTGCTGTTTTTATTTGCAGCCTGCGCAAAGATGAGAAAGCGCCAGATCAGGAGAGACCAGACGGAGATCCTGGAGAGCTACAGGGACATCACAAGAATCCTGTTCTTCACGGTAGTTCCGGTCATCTTGAGCTCCGCGATCTACAACTTAAACAGTGTGCTGGACAACGGGATCCTCGCGTACAACTTTAAGACCCTGGGACAGGGGGACGAGTTCGCCTCCATCTGGGGTGTATATACAGGAAAGTATCACCTGCTGATCAACGTGCCGATGGCGATCTCAAACGCCCTTTCTTCCTCCCTGATCCCATCCGTATCCAGGGCGGTGGCTGTGGGAGATAAAAAGCTTGTGAGAGCGCGCGTGGCATCCGCGATCAGGTTCTCCTGCATCGTTGCGATCCCGTCCACGGTGGGCCTTACAGTGCTTGCGGGACCGGTAAACAACCTTTTGTTCTCCGGGGATAATTCCCTGGCGATCCGGATGACGATTTACGGTTCCCTTGCGGTGGTATTCTACTCCGTGTCCACGGTCACAAACGCGATCCTTCAGGGCATCGATAAAATGCGCCTTCCGATCTTCCACGCGGTGATCTCCCTGGTGCTTCACCTGATCGCCCTGGAGATCATGGCTCTCGGATTCCACATGGGAATCTACAGCATGGTATTCTCGAATATCCTGTTCGCGCTCTTCATGGTCTTGATGAACGCGAGATCAATCCGGAAGCTTCTCGGCTACCGGCAGGAGATGAAGAAAACGGTGATCATTCCGGTGATCGCCTCCGCGGTGATGGGAATCTTCACCTTCGGTTCCTACCAGCTCGCGCATCTCGCGGTGAAGAGCAACGCGATTTCTACGTTGTTTGCGATGATGATCGCAGTAGTTGTTTATGGCGTGCTGCTTATTAAGCTTGGGGCATTGTCCGCGGCAGAGTTAAAGACGATGCCGGGCGGAACGAAGCTCCTGAGAGTGTTCAGAAAACTGCATCTGATGTAGAGGCGGAAAGTACAGAAATAAACCGGGACAGCTGACTGTCAGTGCATGGACAAAAATTTGGTTTTTATGTGTTTAAAAATAGAAAAGAAAGCAGATAATACTTTCAAAGGAGGAATATTCCTATGAAAAAGTATGTATCCTGCTTTCTTTTCTTTTTCTTACTGACATCCGCGAGCTTGATCACATTGTTTCTCATGACGGTCGGGGAGGAAGCCCAGAGGGCGGAAGAGGTACAGATGCAGGAATCTGTGGAGGAACCGGTATTTGCGAAGGAGACAAAAGAGGAGATCCATGTGGTCTTGAATATGGAGCAGGTTGAAAATCAGACCGTGGCGGAGGATGAGGAACGGTATTTCCTTGTGGCGGAGGAAGGTTATCTCATCGTTTATGATAAAGGACAGGAGACCACAGACCTCTTCACCCATATGCCCCTGGCGGAATTCCCGGCGGAGGAGCAGGAGCGGCTGATGACGGGGATCTGGTTTCCGACAATGGCTGAAATTTTCAGTTATCTGGAGTCTTACAGCAGTTAAAATTTCGCCCGGAAAGTCAATTTGAGGTACTTTTTGCCTGAAATGGGTAAGATGCGGAACAGTTACTACTTGAAATTTTTGCGTCAGGTCGATATACTAGTATAAAAATTGTGTAATTGCCTGGCAGGTCTGCGCATTTGCTGCGCTGACTGTAAGAAAACTTGGCGGCGGAAAGCAAAAATCCTATCGGCGAAGCCGAGCTGGAATGGATTTTGCACGTAACTGTGAGGGTACTGAACAGTTACGAAATTGTTTGATACTGGGGTAGAAGACTTAAAGTCTGGAAATCGGTCTCAGATCACAGGAAAAACCGGAGACAGGGAGAAAAAGAATGACGGAGAACTTTAGAGGACGGAAAGGAATCATTATCGGCGGCGGCGCATCGGGACTTATGGCTGCGATCACGGCGGCAGAGCAGGGCGCGGCTGTTACAGTAATCGAGCACACGGCCCGTCCGGGAAAGAAGATCCTGTCCACAGGAAACGGAAAATGCAACCTGACGAACCTCTATATGGATCCGTCCTTCTACAGGGGCGATGAAAAGGGCTTTTGGGGGACTGCGATCCGAAATTTCCCGCCGAAGGCAGCAGTCGCGTTCTTTCGGAATCTCGGAGTCCTGACCATGGACCGCGGCGGATATGTCTACCCTATGTCCGGTCAGGCGCAGACGGTTCTGGATGCACTTTTAAGGGGTGCGAAAAGAGCCGGCGTTAAGATCGTCACCGGGTGCGAAGTGGAAAAGGCGGGAAGAAAAAAAGAACACTTTGAGGTCACAACGAATCTGGGAACCTTCACAGGGGATTTCCTGATCCTCGCCTGTGGATCGAAGGCGGCAAAGGCTACCGGATCCGACGGCAGCGGCTATGAGCTGGCGAAGCAGTTCGGACACCGGATCATAAAGCCTCTCCCGGCGCTCGTACAGCTCCGCTGTGAGGGAGATCTTCTCCCAAAAGCGTCCGGTGTCCGGGTGGATGCCCTTGTGAGCATCCAGACGGCGGATGGAAAGACGGCAGCAAAGGACCGCGGGGAACTGCAGATTACAGACTACGGAATCTCCGGCATTCCGGTATTTCAGGTGAGCCGGTACGCCGCAAAACTGCTGGACCAGAAAAAGAAAGTTCTGGCATCTTTAAATTTTCTGCCGGATCTTGATGAGACGAAGGTCCGGTATCTCTTGAGAGAACAGCGGGAAGTCCTTTCCGGGGAAACGGCGGAGGACTTTTTAAGCGGTATTTTTAATAAGAAATTAGCGTCGGTGCTTTTGAAGGCGGCGAAGATCCAGACGGACAAAAAAGCGGGTCTTCTGACATCGGAGGAGCTGGAACGTCTGGGTGCCACGATCCGGGAATTTAAGATCCCGGTGAAGGAGACAAATTCCTTTGAACAGGCCCAGATCTGCACCGGCGGTGTCGACACGGCAGAGATAGAAGCGGAGACCATGCAGTCGAAACGTGTTCCCGGCCTTTATATAGTCGGGGAGCTCCTGGATGTAGATGGAATCTGCGGCGGATATAATTTACAGTGGGCATGGTCCTCCGGGTACGCAGCCGGATGCCATGTGGCAGCAGGAATCGTTCCCGGGTATTTAAAAAACAGCCGTGCAGCAGGAAAAACGATGACGTTTTCCGGTGCGGAGGGAAACAGGACCCAGGGAAAACAGGAAAGGAAAAAACATACATATGATCCGGATCAATCAGCTCACACTTCCCGTGGACCACGGGGAAGAGGCCATAAAGAAAAAGGCGGCAAAACTTCTAAAAGTCGATGAATCGGCAATCGGGGAGATCAGGATCGTCCATAGATCCATCGACGCGAGAAAGAAGCCGCAGCTGTTATTCAGCTATATTGTAGATGTGATGCTCGCGAACAGTAAAAGAGAAGGTACTGTCATCAAAAAGGCGGCGAACCAGAACATCCGGGCCGAAGGCTTCCGTCCATATGCGTACCCGGAGCACGGAACTGCGGAAATGAAAAAGCGCCCGGTGATCATCGGCGCCGGTCCTGCCGGAATGTTCGCGGCCCTGGCACTCTCCGAGAACGGCTGCGCTCCGATCCTTTTGGAGCAGGGAGATGCCGTGGAGGAGAGGACGAAAAGAGTAGAAGATTTCTGGAAGAACGGGGATGAGGCCCTGGATATCCGATCCAACGTCCAGTTCGGAGAGGGCGGAGCCGGAACATTCTCCGACGGAAAGTTAAATACACTGGTAAAGGATACCTCGGGAAGAAACGGGAAAGTTCTCTCCACGTTTGTGGAGATGGGAGCCGATCCTTCGATCCTTTACGACCATGCCCCACATATCGGAACAGATGTGCTGCGGGGTGTGGTTAAAAATATAAGAAACCGGATCATCGCCGGCGGCGGAGAGGTGCATTTCCGGACGGAAGTCACGAAAATTCTGGAAGAGAATGGAAGAGTCACCGGCGTGATGACTGCAGATGGCGCTGTGATTGAGACAGATCATGTGATCCTGTCCGTAGGACACAGTGCGAGAGACCTGTTCGCGGAGCTTGATCGGATGAAGGTCTTTATGGAACCGAAGCCGTTCGCGGTGGGACTCCGGATCCAGCACCCCCAGGCGCAGATCAATAAGAACCAGTATGGAATGGAGGACGCCGGAAAGCTCGGAGCGGCGCCCTATAAAGTGACGGCAAAGACCACCAGTGGCCGCGGTGTGTATTCATTCTGCATGTGCCCGGGCGGAATGGTGGTGAACGCGTCCTCAGAAAAGGGACATCTCGCTGTCAATGGAATGAGCAATTTTAAGAGAGACAGCGGTATCGCGAACAGTGCCCTGATCGTGGCCATCACCCCGGCGGATTTCCCGGAAGCAGGACCTTTGGGCGGCATCGCGTTCCAGAGAAGCCTGGAAGAGCGTGCGTTCGCCCTCGGCGGAGGAAAGATCCCGATCCAGCTCTACGGCGATTTCGCCGCGAACCGACCGACGGTGGCCCTGGGAGACGTAAATCCTGTGTTTTGCGGAGGTTTCTCCTTCGCGAACTTGCGGGAGCTGATGCCAGAGGCCTTAAACGGAGCGTTTCTGGAAGGAATGGAACAGTTCGGAAGACGGATCAAAGGGTTTGACCGTGCCGATGCTGTCCTTGCGGGAATCGAGAGCCGTACGTCATCACCGCTCAGGATCTGCCGCGATGAGAGCCTTCAGAGCAGTTTGAAAGGGCTTTATCCATGCGGCGAGGGAGCCGGGTACGCCGGGGGGATCACATCGGCGGCCATGGACGGCCTGAAGGTTGCGGAAGAGATCATAAAGCGATATGCGGCGGTCAGGTAGTCAAACGTAAACAGTCAGCAGTGCGTTAAATAGCACTGAGGATTCCGCTGAAAGGAGACTTTTCATATGACAGAGAGAGAATTATTAAAAGATAAAAAGAGAATCGTGATCAAGATCGGATCTTCTTCACTGACACACGCGGAGACAGGCGATCTGAATCTTGCAAAGATCGAGAAGCTTGTCCGCATCATCAGTGACATGAGAGGCATGGGAAAAGAAGTGATCCTTGTTTCCTCCGGTGCCATCGCCACAGGACGCCAGACTCTCGGCGGAAAGAAACCGGAGACGGTTGCCGAGAAACAGGCATACGCAGCTGTGGGCCAGGCACGTCTCATGATGGTGTACCAGAAGCTTTTCTCCGAGTACAACCAGACTGCGGCACAGATCCTGATCACAAAGGCGACGATCCTGGATGATACCTCCCGCACGAACGCGAAGAACACGTTCAATGAACTTTTAAAGCTCGGAACGGTGCCGATCGTAAATGAGAACGATACCGTATCTACATATGAAATTAAATTCGGTGATAACGACAGACTGTCTGCCATCGTTGCAGCCCTCGTGGAAGGCGACCTGCTATTCCTTCTCTCCGATATCGACGGCCTCTACACCGACGATCCGAAGAAAAACCCGGACGCGAAGTTCATCAGCCAGGTGGATGATCTTACCGATGAATTTATGGCTATGGGTAAGGGAACCACAGGAAGTGACGTGGGAACCGGTGGAATGGCGACGAAGCTCCATGCGGCAAAGATCGCGACGGAGAGCGGAGCCGACATGGTGATCGCCAACGCGGACGATCTGGAAGTTATGTGGCGGATCTTAAAGGGCGAGGAGATCGGAACGCTCTTTAAAGCGAATAAGAGCAGTGAATTTGCGCTGTTGGATTATATCCAGAGCATTCACGCGTAATATGGGCTCTGAAAAGAAACTGAGAGGACAAGAGAAACAAATATGAAACAGGAACAGATCGACAGAATCAATGAGCTTTACCATAAATCCCAGGCCGTAGGACTTACGGACGCGGAAAAAGAGGAACAGGCAGCTTTGAGAAAACAGTATGTTGCCGATATCAAGGCGAGTCTCAGAGGCCATTTAAACAATATCTCCATCGTTGAGAAGGATGGCTCCGTGACAGATCTTGGAAAGAAATACGGAAATGTTGGAAAAACAGAAAGCTGATCTTAGAAAAGAAATACGAGGCCAGTTAAGGTTACTGCCGGAGGAAGAAAAAGAGATCCTGGACCGCCAGATCGCGGAGCGGGTCCTGACTCTTCCCGCGGTCACTGATGCCGGGGCAGTTTACGGATATGCGTCTTTAAACTGGGAGATTGGGACTGCGGAGATCTTAAAAGAGCTTTGGAAGAAAAAATGCATTGTCTGCCTTCCGAGAGTCATGGGTGAGACGATGGAGTTTTTCGTGACTGACTCAGAGGATGATCTCACTGAGGGCGCGTTTCACATTATGGAGCCTAAGAACGGATGTCGGAGCGCAGAAGAGTACCATTCGGAAATAGCTTCGGAAAAGATGGACCAGGAATTTCATCAGAAATCCAGGTATATTTTTCCGACAGCACCGATCCTGGTGCCGGGCATGGGATTTACGGAAAACGGCGTCCGCCTTGGAAAAGGCGGCGGATATTATGACCGGTATCTGGAGACGCATCCCGGTCATAAGACCATTGCCCTGGCATACGAGTTCCAGATCCTTCATGAGCTCCCGGCGGAGCCGTATGACAAGAGCGTGGATATGATTGTGACAGAAAAACGGGTGATCCGGTGCAGCATTAAGTAACAACATACAGACTGACATTTTTTGGACCGAAAATACCGTATGATACATTGCATGATCAGGCTCATAAATCAGGGAGGAAACAGTCATGTTAATAGAAATCGGACAGAAAGCAAAAGAAACTTCCTATATCCTCGGAAAAATGGGGACAGACTTAAAGAACGCGGGACTTCTGGCTGCGGCCCAGGAGATCTTGGATGAAGAGGATGAGATCTTAAAAGCCAACGCGGCGGATGTCGCAAAAGCGAAAGAAAGAGGAATGGCTCCGGGACTTGTGGACCGCCTGGAGCTGAACCACAAGCGGATCGAGGGAATCGTGGAGGGCATGCGCCAGGTCGTAGGTCTCGAGGATCCGGTGGGAGAGGTGATCTCCATGAAGAGGCGCCCGAACGGACTCCTGATCGGCCAGAAACGGGTGCCCTTCGGTGTTATCGGAATTATCTACGAGGCGAGACCGAACGTTACGGCAGATGCTTTTGCGCTCTGCTTTAAGACGGGAAATGCTGTGATCCTTCGCGGCGGCAGCGACGCGCTGGAATCCAACAAAGCCATCGTCACAGCGATCAGGAATGGTTTAAAGAAGGAAGGAATCCCGGAGGATGCCATCTCCCTGATTGAGGACACAAGCCATGAGACCGCGAGAGAGTTCATGCGGATGAACGGATATCTCGATGTCCTGATCCCGAGAGGCGGGGCAGGTCTGATCCGTACCGTTGTGGAGAACAGCACGGTTCCGGTGATCGAGACGGGTACCGGAAACTGTCATATCTATGTGGACGAGAGCGCGGATTTCGATATGGCGTTAGATATCATCTTTAATGCGAAGACCCAGAGGATCGGTGTCTGCAACGCCTGCGAATCCACCTTGGTACATAGAAAGATCGCAAAGGAATTCCTGCCGCTGATGAAAAAGCGTCTCGATGAGAAAAACGTGGAGATACGCGCTGACGAGGGTGCCCGCTCCATCGTGCCGGAATTTACGGCGGCCACAGAGGAAGACTGGGGAAAAGAGTACCTGGATTATATTCTTTCCTGCAAGATCGTGGACTCCGTGGATGAGGCTATCGCCCATATCAACCGGTACAATACGGGACATTCCGAGGCCATCGTGACAAAGGACTACGAGAACGCCCAGAAATTCTTAAATGAGGTGGATGCGGCGGCAGTTTATGTCAATGCCTCCACGAGATTTACTGACGGATTTGAGTTCGGCTTCGGCGCTGAGATCGGTATCAGCACCCAGAAGCTCCATGCGAGAGGACCGATGGGACTTCTGGCGCTGACATCCACGAAGTATATTATTTACGGGGATGGACAGATCCGCAAATAGAAATACAGGCTGTAAAGCATTCCGGCGGATTTCCGCTGACGTTGGTCATGGGCGGAGAAGTAAAAAACAACGTAACTGTTCAGTAGGTCTGCGCACTTGCTGCGCTGACCGTAAGAAAACATAGGCTGGAAGGCAAAAATCCCATCAGCGAAGCTGATCTGGAATGGATTTTTGCACGTAACTATGAAGGTACTGAATAGCTACAAAACAACAAGGTTGCATTTTCGGGGAATCTTGGGTATAATCATTCGGGACAGTTCAGCCAGGGACGTTTATGCCAAAAAGAGAACGTCTGAACATAAAGGTTTATAAAAATAGTTGGAGAAATATCAGAATGACAGATAAAAATATTATCGCAGGTGCCCCGACAGAGGAACCTGCGAGACAGCAGTACTTTATGGAACAGGTGAAGAAGCTCGTGGAGGCGGAGAGCGCGAAAAAAGGCCGTCCGCTCACCTGTTTTATCAACACCTTCGGGTGCCAGATGAATGCCAGAGACTCCGAAAAACTCCTTGGAATCTTAAAGGAAGCCGGTTATGAGGAGGGAACCGATGAGAATTCAGATTTCGTCCTCTATAATACATGCACCGTTCGTGAGAACGCGAACTTAAAGGTTTATGGCCGCCTTGGATATTTAAGCGGTGTAAAGAGAAAGAACCCGGATATGATGATCGCCCTCTGCGGCTGCATGATGCAGGAGCCGGAGGTAGTCGCAAAGATCAAGAAGAGCTACCGCCATGTGGATCTGATCTTCGGAACCCACAATATCTTCAAGCTTGCGGAGCTGCTCTACGAGCGCTTCATGGAGAAGAAGATGGTGGTCGATGTATGGGAAGGAACAAACGAGATCGTGGAGGAACTCCCGATCGAGAGAAAGTATCCGTTCAAATCTGGTGTCAACATCATGTTCGGCTGCAACAACTTCTGCAGCTACTGCATCGTGCCGTATGTGCGCGGACGCGAGAGAAGCAGGGAGCCGGAAGATATTATCAAGGAGATCGAGGGTCTTGTAGCTGACGGTGTCGTGGAAGTCATGCTTCTGGGACAGAACGTCAACTCCTACGGAAAGAACCTGGAACAGCCAATCACGTTTGCGGAGCTCCTTAGAAGAGTGGAAAAGATCGAGGGACTTGAGCGGATCCGCTTCATGACTTCTCATCCGAAGGATCTCTCCGATGAACTCATCGAGACCATGAAGAACTCCAAAAAGATCTGCAGCCATTTGCATCTTCCGCTTCAGTCTGGCAGCAGTGAGATCTTGAAGAGAATGAACCGCAAATACTCGAAAGAACAGTACCTCGCCCTGGTGGAGAAGCTCCGTGCGGCGATGCCGGATATTTCCCTGACCACCGATATCATCGTGGGATTCCCGGGAGAGACAGAGGAGGACTTCGAGGAGACCATGGATGTGGTGAGAAAAGTGCGTTACGACAGTGCTTTCACCTTCATCTACTCCAAACGTACCGGAACACCGGCGGCTGCTATGCCAAACCAGGTTCCGGAGGACGTGGTAAAGAACCGTTTCGACCGCCTGCTTAGGGAGGTCCAGGACATTGCGGCTGAGGTCGTAAAGCGCCACGAGGGAACAGTACAAAAAGTCCTTGTGGAGGAGATCGATACTCACGAGGCAGGCTTTGTGACAGGAAGACTTTCCAACAACACAGTCGTACATTTCGCTGGAGACGCATCTCTGATCGGAAAGATCGTTGATGTCTCCTTAGACGAGGCAAAGGGATTCTACTATATGGGATCTCTTGTAAAATAAGATGAAACACATGTGACGCCCGGAGCCGAGTGCTTCGGGCGCTGTGGGCATGTTAAGGAATAGGAGAAAAGACGTGGGACAGATTTCACCAATGATGACACATTATCTCGAAACAAAAAAACAGTATCCGGACTGTATCCTTTTTTACCGGTTGGGTGATTTCTACGAGATGTTTTTTGAGGATGCCAAGACGGTTTCAAGAGAGCTGGAACTGACACTGACGGGAAAGGACTGCGGCCTGGAAGAGCGGGCACCGATGTGCGGTGTGCCATTCCACGCGGTGGAAGGTTATCTCACGAGACTTGTCCAGAAAGGCTATAAGGTCGCTATCGCGGAGCAGATGGAGGACCCGAAGCTCGCAAAGGGCCTCGTAAAGCGCGAAGTCATCCGCGTTGTGACACCGGGAACCATCACGAGCTCCCAGGCCCTGGATGAGACAAAGAACAACTACCTGATGGCGGTTGTGTATACCGGAAACAATTACGGAATTGCGACGGTCGACATTACGACCGGCGATTTTTTTGTTACAGAAGTGACGAGCGAGCGGGCACTGCTTGATGAGATCAATAAGTTCACACCGTCGGAGCTCGTGTGCAACGAGGCACTCTTTATGTCCGGGCTGGACATGGATGAGTTAAAAGAACGGTATCATTTTGCCGTGACCGCCCTGGAAAACAGGTTTTTCTCGGACGATGACTGCAGAAAGATCTTAAAAGAGCACTTCCATGTGATGAGTCTGGAAGGACTGGGCCTGGGCGACTACGAGAACGGAATGATCGCCTCCGGTGCTGTTCTTCAGTACCTCTATGAGACGCAGAAGAATGACCTGTCCCATCTGACGAAGATCACACCGTATACGACAGGTCAGTTCATGATGATCGACACCTCCACGAGACGAAATCTGGAGTTAGTTGAGACCTTAAGGGAAAAACAGAAGCGCGGATCCCTGCTCTGGGTTCTCGATAAGACAAAGACGGCCATGGGAGCGAGACTTCTCCGTTCTTTTATTGAACAGCCGCTGATCGATAAAGAGGAGATCGAGCGCCGCCAGCAGGCCATCGAGGAACTGAACATGAACTATATTTCCAGGGAGGAGATCCGGGAATACTTAAATTCCGTCTACGACCTGGAACGCCTCATGGGCCGCATCAGTTACAAGACAGCGAACCCGAGAGACCTTCTCTCCTTTAAGAATTCCCTGGAGATGCTGCCGTATATCAAAGATATTCTCGGAGAATTCTCCTGCGAGCTCTTAAAAAAGATGAATGAGGACCTGGACCCGCTCCGGGACCTCTATGAGCTGATCGACCGCTCCATTGTCGACGAGCCGCCGATCACGGTCCGCGAGGGAAACATCATCAAGGACGGATACAGCGAGGAAGCCGACAAGTACCGGAAGGCGAAGACTGAGGGGAAGGCATGGCTGGCGGATCTTGAGACGGAGGAGAAGGAAAAGACAGGGATTAAAAATCTGAAGATCAAGTACAACAAGGTGTTCGGCTACTATTTTGAGGTGACGAACTCCTTCAAGGACTTAGTTCCGGAGTACTTTATCCGTAAACAGACGCTGACAAACGCAGAGCGGTACACCACAGACCGCCTGAAAGAGCTGGAAGACATCATCATGGGCGCGGAGGACCGCCTCTACACCTTAGAGTATGACCTGTTCTGCGACGTGCGTGATCAGATCGCGGCGGAAGTCCTGCGGATCCAGAGTACCGCGAAGGCTATTGCGGGCATTGACGTGTTCACATCCCTGTCCACGGTGTCCATGAGAAATAACTATGTGAAGCCGAAGATCAACGAAAAAGGCGTTATCAACATCAAGAACGGACGCCATCCGGTGGTTGAGAAGATGATCAAGGACAGTCTGTTTGTCGCAAATGATACATATCTGGACAATGGAAAGAACAGGATCTCCGTCATCACGGGACCGAACATGGCCGGTAAGTCCACCTATATGAGACAGACAGCCCTCATCGTCCTCATGGCACAGATCGGAAGCTTTGTCCCGGCAGACGAGGCTAACATTGGAATCTGCGACAGGATCTTTACGAGAGTCGGCGCCTCCGATGACCTGGCTTCCGGCCAGAGTACGTTTATGGTTGAGATGACAGAGGTGGCGAATATCCTGAGAAACGCCACAAAGAACAGTCTTCTTGTCCTCGATGAGATCGGCCGAGGTACGAGTACCTTCGATGGCCTGTCCATTGCCTGGGCGGTCATCGAGCACATCAGCAACTCGAAGATCCTCGGCGCGAAGACATTGTTTGCGACTCATTACCATGAGCTCACGGAACTTGAGGGAACCATAAGCGGAGTTAACAACTACTGTATCGCCGTGAAGGAGCAGGGGGACGATATCGTGTTCCTCAGAAAGATTGTAAAGGGCGGAGCAGACAAGAGTTACGGAATCCAGGTAGCGAAGCTTGCGGGAGTACCGGAACCGGTCATCGCCCGTGCGAAGGAACTCGTGGAGGAGCTTGCCAGCGCCGACATCACGGCCCAGGCAAAGGAGATCGCCCAGATGAGTGCGTCCCCGCAGCACAAGGCGGTGGCGAAGCCGGACGAGGTGGATCTCAACCAGATGTCCATCTTTGACACAGTGAAGGACGACGATATCATAAAAGAACTCAGGGATCTGGAGCTTTCCAACATGACACCGATCGATGCGTTGAATACGCTGTACAGACTGCAGACGAAGCTTAAGAACCGCTGGCAGTAATGATACGAAAAACTTTGCAGGTGCGAGTTTTCGCTTGAAACGGTGCGAAAGACAAATACCGGCAAGGGCAAATATGAAAGAGAGGGAGAGAGACTATGCCGATTCAGGTGCTGGATCAGAGTACGATCAACCAGATCGCTGCGGGAGAGGTTGTGGAGCGGCCTGCTTCCGTGGTGAAAGAGTTAATGGAAAACGCCATTGATGCCGGTTCCACGGCGATCACCGTGGAGATCCGTCAGGGCGGCATCGGGTTTATCCGGATCACGGACAATGGATGCGGGATCAAGAAGGAAGAGCTTCCGTTAGCGTTTCTTCGCCACTCCACCAGTAAGATCCGGACAGCGGAAGATCTGCTCACGGTCTCTTCCCTTGGATTCCGTGGCGAGGCACTTTCCAGTATCGCGGCCGTCTCCCAGGTGGAACTGATCACAAAGACCTCTGGCAGCCTCACGGGATCCAGATACAGGATCGAAGGCGGCGAGGAGAAAGGCCTTGAGGAGATCGGCGCGCCGGACGGAACCACATTTATCTCCAGGAACCTCTTTTTCAACACACCTGCCAGACGGAAATTTTTGAAGACGGAGACCACGGAAGGGGCACACGTGACAGATCTCGTGGAAAAGATCGCCCTGTCCCACCCAGAGATCTCCATCCGGCTTATCGTGAATAACCAGAGCCGTCTCCACACCTCGGGGAATCACAACCTGAAAGACATTATCTACACCGTCTACGGGCGGGAGATCGCGGCAAACCTTCTCCCAGTGGAGGTGTCAAACGGAATCGTGAAGATCTCCGGATTTATCGGAAAGCCGGTGATCGCCCGGGGAAACAGAAATTTTGAGAATTATTTCATCAACGGGCGGTACATTAAGAGCGGACTCGTGTCCAAGGCCATCGAGGACGGGTACAAGAGCTATATGATGCAGCACAAATATCCCTTCACGCTGCTGCACCTCACCGTGGAGCCGGAGTTTATCGATGTGAACGTACATCCGTCAAAGATGGAGCTTCGCTTCAAGGACGGCGAGAACATGTACCGGGTGATCTGCCAGGCGGTGGTGGACGCCCTTTCCGGGAAAGAATTGATTCCGAACGTGAGCCTCATGTCGGAGCGGGAAGAGCGCGAGCTTGAGAAAAAAGAGACTGCCGCGGCGGGAAATCCGATCCCGGGAAGCGGGATGAGTGAGCCCGTAAAGAACGCCCGCGGTCCGGAACCTTTTGAGCACCGACGCATGGAAGCCATGGGCATCCGCGAGGAACGACCGGCCTACGGGGAGAAGAAGCAGAAGAGCGAATGGATCCTGCCGCCGAAACCGCTGACAAGGGAACTGCCGCCGGAACGCGCACAGGCACAGCAGCCAAACGAGACAGGAGCGGCAGCGATGCCTGCGGCTTTGGAAGAGAAAGCTCCGGAGACGACAGGTGCGGCTTTGGCTGCGAAGAAAGCGGTCCCGGCTGAGAAAGAAGCACCTCTGGCAGAGAAGGAAGCGCTTCCTAAGCAGATGGAAATGTTCGACAACCGCCTTCTCTCGGAAACCGCGAGAAAGCGCCACCGTCTGATCGGCCAGGTCTTCGAAACTTACTGGCTTGTGGAGTACGACGGCAGTCTCTACATTATTGACCAGCATGCCGCCCACGAGAAGGTCCTCTTCGAGAAGAACTTCGCGTCCCTAAAGACGAGGGAATACACCTCCCAGCTCGTGAGCCCGCCGATCATCCTGACACTTTCCTTACAGGAGGCGGATCTCTTAAAACGCCACATGAAGGTGTTTACGGACATCGGCTTCGAGATCGAGCCTTTCGGCGGAAACGAGTACGCGGTGCGGGCGGTGCCGGACAATCTGTTCTCCCTGGCGAAAAAGGACCTTCTGATGGAACTCATCGACGGACTCTCCGATGAGAGTATGGGAAAGAATGTGGAGTCCATCTACGACCGGATCGCCACCATGTCCTGCAAGGCGGCGGTAAAGGGAAACAACGAGCTGTCCTTCGCCGAAGCGGATAAGCTCATCGATGAACTGTTAAAACTGGAGAATCCATATAACTGCCCGCACGGAAGACCGACGATCGTCGCGATCAGCAAATATGAGATGGAAAAGAAATTCAAGAGGATCATATAATGAAAAAGCCTTTGATCATAATCACCGGGCCGACGGCGTCCGGAAAGACCGCCCTGTCGGTGGAACTCGCGAAAAAGGTCGGCGGCGAGATCATCAGTGCCGATTCCATGCAGGTGTACCGCCACATGGATATCGGTTCCGCAAAGGTGACGAAGGAGGAGATGGACGGTGTCAGACATCACCTGATCGATGTTCTGGATCCGTGGGATGAATTTAACGTGGTCGTTTTCCAGAGACTCGCAAAGCAGGCCATGGAGGAGATCTACGCCGCCGGAAATATCCCGATCATCGCTGGAGGCACCGGCTTTTATATCCAGGCACTGGTGAACGATATCGATTTTACGGAAAATGACAGTGATACGGGATACAGGGAAGAATTGGAGTGCCTGGCGGCAGAAAAAGGCGCGTCTTACCTTCACGATATGTTAAAGGAAGTGGACCCGGAGTCCGCAGAGGCGATCCACGAGAACAACGTGAAGCGTGTAATCCGCGCCCTGGAGTTTTACAAGAAAACCGGGACAAAGATATCCGAACATAACGAGGCGGAGCGGCAGAAAGAATCGCCATACAACTTCGCTTACTATGTACTGAACATGGATCGCGAACGCCTGTATCAGAGGATCGACCTGCGGGTGGATCTCATGATGAAGAACGGCCTGCTGGCGGAAGTGGAAAAGTTGAAGGAGATGGGCTGCACGAGAGATATGGTGTCCATGCAGGGGCTTGGATACAAAGAGATCCTGGATGCCCTGGATGGAACGATCTCCTTAGATGAGGCGGTCTACATCATTAAGCGCGACACCAGACACTTCGCGAAGCGCCAGCTCACCTGGTTTAAGAGAGAAAAAGAAGTTACCTGGGTGGATCAGGGAAACTTTGATTTTGATAGGGAAAAGATCCTCATGTGGATGCTTGAGGATCTGCGCGAAAGAAACATTATGGCAGTTAGAAAAAAGGAGAAATCATGGAACTTATAAAGATGTACGGAGAGCTTGGAATCTCTGAGAAGGTTTTAAATTATGGAAGAGAGATCGAGAAAAGCCTGCACGACCGTTTCGAGGCCATCGATAAGACAGCAGAATACAATCAGTTAAAGGTCATTAAAGCCATGCAGGAGGCGAGAGTCAGCGATATCCATTTCGCCGGAACTACGGGATACGGCTACAATGACCTTGGACGTGACACGTTGGAGGAAGTCTATGCGAAGGCATTCCACGGCGAGGACGCCCTTGTCCGCCCACAGCTGATCTCCGGAACCCATGCGCTTACCATTGCTCTTTCCGGAAATCTCCGCCCGGGTGATGAGATCCTTTCCCCGGTAGGAAAACCGTACGATACTTTAGAGGAAGTCATCGGAATCCGTGATTCTGTCGGTTCCTTAAAGGAGTTCGGCATTACCTACAGCCAGGTGGATCTTCTTCCGAACGGTGATTTCGACTTTGAGAACATCAAAAAAGCTATCAATGAGCGAACAAAACTCATCGAGATCCAGCGCTCCAAGGGATATGCCACAAGACCAACCTTATCCGTAAAGCGTATCGGCGAGCTGATCTCCTTTATCAAGTCTATCAAGCCGGATGTGATCTGCATGGTAGATAACTGCTACGGCGAGTTCGTGGAGGAGATGGAGCCGACAGATGTGGGAGCCGACATGATCGTCGGTTCCTTAATTAAGAACCCGGGCGGCGGACTTGCCCCGATCGGCGGCTACATCGTCGGACGCAGGGACTGCGTGGAGCGGGCGGCATACCGCCTGACAGCTCCGGGTCTCGGAAAAGAGGTTGGTGCCAGCCTCGGTGTCAGCCAGTCTCTCTACCAGGGACTTTTCCTGTCTCCGACCGTTGTTGCGGGTGCATTAAAGGGCGCGATTTTCGCAGCAAACGTGTACGAGAAGCTGGGCTTCGGCGTCGTTCCGAACGGCACTGAGAGTCGTCACGATATCATCCAGGCCATCACCTTCGGAACACCGGAAGGCGTCATCAAGTTCTGCGAGGGCATCCAGGCGGCAGCGCCGGTGGACAGCTTCGTGACTCCGGAGCCGTGGGCGATGCCGGGATACGATTCTGATGTCATCATGGCAGCAGGAGCGTTCGTTCAGGGGTCCTCAATCGAACTTTCCGCAGACGGTCCGATCAAGCCGCCGTACGCGGTATACTTCCAGGGCGGACTCACATGGTATCATGCGAAGCTCGGTATCTTAATGTCCCTTCAGAAGTTAGTGGATGCAGGGATCGTGACACTGTAAGAGTGTGAACTTTTTCTTAACTCATTGTTTTTGGGCGTGAAATATGCTAAAATTTCCTGCATAGGCGAAACAAACAGCCGCCGGGACTGACGATCATGCGCAGTTCCAGCGATCGAGAGGAATGAAACAGTATGAAGAGTAAAAGTTCCTGGGCGCTGCTTCTCCTTCTGCTTTCCGGAATCGTTTTGGGAGGCTTTATCGGGGAGATGACAGCGAAGGTGCCGGGACTTTCCTGGTTGAATTTTGGAGAATCCTTTGGTCTTAACGATCCACTGATCCTTAACCTCGGGATCCTCGTGATCACGTTCGGACTTAGCATCCGGATCACGATGGCGAGCATCATCGGCGTGATCATTGCAATTTTAATTTACCATTTTCTGTAGGAAAAGGGGACATCTGCCGTATCGTGTACTTGGAGAGACAGGAAAGGCGGAATGTCAGTATGGAAAAGAAAAATGGAAAGACAATGAAGGGGCTTCCGATCTCAGAACGCCCCTATGAGAAGGTGCTGGAGAAAGGTCCGGTATCCCTCTCGGACGCGGAGCTTCTCTCCGTGATCCTGCGCTCCGGGACGAAAAATATCCCGGTGCGGGACATGGCGGAGGAGATCTTAAATGCCGGAAATCCGCCGGGACTCGCAGGACTTCTCCATGGAACAGTGGAAGACTATAAGGAGATCCGCGGTGTCGGTGAGGTGAAGGCGATCCAGCTTGCCTGTATCGGAGAACTCTCCGCCAGAATCTGGAAGGCGGCGGCATCGGAGAAGACCATCGTCTTTGACGCACCGTCGAAAGTGGCGGCTTTTTATATGGAGGAAATGCGCCATTTAGAGCAGGAGAACTTAAAGCTTCTGCTTCTGAACACGAAAAATATTCTGTTGAGGGACATCACAGTCTCCAGGGGAACGGTGAACGCATCCTGCGCGACACCGCGGGAGATCTATATCGAGGCGCTGCGCTTCAGGGCCTGCGGGATCATCCTGCTCCACAACCATCCCAGCGGGGACCCGGCACCCAGCCGGGAAGACTGCCTCTTCACAGAACGGGTCCGGGAAGCAGGGAGTCTTATGGGAGTCCCGCTTTTAGACCATATCATTATCGGAGATAATTCCTATGTGAGCCTTAGAGAACGGGGAATTTTTGAAACATGAAAAACAATACGAAATATTTTCTATTTGGACTGTCGCTTCTCTGCGTCTGCATGATCGGAATCACGACCATCAAGGGAAGCATCTTAAACCCGCTGAGAACCGCGGTAGGCTATGTGCTGGTGCCGATCCAGTCCGGCGTGAACCGGGTTGGCGGCGGCCTCTACAATGAACTGAGCAGTGTCGGAAAGCTTAAGACGGCACTGGCGGAAAATGAGACCTTAAAGACGAGAGTGGATGAACTGACGGAAGAGAACACGAGACTCCGCTCCGAACAGTTTGAGTTAGAGCGTTTAAGAAGCCTCTACGAGCTGGATCAGGAGTACATGCAGTACCATAAGATCGGTGCCCGGATCATCGCAAAGGACTCCGGCTCCTGGTTTTCCGTATTTCGCATCGACAAAGGGTCTGATGACGGAATCAAGGAGGACATGAATGTCATCGCAGGCGGCGGTCTTGTTGGCATCGTCACAGACGTGGGCGCGAACTACGCCACGGTCCGCTCCATCATTGATGATTCCAGCCGTGTGAGTGCCATGGCACAGCAGTCCGGGGACTCCTGCATCGTGGCAGGTGATCTGCAGCTCTTTAAAGAGGGCCGCTTAAAGCTTTCTTACATGGAAAAGGACGATGATATCAAGGACGGCGACATGATCGTCACCTCTAATATCAGCGGAAAGTTCCTGCCGGGAATCCTAGTGGGATATGCCACGGACATCACGGTAGACTACAATGACAACCTGACAAAATCGGGATACCTGATTCCTGCCGCGAGGTTCGACAGACTTCAGGAGGTCCTGGTGATCACAGACTTAAAGGATGCGGGGCCGGAGATCAATGAATAGCAATATGAAACGGATCATCGTAAACTTTGTTCTGGTGATTCTGGCATTTATCGTGCAGACGTGTATTTTTCCGCTGCTGCCGTTCCTGGCGGTATACCCAAACCTCATGGTGATCCTGGTGTTCTCCTTTGGATTTATCAGGGGAAGCGCATGGGGGATGGGCTACGGTCTGATCGTAGGACTTTTGATGGATCTGTCATCCGGAGGTCCTTTGGGGTTCCATACGCTTGTCTTTATCTGGATGGGCTATGTAAACGGAATCTGTACAAAATACTATTATGAGGACTATATTACGCTGCCGCTGGTGCTTTCGGCGCTGAACGAAGTATTTTATAATTTCTATCTTTATGTATTCGGCTTCCTGGTGCGGGGAAGATTGAATTTCGGTTATTATTTTATCAATATTATCCTGCCGGAGACGATCTTCACCGTTGTGACAACACTGATCCTGTACCGGCTGTTCCTGTATATCAGTCGCAAACTGGAAGAGATGGAAAAAAGGAGAGACACAACGATTGTTTAACGATTTTTCTGAGATCCTGAAAGAGTTTTTGAAAAAGCTGCTGTCGTCAAGACTTGTGATCCTGTCGGTGGTATTTGTGGGGCTTTATGCGATCCTGGGAATGCGCCTGTTCAAGCTGCAGATCATTGAGGGAGAGCAGTTCCAGGAAAACTATATGGCAAAGACGGAGAAAAAGATCAGTCTTACCGGTACCCGTGGAAATATTTATGACAGAAACGGGAATGTTCTTGCATATAATAAATTGTCGTACAATGTGACGCTTCAGGATAACGGAGATTACAAGAGATCCAATGACAGAAACCGGATGCTTTTAGAGCTTGTCCGGATTTTGAACCGCCATGGCGAGAGCGTGGAAGGTGATTTTTCCATTGGATATGATTCCTCCGGCGAGATGATCTTCACGACAACCAGTGAGACGGCAAGAAGACGCTTCCTGAGCGATTACTACGGATTAAAAAAGACGGACGAGCTGGATGACGCGGAAGGAAAATATCCTTCCGATGTGACGGCGAGGGAAGTCTTTGACGACAGGGTGAAGTACTACGGTCTTGACCAGCTGAAGGATGACAACGGAGCTCCTATCGAGTTCACCGACGAGGAAGCTCTCGGGATCATCAACATCCGCTACACGATGGGACTCACTGCATACCGGAAATATGAGTCCACGACGATCGCCTCCGATGTCAGCAAGGAGACCATGACGGATATCCTGGAAAACTCCGGAAACTTAAAGGGTGCAGAAATCGAGGAATCCACGATCCGTGTATACAATGATAGTGTATATTTTGCGCCGATCATCGGCTATATCGGAAAAGTCTGGGATGATGAGCTCGAAAAACTGCGGGAGACGAACCCGGATTACGAGCTGACAGACCTTGTGGGTAAGACCGGAATTGAAGCGTCCATGGAGACGGAACTTCAGGGCAAGAAAGGTTCCCAGACCATGTATGTGGACAGTATGGGACGGATCCTGGAGGTTGTTAAGAGGACGGAGCCGGAGGCCGGACATGACATCTACCTGACGTTGGACCGTGATCTTCAGATCGGTGTGTACCATATTCTGGAACAGCAGCTCGCCGGTATCATCACGGACAAGCTTGTAAACCGTGACCTGGATGACAACGATTACAAGAAAGCGGCGAATATCCCGATTCCGGTGAAGGATGTTTACTATCAGCTGATCAACAACAATGTTCTGGATCTTTCTGCGTTCTCCGCGCCGGAGGCATCCCAGACAGAGAAAAATATTTACGCGAAATACAGTCAGTCGAGAGAGCAGATCCTGGCTCAGATCAGGAGCGAGCTCACGGACGGATCCGCAAGAAAGATGGTGGACCTGCCGGAAGATATGTTTGCCTATATGCAGTATATCTACACGCTGCTTTCCGAACGTCAGATCATCAAGACGGATAAGATCGACCAGGAGTCCGACACCTACAAGGCATGGAAAGACGATTCCATCAGCCTCAGGGATTACCTGTACGATGGAATCGCTGAGAGCTGGATCGACACGACAAAGTTAAAGATCGAGTCCAGATATTCCGACGCGGACAGCATTTACCGGACCATCGTGGATTATGTGCTGGATGACCTGCAGAACGATGCGGCCTTCACAAAGAAGATCTTCCGGTATCTCGTAAACAACGGCACCGTATCCGGAAAGGAACTCTGCCTCGCCCTCTATGACCAGAATATCCTGGCATACGACGAGAATGAAGTCCGGATGCTGGAGGCGGGAGGAGACGAGTACGCGTTCCAGTTTATCAGAAAGAAGATCTCCGATATCGAGATCACACCGGCCCAGCTGGCTCTGGATCCGTGTTCTGCCAGCGCGGTCATCACGGACGTCCACACCGGTGAGGTGCGGGCGCTGGTGACATACCCGAGCTACGACAATAACAAGTTCTCCGGAACTGTGGATGCGGAGTATTACAATAAGTTAAATAATGACCAGTCCCTGCCACTCTTCAACAATGCCACTCAGGCACAGAAAGCGCCGGGTTCCACCTTCAAACCGATCATCGCGGTAGCGGCTTTGGAGGAGGGAGTCATCGGATTAAACGACACGGTGAACTGTACCGGCATCTATAAGGAGATCTCACCGGCGTTGAGATGTTGGATCTATCCGGGACAGCATGGACCTCTCGATGTGGTCCACGGTATCCAGAACTCCTGCAACGTGTTCTTCTCCGAGATGGGACACCGTCTCTCCATGGACGAGAACGGCAACTATTCACCGGAGCTCGGTATCGAGAAGATCCGGAAATACGCATCGCTGTTCGGTCTGGATGAGACATCTGGAATCGAGATCGCTGAGAGAGAGCCGCAGATGACAACGGAGAAGCCGGAGGCGTCCTCCATCGGACAGGGTAAGAACTCTTACTCTAACGTCCAGCTTTCCAGATATATCACGGCTGTGGCCAACAAGGGAACAGTCTTCAAACTGAGTCTTCTCGATAAGATGACAGATTCTCAGGGAAATCTCTTAGAAGATTTCACTCCGGAGGTCCGCTCTGTCATCGATGTGAAGGATTCCACATGGAACGCGGTCCACACCGGTATGCGCCGGGTTATCTCCGACGGTTCCGCGAGAAAGATCTTCAGCGATCTTGAGGTGGATATCGCCGGCAAGACAGGTACCGCCGAGGAGATCAAAAACGGACACCGCATCAACCATGCGTTCTTCGTTTCCTTTGCACCGTACCAGAATCCCGAAATCGCGGTGACGGTAAATATTCCCTATGGGTATTCGTCATCCAACGCGGCGACGGCCGCGAAAAATATATATCGTTTCTACTACGGATATACAGACCTGAATTACATTCTGAATAACAGTGCGTTGAACTCTTCGAACGTAGAGATCGGAGACTAATCCACGCACTGCACAAACAAAAAGCTGCAGCCCGGCGAATCTGCCGGGCTGTAAGGCGTTGACGGACCGGCGGTCTGGTTTACCTGCCGAAGTTACATAAAGGGGGATTTCAAGATGAAAGATGCTGTCGTAATCAAGGGAAATAAAGCGGGAATGACGGTCTATCTGGAGAAAGACCTGGATTTTGATGAGGTTCTTCAGGCAATCGCAAAGAAATTCAAGGCGACGGCGAAATTCTGGGGAGCTGCCCAGATGACACTGACACTGGAAGGACGGGATCTGACACCGGAGGAGGAGTACCGCGTCGTTCAGACTATCACGGATAATTCTGATATCGAGGTGCTGTGTCTTCTCGACACGGACGGAAACAGGACAAAGAAGTGTGAGAAAGCGCTGAACGAGAGGTTGATGGAGCTGTCGTCCCTCACGGGACAGTTTTACAAGGGAAATCTCCGGGACGGGGATGAACTGGAATCGGAAGCCAGTATCGTCGTGATCGGTGACGTGGAAAAGGGAGCGAAGGTCAGCGCGAAAGGAAATATCGTCGTCTTAGGGGCGCTCCGCGGAGCGGCTTACGCAGGTATCTGCGGGAATGAGGACGCGGTGATCGTCGCTTTCGAGATGGCACCGATGTCTGTGCGGATCGCCGGGCTTTCCCTGAAAAAAGCCGGGAACGGACGTCACCTGGGACGGGGGCCGATGATGATCCTGTCTGAAAACGGGAAAGTTGTAGAGGAGCCGATCAAGAAGAGCTTTCTGAGCGCACTGAATTTTATTTAAGCCAAATGCCTAACCGTCCTTGCGTGCAGGCACGCAGTCCGTTTAGTTGCTTGACAACCTTTAACTGTAAATTTTTTATAAACTCTATTTTTTACTGGAATTTTTTGCTTTTTTCATGTAAAATATATTTTGTGGATTTATGTCCAGGCAGCGCCATTCTCAGATAATAGAACCGCTGCGGTACATTACAACTGAATACAGGAGGATATTCTTATGAGTGAAGTCATTGTTGTTACATCCGGAAAAGGGGGTGTTGGCAAGACGACGACCTCAGCGAATGTCGGTACAGGACTTGCCATGCTTGGGGAAAAAGTAATTCTGATCGATACAGATATCGGTCTGAGAAACCTCGACGTGGTGATGGGACTGGAGAACCGCATCGTCTACAACCTTGTGGACGTCGTGGAGGGAAACTGCCGTCTGAAGCAGGCACTGATAAAAGACAAAAGATATCCAAACCTGTTTTTACTTCCGTCCGCCCAGACCAGGGACAAGTCTTCCGTGACTCCCGGCCAGATGCGAAAGCTGGTGGATGACCTGAGAGAAGAGTTTGATTATGTACTGTTAGACTGTCCTGCCGGAATCGAGCAGGGATTTAAGAATGCCATCGCCGGAGCGGACCGTGCCTTTGTGGTGACGACTCCCGAGGTGTCAGCAATTCGTGACGCTGACCGGATCATCGGTCTTCTGGAAGCAGAGGAGATCTCAAAGATGGATCTCATCGTAAACCGGATCCGGATGGATATGGTCCGGCGCGGGGATATGATGTCAATGGAGGACGTGACGGATATTCTCGGAATCCCAATCCTCGGCGCGATCCCGGACGATGAGGAGATCGTGATCTCCACGAACCAGGGGGAACCTCTGGTGGGAATGAATTCCTTTGCCGGACAGGCTTATCTTAATATCTGTAAGCGGATACTTGGTCAGGAGGTGCCGCTTATGGGGCTTGAGAAAAATAAAGGATTCTTCCATATGTTTAGCGGTCTCTTAAAACGGGCATAAATGAAGAAGAGGCTATTCCATATCCTGACAGGAAGAAATTCCGGAAACATAGCAAAAAAACGGCTTGAATTTCTGCTGATCGCAGACCGGGCCGGATGTACGCCGGAGATCCTCGAGATGTTAAAAAACGACATGATAAAAGTCATATCAAGATATATGATGATCGATCCGGAGCAGCTGGAGGTCAAGGTGATCCATATGGACCACAAAAGGGTGGGAGAGAAGCTCCCTGTCCTGTACGCCAGCATCCCGGTTCGTGAACTGCTAGTTAAGGGGACATTTTAATACATGTTTTCAGAATACAATTTTAAAAACTTCAATTTCCGCCTGCTGTTCTATGCCCTGGCATTAAACGCCATCGGGCTTCTCGTGATCAACAGCGCGGTAAACGGAGACAGAAGCTATATCAACCGCCAGTTGATCGGCCTTTTCGGCGGACTGGTGATCATGCTCTTCCTGGCTCTGACAGATTACCACAAACTGATGCGCTGCACCGGCGTGATCTACCTTGGATGTGTGGCGATCCTTCTCGCGATCATCGTTGCGGGACAGTTCGGAGGAGCCGGAACCGGTGCGAGACGCTGGATCACGCTTCCTGTTATCGGACGTTTCCAGCCGTCGGAATTTGTTAAGATCGGTCTGATCATTTTCTTCTCCTGGTTTCTGCAGCGAAATCAGGAGAAGATCAATAATCTCCGCACGTTGATCATCGTCGGAGCGTTTGCTGCTGTTCCGCTGCTTCTAATTATGAAGCAGCCGGATCTGTCCACGAGTATCGTTATCATGTTTATCATCGTATGCCTGATCTTTGTCGCGGGACTCAGCTACAAATGGATCGTCGGCGCTGCCGCCGTCGTGATCCCGGGGCTGGCCCTCACGGTATTTCTCGCCGAGCGGGGCGTTGTGCCGTTTCTGACAGGATACCAGGTAAACCGAATCCTTGCCTTCGTCAATCCTGGAAAATACGCGGACCTGAATGTCCAGCAGGATAACTCAAAGATGGCCATCGGATCGGGAATGCTGTATGGAAAGGGCCTGCTCAATGAAACGGCCATTTCCGTAAAGAACGGAAATTTCTTATCGGAGGAACACACCGATTTTATTTTCGCCGTGATCGGCGAGGAGATGGGCTTTGTGGGCTGCATGCTTGTGCTGGTCCTGTATCTTCTCTTTGTATTTGAATGCCTGCGAATGGCAGGGAGAACGAGAGACCTGACTGGAAAGCTTCTCTGTACGGGAATAGCTGCTCTCGTTGGATTCCAGGCATTTACAAACATTGCGGTTGCCACCGGAATTTTCCCGAACACCGGGCTTCCGCTTCCGTTTATCAGTTATGGTGTAAGTTCTCTGGTAAGTCTTTATATCGGCATCGGCGTTCTCTTAAACGTCGGACTGCAGCAAAATAAACTAGAATTCTAGGAGGTATTGTTATGAATGTTGGACTGATCGCTCATGATTCCAAAAAGAAACTGATGCAGAACTTCTGTATTGCGTACAAGGGAATCTTAAGTAAACATAACCTCTATGCGACCGGAACCACCGGCAAACTCATCGAGGAAGTCACAAACTTAAATATCCATAAATTTCTGCCGGGGCATCTTGGCGGAGAGCAGCAGATGGGAGCACAGATCGAGAACAACGATATGGATCTCGTGATTTTCTTAAGAGATCCGCTGTCCCCGAAGTCCCATGAGCCGGATGTCAACAAGGCTGTGAGACTCTGCGATATCCACAATGTCCCGTTAGCGACAAACCTCGCTACGGCGGAACTTCTGATCAAGGCCTTGGACCGCGGCGATCTGGAATGGCGCGAGATGTATAAGTAATGGGAAAGAAGATAAGATGGATCCCGGGAATCGTGGGACTCTGCCTGGTTCTTGGCGCGTCTGGCTGCGCGAAGTCCGCAGGTGCAGGAAGCTCCTACGCCCTGGATCAGAGGATCGGGACGTTTGCCGCCTCCGGAAGCGGAAGGACGGCGGATGGATTTGCGGCAGATCTGGCGGTAGTGACAGATGAAACGAGCGTGGATGAGACGCTCACAGCGGAGTCTGCCGGAGTGTTTCCGTTAGACGGCGGAAATGCTGTTTTCGCACAGGATGTCTTTGAACGGAGAAACCCTGCCAGCACGACAAAGGTCATGACGGCACTTATTGCTTTAAAATATGGGAATCTTGATGATGTGGTGACGGTTCCCCAGGAGTCGGTGATCACGGAGAGCGGTTCCTCCATGGCGGGAGTCGTTCCCGGAGACAAGCTGACACTGGAGCAGCTTCTTTACGGCCTTCTGATCCCATCTGGAAACGACGCGGCGAATGCTATCGCGGTCCACATGGGCGGATCCATCGAGGGCTTTGTGAAGATGATGAATGAAGAGGCTGTACAGATCGGTGCAACAGGGACGCATTTTGCGAATGCCAACGGTCTGACGAATGCGGATCACTATATGACCGCCTATGATCTCTATTTGATGTTCCATGAGGCGTTAAAGTATGAGAAGTTCCGGGATATTATCGGGACGAAGACATACACGGGGACCTATAAAGGGGCGGACGGATCGGACAAGACCGCATCCTGGAGTGTCAGCAACTACTATATGCTCGGAAAGAAAGAGATGCCGGAGGGCCTCTCCGTATTCGGCGGAAAGACCGGAACCACCCAGGCGGCGGGCTACTGCCTGATCATGGGGGAGAGGGACGCGGACGGAAAAGAGTACGCATCCGTTGTAATGCACGCGGACTGCCGCGATGCCCTCTATTCGGATATGTCGACGATCATTGAGAAGATCGACCGATAGCGGAAAACAGGAAGAAAAAAGCGTGAATGAACAGGATATGAAAGTTTTCGGGGGATTCGGAGGCTTTCGTGTCCTGTTTTTTGCTCCCGGCATCCGTAAAGAACTGTCGGCGGCAGATTCTGCAGGTGTTGGAAGTACATTCTGCTTTTGTATGAAATTATTTCGAAATTTAGAAATAATGGTTGCAAATTTTCAGCAAATAGTCTATAATAAATTTACAAACAAGAGATTTTTTATACAAAATATATAAAATCCAAGGAGGAGTGCATTATGGTTCAGATCATCGCAGGACGGAAAGGAAAAGGAAAAACTAAATATTTACTTGATATGGCTAACACAGCAGTGAAAGAGGCAAAAGGTTCAATCGTTTACCTTGATAAGAGCTCGAAACATATGTACGAGCTTAACAATAAGATCCGCTTAATCAACGTAGCGGAGTTCTCTGTAAGTACGGCTGAAGGCTTTATCGGTTTCATCTGCGGAATTATTTCCCAGGATCACGACCTCGAGGCTATGTATCTCGACAGCTTCTTGAAGCTCGCTGGTCTTGAGGGAGAAGATATCACTGCAACTCTCGCAGAACTGGATCAGATCAGTGCAAAATACCATGTAAACTTTGTATTAAGCGTATCCATGGATGGTGAAGAACTTCCGGAATCTGCAAAAGATATGGTACTGGTAGCTTTATAAAATAATCGCTCCTTCCTATATAAGAGTACATAAACACCTGCCTGACGGCGGGTGTTTATGTTTTATGGAAAAATGAAAAGCCCGGTTTAACGGGATATTTCCAGATCAGAGGACATATATTGCCAGGTGTCTGAAAAGAAAAATTAAAAATAAATAAAACGTCAAGCAAAAACACTTGACAACCATCTCCGTTTATAGTATGATATCGCAGGTGACCTGATATGGAAAAAATTGTAGCACAGGGTCTTCTGTATGATTTCTATGGAGAGCTCTTAACGGAGCACCAGCGGCGTGTATATGAAGATGTGGTATTTAATGACATGTCCCTCAGCGAGATCGCCGAAGAACAGGGAATCAGCAGACAGGGCGTGCATGACTTGGTGAAGCGCTGTGACAAGATTCTTTCCGGATACGAGGAAAAACTGAAGCTTGTCGAGAAATTCAACCAGACAAAGAAAATGGTAGAAGAGATTAAGGAACTGGCTGGCCAATATAAAAAGGACGGCGACCGATCCCTGATCGACAGGATCGAAGCGATTTCCGAAGAGATCGGGAAGCTGTAAGTCAGAGGGAGAGTTTTCATGGCATTTGAAAGTTTAGCCGATAAATTACAGAATGTCTTTAAAAACTTAAGAGGCAAAGGAAGACTGACAGAGGCAGATGTAAAAGCTGCCCTGAAGGAAGTCAAGATGGCTCTCCTGGAAGCCGATGTAAGTTTTAAAGTTGTTAAACAGTTTATCAGTTCTGTACAGGAGCGTGCGATCGGACAGGATGTCTTAGAGAGCCTGACTCCGGGACAGATGGTAATAAAAATCGTAAATGAGGAGCTCGTAAAGCTTATGGGTTCCGAGACCACAGAGATTGCCTTAAAGCCCCAGAATGAGATCACCGTGATCATGATGATCGGACTTCAGGGTGCAGGTAAGACAACGACTACGGCAAAGCTTGCCGGAAAGTTTAAGGCGAAGGGCAGAAAGCCGCTCCTTGCGGCCTGCGACGTTTACCGTCCTGCTGCGATCAAACAGTTACAGGTAAACGGTGAGAAAGTCGGAGTTCCGGTCTTCACGATGGGTGATAACCAGAATCCGGTGAATATCGCGAAAGCCGCTGTGGAACATGCCAGAAAAGAAGGCATGAATCTCGTATTCCTCGATACGGCAGGACGTCTTCAGATCGACGAGTCCATGATGGATGAGCTCGTCAATATCAAGGAAGCCGTTGAAGTCGACCAGACGATCCTCGTTGTCGACGCGATGACCGGTCAGGATGCAGTAAATGTAGCCGGAAGCTTTAATGATAAGATCGGTGTCGATGGCGTGATCTTAACAAAGCTTGATGGTGATACGCGAGGCGGTGCGGCGTTATCGATCCGTGCCGTGACGGGAAAACCGATCCTCTACGTCGGTATGGGCGAGAAGCTCTCCGATCTGGAACAGTTTTATCCGGACCGTATGGCTTCGAGAATCCTTGGAATGGGTGATATCCTTTCCCTGATTGAGAAAGCCGAGTTTGAGGTGAGCGAAGAGAAGGCAAAAGAAATGAGCCAGAAACTTCGCAAAGCAGAATTTGATTTTAACGATTTCCTGGATCAGATGCGCCAGATCAAAAAAATGGGCGGCATGAACAGCATCTTAAACATGATGCCGGGAATGTCTCAGATGAAGGGAAATGTTGAAATAGACGAGAGATCCATGGATAAAGTGGAGGCGATCATTCTCTCTATGACGAAGGGGGAGCGGGCGAATCCGTCCCTCTTAAATCCGTCGAGAAAACAGAGGATTGCAAAGGGAGCCGGCGTAGATATTGCCGAGGTGAACCGGATCGTCAAACAGTTTGAACAGTCGAAAAAGCTTATGAAGCAGCTTCCCGGAATGATGGGAGGCGGCAAGCGGAAAGGGCTTGGCGGACTGGGCGGGATGCTTGGAAAGATGAAATTACCTTTCTAAATACCGCAATTTATGATAAGAAGGCAAATGCGATTCCCGCATGGCTGATAAACGAAAAAACCAAGGAGGTGAAATTGTCATGGCAGTTAAGATGAGATTAAGAAGAATGGGTCAGAAGAAGGCTCCTTTCTATAGAATTATCGTTGCAGATTCCCGTTCCCCGAGAGACGGTCGCTTCATCGAAGAGGTTGGATACTACGATCCGAACACAGAGCCGAGCACCATCAAATTCGACGAGGAAGCAGCTAAGAAGTGGTTAGGAACAGGCGCTCAGCCGACTGAGACTGTTGCTAAGCTCTTAAAGGCAGCCGGTATCCAGTAATCGAGGTGGATTCAATGAAGGAATTGGTAGAAGTTATCGCCAAAGCGCTGGTTGATAATCCAGATGAAGTCGTTGTTACGGAATCTGAAAAAGAAGAAGAGATCGTCATTGAGCTTAAGGTTGCCCCGACCGATATGGGAAAGGTGATCGGAAAGCAGGGAAGGATCGCGAAAGCCATCCGCTCCGTTGTGAAGGCAGCTTCTTCCAAGATGGATAAGAAAGTGATTGTTGAAATTCAGTAATCGTGAGGGACTGTGGACAGGATTTTTCCCGGCTGCAGTCCCCTTTCTGTCATTAAGGAGACAATATGGAAAAATATCTTCGCGTAGGCGTCATTACCTCCCCGCACGGCGTGCGCGGCGAGGTGAAGGTCTATCCGACCACAGATGATGTGATGCGCTTTAAAAAATTAGATAAAGTGATTCTGGATCTCGGAAGAGGAGAGACACGGGAGTTAAAGATTCGTCAGGTGAAATTCTTTAAAAATATGGTCATCCTGAAATTTGATGGCGTGGACACCATGAACGAGGTGGAAGGCTGGCGTCAGAAGGATCTTCTTATTACAAGAGATCAGGCGATCCCGCTGGAGGAGGATGAGTTCTTTATCACAGACCTCATCGGACTTAACGTTGTCACAGACGAGGGAGAGACACTTGGAACTTTGACGGATGTCATGGAGACCGGAGCGAATGATGTGTACTGCGTGAAGACACCGGAGGGAAAAGAGCTTCTTCTCCCGGCGATCCGCGACTGCATCCTGGACGTGGATCTCGACAAGGAAGAAATGCTTGTTCATGTTCTCCCGGGACTTCTCGATCTGTAGGGGAGGTATCGATGAACTTTCATGTACTTACCCTGTTCCCGGAAATGATCATGAACGGTCTGGAGACGAGTATTCTCGGCCGCGCGGCTGCAAAGGGAATCGTATCATTTGAGGCAGTGAACATCCGTGATTATACGCTGGAGCGCCACGGCAAGGTGGATGATTATCCATACGGAGGAGGAGCCGGGATGGTCATGCAGGCAGAGCCGATTTACCGCGCTTACGCGGCTCTTGTGGAGAAGATCGGAAAGAAACCACGTGTGATCTATATGACACCGCAGGGTCAGACCTTCAACCAGAGCATCGCGGAAGATCTTGCGAAGGAGGAAGATCTGGTGTTCCTCTGCGGCCATTATGAAGGCGTGGATGAGCGTGTCCTCGAGATGATCGCTACAGATTATCTCTCCGCAGGAGACTATGTTCTCACTGGCGGCGAGCTTCCGGCGATGATGATGATCGACTGCATCTCAAGGCTTGTGCCGGGAGTGCTGAACAATAACGTATCTGCGGAGTTTGAGACGTTCCATGATAATCTTCTGGAGTATCCCCAGTATACCCGTCCGGAAGTATTCATGGGCAAAAAGGTGCCGGATATCCTGCTTTCCGGCCACCACGCGAATGTGGAGAAGTGGCGCAGGGAACAGTCCATTATCCGCACGTTACAGAACCGGCCGGAGCTTCTTGAGGATGCGGTCCTGTCGAAGAAGGAGCAGAAGTTTCTCGACGAACTGTTGAGACAGCAGGAATTGGAGAACGCCCAGAAGGTCAAAAATAAAGAGAAAGCATCGGCGGAACATGACGGGGAAGAGACCGCCTGATCCGTGCAGCAGCTGGAAAAATGAGACTTTCGCTCCACAAATATTGGTTACAGTTCAGCCATTACATCTTCTTGTTTTCATATTCATGAAAACAAGAAGCTTGGTGGTTCCACCATATGCTGATTTGGATGAAAAAGTGCTTATGCAAGCAAGCTTGCAACACACTTTCTCATTCAAACCAGCGCATGGCTGAACTGTAACAAATATTGTGCGATTTTTGAGAAAACCGCTTGCATTTTGGCTGACGGTATGGTAAAATACAAAACTGTGGTATCCGAAAGACGGGGAAATCCTGTCGATACGGAGGCTTAAATCATAAGAGATGGTCCGCTGCCGCAGGAAAAGATGATGCGGGTAAGAACATCGAATACTTTAAGGAGGTTCATATCAATGAACGACATTATCAAGAATATCGAAGCTGCACAGTTAAAAGAGTCTGTACCGAGCTTCAACGTAGGTGACACTGTAAGAGTATCCGCTAAGATCAAAGAGGGAAACCGTGAGAGAATCCAGGTTTTCGAGGGTACAGTTATCAAGAGACAGAACGGCGGCGTTAGAGAGACTTTCACAGTAAGAAAGAACTCCAACGGTATCGGCGTTGAGAAAACATGGCCGCTTCATTCCCCGTCTGTTGAGAACGTTGAGGTTGTTAGAAGAGGTAAAGTTCGTCGTGCGAAACTTTACTACTTAAGAACAAGAGTAGGTAAGGCAGCAAAGGTTAAAGAATTAGTAAAATAATTCATAACTGTACAGAGAGTCAGTAGATCAAAGGGGCAATGAAAATTGTCCCTTTGTTTTTAATGTAACAGGAAATTCCGAGGAATTCCCTGTTACATTAAAAGGCACTAACGTGCCAAGGATGCGCACTCGTGCGAAGATGTAGATTGTCGCAAGCGACCGCGTGAGGCGCGAGAATGTGCCAAGGCACATTCTTTTTATATGAAAGTGTTGTTAAGCGGATGACCAGACTGCGTACTTGCGCGCAAGGATGGGCAGACATTTGACAGCCAAGCCGATATAAGTAAGCAGGGCGATAGCCCGGATTACGAATTTTGGCGGCAATTGTGGGAGTGACTTAGTCACGGAACAATTGCCTTTCAGAGAGGGGGTCTCGCCATGGAATTTTTTGAGGAAAAGGAATCGAACAGACTTCACCGGCTCACGGAATGGGCGGTCGACTGCGCAGTCATGGTTGCCCTTGCGTGTTATCTTGTGTTTTGTTTTGGAAGCAGGATTGAGATGAATGGAAGTTCCATGAAGCCCGTGCTGGAATCCGGAGATGTGGTATTGATGAACCGCCTGTCCTATGATATCGGGAAACCGAACCGGCTTGATGTCGTTGTGTTTGAGCGGGAAGGGCAGCAGCCTGGAATCAAGCGGATCATCGGACTTCCGGGGGAAACGGTCCAGATCAAAAACGGGTCCATCTATATCAATGGGGAACTCTTAAAGGCGCAGGACGGTCTTGGTGAGGCCACGATCGCCGGGGCAGCCGAATATCCGGTGGAGCTTGGGGAGGATGAATATTTTCTCCTGGGAGACAACCGGGAATCAAGTGAAGACAGCCGGTTTTCCGGCATTGGAAATATAAAACGGGAAAATCTCATCGGACGCGTCTGGCTGCGGTTTCAGCCATTTTCCAGACTTGGTTTCGTCCGGTAGCAGGAAAGGACGGAGACAATTACTATGAATATACAGTGGTATCCAGGCCATATGACAAAGGCGAAACGCGCCATGAAAGAGGACGTGAAGCTTGTAGACCTCGTGATCGAGCTCGTGGACGCGCGCGCGCCGTTAGCCAGCCGCAACCCGGATATTGACAGTCTCGCAGCTGGAAAAGGCCGTGTGATCCTTTTAAACAAGGCAGATCTCGCTTCTGAGAAGGCAAACGCGGCGTGGATCACTTACTTTGAGAGCCAGGGTTTCCAGGTCATGAAGATCGACGCGAGGGCGAAGGCAACCTTAAAGCAATTGAATGCCCTGATCCAGGAGGCATGTAAGGAGAAGATCGAGCGCGACAGAAGACGCGGAATCTTAAACCGCCCGGTGCGCGCCATGGTGGTGGGGATCCCGAACGTGGGAAAATCCACCTTCATCAACAGCTTTGCCGGAAAGGCGGCTGCGAAGACCGGAAATAAGCCTGGCGTCACAAAAGGAAACCAGTGGATCCGCTTAAACAAGCAGGTGGAGCTTCTTGACACCCCAGGGATCTTATGGCCGAAATTTGAGGACCAGAGAGTGGGACTTTTACTGGCATTTTTAGGTTCCATCAACGATGAGATCCTGGAAAAAGATGAGCTGGCATCCGAGCTTGCGGACTATCTTAGGAATATCACTCCGGGACTCTTAAAGGAGCGCTATGGAATCGAGGAGGACGGAAAGAAGCCGTATGAGCTTCTCGATGAGATCGCGGCAGCCCGCGCATGCCTGACGAAAGGCGGGGTGAATGATCTCACGAAGGCTGCGAGACTGCTGCTCGATGAATTCCGGGGTGGAAAGCTTGGAAGGATTACGCTGGAGATGCCGGAAAAGAAGGAAGAAGCGGAATAATATAAAACTCTGAAAATGCAGAGGTGTGCAGATATTTCCCGGAAATATTCAGATGATGACTGTTTTGATGAAATGAAAGGGGAGAAGCTGCGCATGCAGGCAGAGAAATTATGTGAGGATAAGGAGCTGGGCAGAATATGGCAAGACGGGTGCTGACGGGAGAAAAACTTGAGAAGGAACTGGAACGTCTCTCTCTTATGCGGGAATTCGAGAGACAGTATGAGGACTGCGCATTCATCTGTGGAATCGATGAGGCAGGCCGTGGACCTCTTGCGGGTCCTGTAGCAGCCGGTGCGGCGATTCTGCCGAAGGATTGCCAGATCCTTTATCTGAATGACTCAAAGAAGCTCTCTGAGAGCCGACGGGAGGAACTATTCCTGGAGATCAAGGAGAAAGCCATCGCCTGGTCGGTGGGGATCGTGGGTCCGGAGCGGATTGATGAGATCAACATCTTGCAGGCAACCTACGAGGCGATGCGACAGGCCATCTCGAAGCTCGATCCGGTGCCGCAGGTCCTCTTAAACGACGCGGTGACGATCCCGGGCGTTGCGATTCCCCAGGTGCCGATCATCAAGGGCGACGCGAAGAGCGTTTCTATCGCGGCAGCCAGCATCCTCGCAAAGGTGACCAGGGACCATATGATGGAGGAGTACGATAAAGATTATCCGGAGTATGGTTTCGCGAAGCATAAAGGATACGGAACTCCGGCGCATATCACGGCGCTCAAGGAGTTTGGTCCGACACCGATCCACAGACGGACGTTTATTACCAAATTCGTATAAATTGGCAGGCTCGAGGATCAGGTGTAAAGAGAGAATAAAAATGTTTATGCGGCTGCAGGAGATGAGCTGTATGACTGCATTGTCATAAATCGGGGGATGAGCGTGACAAAGAATAATCGGGCAACAGGCAGCATCTATGAAGAAAAGATCGCTGCCTTTTTAAAACAGAACGGATTTATGATCCTGGAGAGGAATTACCGCTGCAAGCAGGGCGAGATCGATATTATCGCGAAGGATGGAAAATATTTCGTGTTTATCGAGGTGAAATTCCGCGCCAGCGGCTCGGCTGGTTTTTCACTGGAAGCCATCGACCACAGGAAGGCCATGCGGATCCGGAATGCAGCGGTGTATTATCTGTTTTCCCATCAATTTCCGGAGGAGACTCCGTGCCGGTTTGATGCGGCGGGGATCGATGGGGAAGAGATCACATATATCAGAAACGCTTTTTAATGAAATAGTCTTATGTTTTTTGCATGAGATATCTCGGAAAGGGGAAAATTTATGAATCAGTGGATCAGAAAAACAGATGCGGCGGATCATATGAGAGAAGTGACAAAGAGCGGTGTCACATATCTGACATTTCCGGTACTTGATGCCACGGGAATCGTCACTCACGCGTTCTCCACGAGAATGGGCGGTGTCAGCGAGGGCTGGTATTCGACCATGAATTTTTCCTTTACCCGCGGTGATAACCGGGAACATGTGCTGGAGAATTACAGCAGGATGGCGGCGGCTCTCGGTGTAGACCGGGAAAAAATGGTCTTAACCTGGCAGACCCACACGACAAATATCCGAGTCGTCTCCGCGGATGATCTCGGAAAAGGCGTTGTGAAGGACCGGGACTACCGGGATATCGACGGACTTTTGACGAACATGCCGGGCGTGACGCTTGTGACATTTTTTGCGGACTGTGTCCCGTTATATTTTGTAGATCCGAAACACCATGCCATTGGTCTCGCACATTCCGGCTGGCGAGGAACCGTGAACCGCATGGGGGAAAAGATGATACATGCGATGAAGCAGGAATACGGAACTGTCCCGGAAGACCTGATCTGCTGCGTGGGACCGAGTATCTGCAGCGACTGTTATGAGGTCGGGGAAGATGTGGCGGACAACTTCCGTGATGCATTTTCGAAAGAGGATTGTGAACACATTGTCTTCCCGTCTAAGAGCGGCGTGATCGGGAAGCGTCAGCTGGATCTCTGGGAGGCAAATCGCCGAATCCTGATGGAAGCCGGAGTGCCGTCAAAGAATATTTCCGTCACAGATATCTGCACAAAGTGCAACCCGGATAAGCTGTTTTCCCACAGGGCGATGGGGGAGAAACGAGGGAATCTCTGCGCGTTTCTTGCACTTAAAGAGAGATAAAAAGTCTCGAAGCCGCTGATATTGAATTGCAGGCAGAGCCGACAGACAGCACGAAGTGGTTGAATTGCAAGAAAACGACATTTCACACAAAACCTTCCAGTGTATTATTTTTCAGGACGATCATACTAGGAACGTACCATCAAACATGCCCGATGCGAAAGCAGTAAAAGGCATTACACTAAAAGGAGGCGTATCTTATGTCTAACACAAGCAGTTCTTCTAACCGTGTAGTAGTTCCGGAAGCAAAGGAAGCGATGGACAAATTCAAAATGGAGATCGCAGATGAGCTCGGAGTACCGCTCACAAACGGCTACAACGGCAATCTGACTTCTTACCAGAACGGCAGCGTCGGCGGCTATATGGTCAAGAAGATGATCGAAGAGCAGGAAAAGAAGATGGCAGGTAAATAAAGCCTGAGCATCCGGAAAGCCTTCGCAGGAAAGACGGGACCTCATCAGTTCCATCTGCCCTGTGAGGGCTTTTTCCGTGTCACGATTCACGCCTTGCCGCAGACAGTAACTGAGTATGTTACAGCAAAAAATACTTGTATAATAGAAAAAATGCGATTATAATGGGTATGCTTTCTTACGGTCAGCGTAGCAAGTGCGCAGACATGCAGAACAGTTACGAATAATTGCAATATTCAGAGGTTGAAATATGAGAGTGATTGCAGGCAGCGCGAGACGGCTGCTTTTAAAGACGGTGGATGGAATGGAGACAAGACCCACCACGGACCGGATAAAAGAGACCCTGTTCAATATGCTTCAGAATGACCTTTACGGGGCAAGATTCCTGGATCTTTTCGCGGGAAGCGGCGCGATCGGGATCGAGGCATTAAGCCGCGGGGCGAAGGAAGCGGTCTTTGTCGATAAGGGTGACGGACAGATTTCCTGCATCCGGGAGAATTTAAAGACAACCCACCTGGAAGAAAAGGCCAGGGTCATGTCTGCGGATGTGACAGAGGCAGTTCGGAGACTTGACCGGGATGGAAAGTCGTTTGACTTTATCTTTATGGATCCACCGTACCGGATGGATCTTCCGAAAAAAGTCCTTGAGGCATTAAAGGATACCTGTCTCGCGGACGAAGAGACGCTGATCATCGCTGAGGAAGCTCTTGACGTGGATTTTTCCTGGGCTGGTGCACTCGGGTATGAGATCGTGAAGATCAAAGAATATAAGACGAATAAACATGTTTTCCTTAAGATTAAGAAAGTGTAATGAAGTGACCAGTACGAATGACAGATCACAGGCTGGAAATTGCCAGAACAAAGCCAGAAAAAACACATAAAATGAGGAGATAAACCGCAGCAGCCTGCGGCATAGACAAAAATCATGAAGACAGCAATCTATCCGGGAAGTTTTGACCCGGTCACACTGGGACATATCGACGTTATCAAGAGGGCATCAAAATTATTCGATCATCTGATCATCGGCGTTCTCAATAATCGCGCGAAAACGCCATTGTTTTCTGTGGAAGAACGTGTTAAGATGTTAGAAGAGGTCACAAAAGACATTCCGAACGTGGAGGTAAAGAGCTTTGCGGGACTTACCGTTGACTTTGCAAAGGAATGCAACGCCAACGCCGTTGTCCGTGGACTCCGCGCGATCACTGACTTCGAATATGAACTCCAGATCGCCCAGTTAAACCGCGTGATGGATACCAGCATAGACACAGTATTTCTGACCACGAGCCTTGAGTACGCGTACTTAAGTTCCAGTACCGTAAAGGAAGTTGCGGCTTACGGCGGGGATATTTCGAATTTTGTAACACCTTATGTGGCGGATGAAGTACATAAGAGACTGCGTGAGAGACAAGGCAGTCAGGTGTAAGGGAAAGGAAAAGGAAACGACATGAGCAGAATTGAACAGTTAATCAATGAAATTGAGGAATATATCGACAGCTGTAAATTTCAGCCGTTATCTACAACAAAGATCATCGTAAACAAAGAGGAGCTGGACGAGCTTTTAGTGGAGCTTCGCTTAAGAATCCCGGATGAGATCAAGCAGTATCAGAAGATCATCAGCAACCAGGATGCGATCCTCTCTGATGCCCACAGCAAGGCAGACGCAATGCTCGCAGAGGCAACGGCCCAGACAAACGAGCTTGTAAACGAGCACGAGATCATGCAGAGAGCTTACGCCCAGGCAAATGAGATCATCGAGCAGGCCCAGGCCCAGGCCCAGACTATCGTTGACAACGCAGTCACTGACGCAAACAGTGTCCGTCAGGGATCTATCCAGTACACAGATGATATGTTAAAGAGCCTTCAGACAATTATGAACCACACAATGGAAGGCGCCCAGGGCCGCTTCGACGCGTTCATGAACTCCATGAAGTCCAGCTACGATATCGTTTCCTCCAACAGAAAGGAACTTTCCTCCGGAATCATCACAGAGAAAGAGGAAGACGCTGCGCCGGAGACCGATGGTAAGAACGCTTAATGCAGTCAGTCTGTACAGAATCGCTGATGGAAACAAAACGAATTTAAAATATGGAAAAACGCAGAACACCGGTGAGGACTGCCATGACGGCAGCTGTCAGGGAGGCGTGGGCAATTTTCCAGAGAAGATACTGCCGGATGGAGAGTCCGGCAGTTTTTTCGTGTACAGAATTCTGCCGGCCGCCGCAGGAGACCGTCCTGCCGGCGGATCCCGATGAGGATCGGTGTATCCGGATCACTGCATTTGTCTGCGACATGGCGGAAAAGCCGCCGAAAGAGAATATAGCAGCAGCTGCGATAGCGGAATATGGATATGTAAGAGAATCGCTGACAGTACGGATCCCCGTTGTGATCTCCATTGCGCCAGAGAAAAACAGACGGGCTGGGGCTGGAATCTCAGGAGTATTCCGGATCACAAGGATCAAAATGGAATAAAAGATCAGGTAGCCGCCGATCTTTACAAGAATCTCTGCGGAATTCAGGATCGCGGCATCCAGGGAAAGTGCAGAACTGGACGATTTATCTGATCGTGTGTGCTTTGAAGAAAACGCATTGGCGGAATTCGGAGTTGGATGTTGTTGGGAAATACCGGAATTTTCCGGGATGGATTCAGGACTAAAAGGAGCGTGATAAATGAAGTGTGCCGGGATAGCGAGCAGCAGGAGCGGCATGTAAATGGCAAAGACAAAGCACAAAAGCGGTAACTGAGCGGCAAACATGGGATAAACGAAACCTGCGAGAAACATGGGACTCGGGTGATTACAGAGGGCGAAGAGAAACTTTGCCTCGCTGGAGCTGAGCCGCCTTTCCGCGAGAAAGTCTGCGCACGTTTTTGCGCCCATAGGGCAGCCGCAGAGGAGCCCTGTGAGGAGAACATACCATCCGTCTGCTGACAGCCCGCAGAAACGGAAAACCACCGTAAACGGCTGCATAAGCCAGGAGATCCCGCCGGAGGCAGAGAGAATGGAGGACAGAACCATAAATGGAAACAGCGCCGGTACCACTGCAGAATACCACAAAAGAAGTCCGGCTGCTGCACCTTTTGTCACAAGGCCCGCGTGGAAGATCATAAAAAGCAGGGAGAAAAGAGCCAGGATTGATGTCTTTATCATAAATACTCCTAATGAGGATATTTAGATCAGGTTTACCGGGTGCCCCAGATAGTTACAGTTCAGCCATTACATCTTCTTGTTTTCATATTCATGAAAACAAGAAGCCTGGTGGTTCCACCATATGCTGATTTGGATGAAAAAGTGCTTATGCAAGCAAGCTTGCAACACACTTTCTCATTCAAACCAGCGCATGGCTGAACTGTAACACCAGATAAACTCTTTCTATTATTTTCATTGTACTTTCACCGGAATTTTGATATGATAAAGATAGTGTGCTTTTTTATTTAAAAGTCCATATTTTCCGGGAATTCTGCATTTCCCAATAGAATGAATACGGACTGGACCAGAAAAGCACGGGATTCGGAAGGAGAGAAATACTTGGAAAAAGCAATCCGGTTGGATAAATATCTGGCTGATATGGGAAAAGGGACGAGGACGGAGCTCAAGGAGATGATCCGGAGAGGACGTATCACGGTGAACGGTGTGATCGTAAAAAAGCCTGAGACGAAGATAAAGAAAGGCGAAGACACGATCTGTCTTGACAATGCACCGGTGGAGTATGTGGAACTGGAATATTATCTTTTAAATAAACCCCAGGGTGTGATCTCCGCGACGGAGGACCGCCGCAGGGAGACAGTCGTGGATCTGATTGACGAGAAGAGCAGAAAAGATCTGTTCCCGGTGGGACGCCTGGATATCGATACGGAAGGCCTGCTTCTCATCACAAACGATGGGGCGCTGGCCCACCGTCTTCTCTCACCGGGACATCACGTGGATAAGGTGTATGAGGCGAGATGCGAGGGCTTTGTCCCAGATGAGGCGGTAGATAAGTTCCGGGAAGGAATGACGCTTGCGGACGGACTTTCCTGTATGCCTGCGGAGCTGGAGATCTTAGAGAGAAGAGCGGAGGACCGGAAGACGGGGACAGCGGCGGAGAGTCTCGTGCGGCTCACGCTTCACGAGGGGAAATTCCATCAGGTTAAGCGCATGATGGAGGAGACCGGCTGTCCGGTGCTTCACTTAAAACGCTTGTCTATGGGGCCGCTGAAGCTCGATGATGCTTTAAAGACCGGGGAATACCGGAAACTGACGGATAAAGAACGGGAGTTGTTGGAAAACTTATGATAAAGAATTTTTTGGAAAATAAAAAGGCGATGCTTTTTGATCTGGATGGGACTCTGGTGGATTCCATGTGGATGTGGGAGGCGATCGATATCGAATTTTTGGGAGCTTACGGCTATGAATGCCCGGACGATATCCAGAGAGCGATCGAGGGAATGAGCTTTTCGGAGACGGCGGTATATTTTAAGGAGCGGTTTGATCTCCCGTTAAGTCTTGAGGAGATCAAGGCGGTCTGGACCCGGATGTCGATCGACAAGTACCGTCATGAAGTGCCATTGAAGCCGGGTGTGCTGGAATTTTTGAAATACTGCAAGGAGAACGGGATCCGCACAGGAATCGGGACCAGCAACGGAAGCGAGATCGTAGATGCGGTCCTGACATCTTTGAAGGTGAAAGAATACTTTGATGCGGTGGTGACAGCCTGTGAGGTGGCTCACGGAAAGCCGGAGCCGGATATCTACCTCGAAGTCGCAAAGCGTCTTGGTGTGCAACCGGAGAACTGCCTCGTGTTTGAGGATATCCCGGCGGGGATCATGGCAGGCAAAGCGGCGGGGATGCCGGTGATCGCCATGGAGGATGATTTTTCGGCAGATCTGATGGATGAGAAGAGAGAGCTTGCGGATGCAGTGATCTCCGATTACAGAGAATTACTGTAGTTTTTATAAGATTGGCTCATTTGCCGGTTCAACGATAAAATGAATAAGGACATAACATATGATACATGATTTTCTCCCGGTATGCCGGGCAGATATGGAAAAAAGAGGCTGGGACCAGTGTGATTTCGTCTATGTTTGTGGAGACGCCTATGTGGACCATCCGTCCTTCGGTTCCGCGATTATCAGCCGTGTGCTGGAATCCTACGGATACAAGGTCGGGATCATCGCCCAGCCGGACTGGAAGGACAAAGAGAGCATCCAGGTTCTCGGAAGACCGCGTCTCTGCTTCCTCGTGAGTGCCGGAAATATGGATTCCATGGTAAACCATTATTCCGTCTCAAAAAGACGCCGCGATAAGGATTCCTACACGCCGGGCGGTGTTATGGGAAAGCGGCCGGATTACGCGGCAGTGGTCTACTGCAACCTGATCCGTTCCGTTTATAAGGATATTCCCATCGTGATCGGCGGGATCGAGGCGAGCTTACGGCGCCTGGCCCACTATGATTACTGGTCGAACAAGGTGAAGCACTCGATCCTCGTGGATTCCCAGGCAGACCTGATCTCTTACGGAATGGGCGAAAAGTCTATCGTTGAGATCGCGGACGCGCTGAACTCCGGTCTTGATGTGAAGGATATCACATTTATCGACGGAACTGTCTATAAGACAGACAGTCTGGATTCCGTATACGATGCGGTTACCCTGCCGTCCTATGATGAGATCAAAACAGATAAGAGACGTTATGCGGAAAGCTTCAATATCCAGTATAAAAATACAGATGCTTTTTCGGGAAAACGTCTTGTGGAGCAGTACCGGGACAACCTTTATGTTGTCCAGAACCCACCGGCAAAACCGCTTTCTGTTCAGGAGATGGATGATGTCTACGCACTTCCTTATATGAGGCGGTGGCATCCGTCCTACGATGCGGCAGGCGGGATCCCGGCGTTCTCGGAGGTGAAATTCAGCCTGATCAGCAACCGTGGCTGCTTCGGCGGCTGCAGCTTCTGTGCGCTGACGTTCCATCAGGGGCGTATTATTCAGGTACGAAGCCACGAATCGATCATCGATGAGGCGAAATACCTGACAAAGGAACCTGATTTTAAGGGATACATCCACGATGTGGGCGGCCCGACGGCGAACTTCCGCTTTCCGGCCTGCAAAAAACAGCTGAAATACGGAGCATGTCCTGGAAAACAGTGCCTCTTCCCGAAGCCGTGCGAAAACCTGATCGCGGACCATACGGATTATATCGCCCTCTTAAGAAAACTACGGGCGCTGCCGAAGGTGAAGAAGGTATTTATCCGTTCCGGCATCCGTTTTGACTATGTTCTCGCGGACAAGAAAAAGGATTTTTTAAGAGAACTCTGCATGTACCATGTCAGCGGACAGCTGAAGGTTGCCCCGGAACATGTCTCGGATCAGGTGCTCAGACTTCTCGGAAAGCCGGAGAATTCCGTCTATGAGAAGTTTGCTCAGGAATATAAAAAGATGAATGAGAAGCTGGGCTTAAAGCAGTATCTCGTTCCATACCTGATGTCCTCCCACCCGGGTTCCACCTTGAAAGAGGCGGTGGAGCTTGCGGAACACTTAAGGGATCTTGGATACATGCCGGAGCAGGTACAGGATTTTTACCCGACACCGTCGACGATCTCTACATGTATGTACTATACAGGGCTGGATCCGCGGACGATGGAACCGGTCTATGTGCCGACGAACCCGCATGAGAAGGCGATGCAGCGTGCCCTGATCCAGTACCGGAATCCGGACAACTATGATCTTGTAAAAGAGGCACTGATCAAGGCCGGAAGAGAGGATCTCATCGGATTTGACCAGAAATGCCTGATCAAGCCAAGGAAGATAACGAAGGACATCGTAGATAGAAAAAAAGTCGGAACGAGGACCGGAAAAAAGTCCGGGAACGGGAAAACGGAAGGAAAAGGTCACCAGGTCTTATCCGGCAGGGCAAAGGGAATGGCCGGACAGACCGGTGGGAGAAGACCGAAGCCGAAGCAGGGAGGACGAAAGAAATAACGGCGTTATCCTGCGCGGATCTGTAAAAAATGAGCATTGATAAAGCTCAACCATATTTTTAGAAAGGCAGATTTCATGAGTGGAAAAAAGATTGCGATCGTGACCGGCGCGTCGTCGGGAATGGGAAGGGAGATGGTGTATCTCCTTGCGGATCACTTTGCGGCACTGGAGGAGATCTGGGTCATCGCCAGACGAAAGGACCGCTTGGAGGAGCTCGTTGGAAAGGTTCCTGTGTCCTTGCGGATCCTGCCGTTCGATCTTTCAGACGAGGAAGACCTTTGCATGCTTTCCGGACTTTTAAAACAGGAACAGCCGAATGTGAAGATCCTCGTAAACGGCGCGGGGTACGGAAAGACAGGTGCTGCGGGAACGATCCCGGGCAGTCTCTCCACCGGAATGGTGCGGTTAAACGATGAGGCTCTGGTGGCGGTGACGGAGATGGTACTTCCGTATATCTCAGGGAACAGCCGGATCATCCAGTTTGCCTCCGCGGCAGCGTTTATGCCGCAGCCGGGATTCGCGGTCTACGCCGCGTCCAAGTCTTTTGTGCTGAGCTACAGCCGGGCGTTGGCTGCCGAGTTAAAAAAGAGGGAGATCTATGTGACAGCGGTTTGTCCGGGACCGGTTGAGACGGAGTTTTTCGGAATCGCTCTCGATGGGGGAAAGCTTGCACCTATCAAGAAACTCACGATGGCAGATCCGAAAAGAGTAGTGAAAAAAGCTCTCCTGGACAGTATGAAGGGCAAACGGATCTCGGTATATGGCCCGTGGATGAAAGCATTTTATGTTCTCTGCCGGATCGTTCCGCATGAGATCCTGATGGGGTTTATCAACTGGTAACCTCCGGCTGCGGGACAGAGCACTGAAAATTTACAAAGTATAGCAGAAAAGAGGAAAAAACTTGAAATTACGACTGGAAAAAGGAACTTACCGTTACCGTACCGCCCATAAGAAACGTCAGCTTTTCTTTGTGGTACTGTTTATTCTGGCGATCGTTGCGCAGCTTATTTTAAGAAACTTTATCACGGCGCAGATTTATAAAAATCTTGTCACGATCAGTGCGATCCTCACGGTGCTGCCGATGGCAAACCTCGCATCCCCTCTGGTGGTTGCGGCGAGGATCCCGGAGGTCCCGGAGAAATTTCACGACGCGTGTGTTCCATACGAGGAGAAATTTCCGATCTTATATGATCTGATCATTACATCTAATGACCTGATCATGCCGGTGGACGCTGCGGTTGTCCATCCGACAGGGGTCTACCTCTACTGTCCGAACAAAAACGTGGACAGGAGGAAGGCGGAAAAATTCTTAAACGAGATGCTGGTGGGCTGGAAGCTGGACGGAAACGCGAAGGTCATGAACGAGGAGAAAAAGTTCCTACGGAGGCTTTCTGAGCTTAAGACCGTCACAGAGGAAGAGGATGACGGAAGCGCTCCACATGTTTTAAAGTTATTAAAGAGTCTGTCCATGTAGGGGAATAAAAGATGAGAGAGATCGTGATTGAAAAGAACGAGGCGGGACAGCGACTGGATAAATTTCTCGCGAAGTACATGAATGAGGCGTCGAAGAGCTTTTTCTATAAGATGATGCGCAAGAAGAACATCACGCTGAACGGGAAAAAGTGTGAGGGAAATGAAAAACTCGCCGAAGGCGATGTCGTGAAGCTGTTTCTTGCGGAGGACACCATCGAAAAATTTTCCAGTGTTCAGGTGCAGGAGGTAAAGAAAGTAGATCTCGATATTCTCTATGAGGATGACGAGATCATTCTGGTCAACAAACCGGCGGGTATGCTGTCGCAGAAGGCTAAGGAGACCGATGAATCTCTGGTGGAGTATCTGATCGATTATCTTTTGGGGAGCGGCAAGCTCACGGAGAGCGGGCTCCGCGCGTTCCGCCCTTCGGTCTGCAACCGTCTGGACCGGAATACCAGCGGTATCGTGGCTGCAGGAAAATCTTTGGCGGGGCTTCAGATGCTTTCCGGCGTGTTTAAAGACCGCTCGATCCATAAGTATTATCAGTGTCTTGTATCCGGCGAGATCCGGGACGTGAAGACGGTGGACGGCTGGCTTTTAAAGGATGAGAAGAAGAATCAGGTGCGGATCCTCACGGAGGCGGAGGCAAAGCGCTTTGGAGGAAGAGGCGGAGACGAGGAGCCGAAACGGATCCGGACAAAATATGAGCCGATCGCAACGGATGGAAGGTTTACGCTGCTTAAAGTGACACTTCTGACAGGACGTTCCCATCAGATCCGCGCTCATTTAGCGTCTCTTGGGCATCCGATCGTAGGGGATTTCAAGTACGGCGGAGTTTCGAAAGTCAACCCATCAGGGCGGACCGTGAAGTATCAGCTCTTACATTCTTACCGTCTGGAGTTTCCGAAACTTGCGGAACCGTTTGTCTATCTATCCGGGCGGGTGTTTGAGGCGCCGCTGCCGGGATATTTTGGTTCGGTACTGAAAGAGACAGGGATCAGGTCGCCATAAAATCTGGCAGCACCGGACAGACATGTGACAAACAGCTGGTTGACATAAAAAACTTATGTAAATCACTCAAAAATATTTGCATTGATGATAAGGAACAACTATGGGAACATGGAAAACCAGGGGCCTTCGTGGCTCCACGCTGGAAGATCTGCTCAACCGGACCAATGACAGCTACCGGGAAAAGAAGCTGGCTCTGATCCAGAAGATCCCGACCCCGATCACGCCGATCGAGATCGACAAAAAGAGCCGTCATATCACGCTGGCGTACTTCGACATGAAAAGTACGGTCGACTATATCGGTGCGGTTCAGGGGATTCCGGTCTGCTTTGACGCGAAGGAATGCGCGGTGAGTACGTTCCCACTCCAGAATATCCACCCGCACCAGATCGCATTCATGAAGGAATTTGAAGCCCAGGGCGGAATTGCTTTCATTATCCTCTCCTTCACAGCGGAGAACGAGATCTATTATGTTCCTTTTGATGTGGTGAACCGTTTCTGGGTACGGATGGAAGAGGGCGGAAGAAAAAGCTTTACCTATGATGAGGTGGTGCCGGAAGCGTACAGGATCCGGAGCCACCGGGACATGTATGTCCATTACCTGGAAGGGATCCAGCAGGATCTTGACCGGAAGGAAGAAAAAGGAGGAGACAGCGAATGATTGAGATGGTCATATGGCTCGTTGTGATCGCGGCGTTCGTGTTCCGGGCGTTAAAAAAGAACGGGACACTGGACGAACTCTTTGCGGGTGCAAAGAAGCGGAAAGAAAATAAGGCAGAGCGCGTGGTGTACGAACAGCCGGAGGAAGGTTCCGGGAAGAAGGAGAAGAAGAAGAAGGGGCCGGGGATCCGGGTCCCGAAGCACACAGGTCTTGCGGTGACTGCGGTTGTGATCGTCCTCGCGGCGGCAGTGCTTTCCTTCGACAGCTTCTATACTCTTTCCGAGGAGGAGATGGCGGTGGTCACCACGTTCGGAAAACCGGCAGTGGAGGAGGCATCAGGTCTTCACTTTAAAATTCCGGTGATCCAGCGCGTGACTAAGGTTTCCAAAGCCATCACGGGTATGCAGATCGGCTACACGACGGACCCGGCCCGGGCGGACGGCGCCTCCATAGACAATCCGGTATCTATCGAGAACGAGAGCCTGATGATCACAAAGGATTTCAATCTGACAAACGTGGATTTCTATGTGGAATACATGGTCACAGATCCGGTTCAGGCGGTGCGCCACAGAAGTGTGTACGAGTCTATCATCAAGAACCTGGCTCAGAGCTATATCCGCGATACCGTCGGCGTTTATAATGTTGATGATGTGATCACTACCGGAAAGACTCAGATTCAGGAGCGGATCAAAGAGCAGCTCACAAACCGTCTTGTCGAGGAAAATATCGGATATGGAATCTACAACGTGTCGATTCAGGATACGGAAATGCCGAGAGATGATGTGGCGAATGCGTTCAAGGCGGTTGAGGATGCGAAACAGGGCATGGAGACGGCGATCAACTCCGCAAAGAAATATCAGTCTGAGAACATTCCGGAGGCGAAGGCAAAGGCCGATAAGCTTTTGCAGGATGCCGAGGCATACAAGGAACAGCGGATCAACGAGGCAAACGGACAGGTGGCGCGTTTTGAGGACACATACGCGGAGTATGTGAAGTACCCGCTGATCACAAAAAAGCGTATGTTCTATGAGACTATGGAGGAAGTTCTTCCGGATCTCAAGGTCATCATCACCGGCGGAAACGGCACACAGACGCTGCTGCCGTTAGAACCATTTTCAGAGGCAGTTTCCGGCAGCGCAGCACAGACGGGAGGAGGGAACTAAATGAAAAAGACAGGAAAAAGAATCATAGGAATCGTTGTTCTTCTTCTGATCGTTGTTCTGCTTCAGGGAAGTATGGTGAGCACATACAATGACGAGTATAAGCTCATTCTCCAGTTCGGAAAAGTGGTCCGGGTGGTCGAGACGCCGGGTCTCAGCTTTAAGATCCCGTTTCTTCAGACAACACAGTCGATTCCTAATTATGAGATGATCTATGACCTTATTCCGAGTGAGGTTAATACAAGGGATAAAAAGGTGATGGTAACGGATTCCTTTGCATTGTGGAGTGTTACAGATCCGCTGGCATACCTTTCCAGACTCGGAGCGAACAAAGCAAATGCGGAAAGCCGAATTTCCGTCGTTGTATATAATGCTGTAAAAAATGTCATTTCCTCCACGGATCAGGCAGATGTGATCTCCGGCCGTGACGGAAAGCTGGCAGAGATGATCACAGAAAAGATCGGTTCTTCTCTGGACAGCTACGGAATCAAGGTAAAAAAGGTGGAGACGAAGCTTTTAGACCTCCCGGATTCCAACAAGGAGGCTGTTTACCAGCGTATGATCTCCGAACGGCAGAATATCGCTGCCGGATATATCGCAGACGGTGAGTACCAGTCCAATGTCATCAAGAACAGTACGGATAAAGAGGTCTCCATCATCATCTCCGAGGCGCAGGCCCAGGCGGAGAAGATCCGGGCGGAAGGCGAGGCAGAGTATATGAGGATCCTTTCCGGCGCGTACAATGACGAGGGAAAGGCCGATTACTATAATTATATCCGCAGTCTGGACGCGCTAAAGGCGAGTCTCAAGGGAGACAATAAGACGATCATTCTGGATGAAAATTCAGAGCTTGCGAAGATCCTCAGGGGAAACTATTAAGGAACGGCCAGGATAAAACCGCAACAGCGGAAAATTCCTGTGAAGCAGTAATGCTGTGGACCCGGAACGATCCGGACGAAGCAGGCTGCTGCGGGACATAACCGCGGTCAGTAAAAAAGGTCGTGGATGTCTGATAAATAATGATACGGTAAAGGAGAAGGGTTATGTCAAAAGTAGTTGATTATTTCCTCAAGTATGTAGCATTCGATACGCAGTCCGCAGAGGATGCGGGAACAGTTCCGAGTACGCAAAAACAGTTCGCTCTGGCGAAGCTTCTGTCCGAACAGTTAAAGAATATCGGGGTGAAGGATGTCTCCATGAGCGAGCACGGTTACGTGTACGGAACGATTCCGGCAAACGGGGATTATAACTGCCAGACTGTCGGCTTCCTTGCGCATATGGACACTTCACCGGATTGTCCGGATGAGAATGTCCGTCCGCAGCTCGTCAAACACTACGACGGAAAGGATATCATTTTAAATAAGGCGCTCGGAGTGAAGATGACAACAAAGATGTTCCCATTCTTAAAAAACTATGTGGGACAGGATCTGATCACCACCGACGGAACGACACTGTTAGGTGCAGATGACAAGGCGGGAATTGCCGAGATCATGACCATGGCGGAGACACTTCTGACACACCCGGAGATCCCGCACGGAACCATCAAGATCGCTTTCACACCGGACGAGGAAGTCGGACACGGCGTTGACTTCTTTGATGTTCCCGGCTGGGGCGCAGATGTGGCTTACACTGTTGACGGCGGCGCATGGGGCGAGATGGAGTATGAGACCTTTAACGCGGCATCCATGAAAGTCACGATCCATGGAAGCAACATTCATCCGGGAAGCGCAAAGAACAAGATGAAAAACTCGATCCTGATCGGTCTGGAATTCCAGTCGATGCTGCCGGAGAACGAGAAGCCGCAGTATACTGAGAAGTACGAGGGATTTTTCCACTTAAACCACATCGGTGGAAATGTGGAGAATACGACTCTCCACTATATCGTCCGTGACCATGATATGACGCGGTTTGAGGAGAGAAAAGCACTCGGAAAGAAGATCGGCGAGTTCCTGAACGCGAAGTACGGTGAGGGAACAGTCGAGGTGGAGATCGCAGATACCTACTACAATATGGCTGAGAAGATCCGTCCGCATATGTACCTGATGGATGTAGCTGCTGAGGCATTTAAGGAGCTTGGCATCGAGACTCCGGCGATCAATCCGGTCCGCGGAGGCACGGATGGATCGAGACTTTCCTACATGGGACTTCCATGTCCGAACCTCTGTACCGGCGGACATAACTATCATGGAAAGTATGAGTTCATCTGCATTCAGTCCATGGAGAAGACAGTGGAGCTGCTTCTTAAGATCGCAGAAAAGTTTACGAAGGTTGAGAAGCAGGCATAAAATCTGGATCAGGATATGGCTGTTTAGAAAATGCGGGAGACGCTGGATGTCGCTTCCCGCTTTTCTTTTTGGATGTATGAATGCAATTTAGAACATGTCTTTATATTGAAGGGGCAGAGCATTCATGATATAATCATGCGCAGAAAGGCGGTACAGATTATGATAAAAATGATTCAAAGACGTCTGGACGCGATCCTGCATTGGAATATTTCCTTTGTGGGCGGTTTCCTCGGCGGTTATGCAATCCTTTCCCATGCCGGAGTCTTCGGCTCCGCACAGACAGGAAACCTGATGGAGATGGCTTCGAACGTCCGATTTATGGAATGGGAGGAATTGGGACTCCGTTTGCTGGCGATGGTGATCTTCGCCTGCGGTGTGATCGCCTCCTATATGCTGACAAACTATACAAATTTACATATGCGGAAGCTGGCGATCTGGGTGGATGCGGCCGGTCTCGGACTTACGGCCCTGCTGCCGGATTGGTTCTCGCCGATTGCGGGTGTTTACCCGATCTTTTTTTGCTCAGCATTCCAGTGGGGTGTATATTCCGGCGCAGATGGTTTCAACAGCGCGACGGTCTTCATCACAAACAACTTCAAACAATCCGTCCTCGGCTGGACGCAGTATGCGTTGACGAAAGATAAAGAATTTAAGAGAAAAGCGGTGCTCTACAGCAACACGGTACTTATGTTCTTCCTCGGCGCCCTCCTCGGTGTCACCGGTGTAGCTGCCTTCGGCAACGCACTCGGTGCCTGCGTAGGCTTTATTCCCCTTGCTGTCGCGCGGATCTTTATCAGCATCGGTGAACTTCCGATAGAAGATGAGACTCCGGAGGAGACAGAGGAGGAGGCAGAAGAGATGATGGAAGAGGCGAAGATTTTGGAGAAGGAAGAGAAGAAGAAAATTTAAAAATTGGATATTTGATGAATGGGAATGGGCAGTTGATTCAGGGATGGGTCGGCTGCCTGTTTTGTATATCGGGAAATGCCGAAAAATTCCCTGGTACACAAAAAGACACGAATGTGCGAATGATAGTAAACGGAATTTACTTTTGAAATTTTCACGTGAATCAAAAAATCCATACCCCCATTGCAATTTTCCGCTATTTTGTATATACTTAGAATATGAGTGGATAGATGCAGCCGCTATGTGTTGGGCATTTTGCCTGCCGTAGTTGAACGGGGCACTATCCACTCTTTATGCTTATAAACAATCAATAGCCCTCACGCGGACTCCCGCAGCAACCGGATCAGCTCCTCCATCGCCGGAAGTGTCTGTTTTCCTTTCAGCGTAACGATGGAATAGCTGGTAGTATCAGCCGGATTTCCGATCCGGAAGCAGCGGACAGGCTTGGGATAGTGGAAATGTTTCATATACTGGTAGAAGTTGAAAGCGATCCCATAGCCTTCTGCTGCGAGCTGGCATGAAGATTCAAGATTCTCAAGGAGAAAGACCTGTCCCGGTTCGGCGTGATCATAAGCGATGGCAAGGTCTGTGTAGTGCCTGGAGGACTGATCCGGCTTTTGCAGGATAAAACGTTCCCCGTTAAACTGTTTGAGATCGATCCTCGGACATGGATCTTTCCGGCTTTTCTTTGCCGCGCCGGTGCACAGTGGGTGCCCGGCGGAGACAACAGCGACCATATAGTCCTCATAGAGAGGACGGTATTCCAGCAGCGGATGGCTGGAGGATTCGTTTACGATGGCAAAATCAAGCTCTCCAGCAAGCAGATGCCGGATCATCTGCTCAGTAGATTCCTCGTATGGGACCAGCTTCACGTCCGGATAGCGGGCGGAAAAAACAGGCAGCGCCTTCGCAAGAAGATAAAGTGTTCTTCTGGGATGGATTCCGAAACGGATCGTTCCCGAAGAGCCACCCATGTATTTTTGAAGTTCATTTTCATAATGGGCTTCTATTTTTATCATTTCTTTTGCATGTTCCAAATAGATCTTTCCGGCCTCGGTTGGGACAAACTGTTTCCCGATCCGGTCGAAAAATCTTGTCCCGGTGCGTTCTTCAAGATTTCCTAAAAATATGCTGAGGGCAGGCGGAGAGATATGCAGGGCTTGCGCCGCATCCTTAATTCCCCTGTGTTTTTCAATTTCAAGCATATAGAGCTGTTCCCGCATATCCATGGCGTTTCGCTGGTCCTTTCCCTGAATAAATATTTGCAATTTCGCATAAAAATAAATAATATTAAATAAAACAATAAAAATATTAAACTTGCTTTAATTTTATATCTTGATTATAGTCTAAGAAAGAAAACAAATCAAGGAAGGATTGGAAGTATGAAACCATTAAAAGAAAAAAAGCCTTTTCAGGCACCGCACACATTTGTGATCCTTGTAGCGCTGATCCTTCTGGCAGTCGCAGCCACTTATGTTGTGCCTGCCGGAGAGTATACCCGGTATACAGATGAGGCGACAGACAGAACTCTCGTGGAAGCGGGGAGCTTCCATTATGTCGAATCTCATCCGGTAAGCTTTTTAACCGTTCCGGCACTGATCTACAGGGCGATCGTAAAGGCGGCAAGCACAGTTACGTTTATCCTTATTATCGGCGGCTCCTTTGAGATCATCACATCCACAGGGATCCTCACAGTTCTCTGTAAGAAGATGGCGAAAGCCTTCCGCGGCCGCGAGTATTTTGTGATCCCTGCATTTCTGCTGTTATTTTCTGTTTTTGGAACAACGATGGGAATGTCTGCCGAGGTCATGATCTTTGTGCCGATCGGAATTGCCCTTGCGGCATCTCTGGGACTTGACAAAGTGACAGGTACCGCAATGATCGCTATGGGTGCCGCATCCGGATTTACAGCCGGAATCCTGAATCCCTTCAATGTCGGTGTTGCTCAGGATATTGCGGAGATCCCGATGTTTTCCGGTATGGGATACCGCATTTTTATTCTCGGAGTTCTTCTGGTGATCGATACGGTCTACATTACCTGGTACGCAAAGCGCGTGAAAGCGGACCCGACAAAGAGTATCATTTACGGAGAGCCTGAGGATCAGGAATTTACTTTCGATGATACAGAAGAAGCGCTGAACCTGACCCATGGTCTGACTCTGGCAGTGATCGTAGCCGGCTTTGCGGTCCTGATCTATGGACTCAGTAAGCTCGGCTGGTATTTTGAGGAGATGTCTGCGATCTTTATCGCGATGGGTGTGCTCTGCGGTATCGTGAACCGCTATAGCCCAAACAAGATCGCCGCTACGTTCGGAAACGGAGCGAAGGGAATCGTTGTGGGAGCTCTGATCGTCGGTATTGCCCGCGGTGTTGAGCTTGCATTATCTGACGCGATGATCCTTGACACCATCGTCCATGCGATCGCAAGTATCGTAAACATTCTTCCGCAGTCCTTAAAAGCCATCGGAATGTTCCTTGCACAGTCACTTGTCAACTGTGTGATCACCTCCGGTACCGGACAGGCCGCGGTTACCATGCCGCTTATGGTACCGGTTGCGGATCTGATCGGTATCACGAGACAGACGGCCGTCCTTGCGTTCCAGCTCGGAGACGGATTTTCAAACTCTGTTCTTCCGACATCCTCCGCGCTGATGGGTTATCTCGTCGTTTCGAAGATCCCGTATGTAAAATGGTTAAAATTCATGATGCCGTTATTCTTGATCTGGACATTCTTCGGATGTCTGTTCATGCTTGGGGCACTCATGATCGGCTATTAAGACGGAGGAAAAGAGAAGATGCAGGATTTTGAAGTGAAGGAGCGTTTAAGAGAACATCTGGAGTACCTTTGTTCGTTCGACAAGCTTTCCGGTGAACCCGAGGCATATCGCGCGGTCGAGTATATTCTTGAGGTATTGGAGAAATCCGGGATCTCCTGCCATGAGGAGGATTTTCCGGCTTATCTGAGCAATCCGGTGAGCAGTGTCCTTATCGCAGATGGTGAGGAGTTCCCGTGCCGTCCAAGGTCTTTCTCGGAGAGCACAAAAGGGAGGATCGAGATCCCACTGATTTACGATCCTGGAACAAAAACGGAAGTCTCCCTTTCAGAACAGAAACAGTTTATGGAAACGGTTGCCGGAAAGCTTGTCCTCGGGTATGGGTTTGATGAGCGTTACGCAAAATTGCTGGAGCAGCATGGTGCGGCCGGGTGGATCCAGATCTGGACCTCCGACGAGGACGCGGTCCATGAGGACACGGTAAGTCCTGTCTGGGGAACTCCGGATATGGACTCATCTCTGTTCCAGTTACGGATGCCGGTGGTCGCCGTCTCAAAGCCCTGCGGGGAGAAACTGATCCGGAAGCTGAAAATATATGAGGCAGAAGGAAAACAGCTTTTTGCGCAGCTTTCCAGCGAGGTGGACACATGCGTAAAAAACGTCGCGCTGCCGATCGCCGAGATCCCGGGAAAGAGCAGGGATTTTGTCCTGCTCTCCGGTCACTATGATACCTGGTACCGCGGCGCTTTTGACAACTGCACGGCAAATGCGCTGGCTCTGGAGCTTGCGCGTTATATGAAGGAACATCAGGATGAGCTGTTCTATTCCCTGCGGATCGCCTGGTGGCCGGGACATTCCAACGGGCGCTATATGGGGTCCACATGGTATTGTGATCACCACTGGGATGAGCTTGAGGAGCACTGCATCGCTCACCTGAATCTTGATCTTCTGGGATCAAAAGGAGCAGACCATACGCTTGCAATCCGGACAGCGGGGCTTGAGGGCGAGGAATGGCTGAAAGAGCAGGTGCGGAAGGTAGATCCGGCGGCTGAAATGATGTTTGGGTGTATCGGGCGGGGAGCGGACCAGTCGCTCTGGGGCGCAGAGATCCCATATCACATCAATCCCCGTTATGAGGCGAAAAAAGAACGAAAGCAATCGGATGCTCCGGGTCCCGGCGTGTACTGGTGGCATACGATCGACGATACCTTTGACAAGATCGATCTTGACGGGCTTTTGCGGGATGGGAGAGTCGTGGGTGTTCTGCTGTATGAACTCCTCTCGAAGGAGAAGCTTCCTGCCGATTATCGCGGCTATGCAAAAACCTGGCTCCCATACTTTGAGACGTTAAAAAATTCAGAGGAGCATGAACAGGCGGCGGATGAGATCGAAACACTTCTGAAAGAGGTTCTTGATCGTTGTGAAACGCTTGAACATATATGGGGAACGGAGAAGATCGAAGAACATAACCGCCTTTGCCGTCTCGTCGGAGGAGTTTTCAGCCGTCTTATGCACTCAACAGGCTCCGCGTATGAACAGGATACTTCTTTTGCGTATGGTCCGCTGCAGCTTCTTAAAGCTTCCGCGAAGGCGCTCCCTGAAAACAGTCCCGCGGATTGGAGCCTGTTCTATCAGACAACATTCGTGAGACAGAGAAACCGGATGGTGACGGAGCTTAGAAAACTGCTGAAAGAGATCGATTTGGAATTCAGGAATGGATCGGATCGCTTTGGATCTTCACGAAATTGTGACAGGAGAATGGAGATATGAAGAAAGAAACAATAAAGCAGGCCGTTGCGCCTTACATGGCAGAGCTTACCCAAATGGCAGACAGGATTTATGACCTGGCTGAGCCGGGGCTTGAGGAAGTCCGCTCCAGCGCGATCCTTACAGATTATCTGGAGAAAAAGGGATTTCAGATCGAGCGTGGGATCGCAGATCTCCCGACTGCTTTCCGTGCTGTCTATGAACAGGGAAACGGAGGTCCTTCCTTTGGATTTCTCGCAGAGTACGACGCGCTGAAAGGGATCGGTCACGCCTGCGGTCATCACATGCAGGGACCGTCTGTGATCGGAGCTGCCCTGGCACTTCGGGATCTCTGTAAGGATCAGCCTTATAAGATCGTAATCTACGGGACACCGGCGGAGGAGACAGTCGGCGGAAAGATCATTATGAAGGAGAAAGGGTGCTTTCAGGATATCGATCTTGCACTCATGATGCATGCAGCTCCCAATACCTGCGTCGATGTCCGCTGTATGGCCCTTGAGTGCTTTTATGTTACCTTTCATGGGGTAGAGGCCCATGCCGCCATGAGCCCGCACAAAGGGAAGAGCGCCTTTGATGCCGCGCTTCTTTCCTTTCAGGGGATCGAGTTTATGAGGGAACATGTTCTTGAGGATTCCAGAATGCATTACACGGTCCTTGACGCCGGCGGTCCATCGAACATCGTTCCGGGAACGGCAAAGGCAGAGTATACACTTCGGTCTTATAGTACAGATTACTTGGAGAAGGTCATCGTTCCGAGATTTCAGGACATCATAAAGGGTGCGTGCCTGATGACGGGAACGACCTGTGAGACAGAGAGAAGCTACCCGTTTCAGGCAAAGATCCCGTGCCTGACCCTGAATGACCTGATCATGGAAAATGCAAGAAAATTTGAGGCACCACAGCTCGCCGGACCGCGTGAAAAGACGGGCTCCACGGACTTTGGAAATGTTATGTATGATGTGCCCGGATGCTGCATCCGCACAGCGTTTGTGCCAGAGGGTACCGCGGCGCATTCGCAGGAATATCTCGATGCGGGAAAGACGGAGCGGGCCCATGAAGCGATCCGGTCCGGTTCGGAGATCCTTGCGGGAACATGCATCGACATGATTGAAAGACCAGAGCTTTTGAAACAGATCAAAGAGGAGTTTCGGAAGCGGAAGCAGGAAGAAACCGCAAAAATATGACAAAATTGTCATTTTCCAGTCATGAACAATTAAACTGCTGTCTGTAAAATATGAATCTGTAAGGAATTTAACAAATATCCAGAAAGGAAGATGATTATGACAGCAGCTATTGGTTTTCTGATGATCATCGCGATCGTAGCACTGCTCTTAAAGGGCAAAATGTCTCCGATCGTGGTACTGGCGGTGATTCCGGTCATTGCAGCTCTGATCCTCGGCTTCTCCCCGGTAGAGGTCATGGACTTCATTGCGGATGGAATTAAAACCACCACAAGCAATGGTATCTTATTTATCTTTTCAGTAATTTATTTTGGTGTTCTGGCAGACACCGGACTCTTTGATGTTATCGTAGGCTGGCTGGTAAAAAAAGCCGGAAACAATGTGATCGCGGTCACTGTAGTTACAGCGCTGATCGCAACGATTGCTCATCTGGACGGTACTACGGCTGTCACCGTTCTCATTACGATCCCGGCAATGTACCCGGTATATAAGAAGATGAACATTGACTCCCGTATCCTTCTCTGCCTGACAGGTGCCTGCATGGGCGTTATGAACCTGCTTCCGTGGGGCGGTCCGACAGCGAGAGCGGCTACGGTACTCGCTATGGATGCCACTGAGTTATGGCACATGCTGATCCCGCTTCAGGTTGTCGGCCTGATGATGAACATCATTCTTGCTGTACTCCTCGGCATGTTTGCGATCAGGCATGGTGCCGGCGCTGGAAAGGGCGTAGAGGTGGAGTCTGATGAGAAAGCGAAGAAAGAGGCGGCTGATTTAAGAAAATCCAACGCTTACCTGATCTTCAACTTCTTACTTACAGTAGGTGTGATTGCCCTGTTATCCACAGGTATCGGTAAATCCTATGTAATCTTCATGCTTGGTCTCTGCATCCTTCTGGCTGTCAACTACCCGAACCAGAAGACTCAGGACAAGCTGATCAAGAAGCATGCTCCGGCAGCCCTGATCATTTCCGCAACACTGTTTGCCGCAGGTGCTATGGTCGGTGTCTTCGACGGAACCGGTATGCTGGAAGCAATGGCAAATGCGATCATGGCGATCATTCCGGCAGCTCTCGGAAAGTACGTTCACATCATCTTTGGTATTCTTGCGCTTCCGCTTGGTCTCTGCGTTGGAACAGACGCATACTTCTATGGCATCATGCCGTTAGTTATGCAGGTAGGCGAGACCTATGGCGTGGCTTCCCTGAATACTGCTCTGACCATGCTGATCGGTAAGAACCTTGCGTTAATGGTAAGCCCGTTAGTACCGGCAACTTACCTTGCGATCGGTCTGACCGGAACAGAGCTGAAAGATCATATGAAATTCAGCATTCCGCCGTACTACATTATCAGCCTTATCATGCTGGTATTCGGTGTGATTCTTGGCATTGTTGCCATCTAAATGATACATAACGAATGAAAACCCTGTTCTGCAGTACGGATCTTGTACCGCAGAACGGGATTTTTTGCTATAATGAAAGAAAAATGACGCAGGAGAAAGTTTATGAATACAGAAAAGATCCTACTGGTGGACGATGAGCGGGCGATCCGGCTGGCTGTGCGGACCGCCTTGACCCGTGAAGGAATGCAGGTGACGGAGGCAGCCGATGGAAGCGAAGCTCTGGAACTTTTAAAGAAACAACAGTTCCATCTGGTGATCCTGGACGTAATGATGGAACATGTGGGTGGTTATGATGTGCTGCAGGCAATGCGCGCCGCGGGAGACCACACGCCGGTCATGATGCTGTCGGGAAAATCCGATGAGATGGATCAGGTGCTGGGGCTGGGCTTTGGCGCGGACAGTTATCTGACAAAGCCGTTTCATACTGCGATCCTGATCCAGACAGCAAAGGCGCTGATCCGCAGAAGTCAGATCTACAGCCAGGGAGCAGCCGGAGATGCCGGGATCCGCAAGGGTCCGTTTACAGTAGATACCTTAAAGATGGAGTGCCTGAAAAACGGTGAGCCGTTAAATTTTACTGCCAGAGAGATGACCCTGTTCCGGTTCCTGATGGAGCATCCGGGACAGGTATTTACGAAGGAACAGCTTTATACGCAGGTGTGGAATGAGGCAGTGGTGGATGACAATACCATCACCGTCTATGTGAAACGGATCCGGAACAAGATCGAGGATGACCCGAAGCAGCCCCGGTATCTGAAGACGGTGCGTGGAATCGGATATATGCTGAATGTGTAGAGAAAAAATGGAAGAATTTTTAAATAAAAGGAAATCAAGACTGGTGGCGGTCAGTCTGCTGATCATTTTATCAGTGGTTGTGGTATTTGCAGGTTCCCGGCTTTACAGTCAATACCGGGAGCAGGTGATCCGGACGGAGGAAAGCCAGCTTTTAACCATGGCGGGAATCGTCGGAAATAACCTCAATTCCTACATGGAACAGCAGCTTGAGGAGATTGACCTGTTTTATTCCCGGGAAGGAATGCCGGAAAATGTCTGGGCGGAGTCTGGCGGAATCAATGCGAGGACAGCTTACTTTTTAAAGAATAATGCAGGGGTCTATAACTGGATTACTGTGACGGAACCGGATGGAACAAAATTCCGGTATGAACCGGGAAAAAAGACATTTCAGGAATCTGCGGACGGAGAAGTGAAAGCAGTGGATCCGCAGGACGGAAATCATCCTGCAGAGATCACGGGAAAAGAAATATCGGATCAGACGGGATGGTATGAGCTTTATATTGAGAAGAATGTCCCTGTCGGATCTGAGGTCTATATGCTCACATTTGCCATAGACCTTGGAGCGCTGTATGCGAAGATCGTCGCGCCGGTAAAGATCGGAGAAGCCGGATATTCCAGCGTCAAAGACCAGAATATGAACATCATCATGCATCATGTAAAGAACCAGATCGGTCTTGAAGCGGTAGAGGGACGTATTGAGAGGTATCCATATCTTGACATGAGCAGCCTGAATGCCTGGATCATGAGGCAGGAAAATGAGAACTCCGGAACCGGTGTGATCGATACATATGTCTGGGATGATCCTGAATTAAAGAGAGTCCGCCGCGTCGTTGCGTTTCAGGCAATCTCGATTCAGGGAGAACGCTGGATCGTCAATTCCACACTGCCGATCCATGAACTTTCGGGACCGCTTGAGAGCATGATGACCATGCTGATCGGCGTGATGATCCTGTACATGATGATCCTTGTGGTGATCATGGTATTCTTCCTGAGAAACCGTTTTCTGGCGGAATCCCAGCAGAAGGAGATCGCATATTTAAAGGAGATCAATCACGGAATGGAGATGCTGGTCCAGAAGAACAACGAGATCCGGCATTACCAGCGGATCCAGTCTCTGGGAATGATGGCGAGCCACATTGCGCATGAATTCAACAATTATCTGACACCGGTGCTGATCTATGCGGAGCTTCTTGAAAATGATGAATCCATCTCTTCCGAAAATCAGGAGATGATCCATGAGATCACGAAGTCGGTGGATCAGGCATCGAATCTGTCGAAAGAACTGCTCGCCTTTTCCAGACAGGATACCGGTGTGCGGCTGGAACTGCTGAACTTTACGGAAGAAGTCGGGAATGCGGTATCCATCGTGCGGCAGCTTGCCCCGGCGGCGATCACGTTGAAAACAGAGATCACGGAGGAGCCACTGTATGTTTTAGGACGCAGACGGATGGCGGAACATATTTTGATGAATCTCTGCAAAAACGCGTTTCAGGCTATGGAAAAGACCGAGAGAAAGGAGTTGTGGATCCGGTTGGCGGCAAAAGGGAACGATTCGATCCGCCTGCAGGTATCTGATACCGGCTGCGGAATCGGAGATGATGCCATGCAGAAGATCTTTGAACCGTTCTACACAACAAAAGGATCGAGACAGGGTACAGGACTCGGTCTTTCGGTGGTTCGGAATATGGTGACATCGGTCGGTGGAACGATCTGTGTAGAGAGCAAAGCGGGTGAGGGAACAACATTTGTCATTGAGATCCCGCAGAGCGGCCCGGAAGTGGAGGCTGACGGCCGGAAACGGCTGAAGCATGTACAAAAGATAGCCATTGTATCCGGCGAAGAATCTGCAAAGACCTGGAAAGCGGCCGCATCTCACAGCCGGAAGACAGTGGATCTGTACGCACACCCGGCGGCCCTTATCGACCGGGTCCAGAAAGATCCGTCAGCCTATGATCTTCTGATCGCGGAGTACACACTGCCGACCATGAACGGAATCGAACTGTGTGAGGTGGTCCGGCGCATCAATCCGGAGATCCGCCTGATTCTCATCGCGGAACAGAGAGGAGCCGATTTCGAATGGTATCTGAACAACGGTATGATCGACCGGTTTATGCTGAAAGCTGAGTTCGCGGAGGAATTTGCGGAGATGTTTGAGGGGTGACTTGAGGAATTACAGTATCTTGTACTTCCAAATAAAATTAGCTATAATAAGCACAGACAACAGGAAATGGACTGCGAAGCCTGATGATATGTTTTGCATGAAATAGATACATCTATGTAAAATATTTATAAGTATGTTTTAGGGAGGAGAATCTGGACCAGACGGCAGACAATGCGTTAAAGCAGATTGAGGAGCGGGGTATGAAAAGGACCTGCTGGCAGTGGGAATTCCAGTGGATAGAATTTACAAACTGGGCTTTGCGTTTTCCGGGAAAGATGTGCTGATGAAAGAGATAAGGTAAGTGAAAAAAATACCTAGGCATATTGGATATGCCTGGGTATTAGTCTGGATGGAGCAGATTTACAGCTTTCCGTATGCAATCAGCGGATCCCCGCTTTTTACACCGAGACTTAAAGTGTAATACAGCACAACACCGTCAAACGGAGCAGTATAGCGGGCAATTTCATTTCCATAAGAATCCTTCAGGGTGCCAAGCAGGGTGCCCTGTTTTAATTTCTGACCGGCTGCCGACACGGCGGGATACCAGAAGCCATCCGCGGGAGCTTCTTCGTAGACGGCTCTGCGGATTTCGGCCTGCTGGAGGCAGGGAGAAACGGAAGCTGCATTCAGGATTCCCAGATGCCTCATCAGCTCATACACATTTTCCCGGCATGCGGCAACTTCTTTTTCACTCCACAGGCCGCGATCTCCGCGCTCTACCAGGAGGGCCGGGATACCGCATTGGGCTGCCCAGCTGTAAAGTCCGTTTTGGGAGGTGGATGCAACACGGTAAGGAACAGAGAGACTTTCAGCGGCAGCCGAAGCAGCGGCAGACAAGGATTCCGGAACGGATGCTGGGAAGAAGACCAGCGGAGTCAGTGCTTCATTGACATCACCGCCATGCAGGTCCATCAGGAAATCCGCTTCGGGGTACAGGGTTTCTTCCAGTACTCTGGCAAGCTGGCTGGAAAAGGTGCCATCCGGTTTGCCGGGAAACATACGGTTTAAGTTCTTGCCGTCAGCCGGGATGGTCTGTTTGCTGCCCTGGTAGAAGCCTTCCGGGTTTACCAGGGGCAGCAGGATCACGCGGCCAGACAGGGCGGCGGGCTCCAACTCTCGTTTCAGGCGGTTCAGTGTTTCGATGCCGACGTATTCACAGCCGTGAACACCGGCTGTCACCACCAGGTTTTTTCCTGGGCGGCTGCCGCAGATCACGGTCATTTCTACAGAATAGGGGCTGGTGACAGGCAGCGGAAGTGTCTGTTTTACTCCGCTGCCGGCTTTGAAGTCAGACAGTCTCATAAGTCTTAAAAAATTCTCCTTTAGTCAAATTCGATAATGGAAGCCAGGAGCTTCTTCGCGTATTCGTCTTTGGTCTCCGCAATGCGGGATACCGGGATGTGCTCGGTGATGCGGCCATGGTAAAGGAAAAGCACTTCATCGCAGAGGTAGGTGACAGAAGTCAGGTCATGGGTGATGAAAATATAAGTCAGTCCCAGCTTTTCCTTCAGTTCATGCAGAAGGTCCATGATCTGGACCTGGGTGTGGGCATCCAGGGAGGAGATGGCTTCGTCAAAGAGAATGATCTCCGGCTGGCAGGCCACAGCCCGGGCAATGCAGACACGCTGCAGCTGCCCACCGGATAACTCATGGGGATACCGGTCTGCGTAGGAAGCGTTTAAACCGACCAGCTCTAAAAGGCGGCTGGTTTCTTCGGCCCGGTTTAACCGGATTTTCTGGTTGCGCTCTCTTGCGGCCAGTCCTTCTGCAATGATCTCCTTTACCCGGAAGCGGGGATTTGCGGAAGTGGTATAGTCCTGAAATACAACACTTAAGCGCTTCTGCAGGTTTTTTCTGCCGCTTCTGGAGGCGTAGACGGAAGTGTCGTGAATCTTCAGTTCGCCGCTGTCGGGCTTTAACAGACCGCAGATCACGCGGCCCAGGGTAGATTTTCCGCTTCCGGACTCTCCGAGGATTCCAAGACAGGTCCCCTTGGGCACCTTTAAGGAGACATCAAAGAGAACCTGGTCCCGGGTGGTGCCGAACAGCTTTTCCTGGCGTTCGCTGCGGAAGCTGACGCAGACGTTATTTACTTCAAGCATGGGAACTCTCCTTTCCGTGTAAGATCTGGCGGTAGCGGTGCATGACGGCAGATCGTTTCTCCACCAGCATGCGGGTGTACGGGTCATCGGCATGCTTAAGGATGTGGTAAAACTTCCGCTGTCCACCACATGTCCGCTGTTCATGACCAGGATGCGGTCAGCTACTTTGGAGATGGCGCCCAGGTCATGGGTGATGAACAGCATGGCGGTATTTTTCTGCTTTTTGATACGGATAAATTCTTCCAGAATCTCGTACTGGGTGATGGCATCGATGGCGGTGGTCGGCTCATCGGCAATCAGAAGCTCCGGCTGCAGGGCCATGGCAATGCCGATCATGATACGCTGGAGCATGCCGCCGGAAAGCTGGTGTGGGTATTTTTCCAGAACCTCTTCTCCGTTTCGGATCCGCATCTGTTCCAGAATTTCCAGAGAGCGGGTGCGGATTTCCTGCGCATTCCAGGAGGTGTGGGTGGCAAAGGTTTCTGCCATCTGGTCTCTGCGGCCTCGGCGGCGTTCCATAAGGTGTTGCGGTCAGCGTACTCCGGCGGGGCATGGAGCGACAGCATGATTTCCGTGTGGACGATTTCGCTTTTATGGGAGTAGTATTTCTGCTTCTGGTCGCACTCGGAAAAGAGCCGTTCCCCGCTTTGGTAGGCAGCGGAAGCAACGGCAGACTGGCGTTTACTCCGCTGGACAATTCTCAAATCAAAGTGCGGGCATGGTGGCATGACGAGTGTGACCTCCTTTCTCCCGGCGTCCGGGCAAAGAAAAAGCAGGAAACCAAAATCGGTTTCCTGCTGATAATATTTATCCCAAATGTTTAATTTCGAGTCATAATATAATATCCACAAAATTTACTATAGTTAGCATAGGAATAATTTCTATTTGCCGTTTGTGGATCTGTAATAAAGTTTCCTGAAGCATCGACTTTTGTGCAACTGGTTGTACCAGGTTTGTGTGACCAATAGCCATCAGAATTTTGAACATACCAGTGATAATCCACACCAGGAGCAATGACAATTGCCACTTTGTATTCATTACTCCTAGGTTTCTCATTTTTTGAAGAACTTCTAATACTTCTTCCGTTTCCCAAATAAGGGCCATCATTTTTAGTCCCAGTATACATTAATGAACAAATATTACTTTTACTTAAATCTTCAAAGGTAATTTCTCCACCGCCGTAATGTCCAGGATTGACACCGCCTACAGTACTAGTAATAACATCCATCGCATAGATATAACAGTTAGCATACAGTTTATTTTCTTCCCAGTAATTGAAATTATATACTGGTTCACCACCACCTGTTGGTAATAGTGATGCACGAGATGATAAATCACTTACTTCTGCACCTTGAGATAAACCGGTTTCCTGAGTAGACTCACTTTGTCTCTTATTACTACCGGGTCGAAAATTAATACGTTGCTGAATATCCGCCGGAAGGGAATTAAACCAATCCCACCATTCTGCTTCAGTTGTAGGAGTAGAAGCTGGTTGATAGTTAGTCTGTTTTTCTTCTGCTGCAAAAGCTACAGTAGTAAAACATGCCATGATTATTAAAGCTAATAGAATTATCTTTTTCTTCATTTCACACATTCCTCCTATCTACTATAATTAAGTTTTAAGTAAATAATTTCCCCCCATTGGAATCCCCTCCCTATATTTTATGTAAAAATCATAACAAAAATATGGTTTCATGTCAATCTATTTTAGGAAAATTCACCAAACTAGGTAGCTGGAAAAGCCAGCGCAGGGGATGGGTAGCTTCCCCTGTGGGGATTTGGAGCGGATTGAAAATCAGCGGAAAATCCATAGCTTTCCGCAGGACCCCCCCCGGCAGGGCGCAACGCACCGGCTCGACTGGTGTATAATTGCGCCATCTTTCAGAGGGGCAGCCCACGGGCGGACGCACTGGAAGCCAGTCAAGGCCGTTCCCAGTCTGTGTCCTTTGCTTCTAAACTGCCGTTTCCAGCGAAAATCCGTTCCATGAGCTGGCGGGTGCTGTCCTGATGGAACAGCAGCTTTAAAAACAAGCTGACCTGTTCATCCGTGATTGCTGCCGGGTGGGGCAGGTAGCTTTCCAGCATGACGGCCCTGGTGCAAAGCCGGTGCGTCCGCTCTTTCCTCGCCAATGCCTTTGCCTAGTGTTCCAGACGCTTTTCCTCCTGACAATGGCAGCCAGTTTCTAAAATGGGATGGATGGGACTATGGTTCCGGCAATCCGGAGGGAAATCAAGGCAATGACCCGTATAATATTGATGATGACGTAACGGACACCAATGGACTTTTAAAATATTCTGCCGGCACCGGAACAGCACATAGGGATACGAAGACGTATACATACACAAAGGGCTTTTGCGGCGGACACCCGGCAAAACCGGAACCGGAAGAAGATCCGGAAACCGGGGAAATCTTAAACAAGGATGAAATTGAGAACTGGGAGAATGAAGTTTCCACCTGTGAGGATTTGATCTCAGAATCCAATACCGGATTCTTCTGTGCAACAGCGGAAAATGGCTATGAAAATGGTGAAGATGAAGATGGTTCAGAATCCAAAAAAGAAATGGAAGACGACCGGGATAAGTATTACGAACAGTTCATCAGCCTGACATATGACTATTCCGCAAAAGAGATCAAAGCAAGAGACGGATACATCCTGCATGATATCCATACGGATGATATTCCGATCGAGACGAAGACCGTAACCAGTTCCCAGTATAAGGATTACAATGATTCCTGCGGTGGGAATGTGACGAATCTCCCACACCAGGACAGCCCGTCCGGTGGAAATTCCGGCGGAGGCGGGTCAGAAAATCCGGATGAAGATATAGATAATGATTACGAATACGAAGAATATCAGTATACCGGTACGATCACCATGATAAACTCCAGTAAGATTACGATCAAGAGTGATGATGGGGACCAGTATCGCTATTCCACGGATAAAATATACGATCTTCTTTCCGAGGAAGACATCGAGCATTTAACCAAGGGATGCCGCGTATCCGTATCAATCATTGTATTCCAGGGTGAGGAATATATTGATCATTTTGAAAAACACGCACCGCATTCTCGTTACTTCAGTGATGAGTTAGGTGCGCTATTTATTTACAATAATATCGAACATGTGTTTACATGCTTAGTAACATATGGTATAATACCTAAGGAAAGTATCAGATTCAGAGCAGTCAAAAAAGAACAGCTTACACAAAAGATAAGCTGCTCTGAATGTGATTCTTTCCGATTGTACCAATTCGCGGGACTTAGTTGGATACCGTATGGAAAAAGCATTCTTCCCAGAAAGTAAAAACAGAAAATTGAGGTGCCCTGTAATGCAGGAAAGGTGAATTTTTCAAAGCAGTTTCCGTTTTTGGGCATGCTTCGCAGACCTTCCGGTGGGAGGTCTCAAAAAGTGTATGAAAAACCGAAGTATCAGGAGGGAGAGACATAGCACCTTCCCAGTTGTTTCATGGCTGCATGCCCACATTCCGGGCAGAGACAGATGTCAAATTTCCAGACAGCCTTCAACAGTTCTGCCATGGACATACCGGCATAGCGCTGCTTAAACTGCTGACTTCCCTGAAGCTTAAAGATCACCTTTAAGTTAGTGGATTTCATGCGATTGTTCAGAAAACCATAATAGCGGATTTTCTGAAAACCCGGAGGAAGCACGTGCATCAGATACCGGCGGATAAATTCCCTGTTATCCAGGGTGATCAGACGTTTTGGTTCGCCCGGTTTCTTCCCTCTGGCAGAAAAGGTAACCATATCCTGTGTAACAGAAAGAATCCTGCTGTTGGAAATGGCAATCTTGTGGGTATAACGTCCAAGGTATTCAATGGCATTGCCGAAACCGTTAAAGGTCTCTTTAATATAAGGGCACCAGTCTTTTTCGTAAAGGCTATTTTTCCATTCTTTCCAGTGATAGGAATTCCTAAGATCATCACAGGAAGAAGAAAAAATCAGGGAACCGTTATCATAAAGAGCGGAAAGGTGTGCCATAAATTTACCCTTGAATTTATCCCGAAGCACTTCCGTGCGGATAAAAAAGTGATTGGAGGATTTGCGGATTTTTCCATCCTTCGTGAGCCCGCCGCCGGAAACAATGCAGTGCATATGTACATGGTAGGCAAGTTCCTGATTCCATGTGTGGAGCACCTGGATGATACCGGGTGTTGCCCCGAGCCACTTCTTATCCGCAGACAATTCCAGAAGTGTTTCGGCGCAGCATCTGTGAAAGAGATCATACAAAAGCTTCTGGTTACAGTAAATGAGCGGGTTTAATTCATGCGGAAGAGTGAAGACCACATGAAAGTAGGGGGAATCAATGACCTCAGCCCTGCGTTTATCCACCCAGACCTCCTTGAGAACTGCCTGACAGTTAGGACAGTTACGGTTGCGGCAGGAGTTATTGTGTATCTCCACATGTTCACAATTACTGCATCTGCTTATGTTTACACCAAGTTTCCCGGATTTGCAGTTTAAGATGGCAAGTGCAGCTTTCCGCTGTATGTCTGACCGGTAATGGTTTTCTGCAGAATAAGCTTCATAGGAAAGATCAAATATCTGCCGGATCTTGAATCTATTCATGGAAAACACCAGCCAGGCGGTCAAAAGGGCTGACCGCAGAGGAAGTTCCATTGGCAGCAAGGTGCACATAGACAGCAGTGGAGGTCAGAGACTTATGTCCCATAAGAGCCTTTATGGTAAGCAGGTCAACCCCATCCTCATAAAGGGGAGTGCCAAAAGCGTGACGGAAAGAATGACAGGTAATCCTGCGTTCCCATCCCAGTCTGTCCTCATGTGCATGGATATGCCTTGAAAGGAAAAAAGCGTCAATAGGTCTGTCTCCGCCATACTGCTTTGGAAAAAGATAGCCCCTGGGCCTGCCACATTCAAACCAGTACTGAGTCAGCAGGTCGAGAGCTGCTTTGGAAAGGATGGCATACCGGGCAGAACGGTTTTTGGTGTGGGGGATGTAAAGCCTCATATTTTTGCGGTCGACATCCTTATAACGAAGCCGGCATACCTCACCGATGCGAAGTCCTGAGGAATACATGACAGTAACCATGGTTTTCTGCTTTAGATCAGGCATGGTGGAAATAAACTGCCATGTTTCCTGTCTGGAGGGAACGTAAGGAAGATATTCATCAAATTTACGCATGGGAAGCTGTGTATCATCCCATTGTTTATGAAGAACATACAGTGTAAAAAAGCGCAGTTGTGAGATGGCACAGTTGACAGTGCGGTCAGAGAGGGCTCTTGATTTCTGAAGCCAACGGATGTAATCACGCAGCTCTTCCCATGAAACATCTTCAGGTGATTTGTGAAGGATGTCAGTCAGATAATGCAGATAAGCCCGGATATAGGTGCAGTAGTTTTTTTGGTATGGTCAGTAAGACCGCGAAGGGAAATCATTTCCCTGTAAGAATCCAAATATTTGTCCATGATAAATCTCCTTTGAAATGTGATAAAAGCAATGTCAACATTAAAAAAGGTGGCGGACGAATAAAAAAATAAGATATGTAGTTGTTGAGATTAAAAATCCATGATAAAGTAAGCATAGCAGTTTTTGTGTATGTTTATGTTAAGGTAGGGGTATCTCAACAATACAACATATATTCAAAAACTGCTACTTTTTTTGAAAGTGGTGAAATAATTGTATCTGGGGCTGGCCGTCGCGCCAGCGACTTGGCACAATCACAAAGTAGGAGGGATTCAGAATGGCATTAGCGAACAAATTGGGAATTCGAGATTCCGCAGAATTGGCCAGATTGGAAGAAAAACTCAGTAAAAAGAAAGCTGCTGAACTCTTTGAAAAGGGATTACTTGATACATTTGAAGTGGGGACCTTTGCGGGACTTGCAAAGATTCATAAATATTTGTTTGATGATATTTATGATTTTGCCGGACAGCTCCGAACTGTCAATATAGCAAAAGGGAATTTTCGATTCGCTCCATTAATGTATTTACAAACAGCTCTCGAAAATATAGACCATATGCCACAAAGTAATTTCGATGAAATTATCGAAAAATATGTGGAAATGAATGTAGCGCATCCGTTTCGAGAGGGAAACGGAAGAAGTACCCGCATCTGGTTAGATGCAATGCTGAAAAAAGAAATTGGACAAGTTGTGGATTGGAGCCAGGTGGATAAAGAAGATTATCTTTTGGCTATGGAAAGAAGTCCGATTAAGGATATTGAAATCAAATTCCTTTTAAAAAATGCACTTACAGATATGATTGATGACCGTACAGTGTACATGAAAGGTATTGATGCAAGCTATTACTATGAAGGCTACAATGTTTTTAAGACGGACGAGCTTAGTTAAAAAGAGAGGGGAGTTGCCATTAGCAGCTCCCATTTTTACTTTCCGAGACGGGTGTTGAGGATATTCTAAACGTATTGCATATTACGGATACCAACGGCCACATTATGCCCGCAAGCAGCCATAATCTGTTTTGTAACAGCCGGCGCAGAACAATCCTTTGTTCTGCTTGATTGCCTAACCTCATAGACTGCAACACTTGTCAATAGAGGCATTTATGCCTGGCTTTAACCCTTGCTATTGATGAGTATTGCAGTCTGTGATACCGACCGTCTTGCTTCGGAAAGCAGCCGTTCTAAAACGGAATGGCGACCGCCAAGCACCGTAAACTGCACGTATTGTTCCATGGGAACTCTACAGCTCTGGCTCTCAGGATTCCATCCTGAGAAGGATAGCAAAGCTATCTGATACGTTAAATCTTGCTATCTGAGAAAATAACTTTTATTATAGTGCGCAAGATGGTGTGGGAGATAGTGTGCAAATGAATGCTCTGCTCCGGTGTACCATTAGTTATCATGACTATCGGGAAGAGGACATATAAAATGGATACTATCGATCTTTCTAAAACGACATCAGAAATATTTTCTCCGCTTTTCTTATACGGAAGAAGTTACATTATCAAAAACACCTGTAAAGGATCAGCTCATCTGCAGTGTGGATCTTGGAATCAATACGGATGC
>ENA-UPWP01000045-UPWP01000045.1-human-gut-metagenome-genome-assembly--contig:-NODE-45-length-139031-cov-12.280265_pt1 | contig 139031 bp, 122 predicted proteins | sample MGYA00250052_ERZ773380 | MGnify/ENA primary metagenome ERZ773380 (study PRJEB29103, sample SAMN06112063) | human gut metagenome | biome: human gut; feature: ankylosing spondylitis patient; material... | reverse complement strand
GCATTGGCTATTTCTAATGAGCTCGGATTGGTTGTTTCTACTGGACTCTGAGTGGTCGATTCCTCCGGGCTCTAACATCTGTGAAGAACTCATCATATTCTTATATTCATCAGTGCTTTTATATCGTTCTTTGACGATATCCCATATTTCCTTCAGGATAACTGTAACAATAATACCGTAAATAGACCATAATAAAAGCCCTGGAACATGTTCCAAGGCCAATTCAAACAAAATACCAAAAATGAGCGCTCCTATAAGTCCAACTTTGAAAATCTTAAAAAAGTGAAATTTTTGCGATATAATCCGTCTGGTCTTATCTATAGGTAGTTTCTGGTGATCGGCCTTTTGAAAACCGGATATACGATTGCTCTTCAACAACTTTTTATTTCCGGGCTTTTTCATGTGCCAACCCCCTCTTCCTAATAAAATCGTACCTTTTAAGGGTAACACTATTTTTCATAGATTGCAAGTTTTTCTTTTGCCCATACACATTTCTGAATATCTACAACAAAAATTTATGATAATAAAAGTACAAAATACATAAATGGTAAAACGTACACCAGCCACCTCTCCTAGACGTCCTTAACTGTTCTATTTTATCTTACGACAAGACATCGGCGTTTTAAGTGACCACGACATAAAATCACCCAGAAAAACGTGCTATCCTTTTTCTTGGAAACTTTTTCAGGTAATTCCGTCAGAAGATACTCGACATACAGGTACGTTTTCAAGTTATTCACCTTGTCAGTTACGGTGATGCTATATGCAGTTGCGCCTGCCTGAGTTCCTTCCACAACATTATATCTAAAACACTTTCGGATCATACGAATCAGAATCGACAACAGATACTCTGCAATTGAACCATCTCAATTTTCATTCCTGCTGCATTAAATTCTTTAAGCATTTCAAATTCCGCTTTACCTTTCCGCCAATAAGAAGTCTCTCCATATATAAACTAAGACTTTCCAGATCTAAAATGGAAAGTCTTAGTTTATTGTTGTCAGTCCGCCGGGCTCAGCAGAATACAGTTAGCAAATATTTTTCTCGTAGAATCCTTCCTGACTGTATTCTGACCATTTCAGGTACATTTCCTGATAGTTCTGTTTGATGAACTCCTGGATTTTTCGAATTTCTCTATCATTCAGAATTCCACGATTCTGTACCAGGGTGTCACCGTTATCTTTCACAAAGAACTTTGCAGAGCCAGTTTCCGTCAGTTTACGGTCACTGGCGTGCACATGCATACACTCAATAACGCAGTAAGATGTGAAGTAAAGATAATACCCTGCAATTTTGTATTCGTAATACTTCGGCATCTTAGTCCTCCATAAACTTCCGGTTCTTTTCCAGATAGTCTCTCGCGATCCGAACCTCAATATCATCCATGCTGGTCTCCAAAACCTTACCATCACTTGAAAACACTACGGCCCGATCAGGACGATTCAAATTCAAAACACGGAATCCCTCAGCGCAACGGGTAAACGCATAACCATTTACAATCATATCTGCCGCATCTGCAACCTGCTTCACATCAACCATTTGCCACCTCCACGCTTTTGATTGGATTTAAGAACTTATCGACATCGAAATACAAATTCTGGAGAATCGGAACTAAATCAATATATTCTTCTTCCGGTTTCTCGTTGTGCTTATACTTTGCCATAACAACAAGATATCCATTGTCCCACTCTTTCACTGCTGTATATCGTTCCAACGAATACGGAGCAATGAACCGGATCACATGGTTTCCGAACTGGAACACGGTATAGTTTTTCTCATTGCTAAGAGTTGCTACGCCACTCATGCCAATTCCTCCTTCAAAAGTTCCGAAACCATTTTATAGGTTCCATTTATTGTTTCCACTCTTTGATATCAACCATGGTATTGTCTTCCACATTCAGCATACGTCAATATCGCTGTGTAGTCAAGCTGAACCACTATACCATTATAATTCGTCAGAATCCCGTTCCATTACGTAAACGCTATGGAGCGTTTACAATTTAAATAACAAAAAGGAAGCCACCTCTCCGAACTCTCCACCAACCATAGAAAATCCCAAGCGATCGCTCCCTTTTTCTCTCATTCAATGTTCACCTATAAACTAAAACTACTACAACCTACAATCAACCTCTTGGTTCCAGTGTTCCCGTACGGACATTAGTGTTCTCTACTCCAACACCACACACCCCACAACGCTCTTCCCAAGATCCTTCACTCTCTCAATCTCCAGTTCCAGCGCACTATACTTAGACATACCGCACTGCTCAACAAACACAACTCCATCGCACTCCGGCAGCTTCTTAACGGTCTCAGCGTCCTCCAGCATGCAGTTTCCAGAGATCACGCGGATTCCACTAAGCTCTTTCTCCAGCGCCTCTGCAGCCCCTCTAAGGACCTCAGAATCCACATCACCGGTAACAAGAATGGTCTTCATTCCGTCCGCATAGTTCTTAATATTCGCCGCGATCAGCCCATACTCCGTCTCGGCGTTCACGTTGCATGCGCGTCCCTCAAGACGATTCAGCCATGCGTCGATCGCTCCAGCTTTCTTTCCGCCCTTGGAAAGTTTACCAAGTACTTTCACCTTATAACGGAATCTGAGATCCTTTGCGGAATACAGCTTATCGCTCATCACGAACGCAACACAGATTCCAAACACAACAAGGAAGCCACCGAGAACTCCGCCGAGAATTCCGTATTTGATCGCGCTCTTTAACGCGGCGCGTTTGGAAGAATCAACTTCTTTCGGCTCCTCAAGTTCATCATACGCAGTCTGCTTTGTCTGTAAACTGTCATTCAGCGTTGTCAGCTTCTCGGTCTGCTGACGCTGAAGATCTGCAAGATCAAGGTTCACCAGCGCGCTGACACTCTCGTTCACGATTGAAACAGTATGTTCCCCAATACTTGTGGCGATCTGGTCATGCATATCGTCTACATGTGCCAGAAACGCGTCAAGAACTTTCTTGGCATCTTCTTTTGTCGTATGCTTTACATCAATCGTGAGCATGCGGTTTAACTGGCCGTCCAGGTTCGCACCGATGGTCACTTCCACGAGCTCCTCCAGATATCTCGGCTCCGTCTTTACCTGCTTCGCAACATCCTCAAGGACCGCGCTGCTGGTTAAAAGAGACTGATATGCCTGAAGGATCGTATCTGTATTATCACGGTTCTGATACTCCATTCCCGGCATGATCTGATATCCTGTGGAAACGAACAGATCTGCTCTCGCCTCGCATACATCGTACGGACTCATGTTGATCCAGATCGAATGATCCAGATATTCCTGCTGATTCGCAATATCTGTTCGGAGATTTTCCATCTCACGCTCATACGTGGACTTATTCTTCTCATAGAGCTCCAGATCATTCTGGTAAGTTACTCTCGCTTCCTTCGCCGTCTCCGGGTCATTCTGCTTCCTGTAAGTCATCGCGCCCTTCGCACCGCCAAGCAGAACCGCCATAATAACCGCGACTGCAAGCACCGGTCTCCACTTATGAAGAACCGCAAACATCAGGTCCTTCAGGTCGATCTCTACAACTTCATTTGAATTGTTTTCCATGTTACTCTCCTTCATCTTTATTCTCCAACATGTAAAATCCCACGCAAAAATTATTCCACCGTCACACTCTTCGCCAGATTTCTCGGCTTATCCACATCAAGTCCCTTCGCGACAGATACATAATATCCCATAAGCTGCAGCGGAATCACCGCAAGACTCGCCGCAAACAGCGGATCCGTCTTCGGGATATAGATCACAAACTCCGCGCAATCCTCGATGCTGTAATTTCCATAGGTCGTGAGCGCCATCAGGTACGCCCCGCGGCTCTTGCACTCGACCATGTTGCTGACAGTCTTCTCATAGAGATCCTGCTGTGTCAAAACACCGATCACCAGCGTTCCCGGCTCGATCAGGCTGATCGTTCCATGCTTCAGCTCCCCGGCCGCATAGGCCTCAGAGTGGATATAGCTGATCTCCTTCATCTTAAGACTGCCTTCCAGGCTCACCGCATAGTCGATTCCACGGCCGATAAAGAACATATTCTGCGCGTTCATCTGCTTCGCCGCGAACCACTGGATCCGCTCCTTGTCCTCGAGAAGCTTCTCGATCTTATCCGGGATCGTCTGAAGCTCCGCGATCAGCTCCGCTGCCCTGTCCTCATCGATCATTCCACGCACGCGGGCAAATTCGATGGATAAAATATAGGATGCGATCAGCTGTGTGCTGTATGCCTTCGTCGTCGCAACCGCGATCTCCGGTCCCGCAAGCGTGTAGAAAACATGGTCCGCCTCCCGGGCGATCGTGGATCCGACTACATTGACAATCGCTAACGTCTTAACCCCATGAGCCTTCGCCTCCCGGAGCGCCGCAAGACTGTCCGCCGTCTCACCGGACTGACTTACGATGATCACAAGAGAATTCGGTGCAAACAGCATTCTCCGGTAACGGAACTCCGACGCCAGCTCCACGCGGACCGGGATCTGCGCCAGCTCCTCGATCACATACTGGGCCGCGACACCAACATGATACGCGGAGCCACAGGCAACGATATAGATCTGCTGCAGCTTCTGGATCTCTTCCTCCGTGATTCCTACTCCGCCAAGATCGATCTTACCATCCCGGACAACCGAATTTACTGTATCACGGACCGCTTTCGGCTGCTCATGGATCTCCTTCATCATAAAATGCTCAAAGCCTGCCTTCTCCGCAGCTTCCGCATCCCACTGGATCTCCACCAGATCTTTCTCGATCTCATCGCCGTCCAGATTGTAGAACGTCACATTTCCCTTCTGCAGACGGCAGAGCTCCATATTTCCGATATAATAAACATTTCTTGTGTATTTTAAGATCGCCGGAACGTCCGACGCGACAAAAGACTCGCCGTCCGCAACACCGATGATCATAGGGCTGTCCTTTCTCGCCGCATAGATCTCTTCCGGATAGTCCCTGAACATGATGGCCAGCGCGTAAGAACCGCGGATCCGCACCATCGCATGATTGATCGCGTCCACCGGCGTATGCTCATACTTCTTATAATAATAATCGATCAGCTTGATCGCAACCTCTGTATCCGTATCAGAATAGAAGTTATATCCCTTGTGCTGAAGCTTTTCCCGGAGTTCCTGATAATTCTCGATAATTCCATTATGGACACCAACTACATTCCGGTCATCACTGCAGTGCGGATGCGCGTTCAGCTCACTCGGTTCCCCGTGTGTCGCCCAGCGGGTATGCCCAATTCCACATGTTCCGTGCATTGCAGCTCCATCATTCGTCTTTTCCGCAAGAACGCGCAGGCGGCCTTTCGCCTTTACAATCTCCACATCCTTCTCTCCGTCCCGGACCGCGATTCCCGCAGAGTCATATCCACGGTATTCCAGTTTTGCAAGTCCGTCAAGCAGCACCGGAGCCGCCTGTCTATGTCCTGTAAATCCAACGATTCCACACATATGTAAATTCCTTCATCTTTCTCAAATCTCATATCCTGTCGAAAAGACAGTTGGTTTGATTATAACATACTCACAAAAACCATACAAGTCCTCTTCTATCTACTACTGCACTAATAACGATAAAACCTTTGGTCTTGCTCCACGTTCATAGGTAAAACCAAGCGGCAAACGAATAATTTCTGGCAAATAATATTTCTCGTCGGAAATTTTTAAATACCCCTGTGCTTCCAATTTTGAAATTTCATCGCCTGTCAATTGTATCTTATCCAGAGTTAATGGCAAGGTTTTTACTCCTTCCATTTTTTCAAATTTTTCTAAAATTTCATAAATATTACGCATTTCTGCCTTGATTTCTTTATATTTATCAGCCGCGCATGAGCCGATTGCATTGCGTATTTCTACTGGCATAATTAATCGGTCTTTATATATAAGCTTTGCTTCTCCGTATCCCTCTGTTGAATATCTCAGGAATCTGACAATATCCCTTGCCTGTAATTGCCCCGTAAAATCCGATAAAGCTGCCAAAATCCAACGATCCGAGAAAGCCTCCCGCGAGTCTCTTTTTCCTAATTTCAGTCCCCACAGGGTTGTTAATTTCTCTGTCAAAACAGATCTTGTCGCATTCAGTACATCGATTCCATCTGTCAAATCAGGATAAGCCTTTGACGCGATCCATAATGCCAGACGCAATGCTTCCGTCTGAGTCCAGTTCAGTTCATAATTATAATACATGCTTCTAAACTGCTCCATATTTGTATCGATTGCGTTATTGATCATATCCTTTCTCGCAAATACAACCATTCCGATATTTCCATGGTCAAGTCTCTGCAGATCATTCACAACATTTTGGCATAAGGCTTTAAGAAGGTTTTTCCATCTGTCATTCTTTTCCGTCTGTGAATCTGCGCAGACATCCTCAAGACCGTCCACAATAAATATAATTCTTTTTCCGCTGCGTTGAAGTGCCTCATCTAATTCTGAAATATCCTTATAATACTCCAGGAACATTCCGATTATCAAATCAAACCACTGCTTTACCCATTCCATTCTGGACATTTCAGATGATTCCAATAAGCCCATCAACATATTGTAATTTATTGTATCTACATTTTTCTTCAACCTCATTTCAGGCAATTTCTGATCCGCATATTTCATACAATCTACAATAAGAGGTTGCATATTCCGCGTATTAATGCTGGCCAATAATGGAATAATAATCGTTTCATGTTCTACATCTAAAGATGTACCTGTCTGTTCAATAAAGCTTTCCCATGTTTTTGCCTGTAATAATTGCTTATAGATATATGTCTTGCCTGATCCCTTTGCGCCTGAAACAACAATTCTCGGAAGCTCCATCTTAAAATTCTTTACCATTTCTTTAATGGAAGATGTTACAAGCATATTCGCGCTTGATGTGCCTTCCGCAGTTGTCTCCGCATAAGAAATTTCATATATCCTCTTCAGGATTTCACGCGCCTTGCCTTCATCTGCAAATATTGTCTCATCTTTCTGCTCATCCATGAATAAACTTTTCATCTGTTTATCCATTAAAGATGCCAGTTCGCTTCCTTTCAGCTTTTCACAGAGCGAATTAAAGTCCGTCGTCCTTACAAAGGTCTTATCAAATCCCAGTTCCATGAAATATTCATCCCGCAAAAAAGTGGCATTGTCCGTATCAGCCCCACTTTCAACTTCTTCCACTATTTGGCTTTCAATTTCCTGAATTTCTTCAGTCTTCATCGTTTCCGGGATCATCGTTAACACGATTCTCGATTTTAAAAAGTCCGCATTCGTCTTTTTATACACCTGTTCCAGAATCTGGTTGGTTCCTTTTACTGACTGCAAAGATGTAGAAGTCACATAATACTTGATCACGCGCGGGTCAAACAAAAATGGGGCTGAATATTCTGTAATTCCAGCCCGGAGATCAATCAATACCAGATTCACTCCAAGTTTTCCCGCCATTTTAGCTATCGTTTCTGTAATATAAAATTTATTTTCCTGCGTCATCAAAACCTGCTCAGGTTTCGACCCAACATTCATATTCTGTTCTTTTTCCCGGTAAACAGGAATAAAATATTGATCAATTATTTTTTGATCGGTTGAAACACTGACCGTCGAAGTTTTTACCAAATCACATAATTTTTCTAACATCTGATCTGTGATCTGCTCATAATTCATAATTGACAGAATATCAAGATAACTGATTCTTCGATATCCAGCTTCAGCCATCCATGTTAAACCAGGTGCTTCTACATCAGCATCTAATACAAGAATCTTTTTATCTGGGTATTTTTCTGTACACTGCCTTAAAAACGCAGTAAGTGACAGGGTCCGTCCTACACCACCTTTGTAAGAATGGAACGCGATCATTTTAACGCCATCAAAATCACTATCTGTATTTTCACACTTCTGAAAATAAATGTCTCTGAATAATGGTCCATATTTCTTCTCGACCTTTTGACTGTCATCATACAAAAAAGTAACTTCTAAATATATTCCTGTAAAATCAATGCGCAGCGTATTATTTTCTGTTGAATAATTCCGACCAAATATTTCCTTTAAATACTGAATATCTGATACCTGTGGTTCATCTCCATTTTGATAAATTTCAACACTATCGCTATAAACCTGTACATCAACCCATGTTTTCGGCCAGGTATTTCTATTTTCTTCAAAAATATCTTCTATGTCATGCCAAGTAAAATAATACTCCATTTTTCAACCTCTCTACATCCGCTTAAGCAGCCATTCCGCGATCTGAACCAAAGTTTTTTCTTCTCTCTTCTCCTCTTCTACATCTTCAATACCGGCTCCATATCGCCATAATTCATTATATTTCCCTGGCAACACTGAGCCGCCACCCTTAAGCCGTATCTGCTTCAATGGAAAACAGGACTCTATTCCCACTTCTTTTGTCATTGCTTTTAAGTCATGCCCAGGTGTCCTCTTTCCCATTGTCTCATAATAGGATTTCAAATCATCATATGTATTTTTCCCAATTTTTTTGAGAATGAAACCTTTTAATCCGCACTCCACCGAATAAAACAACATCAACAGGCGCGAATGATATGGTATATCTGTTCCAGTCTCTTTATATAAGGTGTAGTGGTTTTTAAAACTTCGCTGAAATTCACTTCTTGTAATATTAATCTGTGACTGTGTTTTCTCCTGTTTTTTCTCTTGTTCTTTCAATGCACTCGCACCTCTTGTCACAATTTAGATATCTATACTATAAATAATAACATACTCCCCTGTCTGCTACAAGCAGAACTCCCTTGGCAGTATTGTAATTTATTTTTCTATAATCCCCACATTACTATCTATACCGCATAAGCGCGGTAGAACTGAACCACTATAATCCTCCAATTATAGAAAACCACCTTCACAGGTGAGCAATATACAACTGTGTGTTCCGGTGACTTATGCGGATAGCGAGGCACTCGAAAGAGATTATGGATTCCGCCCGCAGGTTGGGATCCGGGATGGGTCTTAGAATCTACACAACTCTCAAGCAATGCATAATTGCTAAAGCCCTGGATTTGTGGTAGTATGAAAAGCAGATAATGAGCATGATAGGTTCACAATATTATGGTCTCTTTGGGAAAGGAGGATGTTTCACATGGTCGAATTAAAAAGACTTCCAGTTGGACTTGATGATTTTAAAAAGATTCGGAAAAATCAGTTTTATTATGTAGATAAAACAAAACTGATTGAACAGCTTCTGCAAAATTGGAGCAAGGTAAATCTTTTTACCAGACCACGCCGTTTTGGAAAAACTTTAAATATGAGTATGATCAAGAGTTTTTTTGAAATCGGAACAGACAAAAGGCTGTTTGACGGTCTTTATATTTCCAGCAAAAAAGAAATGTGTGAAGAATACATGGGAAAGTATCCCGTCATTTTTCTTTCACTGAAAGGTGTAGAGGGACTCACCTTTGAAGAAGCAAGAGACTCTCTATGTGAGCTGATTACAAGTGAGGTAAGGCGGTTCAAACTTTTATTAAATAGTGACCGGCTGGATGATGATGAAAAAGATCTATATCATGAATTGATTTCTCTACAGGATAACCAGAAGTCTGAACTTGGAACAAAATTGAAATTTTCTCTTAAAAAGTTATCAGAGCTTTTGCATCAATATTATGGTAAAAAAGTTATTATTCTGATCGATGAATACGATGTGCCGCTCGATAAAGCGTTCCAGCATGGCTATTACAAAGAAATGGTGTCATTGATCCGAGGACTGTTTGGTGAGACGCTTAAAACGAATGAATTTCTTCAGTTTGCGGTTCTGACAGGATGTCTTCGGGTGTCGAAAGAAAGTATCTTTACAGGACTGAATAATTTTAAGATCTATGCAGTCGATGATGTCCGGTATGACGAAGAATTTGGCTTTACAAACCAGGAAGTAACAAAACTGTTGGCGGACTATAACTTACAAGATCATTTTCAAGAGGCCCGGGAATGGTATGATGGATATCGTTTCGGAAATGTAGAAATTTACTGCCCGTGGGATGTGATCAATTATGTATTTGATCTGATCGATAATCCTGAGGCACAGCCGAAATCCTATTGGATTAACAGCAGCGGAAATGATCTTGTAAAACGTTTTATTGATAAAGCAGATGCAACTACCAGAGATGAAATTGAACAGTTGATCACAGAAAAGACGGTTGAGAAGAGAATCCGTCTGGATCTGACTTATGATGAAATTGATAACAGTATTGATAATATATGGAGTGTACTTTTCACAACCGGATACCTTACACAGGCTGGATGTGTAGGAAACCATATCTATCAATTGGTCATTCCGAATAAAGAAGTCCATGAGGTATTTATCCTCCAAATCAGAGAATGGTTTGATCGTGTGATTGAAAGCAGCCAAGCATCCACAGAGAAGATTAATCGCGGATTTCTTGAGGGAAAAGCAGATGATATTCAAAAAGAATTAACGATGTTCCTTGGTGAAACAATCAGTATTCTTGATACGAAATCAAGAAATGAGGAAAAGGAAATTTTCTATCATGGCATCCTTCTCGGCATTCTGAAAAATCATGCCGGATGGGCAGTTAAATCAAACAAAGAATCCGGAGATGGATTCGCGGATATCCTGATCAAACCTAAGAATCCGGACGCCGGAATCATCATAGAATTAAAATACGCCCGAACATTTGATGAGCTTGATCAAGCATGTGCGCGGGCAATTCAGCAGCTCAAAGATCGGAGGTATGATGAAGATCTTCGAGCAGATGGGCGGAGAGAGATTCTTGCGTATGGGATCGCGTTCTGTAAGAAGAGGTGCCGGGTTGTGGTTGAGTGGCTGTAGATTACAGAATCGTTAGACCAGTTAAGCTGTCTCGAGCTGGCCGCAGTGAACGCGCACTGAGAACCTTTACGATCGGCCGTAAGAACTGGATGACGCTGAACACAGTACGTGGTGCACAGGCAAGTGCAATGATCTACAGCATTACCGAAACAGCCCGGGCAAATGGTCTGAATGTTTACTACTACGTAAAGCATCTATTAACCGAACTGCTTGAGATCATCCGTATCGACGGAAGTGTCGATGAAAAAGAGTTAGAAAGTCTTATGCCATGGTCAAAAGATCTTCCGGCTGAGTGCTATAGCAAGCGCCGCAAATGAGCGGCGCTGTATTTGGCGTGGGGCGAAGGATTTGACCTTTACGAATCGGTGATCCGATGAAGCGGAATTTGCTGTTATTAGCTATTTACAGAAAAAGTTTCACACACTCTATTAACCTACAAAAGCAAATCTAAATCCGAATCATATTTAAATGTATCAACACTGCTATCTAATACTTTATGTGCCTTAACAATAAAATTTCCACTATATTTTCTAGCAAATTCTCTTCCTACATCAAGTAAATATTCATCATTAGGTTCTGAATCAACAATAGATAAAAGTTGACATGCAGATTTTGTGAGACTATAGCCACTGTACTTATAGCTGAACAGTCCTCCATCTGAATTTTTTAGTTTTAATATAAGTAAAATATTTTCGTTCCATATACCACAGGGATTGCTATCTAGGCTAATGCGATTATCATTACGAAGCGAATTAAGAATTCCACATTCTTCTAATGTAATTATATCTGCTTTTGTCAAACCATATTTTTCGTTGACATTTACGCCTAAATCATTATCCGTTGAGAGAAGAAATTTTATACCGCTCGAATCTGTTAACACAAAATGAGCTATTTGCTGAAACAAAGAAGCCTCATGCTGATTCATATTTTTTAATGTTTCTATTGCTCTAAGAGAAAAAGAACCTGCATTTTCAATCTCATTTGACAATATTTTTGCCCACAATCTCTGCATTTTCTCACTACTAACATTGCCCGCAGTATCAAAAAATCTCATAAACCAGTCAAAGTCGAAGAATTTTGATTCCTCCTCTTGCTTCTCCTGATGATATTCATCCGCAATTTTAGCAATTTTCAAAAAGTTTTGACACTTATAAAGTTCAAAGTATGTTATTTTTCCATTTTCCAAAAGATCATCTAATGCTTCACTATATTTTCCTGCCTTCATTTTTTCAAACTCAGATATATTTGTTTTTTTACGCAAAAAAAGTGTTGTAAGAACAGCACTAACTACACCTTGAATTGTTGGCTGAAATTGAACAATATTATTTCCTATGTTTTCAACTAATGACGTAATATTCATATGACATCAGACCCCTTTCGCTTACATTTCAAACTTAACCCTAAGCCATTTTCTATACAATCTATAATATACTTCTCCAAACATCTGTGTCAATAAATCTACTTACTATTCATTTTGAAAATGGTATACATCTTCAAAAGTTTACAGCACCATTAATTCTTTTTACTTCATCCGTACACTTTGCCTGTAACTTCCTTAGTGCCTCTTCATCCACTACATGACTATATGCAATCACATGGGACAATTTTGAGGTTTCAACCGCCAGCTTATACATCGCATGAGCCATTTGGTTCTCGCTATCCTTCACTGTGGAGTGCATCACTGAGGTGATAGTGGAAAGCATATAGTTTTCGATTTTCTCTAATGTCAAATACCCGATATAAAATTTCAATGTCTAATTCAAGAATTCATTTCTATATTTTCATGCCTGCTCCAGTAATTTATCCATTTGTTCCAGCAAGTTCTCCTCACTATACTTCTTTCCTTACTTTTCTCCTACACTACTGCCTGCAATTCAAGTCTACCTATAGCGATATATTTGATATCTTGCTATTTCAATAAACTCATCATAAGTGTAGATAATTATATTTCTTTCCTCTCTTAACCGCCTTCTATCTTCCGCTGTAAAATCCGAACTATGACCCATAATGAGATACTTATTAGGCTTAAAAACTTTCATATTATATTCTTTTTCCAGCCAGTCAGTATTTATCTTTTGCGAACACCATTCATCATATTTATTAATCTGTGCAATTGCTGAATCAACTTGATATGATGGTTGCTTTCTCTCATTTGTACCCACAATACATTTGCCATCCAAATGCGGCATCTTAAATTCCATGATATCACAATATCCATCCATTCTCTCTGGCATAAAATCCGGTTTTAAATCCTTGCCCTGCGTTTGGTATTGCCATTTTAATAAAGTTTGTGCATTCAATTTATTCATTCCAAATGCATATTGCAGAATCTCTGGATGTTCTGTTATATAATTTGTTATATCTACTTCATTTGTCTCTTGTAAGTTGATTAATTCTATTAACTCATTCAAATATTTATGTAATTGTACATTATATTGCGGAACATGTAACCCCATTATAAGTTCAGCCAGCTTAGAGATTGTGCTTTTATCATAATAAATAACTCCTTCTTCTGAAAATGGGATAATCTCCATAAAATCGATTTTTCGAATTTTCAATTCATTATCAGCATTTGTCCAAAAGAATGTTGTGTTAGATATATACGAATTTGTTTTTATACTCTCAAAGTCAACCATACCATTCATGCAAATCATTTCTGATGGCATCTGTGTTAAATCATAAAAATAGTCTGTCAAATAAGCAATTGAATCACCTAAGAAAAATGTCATATTTTCAATAGGCTCCCCTATAGCAAATTTATTAATGATTTCATGAGATAGATCCAAACCCAAAAAATCCTCAATTCCATATTGTGGATAATCCTGACCTTGAATAGATAAAATATCACTATCTACTTCTTCTGGTCCATAATATTCTATTACCAAACATTCCTTAAGTAGACCAATGCGCACATTTTTTGGAAATGGAAATGCACAGTTAAGTGTGTTTCTCTTTTCTGGATGTATTTGCAAAAAGTCATATATAGTACCAAAGACATCTTCATTAAGTAATGTCATGACATTTGTTATTATTGTTTTAACTTCATCCTCTGTAAATCTACTCATATTTTTTCTTCCCATCCCTTTATATTAACCATTAATCTTGTTATCAACAAATATCATACCAATAAAAATCTGTATCTTCATTACAAATCTTTTTCACAAATAATTTCAAATAACAATTAATCATAAAAAGAAATGTCTCACAGAAAACAACAAATATAATTGTATGTAAGATTCCATCCCACTTACACCAAGACATAATCAATGATGCAATTATTGACTCTACAGAAATAATAACTATTTCAATAAAATCACTTAAAAGTTCAAACGAAAACCAGCACTTATATGCAATCCAAGCTACTAATATTGTTAATAACGCAAATCCAATATTATAAGGGAAAGGTTGAAAAGATAATGTAGTAATCATTGTTCCATTTACAATTAATAATAGACTTTCTGTTGTTCCAACATCACATTTTTCTGCAACAACCACAAATAAATAAACTAAAGTTAATATTAATGTAGAAATACCAATGTTGCTATCTTGTTGATTCGAATATAATAGACTCCACATTATAGTTAATCCCATTACATAAACAATAGTTGTCAGCACTTTTTTTCTTCGTAATTCCGGAATTACTATTTTAGTCTTATATAAATCACATCTAAAAAAGAACCCAAGAATAATACCTCCACCTAACAACCAATACTTCGAAAGAAAATCTATAAACAAATTAACAATTTCTGCAATCATTTGATCTATAATCTGCATAATGTCACCTCTATAGATATTATAAACCATCTTATCTATTTTCTAAAACTATAAATAAGCAAGTTCGTGATTTTGCATAAAAGAAAGACACCTTGAGTTCGATTGTGTTGTATAATGAAAGTGCTCAAACTAATATTTACAGCATTCACGAAAGAAGGTGTCTCCTACAAATACTATACATCATTCAGCATTCATATACAACCAGTTTAAAAAATTAAATTTGTGCAAATCGTATTCTAATCGAATGATCAATCATCTTATGAGTATCCTGATTAGCATCTTTCTTTCTGGATACCATGGGAAAACCACGGATTTTGCTAAAAACAGTTCTTGCCACAGAACTACGGAAAGTTCACATTTTTACGACTACACTTGGATTTAGCAGTCTTGTTTATGCAGAGGAACAACAACAGTTACTTCGCCAAAACTCTTACATTCCCAGTCATGGATCTCTTTTATAGCCTTCTAACAATCCTCTCCATATAAACGGTATAATATTTCTTTCTATAATTAGAATTCAAAATTGATATGTAACCATTAAGCCATTGCTGTTGATGATCTCATGAACTGTCACTGTGAACTTCCTATAAAATTAACTCTCAATAAGCATAGGTTATTCCACGGATCGTTTTCTGCGTGATTCCATGCCTAAAATCAGGAATTTTGACCTCGTAATCGAGTTGCATGGCGCTCTCCTAACGAGAGTTAATTAACTCTCTATTAGCATAAGCACCTTTTTCGAAAAATGGTTACAGAAAATGCCAGTTTTTGGCTTAAAATCGACGTTTCTGAAGTTGAGCACTCTCGTGTTTCAGGAACGAGAGTTACCTCTTCCAATTCATGCTAATACCCCCCATTGGGTATATACTATTTAAATTCACACTTATAATCAATATATTTCCCAATCCTTTTCAAATCTATCTTATCTTCAAGGTAATCTTTGGGACTAATACAAATAGTTAACTTCCGAGCAATCTTGTCTTTAGAGTCAACAAAAATATTAACGGTTTCTTTTACAACATTTTCTAATGTTGCTTCTCGAATCGCAGCTTTTCCCGTTCCCATTAAAGGTGTAGCAATATCATCACAGTGGCCAAACAAAAGTATAGCGTTTAATAATCCTTTCAGAGCAATATCGACATTGTGGTATGTCTGATTTATTGGTTTTCCATATTTGTTTACATCATTTATAGCGACAAAATAAAAATGTTTTCCCCTTACATCAACTTTTGCCACTGTTCCTACCGGATATTGCTTTACTGCACCATGTATATCTGAACTATCTTCGCCAATAACTCCCTGCTGTTCGAGACTAGTCGCAATTAATTTATCCAATTCATTCATATTTTTTGCAAAATATTTGAGTTGAAAAGCTCCTTGCACACTATTTGGGCTAACATATTCGGCCTCCATAATTGTGCGAAAATATGTATTTGTGGGTATCACATAACTAGACGCTTTTATGGAGAATAGATCATTTACCTCAACCTCAACTTGAAGGTCATCATCTTTTACCTTACTTTTGTAAGACACCTTTTCATGATTTTTAACAAAAGATGTGATGGTGCCTATTAATATTAGAATCATCCAATATCTCTTACAAAGATTTTCAGCTGTAGTAAATCCTATCAAATCTTTCAGAAGAACTGAAAAAGCGAAAACAGATGAAATATAACCTATCGCCGTACATCCTAATTTGAATACTGCTGCGATGGTATTTTTTTCAGCCATTAAACACTTAATCCATATTTTTATTTTGTCATAAAAAACACCCTTTTTTCTATTCATATCCAAGTGCTTTTTTGATATATTGATAGTCACCAACTTTTTCTCCCTGAGCATTCTTTTTCCAAAATGGATGTGCATTTTCTTCATATGCATTCATGTACGCAGGAAGCCACTTTGACTGTTTATTCAGCGAATTATAAACTATAATAATTGTCTTATTCTTCTTTTGTGCCTGCATAAATTCATGCTTAAGGTAAGAAAATGCATTGATGCATCCTACGTCATCATTGGGACCTGGTGTTGATGTTTTTCCATATATTTTACAGGTATCTGATCCATTCGCATTTTGCTTATATGGTGTACAATCACATCCCTCGCCATCACTATTTCTCTTACATGAGCTGCCAGCTGTGCGGGAAGCTGTTTTATCACCAACAATGAAAATAACTGCTGAAGAGGCACAAATCTGCGCATTAAATTCCTTCTTTAAATCACACGGGCGACAATCTTTATCGTTTGATATGCTTCCTGATGCAACTTGCGCAGTATCGACATAAACCACTTTATGTTTGACATCCTTTCCCCACGAATGAAGTTCATTGATCACATCGCGATCACCATCATCTGCAGAATAATCTGCACTAATATATACTCTCTGGCTCATTAATAATCCTCCGTTGTAAAATTTTAAGTTCTAAATAATCAGATTGACTATTTTATACAAAAGTATTTCATCTAGTCACTCCACTTATATCTCAATTTATACTTGCTATACATTTTATAATCTAAATATTTTTCTTTTTGCAGGCGCCCTATAACGATATATGGCATTACATTCTGGGATTCAGCATATCTGCAAATTGCTTCAATAGAAAAATCTTTTCTTTGAATAAACATTTCATAGCTTTCCGGAGACAAGAGCATATTACTTGCAAAAAGATCAGCAGCTAATTCTTTGTCTTGATCATTACCATAGTCTAAGAATTTCAGATTTTTCCCTATATCTCCATTAACAATATGGCCGATTTCATGGAATAAGGAAAACCAAAAAATATCGGCAAATGCCCCCCTTATAGTCAAAACCATTTGATATATGCCATCACTTTTTTGAGAAATATATCCTTGCACAGGAGCACCTCTGAAATTTTTTACAACTGAAAAATCTATTCCATATTTCTCCATTACATTCTTTAAATCTCTTTGTATCACTGCGTTTTTACAGCACATAACACTTTTTATTTCATGAATTAAATCAGTAGTATATTTTTTCTCGAATTTAGCTGACATGATTTTATCGTTTCCAGCAAGCTGACACAGACGAATCCATGCACCAAGCACATTTGGATTTACCGTGGCATAACCAGCCATACGAAAAGCGCCAACTGGAATCATTTCTTTCAAATTTTCTATATCACTAATTTGTAAAACCTTTCGCAAAGAAAGAATGGAATCATCTTTATTTTCTCCTGTAGGCATCATTCCTCTTTGCCTCAAATATTTTACAATATCCTTTAAATCTTCTCGTACACTGCGTTCTTTATCAGTAATTGTTTGCTCTTCGTTTATTTCTAAAAGTTCCGCCTCATAATTTGCCTGAAGGTTCAACCAAAAAGACTTTGGTACTCCTAATGCATATTCTAATCCCATCGCAAAGTTCGCAGATATGCCCTTTTTCCCCGCAATTACATTACTTACGTAAGCCGGAGAAACCCCGGCTCTTGATGCCAACTCAGCCTGCGTAATTCCACGGTCTTCTAACACATCGGCAATAGTTTCTCCCGGGTGAATTATTAGATCACGAGATATACCAATTTTCTTTGCTGCCATGGTAATCACTCACTCCTTCCACTTCAATTTCGGTACAAATCATAATAGTATCTTGCGTTGCATTTGGTTCAATAATCAATCTGGCATTTGGTGCCACATGTAACGAATACCGAATTTGCTGATACCCTTCAAGTGGTTCCGGTTTTCCTAATCCTAATGCTAAAAAATCTCCAAAACACTCTGCTGCTTTTAAGCGATCCATATGCTTTTTTATAGTTTTTACCCATTCAAAAGGTATTTTCTTTTGCATTTTATTATAGTCTTCAAAGTATTTTTTTACTTTATTATTAGTATATGTTATTTCCACTAACGCATCGCCTTTCAAATTAACCTTTTGGTTAATGCTATTATGGCACAACTTTTTTGTGACGTCAATAGGCTATCCTCCTCCAATTATAGAAAACCACCTTCACAGGTGAGCAATATACAACTGTGCCAATCGATCATCCAAATGGATACCTGTGCATATTGGGTGATCAAAGTGGACTGCAACTGGCATATCATCTGCATTATTGTTACTATAAACATCAAACTTTATCCTTGCATCCGATTAATATTTCATGTATACTGACTATATAAATTTAAACGAACCAAATAATGTTGTTTTAAACATCGTAAAATATGAGAGGACCCCAAAATGAAAAAATTATCCAACCATCTCCTGGCAGACACCATCGTCTCTGCCAGAAAACAAAAAAAACTTTCCCAGCAGGCGCTTGCCGATTTGACCGGTATGAACCGTTCCGTTCTTTCCAAGCTTGAGGCAGAAGAGTACACGCCTTCGATCGCGCAGCTGGAGGAACTGGCCCGCGTTTTAAATTTTGATATTACGGATATGTTCCAGGAGAGTTCTAATATTTCTCTGGAAAAGGTATCTCCATTAAAGATCGCGGTTGCCGGTACAGGTTATGTAGGACTTTCGATTGCCACGCTTCTGGCGCAACATAATCCTGTTACGGCTATTGATATCATCGAGGAAAAGGTCCAGAAGATCAATAACCGGATCTCGCCGATCCAGGATGACTATATCGAAAAATATCTGGCAGAAAAAGAGCTGGATCTGACATGTGTATTGAATAATCAGGTGATGAATGAGAGCAATCCGGCCTGGGAAATTTACCGTGCGGCAGATATCGTGGTGATCGCAGCTCCGACGAACTATGATTCTAAGAAAAACTATTTTGACACATCGGCTGTGGAATCTGTAATTGAGCTGGTTGAGGCTGCCACCGCAGGTACCGGACATATGCCGTGGATGGTAATCAAATCCACGATCCCGGTCGGATATACGAAGAGTGTTCGCGAGAAATTCCATAATGATCATATTTTATTTTCCCCGGAATTTTTACGAGAATCCAAGGCCCTGTACGATAACCTGTATCCGAGCCGGATCATCGTTGGATGCGATGAAGCTGATCCAGAAACTGTGAAAGCTGCTCACACATTTGCTTCCCTTCTTCAGGAAGGTGCAATCAAAGAGCATATCGCTACTTTGTTTATGGGATTCACCGAGGCCGAGGCCGTAAAGCTTTTTGCCAATACATACCTTGCGCTCCGTGTCTCCTATTTTAATGAGTTGGACACTTATGCTGAGTCCAAACATTTAAATACAAAACAGATCATTGATGGCGTATGCCTCGATCCGCGAATCGGAACCCATTATAACAATCCGAGCTTTGGCTATGGCGGATATTGTCTGCCGAAGGACACGAAACAGCTTCTTGCAAATTATGCGGATGTTCCGGAAAATCTGATCGAAGCAATCGTGGAGAGCAACCGGACCAGAAAGGATTTCATTGCGGACCGTGTTCTTGAGATCGCGGGTGCATATGAGGCAAACGAGGGCTATAGTGCTAAGGCGGAAGAGGAGCAGCATGAAACGATCGTAGGCGTCTACAGGCTGACTATGAAGAGCCATAGTGATAACTTCCGCCAGTCCTCGATTCAGGGCGTTATGAAGCGTATAAAGGCCAAAGGGGCCACTGTTATCATTTATGAACCGACATTAAAGGACGGAGAAACATTCTTTGGATCCAGAGTCGTAAATGATCTGAAAAAATTCAAAGAAGAGAGTAAATGCATTCTGGCGAATCGCTACGACAGTGCCCTGGACGATGTTCAGGAAAAAGTATATACAAGAGATCTGTTCCAGAGAGATTAGGAGAAAATGATGGAAAGAATAGAAAAACAGCCGGTCGATCTAAATGGAAAAGCAATTCTGGTCACCGGAGCTGCAGGATTTATTGGAAGTAATCTGTGTAAAAGACTTTTAAGAGAGACTACGGAATCAGTGATTGTAGGCATCGACTGCATGACTGATTATAATCCGATTGAATTAAAAGAATGGCGTCTGAAATACATTCAGGAAACATTTGAACAGGATGGCATAGATAGAAAAAATCAGTGGATTTTTGTTAAGGCAGACATTGCGGACCAGGCGCTGATCAACAAGCTGTTCAACCAATATGCATTTGCAGTCGTTGTAAATCTGGCCGCTCAGGCAGGTGTCCGCTACAGCATTACAAATCCCGAAGCTTATCTGCACAGCAACCTGATCGGTTTCTTCAACATTCTGGAGGCATGCCGAAATGATAAGAATCTGGAACATCTTGTATACGCTTCCAGTTCCTCTGTGTACGGCGGAAATACGAAGGTTCCATTCAGCACCGATGACAAAGTCGACAACCCGGTATCGCTTTACGCAGCGACCAAGAAAAGCAATGAGCTGATGGCTCATGCTTATTCCAAACTTTACAATATTCCGTCTACCGGCCTTCGTTTCTTTACGGTTTATGGTCCGGCCGGAAGAACAGATATGTTTTATTTCTCCGCAACAAATAATTTGTGCGCAGGAAAAACGATAAAGATCTTCAACTACGGAAACTGCAAACGGGATTTCACTTATATTGATGATATTGTAGAAGGTGTACGTCGGGTCATGGAAGGCGCACCCCAGAAGAAAAATGGTGACGATGGGTTACCGATCCCACCATATGCTGTTTATAATATCGGCGGTGGCACCCCGGAGAATCTCCTTGACTATATCGATACTCTGCAGCAGGAGCTCATCCGGGCAGGAGTATTACCGGAAAATTATGACTTTGACGCGCACAAAGAACTTGTACCGATGCAGCCAGGAGATGTTCCGGTAACTTATGCGGATAGCGAAGCATTGGAACGGGATTATGGATTTCGACCGCAGATTGGGATCCGGGATGGGTTGAGGAAGTTTGCGGAGTGGTATAAAGAGTTTTATTTGTAGAGGCTTGGCATTTAGCTATCGTCCAAATTGAAAATTGGACGATAGCTAAATGAAAATATCAAAAGAATATTAATGGTATGAGCGACTATTTAGCATTTATGGATATTGATTATTATGGTGCGCCGCACCATAATAATCATGCAGGAACAGAAACGTCGAATTGAGACTGACACCATCATGGAAGCCTATCTAAAAAGCGGCAAAAATTTTGATGAGATTATGACGTTTTTGAGTCCATGATGGCGTTTAGTGTAACTTTTTGCAGAGTTCACAATTTAAAGTATACAGGAATCTTTCTCGATCTTTTTCTAAATTATGCTTTCTGCCCCGTCAGAAACCTTGTAAGCTTCCATTTATTCAAAACAACTGCTATTAAGCTTGATAGAATAATCGCTATGGCAAAGTTACATATCGCCAACACACCTGATGGCACTTTCCCGTTTAACAAAGTGATTACCAAATAAATAATCTGCTGGTGGAAAAGATATATCGTAAAATTATTCTTTTCAAAGAATAAGTACAATCTGTTCGTTTTAAAGTTAATTTTCCCTGAAAATGCATTCAAGGTAGTAAACGCCATGACTGCTCCGATTATATGAAGAAGCATTGGCATTCCAATATGTAGCAATTTAATTATGATCCCATTTTCAAATGCATTACAATACTCTGTCAGAACAAACAATAACAAGTCAATGGCGACCCAGACATACCACGGAATCTTATAAATCAGCCCTTTCCTATCTTTTCTGATCATCATACCAGTATAAAACAACATCATAAACCGACAGGTATACCAAATCTGAAAGTAATTAGGGATAAACCGCAATCCAATGATTGATACAGCATACAAAACAAACGAAATCATTAATCCCCAAAGCGGCTTTTTCCACATCATTCCAGTTAGGAAATAAGCCAACACAAAAACGCCAAACATCATCCATAAGAACCAAAGCTGAGATGGCGAAAGGGCTAACAGATAATCGCTGACTGCGATTTGGTTCGATTCCGTTTGGAAAGCGTAATCCCATGGAATTAACCAAACAACAGCTACAAAAAAATACGGAATTAAAAGCCTCTTTGCCTTATTCTTTATTAAGCTTGTAAAATTCTGATACTTATTGCGCTCAAATTTTAAATATGCAAAAATATATCCAGAAATCAAAACAAACGCATAAATGTGGAATGAATTGAGCCACTGCGCAATTAAGCCAAGGGAAACGGATGCTTGTGCCGGCATTCCGAACCATCCCTCCGGCAGCCACATTGCCAGACTATGGTATAGAACAATAAAACCCATTAGAATCACTTTTATAAAATTACAATTTTCAAGCTGCTCTGCTCTGCTCTGCTCTGCTCTGCTCTGCTCTGCTCTGCTCTGCTCAAAGGATTATCCGCATGTTCCAACTGTCTATCAACTCCTTTTTTGGATTTTATTGCGTTTTCTATGGTCTATTTTTCAAAATAAGAAACCCAATATTGCTCCTTCTCTTCCTGTGTCATACCGCCAAAATCAAACAATCGATTTCTTCCCTGCAAATTGGTATAATAATCATCGACAGCCTTTTTTATTCTCGCTGGGATGCCAACTGCTACAGAATTGTCAGGGATGTCATGGGTGACTACTGCACAGGCTCCAATGATCACGTTATCGCCAATTGTCACTCCTGGCATAATACATGCTCCCATTCCGATGTAAACATTATCCCCTATAGAAATCGGAGCTATATTGTCCATTCGTTTCCCATCAAAATAGCCCATAGAATTAAGTACTTTAATGCCACCGTCATATGTAATAAAGTTGACATTTTTCGCAAATAAGCCATCCTTTCCGACGGTAATCAAATATGGCTCAGATCCAAATGCCTCTACTCCGCAATTTAGCCGAGTCCCCCACCAATGTGTGCGCCACGACTTATCAGATACGATCTTTTGCTTTCCCATCCTCAGCGGTTTGCTTTATTGTGCACTCGAAAGCTTTTCTTCATTCTCTTGAAAAACATATTATTCACCTTTCTCTTCAATATCCTTTATCAACAAACCAGATGCCAGGGGAATCTAAGCATTTCTTTTGAATGTGGCAGGAATTTTTTCTTTACTAATAATAAATAAACTGCAATTCCAACTTTTCTGCCCAGCTTATTAGCAACTTCATTCACACCCTCAGTCAGGAACATTTTCTCCCCGCAATTGTATACATCCATGTTCTTATTAATCCATTGATTCATATAGAGATCATCGCCATAATGTCCACAGAAATCCTCGTCATAGCCATTCAAATATAGATACGCAGCTTTTGTCATAAAGAAGCAATTCGGATGGACACCATATTTACTCCAGGAGCCATTATCCTCAAGATACTCATCAAATACATAAACTGCCCTATCTGATATGCCTTGGCCGGACATACAGGATATTAGCGTTTCTTCCGGAAACAGCATATCAATGTCGGCGGTGATCATACGAGAGGTTTCACAACAGAATACTCCAAGGTTTTTGCCCCCCCCCCGAATTCCATTTTATATCCCTGTCAATACGTACCAACCTATGATTCACATTTAATCCATCAGGCATAGAAACAGGAACAGGGGAACAGTCATCTACTACTACAAGGTTTAATTTCCTTTTCACCGCATCTGAGAGGCTGTTATAATAGAGAAGGTTTCTGGCAATCCCATTCATCCCTTCCTGATCATTTACATAGACCGGATATATAATTGAAAGTTTTTCCAAATCAGAACCGGCATGTAGTCGTTTATATGGAGCTTCCTTAAACGAACGGAAGTCCGATAATAGCCAATGTTTACTCTTTCCTAATATGCTCCTTACTGCTGACATTTAACTCCTCCTTGCTTTTTCCAAACATATTCACGATTTTGCTCCTCAGGCTCTTTACAAACCCAAAGACCATCCGAAATAGGGCCTTAATATAATTTGGATATAGCACACAATTGATGGCTAAGTTTACCGCTAAAGCAGTGACCGCAACCTTCAAAGCCATAATAATCCAGGCTACATAGGATATTCCAACCAGGCTTATCCCCTTTGTAATATAAAGTGTCAATACAGCGCAGGCCGCATCAACAACTATATGTTTGAAGAAATACTTCATACTCCGATTCAGTATATCTTTTGACAGATACCATGCTAAGTACGTTGTCCGATAAAGCATGGCTGCAAGAGTCCCCACTGCAACACCAACCAGTCCAAACCGTCTAACCAACACAACAGAAACAATAATATTGATCATCGCTTCTATGATTGCACTCCACTGCGTCTGCCTGTAATGACCTGCAGCTAATACCATCATGTTGTATGGAAGGCGCAGACAGTAAGATGCCTGTGCCGCTGAAATGAGTAATGAAAACGCAGGTACAATATAATTCGCATCAGAGATTTCTTTCGTATAAATATTTACAAACGGCAGAATCAGGACTGCTGTACATGAGAATGAAAAAGTGACAAGAAGATGCATCAGCCATTCCACCCATCCGAAAGTCTTGTCTAGTGTATCTGTCTCTTTTCGGGCATACATATCCCCAAACATGGACTGAACTCCTGCGGTAAGGGAATTCAAAATCTGCTTTACCCCATTGACCACAAGATGATACACTGCATAGATAGAAACATTTTCCAGAGTAGAAAAGAGCGTCAGAACTACCGTGTCAGTATTTCCTAAAACCACAGCAGCAATGTGCTGCGCCAAACCATTCCATTTTTGCTTAATCGGCTCACCTTCCAGTTTTATCTTCTTATCCAAACTGTAATGTCGTTTTACATAGGCATTCAGAGCCACAGGCTGAATTAGGAAAACTGTAGCTGTAGCAAGTTTTACCAAATGAATACCTGCACCCATCTTCATGAGGATTACGCTGAAAACGGTATTCAGCAACATGGTTGCTCCTTGCAGGCCAAGCTGGATGAATGACATCTGATCAGCATCCAAAAGGAGCCGATATGACATACTAAAAAAATATTGGGCAAATGAACTGATGGATATGATAAATATCAATCCCATCGTATACGAAAAATCAAACCTTTCCCGGGTAACAAATGGGTAAAATACCATCAGGAAAGCTGTATAAATTATAAGAATTATCGCAATCCTGCGGAAGAATCGCTGGGAGGATTTCATGATCCTGCTAACTTCAGCATTGTCCTTGTCCGCAAGCGGCTTGTAAAGCGTGGACTGCACCACAGCGCCTACACCACACTCTGCGAGTGCAACAAAGCCCAGAAATTGCGTGATAGAAGACACGAGGCCATTCACGGCTGATCCATAACAGGATAAGAAAAAGCGTGGCAGTATAAATCCGCAAACCAGTGTTATTAACTGATATGCCAATGATACGATTGTATTGTATAGTAGTTTCTTCTTTCTGGTCACTATGGCTCCCCTTGCTTTACATTTTTACGTGCAATTTACGTCATCCATATTCAGCTTATAAATTTGTCCGTTCCTGTTTTATTATCGTATGCAATATCTATCTTTTCTGGAATCGTATTATCTCCAGATCCACGATTCTGCCTTCTTCAATCACCATAGCGTCTTTCAAAACGCCCCCAATCTTCTCCGTCATAAGTTCGACCAGATACGGAAGAATAACCTGAGAATTATTCTCTGTAAATGTCTTATAGAAAGGGGATGGTGTATGGTCTACTGCATAATGCAGGATCCCACCCACTTCGTATGTAGGATTCTCTATTGTGGTCGGAACGCTGGCTTCGATTCCACCACATCTATCACAACTCACGTCGATAATCATAGAATTCTTTTTCATCCTGGCAAGATCAGTCCGATACAGGATATGATCCGTGCGCATGACATCCCATAAGATACAATTCACGACCACATCGTAATTTGGCAGTTCTTCCTGAAACAGCGCCTCACTGCGTCTGTCGTACTGCATTACTTCTGCCCCTAACATATTCAAAACCTTGATGGCGCCTCTTGCGGTGTTTCCACATCCAAGAACCGCTGTCTTTGTCTCGTATGGCATACGCCCAAAGCCCTGGAACGCATGCATGACTGCCGCTTCCCCGGCAAGCTCGTTATTTCTCCAGAAAAGATGGCGCCCCTTATAATTCATATTTTCCCATGCATAGGCAGTCAGCCCGCCGTTGATAATCTTGTCTGTGATGTCTCTGTTCTGCGTCGCATGAACCCAGCCGAAAATGGTTTGCCCCTTATGCAGGCTTTCCAAATAGTCAGCATCCCCAATTTTCGGGTCACAAATAACATCCTGCTCAAGGACCGTCTCCCTTGGTGCAATAATGCAACCATATCTTGCGTATTCCTTATTCGGAATTTCTAAAACAAGGCCATGTCCCTCTTCAAAAAACAAGCGATCTGGGTGATTTATCCCACTAACGTGGTCAGGCATGATTGCCCTGCGTTTCTCATTTTCCTTATGGCTAACAGGAAAGCCGATTGTCTTGAACTTTCCATCAGAATAATAATTTCTTTGCTCTTTCATTTCACATTCCCTCCAAACCCGGCAATTGAATCAGTTTCCCGAAACGAATATCCGTTTCAGGAAGAAGGTTTGCGTCAAACCCACTCTGTGGGTAAAACGTCATTTCTCCGAAATAAACCCGTCCACAGCTTTCATATAGGTCAACCCTCACAAATGGGTATCCTTTGGACAGTTTTTCTGCAAGCGAGAACATCTCATCTATGCATTTCGGTTTTGGTAATGTGAAATTTTCCGGGGCATCGCGCCCCTTGATATTAAGCCTTAATAACCTCCATTCCTTATCGAAGAAATAAAACTGTGTATTGCCGCTACTCCTCCCAACACGGACCATAACACAGTCTACATATCCATCGAAGCAAAAAAATTGTAGTCCGTCAGGCCGGAATCCAAATCTGTAAATTCATCAGATAGAACAATGTCGTTAGATTCATGATTCGAACGTAAAGTAGCTTCCCGAGTTTCTGGCTGCTTGTGAAGCATCACCTTTATTTCTGATCCTAAACTTTCATCTGTCCAGTATCCCCCTCAGACAAATTTATCCACTTGCCAATCTCATAATCCCATTCGATAGGATCTATGCGGTCAAATCCGCTCCCATCGAAAAATGTAAGTTCTCCAAAATATATTTGACCATCACAATTATATAAATCCACACGAACATGTTTCAGTCCAACTGAGAGCTGTTCTGCCAGCTTAATCATGCATTCAAAGTTTTCCGGCTTTCTCGGTGGAGTATCTGCATGCCTATATCCCCATGTAAAATCCAGGTAGTTAAACTGTCTGTCAAAATAGTCAGCTCTTGTCCCTCCTGCTGATTTTCGGTCAGAATTAATCATGACCATCTTCATTTCACCATCAAAACAGTAAAACTTATAGTCTTTCAGGCCACTGCCCAGTCTTTTAGCATTAGGATGAAACCATACAATGACCTCAGTCAGAATAAGAATTATACCCCCCCTACCCGAAGAATCCGGGAGCCTAATCCATTCTCCAAGTTTCAAATCTGCATTCTCTTTTGTGAAAAAAACAAATCCTGAGGCCAGATAAAAGGTAAGCTCTCCGAAGTATATTTTCCCCTCCACGTCGTAAAAATCAGCACGCAGAAATGGTATATCCTGCGAAAGATTTTCTGCCAGCTTTGCCATTTGGTCTATCTCTTTGGGGATGGAAAGTTCCTTCCCTGGAACCGGCAGGAACGCAGATTCACCAAAATCCAGAATATGACTTTCCATATCGTAATAATTTGCATGGTGTTCAATAAAGCGGTCAAAATCCACCTTATAACATCTTGCCTGTCCACCGAAGCAAAAAAACTTGTAATCGCGAAGTTCTTGTGATCCTGTGTCCTCCATGTACTTTTCCGCAATAATCCTGGGTTTCACATCCTTGTATGGCCATTCTCTGCCTGAATAATAAAAATTCCGCTTAAGGCTTCGGTTTATCTTTTCTTTTGCCGCCGCTATATCCAGATTAGACTTATCCTTGCAAATGACCAATCCCCCACTGTCATGTGTACATTTCAAAACAAATTGATTAGGAAGTGCATTGAAATCAATGTCCTCAAACCTATCCCATACACCTAAAGTCGGAATGATGTACTGCTCACCGATTATATCCGCAACATATTTTTTTGCAGCATACTTGTCCACCATCGTTGTGTAAATTGACTTGCGGTCGTGGATCTTCATCCACTGGAGCTTCTCGTTGAAGGTCTGAGGGTTTTCCAGATCCAATTCCCGTCCCATCTTTGCTTTAAACATACGTTTTAAATACTCTTCATCTGGCATTGAGTCGCAAAGCCCTTTCCCAGAATTAACTAAAAACCGATAATCTTCATCTGTAAGGTATTTAACCCCTCTTCCAATCAGGTGGCTCAGTTTCTTCATAGCATACATCTCCCTTAGCGTTAATTTCTAAAAAGCATTCTCAAATCTCTGTCATCATGGAATACCTTTATTCGTCTGTAGAACCCATTAAGTAATCATAGGAAGAACGGATAATAGTACCTCACCCACTGGAATGACATAATGACAAAAAGCAAACCCAACGCAACTCGGAAAATCGATCCAATATGTTTTCCACTGAGTAAATGCCCCTTTTCATAAAACATGGATATGAGTATCGGCGATAATGCACCTAACAGATACCCATTTCTGCAAATCATTTCATAAGAACCTACATTCCCCACTATCAGTCCACTGAAACATACAATGAATAGGTATATCTTTTCTTTATCCGTCACAATCCCGTCATTGTCTATTTCACGGCTTTTCCTGTATATCAGAAGGTAATAAGCTATAATAATCGCACAGTTTATCAAACCTCCATAAGAAAAGGTCCTATATGCAGTAAACTGAGTCTCCGAAGTGTATGTAATGTATTTTCTGCCAATTAATGTTAAAAAGGGAATCCCGGAATTGAGGAAAATCTCTGCTATGCGGGATAAGAACATACAGCCTATCAAGACAGCAAATAATACCCCTTTCCGGCTTGATACACGAATCACAATCGCTATAGGGACAGCGAAAATGCTAAAAGGGTGGAACAGCACAGAAAGCAAAGCCAGGGCTAAAAATTCCACGATGTTCTTCTTTTGGTACAAAAACCTGTATACTGCCAAGGCCATAATACAGGCTGATGTTGCCGTCCTTAATCCTGAATTAACATGAATAAAAGGAAGGAGGGAAAAGCATGCCAGCAACACTAATATTACTTCATTTGTTTTATATTTTGAATTTCGCTTCCAGTCGAACGCAATATATGCGATAAGGCTATAGTCAAACAATACGGAAATCCACACTAATATGTAATTATTCTCAAATAATTTAGCAACCAGATACATTAGTGTGTTGAAAGCATATGAATACTGCATAATCGCATTGGCGCGTAATGTCGCCGCATTACAATTTACCATGTAATCCAACCAGGAAATGCCTGATGACCTTAATGAATCCATTATTGTCTGATACCTGTTAAAATCCATGTTATCAGACCTGTCTACATGGAACATAAAGCTGCCAATCAATGCCAGCAGTACGATACCTACATATTTCAATTTTCTTTTATCAATTCTAAGTTTCATCAGATAACTCCATGTCTATAAAATAGCGCTATAGCTCTCCTTGCCCAATATGCTTTTGCACCCTATTGAACCTCGGATTCCGGTTAATATTATTTCCGAGTATCGCAATCCTTTCTGCGTCAAATCCTGTTTTCCATACAACATACGGGAGGCTGAACTGATCTCTGGTCGGATATTTATTGTATTCCTCCCACCAGGCAGTCATCAATTCCTTTACAGACTGGTCATCGTGTTTCCGAACGAGTATGGAATTTTCGAAAAGACCATAATGGACTGGAAAACCGTTCTTCTTATATTCGTCCATCTGTGCCATGACCTCCGCCTTATCAGCCCTTTTATAATGCAACACGGCTACTGCCTCATCATAAATACAATCTCGGCTCGCATGATAATGTACCCCAAATCCGGCTGACCCCATACTGCAGATGATTGGGCTAACCCCTGCAATTATTTCTATATTGCCATCTACATATATGCTATAATCCGCATCTAAAATATACTGATTTGGAAGCATTTTAATTTTTCTGTTCAATTGAATCGGCGCCATCGTATTATATTCCGGGAGTCCAGCAACATCCACTTTTTCCCATGCTGATCCAGATGGGACTTCCTGATCAGTGAACATCAGGTATCGAACCCCATCCTCTTTGTATACCGGTTCAATAATCTTGTCATATCTCCCAATAATGGAAGAATAGACCGTAATTCTCGCTCCTGAATTTTCCCCATTATACTGCTGTGGATGTGGAACATTACCATTGACTGAGCAATATTTTCTGGAATACTTACGGTATTTTAAGTCCTCCACAAGCTGGTTTAAGTTTCCTGTCTTTATATATCCAAAGTAACGGTTTTTCTTCTTCTTTATTTCTGCCTGTTCTGAATACAGGGCTTCCTGGTAACGGTGATTCAAATCTATTAATTTGGAATCCAGCCTATCATCTATCATGTTTTGTAACAGTCCTTCACTTTCATTATCTTCATTCTGATTTTCGAGCCGATTTCTCGCTTCCTAAACCTACACTGCATATTTATGCAAAATTCACCAGTATCTTCAGCCGGAAGACGAGTGGATTCTCTCCGGTTGCTTTTATGATTTCCTTATCCCTTAGGAGCGCCAGTCTGTATTTCATGCTCTTTCGGTAATATGCGTACTTCTCCAAAACTGCCCGGTATTCCTCATCTATGTCGGGATAGTATTCCAACAGCACACTTGCCGTATTGCTTCTTAAGTTTGCCCTATGCTCTCCGTTGTTTCCTCTGAGCAAAAGCCGGTTGAGTCTTTCCTTGATGCTTGTCTTCCTGATTCCTACTGTGTTGTTTTCATGGATGCGGTACAGAATATAGGAATTCGGGTCATAAATAAACGTTCCAGTCAGAATTGCAACCAACGCCACCCACGCATCGTGGATACGGAAATCGATAATATTGGCCGGCGGGCAAGGCCGCGACACGATTGCCGTTACCAGTTTCCTGTTCATCACCATCGTACAGCCGGACACCTCATTCCTGTTGATATGGTGTTTTAACGAAGTGTCCAGTGGGCAACTGAATCGCAGCTCACCCTCTTTTCCGTCCTGATAAAGCGTCTGGTTGGAGCCATATAAGGAAGCAGTTTCCCCACTGTCTTTCAACTTATCCACAGCTGCATATAGTTTTCTGGGAAGCCAGATGTCATCCTGATCGGCAAACGCCATGTAGTCAAAGTCTGTGCGCTTTGACACAGCAAAGATAAGTGTCATAAAACTCCTGCCGGGTCCGACATTCTTTTTCGCGGGGAGAATCTTGAGATTTCCGGCATCCTCGTATTCTTTAAGGATTTCGAATGTCTGATCGGAGGAACCGTCATCACGGACATAAAGACTAACTGCCACACCTTCCTGTGCCAGAATACTTTCTATCTGCTCTCTGATAAATATTTCCCCATTGTATGTGCTCATCAACACAGCCACCCTGGGGAGCTCTGTGCTGTTTGCACTGTAATTTTCGTTATGTATGCTCATCTTTTTCCCTCGCTGTCTGTTGCCAGCTCTCATTGACTATCAAAAATTTTCCTTTATATAATCGATCAGATGGAGGGGAGAAAACTCATTCCTGTACCCATAATCAATCTTTTCTTCCTCCTTGACCCAAGCGGGGTCAATATCTTCTGGTTTCTCAAAATACTTCATATATCTGCCGTCATAGAACGGAAGCTCTGACAGATGCCTGTTCGTTGTTAGCAGCTTCTTATTATAAACGACTGCCTCAAAATACCGGATAGACTGTGCTTCCTGTCCCTCTTGCAAAACTTCCAAAATGCAGTTTGCGCCTTGTACACACTCCAAAACCTGCCAATAGCTTATTTTGCGATTCCTGTATTTGATCCTGCTTTCCTCCATGTCATGCTTCGTTCGGTGACCCACAACATCAAACCGACATTTCACGCCTCTGTCTTTTAGATATCCATATACGGACTCTACCTTCTCTCTCCGATTTCCTTTGTCGTACCCAACATAGTACAGATCGCTTTTCTGAGAGCCACGGCCTACCCCATGGAAGGAATAATAGCAGTATCCAAACCAATGGAAACCGTATTCTTTTGCATCGCACTTGTCATAGGTAAGGACGGCGTCCCATACATCTGAAAGCAGTTTCTGCCGGACATAAACCATATGCGGAGAATCCGCATGCATGGAGTCTGTGACCAGAGCGAACAGGCGAACATTCGGATGCCTCTTTTTCAACTTTCTTAAATATCCAACGCTTAACTTCCCGATTGAAGATGTCGGGATGATCAGGCTATAGGTAACATCTTTGCGGAATGGATATCTGTGTATGTTGTAGAACATCCACCCCCCCCCATTTTGCGATACGATGGTTCATTAACAATTTCTTAAACGGCTTATTGAACCGTGTATCTTCTCTATGGGATGGCCAAAACTCCACTACATCTGCATGCTCAGCCATATCCTTGAACAGGCCATCCTCGTCCTTGTCTAAAAATGTAAATATGTATTTTCCGCCATCATTCATACTGATCACTCCGTCTGCTCGTTTCTCTGGTCATTTGCGTTATCTGTTTTCTATTTCCCCCATCTTCTTATAGATGGCTTCCAACTTTCCGGCTTCCATAGATATGTCATAATGCCCCTTCCTTACGACTTCGGGCGCATGGCTATCTCTGATTTTTCCTTTGTATCCCGCAATCTTTTTTGCCCATAATTCCGTTGAATCGGCATCTACCGGCAGAAACTCCACATTTCCCGTAAGGTTAACAGAGTTTGGAACATTTTCTGACACAAGGCACGTAAGCCCATTCGTCTGTGCCTCAATAGTAGAGATTGGGAGCCCTTCATATTTTGACGGGAGCACGAAAATATCCAATGCCGAAAGGATTTCGTCGATATCGCTTCTGAAGCCTGTTATAAGCACTCTGTTTTCAAGGCTTTTTTCCTGAATCATTTTGGAAACTTCCTTTTTGTTCCTCTTGTTCTTCTTGTCTCCACTCAGTTTATCCATATCAAACCCCATTTTTCATCTTTTCAACCGAAAGCATATACTCTACCGAATGCATCCCGTATTTACACTTATAAAAAAGATTCCAGCGTCCACTCAAACACATGCCTCACATCCACCTGTGGCCTCCAGCCAAGTTCCCTGATTTTGCTGGTATCCATAATTGCCAATTTATACGGAAGATAAGGTAAATTGCCCGCTTCTCCATCAAATCTGACTTTCGTTTTTCCTGTGGGAGACAGGCTGGCAATTAATTCAGCCAGTTCCCGTATACTTAGCAAATTCTCATTTGCTGCTACATTGTACATAGCATCTTCTCCCTTGTCCATGATAAGAAACATTGCATTCACCGCATCTGCAACATACGTATATGGCCTTACAGCGCTTCCGTCAGAATGGAGAACAATATCTTCCCCGTCCAGCACATCTTTCAGAAATTCAGCAAATCCTCTGCCATCTGTGAGGGAAATACCCGGACCCAATGTATGGCTCATGCGAACCCCGCAGAAGCTTAATCCGTAATCCTGTTTGTATGTGGTGAGCATCGTTTCACAAAGGCGCTTAGCTTCCGGATAGCAGGCGCGGTAATTCAAATGCTGCAGCGGCCCCATATCCTTCTCTGTGATCTCACTATCCCCTCTGCAATCCCCATAAACCTCCACAGTAGATACATAAAAGAACCGTTTCGTATTGTGCAGTCTGGCACATTCCAGCATATTGTGCGTGCCATTCACATGTGCCCAGAGTGTATTGACAGAGCTGGTCTTGTAATCAATCGGGGCAGCCGGACCCGCCGTGTGAAAAATATAGTCGATTTTCCCGACATACTCTACCGGCTCATTGATGTCATCATAAATAAAGGCTACATTCGGAAAATCCAAAGTGTTACCAAAAATTTTTTTTGCTTTTTCAGGATTCCGGCATATCCCTACAATCCTCATGTTAAGATTATATTTGATATCCACATCAACGAGCGTCTCCAGAATATACATCCCAATTCTCCCAGTCGCCCCAGTGACAAAGACAGTCTTATCCTGATACATCCTCCAGTTAACCGCGTTGTCACATATAATATTTAAGTCGCGTCTTTCCACATTAATCGCCTCCTTTACACAGATTATGCTAATCCAAAGACAAATTTATTCTCTTCCAGTTCCAACATGGCTTTCAAAATATAATAATCCTCTGGCGTGGTGACTTTTAGATTATTATTGTTCTCCTTTATGATATGTATATCATTTCCAAGAAATGTATAAGCAAGTGCTGTATCCAACAGCGGAATCGGCTGGTTTACATTCTCTATATCATCATATGTCTGCCGCAAAATACTTAGCTTAAATGTCTGAGGAGATGTCAAACTGTATGTTGCATCACGTTTCTTGAAATTGTCAAACCTTGCAGTCTCTTCTTCCGTAATCACTACCGATTCAATCACCGGCCGCACAGTCATTGCATTCCCATATTTATTTGCTACACGAACATTTTCGCTGATAATGGCTGTCTCAATTAATGGTCGCACGCCATCGTGAATCACCACAATGTCGTCATCCCCAGCCCCAAGCTCCGTGATCGCGGAAATTCCATTCTTAACGCTTTCCTGCCGGTCTTTTCCACCGGGAATAACTCTTTTTGCTTTCTTAATTCCATACCGACCAAGAAGCTCTTTCATATGATCCATCCAATAGACATTGCAGGCAATTACAACCTCATCAATATCATCGCACCGTTCAAACTTCTGTAGCGTATAAATAATAATTGGCTTCCCATGTACTTCCAAAAACTGCTTCGGCATTCCTGAATTTCTCATTCTCTGCCCTACGCCGCCTGCTAAAATAATTGCGTAATTCACAGATTTCTCTCCTTTAATTTCTTAATTTTTGCTTGGCTAATAATATATTCCCTTGAAATCTTTATAGGATTCCGAAACGCTTGCATAAATAAATTCGTGGTGCGGTTGTCTCTTTTCTACTGGAGGGAGTTTCATAAATGTATTCCCATATTGAAGCCTGCAATATTCTTCAGGATTTCCAGGGCAAGGCACTTCCATGTCTTCAAAGCAGAGTATTTTAGGATGTACAAACCATTCTTTCGGATATTTAATGCATTTCCCTAATCCAATATCTCTTCCAAAATAAGTCGCAACATACTTTTCCCAACTATTGCCCTTATATTCACGAAGGATAGATTCAATTTTTCGTTCTCTTTTCTTTCCTTTATAAAATTTAAGCACCATGTCCCCCAGAAATGCCACCAATTTGCCGTGATTCTTGGGATGTGTATTAGCAACCAGTACGCGGAGGATAAATGAATCAACGGTAATCTTTTTCTTCATAAATCTACTATCCGGATACAGATAATAAATATAGATATCAATAAATATTCCATGATTTATATCCAACCCTTCCGTATCCTTCATAAAACAGGATGTAGTTGAATCACATAGTCTGTAATGCGTAGAAGGAAATTTGGGATCCGTCTTATATGACTGCACAAAATATTTGTCTCGAAACTGATTTTGACATTCTGCTAATTTTTCAGCGTCCTTCCATGACATATATACATCAATATCATCATCCCATGGAATAAAACCCTGATGGCGAACCGCTCCCAGGCAAGTGCCACTTGAGAGAGTATAATGCAAGTGATTCTTTCTACAAATCCGATCTAACTCATGCAACAATTCCAACTGCACTTTCTGCATATCGGCCAGACTTATCTCCGGATGAATCCCCCCCCCCGCTCTGATTCTGGAAGGAATCCTTTATTATGTCCATGCTGAGATCTCCTTTCTTTTTCAGGCGGCGGTGTCAAATAATCTTCTCCATAGTTTCTTATCAAAAACTCATGATACCTTTTAGCCACCATATAAGTGTGTTCTTCTAACCTTATCATTGAATAGGATTTCATATAATCTGCATCAAATATATAACTGCACCCAACAAATGCATCATTTGAACGGTGAATATATTTCTTTTTCCCGATCAAAAAGTCTTTTGCAATTTTTTTATACCACAAAATTTTTGTCTGCTCGCTAAATGGCAATCCAACGCAATGTGCCGCCCAAATAAGTATTCTTTGTATGCCTTTGTATTCAGAATAAACAATATTTTTCTTCATCATTCCCTGCAAAAAACGTAAAAGATTAATCTTCAATGCCTGTCCCACAGTTGAGTCCGTTATATAGTCCCAAATAAAAACATCAACATCCACTTTTTGAGTTTTATTTTTTAAAAAACTGATATTTGTAAGCCACGGTGCAATCTCACTCTTTTTAATTACTAATAATGAAGTTTCGTCGCCCTCTATAATCTTTTTCAACTTCTTAAACTGCGAACGCAACATAGAGATGTCAGCATCATCATCCCATGGAATTAAATGTCCATTGCGCTCTGCACCTAATAACGTACCACCATGCAGTGAATACTTGATTCCATTTTCCCTGCAAAGGCGATCAATTTCATCCAATAGGCAGAGTACTGCTTCATGCTTTTCTGCAAAACCATAATCATTGTTCATTTAGTTCATTCTCTTTTCTTTTTTCGTAGAATTCTCCCCAAAACCAATCTATGACTTCATCCGATATTTTTTGTGCTTCTATGCGGATGACTGGCGGCTCATTTTCCGCTTCCATTATTCTCTTTCCCAGCAAATCATCGAAGGAGCCAATTACTCTGGCCGGTACCCCCCCCGCCACGCATCCGGGAGGTACATCCTTTGTTACGATGGCTCCTGCTGCAACAACTGCATTCGGGCCAATCCTGACACCATTACAGATAATACTGTTCGCTCCGATAAAACAATTATCACGGATATCTATACATCCGACTTTTTCATTAACTCTTCTGCTTTCGCCTTGTCCTTCAAGCAAGCCATTGAAAACATGATGAATCGCATCATGCGTCAGGAACGAGACATTTGAGGCAACCATGATGTTGTTTCCAAATGAAATAAGCTTCGGATAAAGAGGGATTTTTCGCATTTGCAAGCTCACATGTTCGCCCATGTTTTTAAAAATGTGATGTTTTTTCAAATAATTTGCCCTTCTCCCCGAGCTGATCCGCAAATTCAGGTTGACGGTCTGCCATATACGCTCTATAGGTATTTTTTTCTTCAATCGTTCAAGCATAATTATTATCCTCTTCGATATAATACAATCCATCTCTATTTCGGAACCAGATACATCTCATCCCAAGCTCTTCCGGAGCAACGAAATCTTTCTTGATATTGTCTCCGACATAGCACATCGTGCTATATCCGCCATTGCCTATCATGTCCCGCATAAGGTGGAATGCCTTACCACAAGGTTTCCGGTGCTCTGGGCCTCCCAGTTCATCTGTGATGATGATCTCATCCACCAATGCATCCAAGCCAAGGACATATATCTTCCTCTGCTGTCCCTCCGGGCGTCCATCTGTGATAATCCCAATGTTCATGCCGCGTTTTCGTATTCCCTTCAGCATATCTGCTACTCCGAAATATAAATGAATATCTGGCTTGTGATTTCGGTATACCTCCAGGCACCTTTCCTTCAGCTCCTCCGAGTAGATCCCCTCATCTTTTAGAACTGTGTCTATCGCCGGTTTCTTCCTTTCAAAGGCTTCCCATAGCTTTTCTTCCGCATCATCAACCTGTGAGATTATCTCAGCCACCGCCTTATATCCGCTGCGGACGTATTCTTTTTCACTGTAGAGTGTATCATCCAAATCAAACACTACAGCGGAAAGACCTTCTATATAGTTCATAACTTCTGTAATTTCGGTTATCTCAATCATGGTCACATTTTCTCTACTCATACAGATACTCACCCATACAAGTGTTCACTCACCCACACAGATGCTCTGGTCAAACCTGCTATACACCGCGCCGTCTTTTGCGGCTTTCTCAACATACTTCAACTTCTCACCATTCAGCATTCGAATCACAGCCTTTGCGCTGTCAGCTCCCGCTTTTATGCTCAGTGGAGCACCGCCGCCGAAACGTGGATTGATTTCTATGTAGTAATCATCTCCCGTTGTTTCCTCACGGATCAACTGAACCGTGATCTGGCCGCAAGGTTTAAAATCACTAATCAACACCTGCATCTCAGCAATCATGGTATCGTCCTGTGTGATCTTTGTTTTCAGAACTTCCCCGGCTCTGACAGCCAATCTTTCCCTCGGTGTGATATAGACCGGATTACCCTCGTAATCGCAGAAAATATCAATCGTATATTCCCTACCGGCTATAAATGGCTGAATGATGTAATCACCGATCTTTTCAGCATAAAGTTTCAAATCCTCCAGATTATCAACTTTATAAGCATCAATACTGGAACTTCCGTCCTTTGGTTTGATAAACGCGGGGAATCCAACACAACCCTTTTCTAACTCACTCTCGTATTTTTCAACCGAATTGACCGGCCGAGGGGATTTCAATCCAAGAGAGCGGAAATAATCTGCTGTGAAGTTTTTGTCCCTGCACAGCCTTACTTTATTAGCAGCAGAAATCAGGACTTTTGTACCGATAGATTCAAAATGCCGTTTATTCTCTGCCAGCAGCAACAAATCCGTGTCTATGGTGGGAATCAGACAGTCAACAGCTTCTTCTTGACATATTTCTAAAAGAACAGGGATGTAGCTCTTATCCTTAATTCTCGGGACAATCCTCGTCTCATCACAGAAATATAGGGCCGGAGCCGTATCTGTAATATCTGCACCAATGATTGTCAAATCATCCTTTAGCTCACCAGATGACTTTAATTCATCGGCTGCTTTTCGGAATGCCTGCATCAATTCCACGCGTCTGCCAACGCTTGTGAATAATATCTTCATATTGAATCTCCATAATTTCCTATACTTTTGTCCCAGTGAAATACTCCATCGTTGCTGCCGTCTCCGAATTGATCCCTTCCCGCTTCAAAACTGTCTTCACAGTCTGAAATATAATCTTCCAGTCGCCCAAGAAGCTGACATGATCCACATAATAAACATCCTTGTCAAACTTTTCTTCCCATGTGATCGCATTCCTTCCACGCACCTGTGCGTATCCTGTAAACCCAGAACGTACCTCATGCCGTCTTGCTTGATGCTTGTTATAAAGTGGCAAGTACTGAACAAGTAATGGTCTTGGCCCGACTACGGCCATATCCCCCCGCAGAATATTAAATAGCTCCGGAAGTTCATCCAAAGATGTAGAACGAAGAGCTTTTCCAAATCTTGTTAGTCTATCATCGTCGGGCAACAGCTCACCGTTTTCATTTTTCTCATCTGTCATGGTACGGAACTTATACAGCTTGAATATCTTACCGTTCAATCCTGGACGCTCCTGTGTAAATAACACGGGTGAGCCAAGCTTGACTCGAACAAGTAACGCTGTGACCAGCATCACCGGTGACAACACAATGATTGCAAGAAGCGCACAGCAGAAATCCTGTGGCCGTTTTATGTATTTCTCGTAGAACCCTTGTCTGTGTGGGATGACCGGTTCACTGTCTGTTTTTTCTGTCTTCTTTTTTCTCCTGTGCTTACCTGCCGCATACCCCGCCACACCGGTCGCAGCTCCCACAGCTGTAGTTATCGCCAATTTCTTCTTATCCATCTACTCAAATTTCACCACCAATATGTCACTGAAAATAACATCCTCACACTTTCTACTCGTCCAAAACTACGGCTATTCAACGTCGTCCTATTTGCCCCCCCCAAATTGATATGCAACCCATGAGCCTTAAAATCGGCATTTTCAGCTCTAATCTCATCACCCAAAACTACGCTATTTCACGTCGTCCTATTTGACCTCCGATTGATATGCAACCATGAGCCTTAAAATCGGCATTTTAACCCTTCATTTCAACGCCCAAAACTCCCATTTTTTAACGTAGTCCTATTTGAACATCTCATGCCCATTCCTTCGTCATTTTTACTCAAAACAGCCCTTAACAACCTCAATAATCAGGTCAATTTGCTCGTCTGTCATCTTATTATCCGACGGCAGGCACAATCCTCTGTTGAAAATATCCGCCCCGACATCGACGCAACCGCCTGGAATATACGCATTTGTCCGACATCTGCCGCTGCCATCCACCGTGATAAACGCATGATTGCGATACATGGGCTGCATATGCATGGGCTTCCAGATCGGTCTTCCTTCTGCATTCAAGCTGTTGAGAACTTCTAAGATTTCAGTCGGGCATGTCTTTCCCGCTTCAGAAATATACAGAGCTTCACATTCGCCTCTGACCTGTCTGCACATATATTCTGGATCGATCGTGAAAGCAGAAAGCCAGTAGTTGGGAACACAGCCCTCCACGATTGGATTCATTTGAATCGGAAGATCCTTAAATCCTTCCTTATATCTTTCATAAACTGCCTTTTTCTGGGCAATATGCTCCTCAAGATACTTATACTGCCCTCTTATCACTCCGGCGATCACATTAGACATCCGGTAGTTATAGCCGACTTCCTCATGCTGATACCAGGCCGCGTTTTCTCTTGCCTGGGTACTCCATTTCCTTGCCTTGTTCGCGTCTTCTAAAGAGTTGGTAAGAAGGCAGCCTCCGGACGAGCCAGTGATGATCTTGTTTCCGTTGTAACTGATCGCCGCATAATCGCCAAAGGCTCCACACTGTTTTCCTTCCCAGGAGGCGCCCATCGCTTCCGCAGCATCCTCGATCAGCAGAGCTCCGTGCTGTTCACAGATTTCTTTGATCTTTCGGATATTTCCAGAAAAACCGTATAATTCAGCACACACGACAAGCTTTACTTCCGGATACATTGCGAACGCCTTTTCCAGTGATTCCGGATCCATGTTCCAGGAAGCAGGATCGGTATCGATAAATACCGGAATACCGCCTTCATATACAACCGGATTGAGTGTCGCGTCAAAAGTCATGTCACTACAGAAAACACGTTTTCCTTCTACAGCACCATGTCCAATCTGCGATTTTCCATAAAGCTTTTCTCCAGCCAGTTTTACGCAAAGGTGCAGTGCAGCCGTACAGGAGGAGAGAGCGATAGCATAGGACACTCCGGATGTCTCCGCTGCGATCTTTTCTACTTCGTTGATGTTTTCGCCTACGGTACTCATCCAGTTGGTCTCATAAGCCTCGGTCATATATTTCAGTTCTTCTCCGTGCATGGTCGGAGAGGCAAGCCATACTTTTTTCTCGAATGGTGTAAAATCAGTTGCCTTAAACATTGCAGCATCTCCTTTACTGATCAGCCGGATGGTACGTGGAAACCACTTCCTTCAGTACCTCTCGGATATTGTCTTTGTTTTTGTAAGCTGTTTCCATCAGGTTCTCGAGCTGTCCTAAGAACACCTCAATATCAAATGGGATCGGGCATCCGATGTGGATCAGGTCATTCTGTGTTTTTCTTAGACCTTCCTCCGCCATCAGCTTTTCTTCGTATAATTTTTCTCCCGGACGAAGACCGCTGTATACGATCTTGATGTCCACATCCGGTTTATGACCGGAAAGACGGATTAGGTTGCGGGCCAGGGTATCGATCTTCACCGGTTTTCCCATATCGAGAACGAAGATTTCCCCGCCATGGGCATAGGTTCCGGCCTGGAGGACAAGACTGACAGACTCGGGAATCGTCATAAAGTACCGGATGATATCCGGGTGAGTTACGGTTACCGGTCCACCTGCAGCGATCTGTTTTTTAAAGAGCGGGATAACAGATCCGTTGCTTCCGAGAACATTTCCGAAGCGCACGGCAACAAACTCCGTCTTTGCGTGTTTTAATGCCTCAATAACTTCCGGTTTGGTCGTCATGTCGGTCATACTGTGGGTAAAGAGCTGCGGAAGTTCATAGGCACGTCCGGTCTTTACCATATGGTCAAAGGACTGGATAACCATCTCACAGAGTCTCTTGGACGCCCCCATGACGTTCGTCGGGTTAACCGCTTTGTCTGTACTGATAAGGACAAAACGTTTACAGCCATAAACCAGAGCTGCGTAAGCTGTTTTATATGTACCAATGGCATTGTTCTTGATTGCCTCGCACGGGCTGTCCTCCATCAGCGGTACATGCTTGTGGGCTGCCGCATGATATACGATTTCCGGACGATATGTCTCAAAAATCTTAAACATCAACCGGCTGTCACGGACAGAACCGATCCGGACAACGAGATCGAGTTCCGGATATTTTTTCTTTAACTCCAGTTGAATATCGTATGCGTTGTTTTCATAGATATCGAAAATGATCAGCTGTTTTGGTCCGTGGGCTGCGATCTGGCGGCAGAGCTCTGATCCGATGGATCCCCCCCCGCCGGTGACCATGATGACTTTTCCCTTCAGATGCTGGAAGATCTCGTCCATATTGACCTTGATCGGATCACGACCGAGAAGATCTTCCACGGCAACCTCCTTCATATTGCTGACAGTCACGTCGCCTGTATATAACTGATACATGCCAGGAAGATTTAAGAGCTCACATCCCGTCTGGTTACAGATATTTAAAATATCTTTCTTTGCTTCCGAAGATGCACTCGGAATTACTACATAAATCTTCTGGATATGGTACTTGGCACATGCCCGCATGATCTCGTCGCGTCCACCCTCGACCGGGATTCCGTCGATGTAACGTCCCCATTTATTCGGATTATCATCAATAAAACAGCATACCTTTTCCTTCACTGTTTCCGCATGCTTGATATCCCGCAGGATCATCTGACCGGCAGCCCCGGCTCCGACAAGGAGAACATGTTTTAATGGGGCTTCGGGTTCCCTGACTTTTCCGACCAGCAGAAGGACAAAACGGTACGCAAATCGGATTCCCAATGTCATAACAAACTGAATGATCACTCCAAAGAAGTAATAGGAAATCGGCATTCTTCCCACCAACGCAGTAACTGCCAGGATCTGGGAAAATGACGTGATCACAGTGGCTAACGTCATACGGATCAGCTCATTGTAGCTTGCGAACCTCCAGATACTCTTATAAAGCCGTAATCCCCAAAATACGAAAACGCAGTACAGGGTGTACGGAATGATCGTTTTAAAATAGATATCCAGGTATTCTTTCGGAATCGCCTGAAAACGGCAGTCAAACCGGAGCCAGAGAGCAAAAAAATAAGCAGCCGCAATGACGATAAGATCATAGATCATCAAATATGCTGCCATGACTTGCCAATGTTCCGGGTGGATTTTTTTCTTAAGCATGTTTCAAAGTTCCTTTTACGATATAGTTCAGGGGAGTGGAGAATCCTGGGAATCTTCGGATAATGATCCTTATCGGAAGTTCACTCCCATAAGAATGCCATGCGCAATCTTCGACTGCGCATGACAAATTCAGCTTAACCCATTATAACATCTCTCTTTCGTTTTTACAATCCTTTACTCTGATTATCCTGATCTTGCCAAATTTCTGCCAGATTTCCAGACGTTAATTTTTTAACAGGCTATATTCGCTTTATTTTCTCTGCTATTCTCGCCTAATTCTCACTGAATACCCATAATATCGACTAACGATAAACTCTAATGCCGGAAAGGAATAGGTCTCATAACTGAAGCTTTCCTCTTTATATTGTTCTCTGACAAACTGGATCTGTTTTTTGAGACTTTCAAAATCATCCTCGACTTCAAAGCAAGTTCCATCTCCCGCCAAATTCATCGCATAAGCATCGTAGAGTTTTAGTTCTTCCTCCGCCCTTAAAAACCATACGCACTTTGTCACATCCTTAAAGTCTTCCTGAAGATTCCATTTGCACTTCTCGTATAGCTCCCCCTGATCCATGAGGACCATCCATTGCAGCATTCCACCCCAAAGGCCTGAGCAATTATAATCATTCTCCTGATTCTGATAAATGCTCAACGCTTCTTCAAACGTATCTGAAGGTGCCGGATAGCGTTTGTGCATTCTGTATTCCATAACCAGTCTTGTACACTGTTGATCCATAAGATATCGGATATCATTCTGGTTTCCGACATGGTCCATAAGCCGGTACAGCATGCTAATAATCCCGATATGCTCATCGTATGGCGGATACAAGAACTGCGGATGATTCCGGATCAGATTCATAACGCTGTTATATACATTTGCCCCCTTTGCCCATGAATCTCTGTCTTTTTCATTCTTACAACACTGATAATATGCATACGTTGTCAGATATCCTATCATTTCATACAAGATCATTCTTTGCTCCACAGAATGATATAGCGGGAGCTGATTCTCATCTTCACAGCAGGGTCGAACTGCATCATAATACTGTTCATTCCACTTTTCATATGCCTTTAGAAATTTTATCAGCCACTCTGTATATGCTTTCTTTTCAAAGAGTTGATGTTCCAGCAGATATTTCCAGTAACGAATGATCAGATATTCCGTAACCATGATGGCAATTTTATTAATATGTGCATCTGAAGCATACTGTGCAATCATCTGTGTCGCCATATAAAGACCTGCAAGCTTTTTATCCCGAATTTTAGGCTTGTCTGCCGTACTTATCCCGGAAAGATATCCATCGATAATCCGCTCGAAGTAGTAATTCCGGTAATCACTTTCTTCAATAAAATATAGTGCTTTTCTCAATAACGACTGCCATTCTGCCCCAAACAGATTTTCCTCGAAAAGATATTTCTGAACATCGTCAACCAGCTTATCGATATTCCAGAATTCCATCGTGATATTTTTTCTGCCCCATTTCGCATTTTCATCCACGTAACTATCCCATGCAATCCGTACAGCCTCATCCATCATATCATTTGTGATCACAACAATTCGGATCTGTTTTTTCTGATCATCCTCTGTCATCTGCCTGATGTAAGTATCCCGAATCTCGTTGACACTTTGTCGTACGGCATTCGGACCTGAATCCCAGTTTGCCCGGTTTAATCTTCCCTGCTTGATAACCCCGAGTAGGATCTCCCTCCCTTTACGTGCCCGGATATCAACACCATATTGCCGATTTCCTGTCTCTGGCCGGTTATCTGTAATATAGCCCATCTGAAGCAGAAGATCACATATCAGGAAATCAAGCTCATCCTTTTCTTTTAACTGTGACAGATAATCTTTAATTACCAGACGCATCTGATTCCACCTCCCTCTCAAACCGTTGTCTCATTAGTTCATATCCGACCGGATCTTCAATATATAAATTTGGCAATTCCACACTATGTTCAAATTTCATAAATGGATTTGCCTGATACATCAATTCCTGCTTACGCCCAGTTATAACTGTTCCGCTCCGCGCCCCATATTTTAATGTCCTTGATTGAAAAAGTAATCCGGTCAGGGAAGCTTTATCTGCGTTTTTATTGACCTTACGATTAAATTCACACTCTGCATACCTGATCATCATCTGGTCTTTCTCAGATGGCCTTAAGTCTTTTATTTCATAAATTCTTTCTCGAATTGCACGCGCTTTTTCGGAATGTTCTAAAACTCTTTCAGCAAGCTTTACCTGCTGTTTGTATTCAGATTTTCTATAATTCTCTGCAGTTTTGCGCATCGTATCTGGATAATTACCATATATCTCATACATACAGACCTCTATATATTCATCCCCTGCCATTTCTGCCTTTAAAAGGTGAAACGCTGTACTGCAGGCAAGTTCTCCCTGATATGTATAATAGAGGATTGCTCTTACAACACGGATCCAGTCTTTTTCTGAATATATTTCTTTCCCTCTTTCCGCCTCGCAGTTCTCTGTAATTTTCGCAAAGCTGCCAGCCTCCGAAAGAAGACCAATGCCAAAAAAGAGTTCCTTCATCCCGCCGCCGACTATATATGAAATTGCCGCAGCCGTCACCTTCTCTTCATCTTTTCGAAGAATACTGTGTACCATTGGCATTTGTCTAAAAAATGTCATGTAATCATTTCCCCTATATCCATTAGCAATAAAAATATGACGTAGATTTTCTAAAACTGTTACTATGTCATTTCCATTTTTCTGCACTCTTGCATAGTACATATCTAACGTCGTAAGCATGGAACTATCTTTATGGAAATCCGAAAAAATCATCGTTTTAAATACTTGTTCGATATTGTCCGGAACCTCTACCAGATCTGCTATTATCCCCGCAAACCGCAGCTTTTCGCTCATTACTCCACTCGGAATCTCATTAAGTCGCTTCAGAATTTCCTCATCAATAGTTTTTTCCTTCTCGCCATATCGCGTTTCATACTGTACCAGCAATGGGATTTCATACTCTTCTATTTCGCTGGATGCATGCGCCAGCTCACACAATCTTTGAAAATTTTTCCGGAATATCGTTTCTCCATAGTTTAAACCTGTTTCCAGAAAATCAATCGCAGTCATTGCGTTCCACTTTCCTCCCAAAGCCAGTAATTTCTCACTTACCGCTTCCGCCTCATCTCTGTTTTTCTGATACCATGATCCTCGAAAAAGTCCTAACAATCTATACTCTGTCTGACATCTTACTTCTCCAATTTCATCGAAAACCACCGCATATGTTTCCATTTTCATGACAAAACATCTATATGCCCAAAGTATTCCATCGCCCCATTCTTCACCTTTGTGCCGCTCCAATAGACCAATAAGCTTTGTTACCTGTTCTCTGCGAAATGTTTTTGCATAATAAATATTCGGGCGCACAAATGAAATGATCCGATCGATCACTCCTTTTTCTCCAGCCAGAAACAGCAATTCGATCAAATCGACTCCATATTCCTGCTGTAGCAGATAACCGGCATATTCACATGTAAGCGTTTTCCTGCCGCAGAACTCTACTTCCTTTGCAAGCCCATCTACAAGATCTGTCAGATTTGTAACATTCATATTTTCGGCAAGCATCCGCGCTGTGACTCCCCACCTGTTATGAATCATTTCACGCGTGCCATCATCCAGAATATTTAACACTTCCTGATATGTTTTCTCGTACATTTCCGGGTGTTCATTCAGAATTTCTTTTCCGCGTTTTAATACATGCTCGATTTCATTTTTTCTCTCGTCTTCGTACATAAAACCACCTCTTTAAAAGTATGAATGTTATATGGTTTCCTGTTTCAGCTTATATTTAGAAAAATCCCAACAGTCTTTTACTAACCGTTGGGATATTTTCTATGTTCGTATCATTTATAAGTTTCTATAATTCTATATTTTATCTCTTCTCATACGTCTCCGGCGTATAATGGATCACTCTCGTACCGCTGTTCTCAAACTCAAACGGAACATATAAGAGTTCTTCCATCGCCTTATGAACCGCTTCCTGCTTATCCGGCTCTACGTAGAAGAGAAGGAATCCGCCGCCGCCCGCGCCGAGAAGCTTTCCGCCGAGAGCGCCTGCTGCCATTCCCTTTGCGTAAAGTCCATCAATGGAATCTGTGGAGATTCTATTAGAAATTCCGCGTTTCAGCTTCCATGTATAATCGAGAAGTCTTCCAAATTCATTGAGATCTGTCTTGGATGTGAGAACCTTCTCCGCGTCATCCACCAGAGACAGCATCTCAAGAAGCTGCTTCTGTTTATCTACCAGTGCTTTTTCCGTTGTCTGCTGGATATCGGAAGAAAATCTGGAAAATCCGGTGAAGAACAGCATCAGATTCTGGTTTAACTGTGCCTTTCTCTCCGGAGAGATAATGACCGGATTTACCTCGTATCCGTCAGCACTAAAGTTGATCCTGTTTAATCCGCCAAACGCCGCCGCAATCTGATCCTGAACGCCGCCACTCTCGTTGCAGAGAACTCGCTCCAGATAGATCGCATCATCCGCAAGCTTTCTCTTATCCGCGTATTTTCCTTTTAACGCATAGAAAGCATTTAACATTCCAACCGCAAAAGAGCTGCTCGTTCCAAGTCCGGATCTTGCTGGAAGGTCTGCCTCATAAGTAAGACGGATTTCCTGCATATCGAGATATTTCATCGCCTCCCGGATTGCCGGATGATTGATATCGTTGACATCCGTCACGCGCTCGATCTTAGAATAGGAAAGCTCTGTGGAATAATCGAAAAAGCGCGGTAAATGGCGCACATTTACATAGCAGTATTTATCAAAGGTTGTTGAGATTACGGCTCCGCCGTGTTCCTTATAAAAGTCCGGGAAGTCTGTTCCGCCTCCGAAGAAGGACATTCTAAAGGGGGTCTGTGTAATGATCATAATTGTTCTCCTAATATGTTAATCTACCTGTAAAATCTTCTCTACCGCGTCCAAAAGGTCCCTGCAGACAAGATCCGGCTTCACGTCATATTTCTTATCGTTTCCAGCCTCACCGGTCTGTACCAACGCCGTGCGCATTCCCGCGTTGATCCCGGTCTGGATATCCATCGTCGTATCACCGATCATCCAGGATCCCGCAAGATCGATATTGTACCGCTCTGCCGCCTCCCGGATCATACCTGTCTTCGGTTTTCTGCATTCACACGGGATCTTGTAGGCCGGATTCTCCTCCGGATATCCCTTATCCGGGTGATGCGGGCAGTAGAATACATCATCCAGGAACACGCCCTCTTTTCCGAGAAGTGTTTCCATTTTTTTATGAATATTTTCTACGTCTTCAATCTCACAGAGTCCCCGCGCAACCACCGGCTGGTTCGTGATAACGATTCCAAGTCTTCCCGACTGATTGATCTTCCGGATCGCGTCGATTGCGCAGTCTTCCAATGTAAAGTCCTTTTCTTTGTATACAAGACCTTTATACTGGTTGATCGTGCCGTCCCGGTCCATAAAGATACAACGCTGTTTGTTTTTGAGACATTTTCCCGCAATCACACCGCGCTCAATATCTGCCAGTGTCTGATTTACGCGGTCCACAGTGCCGACATCCTTTACGTACTCCGGAGAGCAATATCCATAGATCGGCTCCCCCGTCTCCAACATGCCCTTAATCACATCATTCTCAAGGTTCCGTTTCACCGGCTCCGGCACATAGTCACAGATCTTCTTTTCAAATACAAAAATTCCTGCGTTTACACAGTTCTCATACCAGTAATCCCGCACATTGTGCTTGGAATCAAACGCCGTGATCTTATCATCATGGTCCAGCACGAGAAGGTCTGAATCAAACGGATGCCCATTCGGATGTACAAACAGCGTCGCCACCGCACCCTTTTCTTCATGGAAATGGATCATCCGCTGAAAATCGATATCAAAGAACAGATCGCCGGACATCATGACAAACCGTTCTCCATGGATCATATCCTTTAAATAATAGAAAGATCCAGCCGTTCCAAGCGGCTCTGTCTCCTCAAAATACCGAATCGAAACACCGAATTTTTCTCCATCACCAAAGTATTCCCTGATCTTATCGCCAAGATGTCCGATCACCATGATAATATCTGTAATTCCGTTCTCCTTCAGCCGCTCCACCTGCCATAAAAGCAGTGGCTTTCCGGCAACCGGGACCATCGGCTTCGGAATCTCATCCTTTGTAAGAGTTGCCAGTCTTGTTCCCTTTCCACCGGCCATGATGACTGCCTGCATCATAATATTTCCTCCCTGACGCAAGCGTCTCTGCGCTCACGCGATCAAATTTATTTTTCAGTTTTTGTCTCTTCTGCCGGAATCTTCTTTCTTCCTACCCCCATCGCTAAGAGCTGTATAACAATCGGCATGGCGATCGGGAGATTGATATTAACAACCGCCTGAATCATATATGCAAGAACAGCGATCATAATCGCCATAACTTCCGGCTGCTCTTTCATTTTTCTTGCCATCGCTGCGACTGAGGCCAGCATAAACGTAATATAAGATCCTGTTCCAAAGATTCCGATCGTAATTAGATAGTGAAGGTACTCATTGTGAGCACTGTCATAAATTGTGATGGTTCCGCCGCTCTGTGCCGGTGGAAAATAATACTGCATGATCAAGGCAAAGGTATCTGCACCGTATCCAAAGAGCTTCTGGACCGGAGTCAGCTTATCTGTAAAGATCTCCATCGCACGTTTCCAGATATATCCTCGATGTGTGCCCCATGCATCGTTGAATACTACATAATTGCTGATCGCGCTGTATTTATCCGCATGTCCTGCCACATTTGCATCATATAATACAAATGCCGCCGCCGCACATACAACAACAATTAGCGCTATCCAGATATAGATCAGGATTTTATTTGTTTCTTCTGTGTAAGTTCTGCTTACCTTGCTCTTTTTATCAAGGAATACCAGAACTCCGCTGATGATCCAAAGTACCGCAATAAGTACCGGAAGGAACTTATGGCCTGCGATCAGATCAAACGCACTGCTGATTCCAAGTACACTTGAAGCATAAGCGTTGTTGATCCACTCAATGCACCAGATAACAGTAAAGAAGGAAGCCAGCGAAATCATGTATTTACGAATGCCTGTTTTCGTTTTAAAGAGCCACAACGGGGACAGGCCAAAGAGCGCTGCTAAAGACAGATATGCGTTATCACTGTTTCCCATGATCAGCGCAAATACTGACAGAATCATATTTCCGTAATACCACATCATTCGTTTCTGGTTCTTCTCCTGCGTAAACAGGATCATGGAAATCGCCATCAGGGCCGCAACATAAATCGTATACGTATTGATGTTGCCAAAGGTTGAGGTATATGATGACTTCTGGGTATCCATCATATTTACCTTAAATCCAAGAACATCCATCTGGAAATAATCCGTAATTCCAAAAACGCATACGAAGATTCCAACCGCAAGGAACGCGTCCAGATACCATCTCTTCAGTTTAAAGAAACGGGTCACAAGAAAATACACCGCCATATAGATCGTCATAAGGAAAACACCATTATAACGGCCCGACGTTCCCCAGAACGCTTCCCATTTCCAGTCTTTGCTCAGCGCCCAGGAAATCACATTCGCAAGCCAGAATGCGATCATCGCCCAATCGCCAAAGCTCATCCCTTTGCGCCATGTCTTAAAATCGAATTTTGAGAACCATTCGATCATTTTGCCGCTTGCAAGTCCATAGCCGCCCATAACAACGAGCGCCGCAATCGAGACGATACAGTAAAACTGGTATTTTGTCTCCAGAATATTAAAATAATAGTCCCGGAACACCAGCGGCAGCGCACATAAAACCGCTAAGGTAAACACTCCCATGATCAGTGCCACATTATCCTGATAGCTGCTCTTCGTCTCCTCTTTTTTCTTTATCCTATTTGCCATGAATGTATTCTTCCTTTCACATGTCATAAAAAATCGAGTTTATTATACCATTGTTCCCATATTCCTGCAACTTACCCCGCCCCGTTTTTCCTGCCTTTTTCATGAATTTATTCTTAATTCTGTGTTTTCCGATCCCCGCTTCTTAAATTTCCCCATCCCATCTTTCCAATTTAAGCCCCTCTCCCACCCTGTTTCCCAACTTGCGATAATTTTACTTATCGGAAGTATAATGGCTTCGTAATGCAATTAGGAATTTCAAAAAGCGTTTCAAAAAAACAAAAGGAGAGTGCATTAATTATGAGAAAGCAGACTAAAATTGCTGCAGTAGTATCCGCAGCAGCTCTGTTAGCATTAGGCGCTTCCATGACATCTTTCGCAGCTGCTAAAGGCACCTGGATGATGGTTGATGGCGAGTGGTATTGCTACGACAAGAACGGTGACGCATACACAAACACATTCTGCTCCAGCAATGGTAAGGAATATTATGTTGGCGACGACGGAGAACTCGTTCGTTCCGCATGGGTTGAGGACGGCTCCGATAAGTACTTCGTAAACAGCAGCGGTGCTAAGATCACAAACGACTGGAGATTAACAACTCCGATCGATGATGAGACAGCTGATGAAGAGTGGTACTACTTCCAGTCCAACGGTAAGATGGCTACAAGCAAGAAGATCACTTACAAAGGAAAAACATATTACTTCGACAGCGAAGGTAAGATGCTCACAGGTTGGGTAACAACTGACGGCACAGACAACGTTGACGAAGCTGATACTTACAAGAAAGACAACACATTCTACTGCGACGAGACTGGCGCTCGTGTAGAAGGTGCATGGGTTAAAGATACTGAGCCGGGTACATCTGATGATGAGGCTGATGCAGATGAGTACTGGTATTACTTAAAGAAATCTACAGGTAAACCGGCTACTGGTAAGCAGGCTAACTTAAATGGTCAGATTTATCTGTTTGATAATCAGGGTCGTATGCTTTATGGTTGGGTTGTGCAGACAACAGATGCAAGCGGAAACAATGCTTACAAGCAGATTAACTTAGATGATGATAATCATACTAAACAGGCTGTATCTGAGTTCGCTGGCGATGCTTACTACTGCGGCGATGAGGATGACGGACACGCTAAGAAGAACAAATGGGCTAAGACATGGATTCCGAAGGATGAGGACGAGGAAGAAGGCGATCAGAAGTGGTTCTGGTTCGATAAAAACGGTAAGCTTTACAGAACAAACATGGACGTTTTAGCTACTGCTTCTAACGCTTACGAGTATGAGTTCAAAGATGGCGTAGTTCAGTCCAAGAACAAAGGTCTTGTAAATGTTACTAAGAAGAAAGTAAACTCCAAAGATTACTGGTTTGATCAGGAAGGACGTATGCTTTCCAATTTCTACCTTGTAGATGACGAGATGTACTATTTCGGTGGTTCTAATGACGGTTCCATGAAGACTGGTTCTCAGGCTATCAAGGACGATGCTGGTGATACTTACAAGTTCTACTTTGCGACAAAGGGAACAAACAAAGGTGCAGGTATTACAGGTAACCAGAATACCAAACTTTACTACTATGGTATGTTAATCCAGGCTGACGATTACAAATATCAGCTTGCAACTATCGGCAACCATACATTTATCGTTAATACAAACGGTTCTATTCAGCACTCCAAGAACACTCAGTACAAAGAGGATGGAGATGCTCTGATCACAACTACAAATGATACAACATTTGCTCCGGATGGTCAGTTTAAGTATGAGATCGGCGGTACCTACACAGTTAATCCGAACCTTACAGGAATTAATATCAACGAGTTCGTTAACGTTACAGACTAATATTAACGTTTCTTGTAAAAATTAGAAATTCTAATTGCAGACAGAATGGGCGGGAAATGTTTCCCGCCCATTTACTGTATAACGCAAACGGGCGAGGATTAAATCCTCGCCCGCGTTTTGCAATTAGAATTTCTTTTTTACTGAGATAAATTAGTGCATAACCTCAGTCTCATCGATCATATCAACTTTGTTGATTGCGGATGCTGTTGCTGCATCAATGCTGTACTTGTAAAGGCCTTCAGTTGTGCTGAATGCTGTCTTAGCAAGATCGCTAGCATCGATCAGAACATCGCTGTCCTCTTTGTACTCTACGCAGCTGTGCTGGATAGAACCGTTCTTGTTAACGATGAAGTAGTGAACACCGTCTACAGTAGCGATCTGGTACTTGTAGTCATCAGCTGTAAGTAAGAGACCCTTGTAGTAAAGCTTGTTGCTCTTGTTACCTGTGATACCAACACCCTTGTTCTCAGATGTGCTGTTCTTTGTTCCGAAGTAGAACTTGTATGTGTCGCCGTTGTCGTCTCTTACAGACTGGGAACCAGTCTTCATGGAGCCGTCATCGTCACCACCGAAGTAGTACATACCAGTTACAAGACCATCAGCTGTGTTCGGAGTAACAACCTCGATGAACTGAGAAAGCATCTCACCATCGTTGTTGAAGAAGTAGTCTTTGGAGTTTACTTTCTTCTTTGTAATCTCGAAGGATTCGTAGCTTCCGCTAACTTTCTTCTGAGCAAGAGCTGCATCCTCTAATTTGTACTTATAACCTGTTGCGTTAGAACCAGAAGCTGCCTCGGTCGGGATATATACTTTACCGTTCTTATCGATCCAGTACCAGAACTCATCATTGTCCTCGTCCTCGTCATCGAAATCTTCCGGTCTCCAAGTCTTATACCATTTGTTCTTCTTAGCGTGTCCGTCATCTTCGTCGCCGCAGAAGTAAACATCTGTGTAGTCACTTAATTTAGCTGTGGAATCTTCTCCACCGATCTCAAGATATTCCTTAGCATTGCTAGATGTGCTTGTTGTTAAAGCAACCCAACCAGTCTGCATACGACCTTCGTTATCGAAGAGGTATGTCTGACCTTTGATGTTTGTTCCCTTGCCGATCTGAGCTTTACCAGAAGACTTGAAGTAGTACCAGTACTCGTCTGCGTCTGCATCATCATCTTCTACGCCCGGCTCTACGGAGTAAACCCAGTTTTTCTCTAAACGAGCACCAGTCTCGTCACAGTAGAAAGTCTTGCCATCAACGAAATCATTAGCCTCATCAACAGCGTTGCTGTCGTAAGTTACCCAACCTGTGAGCATCTTTCCGTCGCTGTCGAAGTAGTAAGATTTGCTCTTATATGTGATCTTCTCGTTCTCTGCTCTCTTACCGTTGGATTTGAAGTAGTACCACTCCTCATCGGCGGAATCATCATCGTACGGAGCTGTTAATCTCCAATCGTTTGTGATCTTAGCACCGCTGCTGTTTACGAAGTAGTAGTTTCCATCGTACTCAACCCATGCAGAACGAACAAGCTGTCCATCCTCACCAACGTAGTATTCTTTACCATTGCTGGAGCAGAATGTGTTCTCGTATGCGTCACCGTTCTTGTCGTAGCAATACCACTCGCCATCAACCATCATCCAGGTTCCCTTGGAAGCTGCGAAAGATGTCATGGAAGCGCCTAATGCTAACAGAGCTGCTGCGGATACTACTGCAGCAATTTTAGTCTGCTTTCTCATAATTAATGCACTCTCCTTTTGTTTTTTTGAAACGCTTTTTGAAATTCCTAATTGCATTACGAAGCCATTATACTTCCGATAAGTAAAATTATCAATAGTTTTTTTACAAAAAATGAAGATTTTTTAATAAAGGGAACTATCTTACTTCGCTTCCAGAAATACTCTGTACCTCGAATACACTGGTATTATAGTATATTTTCTTAAGAATTTCCATATCTTTTTTGTTTTTATTTTCTTACGAAATTCTTACGTGAATGCTGTTTTTGGCTAATATTGTATAGATATCAGTACAATACGCCTATTTTTACACTTTGTGGCAGCTTTGTGGCAAGGATGTGTCATTACATAGCGTTCATTTTGATATGATTTTTAAGATATTTTGAACACGATAATTCCATGTTCAAAATATCATCTTGTATTATCAGAAGTACGTGTTATAATGTTCATATATATCTATTTATTTTTTTGTTTTGAACATGTTCATTTTTATCAGTTTCTTCCTTATTATTAAACAGTAATAATAAGCGATGCAAACATCTTTGATTCGGAGGACGACTATGGATCGTTTGGGATTACTCTGCAGGAATATTTATGAGAACAACAAGATGACACAGCGGGAGCTGGCGGCGGCGATGGATATTTCTCTTGGGACCTGCAACCATCTCGTGAAGGAAGGTCTGGACCAGGAGCTTTTTTCTTTTGATCCGGTGGACGGATCTTATTCCTTATTAAAAGGCGGTGTGGATCTTTTAAGAAATTACCGGATGGACAGTGCCGTGATCCTCGCGGCGGGATTTGGGTCCAGATTTGTACCGCTGACCTTTGAGACGCCGAAGGGACTTCTTGAGGTCTACGGCGAGCGTATGATCGAGCGGCAGATCAAGCAGCTGCATGAGGCGGGCGTCACGGATATCACCATCGTTGTGGGATATCTGAAGGAGAAGTTCGAGTATCTGATCGACAAGTTCGGCGTGAAGCTTCTCTACAACCCGGAATATCACAATAAGAATACGCTGACAACGCTCTACCGTGCCCGGGAGTGTTTTATCGGAAGGAACACTTATCTTCTCTCTTCCGACAACTGGATGCGCAACAATATGTACCACACCTACGAGTGCGGCGCATGGTACTCTTCTGTATATATGAAGGGCGAGACTTCCGAATGGTGTCTTGAGACAAGCAAAAAGGGGCTGCTCACCGGCGTAAAGATCGGCGGCGAGGACTCCTGGGTCATGTACGGACCGGTATTCTTCTCGAAGGAGTTTTCGGAAAAGTTCTTCCCGGTCCTCGAGGAGTATTATCATACTCCCGGAACGGAGCAGATGTACTGGGAGCAGGTTCTGGCGGACCTCTTAAACGGCGAGGTCGACAGCCACCTTCCCGGAAAGCACCATTTCCCGGTTCCGGAGATGTATATCAACAGGCAGCCGGACAACCAGGTATACGAGTTCGAGAATCTTGAGGAGCTCCGCCTCTTCGATGAGCGCTACCAGAACCATTCCGACAATATCGCCATGGAGCTGATCTCCGAGGTGCTGCAGGTTCCGGAGTCTGAGATCACGGGCATTAAATGCCTGAAGACCGGCATGACGAACAAGTCTTTCCTGTTTAAGGTTCACGGCAAGTCCTATATCTGCCGGATTCCCGGTCCGGGGACCGAGCTTCTGATCAACCGGAAGCAGGAAAAGGCGGTCTATGACGCAATAAAGGATTACGGCATCACCGAACATGTTGTATACATGAACGGGGAGACCGGCTACAAGATTTCCGAGTATTATGAGGGGGCGCGCAACAGCGATCCGCGCGACTGGGATGATGTGGCACGGTGCATGGCACTTGTGGAGAAGCTCCATGATTCGAAGCTCCATGTGGACTATTCTTTTGATATCCGGGAGCGGATCGGCTTCTATGAGGCGCTGTGCCGCGGATATGAGAAGAAGCTTTTTGAGGATTATCCGGAAGTGAAGTCCCATATGACCACGCTGCTTGACCGCCTCGACCGTCTGAACCGGCCGAAGGTCCTGTCCCATATCGACAGCGTGTGCGACAACTTCCTGTTCCTGCCGGACGGGGATCTCCGCCTGATCGACTGGGAGTACTCCGGCATGTGCGATCCGCTGATCGATGTGAGCATGTGCGCGATCTATTCTTATTATAATGATTTTGAGGTCGAGAAGCTGATCAAGCTCTACCTGCACCGGGAACCGACGTCCGAGGAGCGGTTCGTTTACTACGCTTATATTGCCCTCGGCGGATTTTTGTGGTGTTTGTGGGCGGTGTATAAGAGCAGTGTTGGCGAGGAGTTTGGCGATTATACGATCGTGATGTACCGGTATGCGAAGCGGTTTTATAAGAAGATTATTACCTCGCCGGAATTTCTTGGAATCGGAGACGGCGGGACACTGAGATAACCGTACTGGCGGTCTGCGGCTTTCCTGGTGCGGCATTCGGAAGAACGCAGGTCAGGGAACTGGTCCGGAAAAGCCGAATAATCGCCACATTTTCAATTGAATTTTTGCAAGACGTATGTGTATTTTTATGCTATACTGAAAATACGCAGATAACGTCCATAGAGTCCCGGGATGAAGCTGTGACAGAAATACAGTTATCCCGGGATCTTTTTTATAGCTGGTCGACGGTTTCGGAAGTACAGCGCTGCCTGGTACCGGCAGCTACATCCGGCATCAGGTCTGTCAGCTTGTAAGATAAGAATTTTAATGTACAACTTTTAAAGGGGGATTTCCATGAGACAAAAGAAACGGGCGGCGGCGGTTCTTTTAAGTGCCGTCATGGCTTTTTCCGCGGTAAGTCCGGCGGTTCCGGTATGGGCGGCTTCCTGGCAGAAGAACGCGTCCGGCTCCTATATTGGAAGTGATGGTTCCGTGCTTACCGGTATCCTGTCCCGGGGCATCGATGTTTCCCAGTGGCAGCAGAATATCAACTGGTCCGCGGTCGCCGATGATGATATCCAGTTCGCGATGATCGGAACGCGGTACAACAATGCGGTGGATCCGTATTTTGATACGAATGTGCGTGGGGCAGCGGCGGCGGGACTCCGCGTCGGTGTTTACCTTTATTCCTACGCGACGACTACAGCGATGGCGGAATCCGACGCTGATTTTGTCCTAAACCTTATCAAGGACTATCCAATCTCCTACCCGGTAGTTCTCGATGTGGAGGCGCAGGAAATGAACAGCCTGACTCCTGCACAGGTCTCTGATATTATCAACGCATTCTGTAAGAAGGTGGAGACGGCTGGATATTATCCGATGGTCTACACGAATGATTACTGGATCAGCAATAAGATCGACATGACGAAGGTCCACTATGACGTGTGGGTTGCCCGTTATGACTCGAAGCCGACTTACCAGGGTGCGGCAATGTGGCAGGCGTCGAACCAGGGAACGGTAAATGGTATCAACGGAAATGTGGATATCAACTTTACCTTTAAGGATCTGAGCAGCAAGCTTCCGGCGAACCGGTGGCGGCTGATCGGGGATAAATGGTATTATTATAAGAATTATGTAAAGCAGACGGGCTGGATCAATGACGGGCAGAGCTGGTATTATCTGAACGCGGACGGAACCCAGTTTAAGGGCTGGCTGCTTCTCGACAACCAGTATTACTACCTTCTCCCTACTACCGGACAGATGAAGACCGGATGGCTGAAGGCGGAGGACGCGTGGTATTACTTAAACTCCGACGGTACGATGGCGAAGGACTGGATTCAGGTTGATGGAACGTATTATTACCTGTTAAACGGTGCGATGGTGACCGGATGGCTGCGGATCGGAAACGATTATTACTATATGCGCGGCAACGGCTCTATGGTGACCGGATGGCGGAAGATGGACGGGAAGTATTACTACTTTAACAGCGACGGTAAGCTTGTCCGCGGATGGGCGGATATTGATGGAAAGCGGTATTTCCTCCAGCAGGATGGAACGATGCTGACGGGTTGGCAGACGATCGACGGCCTGCTGTACTACTTTGACGCAAGCGGCGCGATGGCGGCTGGCTGGACGAAGCTTGACGGTTACTGGTATTACTTCAATAATGAAGGAAAGCTGATGACCGGATGGATGCAGCTTGACGGAAAGTTCTACTATCTCCACACCGACGGGCGGATGGTCATCGGATGGCAGAGTGACGGAACGAACAAGTATTATATGGACACCGTGTCCGGTGTGATGGCGGTGGGCTGGAAGCATATCGATAAGAGCTGGTATTATTTCAATCAGGCCGGACATATGATCACGGGATGGCTGAATGACGGCGGAAGGTATTATTATCTGAATCCGGCGGATGGAAAGATGATCGCGAACGGGTCATTTGTTGTGAATAATGTGAATTATACATTTAATCAGAGCGGTGTGTGCCTAAGTGAAACGTCCGCGATCGACGGCGGCTCGGCGGGAAGTGTTTATACGCCGGGAACTGGCGGAACTGTGGCGAACGGAAATTATACCGGTACTCCGGCGGCGGGAAATTCGCAAAACGGTATTACTACGGGTAATAGCGGAAGCGGAAATGCTGCGGCTGGATCTGCGCCGGGTGGTTCGACGACCACTGCGACCGGATCCACGACTGCCGGATCTTCCCAGACGAATACGGGTATGTCGGCCGGAAATTACCAGACCGGCGGTCCGGGAAGTTCAAACAGTACATCTACTTCCACTTCCAACAGTGGAACAAGCACCTCCGGCAGTTATCAGACCAGCGGACCTGGATACTCCAACAGCAGCTCAGGTTCCGGAAGCTCCAGTTCTGGCTCTGCTTCAACTACAGTGCCGGGCGGCAATGCAGCAGGCAGCAATAACCATTATTATACAGACACCGGCAGTGTGACCGGACCGGGAAGCGCTAATGCATACTATAACTATGGTTCCGGTTCTTCCAGTATGACTGTGCCGGGAAGTCCAAGTTCTTCTTCGTCGTCGAATTTGTCCGAATATCAGACTAGTGGACCGAAGTAAGACTGTAATATCAGACTCTGTGTCAGTAAAAAACACGCCGCCCCGCAGGATCTTCTCCCGCAGGGCGGCGCTTTTATTGTCATACTATGTATTCTTATTTAGAGGTCTCTTACACCTCAAAGATCATATCCCCATAGCTCGGAATCGGCCAGTATTCCTTGTCTACGATCATTTCAAGCTGGTCTGCCGGGTCACGCAGAGCCTGCATCGCCGGGATGATCTCGTCGTAGCAGAAGTGGGCGCGCCTTTCCATGCTGTCGATGTGCTGGTACTCTTCTACCAGGTCTTCGAGCTTCGCGCGGGCAACCTTCATGTCGGAGAGAAGATCTGAAACTTCGATGAGAAGCTCTGTCTGGACACTGTTGTCAGCTTCCGGGCATGCAGCCTTCACAGCGCTTAAGGACTGAGCGAGAACGGTTGTGTAGCGGACAACAGCCGGGATCAGCTGCTTTCCTGCGATATTGATCATCGCCTTCGCCTCGATATTTACGGATTTCGCGTAGGACTCATACTCGATCTCCGCTCTTGCCACCAGCTCTTCCTTCGTGTATACGCCAAAGTCACCGAACAGCTTGAACGCTTTCTCGGTAACGAGGGACGGGATCGCGTCTACCATGCACTTTAAGTTCGGAAGTCCACGGCGCTCTGCCTCTTCTACCCACGCCTCGCTGTAGCCGTTGCCGTTGAAGATGATACGGCGGTGATCAGCAAGAAGTTTCTTGATCATATCATGGACAGCGAGATCAAAATCGTCTGCCTTTTCAAGCTCATCAGCCGCCTCTTTGAACGCCTCAGCAACGATGGTATTTAATACAACGTTTGCAGATGAAACAGAATCGGAGGAACCGACCATACGGAACTCGAACTTATTTCCGGTGAACGCGAACGGTGAGGTACGGTTTCTGTCGGTTGCGTCCTTATCGAAGTCCGGAAGTGTGGTAACACCTGTCTTTAATGTACCGCCGGTCTTGGAGTGGGTCGCGGAGCCTGTAGAGATCAGCTGGTCGATCACATCCTCAAGCTGCTCACCTACGAAGATGGAGATGATCGCAGGCGGTGCCTCCTGAGCGCCAAGGCGGAAGTCATTTCCCGGAACAGCCGCGGACTGGCGGAGCAGATCCGCATGGCGGTCAACCGCTTTCATAATGCAGGCAAGGACCAGAAGGAACTGGATATTCTCATGCGGTGTAACACCCGGATCAAGCATATTGATACCGGTGTCGGAAGCCAGGGACCAGTTGTTATGTTTACCGGAACCATTGACGCCCTGGAACGGTTTTTCATGGAGCAGGCACGCCATTCCGTGACGGCTTGCAACCTTTTTCATTGTCTCCATAACGATCTGGTTGTGGTCAACGGCAAGGTTTGCCTTTGTGTAGATCGTTGCCAGCTCGTGCTGTGCCGGAGCGACCTCGTTGTGCTGGGTCTTTGCGGTAACGCCCAGCTTCCAGAGTTCTTCATTTAATTCTTTCATATAGGAACCGATCCGCTCGCGGATAACACCGTAATAGTGGTCATCCATCTCCTGTCCCTTCGGCGGCATCGCGCCGAATAAGGTACGTCCGGTGTAGATCAGGTCTTTTCTCTTTAAATATTTGTCGCGATCGATCAGGAAGTACTCCTGCTCCGGTCCTACGGACGGGGTAACACGCTTTACTTCTGTGTGTCCGAAAAGGTGGAAGATTCTTGTCGCCTCTTTGTCGATGGCCTGCATGGAGCGGAGAAGCGGGGTCTTTTTATCGAGGGCTTCGCCTCTGTAGGAACAGAAGGCGGTTGGGATACAGAGTGTTACGCCGGTTGCATCTTTCTTTAAGAATGCCGCGGAAGTGCAGTCCCAAGCGGTATATCCGCGGGCCTCGAAGGTCGCGCGCAGGCCGCCGGACGGGAAAGAAGAACCGTCGGTCTCACCCTTGATCAGCTCTTTTCCGGAGAGATCCATTAAAACTTTTCCCTGAGAATCAAAATTTCCGATAAAGGAATCATGTTTCTCAGCGGTCACACCGGTAAGGGGCTGGAACCAGTGGGTATAGTGGGTCGCGCCGTTGTCGACTGCCCAGTCTTTCATCGCATGGGCAACCACGTCCGCGATCGTCGGATCCAGCTCGCTGCCATCCTCGATGGTCTGCTTTAATTTCTTGTAGACGCTTTTCGGAAGGCGTTCCTTCATCACGGAGTCGTTAAAGACATTCTCTCCGAAGATTGCCTCCACATTGATAGTTTCGCTCATAGTTTTCCTCCTCAATTCTGTATAAGCTGCCCGTTATGGCATGGGGTGAAATCGTACTTTAAAAAGTATGAGAATTACCTGTAAATATTCAGCCTGTTCCAATCATGGTCTGCCAGGGTATTTCGGCTGAATTTCAATTTTAGCTTGAAAAAATGTTCTCCCTGATACTAGGGAGAACATTTTTAACTGCATGATAATGCAAGCTAAACGGCTTAGTCAGCTTTGCCGACAGAACCGAATAACTCCATTTTTGTCTTTACGGTCGCCTTGATCGCTTCTGCACCCGGCGCAAGGAGTTTTCTCGGGTCGAATCCCTTTCCTTCAAGGTCTTTTCCTGCTTCGATGTACTTTCTTGTAGCGTCTGCGAACGCGAGCTGGCACTCGGTGTTAACATTGATCTTTGCTACGCCGAGGGAGATCGCTTTCTTGATCATGTCTTCCGGAATACCGGTACCGCCGTGGAGAACGAGCGGCATATCGCCTACAGCCTCTTTGACAGCTGCAAGTGTCTCAAAGCTTAAGCCCTTCCAGTTTGCCGGATATTTTCCATGGATATTTCCAATACCTGCTGCTAACATATCAACTCCGAGGTCAGCGATCATCTTGCACTCGTTCGGGTCTGCACACTCGCCCATACCGATAACGCCATCTTCCTCGCCGCCGATCGCTCCAACCTCTGCCTCGAGGGACATTCCCTTTTCACGGCAGATACGGATCAGTTCTTTTGTCTTCTCAACGTTCTCTTCGATCGGGTAGTGAGAACCGTCGAACATGATGGAGGAGAATCCAGCATCGATGCACTTTAGGCATCCCTCGTAGGTACCATGGTCTAAGTGAAGAGCTACCGGAACAGTGATCTTCATCTCTTCCAGCATACCGTTTACCATACCTACTACGGTCTTAAAGCCTGTCATGTATTTTCCTGCGCCCTCTGAAACACCCAGGATAACCGGGGATCTCAGTTCCTCTGCTGTCTGCAGGATCGCTTTTGTCCACTCAAGGTTGTTGATGTTGAAATGTCCTACTGCGTACTTGCCGTCTCTTGCTTTCTCAAGCATTTCTTTCGCTGTTACTAACATATAGGCCTCCATTTGAATCGTTATTTTGACAGAACAGCCTGTCCCGCCGGATCTGCCGTCTGTTTCCATTTATATGCGGAGCAGACGCCATCTATTCCCAACAGGTACTGTTGTCATGATAATTTTATTATAACCGATTTACCCTACTTTGAAAAGGTTTGTTTCACAGTTTCTTCCATTTCCTCCGGCTTGCACTGACGGTTGTGGAGGATCTTCGCGTCGCGGATCTCCTCGATGGCCTGCGGGATCTTCACGCCGGAAATGCGCTCCATCTCATCGATCAGGGCGAACTCATCGGCATCCTCTTTCTTTCCGAGGACTGCCTCCATAACGCTTCTGGAGAACTTGTACGGGCTTGCTGTGGACGCGATCACAGTCTTTGTGGTATCGCCGGTCTTCGCCTTATACTGCTCGTAGACGGCTGCTGCAACGCCTGTATGGGTGTCGATCAGGTATCCGGTATCATCGAACACTTTCCGGATCTCCTTCGCATTCTCTTCCATATCTGCGTAGCCTGCGGCAAAGTCCTTCATGAATTCCTTCATGTCCTCAGTGATCTCGTATTTTCCGTTTGTGGAGAGCTGCTCCATCATCGCCTTTGTCTTTGCGGCATCTCTTCCGCAGCTTAAGTAGAGCAGGCGCTCTAAGTTGCTGGAGACGAGGATGTCCATGGACGGGGATGTGGTCAGGATGAACTCACGGTTCTTATCGTATGTGCCTGTCCGGAAGAAGTCATACAGGACCTTATTGTCATTGGACGCGCAGATCAGCTTACCGAACGGAACACCCATCTGTTTTGCGAAGTACGCTGCCAGGATGTTTCCGAAGTTTCCGGTCGGAACTACGACGTTGACCTTCTCATTTTTTTCGATCTCACCGTTTGCGAGAAGCTTCGCGTAGGCGTATACATAGTAAACGACCTGTGGAACAAGGCGGCCGATGTTTATGGAATTTGCAGAGGAAAGCTGGAATCCCATAGCATCCAGTTCTTTCGCGAATTCTTTATCGCCAAAGATCTTCTTTACACCTGTCTGGGCATCATCAAAGTTTCCTTCGATTCCGACTACAGATGTGTTTGCGCCCTTCTGGGTCAGCATCTGAAGCTCCTGGACGCGGCTTACTCCGTTCTTCGGATAGAAGACGATGATTCTTGTTCCCGGAACGTCAGCGAATCCGGCCATAGCTGCCTTTCCGGTATCTCCGGATGTAGCGGTCAGGATCACGATTTCGTTCTTCGCATGGTTCTTCTTTGCAGCCGTTGTCATAAGGTACGGCAGAATGGAGAGTGCCATATCCTTGAAAGCGATCGTCTTTCCGTGGAACAGCTCCAGGAAATACATGCCGTCCGCCTTTGCGAGCGGTGCAATCTCCTCTGTGTCGAATTTCTCATCGTATGCATGGGAAATACAGTATTTCAGTTCTTCTTCCGTGTAATCGGTCAGGAACTGTTTCATAACTGCGTATGCCGTCTCCTGATATGTCATTCCGGCAAGCTCGTCCATCGTCACGTCCAACGTCGGGATGCGCTCCGGAACGTAGAGACCGCCGTCATCTGCAAGTCCTTTTAACACTGCCTGGGATGCTGTCACGCCAGTCTCCCCGCCGCGGGTACTTCCATATAATAATTCCATCGTTTTTCCTTCCTCTCTTTACGCAGATACAGTGGTAAACTTTACGGAAAGTGTAGCATACTTTAATGTCGCTTGCAAGATAAAATCAATGAAAACAGGGATCTCCTCATACACAAATATTCCTCACAAAAGTCTATTTTTTATCTCTGTTTTATACTGGAGTAACTATCAATTTTCTCTTGCCTACGATATACTCGTCTCGTTACCCACTCCAATCTGGTGACAGAAAGGAGGTGTAAATTTGGATTATGTTTTTTCTTTTATAGTTGCTGTCATGGCTGGTGTGGTGTGTCACTACATCATCAAATGGTTAGACAGTAAACTGGATCGGTAACTAACCTGTAGATGCTCAACTACATAAAACGAGAAGAAACCCCTCAGAGATGCCGCTCTGAGGGGTTTCATTTTGTGTAAATTTGAACTATGTTCTATTTCTTTCTTAGCCATTATATCATATGCAAATTTCCTTTGCAATATACTCCGATATAACTTTCATCCATTTCCTCTATGCCACAGCCGCTTTCTTCTTTTTCATGATCTGCAGCGCCGCTGAAATTCCGACAAGAACGATACCGACAATGTCTGTCACGGTTCCCGGAATGATCAGGCAGAGACCTCCGATGATCGAGAGAAGCCGCTCGATCACGTTCAGGTTTGCAAACATGTAGCCTTCAAGACCGGCTGCAACACCGAACAGACCGATCAGGGATGTTACGATGATCGTTACAACACCGAGAACGCCTGTATCGATAAATAACATTGCCGGGTTAAACGCGAAGATATACGGTACGATGAACGCTGCGATCGCAAGACGGGATGCGTTTAACGCGGTCTTCATCGGGTTGGATTTCGCGATCGCGGATCCTGCGTAAGCTGCAAGAGCAACCGGCGGTGTGATATCTGCTACGATACCGAAGTAGAATACGAACATGTTGGCAGCGATCTTGTTGATTCCCATACCGTTTACGAGGATCGGTGCACATGTGGTAGCCATAATGATGTAGTTTGCAGTTGTCGGAACACCCATACCAAGAACGATACAGGTTAACATAGTAAGGAATAATGCTACGATCACGCGGTCACCGGCAACGCCGACGATTGCGGAGATCAGGAGCTGTCCAAGACCGGTCATTGTTACGACACCGGCGATGATTCCGGCAACGCCGCAGGCAACAGCTACGGAAAGTGTATTCTTACCGCCTGCCTCCAACGCGTTGATGAATCTTGTCGGGTTCATTCTTGTTTCTTTATTCGGCATGCTGACAAGGATTGCAAGGGCGGTAGCGATGATCGCTGCACGGGACATCGTGTAGCCCATCATAACCATTGCAACAAGGGCAACTAACGGAATAAGAAGATAACCCTGACGGACAAATAACGGTCCGAATTTCGGAAGCTCATCCTTCGGGATACCCTTTAAGCCAAGTCTCTTTGCCTCAAGATGTACGGTAATGAAGATACCTGTGAAGTAGAGGAGTGCCGGGAAGATCGCTCTCATCGCGATCTCGCCGTACTGAACGCCTACCATCTCAGCCATTAAGAATGCGGCGGCGCCCATGATCGGCGGCATGATCTGTCCACCGGTGGAGGAAGCTGCCTCAACGGCACCTGCGAATTCGCCCTGATAACCGGTCTTCTTCATTAACGGGATCGTTACGGAACCGGTCGTTACTGTATTACCAACGGAGCTTCCGGATACCATACCGCAGAGAGCAGAGGAGATAACCGCTACCTTTGCCGGTCCGCCTGTGGAAGCGCCTGCCAGAGAGTTTGCCAGCTGGATAAAGAATTCAGAAATACCGGTCGCCTCAAGGAAAGCGCCGAACAGGATAAACAGTGCGATATACGTGGAGCAGACACCGATCGGAGTACCGATAACACCACTCGTCGTATAGAACAGGTTGTAAACGATGGACTTTAAGACTACCGCGAAGGCTCTGCCCTGTCCAAGTCCGTTATAAAACGCGTAACCTACAAAGAATGTCGCCACACAGAGGATCGGAATACCTACAACGCGGCGGCATGTTTCTGCTAAAATCAGGATACCGATCACGCCAACGATAACCTCTGTCTGGCTGATTCGTGTCGCGTGGCCGATAATTGTTTTAAAGTTAAATACGAAATAGAAGTAAGCACCGGCTCCGAGTACCATAAGGATAATATCGTAGATCGGAACGGAATTCTTTTTTGAGCTTCCCTTTTTCATCGGGTATACCAGGAATGAAAGGATAATTACAAAACCGACAAACAGGGAACGTCTTACACGCTCATCCCAGTTTGCAAACAGGTTCATATAGAGCATTAAAACTGAAAACGCTGCCAGAAGGAAACGAATGACCTGCTTCGGGGTGCCTTCCCAGATTCGGGTATTCGATTCACGGTCGTACTTTTTCATGATGGCTTCGACGTCTTCGGCGGTACCGGTCTCCACATCAGCCACCGGAGATGTGTTGACTTTCATGTTGTCTTTCTCTGCCATACCAATCCCTCCTTTATATTTCGTTTCCGGCGCTGCCCCTGTATACCCCCTATACAAACAGGCGCCGGATATGTCCGAAACTCTTTTAACGCTTAGAATCCTTTATGTTCACAGGAGAACTCTACTTTGCTGTTTCGTCCGCAGAGATCCCTCAAACTGATTTCTTTTCCGTGAAGTGTGAGTGTGTGGTCCGAGACCGTACCCACAATATATGAGAGATACGGCATTTCCTTGTCAAACCCGGAAACAACCATCTCCCCGTTTTCATCATACGTAAGCGTCTGCCCATCCTCGATCTCTGTCTGCACGCCCGCACCGAAATTATTGTAGATCGTGCGGATCACGTAGATCTTGTGGTCGCGGATCTCGTAAACGTCCGTCAACGGATACTTATTTACCGAGTGGATGAACGTTACAGAAAACTCATCCCCCTCTTTTACCCGGAAGCGGGCATATTCTGCGTTTGTGTCTCCGTTCCTCAGGACCAGATAGTCTCCGCTTCGTAAGGTATAGGCAAGAGTGGCAGCAATAATTGCCGTGATTATTGCTGCCACTGTAAAGAATCTTACTTTCCTGTTTTTCAAGGTAATTACTTGATTGCTCCTACTTCCTTGAAGTACTTCTCAGCACCCGGATGGAACGGAACAGAAATACCGGAAACCGCATATTCGAGATCAAGCTCTTCGCCCTTTGCATGTGTGGAAGCGATCTCATCTTTGTTATCGAAAATAGCCTTTGTGAGGTTATAAACTGTTTCTTCGGAAAGCTTCGGGGATGCGATCAGAGTAGCTTTGATAGCAACTGTCTGAACATCATCGTCAACGCCCTTATAGGAGCCGCCCGGGATTGCGTATGTTGTGTAGAACGGATGTGCATCCGCAAGCTTCTTCGCATGCTCGTCATCGATCTCAAGAAGGTTGATCGCGTTTGTTGTAGCGAGCTCTACGATCGCTGTTGTCGGTGCGCCTGCTGTACAGAAGAAAGCATCGATCTTGCCGTCTTTTAACGCATCTGCGGAATCACCGAATCCGAGGTTGTTGACCTGGATATCATCGAAGGAGATGTCATAAGCCTCGAGGATCTGACGTGCGTTGAACTCAACACCAGAGCCTGCGTCACCAACGGATACTCTCTTGCCCTTTAAGTCAGCGACAGATTTGATATCGCCGGAGGATACGATCTGGCAAACCTCAGCGTAGAGGGCTGCAACTGTTGTGAAATCTTTTGCTGCGCCTTCTTCTGCGAAGAGGTCAGTTCCGTTGTAAGCATAATCCATAACGTCGTTCTGTACGATCGCGAGGTCTGCTTCACCGTCGTTTACAAGGTAGATATTTGCTTTGGAAGCACCAGTAGACTGAACGTTAATGTTCACTCCGATGTCTTTGCTGTTTAATACATTCGCGATTACACCACCGAATGCGTAATATGTACCGGTGGTTCCGCCAGTACCCATTGTTAACTTCTGGGCATCACCACTCGGGGCTGCTGCTGCGGCTGCTGTTGTTTCAGCTGCTGCCGCGGTAGTGTCGGCTGCTGCTGCTGTGGTCTCTGCCGGTTTGCTGCCGCCGGAACAAGCGGTCAGTACCATTGCACAGGATAATGCGAGTGCCATTGCTGCGGAAAATCTCTTTCTCATATCTTTCTACCTCCTTTTTCTGTTCCTTTGCACAATGTTTCAGCAAAGGAAGCTTACGAACATATTATACATCTCTATTGTTACTTTTGCAACAAATATTAGTAATTTTTGTAAACGTCTGAAATCTTTCAGCTATTCGTTGCTTTTCTCATAATTGCAGTTGTTCACTTCCGTGATGTAAAGTTTTGACGCACAATTGCTTGAAATTCAAAAATTGTATCAGCTATTTTGTGTCTCTTTTATCAGTATATGCGTCATTTTTTCGCTAAATTCCTTGATCCTGTCTTCGATACCCGGAAGCTTCATGGCAGCACCGGCGTTGTTGGCTGTCTCCATCATGCAGAAATTGCCAGGGAGGTAGAAGGTCTTGTTCATATTGAGGGCTGTTACGAGCTGCCCAGCGAGAAGGTCACTGCCGGAATAGCCGGATACGATAATTCCGAACAGGGCTTTGTCGTAGAACCGTGTGGTCCGGAACAGGGCTGTCAGGCGGTTGATAAACGCCGTCATATTCGCGGACAGGGCATCGTTGTAGTTTGGACAGAGGAGCAGGATCGCGTCAGCCCACTTGACCGCCGGGTAGATATTTTCCACCATGGCTCCGCCGTAGAAGCATTTTCCCTGCTCACCAAAGTGCAGGCACATCTGGTATGGACATCCCGAACAGTCCACGAGAGTGCCGTTTCGCAGGTTGATCTCCTGAATCCTGATCCGTTCATCCAGGCACTCCTTTACTTTCTGCCAAATCGCCAGGGTATTGGAGGTCCTGTGGTTTGAGGCGTGAAGGACCAGAAGGTGCGATTCTTCTTTCGGCTGCCATGTTTCTTCCAGAATTTGATGTGCCAGGATCGCAGCGCTCTTTTTATAAGCGCCGAACCGATCGGTGTTCATATTGGCAGCCTGGATCAGGTAGTTATCGAGGGAGACGGTTCCTTCCACCAGCGGGCGGCCGACAAAGGCACATCCGGCGCGGTTTGCCGCCACCGCAAGCTCTCTTGCCGTCGCTTTCGTGTAGAATTCGCTCTCCGCGTCGATGATCATCCCAGCAGTCGCCCCCGCGAGGACCTGGTCACCGCCCCGCAGCCAGGCGAGAACTTCGTAGTAACCGCGGTTGATGCCATTTCTCCCAAGTGGAACTGCAAACAGGAGTCTGCGTCCACGATATTTGAAGGGATCCTGCTCCAAAATTTCCATATCTTCCACGATCTCGGTATCGATCCCGTCAAGCGCCGCCCTCAAAACCTCGTCCATACGCGACCGTTCTTTCTCCGGGCCTCGTTTTTGCGGATATAGAACTAACAATCTGTCACTCTCCATGATGTATCACTCTCCCTGATAAATCTGCTTCACTCAATATACATGATCACTGATATTTTTATAACAACGGCTTTCCATCCTCAACACGGCACGTATAAAAATCCCGGCAGTTCTCCCCGACATACGGGAAACCTGCCGGGACAAATCAGATCAGCATTTTTCTATATTCTAGCCTTCGCCGCAGAAACAACCTCTACACGATCTTCGCAAGATTTTCAGCCGCGAACACGATCCTCTCATACAAAGCATCCGGCAGCGCCAGTGCCTCCGTCTCGAGGCCATGTTCTGTATAGCGGTTCTTCACGCCCATGTAAACGCCGCCGAGGAACACGGAACCGCAGTGCCACTGCTTTCTGAGCGTCATCAGGATCGAGATCGCGCCGGATGAGAACGCCGGGGCAACGAACGGTTTGTAGCCGATGGCGCGCATATGGAGGTTTGCAGTGACGGTGAGATTTGTCAGTTCTTTTGAGAGCTCATCGTTGTAGTTTTCGATGGAATCCGCGATAACGAGATCCTGTCCGTGCGGTCCGAAGGAACGGCCTTCCGTCAAAAACTGCTTAAACCTCGGATCACGTTTTGCATAATATGCAGCTCTCGCATTCATAACACCGAGGCCGAATCCCTGTATCTGCTCCGGGAGAAGCCCCATCCAGTCGTACTCTCCTGCCTCATTCTTGTTGCTCTCAAGGAACGCGGTCTTCGCAAGCGGGTCCACCGGATCGGAGACGGCGCAGAATAAGCCCTTAAAGTTCTTTTCTCTCGCCATCTTCGCGTAATGTCCGATGATCTTTGAGTTGTTCTCGAACTGGTACATGCGGACATCCTTGACACCGGAACCGACCGGCGGGATTCCCTTTGAGGCCACGAATACGAACACATCACAGTCAAAGAGGTGATCCTGGTCCACAACGTCCACCTCCGGCATCGCGTCATAGTCCCACGGATAGGCGATCTGGTTCTCCTCAAACTCCCAGCGGGCAGTCACCTTGTCGGAGATATCACAGATTCCGATGGAGGAGATCACATCTCCGCCGAGAAGATGGAGACCTGTTAAGAGCATGCTGCCCACATCGCCGATCGCCAGAACATGGACACGCTTTTTGCCCTCTTTCGGCTTATATGCCAGGATCTCCTCAAATTTCGGGTGGGACGCGTTTACCGCGCGGAGTGTTCCGGCATCGAGCTGCGCGAGGAGATCCGCCGGGAGTTCCCTGGTCTGTCCGTCGTATGCGGACGCATTTAATCTGTTTGTGTTTAACCAGCTGACATCCTCTTTCTCCATGAAGAGCTCTGCCGGATGGTTTACGAGAAATGATGCGCGGCGGCTGCCCGGTTCTCCGGTAAAGAGCCAGGTGAGCGTTGTCCCTGCTGCCGGTTTCTCCGTTTTTTCATATGGCAGATCGCCGTGCGCGGACGCGCAAAACATGTCTCCGATTTTATAATAGGTTACCATAATTTCATTCCCCCTGATTTCCATATTTTACTGCCATGAACCAAAGCCATTCAGGTCTGCCGACCTTACGGCTTTGATACACAGCCCACGATTATCGCAGATCTTCCTTTTAAGCCCTCAGCCTCTCGAAATTCCAGACGGCGTTCAGCATTTTATCCCTTGATCAGAAACTCTTTCATCCTCCACAGCGTCTCCAGATCATTCTCCAGATATACTGACGCCGCCAGGTTCTCATCATACTCCATACAGCTTCCCTTATCCGGGCAGAGCGGCAGGATGACGGCCTCGGAGAGGCGTGAAAGGGTAAGGTTTTTCGCGTACATTTTCCGGTATTCCGCCTCAAGGACCTGGAAAAGATCCCTGGAATTCTCGATACAGCAGGCCGAGAACTCCACAAGCGCCTCCCGGCTGCAGCCGGAAAGTCTCGGCGTCGCGTAGGGCAGGATCATGTTGATGGACGGCTGAAGTCCCGCAACCTTCATCTCCTCACGGCGCACGGTATCGCCACCGATAAACGGATACAGTGTAGACTCCACGAACCACTGGCGCAGGTTCGGCATCGAGTAGATGCTCTCCACCGGCACCTTCAGGCACTGCATCAGGTCGCGGCCGTAGCCGGACAGGACGCCCACGACGACCTTCTTGATCGGGATCCCGTCTTCCCTGAGCTGCGGAACGAGCACCTGGAGCCGGTTCGCCGTGTGGACGAGGTCATCCACCAGGATCACCGGCCGATCGAAGGACTTGATGGTCTCGATCTGGCTTTTTAACGGTGAGTAGTATGGGAACGGCTCGATCGTAAAGCTGTTCAGATCCGGCTCATAGACCTTATCGGTATGCAGCGTCTTCGTCACCGTATTCGGCACAACCTTTCCACGCAGGATCTTACCGAACGGAACGCACATGTTCTTTCCGAGTCTTCTCGGCACCAGCGGCTCTCTCGGAACATCGTTGAGCGCCGTGATCCGGTCCACAAGACGATGATACATGATGCCGGATGACAAGGACAGTACAAGATTTCCCGGATACAGCTTCGTCATAGCGATCTGAAGCTTTTTGTGGTTTTTCTCCACAGCATCCAGAACCGCCGGATTGCTGGCAAACGGCTCCTTGATCGTAGTATCCAGGTTATGCAGGAACATTAACGGCTCATGCATGTCGACCATGTAGATCGTCCGCTTGTCGTTCTCGTCCGCCATATGCGGACGGATAAAGCCCTGTCTCTCCAGCACGTACACGACCTCTTTCGTCGCTGTGCCGCGCTCCGCGACAAACAATGCGAAACTGTAGTTTTTCTCCAACTCTTTCGCCAGCACTTCAACGAGAAGCTGCTGCGGGGCATCGCGGATCACCCCGCTGTCCCCGGTGCCGTCCTCTCTCGCATAGATGCCTGTGATCAGAAGGATCTCCCGGCTGCTCTTTCCGCGGACCAGTTTTGCCAGCTCCATGTCCTTTAAGACGCCGAACAGATCCTCGTTTCCGATCTCCCGGTAGCTCACAAAGCCCGCCGGGCGCTCACCTTCCACGGTATTTCTTAAGATCAGCAGGCGGTCATTCTCCACCTGGATCTTTGTCAGGATCGCCTGGGCGTCCGGATGTCCGTAGAGAACGGTGTTTCCAAGCTCGTCCAGTACCTCACGGTCCCTGCCCGCCGCGTTCTCGAAGGCGATAGCTTTCGCCCGTAAGATCGGCTTGAATTCCGGCTCGCGCAGGTACATGCCCTTGTGGTAAATGTATTCCTGGACTACCGGGTCGATGAGGCTGGAAATATCGCGGTGGTTATCAATATTTTCACGGATCTTCGTGGAGCTGATATCCTCCAGCTCCTGCGGGAGCTCCAGCTGCACGACTTTTCCGGTGATCTGCTCGTAAACCTCCGTCGGATGTGCCTCACCAGGGCGCCGGAAGACGATGTGGTTGAAGGAATGGATGGAATTCTCCTCCGGATCCTTCTTGTAGGAGCTCGCGTTGTGGATCACGTCGGATCCCACAACGATATAGAGTTCTTCCGTCGGGAACATCTCCTTCAGCCTCCGCAGGTCCGCCGGATTCGCGATATTTACCGGCGTGTTGTCCGGGAATAAATGGACATAAAACTCGTCCGCGATGGACATGTTTACGATCTGTCGGCGCACCAGATGCGGCTGGGTCTTCTTCGACCAGGAAAACTCATCAATGGCAAGAAATACGGTAAATCCGAGCTCCTGGATCTTCTTTGCGATCTCCTTGTGGGATAAGGTAAACGGGTCAAAGGTTCCCGGGAAAAATGCGATCTTCTCCCGCGTCCTGGTCTCCACCAGACCGCCGAACAACTGGTAGTGAGCGATAAAACGGTCGATATGGGACAGGGTCGCGGCACGGTAGTAGAGACTCAGCTCGCCGCCCTTATTCTCATTTAACAGGAACAGGAGTTTCTTTGCGCAAAGGGAGAACATTCTGCTCTTGTCCCGCTCCGCAAGGATCTGGGAGCCGAAAATATGCTGTCCGATGACAAGCAGTGCCTCCTGACGGACCTGCTCCCGGTAGTTTGCAAGACAGCTTAAAATCAGGCCGAGAAGCTTCATGCGGCGTTCTTCCGATACTTCCTCGGACTCATGGAAACGGACGGTATACCGCGAATAGCACTCCAAAAGGACTCCTAACGTATCGAGGGCAACGGACACGATCCGTTCGTTTCCGTTCGCCAGCAGGATGTGCAGTCGCTCGATCATGTCATCAAGCTGTTCCGGCGGCAGCCATAAGGCGAACTCGCCGAGGTATTCCGGAATGTATTTGGAGAACTCGTACTCTCCCACTTCCAGTCCCTTTAAGAGTTCCACCGCGATCTCGTTTCTCTGGTCTGTTGCCAGCAAATGGGCAAGACGCAGGAGCGCGCGGCCCGCGTCATGGCGGACACCGACCTGCTCGCTGACCTTAATAAGGTTCGAAAAGTGCGCGCAGATGTGGAGCAGGTGATCCCTCTTTCCGTGATCGACCTGATCCGCGAGAAGCTTGATATTTACGGACTTCAAGATCCACGGGGTCGCGGATTTTAAGTTTTCAAGGAAGATATCGCTGACCACATCGTGTCCATAGAGAACTTCCCGTTGGGCGGTGGTGTCCAGACGCAGGTTCGTATAGATCCGGTACTGTAAGAATAACAGCGTGATCGTCCTCGGATTGATCCGGTGTGCCGCGTCGCAGGCGATCTCGTAGCAGGCGCTTTCCGGCGGTACTGCCTGAGTCAGGATCTTTAAGACACGGACGGCTGCGATCTGTACCTTCTCATCCGGGTCATCCATATGGCTGATGGCAAAGCGGATCAGCCGTTCCAGACGGCTGCCCTTGCTGCAAAGATCCAGGGGCAGGGAGAAGATACAGTCTAATAAGTAGAATACCGGATCGCCCACAAGGCGGTGATGTCCGTCAAACCACTTCATGAAGACCTCGAACAGCTCTTCCCGGACCTTCTCCGAGCTCCGGTCCATGGCGGATACCATGACAAATTTCAGAGAATTCTGAATTCGGTTCTTCTGCTGCAGGGTCAGGCGGTAATCCGGGCATACGAGCTGTCCAAGACACTCCTCCCAGAGCGTCAGTGCCGTCTTAGCGTCCGGATCCGGCATATTTTTCGGCAGCTCTTTCCGGTATCCGGCGTTGAAATCTGCGAACATTTTTCCGATGAGCGCCGCCGCCTGTCTCCGGATATCGCCCTCGCGGTTTAAGAGGAGCTCATACAGGAAGCTGATGGTCTGCTCTTTCTGGCGGTGGTTCAGGTGGATCGAATATTCGTTGAACATATTTAAGTACGCGCGGACATTCTTCCAGTCTTTTTCGCTTCTCGCCGCCTCCAGGATATTTCCGAACTGGCGCTCGGTTCCGAGACGATGCATCACGTCGATGTTATGCTCGATTCCCCAGAATACGAAGGAGCGGACCACCTGTTTTCCGGTCTGTACGACAATATCTACCGGCTGCTCCGCCGGATCCGGGTTTCCTGTCAGATCCACATCCACGCCTTTGGAACGCATGTAACGCTCGAATTCGTAGAGGCGGGAGTAGACGACGCGGTAGCGGTTCCGTTTTGCCTCATCCACATTGTCAAGCTTTGACAGGATCACATCAAAGGAATCTTTTAACGTGTAGATCTTCGTGATCTCGCGGCCATCCTCGCCGCGCATCTGTTTTACGCGGAAATCGGCGTAAATCAGAACCAGGGACTCCACAGAGATATTGTCGAGCTCCAGATCCCAGGTGGAATGGTTCGCGGCGATGTGGCCGATTCCTTCCATATTGTAGGCGGTAAACCACTGGTTCGTATAAAAATAGTGAAGGTACGGAACCCGCTCATCCGGCTTACAGCCAAATTTTCCGAGGTCATGTCCCGCTGCTGCGCCCGACGCCAACGCCAGGTCAATTGGCACCCCCGCCTCATAAAGCCCCCGGGCTGCCACCATCGCAACATAGTGGACACCCGCGATATGTCCCAGCGTCTCGAACGGGGTCGCCTCACGGTTTAACCGCATCATCTCGTATATGTACTGATCACGGAACTCACGGATAAAGTGGGCATACTCACCGGCACGCTCAAAACCGGCATATTCTTCTTCTGTCAGAAAGCGGAAATCATCATATGGATCGAACGGCAGAACCTTCCGTTCTTCATCAAAGAAGTACTGGAGAACATTCAGGAAATAGAGCGCAGACGGCGCATAAGGAGCTGCGGACACAGCGAAATCCGCATCCGGGTACAGAATGTGGGTCGAATATTTATAAGCGAAGGAAAGCCATCCCTCCTCCGGTTCATTGCTGAGTTTTTCCATATCTACGCGGCAGAATTCCAGAATCTCCGCGCAGGAAAAACGTCTTGTTACCGGGAATGCCTTCTCGAAGATCACTTCCCAGCGGTCTTTATCAAAGAGCTGCTGCATGCTGCGGCGGCTGAGACCGATCTTTTTTAAAAATTCTTTGTCTGACAGACGGTTTCCAAGCTCTGTCACAAGGTGGCGGATGTGTCTGTTATACATGGATATACCTCCGTTTCGTGGGGTTTTGAGGACGGATCGTACAGAAATTCTGGTCCTGCTGCCGTAGGGACTCCCGTGCCAAGCAGGGAATATGAGCAGCTTTGAAGAACAGTTTTCCGGCTGCCTTCAATTATAAGAACAGTATAAACACTTCTTAAGGTGTTTTCAAGGAATTTTCCTACAGATTGTACGCAGTTAAATACATGTGTTTTGGCGCTGAGATCAGCTGTTTTCAAGGAATTTGATTTCATGTATGATCTGAGCAGTTTTAAAAAAATTTTATCACTTCATACTTGACAGTGGATATCTCTGATGGTATTATGTTGATAACAATTATCATTATTATTGTTGTTTGGTCTTTACAAATCCAGAAAGGAGGTTCACCATGAAAGCATTAAAATTCAGCCGCCAGCGCGAATCTATCCGGGAGTGCCTGAAAAACCGCAAGGATCATCCGACCGCAGACGCCGTCTATGTAACGATCAGCAAAGAATACCCGAAGATCAGCCTGGGAACTGTATACCGCAATTTAAAGCTTCTGGCGGATATGGGCGAGATCCAGCGTTTTTCCAGCGGAGACGGATCGGAGCATTTTGATTACAACACAGATCCGCATTATCACTTTGTGTGCAAGACTTGCGGAGCGATCATCGATATGCCTCTGGAGCTGGTTCGTGACACTTCGGATCTTCTCTCCGCTCCGTTTCCGGGACGGGTCGATTCCCACACTGTTTTCTTTTACGGCGAATGTGAGGACTGCCGGAAAAAGGAATACTAAAAAAATAAAAATTCTATTGACATTCAGAGTCAATTAGAATATAATATCAGTAACAGTTACTATTATTGATTTCAAAACACAATATTTTATAAATGAAAAGGAGAAAACGCTATGAAGAAATTTGTCTGTTCCGTATGTGGTTATGTATATGAGGGTGAGGCTGCTCCGGAGAAATGTCCGGTATGTAACGCACCGGCTTCCAAGTTCATTGAGCAGAGCGATGAAATGAGCTGGGCTTCTGAGCACGTAGTTGGTGTTGCTCAGGGCGTAAGCGAAGATATCCTTGAGGACTTAAGAGCAAACTTCAACGGTGAGTGCTCTGAGGTTGGTATGTACCTCGCTATGGCAAGAGTTGCTCACAGAGAAGGTTATCCGGAGATCGGTCTTTACTGGGAGAAGGCAGCTTACGAAGAAGCTGAGCACGCTGCTAAATTCGCAGAGCTCCTCGGCGAAGTTGTTACAGACAGCACAAAGAAGAACCTCGAGATGAGAGTTGAGGCTGAGAACGGCGCTACTGCCGGTAAGACAGACCTCGCTAAGAGAGCAAAAGCTGCTGGTCTTGATGCGATCCATGACACCGTTCACGAGATGGCAAGAGACGAGGCTAGACATGGTAAGGCATTTGCTGGTCTCTTAAAGAGATATTTCGGCTAATTTTTGAAGAAAATAGTTAAAATTAAACTGGAGCGGCTTGTTTTTTCAGGCCGCTCCAGTTATAATGAAGACAGAAAGGTACTCGGATATACGTCCGATGCCCTCAGTATGTTATAGTATAAAAAGAACTAGCAAGTTACTGTGGTAGGTAGGATGCTAGTTCTTTTTGTCTCTATGGTTATCGATGTATGACAATGCTGAAAATATAACTAGTAATAATGTTAGGACTTCCATTGTATTCATACGGCTTCACCCCCTTTACAATCAGAGGGCACCAGACATCAGAAACGCATCCTCGCTTTCCGCTCCATTACAGGATAATTTTACCATATAAGTCGACGGATGTCGATTGAACTATTTGGTCACTTTCTAATCGCGTTCTTCTTGCGCATATTTCACATAATCTTCAAAGAATTCCCTCACATGTCCATTTTGGTTCTCTTTATGGCATAAGGCATAAAAACATCTGGAGATATACGGCGGAGCAAATTCTTTCATCTTAATTTTCTCATATCGCACCAGACGCACAAATGCCGGTACAAGTCCAAATCCGAGATTTGCGTTGACCATCATAAGCTTTGTATTATAAGAATTCACATGAATGATATCCCTGAATTTAAACGCTGTTCGGAAATGATCCGCAATCTGTGAAACACTTCCCTCGTACATGGTGATCATAATCTCATTCTTCAGATCTTCCGATGTTACAGCAGTTCGTTCTGCCAACGGATGTTCACGATTCAAAATAATCTTCCATGGCTTATCATAAATCAACTCCATGTCAACATTTTCCACCGGATATCCCGACAGGAACTGATCACTTGTCACAATAATATCGAGCAGTCCCTGCTCAAACCGTTTCAGCAATTCCCGATAACTATACTGCAGACAGGTAATCCGCACATCCGGATGTGCCATAACATACTGGCCAAGAAATGTATCTAAAAGCTCATCTTCATAGATTCCAACACCAATTTTCAATGATCTCGCATATCCCTGCTCCACATTCTGCACCAAACGCACCGTCGATTCATAAACATCCAGAAGTTTCTGTGCCTGAACATAGAACTCACTTCCCGCATCTGTAAGAATTACCTGATGATTGTCGCGATAAAAGAGCCGTACCCCGAGTTCTTCCTCAAGTCCACTAATCTTCCGGCTCATGGATGTCTGCGTCATGTGCTCTTTTTCAGCAGCTTTCGTAAAATTCAAACATTCCGCCAGACTGAGAAAGCATTTTACATTGTCTAAATTCAAACCATCACCTCCGTTAGACAAACTTTTTTTGCATAACACGACACTTTTCTTTCATTTCCATTTTGTACACTCTGATGCTACAATAATTTCATCGAAACCCGGCCGGTTTGCAAGTGAAAACATATGTATTTGTAAAGGAGACTGAATTTATGACAAATTATATCAGAAAAATGAGTGGAAAGCAATATATGAAGCGCCTTGCCGAGAACCCAACCGTCATCATCCCAACTGGCGCGTGTGAGATCTATGGACCGCAGCTCCCAATGGGAAGTGACCTGATCGCAGCTAAAAGAATTGCTGAACTTGTGGCTGAAAAGACCGGTGCGCTGATTGCTCCGACGATTGAAGCCGGCGAATCCTCCGCACTCGCTTCTTTCCCATGCACATTCGCAATGCCAAGAAAGATCCTGGAAGACTGGCTTGACTGGCTTGTCGGAAAACTGATCAAAGACGGGGCCAAGAATTTCGTTTTCATCACAGGTCATGCAGGAAATGTTGATACTGTAAACTACATCGGTAAGAAATATATGAATGAGCATGATATCAAGCTCGTCCAGATCGACTGGTGGAGATTTACAAATGCAAACGGAAGTGATATCTTCCAGTACAGCGGCCAGATGGCTCACGGACACGCAAGTGAGTGCGGCACATCCGTATTTATGTACCTTTTCCCGGAATTAGTAGACATGGACGAACTCTCCAGAGTAGAACCGCTTCCGGCGAGCGAATTCCCGGATTTCATTGGTTTCCAGAGATTCACTGAGAAAACACCGAACGGAACCATCGGCGATGCTACCGTCGCTACAAAAGAAAAAGGTGAAAAGATTGTCACCCGCTGTGTAGACCGAATCGTTTCCTATATGGAAAAAAAATTCTAAGCTTACCCAAAATCACACGCCTTACCTTACAAGGGGGATACTACTATGGCAGAAACCATGACTCTAACAACTGTTTTAATCGATATTTCGACTATCAGTACGCTGCTTTTTGTGGGCTTTCTGATCCGTCAGAAAATACCATTCTTTTACAAATACTATATTCCAACTTCTTTAATCGCAGGTATTTTAGGACTGCTCCTCGGTCCTCAGGTCCTCGGACAGTTCTCCCCGATCCACCTACACTTCAGCCAGTGGATTTCACAGTGGACAAATTTCCTGTTCGCATTTATCTTTACGACATCGTTCCTTGGAACTTCCACCGGAAAATTCGGACGTGATGTACTTTCTACCACCTGTGTAACTGGCGCTGTATTTATGGCACAGGTTCTCGCAGGACTTGGAATCGCTTTTCTCCTCTCCAAGTTCATGAGCAATGTTCCTTACGCAATGGGATTCCTTCCGGTATCCGGTTTCTATGGCGGACACGGTTCTGCCGGTATCATGGGCGGCTGCTTCGCTACTGAAGGCTGGGAGGACGCTACCGGTATCGCTCTGACATACGCAACCATCGGTATGTTCATGGCGGTGATCGGCGGTATGTGGATTATCAACTGGGGCGCTAAAAAAGGTTATACAAGAAAGCAAATGAGTTCCGTCAACCTCGACCAGAAAGATATCACCGGTATCGTACCGAAGGAAGAGCGCAAATCCATGGCAACTGCAATTTCCAGTTCCTCCGTTATCGATCCTCTGGCATTCCAGATGATGATTGTCGGAACAATTATTGCAATTTCCCATATTCTCCGCGAGGCGATCATTAAAGTATTCCCGTTCTGGAGCAAAATCCCGCTCTACACCATGTGCCTGATCATGGGTGCGATTATTGGTATTGCTTTAAGCAAGACAAAATATAGCCAGTATATTGACCGTGGAAGCATGAAACGTATTTCCGGTGTCGCTCTTGAATACGTAATCGCTATGAATGTTGCGACCATCAAATTAAGTGTTCTGGCTTCCTTCCTGGTTCCAATCCTCGTTACTTCTATCGCAATCACCATTCTCACAGCGGTCATCTGTATCATTCTTGCCAAGAAGTGGTATGGAAAGGACTGGTTTGAAATGGCAATGGGCGCTTACGGACAGTGTACAGGAAGTCTGGCTACCGGTCTTCTCTTAATCAAGGTTCTTGACCCGAACGGTGATACACTTGCCGCAGAGAGTGTTTCCGGTTCCAGTACTCTCGGTTCCTTCTGGCAGCAGCCGTATAACACGATCGGCCCTATGCTGATCCTCTCCAGCCCGCTGCTCACGACTCTCGGAACCGCTGGATTCCTCGTCGCATTTCTGATCGTCGGCACCGTATTATTTGGACGCACTGTAAAGAAGGCATAAGTTATGAGTAAAGTAAACGAACTGATCCAACAATATACAAGTGATGCCCTCGAGATCCGGCGTCATATCCACCGCCATCCGGAGCTGTCTATGGAGGAAAAAAACACAACGGAATTCATAAGTCAGCAGCTTCTCAAATATGGCATTGAAATTTCCGATATCCCGTTTAAATCTGGTGTTCTCGGTATTTTAAAAGGCGGGGAGAATGGACATACCATTCTTCTCCGTGCCGACATTGATGCACTTCCGATGGTCGAAAAATCAGGACTTCCCTTTACTTCAGAAAATACCGGAGTCTGCCACAGTTGCGGACATGACATCCATACGACCGCCCTACTGTTGGCTGCACGGGTTTTAACTTCCCTTCGCGATGAACTTAAAGGAACGGTTCTGTTCCTGTTCCAGCCTGCCGAAGAACGCTTAAGCGGATCTCAGATGGTTATTGATTCCGGCGTTTTTGAAAATTATCACCCGGATTTCGCTGTCGGTCTTCATTGCTGGCCGGACATTCCGGCGGGAACCATCGGCATCCGCCGCGGCTCCTTTATGGCTTCCTCTGACACAGTAAAGCTCACGATCCGCGGAAAAGGCGGACACGGCGCACACCCCCACAAGAGCATCGATCCGGTCATGACATCCGCATACATTCTAACGGAGTTACAGACCATTATTTCGAGAACAATCGCACCTCTCGATTCAGCAGTCCTCACCATCGGAAAGATCACCGGCGGTACTGCAGCCAACATTATTCCTGACGAAGTCGTTATGGAAGGAACTGTGCGCACTGTCAGCAACGAGACCCGTGCCCTGATGGAAGAAAAGATCCGGCAGATCGTTTCCCACGGCGCTGCAGCCATGGGGGGAGAATGCGACATTGTTTACCAGAAAGGCGTCCCTGCCGTTGTCTGCGACAACCATGTTGTGGATCTCATTGAGCAGGCGGCTACTGAAGAACTCGGCGCTGACCATGTAGTCACTCTCGCCACTCCATCCATGGGATCTGAGGATTTCTCCAGATACCTTGAAAAAGTTCCGGGCGCTATGTTCCGGATTGGAACAAGAAATGATGATCCGGCATCTTCCCGCCCACTGCACAATGCCGGAATCGTATTTGATGAACAGGCAATTACCTCCGGTGCATCCGTTTTCGCAGGACTTGCGCTGAGATACCTGCATTGACATACCATCTCATACCCCTCCTTCCTCCGGGGCACGGGTGTACGCCAGAAGTTCAGAATTATCCGGACTTTACCTGATACCCCTATAGACGAAGAAGAGCGATCCGCCAGGGTTGCTCTTCTTCGTCTTATTATATTCTATTTACCAATCAGTTTTTTCGCATCCTCTAACGACATCCCCTGCTCTCTCGCGATCTTTGCAAGGTCTTCGTACTCCAGTTTTCCGCGGCATACGCCGTAGCCTTCAGAAACCTTCTCATGGACCACGCCATACGGGGTCTCGTGTTCTTTCATGGTTCTTGTCAGGGTATAGCGTTTGCTGATACTCTCACGAATGCCAAGCGTTGTTGTGTGCTTAAAGAGCAGAGATACCATCTTTTCTTTGTCATTGCAGCGGCACATGCAGGTTAAAAGGATTCCCGGGCGGCTCTTCTTCATGCCGATCGGGATCGTGTAGACCTCAAGGGCACCTGCGGCAAAGAGGATCTCCTGAACGAAGCCGAGGGCTTCCGGAGTCATATCATCGAGATTACAGGAGAGCTCTGCCACTTCACTTCCTGTCTCCTCCGTTTCACCAAGGAGAACACGGACACAGTTGGCACGTTCAAAGTCTTTCTTTCCCATACCGTAACCGATCGCTGAGGTCCGCATGACCGGCATTTCCTTAAATTCTGTCACAAAGTGCTTTAACAGTGCCGCTCCGGTCGGGGTGCAGAGTTCTCCTTTGATGACTCCGCTGTAAATCGGAAGTCCCTGTAAAATAAAGGCTGTCGCAGGTGCCGGAACCGGAAGGATTCCGTGGGCACAATGGACATTTCCGCTTCCGACATGGATCGGGGATGCGATAACCTTTTTCGGAGCGATCATGTGCATTAAGAGGCAGACTCCGGCGATGTCCGCGATCGCGTCGGCGGTGCCGACCTCGTGAAAGTGGATCTCCTCGACAGTCTTTCCATGGACGTGGGATTCCGCCTCGGCGATCAACTGATAAACGGCTACAACATCCGCTTTAACCTCTTCCGGAAGGTTTAAGTGCTCGATAATGTGAGAGATGCCCGCCATGCTGGCGTGATGGTGGTGGGTGTGACCATGATCGTGGGTATGGTCATGTCCGCAATCATGATCGTGGTCATGGGGGTGGGTGTGCTCGTGAATGGTCTGCTCTGCTGCTAATTCTGCCAGTTCATGGGAATGGTGATGTGCTTCATGGCTATGGTCATGATGGTCACCTTCATGGTCGTGGTGATGATCATGGGTATGATGACTGTCTTCATGGTCATGAGTATGATGGTGATCTTCATCATGATCGTGGTGATGCTCATGCCCCTGCAGGTCGACGTCTACACTCTCCTCTTCTTCCCCATGGATCGTCACTTTCATATGCGTCCCGGTGATCCCACACTTTACTGACGGTTCTGCTTCGACGGAAAGCCCCGGAATCCCCATCCCATTCATCATCTTTAAAAACTTCTCTTTATCCGGGCAGATTTCGTAGAGAGATGCCATCAGCATATCTCCGGCAGCGCCCATTCCGCAGTCAAAATATAATGTTTTCATATCAGTTCCACCTCATTTAAAAATTACGCAAATTATTTTCTTGCATTTCGCCCGCTGCTGGCATCTTCCTCCAGCTGCACAGCAGCGCGGACTGATTTTCAAGCTTTTATCCACGCATATGGTTCATCATGCTCGCCAGATACCCGGCTCCAAAGCCGTTATCGATATTCACCACACTGACACCGCTGGCGCAGGAATTCAGCATGGAGAGCAGCGCTGATACACCGCCGAAGGACGCGCCGTATCCGATGCTGGTCGGCACCGCGATCACCGGGCAGTCGGCGAGACCACCGATGACGCTGGCAAGAGCGCCTTCCATACCCGCGATGGCGATGATCACTCGGGCGTTCATGATGGAGTCCATGTGGGAGATCAGGCGGTGAAGTCCCGCGACACCCACGTCATAAAGACGTTCCACCTGATTCCCCAGAGCCTCCGCCGTGAGTGCCGCCTCCTCCGCAACCGGAATATCACTGGTTCCGCCGGTCGCCACCACGATCGTCCCAACGCCGTCTTTTTCCGGGAAGCTTCCGCAGATCGCAACCTTCGCTTCCTTAAAATATTGATATCCGCTGCCGGTCGGATACAGTTCTGCCAACAGCTGCTCCGTCTCCCGGCTCTTTTCCTCGTCAACACGCGTGATCAGGATCGTCTCCTGCTTCCGCTTTTTCATTGCCTCCACGATTCCGGCGATCTGTCCCGGAGTTTTTCCCGCGCCGTAGATCACTTCCGCCGCACCCTGACGCAGCTTCCGGTGGGTATCCAGCTTCGCGAATCCCAGATCATCGTATCCTGCTGCTGTAAACGGCTCTTTCTTCAGCTCCAGAACAGCGTTATCCACAGACAGCTCTCCCGCCGCTACCTTTTTCAACATTTCGCGTATATCTTCCATGTATAATAAAATTCTCCTTTTTCTAAAAAGTGCCGCTGCTCATGTCCGCACCGGCGCAGCCGTCTGCCTCCATCTGAATTTTCAGCCGCTGAAAGCTTCCTTGAATTCCAGGTGCGCGGTACACGGCAACAAAAAGCCATGAAAAGAGCAGCCCGTCCTTCTGACCGGCTTTCTGCTCCCTTCATGGCAACTATTCTGATCTTATCTTATTTTTGCGGCACAGCTCCTCCATGTCTATATCCTGTATCGCATACCGCCCGATCATTTATTCTCCGACCGTATTTCTAAGTGTACCGATTCCTTCAATAATACACTCCACAACGTCCCCGGTCTCAAGGAATTTCGGCGGAACGAATCCCATGCCGACTCCTGCCGGTGTTCCTGTTGCGATGATCGTTCCTGCTTTTAATGTCATGCCCTGTGTAAGTTCACAGATCACTTCCTTGATTCCATGGATAAAGAGCCCTGTATTGGAATTCTGGCGGAGTTCTCCGTTTACCTTTGACTGGATCTTTAACACCGGTGGAAACGCAGTGGTATCCGCAGTCATAATACACGGGCCGAGCGGTGTAAATCCGTCCAGACTCTTTCCGAAATACCACTGCTTATGTTCCGTCTGCACCTCTCTGGCGCTGACATCATTCATGATCGTATAGCCGAAAATATAGTCCTTTACTTCGCCAGGTTTTACGTCTTTTGCGTCTTTTTTGATAATAACGGCAAGCTCTGCCTCATAATCCAGCTGATTTGTCAGATTCTTATGTGCCGGAATGATTCCATCGGGATCATTCGTGCGGTTCACGCGTTTTGAGAAATAGATCGCTTTCTCCGGTTTCTCAAATGCACGTTTTTCAAATCTCGCAGATTCCTCCGCGTGATCCATATAGTTGATTCCCAGGCAGATAATATCCTGATCCGGCTCCGCGATCGGAGATACGACCCGGATCTCGTCCACCGGGGCCGCTCCCATAACATCACCCGGGGCTTTCTTTGAAATATAATCCAGCATTTCCATCTCAGACGGTCCCGCTTCACGGATCAGGTCCTTCATGGACCGATATTCCATTCCCGCAGCAGAAACCGGATAAACCCAGGTTTCATCCTCATTTAATACACCTAAAAAAGATCTTTTGTCTACTTCATATGCCAATAATTTCATAACCGCTCCTTATGGGATATATTTCAGTTCAAAAATCCCGTTACACGTTATTATAGTACAAATCAAAAAGTGAGACAAGAATAAATTGACAATTGAAGGGGCAGAACTGCTGAACAGGTACTGACAATTTACAAATTTCATCTTGTAACCACACGGTATCCCCTTTATAATAAAAGTTGATACAGTCAGACGGCATCTGCCTCTGTATTGTACAGAATTTTCAGTTCGGAAAATTCCAACCTGTGTCCAACAACAAACAGCAAAACTCACGAAAGGGTGTATCTGATTATGGAAAAGATCACAAGCTTCACTGTCAATCATCTGAAACTGATTCCCGGTGTTTATGTTTCCCGAAGGGACATTGCCGGAGACAGCCATGTTACGACCTTCGATATCCGTATGACCCGTCCGAACTTTGAGCCGGTTATGAACACTGCCGAGGTCCATACGATCGAACATCTCGGCGCAACCTTCTTAAGAAATCATCGTCTTTACAAAGATAAAGTTCTCTACTTCGGTCCGATGGGATGTCGCACCGGATTCTACCTGCTTCTCTCCGGCGATTATGAGTCTGCGGACATCATCCCGCTGCTTCAGGAGATGTTCCTCTTTATCCGCGATTACGAAGGTGAAGTTCCGGGTGCCGCTGCCCGCGACTGCGGAAACTACCTTGACATGAACCTCCCGATGGCAAAATATCTTGCCGGAAAGTTCTATGATGAGGTACTTGAGGATATCCGCGAGGAACAGCTTGTTTATCCGGAATAATCAACACCGGGCGCAGATTCCGACAAGCGCAGATTCTGGCAGACACTGATCCCGACAGGAACAAAACAAATATGTGTAATTTTCTTATATCATGCAAAATCCCCATCCTTCAGGCCGATGTCTCTATCTTCTGACCTGTGATGGGGATTTTTTCAGCTATTTTTCCGAAAAACTCTCAAGGATCACGATCCCGCGCGGCGGTACCGCCAGCATCATCTGGTTTTTCGGAACTTTACCGGTTCCATCCGTTGGAAGGTCGGCCGCATCCGGGTCGCCCGTATTGCAGATCACACGCCACTTTGCTCCCTTCGGGAGATGCGGAAGTCCAAACATATGCGGCTCCCAGTGCATGTTATAGGCTACATAGAAGTTCGCGTCATCACTCCCGTCCGGGCGTTTCGCGTAGGCACCCCAGTAGAGGATCCCGAACTGGCGGCGGAAATTTTCAAACTCCGGCTTCCAGGCGTTTTCCCCGTGGTAGGACACATCCGGTCGTCCACAGGACTTATAATCCATGATCCGAGGTTCCCGGTCCATATGGAACATCTTGTGGGATTTCCGGAAGGCAATGAGGCGTTTCACAAAGTCCACCTGATCCTTGTGGCTCTCCAGAAGCTTCCAGTTTAACCAGGAGACCGCATTGTCCTGACAGTAGGCGTTGTTGTTTCCGTCCTGACTGTTCCCGAACTCGTCGCCCGCCATGAGAAGCGGAACACCCTGACTTAAAAACAGGAGCAGATACGCATTCTTTAAGAGCTGTTTCCTCAGCTCCACGATTTTTTTCTTTCTCGTCGGGCCTTCCGCGCCGCAGTTCCAGGAATAGTTGTAGTCGCTTCCGTCCCGGTTCTCCTCGCCGTTTTTTTCGTTGTGCTTCCGGTCATAGGAGACGGTATCCATCAGCGTAAAGCCGTTGGTGTTCGCCATGTAGTTGATCACGGCATATTCCATCGGATTTCTGCGGTTCCGGAGCTCAAACGCCGACAACATTCCCTCATCACCCTTCAGGAACCGGCGCATGTCCTCCATGAACTGCATATTGTATTCCGCGAGATTCTTTTCCTCCACCGATACCGCGCCATCTCCCAGAGTCACATAGCCCTGTTTCGGCCGGCGGTTCATAACATCGTTCCAGTTTTCCGCAAAAAGCTTCGTCCGCTTTAAAAACGGGTCTTCTGCTGCCAGAGAAAGATCCGGGAATCCGGTCAGATGGAAACCATCCACATGATACTCTTCCACCCAGTACCGGAGCACGGAAAGGATCTCCCCCGGAAGCTCTTTTCCCGTAAAGTACATCTCCGGGATACACTCGATCCCGGCCTTATGCAATTCTTTGACTAATGTTTTGAACTCACCTTCCGCCGACATTGTCTCACGGGAGGCATACGCCGTCTTCACTGCGTAGAGATAGGACGGACCATATCCCCAGTAATTTAAGTATCCTGTCGGCTCCTGTTTCGCGTTATGGAAGCTGCTTCCGGAGGATGACATCATGATCTCATCGAACTCTGTCACCGGCATCAGCTCCACCGCCGTGATCCCGAGCTCTTTTAAATATGGGATTTTCTCCATGACACCGGCATACGTTCCTCGGGCAGATACCCCGGAGGACGCATGCGCCGTAAATCCCCTGACATGGAGTTTGTAGAGGATCGTTTCTGCATAAGGGGTTTCCGGGTTTACATCATCCTCCCAGTCAAACTCCTCCGACAGTATCCTGCCACGCACCGGTTTTCCGGCACGTTTCCGGTCTGCCCATTTCTCCCGGCCTGTGATGACGCGCGCATTAGGATCTGTCACAATTTTTCCATCTATCATGAAATTATATTCAAATGATGCAAAATCTGTCCGATCCAGCGCCAGCTCCCACACATCTCCCATCCGGTATTTCGGATCAAACGAGATCTCCTCGCACGGCGTTTTTTTTCCCGGTCTGTATAAGAGCAGACAAACCTCCTTCGCACGCCCCTGCACCAGGATCCGAACTCCATCTGCCTCCTGCGTGACACCAAGTGGATACAGGATTCTGTTTCTGTTTCGATATTCTGCCATTCTAAAATCCCCCGTTTTCCCCGACATGTTCTATTTACTGATTTCAGCAACGGTTACCTGCGGTCCTGAGTTTCCGATAATCAACATCAGTAAAAATATATTTTTGAACAACTGCCGCTCTGGCCTTTTCCTGCTGCTAGGTCTCGCATAACTGGCACAACAAATACACAAGTCCGCTGACAGTTATCATATTACCTGTTCTTCTGCGCCTCGATCTGCTCCGCCAGATCGTTTAAGTAGACCCAACGATCCATCTTTTCTTCGAGTTGCGCTTCCTTCTCTTCTTTTTCTTTCATAAGCTCATTGAGCTTTGTAAAGTTCGTCGCAGAGGCCTCGATCTCCTTCTCAAGGTTCTCTACTGCCTCTTCCAGAGCGGCGATGTCATCTTCGATGGTATCCCACTCTCTCTGCTCTTTGTAGCTGAATTTCAGTTTTTTCTCCCTTGGCTTCGCGTTCCCGCGGGATGCGCTGTCTGTCTCAGCCGCATCATTTCCCTTATCCGCAGACTTCTTCGCTGCCGCCGGATTCTCCGCCGCGCTCTCCGCAAGCTTCGCTTCCCGCTCCGCCTTCGCCGCCTGATAGTCCGTAAATCCGCCCTCGTACTGCTGAAGCTTTCCATCTCCCTCGAAGGCAAAAATCCTGCCGACCACGCGGTCAAGGAAATACCGGTCATGGGATACCGTGATGACGATCCCCTGAAAGCTGTCAAGATAGTCTTCCAGGATCATCAGCGTCTGGATATCAAGGTCATTCGTCGGCTCATCCAGAATCAGGACATTCGGTGCACTCATGAGGATCTTTAAAAGATAAAGACGTCTTCTCTCGCCGCCGGACAGTTTCTCGATCACGGTGTACTGGACAGACGGTGGGAATAAAAACCGCTCCAGCATCTGGGACGCGCTGATGCTGCCGTCCTTTGTCTTTACATACTCCGCAACATTCTTAATATAGTCGATGACCTTGAGGCTCGTGTCCATGTCCTCATTCTCCTGGGAGAAATAGCCGAGCTTTACAGTCTGTCCGATCTCAATTGTTCCGGAATCCGGTTTGATCCAGCCGGCGATCATCTTCATCAACGTCGATTTTCCGCTTCCGTTGGGACCAATATAGCCGATGCGGTCATCCTTTAAGAAAAAGTAGGTGTAATCCTTTACAAGGGCCTTGTCCCCGTAGGATTTGCAGAGATCCGAGATCTCGATGGTAGTACGGCCGAGACGGCTGGAGATGGACTCCATCTCGACTTTTCCGTCCTCCACCGGTCCCTTTTTATCCCGCAGTGCCTCAAATCGCTGAATTCTGCCTTTCTGCTTTGTAGAGCGGGCACGGGCACCTCTCTGCATCCATGCGAGTTCCGTCCGCAAGATCGACTGGCGCTTGCGCTCAGAGGCCTTTTCCATGTCCATGCGCTCTGCCTTTAATTCCAGAAAGCCCTCATAGTTTGCCTGATAGCTGTAAAGCTTTCCGTTATCCAGCTCCACAATCCGGTTCGTCACGCTGTCAAGGAAATACCGGTCATGGGTGATCATAAGGAGTGCGCCCTTGAATTTCTTTAAATAATCTTCCAGCCAGTCCGCCATCTCGCTGTCCAGATGGTTTGTTGGCTCGTCTAAGATCAGAAGCTCCGCCGTCGATAAAAGTACAGATGCTAACGCCGCGCGCTTCTTCTGTCCGCCGGATAAATGCTCCACCTTCTCGTTGAAATCCGGGATTCCGAGGCGGTTTAACATGGATTTTGCCTGACTTTCGATATCCCAGACATGTTCATGTCCCTCATTTTCCCTTAAAACGCTCTCCAGTACCGTCTCGCCCGGATGGAATACCGGGTTCTGAGGGAGATAACGGATATCCAGATTCCGTCCCCGGACGATCCGGCCGGAGTCCGGCTCCTCAAGTCCCGCCACCAGCTTCAATAACGTCGATTTTCCTGTTCCGTTGATTCCGATGAGACCGATCTTGTCACCTTCGTTGATGGAAAAGTCGGTATCATCAAAGAGCAGCCGCTCCGTATATGATTTTGTCAGATGTTCTGCCGTCACTAAATTCATGTTATGTCAACCCACTATCACTTTCTCAATCAAAACTTTTTACCTTCATTTACGTTTTTCAATATCTGCACAAAATTCTTTAATCTGTAAATTGCGTATTCTTTCGCAGATACTTGTACACAGCTTTTATCGCTACATACCGCTATACCTTGAGTCAGGTACTGTACCAAATCTATTCTATTGAATATCCAGCTCCACCGGACAGTGATCGCTTCCCATCACTTCCGTATGGATCTCCGCATCCACAAGCCTGTCCTTCAGACTTTCTGAGACACAGAAATAATCGATCCGCCACCCCGCATTCTTCGCTCTTGCCGAGAACCGGTAAGACCACCAGGAGTAGATTCCTTCCTGATCCGGGTAAAAATATCGGAACGTATCAACAAATCCAGCCTCTAAAAGCTCCGTAAATTTCGCTCTTTCCTCATCAGAGAAACCTGCATTCTTCCGGTTCGTCTTCGGATTCTTTAAGTCGATCTCCTGATGTGCCACGTTCAGATCACCGCAGAAAATTACCGGTTTCTTCGTCTCCAGTTCCTTTAAGTACGCCCGGAATGCGTCCTCCCACTGCATCCGGTAATCGAGGCGCTTTAAGCCGTCCTGGGAATTCGGGGTATAGCAGGTGACCACATAATACTCCGGGAATTCCGCCGTGATCACCCGGCCTTCATGGTCATGCTCCTCAATCCCAAGACCATAGGTCACCGCGATCGGCTCTTCCTTTGTGAACATCGCCGTTCCGGAATATCCCTTTTTCTCCGCGTAATTCCAGTACTGGTGATATCCCGGAAGCTCCAGCTCTACCTGCCCTTCCTGACACTTGCTTTCCTGAATACAGAAAATATCTGCATCCGATTCCTTCACATATTCTAAAAATCCTTTTCCCAGGCAGGCACGAAGCCCGTTTACATTCCAGGAAATCATTTTTTTCATAGACAGCTTCTCCGTTTCTATCGCACTTTCTCGGCCACCGGACTGCTCCGGATTTTCTTCGATAAATGTCGAAACATTCAGAAAATGTGTGGCCCGCATATAGATTCAGTATAACATTATTCCTAATGTTTTACCATCAAAAAAATAATTCCACATAGTATAAAAAGAATGTGCCTTGGCACATTCTCGCGCCTCGCGCGGTCGCTTGCGACAAAACTCCTCAGAATTTCCTGTTACATAAAAAAACAGGTCCCCACACAGCATACCGCCACATGAGGACCTGTCTATTTTCAGCCTACCACACTCTTATCGATCACTTTCCAGTAAAGCGCCTTTTTCTCGATCAGCTCCGAGATCAGGTAAAGCGCCAGACCGATCACACTTAAAAGAATGACCGCATTCAGGATCATCTTGATATCGTATGTCTCACTGCCCAGCGTAAGCAGATATCCAAGACCTGCTTTCGCTCCGATCATCTCACCGATGACCGCGCCTGTCATCGCCTGCGTTAAGGCAAGCTTAATTCCGGATAACATCATCTCGATCGAATACGGAACTTCGATCTTACAGAAGGTCTGCCATTTGCTGGCCTTTAACACCTTCATCAGATTGTATACATTATCCTCTATGGACCGGATCGCCGATACCTCATTGATCATGATCGGGAACGATACGACCAGAATAACTAACGCCGCCTTGGATTCGATTCCAAGACCCATCCACAAAATGAACAGCGGTGCCAGAGAAATTTTCGGGGCTGTCTGGATAATGATGACGAACGGCATGATCAGACGCTCAATAAAGCGGATCTTCGCCATAATATAGCCGAGCACCAATCCGATCACGATACCGATCACCGTTCCCACCAGGATCTCTTCCATTGTGACGCGGATATGTTTCATCACATCACCGCTCACAAACAGCTTTACCATCGAGTTCGCCAGCTCTGCCGGACCGGGAAGCAGGTAGTTCGGTACATGAAAGATCCGGATATACAGTTCCCACACGATCAGAAACAGCGGCAGAAACAGTGCCGGAAGAATGGTTTTTCTATATTTTCTGTAAAACATCTCTCACCTCATAGCTCTTCCCGTCCGAAGCGGGGAAAATTCTTTATTTTGCCGGTGTGTAAAGGAGTTCAGATGCATCGAAGGTCTCGTCGATATTGCCAATCTCCTTGGACTCATCGATCAGTGCCTGCCACTTCTCCGGGTTTGACGCGCCGATTCCGTTTTCCTTCGTGTAATCGCTCTGCCATAAGGTCTTTACGAATACATCGTTTAAGATCTGGACAACAACATCTCTCTTCTCAGCGAAGGTCGGTGCATATTTCTCGATGGACATATCAACAGCTTCCTCAACGTGACCGTCGATGATGTACTCGATCGCTTTGTTTAACGCGCGGCAGAATCCGTCAACAGTCTCCGGATCCTCTGCTACTAACTTGTCGCCTGCAACTAATACGTTGCCGAAGGACGGAAGGAACTGGTCGCATGTGATCTCGCTTGCCGCGTAACCGGAGTTGTTTAACTCGATGGTTCTGAGTTTGGAGAACACGATCGCGTCAACCTGACCCTCTGTGAGTGCTGTCAGAATTGCGCCTGTACCAACGATCTCAACCTGTACATCGTCGATTGTAAGGCCTGCAGACTCCATAGCTGCCTGGAGCTGGAAGTAGTTTGCGCTTCCAAGGCTTGTAACTGCTACTTTTTTACCCTTTAAGTCAGCCGGTGTGCTGATTCCGGAATCGCTTCCGAAGATGATCGCGCCGAGGCCTTCCTGATAGGTTGTATGAACAACTTTAACCGGGATACCCTGTGCCTTTGCCGCTACAACTGCATCTGCGTTCGGGAAACCGAACTCAACATTTCCTGCTGCAACGTTCTTTACGATATCGGCTGCTGCTGCATAATAAAATTCAACATTCAGTCCCTCTTCCGCAAAATATCCGTTCTCCTGCGCAAGGTATAACGGTGCGTAATACGGAACTGCGGAACCATCGATCTGGATGGAAACCGTCTTTAAATCGCCTGTGTCCTTTGCTTCTGCCGCCGTTGTCTCCTCAGCCTTTGTCTCCTCTGCGGCTGTCGTTGCCTCTGCGGTCGTTGCTGCTGCTTCGCTTGCTTTGCTTGCGCTCTCAGAGCTGCATCCTGCGAGCATGGACACTGCCATTGCCGCTGTCAGTACGGTTGCAAGAATTTTTTTCTTCATGGTACTCTCCTTCTCCTTTTTATAAATACATTAGTTCTTTGTCTTACCGGAACTGCATTTCCGGCATCTATAATTTCCCTCGCCATTTTTGGCCGGGTCATTATCTATATTTTATTTGATCGCGGTCAGCGGGCGGGCCCGCAGGCCTTACAATCCGTTACTTTCTGTGCAGATATTCCTTATAAAGCTTTTCTCCCGCGGCAAGAGCCGTTCTGCACATTTCCTTCTGGGCCGGTTCAAAATCCACCAGCCACTGGTCCGTGATCCGGTTGCAGTGTACTGCACAGATACTTCCGGAAAGAACATTGTTTAACGATGCCAGCGTAAAGATCGTCTCCGCCTCCATCTCCATGTTCAGAATGTTCCATTTTTCATACTGTTCCAGAACAGCATTTTCATCATATCCTGTCTCAAACGGCATCTGACGTCCCTGTCCGTGATAGAAGGAACCGACCGACATACAGATTCCCATGGAATATTCGTTCTTTCTCTCCTCACACGCGCGCTTTAAGCAATCCAGCACTTCAAATGAGGCTAATGCCGGATACTCAGACGGAGCGTAGAAGCAGGAAGCACCGCCTTTCCGGACAGCACCCGTGTTCAAGACCATCGCCCCGCACGGTACATCTTCTTTCAGCACGCCGGTCCCGCCGATGCGGATCAGAGCTTTCGCGCCGAGAGCGATCAGCTGGAGCACAGCGATCTCCGTTGACGGACCACCGATTCCAGTCGAGCACACTGTAACTTTGATTCCGTTGTAATATCCGGTTCCAACCACATATTCCCGGTAGTTGCTGACGATCTTATAATCCTCTAAAAGACCCTCAAACATGGCAACGCGTCCCGGATCACCCGGAAGCAGTACGATCTCTCCGATCTCCTCAGCCGTACACTGGATATGCGGCATTTTTCCATTCATCGTCGGTGATGAAGCCGATGTAAAATTCACACTCATTTCCTCCCAAAATCTTTCTCTCATTCAGCACACCGCATTTTTGTCAGAAGCGGCGGGCTGAGCACTAATTTTTCGATTCGTGCCAGTACAGGAACTTATCCTCCAGCACACTGATCACCTGATACGTCGCGATTCCCAGAATGATCGTGACGATGATGCCCGCGAGCAGCATCGGGGTGTCATAGGTCGATGACGCGTAAGTCAGGATATATCCGAGACCCTGTTTTCCGGACATCCATTCGGCAACGATCGCACCGATGACTGCCTGAACGATACCGACCTTCAGACTTGCAAACAGCGCCGGTAATGAATACTGCATTTCAACCTGTGAAAACACCTGCCATTTTGACGCTTTTAAGATCTTCATCAGGTTTCTGACATCCGGCGGGATCGATTCCAGACCCAGCATCATTCCCGACAATACCGGGAACAGGACCATGGATATGATCAAAACAACCTTTGATACGAGTCCGATTCCGAACCATACGACGAATAACGGGACAAGTGCGATCTTCGGTGCCGTCTGAAGGAAGATCAGGTACGGCATCAGCATCGTTTTTAAGGCATCGATCTTGATAAACACATATCCCAGAACAATTCCTAAAAAGGCGCCGATCACAAATCCGAGAATGACCTCATAAGTCGTCGTCCAGAGATGTGCGTATACAGTTCCTTTTACAAACATTTTGACAAGGCTGCTCCAGACCTTCGGCGGAGACGGCAGGATGTACGCCGGGACATGCTTTACCGCAACGTAGATCCACCAGAGCGCGATAAACACGCCGACGGAAAGCGCGTATTCCCCGATGGTTCTCAGGAGTCCCTGAAGTTTTCCGTTCTTTTTCATCCGATGATCCCCCTCAGATACTTATTGTATTCCGTGAACTTCGGATCATTTCTCGTTGCCTCTCCCCTTGGACGCGGCAGATCGATCTCCACCATCTCCTTGACTCTTCCCGGTCTCGCCGACATGACGAGAACGCGGTCCGACAGGAAGGTGGCTTCCTCGATGCTGTGGGTAACGAAAATAACCGTCTTTTTCGTCTTCTGCCAGATCTTTAAAAGCTCCTCATTTAAGTGGTCACGGGTCAGGGCATCCAAAGCTCCGAAGGGCTCATCCATCAGAAGTAACGGAGCGTCATAGGAAAGCGCCCGGACGATGGACACACGCTGTTTCATACCGCCGGAAAGCTCTCTCGGAAGCGCAGTCTTAAACTCCGAAAGCCCTGCAAGTTCCAGGAGCTCGTCAAGCTTCTCCTCATTCTCTTTCGTCTGCTTTTTCTGGATCACTAACGGAAATTCTGCATTCTGTCTCACATTTTTCCACGGGAGAAGAACGGAATCCTGAAATACGAATCCCATCTGCTGGTCTGCCCCGTCGCGATACTCGATCGTACCGGAGGTCGGTTTATCAAGGTTTCCAATGATCCGCAAAAGTGTCGATTTTCCACAGCCGGACGGGCCGATGATGGAAATAAACTCCCCCGGACGGATCTGGAGGTTGATATCCTTCAGTGCGATCGTATCCTCTTTTAGCAGGTTACTGTACACCTTATTTAAGCCCTTTAACTCTACACTATACTCGCTCATAACAAATCTCCTTTTTTCTATCGGATTGCCTCGGAAATTTCTTTCGCACATTCCTTAAGCTGACAGATCCTCTGGAACATTTTTTCCGTATCCCCATCCTTCATGGACGTAAACGCGATCGCAGCCGCCAGCTCTCCGTTTCTGTCAAATACCGGGCACGCTGCGCCGATGATCCCCATCTGTAATTCCTCGTCAATGACCGCATACCCCTGATTATGAATGCGGTCCAGCTCTTCATTCAGCTCCTTCAGATCCGTTTTCGTATTCGGCGTCGTTTTCGTGCGTTTCTCACGATCAAGAATATCCAATGCCTCGCTCCAGTTCATGTAAGCCATAAAAACACGGCCAGCCGACGTGGAATAGAACGGGATCTCATGTCCGATCTTAACCATATACATATTGGAATCGCCGCGTTCGCTGCATGCCACATTCATCACTGCTCCATGCTCCATGATGCAGAGAACCACATTCCGGTCAATCTTTTCCGCCAGTCTGCGCATAGGCATCTGTGCCGCCTGCGTCAGCGCACTTCCCTTTACGACACCGGTGGCGATTGCGCAGATCTTATACCCAAGACGATATTTTTTCGTATGTTCGTCCTGAACGACAAAATGATTTCCCTTTAAGCTTGAAAGGATCCTGTGAGTGGAGCTTGCCGGGATCCCAAGCTGCTCCGCCAGATCCGTCACCGACATTCCATTCATATTTTGGCTCAGTATTTCCAGGGCATTCAATGCCCGGTCGATCAATTGCATAGTCTCCTCCAATTTCTGTAATGTGCGCAGCCACAGGATCCGTGGCTGGCTTATGTCAATGAGTTATCGTTTCTATGCTATTCCGCGTAGCGGAATACTGTTCCGTTTATCGAAATATACAATTTCATTTTAGCATTATCCAATCTTCAATGCAAAGCTTTTGCTACATCGAGCCGGAGTTTTGGCATATGCTACAATTCCCCTATTTTTTTTCGTATAATTTCACGGAAACATGTTCCGGTCAGCGGAAAATCAGGTTTTTGTCATTCCGTGGCATGGAAAAAGGAGGCAATACTCTGCCCCCTTGCATTCACACATTTCCATCTTATGATTCTTTGATGCCGGATTGCTATATGCTTTTCGCTCCGATATCCTGTTATTTTAAAAAACGTGCTTCCCACGCATATTCCTGCATCTTCTCGATCTCCTCATCGGTGAAACCAAGTTCCTCCTTCAGCACATCCTTCTCTTTCTGAAGTGTCGTTCTGGAACATGTCCGGTTGTCGGAGTTTACGGTCACATGGACACCTGCCTCAAGAAGCTTGTGGATCGGGTGCATCCTGATCGCCGGAACTACTTTTGTGTGGTAATTGCTGGTAACGCAGACTTCGAGGGTCACATTCTCGTCGATGAGTCTCTTTATCAGCTCCGGATCATCGATGGCAGCAACACCGTGTCCGATCCTCTTTGTTCCGAAGGAAAGCGCTGTCTTCATGCTGTCCGGACCAGCCGCCTCACCGGCATGGATCGTCATCGAGAGTCCGTACTCGCGGACTTTCGCGAATACCGGTGCAAAATTCTCCGTCGGGAACAGGCCTTCTGCACCTGCGATGTCCACTGCACACACCACATCGCCGATGTATTTCTTCGCAGTCTCCACAGTCTGCATATTTAATGCCTCATTGTCCGCGCCGCGCATACAACAGAGGATCAGACCCACGCGGATCTGCGGGTAAGCTTTCATTCCGCGCTCCGCGCCGCGGATCGCCGCCTCGACTACCTCATCCTGGGTCAGGCCGCCGTTTACGGAGAGCTGTGGTGCAAAGCGGATCTCTGCGTAATCCACACCCTCGTTTGCGAGATCTTCCACAAGCTCGAATGTCACGCGCTCAATGGCATCCGCTCTCTGTAAAACGAGAAGTGGGAGATCGAAGCGCTCTAAGTACTCCTCAAGCGTCTTGCAGTCCTCCGGGACTTCCATCTTATATTTTACTTCTTCCGCGCTCTTCGCCGGAAGCTCTACGCCCTGCTCCTTCGCTAGTTCCCATACCGTCTCTGGGCGGAGAGATCCGTCCAGGTGTAAATGAAGTTCTACTACATGGCTCATATCTGACAATATTCTCCCTTCTGACTATTCAGTATCTTCTATGTTGTGTTTTCGTACAGTCCGCACAACCACTGCAAAAATCTTCTAAATTGCTGCAAAGCAGCCCCTATGTCAGGAGCTGCTTTTAATTTTTTCCGACCGCCTTTTGCCGCTGTTTTTCTTAATTAACAGTCTTATTTCCCGGCCGCCGCCTTCATCTGTTTTTTCTTCTTATTGTGCTCCACCATCGCGCAGTAAACCGTATACGCAATAATAATGATCAGATACGGCATCATCTGGATAAACTGCAGCGGGATCGAAGAGTTCTGGAGATAGTTCGCAAGACTCTGGCAGAATCCGAATAACAGAGATGCCAGCATGCCGATCACGGCATTTCCCGCCGCGATGGCCTGAGTTGCCAGAGCGATGTAACCACGCCCCGCTGTCATACCGGAGGAGAAGAGTCCCACATATCCCATGGACAGGAACGCGCCTGCCATGCCTGTCATCATTCCGCTTAAGCAGAGGGCGATGTACTTGATCTTTTTTACCGGAATTCCGACGGATTCCGCCGCATCCGGGGACTCACCGACGGCACGGATATGCATGCCGAGTCTTGTATACTTAAACATGTACCACACAACTGCCACCAGGATCAGCGCCGCGTAGGTCAGGACATGATGTCCGGAGAGCACCGCACCGATCACCGGAATATCCTTGACTACCGGGATCGTCACACTCGGGAGCTTTAAGGACGGCAGGGATGTGGACGCACCCTTTTCGCCTGTGATCAGGTACAGGACAAAGATCGTTCCGCCGGAGGCGAAGGTGTTTAACGCGATACCTGAGATGACCGCGTTGGAGTTTAATTTCAGGATAAAGTAGGCGAGGATGTTGCTGACGATAAAGCCTGCAAGCACCGCGCCCAAAAATCCAACCCATGCGCTCTGGGAAAATGCACTGACGACAACGCCAACAAAGGCGGAGATCAGCATCGTTCCCTCAAGGGCGATGTTGCTGGTTCCGGACCTCGAGGAGATCATAGCCCCCAGTGTCGTTAAAAGCACCGGTGTCGCGCTTCGAAACATTGCGAAATAGAACTCCGGGAGACTCAATGTTTTTAAAATTTCCTGTAAGATTCCCATCTGTTACGCCTCCCCTTTCAGTGCTTTTTTCGCTTCCTCGCGCTGTTTCCAGCCTGCCATGAACCGCTCGGCCGTCACAAACAGGATCAGAACTGCCTGGATAATGGAAACCAGCTCGTTCTGGACATCGGAACGTCTGGACATCAGGTCCGCGCCGACACGGATGTATGCCAGGAAAAATGCCGCGAACGGTACCATCTTCGGATTATTGCCGGACAGGATCGCGATGATAACACCATCCCACGCATAGGACGGGGAATCCTGCCAGTTGAAACGCTGGTACATTCCCATCTGCTCGACTGCACCGCCAAGACCCGCAACGGCACCCGCAATGACCTGGGTCATGATGATGACACGGCTGGTACGGATTCCGGAATACTTTGCGAACTCCGGATTGCTTCCTGAGATGCGGACCTCATAACCAAACTTCGTCTTGTATACAAGAATATATAACAGGATCACCGCTGCAATGGCGATGAGATATCCCACATGGAAGTTCGTTCCGGAGATCAGCTTTCCGAGAGATGCTGTTGCCTGATATTTCTTCGACGCAAAGGTTCCCGCCTCACGGTCAGCAAGGAACTTTGTCACGTTGTAGATCCCAAGGTAAAAGAACACGTAGTTGAACATTAAGGAAGTTACCAGCTCATTCGTGTGGAAATACACCTTTAAGAGCGCCGGGATACTTCCGATCAGCCCACCCACAGCCGCAGCCGCGATCATGATCACGATCGGGTGTACTGCGAACGGCAGGGATGTCTTGATGGCGAGAGCCGCTGTCACAACAGCGCCCGTGTAGAGACATGCGTCCGCAATCATGGAGAAGTTGCCGGACTTGAATACAAGTCCCAGGGCAAGTCCCGTAAAGATCAACGGTACGCTGCTGGCAAACACTTCAAAAAAGTGACGTTTAGACTGCAGCGGTCCTAAAAACAGGTTATAGATCGCGGTCACCGGCTCCTCACTGACTGCGAAGATCACCGCTACCGACAAGGCGATGGCAATGGCAAACGCGCAGAGAAGTCTTACGATCGTAAATTTTTTATTCACAGTAAGCACCTCCGATCTGCTCCTTGGAATCTTCTTTTACCCCCAGCATATAAAGACCGAGCTCATTCTCTGACGTATTTTTCACATCGGAGATATGACCGACGATGCGGCCCTCATGCATGACAAGGATCGTATCACTTAAGGAAAGAATCTCGCTTAAGTCCGCGGATACAAGCAAGATCGCTTTCTTTCTGCTTCTCATGTCCACGATCTTCTTACGGATAAACTCGATGGCTCCGACATCGATACCTCTGGTCGGCTGGTTCATGATCAGAAGATCCGGCTCATAATCGAACTCACGTCCCACAACGACCTTCTGGACGTTACCGCCGGAGAGCTCCGCGATGGACTGCTTGGAGTTATCGAATTTTACAAGGAACTCTTTTAAGATCCGGTTCGTAAACTCGCTGATCTTTTTACTGTCCAGGAGTCCGTGGGTCTTTAATTTATCGGTATAGTAGACCTTGGAGATCGCGTTGTCCTCCAGGGAAAGCTTCGGTGCCGTACCGAATTTCATACGGTCCTCGGAAACGTGGGAGATTCCTGCTTCCTGACGCGCGAGCACCGGGGCATTGGAAATGTCCTTTCCGTTCATTGTGATGGTTCCCTGCTGCTGTTTTAAGGTCCCGACGATGGCCTCGACAAGCTCCGACTGGCCGTTTCCGTCGATTCCGGCGATTCCTAATATCTGACCTTCTCTGATAGAGAAGGAGACATGATCCAGTCTCGTCTTTCCGAACTGGTCTACATAGACCATATCTTTCACAGAGAATACGGTCTTTCCCGGCTCCATCTCTTCCTTTTCAATATCCAGGCTGACATCACGGCCTACCATCAGGCGGGAGATCTCATGCTCGTCGAGATCCGAGATCTCGTAGGTTCCCATGGTCTTTCCGTCCCGGAGGATCGTCATGCGGTTGCAGAGTGCCTTAACTTCATTTAATTTGTGGGAGATAAAGATGATTGTGTGGCCGTTTTCTCTTAAGAGCTTTAACTGTTCAAATAATTCTTCTGTTTCCTGTGGTGTCAGCACGGCTGTCGGCTCGTCCAGGATCAGAATATGGGCACCCCGGTAGAGTGCCTTTAAGATCTCAAGCTTCTGACGCATGGCAAGAGAAATGTCCTCGACCTTTTCCTTCGCCTCTACCTTCAGATTATATTTGTCGGAAAGCTCCGTGGTGATCCGCACCGCCTCTTTCCGGTCTACTTTAAATGCAGTTCCTGTCTCCGCGCCGAGAATCAGGTTCTCCGCAACGGTCATGGACGGAACCTGCATAAAATGCTGGTGTACCATGCCGAGTCCGGCCGCGATCGCATCGCTGGATGATGAGAAGTGTACCTCTTTTCCATCCACGAAGATCTGGCCTTCCGTCGGTGCCAGCATGCCAAACAGCATCTTCATCAAAGTGGATTTTCCCGCGCCGTTCTCGCCGACGAGGGCATGGATCTCACCCTTTTTGATCTGCAGATTGACATTATGGTTTGCCACAACGCCGCCCGGATAAACTTTTGTGATGTTCCGGGCCTCTAAAATGATCTCCTGCTCCATTGTTTCCTCCAAGTAAGGCATCTTTGTCTGCCTGTGAAAGTGGTTCCTGTTCGTAACTGCCTGAATCGCAAATATAATGCAAATGCGGGCATTGGGCTGCGCCCGCGTAAATGTAAAAATCTCCTGCGATTCGCGGAGCCGTGATACGGCGTCCTGCCCAGCCCCAGATGTTCCGGGAACCGGGCAAAAACATCATATCACGGTTTTCTCCGCATGAATACAGGAGATAAATGCTCGCTGCCCCGACATGCCTCTTCTTGTTTTCATTGACATGAAAACAAGAAGCTATGGGCGTTTACTGAGCTCCGTTGATGATTCCCTTCAGAGTTGCCTCATCCATACCATAAGCGGAATCAACGGTAACCTCGCCTGCGAGCAGCTTCTCTTTTGCATCCTCAACGGCTTTCTTTGCATCCTCAGATACTGCAGACTGATAAATATCGTTGTCAGCAAGGCCTACAACGCCGTCCTCGATACCAAGGATCTGGTACTCACCATACGGAAGTGTTCCATCAACTGCCTTCTCAACTGCATTGTAGATGCTGTCGCCAACGCCCTTGATCGCGGAAGAGATGATGAAGTTTGCCTCATCCTTGCCCTCGTAAGCAAGCGCCTGGTCGGAGTCAACGCCGATGCAGTACTTCTTGCTTTCTGCTGCTGCCTCGATAACACCTACGGATGCCGGACCTGCTGCTACGAATACAACGTCAGCGCCGTTGGAGTACTGAGTGATCGCAAGCTCTTTTGCTGTTGCGGAGTCAACATAGGAACCAACGTAGGAAACAAGTACCTTCACATCCGGATCTACGAACTGAGCGCCCTCGATAAAGCCTACTGCAGAGTCGTTGATAACGGCTGCTGTATCCTTTGCGCCTACGAAACCGATCACGTTGTCTTCGTTTGCGTATTCCATATCGGACTTTGTCGCACTTGCTGCAAGAACGCCTGCAAGGAATGCGCCCTCGTTCTGCTTGTAGCTCATGGAGTATACGTTGCTTAAGTCACCAAGTGTGTAGTCAACATCTGTATCGAAGATGATGAACTTCTTCTCCGGGAACTCCTGAGCAACCTTCTCTGTGATTTCCTTCATGTCCCAGAGACCTGTGATGATAAGGTCTGCATCGGACTCACAAGCGTCTAACATGGAACCTTCGAACTTTGTCTTGTCGCTGCCCATCTCGACCATGTTTACTTCAACCTTATCGCCAAGCTCAGCCTCAAGCTTTTCCATACCAGCCTGTGCGGAGTCGTTGAATGCCTTATCGCCGAAGGAGCCGGTAACAAGAAGTGTTACTTTTAACTTCTCACCGTTTGTCTCAGCCTTTGCTGCCTCTGCAGTTGTCTCAGCAGCTGCTGCGGTTGTCTCGCCTGCTGCGGTTGTCTCGGTCTTGCTCTCGCTTGCGCATCCAAACAGCATGGAAGCTGCCATCGCCATTGCAAGTGTGCTGCATAAGAATTTCTTTTTCATAATTAGTTGTTCTCCTTTTCGTAAAAAGTTGATTTATTCAAACTATCCAGAGTTTCCAGATAATTTTTCTTGTTCATCACCGGCTTGAACGCCTCTTTGATCTTCCACGCGGACGCACCGCCGTCGGATAAGAGATCTGCCACGGTATCTGCAAAATAATGAGCCGGGACACAGTATGCCTGCTCCGGATCCGCCGTCTTAAAATCTTTTCCGTGGATGCTGCCCTCAAATCCGGCAACACCGATCTCAACGATCGGCCACATAAGGGATAAGTCTCCCATATCTCCGGAAGCGAAGCCGTGGGTTCCCTGGGCGATCATGCTCTCGTCGATATAATCTAAAATGTGTTTCTTCACAAGCTCTGTCAAGTTCTCGTCCTGATGGAGCGGGAAATATCCCGGTGTATCCTGGATCTCAAGATCACAGTTGATCGCAAGTGCTCCGGCGCGGATCGCGCGGGTCACTTTCGCGTTTGTCTCAAAGATCGCCGGAACTGTCTTCGCCCGGACATACATCTCAAGCTGTGTTCTTCCCGGAACCGTATTGACGGATTGACCACCTTCCGGCACATAGAAATGGACGCGGATCGCGTCATCTGCTCGGAAAGTCTCTCTCAGGAAGTTGATCCCTGTCATGGCAAGGTTTACCGCGTTGAGCGCGTTTACGCCGCCTTCCGGGTTCGCTCCTGCGTGGGACGCCTTTCCTGTAAAGATTGCCCGCTTCATGATAAAGCCGTTTAAGCTGGAACCGATCTCCGCATGATACTTTGTCATATCGATCCCCATAGCGTGGCAGGATAACATGATGTCCACATCATCAAAAATGCCTGTGGCGATCATCTCCTGCTTGCCTGACGGGTGGGAGATCTTTCCTTCCTTAATAAGCCCCTTCCGGTAATCCATATCGCAGAACTCCTCCGCCGGCGTCACGAGAAGTGTGACCTTTCCGCAGAGATCCTTTAACATACCGGATTCCCTGATGGCTAAAAATAAGCTCATCATAACGCCCAGCTGACCGTAGTGGCCGCAGGTATGAGCCGCGCAGCTGTCCTCACTGGCGTACGGATGTCCGAAGGTCGGAACCGCGTCGAATTCCGTGATCAGGCCGATATTCGGCCCCGGCTTTCCGGAATCTAAGACTGCCCGGATTCCCGTGTATGCGACATCTTCATGCGGAATCCCCGCCTTGTCGAGTGCCTCGATCGCCTTTTTTCTTGTTCTGAACTCCTTAAATCCGAGCTCCGGATGACAGTAAATATCTTCGCTCATTGCGATGATCTCCGGCAGGATCTGATCTAATGCTTCATGAACTGATTTCATGGTGTTTCCTCCTTCACTATACCTGTGCAGGCCGGATGCAGAGCCCTTCACGACAGTCTGCCTGAAATTCCTTAGAAGTCCCCATTACACAAAAAAGGTCTGCAAATGCAGACTTTTTTACGGGTTACTCAGGCAACTAATGAGTCAGTATAGTGCAGAAAATATCATAACGAGTTTTATGGGCAGATGTCAAGATTTTTCTTTGTTTTTTCTATGTTTTTCTATGTTTTTTCGGCAGCTTCAGACCATATTCCGTCTCTCAGAATAGAACGCGCCAACTCCGTAACCGGAATCGGCGCGTTCTGCATATCAGGTATATGAGAGGGATTTAGTAGATGATATTTACAAGTCCGGTTGAGCAAATCGGGATAAATGTAAGGATCAGAAGGCAGCCGAATAACAGTGCATAAAACGGAACGGCTTCCTTGATGAAATCCTTTGTGGAACACTTTGTAACACCGCAGGTTACAAACATTAATGTTCCCATCGGCGGTGTGAAAGCACCGATGGCGTTTGCGAAAATAAATACCATTGCGAAGTGAATCGGATCGATTCCGTATGCTGTCGCAGCCGGCGCAAATAACGGCACGAGAACAATCATGCTGGCATTTCCTTCTACGAACATGCCGACAAAGATCAGGAAGATATCAACAGCAACAAGGAAAATCCATTTATTATGGATCACAGAGATCATCCACTGGGTAAACATCTGCGGGATCATCTCTTTTGTGAGGATCCAGGAGAATGTGGATGCCGCAGCAACGATCAGCATGATGGATGACGTTGTCATAAGAGTCTCTTTTAAGCCCTGACGAATTTCATTCGGTCCCAACTCTCTGTAGCCGAATCCGAGGACAGCAGCATATACGATCGCAACAGCACCGGCCTCTGTGGCCGTAAATATACCGAGACGAACGCCGCCGATGATGATGATCGGAAGGCATAACGGGAGAATTGCCGGCTTAAAGGATGTCCAGAACATGGATCCTGTCATTTTCTCCTTGCGAAGCGGAAGATATCCGCGCTTCTTGGAGATCTTTGATACCATGAACATCATGGTCGCGCAGAGGAGAATCCCCGGTCCGAAACCTGCGATAAACAATTTACCGATGGACACGTTCGCAATACATCCATAAAGGATCAGTCCGATTCCCGGCGGAATCAGCGGTGTGATCATGCTGGAGGCCGCGGTAACTACTGTGGAGAATGCGCGTCCGATTCCTTTTGCTTCCATCTCAGGAACAAGCATTTTAGCCTCCATCGCCGCATCCGCAAGCGCGGAACCGGAAAGTCCGCCCATCAATGTACTTAATAAGATATTTACCTGAGAAAGCCCACCGTACATTCTTCCGGTCAGTACGGAACAGAAGTCCATGATCCGTTTCGTAACGCCCGTGTAGTTCATCAGAACACCAGCACATACAAAGAACGGAATTGCGAGAAGTGTCACACTCTCGGATCCAGTGATCGCCTGCTGGGCAAATACCGCCGGATTGATTCCCGGAGTCATAATAAAATAAACGACTGAAGCTCCTAATACAGCCACGAATACCGGAATTTTCAAAAACAGCAGCACTAGGAGGATCAATGACATAATTCCAACAGATGAATTCATTACTTTTCCTCCTTTCCTTTGAAAAGTTCTTTTAACTCGTAATATTTTTCTTCCGTATAGCTGATCAGCATCAGCACAATGGAGGCTGGGGCAATCGCATAGATCCATGCATATGGGATCATAAGGATCGGGGTCTTACGGTTTGTACGCAGCATTACATTGATATAATCTTTGCTTCTAAATAAGAAATAAACAAGTACTGCATATACGATTACTGGAATCAGAAGTTCTATAATCTTGCGAATATTTTTCGGAAGTGCATCTACTAAAATCTCAATCGCCACATGGCTCTTTGTGCGGAACGCAGCTGGCGCTGCCAGGAATGTGATCCATACCATGCATGCAAGCTGAAACTCTTCCTCCCAGGTAAATGGCTGGCTGAAGATATAACGCATCGGCACACCGACAAATGTCACGCCGATCAAAACCGCCAGTACCAGAGATGCCACAGCGACTTCAATTCTGTCCAGAATATCCAGAATTTTTTTCATCGTTTATCACCATCCTTATCTATGGGAGCTACCGCAAGCGGTAGCCCCCTGACAGACTTTTTCTTACTGGATTGCAGCTTTTACGGTATCATACAGACCATCGCTCCATCCGAACTGAGAACCTTTTTCATAGAAGGAAAGGCTTGCTTCCTTCCACTGAGCTCTCTCATCGTCGGTAAGCTCTGTGAATGTTACACCAGCATCTTCCAGTTTCTTTTTGTAATCATCGTTGGCTGCTGCCTGAAGATCGTTGTTATAGAGACCAGCCTCCTCACATGTCTTGAATAACAGGTCCTGCTGCTCCTGTGTTAAGGTGTTGAGGTAATCTGTTCCGATACACCAGGTCGTGAAGTTTAAGATATGTCCTGTCATAAGGATGTTTTTCGTAACTTCCTGGAAACTCTGTCCGTATAATGTGGAAAGTGGGTTCTCAACGCCATCAAGAGTACCATTCTGTAAGGATGTATATACATCGCCAAGCGCCATCGGCACTGCAGTTGCTCCAAGCGCATTAAATCCCTCTACATATATCTGGCTGTTCGCAAGACGGATCTTTTTACCTTTGATATCTGCTGGTACAACGACTTTGTCTTTTGTCATAAGTTCACGCTCGCCGTATACCCAGTTGGATCCGAGAACAGTAAGTCCCTTATTCGCGAGTTTTCCGCACTGCTCTTTATACCAATCACTGTCAATCAGTTTCCAAACCTCATCCCAATCGTCAAAGAAGAATGGTCCATAGAGAATTCCAAGATCCGGTACACCGTAATCTGCATAGTACGCGCCATCTGCAATCGTGATAACATTCTCGCCCATAACCATCTGGTCGATCAGTTTACTCTTATTGCCGAGTGCACTGTTGGCGAATACCTTGAGTTCCATGGTTCCGTTACTTTCTTCTTTTAAGAGTTCAGCCCATTTCTCAACGGCCTGTCCGATCGGCTCTTCTGTTGTATTTTCAAAGCCGATATTGATCGTTACAACATCACCAGGTGCTGCCGACTCTGATGCTGCGGTTGTTCCTTCTGCTTTTGCTTCAGCTGCGGTTGTCTCTGCCGATGCTGCTGTTGTACTTGTGGATGCGCTGCTACCACAAGCGCTGAGTAACATAGATGCGCATACTGCTGCGGATACGGCCGCCATTGCTTTTTTCTTCATAAGTATATTCCTCCCATTTATAAATACATTTTTTGTTTCTTGGATCAAAACTGAAATTCAGCTTTTACGATCTCCCCATAGTTCCTATCCAGATCTTCAAATGCTTCCCCGGCATGATCTACGGAATATGTTCTGGAAATAAGTTTTGTGAGATCCACAAATCCTTCACGGACAAGCTTTAAAACTGACCGGAAATCATCGGAGGTTGCGCCCCTGGATCCGTACATATTTAACTCTTTTCTCTGAACTTCCAGGAAATTGAAATCTGCATTATGTTTTGCGACACCGATCACAACCATCTTACCGTGGCTTGCAACTGCCTTTACGCAGGCCAGAAAGGTGGACGAAGCACCGACTGCCTCTACGGTCGCGTCAAAACCGTCCCCGTTTGTGATCGTCTTAATAAATTCTTCCAGTTTTTCCGGACTGTCATTGACAAATCCACCATCAAGGCCAAAATCCTCAACTGCTTTCTTTACCTTTTCCTCAGCGATATCCGTGATGTAAGCTTTCGCCCCGTAGCTCTTTGCCGCTACACCTGCGAGGATTCCGATTGCTCCTGCACCAAAGATCAGTACCTTATCATCAGGTTTTAACTGTGCTCTGGAAACACCGTGATAGCTGATACAAAACGGTTCTACGAGAGCCAGTTCCTTCGAATCAATTCCTGTTCCATCAAACAATCGCTCCACCGGCATTGTAAAGTAGTCGCTGAACGCCCCTTCTCTCTGTACGCCCATGGTCTCGTTGTGGATACAGGCATTTACATATCCGCGCCTGCAGGAATAGCAGGTTCCGCAGTTGAAGTACGGGTTTCCGGTTACCAGCATTCCTTTTTTGATTCCATATGGATTCTCGCCAACCTCTACGACTTCCGCTGCGAATTCATGTCCGATGGTTCTCGGATAGCTGACGTATGCGGATTGTCCGCGATAGGAAGCGAGATCACTTCCGCAGATACCGCCGCAAACCATTTTTAACAGTACCTCTCCCTGTTTCGGGACCGGAACCTCTCTTTCTGCTGTGACAGCTTTCCAGGGTTCCGGAATGACGATTGCTCTCATTTTAAGATCACCTCTGATTATTTAACTTCTGTCATAAACTCATGTAAGAAGCGGAAGCCCCAGCCTTCACCCTCACGTGGGCGAGCGAAACCGTTGTCGATCACCATCGGATTATCGATGATCGCATCGATCCAGTCGAAGCTCTCTGCGCCGTATGGGTTCGCAACTGTGCAGAGGAGCGGAACATCGTAGTCTTTGTAATAGTGCGGAAGTACCGGGATGTTGTAAGCGTTTGCAAGTGCTGCGCTGTCTCTCCATGCCTCTACACCGCCAAGGCGGATCAGATCCGGCTGCCATAAGTCAAGGGCACGTCTTCCGATCAGCTCACGGAGAGCAACTGTGGAATACTCTCTCTCTCCCATCGCAAGACTGATCTTTGTCTTTGCATGGATCGTCGCGTATCCTTCAAAATCTGTATTTACCACCGGTTCCTCAAACCAGAAGATTCCGAGATGTTCCACATTGCTGATCAGCTTGATCGCGGACGGAACATCCATACCCTGATTTGCGTCCATCATGATCTTCATATTCGGGCCGGTCGCCTCTCTCACGAGGTTTAATCTGCGGATATCGCGCTCCATATCCGGGCTTCCTACTTTGATCTTAACTGCTGTAAATCCGCGTTTCTGGTAGTTTACTACCTCGTCAACAAGCTCTTCGTCGCTATAGCTGATCCATCCGCCGCTTCCGTATACCGGGATCGGTTTTCTATGGCAGCCAAACATGCGGTAGATCGGCTGTCCCATAGTTCTTGCCCATGCGTCCCACATTGCTACGTTTAATGTGGCGAGTGCCCATCTCTGAAGTCCTACGATTCCGAAGTATTCACTCTCGATCTCATAGTCTTTCTGGGCCTGTGCGGTCTCATATACATGATAATCTCTCTCAAGAACGAATTTCTTCATATCTTTTAAAGCGCCCTCGATTGCGTTCGGACTGTAGTGGAAGCTTAAAAGATAGCCCTGGCCGATCACTCCGCCTTTCGTCTCGACCTCGAGAACGTAGAAAGCAATCTTGCTGATATCATGTGTGGAATCTGCGATCGGATGACTCAGCTTGCTGACAGCCTGATAAATACGTATATCTTTAATGTGTGTTTCGTTTTCGTTCATTTTTTGCTTCCTCCTGTTATTTTACTGGCATGTTTTTTGGCTATGTGATATATCTAACTGTATATTACATCAATATTTGATATATTTCAATGCTTTTTTTTGAATTTTATATTGCAATTTGTCACAAACTTATATATGCTTATTACAGCACATTTACCAAATGGGAGGATCATAATGGCAGAAGCATTGACAAATCAAGCATATGAATATCTCTATCAAAAGATCGTTTCCTGCGAATATCTGCCCGGTCAGGAATTAAATGAAAAGCAGTTGTTGGAGGAGACCTCTTTCGGAAGGACTCCGCTTCGTGAAGCACTACTCATGCTGCAGGCTGAAAATTTAATCGATATCTTTCCTCGAAAAGGTATGCGGATCACGCCTTTTACAGAGAAAAATATCGATGATCTTTATCAAACACGCAAACTGATCGAGCCGACAGTCTGCCGGAAATATCTTACAATGTATTCCAAAAACAAATTGCTGGAATTCCAGAAGCAGTTTGAAAAGGCGGAGAATGGTCCTGATTTCGATGAATTTAAGATTGATACCTCCTTCCATTCGTATCTGATTGACATTACAGAAAACAGCATTCTGATCAATATGTACCATTCTGTTATGGTCCAGCAGATGCGTCTTGCCATGTACGCTGCACTTAAAGATGACCGAAATCGCGTCGGGAACCTTGAACAGCACCGCGCAATCATTGATGCGCTCTTGAGGGAAAACGGAGAAGACGTACAGGATGCCATTATTCTGCATATCAATCACTCTTTAATCAAATCTCTAAAAATGATTAAAAACGAAGATTGACCGTTGTATATATGTCAAATAAAACAGATCTGGCACATATATGGAAAGACTGCTGTGATCCGCCTCTGTCCGGGGTTAGTGATCACAACAGCCTTTTTCATCCATGTATAATGTTGTTTCTATAAAATTTCGAACTTCTTAAACGCGTCCGTTGCGCTCATTCCACCCTCGATGGCAGCGCGGACTTTCTTTTCTCCGGCCGCCTTTTCCAGCGCTTTTTCAATGCACTCTGTCGCTATTTCCTTTGGAATGATCAATACACCATCCATATCACCGAATACAATATCGCCGTCATGGATCGTCACCTGACCGATTTCAATCGCGCAGCGGAAGTCCACCACATTTGTCCGGATCGAAGAATCCTGCGCCCAGCGTCCTCTCGCAAAAACCGGAAAGTTCTGCGCAAGTACCTGCGGCGTATCTCTCGTGTAACCGTCAAGAACTGCTCCCACAGCCCCCCTCGTTCTCGCTGTCGCAGTGAGAAGTTCTCCCCAAAGCGCGCTGTTTCCCGCGCCGGTAGCAATATAGATCTCATCCTCCTTCAGCTGATCCAGAGCCTCTGTCAGAAGTCCGAACGGTTTTTTCTGCGCTTCATATACATTATGTTCCAGGATTGTACACGCTCTTCCGGCTAATTTCATGTCATCCTTTAACGGCATGATCTCCGGCGGCAGGAACTGATGATTATAACCCATTGTATCCAGAATATCGCCTACTACCGGAGTGTACAGTTTCTCTTTCATGAGCCCAAAAAGCTCTTTGTCATCGGTCCACATACTCATTGTGCATTTTCTCCTTTATTTTTAATATATTATTTGTATTATAGTGCAACTTGTGATATAATTCAATCATATTTTTAGGTATTGTGATATATCTATGATTCTATCAACCTTTTACCTCAGGAGAATGGCTATGATTATTACGAAATTTGAGACATGGTGGGTAACTCGTGACAAGTGTCTGTTCGATGAAAAACGTCAGGGCGGAGCAAAAATGGGCTGGGATGTTTTCGCAATTAAGCTGACTGCCGATGACGGCACAGAGGGGATTGCAACCTGTATGGCTGCCCGCAGCGGCGGTGTCACCGAAAGCTATCTTCATGACAGCATCGCCCCGATCCTGCTCGGGCGCGATCCCCATGACCGGGAAGCACTCTTCTATGAATTATGGAATGTGGATCGCCATGAAGCGTTCTTCCCGGTATTTCTTCCGGGACCGGTGGATGTAGCGCTCTGGGACATGTGCGCGAAGGCTGCCGGTCTTCCGCTTTACAAGTACATCGGCGCTTACCGTACCAAACTTCCAGTGTATGCCAGCGGAAATTTCCATGCTACTGTACAGGAATATGTGGACGAAGCTCTCTACTACAAGAACAAAGGAATTTTAGGATACAAGGCTCATCCGGGCGGACCTGTCGAATTTGATATGAAGGTTCACGAGGCTGTACGGGAGGCTGTAGGGCCGGGTTACACTTTGATGAGTGATCCGGTAGGCGAATATACCTTAGATGATGCGGTACGCGTCGCAAGACAGTTAGAGCGTCTTGGTTACGAATGGTTCGAAGAGCCATTCCGCGATTTCGAACTCTACAAATACACGGAACTCTGCAAAACTGTCGATATTCCGATCGCGGCCACAGAGACAACCCGCGGCTGCCACTGGGGTGTTGCTCAAAGTGTTGCTCAGCATGCCGCCGATATCGTACGCGCGGATGTGAGCTGGAAGGATGGTGTCACCGGTACATTAAAGATCGCCCATATGGCCGACAGTTTCGGGTTAAACTGTGAGATCCATACAACGACTATGAACTACATGGATCTTGCCAATGTCCATGTAAGCTGCAGTATCAGAAACTGCAAATATTTTGAATACTTTGTTCCTGAGGACAATTACAGACTTCCGATGAAGGGAGATCTGCCGATCAGGGACGGCTATATCTATGTCCCGGATAAACCAGGCGTCGGTGCCGAGCTTGACTGGGATCTGATCAACGCAAACTGCCACAGCTATCGCTGTCAGAGTTTATAGTTACTGATTTTTCAGGAGGTACATCATCATGAAAGAATTAGAAGGACGCGTCGGCATCGTTACCGGCGGAAGCAGTGGAATCGGGTACGCGATTGCAAATGTACTGGCTGAAAATGGTGCTGCTGTATATGTTATCAGCCGTACCGGAAAAGTCAAAGACGGCATTGCGCCGTCCGCCCCGGGTGTCACACACCTCAAAGGTGACGTCACCGATTATGACGGGATGAAACGAATTGTGGATGAGATTGCCGGAAAGTCCGGCCTCGATTTTCTTGTAAATAACGCCGGTATTACAAAAAAAGCCCGGGCCGAGGTATTTCCGATGGATGATTTTAAGCACATTCTTGATGTGGATGTGACAAGTCTGTTCGCTCTGAGCCAGATCTGCTACCCATATTTAAAAGAGAGTAAACACAAAGGACGTATCATCAACATCAGCAGCATGGCGGCACATCTCGGCTTCTCTGAGGTCGTTCCCTACTGCGTCAGCAAATCTGCCGTATGCGGCCTGACCCGCGGTCTTGCCGTTGAATGGGCAAATGACAACATCTGTGTCAACAGCATCGCCCCGGGCTGGTTCCCGAGCGAGATGAATAAGCAGGTCATGACACCGGAAAGAAAGGCAGCGATCCTCGCGAGAATGCCTGTTCACGCTTTCGGTGACACAAGAGATCTGGGTGCTATGGCGAAGTTCTTAATTAGCGACGGTGCTACATATATCACAGGACAGGATTTTGCGGTTGATGGCGGTGCACTAGCTTACGGATTCTAATTTTGATCGGATAAGATATTAAAATTTAAATTGGCAGGAATTTTTTCGGGCGTATTCTTTGTATACACGTCTCCGCAAAAGGCCCTGCCTTTTGAAAAACGCGCACCGCATTCTCGTTACTTCAGTGATGAGTTAGGTGCGCTATTTATTTACAACAACATCGAACATATGTTTACATGATGGGTTCCATATGGTATAATATCCATGTGGAAAAAGATATATTTACTATTAAAGAAAATTCTCTTTCGTATGGTAGAGGATATGTGTACTCGCTTCAATATCATCTGGTCTGGTGCACGAAATACCGAAAGAAAGTTCTGACCAATGGTGTAGATCAGGAGTGCAAAGAAATGTTGCAGGAAATCGCACAAGAATATCAATTTCGGATCCTTGCGATGGAAGTAATGCCGGACCATATCCACCTGTTGCTGGATTGTAAACCGCAGTTCTTTATTTCGGATATGATCAAGATCATGAAAGGAAATCTTGCGAGACAGTTGTTTCTTGCACATCCGGAACTGAAAAGGGAGCTGTGGGGCGGACATCTCTGGAACCCATCTTACTGCGCTGTGACCGTCAGTGACCGAAGTCGGGAACAGATCATGGCTTATATCGAAGGACAGAAAGAAAAAGAGAACAGAAAGTAGAGGAAACCTATGCAGGTCGTATCCAGCTATGGCGCGGAAATTAAAAATAAGAATATCCCGATCCGCCATACGCTGGCGCTTTACCGGGAGGCGGTCCGCTGTCTGACGGAGATATATGAGACCGTATGGACAGAGTTATCCATGATCGATCAGATAAAACGGAGATTTAACGAGGCGGAACATCTGGTACATGAAACAAAGAAGAATCATGCAAGATTTGACTTCGATGCCCGTTTCCCGAAAATGCCGTCATATCTGAGAAGAGCGGCGATCCAGCATGCGCTCGGGAGTGTTTCCTCGTACCATACAAGACTGGAACAGTGGAAAAATGGAGCGATTTCCGGAAAACCGAAACTTGTATATGAAAACCATGCGATGCCGGTATTTTATCGGAATGTCATGTACAAACCAGGAGAAGAGAGTGAAGACGCGGCCTGCCTGAAACTTTATGATGGTCATGACTGGAAATGGTTCCGCGCAGGTCTGCTTCATACGGATATGGAGTACCTGCGCAGGCACTGGTCCGGAAAAAAGTCTTCTGCTCCGGTTTTGGAAAAACGACATCAGAAATATTATCTCCGCTTTTCTTATACAGAAGAAGTTACATTATCAAAAACACCTGTAAAGGATCAGCTCATCTGCAGTGTGGATCTTGGAATCAATACGGATGCAGTCTGTAGTATCATGCGGTCAGACGGAACTGTCCTGGACCGGAAATTTATCAATTTCCCCAGTGAAAAAGACCGGCTGTCCCATGTACTCGGAAGGATCCGGAGATTCCAGAAGGAACACAGTTCCAAGCAGATCGGAAGCCGATGGGCGTATGCGAAACGCCTGAATACGGAACTTGCCAGAAAGACTGCCCGTTCGATCGCAGAATATGCTCATGAGAATCATGCGGATGTGATCGTGTTTGAGTACCTGGAAATGAAGGGAAAGATTTCAGGAAAGAAACAACAGAAACTGCATCTTTGGAAGAAACGGGAGATCCAGACTATGTGTGAACACAAAGCACACCGGTATGGGATCCGTGTGTCCCGTGTCTGCACATGGAATACCAGCCGTCTGGCGTATGATGGAAGCGGACCGGTCAGCCGTGATCCGAAGAACCACAGCCTGTGTGTTTTCCGATCTGGAAAACAGTATAACTGTGATCTGTCAGCATCCTACAATATCGGAGCGAGATACTGGATCCGGGAAATCATAAAAACCTTACCGGAAACGGAAAGGTCTTCACTGGAGGCAAAAGTACCTGCGGTGAAGCGCAGAACCTCATGCGTTTATGCAGACCTGCTCATCATTCAGAATGAGTATGGATGTTCGAAAGCTGCATAAACACAGGCAGATATCCGGAGGACTACCTGTTATGTGGAACCCAGCCGTATCCGGCATGGAAGATGCGCATATCTGCGCAGTTCTAAGTTTCAGGCGTATCCGCCGATATCCGGTCTTGCCGTTTAAAACGGCTGAGAAGCACGTGACTTTAGTCATGTGAGGTTCACAAAGAAAAATCTGCGGTCAATTTCTCTCTCGAGTTATCTGACCACAGATTTTTTTAGAGGATGTATCGTATAGTTTTTATGAAATACCTGATCAATATGTTCCAGCTTACATAAATCTGGAAACCGCCTTGCGGATCTGCGGACCTGCGATGATCGCAATGATGATCTTCGCTGTGTCGCCCGGAAGATACGGGATAACGCCGACGCCGAGAGCTGCCACGAAGCTCATTCCGAGCTGTCCCGCAAGCCATGCGGTTCCGAAGATATAGCAGATCGCCATTCCGATGATCATTCCGACTACATGCATGTAAATCTTTGCCGGGAACTTCTCAACGAAGAAGCCTGCGATCGCTGCCAGAAAGATAAATCCGATCAGGTAGCCGCCGGTCGGTCCGAGAAGCTTGCCGACACCGCCACTAAATCCGGAGAATACCGGAAGTCCTACTGTTCCTAAGAGCAGGTATAATACATAGCTCGCTACGGAAAGCTTCATTCCGAGAATATACGCCATAAAGAAGATGACAAGGTTTGTCAGGCTGATCGGTACCGGGCTGATCGGAATCGGAAGTGCCATCGGTGCCAGGATACAGGTAATCGCTGTCATAAGTGCTGTCACCGTCATCTGCGCGGTGGACATGTGTTTTGCTGTTGTCTTTTCCATCTTTGTTTTCCTCCCAACATCCATCATTTCTGCCGCCGGATCTTAAATTCTATCGTTCTTAAATTCTACATTCCGGTACGCATATCACAAAATGGAATTGTTCTGATCGATTCTTTTCCTATCATACGCAGATTCCGTGCATTTGTCAACCAGTTTTTATTATTTGGTTTACATTTTCCCCTTTTCTTTTTTGCCTATAATCTTCCTGTGTGCCATTTACCCGCCCAGGAAAACGTGCTATACTCTATGTACTTGTCCTCCCACCGCCAACTGGGAGAATTTAGCAGTTACCAGTTATCAGTACAGAGCAGTGTCCGCATGCATCACCGATGCGCTGCACGCGTTTTATATGCCGGACATAAGGAGATTCACTATGAAAATGAAAAGCGGAAACGAACGAAAAAAAATCATCCGGGAACTCCTGAACAGGACTGATCAGGAATTTACAGATGAAGAGCTGATCCATCAGCTGATCATGACAAACATCACAGAAAATTCCAATGAGACAGAAAAGCTGTCCTTCGGCCAGAGAGCATCCGACGCAGTAGCGAAATTTGCCGGAAGCTGGGCATTTATCTTCAGCTTTATCGCTGTCATGGTCGGATGGATGGCTGTCAACGTTATCCTTGGAACGAAGGCCTTTGATGCCTACCCGTTTATCCTTTTAAATCTGGTACTTTCCTGCATTGCTGCCATTCAGGCTCCCCTTATCATGATGAGCCAGAACCGACAGGAGGCAAAGGACAGACAACGCGCGGAAAACGACTTTAAGGTCAATTTAAAGAGCGAACTCATTATCGATGACCTGCACAAAAAAATGGATCTGATCATCGAAAACCAGAAAAAGATCAACCATCGTCTGGATATGCTGGAACAGACCGGCAAGGCTATAGACACGCCAAAAGCCGGATCCCCTATCCACAATGCTTAATACAAAATAAGAATGTGCCTTGGCACATTCGCGAGGTCACTTGCGACAATCTACATCTTCACGCAAGTACACAAATATTCCGCAGTACAGTTTTTCTGTACTGCGGATTTTATACAGGAGAGTTTTATTATGGCTGCAGAAAATGATCTCGGCCGTGACGACATAAAAAAACTCGTCGTCCGGATCGCAGTTCCCAGTATGCTGGCACAGTTTGTCAGCGTCCTTTACAGTATCGTAGACCGCATGTATATCGGAAATATCCCCGGCTCCGGCGACATGGCACTGGCGGGGGCCGGTGTCTGCGGTCCGGTAGTCACTATGGTCGGCTCCGTCGCGTTTCTCGTGGGAATCGGCGGTGCCCCGCTTATGAGCATGAAGATGGGACAGGGCGATAAAAAGGCCGCTGAGCGGATCCTCGCCAACTGTTTCCTCATGCTGGCAGTATGTTCCCTCCTCATGGTGGCCTGCATCTACCCGATCCGCATTCCGATGCTGCGGTATTTCGGTGCCAGCGATATCACACTGCCCTACGCAAACGCATATTTTACGGTATATCTGACCGGAACCGTATTCGCCCTGATGTCCACAGGTATGAACCAGTTTATCATCTGTCAGGGCTTTGCAAAGACCGGAATGTACTCCGTCATCCTCGGCGCGGTGCTGAACATCATTCTGGATCCAATCTTCATCTTCGGTCTCCACATGGGCGTCTCCGGTGCCGCCGTCGCAACCGTCATCTCCCAGATGGCGAGCTGTGCTTTCGTCCTGAGGACACTGTTCGGGAAAAATATGCCGGTGCGCATCACCTTCGGCGGTTACAGCTGGCGGCTGATCCGCAGAGTGCTCACCATCGGCTTTACCCCATTTATCATCATCGCCATGGATAACGTCATGATCATCACCATGAACGCGATCCTGCAAAAATACGGCGGTGCGGAGCGCGGAGACCTTCTGATCACCTGCGCGACCATTGCCCAGAGCTTCATGCTCGTAGTCACCATGCCTCTCGGCGGTATCACCAGCGGAACTCAGGCTGTTCTTGCCTACAATTTCGGAGCCGGAAAGACCGACCGCGTAAAGAGTGCGCAGAAGTACATCTTTATCCTTGCTGCGGCATACACCGCTCTGCTCTTCGTCCTTGCGCGTACCATCGGCGTCCTGTTTGTCCGTCTCTTTACAGCAGACCCGATCGTTGCCGCAGAAGCGCTCCGGGCGATCCGGATCTTCACTCTGGCGATCATCCCGCTGGCATTCCAGTATGAGATCGTCGACGGTTTCACCGGTCTTGGTCAGGTACAGGTTTCCCTGCCGCTTTCCTTCTTCCGAAAATGCGCATACTTTGTATCCCTGTTCCTGCTTCCCGCGATGTTCGGAGCTGAAGCGGCGTTTTACGCAGAACCGGTATCTGATATCCTTGGACCGATTGCTTCGGCGATCGTGTATCTCACTTCGATGAAGAAGGTTCTGGCGAAAGCCGGGGCTAATTAACCGGTTCCGCCAAAACTAAGTGTAAATACGCAAAAACAGAGCATATATCTTCGCATGCCAATGTTTTACATAGGGTATGGTTGAATATATGCTCTGTTTTTTATTTCTGCAGGCAGTTTACACTGCCATTTTCTATCTCAATTCAGGCGGCGGCAGAATCAGTCATCATTCTCTTCACTCTCAGTGATTGTATATGTGAATCTCTTTCTCGCCATCTCATCGCTCTCAAGGTACTCGTCGTAGGTCGTGATCTTATCGATCAGCTGGCCGTTGATGATCTCCATGATACGGTTTGCAGTCGTCTCTACGACCTGATGATCACGGGAGGAGAAGATGATCACGCCCGGGAACTTCTTCATTCCGTTGTTCAAGGCTGTGATGGACTCCATGTCCAGATGGTCCGTCGGCTCATCAAACATCAGCACGTTCGCGCCGGAGATCATCATCTTGGAGAGCATGCAGCGCACCTTCTCACCACCGGAGAGAACCTTTACCTTCTTTACGCCATCTTCACCGGCAAACAGCATTCTTCCGAGGAATCCGCGGACATATGTGACATCCTTTTCCGGGGAGTACTGGGTCAGCCAGTCTACGATCGTATCATCATTGTTGAACTCTGCGCTGTTATCCTTCGGGAAGTACGCCTGAGTCGTTGTGAGACCCCATTTGTAGCTTCCGGAATCCGGCTCCATCTCGCCGGAGAGGATCTTGAAGAGTGTGGTCTTCGCAAGCTCGTTCGGTCCTACAAGGGCAACCTTGTCCTCTCTTCCCAGGGTAAAGGAAATATTGTCGAGAACCTTTACGCCATCGATGGTCTTTGTAAGTCCCTCAACGGAGAGAACCTCGTTTCCGATCTCACGGGCCGGACGGAAGTCGATATACGGGTATTTTCTGCTGGACGGGCGGATCTCGTCAAGCTCGATCTTCTCTAAGGCACGTTTTCTGGAGGTCGCCTGCTTGGACTTGGAAGCGTTGGCGGAGAATCTCTGGATGAACTCCTGCAACTCTTTGATCTTCTCCTCTTTCTTTCTGTTTGCTTCCTTCATCTGCTTGATCATCAACTGGCTGGACTCGAACCAGAAATCATAGTTTCCGGCATAGAGCTGGATCTTGCCGTAGTCGATATCAGCGATCTGCGTGCAGACTTTGTTTAAGAAATAACGGTCATGGGATACCACGATAACAGTATTCTCAAAGTTGATCAGGAACTCCTCAAGCCATGCGATCGCGTCGAGATCCAGATGGTTCGTCGGCTCATCGAGGAGCAGGATATCCGGGTTTCCGAATAATGCCTGGGCGAGAAGAACTTTTACCTTCTGCGGTCCGAGAAGGTCTTTCATTGTTTTATAGTGAAGGTCTGTCTCGATACCAAGACCGTTTAACAGGTTCTCAGCGTCAGACTCGGCTTCCCATCCGTTCATGGTCGCGAACTCGCCCTCGAGCTCTGCCGCCTTGATTCCGTCCTCATCTGTAAACTCTTCTTTCATGTAGATCGCGTCTTTTTCCTTCATGATGTCATAAAGGCGCTTATTTCCCATGATAACGGTGTCGAGAACTGTGTACTCGTCGTATTTAAAGTGATCCTGCTGTAAGAAGGAAAGACGCTGACCCGGGGTGATCGCAACTTCACCGTTTGTCGGCTCGAGCTGACCGGATAAGATCTTTAAGAATGTGGACTTTCCGGCACCGTTGGCACCGATCAGACCATAACAGTTTCCTTCTGTAAATTTAATGTTTACGTCTTCAAATAAAGCTTTTTTACCGACACGGAGTGTCACATTATTTGCACTAATCATTTTCTAAATCTCCTTTTAACTGTCAAGGGGTATCTGTGAAACGCGCCTTAGCGCATCCCCCGCGCCGGGCACTTACCAAAGTCCTTATTATTCTATTAAAGAACACAGGTTTTTGCAAGGCTTTTCATGAAAAAAGCCCATTTTTCAAGGAAAAATCCTGCGAGACAAAAAAACTGCCGACCCAAGTGCAACTCGGAACGGCAGTTCTTTTAATTCTTGTTTATTCGAATTAGAGTTTAACTACGTTAACAGCGCGAAGCTTCTTGCTGTTCTTCGGATCCTGCTCTGTGTCGAAAGTAACCTTCTGGCCCTCTTCAAGAGTCTTGAAGCCGTCGCCTACGATTGCGGAAAAGTGTACGAATACGTCGTCGCCGCCATTATCGTTGGAGATGAATCCGTAGCCTTTCTCAGAATTGAACCACTTAACTGTACCGTTGTTCATTTTGGTACCTCCATAAAAAATTGAATTTTTCCGTACTAAGACTATTGGAAATCCCCACACATCGCTGTTGGTCTTTATTTCAAAAAACTCACATGCTTTTGTAATTCATCGTATCGCGCAAATGACTTACAAAAACATGTGAGTTCAATAGTGCATCGGAATTAACTTAACAATATCACACTTCTGGTCTTGTGTCAATCGAATTTCCAAGAAACGGGCGGTCTGTTTTATCCTTACGAACCGCCCGTTTTTCCTTATTTCCCGGCACTGTACCGCGTACCGCAAACATCTGTTTTTCTCGACAAAAATTGACTTTTCCCTTCGGTAATTCTGCCGTGATTTTTGCATTTTTTTCAATCTAAAACCGTCCGAATGTATCGACCAGCCATGAAAGATGGTTGATATGATCCTGCGTCAGCTCGCCCGGTTTCATTCTCCATCTCCAGTTATTCCCCACCGTACCCGGCGTGTTCATTCTCGCCCAGCTATCGAGCTTTAAGATATCCTGCGCCTGGAAGATCACAACGCTGGCTACAGACGCGTAGGCGGTCTTTAAGACCTTGTCTACGACCTCATGCTGATGGGAGACACCCATGTAGTCTGCGATATACTGCAACTCCCACCACTGGCGCGCCTCCGGCTTAAAGTAGCCCACCAGGGTCTCGTTGTCATGGGTTCCGCCGTAAACGACGGAATTCGGGGAGTACATATGCGGCAGGTGCTCGTTGAAGCGGTCGCCGCTGAAGGCGAACTCGATGATCTTCATTCCCGGATATCCTGTCTCCTCAAGAAGCTCCTTGACCTCCGGAACAAAGATTCCAAGATCCTCCGCGATGATCTTCGTGTCACCGATGACCATGTTGATGGCATCTGTAAGCTTCTTTCCCGGTCCCTTTAACCACTCACCGGTCTTTCCGTCCTCGGAACCCGCCGGGATCGCGTAATACTGGGTCACACCGATAAAGTGGTCGATGCGGACCACGTCATACAGGCGGGCAGACGCTTTCATGCGCTCTTTCCACCATGCGAAATCAGTCTTCTCCTGAACATCCCATCGGTAAAGTGGATTGCCCCAGAGCTGTCCCGTCTCACTGAAGGCGTCCGGCGGAACTCCGGCAACCTTGAGTGGGGTCAGGTTCTCCTCATCCAAAAGGAATAACTCCGGATGGGTCCAGACGTCCGCACTGTCAAGCGCCACGTAGATCGGAATATCTCCGATGATGGAGATTCCCTGCTCGTTCGCATACGCGCGGAGCTTTCCCCACTGCTGGTAGAATTTATACTGTAAAAACTTCCAGAAGTCGATCTCGTCCTTCAATTCCTCTCGGTAGGACTCCACCGCTTCTTTCTTCCGGAACCGGATATCTTCCGGCCATGCCAGCCATTCTTTATTATCAAAATGGAACTTTAACGCCATGTAAAATGCGTAATCATTCAGCCAGAACCAGCTGTCCATACAGAACTTCTCGTAGCCCTGTTCCTCGCGGTACTCACTTCTCGCGTACGCCTTTTTCAACAGGGGAAACCGGTACCAGAACACCGCGTCGTACGCCACCTGGGTCGGATTATCCCCCCAGTAACAGGCGTTGATCTCGTCTTGTGTGAGAAGTCCCTCCTTCACCAGGGTATCCAGATCGATAAAGTACGGATTTCCCGCAAAAGCGGAAAATGACTGGTACGGGCTGTCCCCGTAGCTTGTCGGTCCCACCGGCAGAACCTGCCAGTATTTCTGTCTTGCCTTTTTTAAAAAGTCCACGAATTCATAGGCCGCACTGCCAAATGTACCGATCCCGTAAGGTGACGGTAAACTTGACACCGGCATTAAAATTCCGGCTCCGCGCTCCAGCATTGTCTTCATATTTGTATCCCCTTCTGTCCGGCAGATCCCCGCCTGTTTATCTTTTACCATTCAGCATTTTACCGTCCATAACGGCTCACAGCCCGGCACATATTATGCGCAGGGCTGTTGCTGATTTCTTCTGTATCGTCCACCTTCTACACTCCGCTGTTCATGCCATGCGCAGACAGCAACAGAAACTTTCTGGTGAATTAACGATTCTTCTTGATTCTCTCGTCGTTTTCAAGAACTTTCTTCGCGATCATGATAAAGTGGAGTTTGAAGTTATCCTCTGTATCGTTTACGTCAAGTCCGGTATTGATGCGGACCATATTTAAGCTTGTCTTTACATCATCCTCAGACATTCCGAGCTGCCTTGCAGTCTCAGCGATGTCCTCTTTGCATTTGTAGTATTTCGCGAGAACCCGCTTCTCAGTCTCACCGAGCTGTTTTAAAACGGTTCTGGTAAGGCGGTCACCGAAGTTGACAACCATCTGGTTGATGCTGCTGTAGATCTCCATGCCCATGTACTCGAGAATTACACGGTCTTTCTTGAAGATCTCGCCGGCTTTTACTGCATCCTGGGCATTGCTGTATGTATGCTTGATGCCCTTGATTCCGTTCTCGATGGTACCGATACCGACACGGATCTTTCTGTCAGCGCTGATCTTCTCAACTTCCTGAAGAGCCGTCTCCTTGATCTGCGGGATCAGGTCGCGCATTGCGGATTTATCCTTCATGATCAGGATCACACAGTCACCGCTGTCGCAGGTGATGATCTGCTTTCCGCCGATCTTCTTGTTGATATCGGAGAGAGCGATGATCGCGTTTGCAGCGTCTGTGAGCTTCTCACGGTCTTCCGGTTTTACATTCATATCAGACGGATACTGGAAAGATACCGCCATAAAGGTGTCCATATCCACGTCGAAACCAAGCTGTCTTCCAAACTGTTTTACCAGATCCTCGTCCTCGTAGTATCCGATTACGATGTCATTAAAATAAGCCGATAATGTGATATCTGTCGTGTTCTTGTTCATGAAATACACCCCTCATTTCTATATATTCGCCGCCGCTTTTTCTGTCCCTTCACCGGATTCGTATGCGGCGGACAATGCTCTCCGGGAAAGTTTAATTATAAGAAAAACCCTCGTATTTGTCAAGATGTCTGACAATATTTCTCAGTATTGCTATGACTTTTTGCAATTTTGAAAGATACCAGCAGTAAAACCAGCCTTCAAAATGATTTTCCATTGATTTTATCTCATTCCAGGTGCTTTTAGTTTACATAACTTTTCAGAAAAAATTGCCTGCTGCTGTCTTGACGAAATTAACTCAGCATCTCACCTATCTTTTCCAACGTATCCGTCTCGTAATCCACATGCACACCGGCTGTATTCTCCTGATGGTGCGGATTGTACCACAGAGTATCGATTCCGGCATTGTTTCCTCCACGGATGTCAGAAGTCAGGGAGTCGCCGATGATCAACATGTTCTCCACGTCGTTTCTGCCCATCTTTTCAAAGCAGTAATCGAAGTACTCCTGCTGCGGTTTCTGGTATCCGGACTCCTCTGAAACGTAGATTCCCTTAAACAGCTTGTCCAGGCCTGCTGCCGCGAGGCGTTTATACTGGGTCTCAGCGACGCCGTTTGTGACGATATGAAGCTCATAACGATTCTTTAAGCCATTAAGGAGGTCCATGACTCCGTCTAAGAGAAACGCACTCTCATTTAATGTCTGGCGGTACAATCCATCGACCTCAGCGCCATTTACCTTGATTCCGAAGTCACTGAAGAAATCCTCAAATCGCAGGCTTAACACCTGCTCTCTCGTGATCTCACCGCACTCTAACTTCTGCCAGTAGCTTTTGTTCAGATGGTGGTACTTCTGCATGTTCTCCTCTGTAGCCGGTACGCCAAAGTGGGTGAGTACCCGCTCGATGCCGATCTTCTCCGCCTTGTCGAAATCCAGAAGTGTTCCATCCACATCAAAAAGAAGCACCTGGTATTTTTTCATGACTTGTTTTCTCCTGTTCTTTATTTCTCACAATTCTCAGCTTTGCCTCCTCCTGCATTGCTGAAAACAGCTGCACTCCCCGGATCCAGCTCCAACCGGACTCTCTGAGTCTTATCAGCCCGATGCCAGGGAGCTCTGCTGTATGTTCTTAATCCTTGTATACAATCTTTCCACCGCAGATCGTATACTTCACACGTCCGAAAAGTTTTGTTCCGATAAACGGCGTGTTGTGGGACTTGGACGCGATCTCATCATCTGTAACGGTCCATTCCTCGTTCTCATTGAAAATCACGATATCGGCATCCCCGCCCTCTGTTAGATATCCCTTATCAAAGTGATACAGCTTCGCCGGATTCACGCACATCTTCTCCACAAGCTGCATGGTAGTCAGGTGGCCTTTCTTCACAAGCTCTGTCACCGCAAGGCCGAGAGCAGTCTCAAGACCGATAATTCCGCTCGGTGCTTTCCATACCGGAAGAACTGCCTTTTCCTCCGCGCTGTGCGGCGCGTGGTCGGTAGCGATCATGTCGATGGAACCGTCCTTGATCCCCTCAATGATACCTTCGCGGTCCTTTGCGGTTCTTAACGGCGGATTCATTTTCGCCATGGCGCCATGTTTCAGAACGGCAGTCTCGTCCAATGTGAAGTGATGCGGTGTGACCTCCGCTGTCACGTTTGCTCCAAGCTCTTTCGCAAGCTTCACAGCCTTTACAGATGTGGCGGAGCTGATATGCTGGATATTGACTGACGCGCCTGTGTGCAGGGCGATCATGCAGTCACGAGCTACGAGAGAATCCTCAGCAAGTGCCGGGGAACCTGTGATTCCAAGCTCTTTTGCGACTGCACCTGCGTTGATTCCGTTCTCGGAGATGAATGCCGGGTCTTCCTCATGGAAGCTCAGCGGTACATTTAACTCTTTCGCCTTCTTCATGGCCTCATAGACGAGTTTCTCGTTCATCAGCGGGATTCCATCGTCTGTGAATCCAACGGCTCCTGCTGCCTTTAAGGCATCCATATCCGTGAGCTCCTGTCCCTTCATTCCAACAGAAACGCAGGCTGCCGGAAGAACATTGATGCCTGTCTTCTTTCCTTCTTCGATGATATATTTTACGGTCTCCACATTGTCTACCGGCGGTTTTGTATTTGCCATGGTGACAACCGTTGTGTATCCGCCCTTTTTCGCTGCGGCGGAACCTGTCTGGATATCCTCTTTGTATGTAAGTCCCGGATCGCGGAAGTGAACATGGACGTCAATGAGGCCCGGCGCTACGACACAGCCGTCTGCGTCGATCACCTGCTCATAGCTTCCGTCATCTTCCACTTTTCCGATGGTCTTTATCTTTCCGCCGTCAAGGACAACGTCCAGGATCTCGTCGGTATTGCTCTTTGCATCCACTACACGCCCGTTTTTAATCAGAATCATCTTAACTCCTCCTGTTTTATCTGTTTCTATGTTTCCTGTCTCTGACCGGCTGCTGTTTTTCTTTTCAGCAAGAATGTTTTCCTTCATCTCTGCCGGATGTGTGAATTTTCATATATCTGGCCGTCGGACCTTTTTATCACTTTCTTGTCGGCACGATCTCCAGCCAGTAATTATCCGGATCTGTGATAAAGTAGATCCCCATTTTCTCATTTTCAAAGCAAATGCATCCCATCTCTTTGTGCTTTGCGTGAGCCGCCTCGAAATCATCTACCCGGAATGCAAGATGGAACTCGTTGTCTCCAAGATCATAGTGATCTTTCTCCCAGTCCCTGAGCCATGTGAGTTCTAACTGGTGCGGTGTCACGCCGTCTCCGAGGTATACCAGGATAAAGCTCCCGTCCGCCGCTTCTTTTCTTCTTACTTCCTTTAATCCAAGAGCTTCCTCATAGAATTTTAAGGATTTGTCAAGATCTGTTACATTAAAATTGTTGTGCGCGAATGTGAATTTCATAACGTGCTCCTCTCCATTCATTTTTTATATAATCAACAGCTTCTGATTCTCCGACTCTTTTTGAGCCTCAATCCCGGTCTCGCCGCGTCCTAAGCTTTACACTTGCTTTTTCAAAGAGAGCTTTTCCGGCACTCTGATCGCCGGTCAGATCTCCCAGCTTTCACTTTCTTCATGGATCTCCATGACTTTCTCGCGGTACCCCGCTGAACACGGCAGCTGTTTCAACCGCTCTGCCACATCATATTCTCCCCAGAAATGCATCGGGAAAATAAGTTTTGTGTCGACTTCCCTCACGAAATCATCGATTCCCAGATAAAAATACTCGCCAAGTCGCGGATCCAGCGGCAGGAACGCGATGTCCGCCGTCCGCCCGTGCATCTTCGCGATCTCTTCCCGGTACGCTTTCGTCATGTTCTTATTCCACTGCGGATCTTCCCCATCCCAGTACCAGTGATTCAGGTCGCCTGCATGGTAGATCTCCAGGCCATCCACACTGCACCAGAACGCGACGCCCTCATCCGTGGACTTAAATCCCTCGACCTTCAGTGTCCCATCATCCAGCACCTGTCCCGGATTTAAAAATTCTGTCTTTTCTTTACAAGATTCCGGAACCCGCTTACTCCAGATATCAAATGCCAGAATATAATGGATCTTCGGATGTTTCTCCTCCAGTTCAAAGATCACCTTTGAAAAATGATCCGGATGTCTGTGACTGGCAAACACATAGAGCGGCTTTTCCTCAGAAAACTCCGGCAGTTTTCCCTGAAAATAGTCAAACAGCAGATACGCCGATTCCGTCTCCACAAGAAATGCGCTGTGATGAATGTATGTGATCTTCATGTCTTAAAACCTCTTTCCGCACTTCGGGCAGTATTCAAAGTTTTCCTTCGTCTCATAACCGCAGTTCGAACACCGCTTCAACGGCACGTCCCAGGCCGGAGCGTCATGTCCCTCTGAGACGAGCGTTAGATCTTCCTCACGGATCGAAACATCCTCTCCCGCAGCGATCCGCTTCCCTACTTCCTCGTTCAGCTGGTAGACAGTCCCGCAGCAGCTTGTCTTCACATAATATTTCCGCCCCCATTTAAAGATTGGAATAAAGAAAAAGGACAGGCACATATATGTCATAAACACCTGATACCGTCCATATCTCCCGCAGCGGCCACAGATCATCGCCGCCGCGTTATAAATCAGTTCTTTTGTTCCCTGAGTAATTCCGCCAATAAAAAACATTGGGTTCCTCCAGTAATCTTATTTTAATAGCCTAAATTTTCCCCAACGATCACAACCTTGATCCGTCCGTCATATCGGGATCTCCGTGTAACAACGATCGAACAGCACATACAGTCGGGGGACTGGCAGTCCATGCAGACTCCCCTTACACCACATGGCGTTTTCCGGCCGGTAGCATCTGCAATGATCGGACAAGCCTGCGTCTGGATCCGGTCGATCCCATCCTCAATACTCCGCACTATCTTATTCATTCCGACAACAATGATCACCTGCCTTGGTCCATGGATCAGACAGGCCACACGGTTTCCAGCACCGTCAATATTGACCAGTTCGCCTTTTACAGTGATCGCATTCGTTCCCATAAGGAAACAGTCCGCACTGCAGGAGCCGAGATATGAAGGATTTCCCATCGTCTCTTTATCTTTCATCGGATAATCCCGCATCTCATGTCCGGATTTCTCCAATTCAGCCAGAATCCCCAACTCCCGGATCGATGCCGAGCCGCCCCAGCCGATGGAAGCACCGGGTTCGATCAGCGAGAGTACCGTTTCCACTGCCTCTTTCTTATCCCGGCAATAGATTCCCTCCATATTTCTTTTTTTCAAATTACAAATGACATTTTCTGCCATCCGTTTTTTTGCGTCCTCCAACATCGTATCTCTCCTTTACAACTGCCTGACCATCGTTTTCCCGATGCTTCGCATTCCAAATCGGTAAAATCTACCACCACTGTATTGTACGGAATTTTCAGTTCAGATAATTCCTATTCGTATACAGTAACCACTTTCTCAGTGCTAATTGTAGCATACTATTCCCATATCTTGCAATTCCTGCTCAAATATTTTATACTGGAATCCATCAGCATGTTACTGTTCGTGCCTTGCGCAAACAGTGGCATCGGCGTCCATCCGACCCGCTGCGTAACTACCTGAAACACAATTTTATAAAAGAGGAAAATATTTTGAGTATAAACCCAATGATGTTTCTGCAGTTCAAAAACTCCTGGCAGACCTTTACAAGAAACCACCCGAAATTCCCGGCTTTCTGGCGTGCGGTCTACAAACATGGCATTCAGGAAAACATGATCATCGAATTTAAGGTTACAGAACCGGACGGCAAAGAACTTGCCTCCAACATCCGCGTGACCAAATCCGATCTGGAGCTTTTTGAGAATCTGAAAAAAATGATCACAGACCAGTAAGTCTTTTTCTTGCAATTCGTGTACGAGTATTCTATACTTTATATGTCAGTGTCAGGCGGGAAAACGCCGCGCTGATCACACTTCCCCGGTTTAAATCCCGGATCTTTGCTGTCACTGTCAGGATCTCCGGTATTGTAAACTGTGGTATTCAGTAGGTCTGCGCATTTACTGCGCTGACCGTAAGAAAACTTAGACTAGAAGGCAAAAATCCTATCGGCACAGCCGATTTAGAATGGATTTTTGCGCGTAACTGTGAGGGTACTGAACAGTTACGGTATTCATTTAATCATGGAGGACAAACTTATGCTGAAAACTGGAATAAAAGGAAGACAGGAGGTTGTTGTCTCTGACGCAAACTCCGCAAAAACAATGGGAAGCGGTACACTCGACGTGTTCGCGACACCGGCTATGACCGCTTTAATGGAAAAGACCGCCTGGATGAGCGTTGCTGATCAGCTCGACGAGGGCTGCGGTACTGTGGGTACACTCTTAAACGTAACACACGACGCACCGACACCGCTTGGAATGACCGTATGGTGCGAGACTGAACTTGTCGAGGTAGACGGACGTCGTCTCGTATTCGATGTTGCCGCTTACGACGCCAAAGGAAAGATCGGCGGAGGCCGCCACGAGCGCTTCATTATCCAGAACGAAAAGTTCCAGGCGAAAGCGAACAAGAAGGCACTTGCTGAATAATTTTTTGTCTCCCGCCATCTCTAAATTTGGCGGGAGACAACTTTCTTTTTTATTTCATAAATATTCTTCTGATGTTCAATTCGTTTTAATCTGGTTCTTTTAATCTTTATCAAATCTTTTGATTCATGATTTATTAACCTTTTTTATTTCTAAATTACAATTCTATTGACTTATTGAGATATATCTCATATCATATAAGGAGACACACAAAACACCAAAGAAAGAATTATTGACCGCACTTTTGAGAAAAAGAAACTATATTCAGAGGAGGGAACATGCATGACACTTCAGGAATATAAAAAACAGAAAATGCAAAATCCAGATTTTTCCGCCGCATATGACGAGATTCAACCGGAAATGGATATCATCCGGGCAATTATCGATGCCAGAATCAGTCAGAACATGACGCAAAAAGAACTTTCCGAAAGAACAGGAATCAACCAGACTGAGATCAGCCGTCTGGAAAATGGAAGTCGAAATCCATCCATCAAACTGCTTCAGCGCCTTGCCGAAGGAATGGGAATGACTTTAAAAATTTCTTTTGTTCCTAGGCAGACCCGCTGACCAGCCAGGAGGTACTCTATGATTTCAAAAAACTTAAAGAACTTCAACCTCCGCCAGATCGCCGACTCCGGTCAGTGTTTCCGTATGATTCCCTGTGCCCCGAATGATCCGCAGACGGCTTACCGGGTCATCAGCGGCGGACATTTTCTTATTGTGGAGCAGAATAGAGATGAGGTGATTTTTCACTGTCCCGATGACGAGTCTGCATTCTGGGATCATTATTTTGATCTTGGGACGGATTATGGTGCTTATATCCGCGCTGTTGACCCTGCGGATGAATATCTTTCAAAAGCGGCGGCTTTCGGCAGTGGAATACGGATCCTGAACCAGGATCTCTGGGAGATGATCATCACCTTTATTATCTCACAACAAAAGACAATTCCGGCGATCCGAGCGCTAGTGGAGGCGCTGAGTGAGAAATATGGAACGCGGTATGAGTTGTCTTCCGGATATTATTATGCGTTTCCAACTCCTGAAGAGTTAAACCACGCCTCTCTGGATGACCTCCTCGCCTTAAAACTCGGTTACCGTGCCAAGTATATCAAGCGGACCTGCGAAGACGTCTGCTCCGGAAAGATGGATCTTGACCGTCTGCGGGGACTGAATTATTCCGACTCCATGGAAGCTCTTCTCTCCTGCTACGGAATAGGCGTCAAAGTTGCCAACTGCATCTGCCTCTTCGGTCTGCACCATATCGGTGCCTTCCCGGTGGACACCTGGATCAAAAAGATCCTGCTGCGGGAGTATGCCCCGAAAAGCCGCTGCACCAGTCATGTTCCCGAATCACGGCTCTGCGCGGCGCTGATCGAAGAAAATTTCTCGAAATATCCGGGGTTCGCCGGTGTGCTGCAGCAGTATATCTTCTTTTATGAGAGAGAGTTCTCATCAAAAGCAGCCCAGACTGCTAACGTCTAGGACCTGCTGCCGGCAGCTTCTTCCAGATGCACGACTATAAAAAGCCACCGGAATGATAATTTTCACTTTCATCCCGATGGCTTAATATTTACTCTATTTCCCGTTCCAGCACACATTTCATGTGCCGGCACCGGCAATTTCTATCTCTTATTTGATCTCATCCGCAATGTCATAGATCAGCTTCTCCGTATCATCCCATCCAAGACATGGATCCGTGATGGATTTTCCGTAAATATGCTCGCCGATCTTCTGACTGCCCGGCTCTAAGTAGCTCTCAACCATAACGCCCTTGATGAAGTTGTGGATCTCCTCCGAGTGACGGCGGCTGTGAAGAACTTCCTTCACGATACGGATCTGCTCCATGTAACGCTTGTTGGAGTTGGAGTGGTTAGCGTCAACAATGCAGGCCGGATTCAACAGCTCCCGCTCCTGATACAGGCTGTAGAGAAGCTCCAGATCCTCATAATGGTAGTTCGGCAGGCACTGACCGTGCTTGCTGACTGCGCCTCTTAAGATCGTGTGCGCCAGCGGATTACCCTTTGTCTCAACTTCCCATGTGCGGTAGATAAAATCATGACCATGCTGTGCAGCGTAAACGGCATTTAACATAACACCGAGGTCGCCGCTGGTCGGGTTCTTCATTCCAACCGGAACGTCCATACCGCTGGATACAAGGCGGTGCTGCTGGTTCTCAACAGAACGCGCACCGATCGCGACATAGGAAAGTACATCGGAAAGGTAGCTGTAGTTTTCCGGATACAGCATCTCATCGGCTGTCGTGAATCCATAATCCTCGATCACGCGCATATGAAGCTTACGGATCGCTACAAGTCCTTCGTACATATTCGGCTTCTTCTCTGGATCCGGCTGATGAAGCATTCCCTTGTATCCGCCGCCTGTGGTACGCGGCTTATTTGTGTATACACGCGGTACGATAACCAGCTTATCCTTAACCTGCTCATTTACCTTGGCGAGACGGCTCATGTACTCACATACAGCGTCCTCGCGGTCCGCGGAGCACGGTCCAATGATCACGAGGAACTTTTTGCTCTTTCCCGTGATAACATCCGCAACCTCTTTATCTCTTGCCGCTTTTAACTCCACGCACTCCGGTGTCAGCGGAAATTCCGCCTTGATCTGCGCCGGTGTCGGAAGTAAACTTTTGTAATTGAATGACATAATTTTCTCCCCCAAAATATTATTTTCATGTAGATTCAGCCCTGCCTTTCTATATCGAATATGAACCGCGAACCAACTGTTCCAGACTGCATCATTCAATATCCAAATGCTGGCAAAACCAAATCATCACCTTTTAAGCACGTATTTTATTTTTAAGCACTTTATCGCTTTTAACTGCTGATGTGTCCATTTCTAAAAATGTCCCGCGCTACACATATGTCAGTGCGGGACATTTATTATTATAGTACAATTTTTTTAGGACTTCAAGTACTTATGTCTCTATATTTCTTTTTTTCGATGCTCCTTCCTCAATCTGTTTGCGTCCCGCTTGCCCGCATATATTTTGCATACTTTTTCTGGTAAAACAAAAACCCCAGAGTCCTTATAAACAAAGGATTCTGAGACTCTCATAAGAGAGGCGACAACCAGATTTGAACCTCCTGTCATCTCTCGAAACCCAGATAAAGAAAGGAGTTTACATGCCGATTGATGCTTGTGTTTGCGGGCGCAAACAGTGCGCAAACACATAAATCTCACCTTTTCTGGCTCTAAGTTCATTTTTTCTGATTTAATATACCGGTACATTGTAATGGTGCGTTGTTTATAAAAATGTCTCAAAAAGATATAAATTTATGTAATCGGAGGGTCACAGTCCCTACGCAGAGGGGCAAACCGCCTGCCATGTTGCGCAATTAGACGGTGCTGCTTGAGACGGATATCTAAGCGGACATTTTGTACTGGGCATATTTCTAGCAAAACTTGCAACCCATTTTATGGACCAAATACAACGAGGCTGTCGCATTAGCAATATTTTTGCTAGGCGACAGCCCCATTTATTATTACATTTGTAATGTAGCGGCCTCTTCAGAGTGCACGGATGGAAATGGAATGACATTTTCTGGAAGATGCTGTTCAGCTTCCCATAGTGTCAATTTCTGTTGCATATTCATCCAGCTCTCTGGAGAAGTATTCGTTGCTTTCGCGATGCGAATTGCCATATCAGGGCTTAGCATTGCTTTTTCATTTACAAACTCTGACAATGTCTTTCGACTGACCCCAAGCATTTTGGCAGCCTCTGTGATGGTAAGACCCAGCGGCTTTATAACATCTTCCAGGAGGACAGCTCCCGGATGTGTTGGTTTTCTATTGGTCATACATGTTCCTCCTTCTAATGATAATCTTGGTAATCTAGGAGATACGCATCCTGTCCTTCAAAATAAAATGTTAATCTCCAGTTGCCATTAACAGTAACAGCCCACATATCCTGTTTATCTCCTTTCAGAGGATGTAATCGATATCCTGGTAAATTCATATCCTGTGGACTTATACTTGCATCAAGACGATCAAGCATTCTTCCTAGTTTTGGCGCATGCTCTGGTTGGATTCCCTTCTTGGAACCACTTTCATAAAATTCCCTTAAGCCTTTGTGTGCAAATGATTTAATCATATTTATATTATACCGTGTAACGTTATGGGTGTCAAATAAGAAAATATAGTTCAGAAAAAATAAGATTCAGAAATTTTCCAGTTACCGTTTACTTGATAAGCATATCTGATGAACGAATGTGCGGAAGGTTCCTGGGAGCATCAGTATCCCGGACAGCATCCACGCCTGGTTCAGGCCGGGGAGATCAATCCATCCTGTAACCACAAAATAGAAAAACCCCGGAGTTGCAACCTCCGGGATTTTTCACATATTACTTGAGCACTTTTGTCGTTTTTGCCTAACGGCAGCCTAACATTAGTATAACATGTATGTTTTTTTCTGTATACCTAATAGTTTCCTTTTTTAATTTAATTTCTCGTATAATTAAAATAATCGCGCCATTCGAATTCTGTACGGTATCATTGTATTGCGATTATTACGGAAATGGTGCATTCGCATGTTACCCAGGCGCGCACTGGAAAGAGCTGTGCTTTCCGCATGCAGGGGGGGGGGAAAATCTCCCATGTTTATTTGCTCCCCGATATGCATCCTGTTAATGAAATTTTTTATGGTATGATTTCTTTATATAACAGAAAAAAAGCCATGAGGTGATCAACGATGAAAGAAAAATTTTTAATGGACCTGATCGGTTGCTATCGGGAGTATTTTCCGGAAAACATACCTGTTGAATGCCGAAAAACAGCGGCATTGATAGTATTCCGCTTTGCAATTCCAGATGAGGAATTAGATCATATATGTAAGTTGCTTATAGAGACTGAACTGGGAGAGCTGGAGTCGGCCGTGTATCAGGCATATCGCTTTTATATCAGCGAACCGTTCTGAGCGGCACTTGCATATATTTTACTGCACCAGGATCTTCCACTGTCAGAGGTCAGATATGGATTAACTGATGCTAGGCAACAATCCAGAACCAGAATCCGGAATACAAAAAAGGGAGAACAGTTCGTTGCAGAGCAGATGCAACGAATTGAGCGGATTAACCGGAATCTGCTTTTACTTAGTGAGGAAATACAGGCGGGCGAAGATTCCCACAATATTTAAAGCCGGATGACTACACGTAATCATCCGGCTTCTTTAACTGCTTAAAATAAATCGGTTGTAAAAAACATTTTCTGAGATGCGGATATTCTGGACTTCAGATCTGAAGGTATTTGAAAACTTTCCCCCTTTACTCTATGCATAACGCTAAAGATATAAAACAAACAATATAGTTAAGCGAATAGTATTACTACATACACATATAAAAATGAATAATCCCTTACATTTTAGCCAAAAACTTACAGCGTTTTTATGATTTATTTACAAATATTGCATATTCAAAATAATTATGATAAAATTTACACACAATAAATGATGCGCCTAATTTTGAAATATTTAAACGTGAAAGGAATGATGCCAATGAATAAATGAACTTTTTTGAAGGAATTACTAATGACGGTGTTCCGGGATGGAATGTGGGACCTGTTTATACAAAATTGTCATAAGTATAAGAGGGTGAATACTGATGAACAAAAAATTGTATATATTTTTTTCTTTAACATCCTTTGCTTATATGCTATCTGTTAGCGTATATTTGCTTAATAGCTTTATAATGTTAAATGATACTATTTTTGCGGTTACCAGAATTTTAATGATATGTTGTTTGCTTATATTTTTACTGTTTGGATTAAAATTAAAAACAATTGCAAAAATAGAAGGGAATAATCAAACGCTAACCAAATTTCAACATATTCAAAAAGTATGGAGCATAGTCATAATAACTAGCCTAATAATTCTTGTTTTTAGAGATTTTGTATGAATATTATAGGGGCTGTTGCATTAACAAATATTTTTGCTAGGCAACAGCCCCTGTTCTGTAATGGAGCGGTTTCACCAGAATAACTTTTAACTTGGCACTTCACTACAAATAGAGATGATTCATCCAGCCTTGAGAATGGCAGATCCGGAAGCTTGAGCTAATTTCCGTTAGCATTAATTATAAGCAGTTCGATTTTAAGCCTGTAAATACGCAAATAACCCCTTACACAGAGGCAGATCGGCTACGGATCATTGAGCATTTATCCGGTGAGACTGACTTCTACTCCCTGGCCATTCTCTTTGATTTTCACATGGTACTGCGAATCGGAGAACTAAAGGGATTAAAATGGTCCGCCATTGATGGGGATTTCATACGTATACAGCGCTTTATAGATGACAAGAACCGTGTCATCAATTCCATTAAGGGCAACACAGCAGATGGAATTCGCTCTATGCCGCTGACACCTGCAACAAAAGCGATTCTTAGCCAGGTCCGGAAGTTACAGCCTGACGATCAGGAATTTATTTTCTATCGTGGCGACAGCCCTTTGGCAACCGTTACCTTCAATCGGCATTTGAAAAAATGTTGTGACGAATTAGGGATTGAATACCGTTCCTCTCATAAGCTGCGTTTCTCGACAGCATCTATCATGTATAAGAACGGTATGGAAGACACCGAATTACAAAAACTGCTTGGACATACGACGCTTTCCATGACACGACACTATTTATGCAATATCACTTCCAACGAAGAGACTGCAAATAAAATGGCCGCTATCCTTGGTTAAAGGTATAGCGACCATTTTACTAACCTAATGAGAGAGTTATGAATGGCTGTTTGCGCAAAAAACTACTCTTCAAAATATTTTTTACGAGAGATAACTGAGACAAAGGATCTTATTGATCCGCAAATTTTTTATATGTATGAGCGGATCAATAATATTCATTGCCATTGATAGGCCCGCTTGCGCAAACGATATATAGTCTCTTTAATGCATTGGAAATGTGCCATATTCAAGATCAAATCAATTTATTGTATGAATATAGATAAATAACTGCCCATACAACACATTGTTTTCAGACCGCAAACACGCGCAAACATCAAAATTATAAGGCAAAAACCCCAGAACCCTTATAAATAAAGGATTCTGAGGCTCTCATAAGAGAGGCGACAACCAGATTTGAACTGGTGATCAGGGTGTTGCAGACCCACGCCTTACCACTTGGCTATGTCGCCATATTTAGTTAAATGACCCCAACGAGGTTCGAACTCGTGTTACCGCCGTGAAAGGGCGATGTCTTAACCGCTTGACCATGGGGCCTTAAATATATACTACCATATTTACATGCCTCTGTCAACCGGGTAGTATTACCAGTCATCAGGTTCATCGGATAGTACGAAAAAAGCTCCCCGAGTAGGACTCGAACCTACGACAGCGCGGTTAACAGCCGCGTGCTCTACCGACTGAGCTATCGAGGAATACTAACTGAAAGATACAAAATGACACAAAATGACGTAGCTAGTACGTCATTTACTATATAACAAAATTGTTATAATTGCAATACTTTTTTAAATTGTACCTTCAAAACTTCACACAGAATCCATCCATCAAATCTGCAAACATTATTCGTTATATTTGGTCAAGCCCTCGATCGATTAGTAACAGTCAGCTCCACACGTTACCGTGCTTCCACCTCTGCCCTATCTACCTTGTAGTCTTCAAGGGATCTTACTCACTTATGTGAGGGATATCTCATCTTGAGGGGGGCTTCACGCTTAGATGCCTTCAGCGTTTATCCCTTCCGGACTTGGCTACTCTGCCATGCCGTTGGTCGACAGCAGATACACCAGTGGTCCGTCCATCCCGGTCCTCTCGTACTAAGGACAGCTCCTCTCAAATATCCTCCGCCCGCGCCGGATAGGGACCGAACTGTCTCACGACGTTCTGAACCCAGCTCGCGTACCGCTTTAATGGGCGAACAGCCCAA